>BNJV01000732.1_pt1 | contig 548783 bp, 590 predicted proteins | sample 8540591 | NCBI WGS metagenome assembly BNJV01 (sample SAMD00202457, study PRJDB9452) | human saliva metagenome | host: Homo sapiens | reverse complement strand
GACTGAAAAAGACTGGCTAGGGTGAGGAGAAATAGATAAGAATGAAGTCACCATATGGTGGCTTTTTTCATTATCCGGTCACTATATAGAAAGTATTTTACATTTTTTCCAATATTTTGATTTATAATAGTGCTATAATTGTAGATGATAATTTTGTCAATTCTAATAACAACCTTTGGATGAAAAGGAGATATCAAATGGTAGTTTCTGAAAAACGAATTGAAGACCTAAAAGGGCTAAAATTTAATGTTCCTTCATATCAAAGGGGATATCGCTGGACTGAACATGAGGTTACAACTCTTCTAGAAGACCTCTATACACATAGTAAACAAAACAGAGATTATAAGTACTGTTTGCAGCCCTTGATTGTTAAAAAGGTTTCAGATAATACTTATGATGTCGTTGATGGTCAACAGAGGCTAACGACGATCTTTATTTTTTTGAAATTTATGTCTGCTGAATTTAGTAGTGGTCGTAGAAGAAGTAATCAATATGATTACTTTGAGTTGGTTTATGAAACAAGAGAACAGAGTGCTAAGTATTTGAAAGAATTAAACTTTGACACTTATCAAGAAATCGAAGATTATGACATTGACGCAAATCATATAAGTAAGGCTTTTGCTGCCATAGATAAATGGGTAGAACGAGAAGACATTAATTCGGATAATGCTCTACACGATATTTATCAAGTCTTAACTGAGTCTGTTTTCTTTATTTGGTATGAAATCGATGAGACAGAAGACCCTATAAAACTATTTACCAAAGTTAACTTAGGTAAGATTCCTTTGACTAATGCTGAGCTCATTAAAGCTTTATTTTTAGATCAAACTAATTATGAATCTGAAAATGATATTGAAAGGATTCATAGGGGAATAGCTTGGGATAAAATTGAACATCGACTTCAAGAGGAATCATTTTGGAAGTTTCTTACAAATAGTGAGAATTATGTCACTAGGATAGATCTTTTGTTTAATCTACTTGAATATGGTACTTTAGAAATACCTCAAAATGATATTTACGCAACTTTCTACTCAATCTACGCAAAGTATCAAAATGCCGAAAATAAATCGATTTTTATAAGTGACTACTGGGATAAGATCGACTTAAGATTTGAAGAATTAACTAACTGGTACATGGACTTAAATAGATATCATCTAATTGGTTATCTCTTATGGGATGACGATAAGAATATCAAAAAAGTCTATGCGGCTACAAGAGGAAAGAAAAAGTCAGAAGCTTTTTATGAATTAAAAAAAATTGCTTATGAAACTTTGAAAAAAGATATAGGTTCTATCGAAGATTTTTCCTACAGTAGTAAGAAAAAAGAAATTAGGTCTCTACTTTTACTGTTTAATCTCGTTACTTTGATTAATAAGAGTGAAAAACAATATCGATTTCCTTTTGATATTTATAAGAAAGAGAAATGGGATATCGAGCATATTCATGCTACGGCCGATGAGACTGCTGAGGCTGATGATAGTCTAGCTAATTTAACCTTGCTAGACTCTAATACGAATCGCTCTTATGGAAACAGCCCATTTGACCAAAAGCGTAGAATTATTCTTGAGGTGGATGCAGAAGGGAAATTTGTACCTGTTTGTACGCGTAATGTGTTCTTGAAAGTCTATAGCAATGAGGTAGATGGATTTGACGACTGGACTGATAAGGATAAAGACAGTTATATTCAAGCGATAAAACAGGAATTCAACCAATTTTTTGGAGATGAAGAGGAGTAGTCATGCAAGAGATTAACGCAAAATATAACTTAAAATCATTGTTAGAAAATTATCGAGTCGTAATTCCATTGATTCAGCGAGACTATGCACAAGGTAGAAAGGATAAAAGAACCACCGAAGTTCGAAAGAAGTTACTCCAGGATATTAATACTGCCTTACTTGACGCAAACGTCGGATCACTCGATTTGAATTTTATTTATGGAAAATCAACTAATGGGAAGTTTATTCCATTAGATGGGCAACAACGTCTGACAACCTTATTCCTGGTTTATCTTTTTGCTTATAGGGATAATGATGAGTGTGACTTTTTGGGTAATTTCGCTTATGAAACTAGAAAGTCTTCTACACAATTTTTCAAGAGTCTATTTGAGAACAGAAAGAATATCTTTATAGAAACAAAAAGTCCTTCCGAAATCATAACAGATGAGCCATGGTTTGCAGATTCATGGCAGTTAGATCCAACTGTACAAGGTGCCTTGAAAACACTAGATGACATTTCTGATTCTTTTGATTATGGGTTTGATTATGTTTCAGTTTTATCAGATTCTAATAACCAAAAACTTGTGTTCAATTTCCTCGACATAGATAAACTTGGTTCAGAAGATGAGCTCTATATCAAACTGAATTCTAGGGGACGTCCGTTAACTGACTTTGAAAATTTTAAAGCAAGATTTATTGATAGAATAAAGAAAATAGATAGTCATTTAGAAAGGGAATTTTCCCAAAATATTGATACAAAATGGACTGATGTTATTTGGAATATTGATAAAAATGCCTTTGACACCAACTTTTTAAATTTATTTGAAATTGCGCTTATCAATAATTTAGATAGCCTTGATTATTCTAAACGTGATAATTGGACTCTTGAAATTGACTTTGAAACTGTAGAAATTAGTCATATAAAAATAATTGTATCTGTTCTTGATTTTCTCTCGGAGAATAAAGTGCCTGAGGTTTCATCTATCTTAGAACATTCGATAGTCAACAAAAAATTGAAGGATAGGGTTTATTTTCACGTTATTTCAACATTCTTAGCACATCACGGTGATACAATAGATAGTAGCTATAAAAACTGGTATCGTATCTTTAGAAACTTGATTAATAACTCAGTTATAGATTCTCAAGATTCATATGAACGGGCAATCAAGGGGATTAATGAACAAATCGAACATACTTCAGACCTGCTAGAATATCTAGCTGAGGGAAATAGGATTAATGGTTTCAGTATTGACCAAGTTGACGAAGAGATTGAAAAAGCTAAATTGCTAACTGAAAATGATTCCTATAGAGATATTATTGAAGTAGCTGAAAATCATCGTTATTTTGATGGTCAAATTCGAAGTTGCTTTTATTTTGATGCAAATGATTTACCAAGCAGGAAAATTGATATTATTTCAACTTATTGGAATAAAATATCAGAGATGTTTACTGAGACGAACCCTAAAGAAGGTCTATTAATGCGAGCAGCTTTGCTGTCTCTAGGGGATTATACAATTTCTACAGTTAGAAATTATAAAACGCTGTGTCAGGATAGTCCAAATGAGAATTCTGGGACTGCACCAAGCCTCAAAAGTTTATTTTCATCTCGAAATGAGTATGTCAAAAAACTACTTGATGAACTCGATATGACCAAGCCGCTAGATGTTGAGTATCGTCGTATTATCCAAGAAAATATTAGTAATATAGCTCCTCAAGAATGGCGTTATGCTTTCATTTCTTATTATGAAACTATGTTTAGTAAAATGGATTCTTCACAATATAGAATGAAATCTCCGTTCTGGCTTAATCGTTCAGATGAGATGTTGTTAATTCCAAATAAGAGCTCTAGTGCTAGAAACTATGATATTCATTTGATAGCCCTAGAAGAAAAACTAAAGGAATTAGGAATACAATCTTATTATGAAAGAGAGAAAGGTATTGAAAGTACCAATAGGATTCTTTATGTAAATGATGTATATGAAGTCAGATTTCGAGGAAATCATTTTAGCATAAATAAAATAGGTGGCGAAGAAGCAGAGGAAGAACATTTTGATCCTAAGCTATCATTTTTGGATATAGCAGAATACTTGAATAATAAATTGCACTAATATTATCAAAAAGGCTAGTGAAATTCACACTGGTCTTTGTGTATTAAATCTCAATTTTTATTGTAAGCTAGTAAAAAATAAGACTAGAGATAATTACGAATAGAATTAGGATGATTTTTCAATTTTAAAAATGGACTTTGAGTTTTTTAGACAAGTGTTGAAAGTAAAAGCATACTAACGTAGAGGATAATGATATTATATTCTATAAGTTATAATCAAGCATGAGGTCGATTAATGAAAGAAGAAAATAATTTGCAAGGGAAAACCAGTCGTCTCTTATATTTTATGTCTGAATTGGAAAAGGGGCATAAGGTTAATAAAACTGAGTACCTTAAACGTTTTAATATCGCCGAGAGAACCTTTAAAGATGATTTAAGAGAATTAAAGGAAAATCTAAAAATACTTAGAGATGACATGAAAATAAAGTATTCTCGACTTGCAGGAACCTATGAGGCAGAATATAACCATGGTTATGGTAACTTAAAGTACAACCAGGCCGTCATCTTGTCTAAGATTCTTTTAGAAAGTAGAGCACTACGTGTTGAGGAAGTTAGAGAAATCATTGATACCTTTGTAGAGAGAGCTGTTGATGATAGGGAACGTCAGCGTATTAGAAACTTTACGGAACGGGAACTAGAGGAGTATAAGGAATTATCGATTTACAGGGACAATAAGAGTAAATCAATCTTGCCTCATCTATCCGCTATTTTTGATGCTATTGAGAATCAGAAGCCTCTTTCTTTTAAGTATACGAAATACCAAGGTAAGGATGCCGATTATGATGTGTTACCGGTCTCGATTATGTTTAATGATCATTATTTTTATTGTATGGCATATAAAGTTGAAGAAAAGGATGGAAGATTAAGAATAGATACAAGGAGTCTTCGTAATTTCCGACTGGATCGTTTTAAAACTGTTCATCGTTCGAAGAATAATACAGAACTGATATTAAGTTCTGAGGAATTAACTCAAATTTTGTCAGATAGTGATGTTCGTTATCATACTTTCTTGATGTTTTCAGATACGGAAAAATTTCGGATTAGATTCAGATATGTTGGTCAGTTTTGGGAAGTACTTGAAGATGATATCCCTGCACTTAAAGTTATCGAGAAAGATACAAGGAGTACAGTTCCTAGGGTAATATATGAAATTGAAACCTATGGCAGAGATAGTTTTCAACGTTATATTGATCGATTTAATGGGGTGTTTACTATACTTGAACTAGAAAAAATAAATAAGTAAAATTGACACTTTTTTTAAATAGCATTTGACAAAAAAACAGAAGTACGTTTTATACGTACTTTTTTTGTTGTATTGTTTGAAAGTATAAAACAGATGGACAACGATGTGTTTAAGGTACTTGTATTGTGTATTTCTGGTGATAAAATATAGTTATAAATAATGCAAAACAAAAGTACAGCATTTATTACCAAAAGGAGGAAAACAACATGTCTAAAATTAGAAAGATTATTTATAGAAACAAAATGAAACTAATGGAGAACAGACACTCAACAAAAGGTGTTTACTGTCATGGAGCTAAAAAAAATAAAATAGTTTATGAAACTAATGCTAAAGCGCTTCGTGCAGTTATGTTGTGTGAGGATCAAACCATTCGTACTTATTATTGTCATTATTGTGCAGGATTTCATACAACCTCAAGACCTGAACATGATGAATTAGATGATTTGTATTTGTTTGCGAGAGCATATGTTTGTTAATGGTTAACACTAATAATGAACATAAACAAGGAAAACTCATCTTTTCAGAGTGAAGTGTTGAAATCCATTCATTAGTTGAGAACTAAGAAAATTTATTTTAGAGGGAGAGTAATTATCATGAATCTTATCATATTTTTCGCTACAATTGATGTATTAACTTTTATGGCTTTGGGAATTCTTTTTTCTATGAAATTAAGAGAAACTCGACGGCTTAAAGAGATTGAAAAAGAAATCGAAAAGTTTGAAGCTCGAAGAAAGATATATTTAGCCATTTTGGAAGATGACGAGGATGCATTGTTAGCCATTATGAAGAATGACAAAGAGTTATTGTTAGATGTGATAAATGAACTTAGTGTGTAAAGTAGGGATTTATACTTACAGCACTCAAAAAAGGAATTATTTCCAATTCTTTTTAGATTGTCTATCATTAAGTCACCATATGGTGGCTTTTTTGTACCTTATAATCTATCTAAACATTCACAAGCAAGAATGAGAGAAGTTTAAATGAGCCTCTACAGGAATATGTAGAGGCTTTGATGAATTATTGAATTGTGTCATTTTGTTTAGTGAATTAGACAGATTTTTTTGATTTTTTCAAGTATCAAAACTATTTTCTCTTTTGAGAGAATAACACTTGGTTTCCTTTTTTAACTGCTTTATAATAGAGTAATACTAAGGTCTTCTGCTGTGATAAAGAAGGGAGATTTTAGGAGATGAGAAATTGGCTTTTTGTGTTTAGAGGACACGGTTTGTTGATTTTTTACTGTAGGAGATAGATATGGCAATGATAGAAGTGAAACATCTTCAGAAAAATTTTGTGAAGACAGTCAAGGAACCGGGGTTGAAGGGGGCTTTGCGTTCCTTTATTCATCCTGAAAAGCAGACCTTTGAAGCGGTCAAGGATTTGACCTTTGAGGTGCCCAAGGGGCAGATTCTAGGTTTTATCGGGGCAAATGGTGCTGGGAAGTCGACCACCATTAAAATGCTGACAGGAATTTTGAAACCGACATCTGGTTTTTGTCGGATTAATGGCAAGATTCCACAGGATAATCGCCAAGATTATGTCAAGGATATTGGAGTCGTTTTCGGACAACGCACCCAGCTATGGTGGGACTTGGCCCTGCAAGAAACTTACACGGTTTTGAAGGAGATTTACGATGTCCCAGACTCGCTCTTCCACAAGCGCATGGATTTTTTGAATGAAGTCTTGGATTTGAAGGACTTTATCAAGGATCCCGTGCGGACTCTTTCGCTAGGTCAACGGATGCGGGCGGATATTGCGGCTTCCTTGCTTCACAATCCCAAGGTTCTCTTTTTAGATGAGCCGACCATTGGTTTGGATGTGTCGGTCAAGGACAACATTCGTCGGGCCATTACTCAGATTAATCAGGAAGAAGAAACAACTATTCTCTTGACCACTCACGATCTGAGTGACATTGAGCAACTCTGTAATCGGATTTTTATGATTGACAAGGGGCAAGAGATTTTTGATGGAACGGTTAGCCAGCTCAAGGAAACCTTTGGAAAGATGAAGACTCTCTCTTTCGATCTGACGCCAGGTCAAAGTCATCTCGTCTCTCATTATGAGGGCTTGCCTGATATGTCCATTGATAGACAAGTAAATACTCTCAATATTGAATTCGATAGTTCCCGCTACCAGTCGGCCGATATTATCAAGCAAACCTTATCTGATTTTGAAGTTCGTGATTTGAAGATGGTAGATACGGATATTGAAGATATTATCCGTCGCTTCTATCGAAAGGAGCTCTAAGATGGTCAAATTGTGGAGACGTTATAAACCCTTTATCAATGCAGGGATTCAGGAGTTGATTACCTATCGAGTCAACTTTATTCTCTATCGGATTGGTGATGTCATGGGGGCTTTTGTCGCTTTCTATCTCTGGAAGGCTGTCTTTGACTCCTCCCAGGAGCCTTTGATTCAGGGCTTCAGTATGGCAGATATCACTCTCTACATCATCATGAGTTTTGTGACCAATCTTTTGACGAGGTCTGATAGCTCCTTTATGATTGGGGAGGAGGTCAAGGATGGCTCCATTATCATGCGCTTGCTGAGACCAGTGCATTTTGCGGCCTCTTACCTTTTCACCGAGCTTGGTTCCAAGTGGTTGATTTTCATCTCTGTTGGCCTGCCATTTTTAAGTGTCATTATTTTGATGAAAATCCTGTCTGGGCAAGGAATTGTAGAAGTGCTGGGATTAACTGTCCTTTATCTCTTTAGCTTAACTCTGGCTTATCTGATTAACTTTTTCTTTAATATCTGCTTTGGATTTTCAGCATTTGTCTTTAAAAATCTTTGGGGTTCCAATCTACTCAAGACTTCCATAGTGGCCTTTATGTCTGGAAGTTTGATTCCCTTGGCTTTCTTTCCAAAGGTGGTTTCAGCTATTCTCTCCTTCTTGCCTTTTTCATCCTTAATTTACACTCCGGTCATGATTATTGTTGGGAAATACGATGCCAGTCAGATTCTTCAAGCACTTTTGCTTCAGTTTTTCTGGCTTATAGTGATGGTGGGCTTGTCTCAGTTGATTTGGAAACGAGTCCAGTCATTTATCACTATTCAAGGAGGTTAGTATGAAAAAATATCAACGCATGCATCTGATTTTTATCAGACAATACATCAAGCAAATCATGGAATACAAGGTGGATTTTGTGGTAGGTGTGTTGGGAGTCTTTCTGACTCAAGGCCTAAACCTCTTGTTTCTCAATGTCATCTTTCAACACATCCCCTCGCTAGAAGGTTGGACCTTTCAAGAAATTGCCTTTATCTATGGATTTTCCTTAATTCCAAAGGGATTAGATCATCTCTTTTTTGACAATCTCTGGGCCTTAGGTCAACGACTAGTCCGAAAAGGGGAATTTGACAAGTATTTGACTCGTCCTATCAACCCTCTCTTTCATATTCTGGTTGAGACCTTTCAGATTGATGCCTTGGGGGAACTTTTGGTCGGTTGCATTCTATTGGGAACAACAGTATCAAGCATTGCTTGGACGCTTCCCAAATTCCTGATTTTCCTAGTCTGTATTCCATTTGCTACCTTGATTTATACTTCCTTGAAAATAGCGACAGCCAGTATCGCTTTTTGGACTAAACAGTCAGGCGCCATGATTTATATTTTTTATATGTTCAATGATTTTGCCAAGTACCCGATTTCCATTTACAATTCGCTCCTTCGTTGGTTGATCAGTTTTATCGTGCCATTTGCCTTTACGGCTTACTATCCTGCCAGTTATTTCTTGCAGGGTAAGAATGGGCTCTTTGATATCGGTGGTTTGATTCTGATTTCCCTTGTCTTCTTTTTCATTTCCCTCAAACTCTGGGATAGGGGCTTGAATGCCTACGAAAGTGCTGGCTCGTAAGGGGGAAAGTAAGACTAAAATCAAGAAAGGAACTTATGATGTTTACAATTGAAGAAGTCAAGGATGAAGATCAAAAAATGGCAGTTGTTGATGAGGTTTTAAAGGATTTGCCAGAATGGTTTGGAATACCTGAAAGCACGCAAGCCTACATCGAAGGAGCCAAAGATTTGCAAGTTTGGGCAGCCTATCAGGAGAGTGATTTGACTGGATTTGTAAGCTTGTCCTATTCTAGTGAAGAGTGTGCAGAGATTGATTGTCTCGGCGTAAAAAAAGCTAATCAAGGTAGAGGAATTGGGAGTCAATTGCTTGCTACTTTAGAAAGTGAAGCACGCAAACAAGTAGACTACCTACAGGTAAAAACAGTAGCAGAAGGCTCTAATAAAGATTATGATCGAACAAATGTCTTTTATCGAAGTGTTGGTTTTAAAAAATTAGAGATTTTTCCTCAACTATGGGATCCCCAGAATCCTTGCCAGATTTTGATAAAGAAAATCGTTTAAAACTTCCTGACAAAAAATTGAGAGTGCCATACTATAAAAGTGTTAGCCAATTTAGCTCAGTTGGTAGAGCAAGGCACTCGTAAAGTCTAGGTTATAGGTAGATAAACGACTGAGGATTTGAAAAAATAGATATGTAGAAGATAACCGTTAAGTCTTATTCTTAGCGGTTTTTTATATTGTTTAATAGCGCTGATATTTCATTAATGATGTTTGACTTTGTGATGTTGCTAGTGCTTTAAGTTGATTGCTACTATTTTTGATGGTGTGAATGTTCTGATAATGTACCCCAGCTAACTACGAAAGTTTTTGACTCTATGTTTTTAACGCTTATTAAAAAATAAATTAATGTAGGTTAATTTTTCTTGACTTAAATTTTTTAAATGATATACTATTTTTCTGGAGAGCTAACAATTATATATAAATGTACTACTCTATTTCCTAGATAATACTTATACTCGATGAAAATCAAAGAGCAAACTAGAAAACTATCCGCAGGTTGCTCAAAGCACTGCTTTGAGGTTGTAGATAGAACTGACGAAGTCAGTAACCATACATACGCTAAGACGACGTTGACGCGGTTTGAAGCGATCTTCGAAGAGTATTAGTAAAACTTTTTATAACAAATGCTAGCAAAGTTAAAGTTTACTATCTATTGGAAGTTAAATAAATATGTAAGGAATTAAAATGAAAAAAAGTACAGTATTGTCATTAACCACAGCTGCAGTTATTTTAGCAGCATATGTCCCTAATGAGGTAATCCTAGCAGATACACCTAGTTCTGAAGATTCTTTAAAAATATCTGATAAAGAAACAGTAGTAGGTAAACAAAACGAAAACAAAGAAAAACTTGAAGATATTCATAATGTTATAGAAACTTCAAAGGATACTGAAGAAAAGAAAACAACAATTATTGAGGAAAAAGAAGTTGTTAGTAAAAATCCTGTGATAGACAATAACACTAGCAATGAAGAAGCAAAAATCAAAGAAGAAAATTCCAATCAATCCCAAGGAGATAAAGCGGACTCGTCTGCAAGTAAAGACCCAGAAAGTCCCAAAAAAGAGGATAAACTTGTCTATATTGCTGAATTTAAAGATAAAGAATCTGGAGAAAAAGCAATCAAGGAACTATCAAATCTTAAGAATACAAAAGTTTTATATACTTATGATAGAATTTTTAACGGTAGCGCTATTGAAACAACCAAAGATACTCTGGACATAATTAAACTAATAGAAGGTATTTCATCGGTTGAAAGGTCACAAAAAGTCCAACCTATGATGAATCATGCTAGAAAAGAAATTGGAGTTGAAGAGGCAATCGATTACCTAAAATCTATCAATGCACCATTTGGGAAAAACTTTGATGGTAGAGGTATGGTCATTTCAAATATCGATACGGGAACGGATTATAGGCATAAGGCCATGAGGATTGATGATGATGCTAAAGACTCAATGAGATTTAAAAAAGAAGACTTAAAAGGTACTGATAAAAATTTCTGGTTGAGTGATAAAATCCCTCATGCTTTCAATTATTATAATGGTGGTAAAATTACTGTAGAAAAAGCTGATGATGGAAGCGATTATTTTGATCCACATGGGATGCATATTGCAGGGATTCTTGCGGGAAATGATACTGAAAAAGATATTAAAAACTTTAACGGAATAGATGGAATTGCTCCTAATGCACAGATTTTCTCTTATAAAATGTACTCTGACGCAGGATCTGGCTTCGCAGGAGATGAAACAATGTTTCATGCTATTGAAGATTCGATCAAACACAATGTCGATGTTGTTTCGATATCATCTGGCTTTACAGGAACAGGTCTTGTAGGTGAGAAATATTGGCAAGCTATTAGAGCATTAAGAAAAGCAGGCATTCCAATGGTTGTAGCTACGGGTAACTATGCGACTTCTGCTTCAAGTTCTTCATGGGATTTAGTGGCAAATAATAATCTGAAAATGACCGACACTGGAAATGTAACACGAACTGCAGCACATGAAGATGCGATAGCAGTCGCATCTGCTAAAAATCAAACAGTTGAGTTTGATAAAGTTAACATAGGTGGAGAAAGTTTTAAATATAGAAATATAGGTGCCTTTTTCGATAAGAATAAAATCATAACAAATGAAGAAGGATCAAAAGCTTCTAGTAAATTAAAATTTGTATATATAGGCAAGGGGCAAGACAAAGATTTGATAGGATTGGATCTTAGAGGCAAAATTGCAGTAATGGATAGAATTTATACAAAGGAGTTAAAAAATGCTTTTAAACGTGCAACGGATAAGGGTGCACGTGGCATTATGGTTGTAAATACTGTAAATTACTACAATAGAGATAATTGGACAGAGCTTCCAGCTATGGGATATGAGGAGGATGAAGGAACTACTAGTCAAGTTTTTTCAATTTCAGGAGATGATGGTGTAAAGTTATGGAACATGATTAACCCTGATAAAAAAACTGAGGTTAAAAGGAATAATAAAGAAGATTTTAAAGATAAATTGGAGCAATACTATCCAATTGATATGGCAAGCTATAATTCTAATAAACCGAATGTAGGTGACGAAAAAGAGATTGACTTTAAGTTTGCACCTGACACAGACAAAGAACTGTATAAAGAAGAGATCATCGTTCCAGCAGGGTCCACATCTTGGGGACCAAGAATAGATTTACTTTTAAAACCAGATGTTTCAGCACCCGGTAAAAATATTAAATCCACTCTCAATGTCATTAATGGGAAATCAACTTATGGTTATATGTCAGGGACTAGTATGGCAACTCCAATCGTGGCAGCTTCTACTGTTTTGATTAGACCAAAATTAAAGGAAATGCTTGAAAGACCTGTGTTGAAAAATCTTAAGGGAGATGACAAAATAGATCTTACAAGTCTTACAAAAATAGCCCTACAAAATACTGCACGCCCTATGATGGATGCAACTTCTTGGAAAGAAAAAAGTCAATACTTTGCATCACCTAGACAACAGGGAGCAGGGCTAATTAATGTTGCCAATGCTTTGAGAAATGAAGTCGTAGCTACTTTTAAAAACACGGATTCTAAAGGTTTGGTAAACTCTTATGGTTCTATTTCTCTTAAAGAAATAAAAGGAGATAAAAAATATTTTACAATTAAGCTTCACAATGCATCAAACAGACCTTTAACCTTTAAAGTTTCAGCATCTGCTATAACTACAGATGCTCTAACTGACAGACTCAAACTAGATGAAACATACAAAGATGAAAAATCTCCAGATGGTAAGCAAATTGTTCCAGAAATCCACCCAGAAAAAATCAAAGGAGCAAATATTACATTTGAGTATGACACTTTCACTATAGGTCCAAATTCTAGCTTTGATTTAAATGCGGTTATAAATGTTGGGGAGGCTAAAAACAAAAATAAATTTGTAGAATCATTTATTCATTTTGAGTCAGTGGAAGAAATGGAAGCTCTGAACTCCAACGGGAAGAAAATAAACTTCCAACCTTCTTTATCGATGCCTCTAATGGGATTTGCTGGGAATTGGAACCACGAACCAATCCTTGATAAATGGGCCTGGGAAGAAGGTTCAAAATCAAAAACAATGGAAGGTTATGATGATGATGGCAAACCGAAAATTCCAGGAACCTTAAATAAGGGGATTGGTGGAGAAGGTATAGATAAATTTAATCCAGCAGGAGTTATACAAAATAGAAAAGATAAAAATACAACATCCCTAGATCAAAATCCAGAATTGTTTGCTTTCAATAACGAAGGGATCAACGCACCATCATCAAGTGGTTCTAATATTGCTAAAATTTATCCTTTAGATTCAAATGGAAATCCTCAAGATGCTCAACTTGGGAGAGGATTAACACCTTCTCCACTTGTATTAAGAAGTGCAGAAGAAGGATTGATTTCAATAGTAAATACAAATAAAGAGGGAGAAAATCAAAGAGACTTAAAAGTCATTTCGAGAGAACACTTTATTAGAGGAATTTTAAACTCTAAGAGAAATGATGCAAAGGGAATCAAATCTTCTAAGCTAAAAGTTTGGAGCGACTTGAAATGGGATGGACTCATCTATAACCCTAGAGGTAGAGAAGAAAATGCACCAGAAAGCAAGGATACCAAAGATCCTGCTACTAAGATAAGAGGACAATTTGAACCGATTGCAGAAGGTCAATATTTCTATAAATTTAAATATAGATTAACTAAAGATTACCCATGGCAGGTTTCCTATATTCCTGTAAAAATTGATAATACAGCCCCTAAGATTGTTTCGGTTGATTTTTCAAATCCTGAAAAAATTAAGTTGATTACAAAGGATACTTATCACAAGGTAAAAGATCAATACAAGAATGAAACCTTATTTGCGAGAGATCAAAAAGAACATCCTGAAAAATTTGACGAGATTGCAAACGAAGTTTGGTATGCAGGCGCTGCTCTGGTTAATGAAGATGGAGAGGTTGAGAAAAATCTTGAAGTAACTTATGCAGGTGAGGGTCAAGGAAGAAATAGGAAACTAGACAAAGACGGAAATACTATTTATGAAATTAATGGTGCAGGAGATTTAAGAGGAAAAATCATTGAAGTCATTGCATTAGATGGATCTAGCAATTTCACAAAGATTCATAGAATTAAATTTGCTGATCATGCTGATGAAAAGGGGATGATTTCCTATTATCTAGTAGATCCTGATCAAGATTCATCTAAATACCAAAAGCTTGGCGAGATTTCCGAATCTAAATTTAAAAATTTAGAAAATAGAAAAGAGGATAGTCTTAAAAAAGATACAACTGAGGAAGAAAATCATCAAGAAAATGAAGAGTCTATCGAAGAAAAATCAAGCTTGACTATTCATAAAACTATTTCAACAATTAGAGATTTTGAAAGTAAAGACTTAAAGAAACTCATTAAAAAGAAATTTAGAGAAGTTGATGACTTTACAAGTGAAACTGGTAAGAGAACAGAGGAATACGATTATAAATACGATGATAAGGGAAATATCATTGCTTATGACGATGGTAGTGCCTTACAATATGAAACTGAAAAACTTGACGAAATCAAATCAAAAATTTATGGTGTTCTAAGCCCGTCTAAAGATGGACACTTTGAAATTCTTGGAAAGATAAGTAATGTTTCTAAAAATGCCAAGGTATATTACGGCAATAACTATAGATCTGTAGAAATCAAAACGACTAAGTATGATTCCCACTCAAAAACGATGACATTTGATTTATACGCTAATATTAATGATATTGTGGATGGATTAGCTTTTGCAGGAGATATGAGATTCTTTGTTAAAGATGATGATCAGATAAAAGCTGAAACTAAAATTAGAATGCCTGAAAAAAATAAGGAAACTAAAACAGAATATCCCTATACATCAAGTTATGGGAATGTAATAGAATTAGGAGAAGGTGATCTTTCAAAGAACAAACCAAACAATTTAACGGAAATGGAATCTGGTAAAATCTATTCTGATTCAGAAAAACAACAATATCTGTTAAAGGATAACATCATTCTAAGAAAAGGCTATGCACTAAAAGTGACTACCTATAATCCTGGAAAAACGGATATGTTAGAAGGAAATGGAGTTTATAGCCAGGAAGATATAGCAAAAATACAAAAGGCCAATCCTAATCTAAGAGTCCTATCAGAAAAAATAATTTATGCTGATAGTAGAAATGTTGAAGATGGAAGAAGTACTCAATCAGTATTAATGTCGGCTTTGGATGGCTTTAACATTGTAAAATATCAAGTGTTTACCTTTAAAATGAATGATAAAGGGGAGGCAATCGATAAAGATGGAAATCTTGTAACAGATTCTTCTAAACTGGTATTATTTGGTAAAGATGATAAAGAGTATCATGGGGAGGATGAGTCCAACGTAGAAGCTATAAAAGAAGATGGTTCTATGTTATTTATTGATGCAAAACCAGTAAATATTTCAATGGACAAGAACTACTTTAATCCATCTAAATCTAATAAAATTTATGTACGAAATCCAGAATTTTATTTAAGAGGTAAGATTTCTGATAAGGGTGGTTTTAACTGGGAGTTGAGAGTTAATGAATCGGTTGTAGATAATTATTTAATCTACGGAGATTTACACATTGATAACACTAGAGATTTTAATATTAAGCTTAATGTTAAAGACGGTGACATCATGGACTGGGGAATGAAAGACTATAAAGCAAACGGATTTCCAGATAAGGTAACAGATATGGATGGAAATGTTTATCTTCAAACTGGCTATAGCGATTTGAATGCGAAAGCGGTTGGAGTACACTATCAATTTTTATATGATAATGTTAAACCAGAAGTAAACATTGATCCTAAGGGAAATACTAGTATTGAATATGCTGACGGAAAATCTGTAGTCTTTAATATCAATGATAAAAGAAATAATGGATTCGATGGTGAGATTCAAGACAAACATATTTATGTAAATGGAAAAGAATATAAATCATTTGATGATATTAAACAACTAACAGATAAGACACTAAACATTAAGATTGTTGTAAAAGATTTTGCAAGAAATACAACCGTAAAAGAATTCATTTTAAACAAAGATACGGGAGAGGTAAGCGAACTAAAACCTCATACGGTAACTGTGACCATTCAAAATGGAAAAGAAATGAGTTCAACGATAGTGTCGGAAGAAGATTTCATTTTACCTGTCTATAAGGGTGAATTAGAAAAAGGATATCAATTTGATGGCTGGGAAATTTCTGGTGTCAAAGGGAAAAAAGATGCTGGCTATGTTATTAATGTATCAAAAGATACTCTTATAAAACCTGTATTCAAGAAAATAGAGGAGAAAAAGGAGGAGGAAAATAAACCTACTTTTGATGTATCGAAAAAGAAAGATAACGTGCAAGAAAATCATAGTCACTTAGATGAAAATTACAAAAAGGAGGATTTACAAAGAGAAAATCATTCACACAAATCTGATTCAACTAAGGATGTCACAGCTAAAGTTCCTGATGAAAATGATAAAAACTTTGAAAATAAGAAGGAAGTTTATCTTAATGAACCAGAGAACATAGATAATAAACATACCAATATTGATAGTAAATCAACTACTAACAATGATAGGTTGCCAAAAACCGGAACAGTTAGCGAAGTCTTCATGTCATTAGTTGCCGGAATAATGTTTACCTTAGGTGCGTTTCTTGGATTAAAGAAAAAAGATCAAGATTAAGACAAAGCTATAGAAAAATGGTTTGTGTACTGAGATAGTGTGATGATGAAACAGTTTTGTGAAAATAGCCATTTATAACTCAATTATTTAGTTTACTTTACTATTGATACTCTTTTTGGATTTATTAATGTACTTAGTTTCGACAACTAATGAATTGATTGAAAGGGTTAGTATTGACAATATTGGTCATATTAATTAGAAAATAGAGTCTATCAAAATTTAAAGGCTAATAGAGGTGATGAGATAATTCCAAGGAATTAAGTAGCGTTTGGTTGCTTAATTCCTTTTTATTATGTGACTATTAGTCCGTTTCGCTCCGAAGGTGCGAAACAAATAAACCACCCGCTATTGATATGCCCCCTGTCAAGTAGACAGGTTAAATATGGCTCTTTGTCAACTGTAGTGGGTGACGAAAAGCTAACATCTAGAGAGAACCTGATAGGTTTTCTCTTTTTGTATGTTCAGAGTGATGAAAACACGCTTCCTAAAGTTAATAAAGTTTCTAAAACCGAAGCCCAGACGTTTGATGTCTTTGATAAGCTTATTGGTCCCCTCCAATTTTGCATTTGAGTAATGTGTTTCTAGTGCGTTTTATTTGAAAAAAACATTAAAAATAGCGCAAAAAACTCTTCTTGTGCTATACTGTAATTGAGATTTTTTAAATTTTTGGTGTTAGAACTGTTGCCTCAGTCCTAGCACTTTTTCTTTGTCGTATTCTTGGTGTGTTGCGAGAATTTTGTAAATGATACGAAGTAGCTTATGTGCGCAAGCAATGACGGCTTTCATCTTACTTCCTCTTTGGGAAATTTTGCTATAAAAAGATGAAAACGCATTGTCTTTAGAGTGAGCCGCAATCAATCCCGACATGGTCAAAGCCTGCTTGATATATCGATTTCCTTGCGTGATATGTGAGGATTTTTTAATGCCAGCACTTTCATAAGATCCTGGGCAGAGCCCAGCCCAAGAAGCTAAGTGTGCGTCTGATTGAAAAGCCTTCACATCTGGTCCAATCTCAGCTAAAATTGTGGCTGCACAAGTTTCACTCACACCAGGAATCATTTGAAGTAATCTATTTTCTTCAGGGAAACTCCTTTTTCGATATAAGCTATTATTTCACTCCTTAATTTATTCATGAGTTTTTGATACAATTGATATTCTTCTAGGCTTTGGGTCCAAGAGAAATCGATCCTCCAGTGACAACTTCCCATTCATGGCCTCCATTAATTCTTCGGGACTTGCTTTTGACATGCTTGTGAATACAAGCTGTCACATTGTCATAATCAATGAGTTCCCCATTGATAAAGAGCGTTAAAAAGAGACTGTCCTGTCTTAGAGAAGATATCAGAAAGATAGCTGGTTAGTTTGATATTAGCACGTTGTAAGAGGTTATGAATCTCATTCTTTATTTGAGTTTGACGTTGTTTGTAAGAACGTAACCTACGAGTGAGTAAACGTAACTGCATCACTTCAGGGCTTGGAATGTAAGATGGCTCAATAAGTCCACAACGTCCGAGCTGTGCAATCCATTCGGCATCTTTCATGTCTGTTTTTCGACCAGGCACATTCTTAATATGTTGGGGGTTAGCTAATATCAAATTGAGTTCTGAGTCTGAGAATATATTAAAGAGTGGTACCCAATATTGGCCAGTGCTTTCAAAAAAGACATGTGTGACGTGATTTTCCAATAACCAATCTAAGGCGTTTTGGAGAGCTATAGTTGTTGTACCAAATTTTTTCTGAATCTTTTTAGGTTTATTGCTTTCTAGTGGACCATCTAGAATACAACAAACGATAGACTTTTGGTGGACATCAATTCCACAACAAGTTTCAATCATAACTTCCATTACAAAAACCTCCTGTTAACTATTGAACAATAGAACAAGAGGCTATTAGTAATTTTATTTTCATGCTCAAGGCATATTCGAGTTATCTCATGACTCTTGTTCATCCAGTTTTTGATACAGGCTAGGCAAAGCCCTATTAAAGACAACGGATTGGTATTGTTCACCTTCATTATAAGCCGAACTTTCTTTTCTGTCATGAGTTAGCAGGCTAAGCCTGCTTAGAGTTTTTGATGTATGGTTTGTGTCTAAGGAAGGTCAAGCATAATTAAGATAAGAAAGAGAAACGATATGAAAACCACAATTTTTACATTTCACCCTCAATTAAAAACGGGCTCACGCATTAATAAAGAACTGGCAACAGCTGCTGCTGGAGCTGGTTATGACGTGCGAGATATGTACCAACTGTATCCCAATTTTGACATTGATGTCAAAACGGAGCAAAAGATTCTAGAGGTAAGTGATCGCATTGTACTCCAGTTCCCAATTTATTGGTACCAAACGCCAGCCCTCATGAAACAGTGGTTTGACGTTGTTTTTGAATACGGTTGGGCCTATGGTTCGACTGGTACTGCCTTACAAGGCAAGGAAGTCATGTTGGTAGCTAGTTTTGAAGCTGGGCAATATGACTACACGAGAAACGGCCGCTTCCATGTAACAATTGAAGAGATTTTAAAGCCTATCACTACGATTCAGTATTTGACAGGTCTAACATTTCTGGAACCTCTTATCATAACTGGTACTTTAAACATGGATCAAGAGTTATTATCAAATAAAGTAAATAAATACCTACAAATAATATAAATAAGACATATCAACCCTCTATAAATGGAATATACTTTATTATTTTTCTGTTTCAAACAATAAAGCATCAATCAATATACTTGAATACTAGTGGATATTATTGAGTATATTTCATATTGTCCAATTAGGACAATACATAAAATTTTTCCTCTATACTTTTCCTTAGGAGAAAGATTGATGTACCGACGTTTAAGGGATTTGAGAGAAGACAATGATTTCACTCAAAAATTCGTTGCCGAAAAACTTTCGTTTACTCAACGATATTCAGGAAAGATAAGAAGCATCTGAGTTTAACTTCAGATGCTTCTTTGGTAGTTATTACATTTGGAATGAATCATGTTTAAAATGTTGATGATATATTTTCTATTTTATGTTTAAATCTTTTTCCATTTCCATTTTAAGATTTTTGATGAAGACTTGATCACCAAAAGCTTCAGCTAGTACGGTAGCTGTATTATAAAGCTCAGTCGCTTTATCTCTATTGTTCTCATAGAAAAGATAATATTTCGCTTCAAAAATGAGTACGGCGGGTTTGTAAGCATGTTGTAGCGTCTTATCAATAATAGTATGCATTTTATCGACAATAGTTTTCATATTTCTATAATCATGATGCATCACATAGATTCCACCTATAGTTGACAATGCCCCTAGTAGTTCAACATTAACTAGCTCTTCCCCTTGTAATTCTTGATTAATTAATTTACATCGAAAACTTTCAACAATTTCTTCATCATAGTCACCAACTTGACATTGAAAGGTATAGTATTTTATTAGCAGAAGGTCATTCAAGGTGTACTCTTCTTTTTTTAATACCTGGTTCAAATAGTCTTCATATACAATCTCAACAAGATCTTCTTTCTTCTCTTCAGATATAAAATTCAGGGTTCTTTCAATGATATCAATGGTTAATAGTTCTTCTTCTGGTAGAATATCAATATAGTTGTCGTAGAGTTCCTCAATATCTTTTAGCTTTTTCTTGATACGTTCGAGGTCGCCATAGACAGGAGACTTCATGAGTTTATATTTAGCCTGATAGTACTCCTCAGGAATGTCTAGTTTTGTTTCACCTAACAAATAGTTGAGGGAAACACCCAATTTATCACTGATGTATTGCAGTTTGACAATGGTTGGTAAAGAACGACCTAGCTCAATTCTCATCAGTTGTTTTACTGTTAATTCTTCTTCGGTATCACAAACTTGCTCACGTGTTAAACCAAGTCGCTCACGTTCTTCACGAATTCTTTTTCCAATCTCGATTTTAATCTCTTCAGACATCTGTATTTCCTTTGAGTTTTAATTATATAATAATATACCTTAAAATCATGTGAATGAAAAGACTCCAGGGATTTGTCTTTTTATGGTTAGAGAAAAAGATGGGGAATAAACAAAATAACCATCTAACACTCAGTTTAGATGGTTGTGGTTTGGAATTAGGATATTTTTCGTAATCTCTTAGATTGTAGAATGGTCAGTGTAGCAAAGAGGAGCAACCAGGCTAGTAGAGAAAGTGAGCTTGCTATTTGGTCTTGCCACTTAAAGCTTTCAAGCTGGCTTATAGATTTTGTGAACAATCCCATATAACTGTACTTCGTGACATTATCGAAATCTTTACTAATCCCTGAAAGCATTGGAATAAACATACTAATCATTGATACTGGAAGGCTAATTACTTGGGCAGATACTTGAGTTTTACTGATTAATCCGATGAAAAGATTAATCAGCATCATTACTAAAGCTGTAGCAAGCGAGATGATAAGATAAGGACCATAATTATTTTCAATATTAAGTTCGAGTATTCTCGGAATAGCAGTTGTCATAACTAAGCTAATAAGCACTGGATAAAATAAAACTGAAAGAATATAGTTTTTACTGTTAACACCACTTAAAAATAAGGTTCTTAAAATATTTTTTTCCTTTTCTTCGGAAACAATAGTACTGATTGGATTTCCAACTGATAAACTCAAAGATAGGGCTAAACAGTTGACTAATAGATTGACTTTCATTGAGTTGTTTAGGCTACCTTGAATCTCATAGATATGTTTGTAGAGAAAGGCAAACCCTAAAGGAAGGAGAATTTGTAGGATAATGGTTTTATTAGATTTGATAACTCGCTTTCTAAGCCATAGTAAAGATTTTAATTGGTTAAACATTAAGTTTTCCTCCTGTAAGTTGGATGAAGATGTCCTCTAAAGTTGGTTCACATGAGTGGATGGTTTGAATATCTTGAGTAGCACTAATATGATTTAATTCAGAGAAAGGAATCACTTTTTCTTGACCTGAGCAGTAGGTCACTTTTACCATTTTATTTGTATTATATTTCTGAATAAGTTCAGCAGGTTTACCTTCTTCGACAATCTTACCTTTATTTAGAAGTACAATCTTATCGCACAAAATTGTAGCCTCGTGCATGTCATGTGTCGTCAGAAAAATGGTTGTTCCTTGTTGTTTTAGTTCTTCAATAAGAGAATGAATGGTTTGAGACGTTGATGGATCTAGTCCAGAAGTAGGTTCATCAAGAAAGAGAACTTTTGGCTTGTTTATGATAGCTCTCACTAAAAGCATCCGTTGTTTCATCCCTGTAGAGAGCTTTTCTGCCAAGGTTTTACGATGGTCATAAAGACCTACACGTTTTAACAAATCATCAACATACTCTGTCGAAACATTATAGAGTTTTGCGAAGAATAGAAGATTGTCATAAAGTGTCAATTTTTCATAAAAACCACTATTTTCAGTGATTAAACCAATCTTTGACAAATCATCTTCTTTTAACTGAAGGGATGATTTGCCCAAAATATAAGTTTCTCCCTGACTAGGAGTGAGTTGACTTGTTAAGATATTGATTGTTGTCGTTTTACCAGAACCTGATGGTCCAAGGAAACCTAGAATTTCACCTTTTTCAACTGTGAAGTTTAGATTTTCGATTGCTTTATATTTTTGAAATTCTTTGGTTAACTGTTTTGCTACGATAAGGTTTGTCATATCTTGATTTCTCCTATTTGATTATATGAACGAGTATAAACAAAAAAATAACGAATCAAAAGGACATCTATGTCACTTTGATTCGTTACTTGTATCTAAATCATTTTCCATTTCCATTTTAAGATTTTTGATGAAGACTTGGTCACCAAAAGCTTCGGCTAGTACGGTAGCTGTATTATAGAGCTCGGTTGCTTTATCTCTATTGTTCTCATAGAATAGATAATATTTCGCTTCAAAAACAAGTACTGCGGGTTTATAAGCTTGTTGAAGTGTCTTATCAATAAGAACATACATTTTATCAACAACAGACTTCATTTCTTTATAGTCATGATGCATTACATATATCCCAGCTATAGCTGATAAAGCACCTATCAGTTCAACATTAAACAGCTCTTCACCTTGTAATTCTTGATTAATTAATTTTCGTCTAAATTTTTCAATTTTCTCTTTATCATAGTCATAATCCTGACATCGAAATGCATAGTATGAAATTAATAGAAGGTCATTTAAGGAATATGTTTCTTTTTTCAAAGCTTGAACCAAATAGTCTTCAAATACAGATTCAATAAGACTTTCTTCCTCACTAATCATAAAATTCAGGGTTCTTTCAATGAGATCAATAGCTAAAAGCTCGTCCTCTGGTAGCACATCAATATAGTTGTCGTAGAGTTCCTCAATATCTTTTAGCTTTTTCTTGATACGTTCCGAGTCACCATAGACAGGAGACTTCATAAGTTTATATTTAGCCTTGTAATAGTCTTCAGGAATGTCTAGTTTTGTTTCACCTAACAAATAGTTGAGGGAAACACTCAATTTATCACTGATGTATTGAAGTTTGACAATAGTTGGTAAAGAACGCCCAAGCTCAATTCTCATCAGTTGTTTGACGGTTAATTCTTCTTCGGTATCACAAACTTGCTCACGTGTTAACCCTTGACGTTCACGTTCTTCACGAATTCTTTTTCCAATCTCGATTTTAATATCTTCTGACATACATAATTCCTTATGATTTAGTTTTTTAATAATAATATAACGTAAAATTGAAATAAAGTCCAAAAGCCATAATAGAAGTAGTGTATAGTAGAATCTAAAGGAGTTTACAATTATGAAACAATCTTGATTTGCGAGGGCGCTAGCCAGCGGATATTCTTCTCAAATATTATTTAGAATATTAAAAATGTTATAATAGGAGATGAGAAAGGGGGAGACGATGATGAAAATTATAGCAATAAACCCTATTCCGTTTAAAAAAAGAATGATTGAATTTCTCTTTGATTATCTTTTCATTCTAGCTTATTTAGTTCTTCTGTTTTTAAGTTCGATGCTTATTTACATCATCTTTTTTAATGGTGTCCCAGAGTTTACAGAAATTCAGTCGCAGTGGCTTGTATTTTTCACCTCTGTTTTTCCAATCACGCTCCTTTTCACATTCTTGGATTATAAAAATGATGGCAGTTTTGGGAAGGTAAAAGCGGGACTTGAACTTGTCTACCAGAAAAAAACAGTGCAGGCTAGCTTGATTAGAAATGTCATCAAATTTTTACCTTGGCAACTCGGTCATATGGGCACGATTCATGGCTTATATAGTGATTTTGATGTGGTATCCATTATCCTTTCTAATTCGGCGACTCTACTTGCAGTTTTGCTACTGGCAATGACGATATTTAGGAAAGATAAGAGGCATCTAGGAGACCTACTAGCCCGTACACAAGTACAGCTAAGAGGTGACTAAGATACAGGTTGCTTACTTGATTCTTAAGGAAAACTGTAGACGATTAAAGGAAGTCATTACGATGACCTCCTTTTTTTATTGCTCTAAATACTGTACAATAGAATAATTACAGGAGTTTACAATTATGAAACAATCTCAATTTGCGAGGGCGCTTTGGTATGGTATTCTTGGTGCCCTCTTTTTTGCTTTTACTTTTATTTTTAATCGTAGTATGAACCTTTCAGGTGGGTCCTGGATGTGGAGTGCTAGTCTACGTTACTTGTTTAGTTTGCCTATGCTGGCTGTTTTGGTCTGGCGTAAGGGTGAGCTGGTAGGTGTATTGTCTGCCATTAAGAAAGCCCCCTTGACCTGGTTGGTCTGGAGTACGGTGGGTTTTGGGCTTTTTTATGGACCGCTGTCTCTAGCGTCCATTTATGGCGAGTCTTGGTTCGTGGCGGCTACTTGGCAGATTACCATTCTTGCTGGTCTGCTCTTGACGCCTCTCTTTGGGCAGAGGGTACCTGGTAAGCAACTGCTTATGACATTGGTTATCCTTTTAGGTATTATTCTCATCCAGATTCCTTACTTTGGTAGTGGTCTTGGTAGCGGTGTGGTCCGTGCTAGTCTCTTGATTTTACTGGCCGCTTTTGCCTATCCTTTGGGCAATCGTAAGATGATGGTCCACTGTAAGCAGGATCAGCTTTCAACGACGCAGCGTGTGTTGGGGATGACCTTGATGAGTACGCCTTTTTGGTTACTTTTGTCAGTTTTTGCTGTAGCAGATGCTGGGCTTCCATCAGGTGGACAGATTTTACAGTCTTTAATTGTAGCTGTCTTTTCTGGGGTTGTCGCAACCTTGCTTTTCTTCGAGGCGACTAATCTAGTTAAGCATAACCATAAGCAACTGGCAGTGGTTGAAGCCACTCAGGCTGGTGAAGTTCTCTTTACCCTCTTGGGGGGTTGCCTCTTCCTCGGAGATAGTCTACCTAGCCTTTTGGGATTCTTTGGGATTGCTATTGTAACCATTGGTATTATTGGAAATAGCCTGCTAACAGGCTCAGATTAAGCATAAGTATGAGACTTTCGAATGGCAAATTCGGAAGTTTTTCATTTATATGAAAAATATTATAGAAAAATGCGACATTTTCAGACGATAGTGCTATAATGATATTAAAAGTAAGCGTTTACCGTTTTAATGTAAATCCTAGAGATATTTCCGGAAACTTTGATAGGCTTATTAATAAAGGTGAATGTATTGACTTTGAATTTTCATGAAAAATGAGTTAACATTTAATGTTACTCTAAAGAAGGAGAAGAGTCATGAATGATACTGTTTGTAAAAATTGGTTTATGCGTAAAAGTGGGAAAACTTGGGTCTATGGTTGTGCCTTGGTAAGTTTTGTAGGTTTGGCCCTGGCTAGTCCTGTCTATGCGGACCAAGTGGAACAGGCAACTGTGAGCCCAACACCTCAAGAAGTGGTAACTCAAACTGACCATCAAGTTGCCCCTCAAGTGGAGCTTGCACCTAGCACGACCAAGGAAGTCCCCCAAGTGGTAGAGCCGAGCCAGTCTCTTGTTTCCGAATCTGCTAAAACAGCTCAAGAGAATCCCACTCAGCCTAGCCCTGACCAGTCAAAAGAAGTACAAACACAGGCTAGTGTGGCTGAGAAAGTGACTAACCAAACGCAAGAAGCCGATTTGAATCAGACCAATCAAGACCACTCTCCAGTTGTAACGAATAGCACCAGTCCTGTTCATGTGACAGCGGAAAAAACGGATTTGCCTAATAATGAAGCGGTTACCAATCTTGAAGGGATGACCGCAGACCAAAATGGCCACTGGGAAATGCAGGCTGACGGTATTCATTCAGAAGCCAAAGACAAGGGAGACTCTTTCCTTTATTCTCAATCCGAGGGCAAGAATTTTATCTATTCAACAGATGTGACCTTCAAGGAAGCTGGTGGTGCCGCTGCCCTCATTTTCCGTGGTAACAATGATAGTAGCGATAAAAATATGTACGGGGTCAACGTAGACTCTGGTAACCATAAGGTTAAGTTTTGGCGTTGGGTCAATAATCATGATATTCAACTTGTAGATGAGAAAGATGTGACACCAACTGCTGATGAAACCTACAATCTTAGAGTAGTTGCGGCTAATCAGTGGCTATCTTACTATGTCAATGATGTGCTTGTCGCAAGTACAGGTGACGCTGTTCTTCAAAAGAGTGACAAGGGCCAACCTCAAGTCCTTTCAGAAGGTTACTTTGGACTTCTTAATTGGAATGCCAATGTCATTTTCAAAAATACCCGCTATGTTAATCTCGACGATGCCAGTCTTCCTTTGATTGACAATCTTGTGGTGACCTCAAAGACAGGTTCTGTTGAAAAACAAGCCCAATTCTTCTCTGAAGAACCACTCCATATCCAATATGTGGGACACAATGCTGAGACAGTAGGCCTTGACATTACTAAGCATAATCCAAATGCTGTTATCAAAGTAGAAGATGCCAAGGGAAATGTCTACACAGATATTTCACAATTGCCAGTGGCTGTAGGTGCCAATTACTTTATTATTGAAAGTAGTATGACTGATTCGCTTGGCCGTCCTGTGACCTTGACTTATCGTGTTAATATCCACCGCAGACAGAGTGATGATGTCTATTACAACGAGCTTTATCGTGATCAGTATCATTATTCTGTCAAGGATGGCTGGGCTAATGACCCTAATGGCTTGGTCTTCTACAAGGGACGTTACCATCTCTTCTATCAATTTTACGATGATACCAAATGGGGTCCAATGCACTGGGCCCATGCGACAAGCCGAGACTTGCTACATTGGGATGAAGAGCCGATAGCCTTCTATCCAGATGCAACAGGTCACATGTTCTCAGGCTCTGTCGTGGTTGATAGTACCAATAGCTCAGGCCTCTTCAAATCTCCGGAAGGTGGCCTAGTAGCTATTATCACTTCAAATGGTAATGGGCAACGGATTAAGATTGCCTATAGTGAGGACGAGGGGAGAACTTGGCAAAAATATGACAAAGTAGTTGCTGACTGGTCTCAGGACCCACTTCAAAACCAAGATTTCCGTGACCCTAAGGTCTTCCGCTGGGATAACCAATGGTTTATGGTCCTTGCTGGTGGTCCACTCCGCATTTATTCTTCACAAGACTTGAAGAACTGGCAAGTTGAAACAACCTACAAGGATTTGCATACAGAATGCCCTGACCTCTATCCGATTGTAGCCAATGATGGGGCTCTCAAGTGGGTTCTCTCACGTGGTGGTCGTTCTTACAAGGTTGGTGATTTTAAACAAGTGGATGGCAAGTGGGCCTTTGTAGCTGATGATGTCTACCAAGACCATGACGAAATCATGAATTTTGGTAAAGATTCCTATGCTGCTATGACTTATTATGTTCATGATTTTGGAACAGCTGACCATCCCAACATCCCACAATTGACTGAAATCAACTGGATGAACACTTGGGAAGATTATTGTAATCTGGTTGCAGATACTGTAGGTCAAAAATTTAATGGTACCTTTAACCTTAACCTTGACCTTGGTTTGGTTAAATCAGGCGACAGTTACCTCTTGACCCAAACCCCTGTTAAGGCCTACGAAAGCCTTCGTGACACAGACAATGCCCAGTATTTTGAAAATGTCACAGTGGCTTCTGACAATGAATTGCTTAAAGATTTCAAAGGCGATACTTATGAAGTGGTTTCTCACTTTGTACCAGGTAAGGACACGACAGCAGTTGGATTTAATCTTCGCGTTGGTGATGGTCAAGCTACTAAGGTCATTTACGATTTAACTAAGGAAACTTTGTCTATTGACCGTAGCCAATCTGGTACTATCCTTTCTGATGCTTTTGCTAAGGTTAATAGTCAACAAGTGACTCGCAATGAAGATGGTTCTATTGATTTGCATCTTTATGTGGACCGTGCGAGTGTAGAAGTCTTTGCTAAGGGAAATACGGTAGCTGGTGCTAATCAGATTTTCCCAAGCCCAAGAGCCGTTGGAGCAAGTGTCTTGGTTGAAGGTGGTCCAGCCAAAGCAAATATTGCTATCTACCCAATTAAGAGTACTTGGACTGACAAGAAGGAAGTTACAAAGGCTGTTGCTATGAACACCACAGTTGCAGGTCATTTGGCTCTTGAAGTTGGTCAAAGTAAGGACTTGCAGGTTTACCTCGCACCGGCTTCTGAAGAGCAAGATGTGACATGGACAGTAAGTGATCCAAGTTTGGTGTCCTATACTGAACATGACAATAAACTTTCTCTTAAAGCCCTTCACAAAGGTCATCTCACTGTCACAGCAACTTCAGTTGAAAACCCATCATTGACCAAGACCTTTAATATTGACATTACGCTCAACAATTTTGCGACCAACCTTAAAGGCTTAAAGGCTGTTACTGGTAATTGGTATATTGATGACGATACCCTTTACGATAGCAATGTCAGTGCCAATGACTTCTTCATGGCCTATGAAAGTAATGGCTTCAAGCAATTTGACTATGATATCGATGTCAAATACCAACATGGTTTGGTCAACCTCTTTGTAGCTGCGGAACGTGAAGAACCAGGTCGTGCCTACTCTGTTCAATTTGCTGACAATGATACTGTTCGTCTCTTCCGTTTTGGTGGTGAAACCATCGCTGAAGCTCATTTGGATAAGGCTATCAATGACGGTCAGTACCACCATGTCAAGGTTGTGAAAGGCAAGGACACAATGACAGTCTATGTCGATGGCAAGGAAGTGCTCCATCATCAATTTGATGCTGTGGATAATTACTTCAATCAAGCCCATGTAGGTGTCGGTCTCTGGGATGGAGCAGTAGAATTCAAAAACTTCTTCGTAACTGAAAAAATGACAAACACAAGCAGTGACACTACTGACGAACCAATCAAACCTGATCCTCAGCCAGAACCAAGTCCAGAGCCAAATCCGGAAAATAAACCAGTTGAGCCTGAGCATCAACCAGAGGTTGCTCCAGAGACTGAGCCAACTGGACAAAATAATGGTCACGATAGTACAAACACAGTGCCAGATCCATCTCAGGATAATACGGGTAAGCAAGAAGAAAGTAAGGCTCCAGTGGAAATACCTAAGACTGTCGCTCCACTTGTTGAGAATCTCCTCAAAAAATTCAACGCATTTAGTCTCTCAACCTTCCTTGCAAGTATTGCCAAAGAAACATGGCACTTTTTAACAAAATGGCTATTTAGCTAAAATCAAAACGTTGAAAAGGCTATGTAAGAAGAAAAAACTTAGAAGTATGAAAGCTTCTAAGTTCAGATTGAAGACAAAGTCCTCAGAAGTTATACTTCTGGGGACTTTTCTTGCTTTGAAGGAGTATAATAAAAGAAAAAGGTATTTGATGAGGTGTTCCTATGTTTCACAAAGAAAATCCTGAATACAATCGACGTCAAGTAGGATTCTATACGCTTGATGAACTTGTGCCTAAAGACCATTTTCTAAGAAAAGTCGAGGAAACGATTGATTTCTCTTTTATTTATGATCTTGTCGAAGATAGTTATTCCTCGGATAATGGTCGCCCTAGTCTAGACCCTGTTTTATTAGTTAAAATTCCGTTGATTCAATGTTTTTATGGCATTCGTTCTATGCGCCAAACCATTAAAGATATTGAGGTGAATACGGCTTACCGTTGGTTTCTTGGCTTATCTCTGGACGATAAGGTGCCTCATTTTACAACTTACGGTAAGAACTATAGCCGACGCTTTGAAAACAAGGAAGTGTTAGCACACATTTTTAGTCATGTGCTTCATCATGTTTTGGAAGCAGGGCTCATTGATCCCTCAGAAATCTTCATTGATGGGACCCATATCAAGGCAGCTGCTAATAATCATAAGTACAAAACTGTTGTTATTGATCAAAAAGCTAAATTCATGAGTGAACAACTGGAGATTGAGATTAATTTAGATAGGAAAAAACACGCAAAAAAGTTCTTAAAGCCCGCCAAAAAAGGCGAGGCTAAACCTAAGAAACAATCAACGACAGACCCAGACAGTGGTTGGTTTCATAAGGGGGAACATAAGGAAGTCTTCGCTTACAATGCTCAAGTAGCTTGTGATAAACACGGCTGGGCCTTAGCTTATACGGTTGAAGCAGGAAACATCCATGATAGTCAGGCTTTCTCTGCTCTTTTTGTCAAACTAGAACCATTCTCACCTGAATTCATTATTGCGGATTCAGGCTATAAAACACCTAGTATTGCCAAGTTTCTTCTAGAAAAAGGGATTACACCAGTTTTCCCTTACACTAGACCAAGAGGTAAGAAAGATTTTTTACGTCCAAAAGACTTTGTCTATGACGAGCATTTTGATTGTTATCTTTGTCCAGAGAACCATGTATTAACTTATCGTACAACCACACGTGAAGGTTATCGAGAGTATAAAAGTAATCCTAAAATTTGTAAGACCTGTCCCTTGTTAGCGATTTGTACTGAAAGTCGCCAGCACCAAAAAGTTGTTGTGCGTCATATTTGGAAAGATGCCCTAGAAGTCTGTGAAGATATTCGCCATCAAAGTGGTATGAAAGAACGGTATCAACACCGGAAAGAAACGATAGAACGGTTATTCGGAACAGCTAAAGAATATCATAACTTACGTTATACCAGAGAAAAAGGAAAGTCCAAAATGGAAGCTAAGGTTGGGCTTACTTTAGCGTGTCTAAATATCAAAAAATTGGTAAAAATGATGACAGGAAAGACCTATAATTTTACCCAAATATCTCAATATTATTGGATTATAGGAGAATTAGGTAAGAATATAAAAAGACAAACATCAAAAACGATGTTTGTCTTCATTCTGAACTTAGAAGTATGAAAGCTTCTAAGTTTTTTTGTTTCTACTAAAAATTACCCAAAAATTTCTTTTGCGAGTGCCTTTCCTTTCGGAGTTGCTGCTAAGCCACCTTCAGCAGTTTCCCGGAAGGCAGTTGGCATGGCTGAACCCACCTGATACATCGCGTCAACAACCTGGTCGACTGGAATGGCCGATGTGATACCCGCCAAGGCCATGTCAGCAGCTACTAGGGCAAAACTTGCTCCCATGGCATTACGTTTGACACATGGGACCTCAACCAATCCGGCTACAGGGTCGCAGATGAGTCCCAACATATTTTTAAGCACAAAGCAGATGGCCTGACTGGCCTGGAAAGGTGTACCACCAGCAGCCATTGTAATAGCGGCAGCAGCCATAGCAGAGGCAGAACCAACTTCGGCTTGGCAGCCTCCCTCGGCACCAGAAATCGAGGCATTATTTGCGATGACTAGACCAAATGCACCAGCAGTGAAGAGAAAATCTAATTGTTGTGATTCGCTCAAGTCTAGTTTTTCGATAGCTGTTGTTAGAACAGCAGGTAGACAACCAGCTGATCCAGCAGTAGGTGTGGCACAAACCAAGCCCATCTTGGCGTTAGATTCATTGACTGCCATGGCATTTCTTGCAGCACCCAAAACTGCAGAATCAGCCAAGGTCTTTCCATTTTTGATATAGGCATCCAGTTTGGCAGCGTCTCCCCCAGTTAAGCCAGTTGGTGATTTCTCAGGAGACAAACCAGCCTGAACAGACTCCTTCATCACTTCGAGATTTCGAGTCATCAGAGTTAGAATTTCAGGCCGTTCCCGTCCAGTTAGCTCTGTCTCTGTAGCAATCATGAGCTCGGCGATATTGCCTTGGTAATCTCGGTCAGCTTGTTGAACTAATTCTTCAATAGTGTAAAACATGCAATCCCCCTCTTAGCTGAAAAAGTTGACATTATGTAGATGAGGAATTCTAGCGATTTCAGTGACGGCCTCATCACACTGGTGCGAGTCAATTTCGATAATCATAATGGCCTTTTCACCGGCATTTTCCCGAGTAACAGTCATTTGGGCGATATTGATGCCATAACGCGACAAAATATCTGTGACAAGGGCAATCATTCCTGGAACGTCTTGGTGGACAATGATGAGAGTCGGTGTATTCATCTTGAGATTGACCGCAAAACCATTGAGTTCAGTTACTTGGATATTTCCTCCACCGATAGAAACGCCTGTGGCAGAAATGGTTTTTGTAGCATTTTTTAAGGTGATACGAGTCGTATTGGGGTGTGGCGCATTACTATCCTTGTTAATTTTCCAGTAGACCTTAATGCCTTTTTCGTATGCGATATCCAGAGCGCGTGGGATGTCAGGGTCGTCAGTTTCCATACCTAAAATACCAGCCACAAGAGCCACATCAGTCCCGTGACCTCGATAGGTCTTGGCAAAGGAATTAAAGAGTTGAAATTCTACCTCAGTCGGTGTCTCACCAAAGATGGCAGAAACAATCTTGCCAATACGAACAGCTCCTGCAGTATGACTAGAGGAAGGCCCGACCATGACAGGTCCAATGATGTCAAAAACGGATTGAAATTTTAAATTTTTCATAACACGCCTCGTTTGATTAATCTTGTATTTTCAGTATACCATGAATTATAGAGATTAGGTATTTAAGTAAAATCTATAGAAATCATAAAAAAATAACCTATTTTAAGCTTTCTTTAAGGTTCAATAGATATAATAGTGGTCTATTAAGTAAGCAATACTTATTTTTCATAAATCTGAGAGGGTGGCCTGCGGGTCGCCTTTTTGTGTTTCTTTTCTTATGTCTAGATAGATTGTGGTAAAATAGAGCCTAAAGATTTACTTGTCAGAAAGGATACGTCATGGCTTACAATCAGCTACCTTTGGATAATAATTCTGGAAATACTAGTTATTCGGTTCCTAATCCCTCTATTTTAGAGGTTAAGAAGTATTTAAAGTCTTGGAGTGAGCTTGAAAATTATAAACTTCAGGAAGACGCCCTGGATAAATTATTTTTTGAGTTGATACCTAAAAATGAAGATATTTCTGATATATTGTTAAAAGTTGCAACACTAAATGATTTTTATAGCACCAATATTTTTTCGGTCTATCCCTTAGCAAAGCATATCTTATCGATTGATATTGATGAGAGGTTGAGACAAGGTGATGTCGCTTTGGTTAAAGAGATTCAAAAAGTTAATTATGGTGGGGTAACAAAGAACTTTTATTCATTTGCAACGAAGTATTGTTCGCACCATAATCCTATCGAATATCCTATTTACGATAGCTATGTTGAAAAAGTCTTAAAGTATTTTAGAAAAAAAGATAAGTTCGCTGTCTTTAAAAATGCAGATTTAAAAGACTATCAGCAATTTAAAAAAATTCTCTTAACCTTTAGAAGTTATTATGGTTTAGAAGAGTTTAATTTAAAGGAAATAGACCAGTATATGTGGCAGCTAGGTAAAGAGTACTTTCCCAAAAAATATAAATAATAGTCACGTACGTATCCCTAGAAAGGAATAACTCACATTGTATTACAAATTCCTACTTTTCGACCTTGATCACACCCTCCTAGATTTTGACCGTGCTGAAGATTTGGCTTTGACCTACCTTCTTGAAGAGGCTGGGGTGGCTTCACGAGATCTTAAAGTTTACAAGGATCACTATATCCCCATGAACCGTTCCATGTGGGAAGATCTCAATCATGGTTTAATCACTAAGCCTGAGTTGCTTCGCACGCGCTTCTCTCGTCTTTTTGAGCATTTTGGACAGGAGGTTGATGGCAGTCACTTAGCTGGCCGTTACCAGCATTTCTTGAGCCAACAGGGGCAGGAGTTGCCTCAGGCCCATGCTTTCTTATCGAATGTTAAAGACCGAGGCCACAAGATTTATGCAGCCACTAACGGTGTTAGCAACATCCAACGTGGTCGTCTGCAAGCCTCAAGCATCTTGCCATTCTTCGACGATATTTTCATCTCAGATGAAGTGGGTGCTCACAAACCGTCTACTGACTTTTTTGAAAAAATTGCGGATCAGGTAAATGACTTTCATCCCGATTCGGCCCTCATGATTGGTGATAGTCTAACTGCTGATATCCAAGGTGGTAATAATGCAGGAATTGACAGCATTTGGTTTAATCCAAATGGTTTGGTTAATGAGACTCCAGCTGTTCCAACCTATCAAGTCAAAAACTACCAAGAAATTTTGACGATTTTGAGCAAATAGGCCACTTTTCAAATTGTATTAACCTATGACTATTAAGAGCTTTTCAGCTCTTTTTTTGCTACAATGAAAGCATGAATGATCTGATTAAACATAAGCTGGAATTGCTCCCAAACAATCCGGGGTGCTATCTCCACAAGGACAAATTCGGCAATATTATTTATGTCGGTAAGGCTAAAAATCTAAAAAATCGTGTGCGTAGCTATTTTCGTGGAAGCCATGATACCAAGACGGAGCTTTTGGTATCTGAGATTGCAGATTTTGAATTTATCGTAACCGAGTCTAATATCGAGGCCCTGCTTTTGGAAATTAACCTTATCCAAGAGAATATGCCAAAATTTAACATCCGCCTCAAGGATGACAAGTCTTATCCATTCATCAAGATTACTAAGGAGCTCTATCCAAGGCTCTTGATTACCCGCCAGGTTAAGAAGGATGGTGGTCTCTATTTTGGTCCCTATCCCGATTCTGGTGCGGCCAATGAAATCAAGAAGCTTTTGGATCGTATTTTCCCCTTTAAGAAATGTAAAAATCCCGCCAACAAGGTCTGTTTTTACTATCATATTGGACAATGTAATGCCCACACTATCTGTCATACTACCGAAGATTATTGGCAAGGTTTGGTTGAGGATGTCAAGAATTTCCTAAATGGTCATGATGATAAAATCGTTAACCAGCTCAAGGCTAAGATGAAGGACATGTCTGACCAGATGGAGTTTGAACGTGCTGCGGAGTATCGGGACTTGATTGAGGCGGTTTCGACCCTTAGAACCAAGCAGAGGGTTATCCGTCAAGACATGCAGGACCGTGATATCTTCGGTTACTACGTGGACAAGGGTTGGATGTGTGTTCAGGTTTTCTTTGTTCGCCAAGGAAAACTCATTCAGCGTGATGTCAATATGTTCCCCTATTATAATGATGCCGAAGAAGATTTTCTAACCTATATGGGGCAGTTTTACCTGGATAGCCGTCATCTCAAGCCTAAGGAGATTTTTATTCCAGGTGACATTGACCAAGAGTCTGTCGAGGCCCTAGTTGGTGATGAGGTTAAGGTCTTTAAGCCTCAGCGTGGCGAGAAGAAGCAGTTAGTTAATCTGGCGACGAAAAACGCTCGTGTCAGTCTGACTCAAAAATTTGATCTTCTTGAAAAAGATTTAGCCAAGACTCAGGGAGCCATTGAAAACCTAGGAAAACTCATGGGGATTCCTACACCCGTCCGCATCGAGTCCTTCGATAACTCTAACATCATGGGAACAAGCCCTGTCTCTGCTATGGTTGTTTTTGAGAATGGCAAACCCAATAAAAAGAGTATCGCAAATACAAGATTAAGACGGTTGAAGGCCCTGACGATTATGCCAGCATGCGTGAGGTCATTCGTCGTCGTTATAGTCGTGTCAAACGCGATGGGTTAACGCCACCAGATCTTATTATCATGGATGGTGGTCAAGGACAGGTTAATGTGGCCAAGGATGTCCTGCGCAATGAATTGAATCTCTCTATTCCAGTTGCGGGTCTTCAGAAAAATGACAAGCACCAGACCAATGAATTGCTCTTTGGGGACCCCTTGCAAGTCATTGATTTGCCACGTCAGTCCGAGGAATTTTTCCTTCTTCACCGTATTCAAGATGAAGTTCACCGTTTTGCTATCACCTTCCACCGTCAAGTTCGTAGTAAAAATAGTTTCAGTTCCAAACTTGATGGCGTGGAGGGGTTAGGACCTAAGCGCAAACAAAAACTCCTCAAATACTTCAAGTCTATGACAGCTATCCAAAAAGCTACTGTTGAGGATATCCATGCCCTTGGCATTCCAGAAAAAGTAGCAGAGGCTCTGTTAGATAAATTAAATGATAACAATTAAAGAAACGTAATGAATTAAGTTCATTTTTTGTTACCTAAATTGTCAAATTAAGTTAGACTTTTCAAGTAACTCAGAAAAACTTGGTAGGGAGATTGATAATTCAATGATTTCCTAGGAATTCTATTTCTTTTATCAGCTATAGCTGTGGACGTCGACACACGAAGTCTTCTGGCAATATCTGTTAGTGACACCTTTCAGTAAGGAGCTATGCAACTTTTTGCCGGACTAGATTGGAGATTTGGCAGTTTTTCTCAACGATTGATGTCTTAGCTACCGTGACTCTCCTACAACTTTTACACTGGAAACGACGCTTTTTAAGACGTAATAGTGTAGGTGTTCCAACTTGTTCAAGGAGAGGAATTTTAGAAGGCTTTTGAAAGTCATATTTGATCATTTTTCCTTGGCAGTCAGGACATGATGGTGCAGTATAATCAAGTGTTGCTTGAACCTCAATGTAGGTATCTTTTTCAAAAACAAGAGAAATAATGATATTTGGGTCTTTAATTCCGATTAATTCTGTGGTATTCTTAATAAGTCTCATAAGTTCTTCCTAATGATGGTTTGGTTGCTTTTCATTATAGTTCTTATGGGACTTTTTGTCTGCATTCAAAAAGCTCTATAATCTCTACAGTGGTTTTACCCACTACAGAAATTATAGAGCCGCCTATCATAGATGGCTTTTTCTGTCTAGCTTAATTTTACAAATTGGGTTATTTATTCTTCATAAGATTTGAAGGGTTGATCTTTTTTAGGGTATCGTGTCGGTGTGATTGACAGTCCCATCTTGTCTTTTTCGTGTAGCAATTCAATGACTAGGGAAACCATAATCAGTACCATGATGAGTGAAAATGGAAAGGCTACGATAATCAGCGTATTTTGCAAGGCTACTAAGCCCCCCTGAAAGAAGTAAGACGATGGCAATAGTCGCAAGGAGTACGCCCCAGAAGATTTTAAGGTTATTCTTTGGTTTGAGATTCCCATCATCAGAGAGCATAGCTAGCACATAGGTCGCAGAGTCTGCTGACGTGATAAAGAAGGTAATGATCAGGATGATGGCAACAACGGAGGCAATAAAACCAAATGGCAGTTGACTGAAGGTTGCAAACAAGGTCTGCTCACTTGGAAACTGTGTTAAATCTACATTTCCAAGTGATTGAACATGCGTTGAAAGTGTTCCAAAGGTAGAAAACCATAAAAAGCTTAATACAGTCGGTGCTAATAAGACGATGGATAGAAATTGTCTGATACTACGTCCTTTAGAAATTCTGGCAATAAAAACTCCCACGAATGGTGACCAAGAAATCCACCAAGCCCAATAGAAAATCGTCCAAGTATTGATCCAGTCACGATTGTATTGACCAAAGGAACCAGCACTGAAACTCATACGGAAGAAATTGGAAATATACAGTCCGATACTATCGGTCAAGGTATTAAAAATCTGGACTGTGGGACCGATGATTATGGTGATGGCGAGTAGTCCAACCGCTAAAATAAGATTGGTGTTTGATAAGATTTTTACCCCTTTTCCAAGACCAGAAGGGCTGAAATGGTAAAGAGGATGGTTGTGATAATTATGATAATAACTTGCACAAGGGCATTGTTTGGAATACCAAAGAGGTAGTTGAGTCCCCCATTGATTTGGGCTGCCCCAAAACCAAGAGTGGTTGCCACCCCGATAACAGTAGCGACCACTGTAATCGTATCTACGATCTTACCAAGGCTACCGTTTGTTTTTTTACCAAACAAGGGCTTTAAGGTAACCGATAAAAGATATTTCTCTTTTTTTCGGAAACCAAAGTAGGCGAGGGCCAGGGCGATTAAAGCATATATTGCCCAGGCATGGATGCCCCAGTGAAAGAAAGTGTAACGGAAAGCATCGGCTAAGGCTTCCTGCGACCCTGGGGTAGCTCGTACCGTTGAAATGGCATAATGGGATAAGGGCTCTGCGGCACCGTAGAAGACAAGGCCGATTCCCATTCCAGCAGAAAATATCATGGCAATCCAAGAGATAGTAGAGTGTTCAGGCACCGAATTGGGTTCCCCCAGTTTGATTTGCCCAACGGGACTAACCAGGAAAAAGCCACAAAGTAGAACGATTGACGTGACCAGTAATAAGTAAAACCAGCCAAGTTTATCTGAAATAACTTCCCTTAGTTGTTCTGACCAAACTTGGTAGCCGTCAGGCATAACAATACCAAGAAGGACCAGGATAGCCAGTAGCACAAAAGAGGTTTTTAAGACCGGCGTTAAATTTTTAGTTGACATAAAATCTCCTTTCATTCTCTACCATTATATCAAAAATGATAATAACTTAAAAATGAGGGGAGATTAGATAACACCCAGCTAGTTATAATTTTTAGTTGATTAACTAGAGACGTTTAAGAACCTAAATTGTCAAATTAAGTTAGACTTTTCAAGTAACTCAGAAAAACTTGGTAGGGTGATTGATAATTCAATGATTTCCTAGGAATTCTATTTCTTGAGAGTGGGACAGAAATCGGTAATTCGTTAGAATTCGATTTCGTCGTCCCACCTCCGCACAGTTGAGTAGGGCTGTAAAAGCTGATGAAATCAGCGTAGTAGAGCCCACTCAACCACTGCGTCTTTCTCGACAATCCAAAGACAAATTGAGAGGCTAGGACTTTTGTCCCAGCCTCATAATTTTGAGAAACATTCGTAAAATCCATTTGTTTCGGTAATCCATTTCGTCCTATATGTTAGTTCCTTTCAGATAAATGTGGTGTTTATCTGAGACTAGCCTAGATGGCTTTTTCTGTCTAGCTTAATTTTACAAATTTGGTTATAATAAGATTAATTAAAAAGGGAAAGGAGTCATGCTATCAAACGAAGCTAAAATTGAACGTCTTTATGATAAGAGTCGTCGCGGCTTTCTTCGTGGAATCTTTAGTCGTGCTACGATTATCTTCTTGATCATCTTACTGCAGCTTGTTGTTGTGGCCATGTCTTACCTCTGGTTGCATCAATATAGGATACACCTGCAAGTTACAGAAGTAGTCCTTCGTATTCTGGCCATTATTTATCTCTTTCAAAGTGATATGGAATCAACAGCCGTCAATACTTGGCTCCTGATAGTCTTGCCTTTTCCAATTATCGGAACCTTGCTCTTGGCTTATACGAAACTTGATATAGGTTACACAGGGATGAAGCGTGCTATTCAGAGCAATATTGACCGCAGTTCTGGTATTCTGAAACAAGATAATCAGGCCCTCGAAGAGCTTAAACAGCGTCACACGAGCAACTACAACTTGGTCCAATATCTTGAAAATGTTAATGGGCATTTTCCTGTCTATCGTCACACGAAGACGACCTATTTTCCAAGTGGTGAGGCCAAGTTTGAGGAAATGAAGAAACAACTCCTTAAAGCGGAGAAGTACATTTTCTTGGAATATTTCATTATTGACGAAGGGGAGATGTGGGGTGAAATCCTAGCTATCTTGAAACAGAAGGTTCAAGAAGGGGTGGAAGTTCGAGTCCTATATGACGGCATGATCGAATTTTCAACCTTGAGTTTCGACTATAAGAAACGTTTGGAGAGAATTGGTATTCAATCTCGTGTTTTTGCCTCTGTAACGCCTTTCTTGTCTACCTATTACAACTACCGTGACCATAGAAAAATCTTGCTGATTGATGGTAAGGTTGCTTTTACAGGTGGGGTTAATCTAGCTGATGAGTATATCAACAAAATTGAGCGTTTTGGCCATTGGAAAGATACCGCACTTATGGTTGAGGGGCCAGCAGTCGACACTTTCTTAGTCCTCTTCCTTCAGATGTGGACTTACTCTCATGAAACACTAGATGTGACACCCTATATGGTCGAGCATGAGGCCTTCGATACTCCTGGTTTTGTTGTCCCTTACGGAGATATCCCACTTGATAAGGATAAGGTTGGTGAAAATGTTTATATTGATATCCTAAACCATGCGCGTGATTTTGTTCATATCATGACACCTTATCTTATTTAGATGGTGAGTTACTGCATGCTTTGAAGTTTGCGGCTGAGCGTGGGGTAGACGTCAGTATCATCATGCCTGGTATTCCTGATAAAAAGTCAGCTTACTACCTCGCTAAGACATACTACCCAACACTTTTGGCATCCGGCGTAAAAATCTACGAGTACACACCTGGATTTGTTCATGCCAAGGTCTTTGTGAGTGACAATAGTAGGGCTGTTGTTGGAACGATTAATTTGGATTACCGCAGTCTTTATCACCACTTTGAGTGTGCGACCTATCTTTACAGGACGTTATCTGTGGTTGGTATTGAGGAAGATTTCCAAGCGACAATGGCCAAGTGTCATCGAGTCAGCATGGCTGATGTTAAAAATCGACCATTCCACCAGAAGTGCTTGGGCTTATTGACCAGATTAGTTGCGCCATTGATGTAGTGACAAGACTTGTTAGAAGAGGGTTGAGCCCTCTTTTTTTATAGTTTAAAATAAAGATAATGAAGTCGAAGGAGAAAATGATGTTAACCATTCGTCCAGCAAGCTTGTCAGATGCACAGGCTATCCAGGCCATCTACGCACCCTATGTCGAGAAGACAGCTATTACCTTTGAATATGAGGTTCCCAGTGTTCAAGAGTTTGAAAAACGCATTAGCAAGACGCTTGAAAAATACCCCTATTTAGTAGCAGAAGAGAATGACCAAGTGCTAGGCTATGCTTATGCCTCAACCTATTATGCTCGTACAGCCTATGATTGGACGACAGAGCTGTCTATCTATCTTCATGAAGATGCACGTGGTCGAGGTTTGGGAAGCCAGCTCTATGATGCCCTAGAGGAGGAACTTGAAAAACGAGGCTTCTTGCGTTTCCTAGCCTGCATTGCAGTTCCTAACGAGGCCAGCATTGCCATGCATGAAAAACGAGGCTATGTCCAAGTGGCTCATTTCCCAAAAGTTGGCTATAAGTTTGAGCAATGGCACGATATCGTCTGGATGCAAAAGACCATAGAAGGACCTGTCAGGAAAATACAGTAGAAACAACGCTAATCCTAATCGCAATAGCTAATTATCCCAGCCTTTTGCATAGGCTAAAGCGATACTAATAAAATTACTGAAAGAGACCGGACAGTTGTGATGGTCTCTCATACATGAAAGGAGCTTATATGCCTCAAGTCACCAGTGCTAGACTGTTACCCCAAAAGCCCTCCAGATGGGCTAAAATTCTACTTAACCGAAAGGTTCCTATTCTCCTGTTCTTCTTACTGGAATTGGCCTTTCTTGTCTTTTCATATCTCAGCCTACAAGAGCATTTCCCATCCATTATCTTATGGGAACACTTGTTGAGTGTCTTTACCTTCTTTTACTTGCTCAATCGTTCCATGGATTCTCGTTCCAAACTGTCCTGGGTGATTATCATTGCCCTCTTTCCAATTTTTGGGACGGCTCTGCTTTACTTTTCACTGGCTGATTTGGGTGTGAGACGCTTGAAGAAACGGCTTGAGGATGCTACAGTGCAGGCTTCCGACCATTTAAGCACCGATCCAGAAGTTGCTGATTATTTATCCCAAAGTGATTGCCAATTACAGAAATTAGCTTATTTTTTGGAGCATAGTCCAGCACAGTTTCCTATCTACAGAAACACAGAGGTTACTTATTTTCCACTTGGAGATGACATGCTCCCAGCCTTATTAGAGGATTTGAAAAAGGCGGAGCGTTATATCTTCATGGAATATTTCATTATTGACGAAGGAATCATGTGGGGCGAGATTTTAGCCATTTTAGAGGAGAAGGCCAAGGCAGGTCTTGATGTCCGTGTTATGTTTGATGGGATGAATGAGATGACTACCTTGTCCTACGATTATATCGAGCGGTTGCATAAGGTTGGGATTAAAGCTCAGGCCTTCTCACCAATCAAGCCTATTCTATCAACCTATTACAATTACCGAGACCATCGAAAGATTACAGTGATTGATGGGCAGGTTGCTTATACTGGTGGCGTTAATATCGCTGATGAGTATGTCAATAAACGAGAACGCTTTGGTCATTGGAAGGACACAGCCCTTCGTTTAGATGGTTCAGCAGTTCAAACGCTAAAAGGTCTCTTTTTGACCATGTGGACAGTGACTGGAGTAGAGGATAAAACGGATGTGGACCGCTATCTACAAGAAGAACCTCAAAAAAGGAAGAGTCAGGGCTTTGTACTCCCTTATGGCAATTCACCACTGACCTACCACAAGGTTGCCGAAAATGTTTATTTACATCTTCTAAATACATCAACTAATTATGTCTATATCATGACGCCTTATCTGATTTTGGATGACGAATTGGTTAGAGCCATGACTTTTGCGGCCAAACGAGGAGTAGATGTTCGGATCATCATACCAGGGATTCCAGATAAACAGTATGCCTTTGATATTGCGATGACCTATTTTAAAGCCCTCTTGGAGGCTGGCGTCCGTATTTTCCGCTATACCCCAGGTTTTGTCCATGCAAAAGTTTATGTTTCTGATGGCCAACAAGCTGTGGTAGGCACTATTAACACAGACTACCGAAGTCTCTATCAAAATTTTGAAGACGGAGTTTATCTCTACAAAAATCTGGAAGTGCTTAACATAGAACAAGATTTTGAGAAAACCCAGGCTCTCTCAGAAGAAGTGACATTGGAAAGTTTGTCAAAAATGCCTTTAGCACATCGTCTAGGTGGCTATCTCTTTTCTTTGATTGGACCTTTGATGTAATTTTCTTTATAAATTTCCTCGTTTTTTGTTCTATGGTATAATAAGACTATTAGATGAATAAGGGGATTTTTTAATGAAAAAAGCAATGGCTCTCTTAGGGGTGACCTTGGTGTCAGGACTAATTTTATCAACGGCACAAGAAATTAAAGCACAAGAAACTTCTGAAAATATCATCGCTCTACGAAGCAGACGTGGTGGTTCACGTTCTTCAAGTAGAGGTAGCAGAAGTGGATCTAAATCTGGTTTTGGCTCTAACAAGGGACATCATTCTGATGGTAATTCAGGAAAAGGGTATAAATCTGATAGTGGGTCAAGTAAGAGTTACAAGTCAAGTAGTGATCATGACAGTTACGATGGATCTAGTAAGACTTACGGTTCTAGTAGCTCGCATAGTTCGGGTTCAGACGTTGATTCTAGCTCCAAATCAAGTAGCAGTCAGAGCCATTCAGACAGTCAGTCTTCTTCAAGTAACAGTTCTAGCAAGTCAAAATCGGATACAAATTCAGGATACACAAAGCCTAAGATGTCAGCTCCTGAGTTAAATGACTCTGAACGTTCGAACTTTCAATCGGGTGCAAAAGTTAGTGATGATGAGACTCTCAAAAAGTATTCCAAACAAAATGATGATTTTTCAGATGACCAGGCCAAAAGTATTTTTGACAATAATGACGACTATCAAACCCGTGACCGTTATTACCGACAAGATGTCATCCGTAATCCCTGGTTCTGGATGTATATGAGTCGACGTTCTTATCATCGCTATGGAAATTCATACCATTCAAAAGTAAATAATAAGGCTTATACCAAGGGCTACCAGGATGGCTTTGCGGATGCCGAAAAAGGCATTGATAATTATGATTCATACTCAAAGGAATCAACTCTTTTTGGCAAATTTACAACAACTTCAGAAAAAACAGAATACCTACGCGGTTATAAAGATGGTCATGATGATGGAAAGTAAGCCAAATGGTTAAGATATTTCCATGGTATTCATGACTTGACTCTGTCGTTCATTATGCTAGAATAGAATCATGCGATGAGTCGATTGGCTCTCTAGAGCCTTTTGCGCTGAGGAGGTCTACATTAAATTGTAACGCAGGAGCGGACCTTGAGTAGTTGTGTGAACCTACTACTCTCATCGAAAGATGCCTCCTATCCCTTACCATTTGGTAGGGGATTTTTTCTTTATTCTTGGCGTTTTAACCCTTTTCAACTGGGCTTAAACGTAGTATAATAGATTCACTAAACTAAATTGATAGAAAATTCCGAAAGAGGTTTTACTATGGGATACACAGTTGCTGTTGTCGGTGCTACAGGTGCCGTTGGTGCTCAAATGATCAAAATGTTGGAAGAATCAACACTTCCAATCGATAAAATTCGCTACCTTGCGTCTGCACGTTCTGCAGGGAAAGTCTTGCAATTTAAAGGACAAGATGTGACTATCGAAGAAACGACTGAAGACGCATTTGAAGGTGTAGATATTGCACTTTTCTCAGCTGGTGGATCTACCTCTGCTAAATATGCACCATACGCTGTTAAAGCTGGTGCAGTAGTCGTTGATAATACATCTTACTTCCGTCAAAACCCAGATGTACCATTGGTTGTACCTGAGGTCAATGCACATGCGCTTGATGCTCACAACGGTATTATCGCTTGCCCTAACTGTTCAACGATTCAAATGATGGTTGCCCTTGAGCCAGTTCGTCAAAAATGGGGTTTGGACCGTATCATCGTGTCAACTTACCAAGCCGTATCAGGTGCTGGTATGGGAGCAATCCTTGAAACACAACGTGAGTTGAAAGAAGTTTTGAATGACGGTGTTAACCCACGTGATGTTAAAGCTGAAATCTTGCCATGTGGTGGCGATAAGAAACACTTCCCAATCGCCTTCAATGCCTTGGCTCAAATCGACGTCTTCACTGAAAATGACTACACTTACGAAGAAATGAAGATGACAAACGAAACTAAGAAAATCATGGAAGACGATAGCATTGCCGTATCAGCAACATGTGTACGTATTCCAGTTTTATCAGCTCACTCAGAGTCAGTCTATATTGAAACAAAAGAAGTGGCACCAATTGACGAAGTGAAAGCTACTATTGCAGAATTCCCAGGTGCAGTCCTTGAAGACGACGTTGCTAACCAAGTCTACCCACAAGCCGTTAATGCTGTAGGTTCACGTGATACATTTGTTGGACGTATCCGTAAAGACTTGGATGCTGAAAAAGGTATCCACATGTGGGTTGTTTCAGATAACCTCCTTAAAGGTGCCGCTTGGAACTCAGTCCAAATCGCAGAAACACTCCACGAACGTGGTTTGGTTCGCCCAACTTCAGAATTGAAATTTGAATTGAAATAGGGAGCGAAACAGAAATCAGTAACTCGAAGAGTTTGATTTCTCCTTCACTTTTATACCATCCCCGCACAGTTGATTGGAAGTACGAATGTTGCAGACATGAGTAGTTCCAATCAACCACTGCGTTATGATTCAGGAATCAGTAAGGATTTAGTATTGTATTCAAATACTAAAATCAAGCTGAATCCTATAAAGCAGAGAGACTTCTCTCTGTTTTTTTTGTTTATTAGCCATCAAATTGAAACAGTCAGTCCTCATGTTTTCAGAAAATTGTCAACTTATCTGTCTGTCTGGTCAAAATTATGGTAAAATGGAAAGGATTAGAAAACGGTTGAAGGAGAATATTATGTCAATTGATCAATTAAGAGATGTCAAACTGATTACAGCCCTTATTACACCTTTCCACGAAGATGGCTCTATCAATTACGATGCGCTTCCAGAATTGATTGAGCATCTTTTGGCTCACCATACAGAAGCTCTTCTTTTGGCGGGAACAACGGCTGAAAGTCCAACACTTACTCACGATGAGGAGTTGGAACTCTTTGCGGCTGTTCAGAAAATTGTTAATGGACGTGTGCCATTGATTGCTGGTGTCGGTACCAACGATACACGCGACTCAATCGAGTTTGCTAAAGAAGTTGCCAAATTTGGTGGTTTTGCAGCTGGTCTTGCTATCGTGCCTTACTACAACAAGCCATCACAAGAAGGTATGTACCAACACTTCAAAGCCATTGCGGATGCTTCTGATTTGCCAATTATCATCTATAACATCCCTGGTCGTGTGGTTGTTGAAATGGCTCCTGATACCATGCTTCGTTTGGCGGAACATCCAAATATCATCGGTGTTAAAGAATGTACCAGCCTTGCAAATATGGCCTACCTTATCGAACATAAACCTGAAGATTTCTTGGTTTATACAGGTGAAGATGGGGATGCCTTCCACGCTATGAACCTTGGAGCTAACGGTGTCATCTCAGTAGCCTCTCATACAAACGGTGATGAGATGCATGCCATGCTTGAAGCTATTGAAAATAGTGACCTCAAGACAGCAGCAGCTATCCAACGTAAATTCATTCCTAAAGTTAACGCTCTCTTCTCAGTACCAAGCCCTGCACCTGTTAAGGCTGTTCTTAACCATCTTGGTTTCGAAGTTGGACCACTTCGTTTGCCATTGGTTGCATGTACTTCAGAAGAAGCCAAACGTATCATCAAGGTTGTCCTTGAAGAAGATGTCGAAGCAACACGTGAGACAGTTACAGGTGTCGTTCGTCCAGATTATTAAGAAAATGAAGTTGAGCAGCTTGCTCAGCTTTTTTAGTTGAATAGGTTAAATCTCACAAAATAAGCTGATATAGGGTCTAAAAGCAGTTTTCTATCATGAAAATTGGCTTTTTTTGATATAATTATAGTTAGTGTGCTTAAAAAGAAAGGAAGTTTCATGAATCAACTTGAACAAAAACTTGAGCAGGATTTTGGTATTGTTTTTAGCCAAAAAGACCTCTTAGAAACAGCATTTACCCATACCTCATATGCCAATGAGCACCGCCTCCTAAACATTTCACATAATGAACGTTTGGAATTTTTAGGAGACGCGGCTCTGCAATTAGTCATTTCTGTTTATCTTTACAAACGCTACCCTAACAAGCCAGAGGGGGAAATGTCTAAGATGCGTAGTACTATCGTTCGTGAAGAGAGTTTGGCAGGTTTTACAAAGGCTTGCGGTTTCGAGCAGTATATCCGTCTTGGTAAAGGGGAAGAAAAATCTGGTGGACGTGAACGTGCCACTATCCTTGGTGACCTCTGGGAGGCCTTCCTCGGTGCCCTTTATTTGGATCAAGGGTTGCCTGCAGTTGAGAAATTCTTGAATCAGGTCATGATTCCTCAGGTTGAAAAGGGGAACTTTGACCGCGTAACAGACTATAAAACAGCTTTGCAAGAGCGTCTTCAGGTCAATGGTACGGTTGATATTACTTATACCGTTATCGACGAGTCTGGACCAGCTCATGCCAAAGAATTTACTATGCAGGTAGCTGTTGATGGTAAGGAGCTCAGCACAGGTCTTGGAAATCTAAGAAATTAGCTGAACAGGCAGCGGCTAAGGCTGCCCTTGAACAACTAGGAAATTAAGCATGTATTTGAAATCAATTGAAATGCAGGGCTTTAAATCCTTTGCGGACAAGACGCAAGTCGTCTTTGACAAGGGAGTAACAGCCGTTGTAGGTCCAAATGGATCGGGAAAATCAAATATTACAGAGAGTCTACGCTGGGCATTGGGTGAATCATCTGCCAAGAGTTTGCGTGGAGGCAAGATGCCTGACGTTATTTTTGCAGGAACAGAGGTTCGTAAGGCTCTCAACTATGCGGAAGTGGCAGTTACTCTTGATAACAGTGATGGCTTTATCGCGGGTGCTGGTGAAACCATTCGTGTGGAGCGTCACATTTATCGAAACGGTGACAATGATTACTTGATTGATGGTCGCAAGGTTCGTCTGCGTGATATTCATGACCTCTTTATGGATACCGGCCTGGGGCGTGATTCTTTTTCCATTATTTCCCAAGGTCGTGTTGAGGCTATTTTTAATGCCAAACCTGAAGAGCGTCGAGCTATTTTCGAAGAAGCAGCAGGGGTTCTCAAATATAAGACACGTAAGAAAGAAACGGAAAGCAAGCTTAATCAAACCCAAGATAATCTTGATCGTTTGGAAGATATCATCTACGAGCTGGACGGTCAGGTTAAACCGCTTGAAAAGCAAGCTGCGACTGCTAAACGTTACTTTGGAATTAGATGAAGAGCGTAGACAGACTCAGCTTAATCTTTTGGTCCACGATATTGAAGTTGGTAGGTCTGACTTGAGCCAGACCCAAGAGGATTTGGCAGCGGTCAAGGAAAAATTAACCAGCTATTATGAGGAACGCCATCGTTTAGAGACTGAGAACCAGGAGCTCAAAGAAAAACGCCATCAAATTTCAGAACAAATTTCTTCTGACCAACAAACCTTGGTGGATGTCACACGTCTTATTAGTGACTTTGAGCGTCAAATTGATCTTTATACCATGGAGAGTCAGCAACGTTCAGAGAAAAAAGAAGAAACTGAAGCTCGTCTCAGTGAGTTAGAGCATTTGAAAGCAGAAGTTCAGGCAGCACTCGATAAGGTTAATCAAGGTCAAATTGAATTGAATGCGGAGTTGGATAGCCTTGCCCAAGAGCTGATTGCTGTTCAAAAAGAACTGGAGCAATTTTCTGATGACCCAGATACACTTATTGAACGTTTACGTGAGGACTATGTTGGTCTGATGCAGGAGGAAGCCAAGGTTTCCAACAGTTTGACTCAGGTTACTCACGACATGGACAGTCAGACACAAGCATTAGAAGCTCAAGCTGAAGAATATAAACAAGCTCAGGCAGATTTGCTTTCCGCTCAGGAAGTGGCTAGCGAAACCCAAAAAGCTTATCAAGCAGCCCAAGAGAGTCTTCAAAGCCTCTTAGCTAGTTACAAAGAAAAGGCTCAGGCTTATCAAGCTCTTGATAAGGACTATCAAGAGGCTCAAAAGCAGATGTTTGACCTCATGGATCACCTTAAAAGTAAAGATGCCCGTCGTCAAAGTCTTGAATCTATTCAAAGAAATCATTCTAATTTCTATGCAGGGGTTAAGGCTGTCCTTCAAAACGCCCAATCCATTCAAGGAATTATTGGTGCAGTTAGTGAACACTTGACCTTTGATACACGTTATCAGACAGCTCTTGAAATTGCTATGGGTGCTAGCGGGCAAAATATTATTGTTGAGGACGAAGCGGCTGCTAAGCGTTCGATTGACTACTTGAAACGTAATCGTCAGGGTCGTGCGACATTCTTGCCGTTGACCACTATTAAACCACGTCAACTAAATGGACAATTTGCCCAAAGTCTAGCCAATGCACCGGGCTTTATTGGTATGGCATCCGATTTGGTTACCTATGAGGACCGCTTATCTAATATTTTCCAAAACCTCCTAGGGGTTACGGCAATCTTTGATACCATTGACAATGCTAATAAAGCAGCTCGAGCTGTTCGTTTCCAAGTACGTATGGTTACTCTTGACGGGTCAGAGATCCGTCCCGGTGGTGCCTTTGCTGGTGGTACCAACAAACAAAACAATAACCTCTTTATCAAGCCTGAACTGGATGCATTGACTGCTGAAATTAACCAGATTAAGGCTCAATTAAGTGATAGTGAAGCCAAAGTTGAAGCCCTCAAGATCAAACGTAAGGCTTTACAGAAAGAGCTTGATGATCTTAAAGTAGATGGTGAAAATGCTCGTCTTCAGGAGCAAAAACTAGACCTAGAACACCAACAAGCCTTGTCAGAGGTGGAGAAAAATAAAACCCTAGTGGATAGTTTCAAACAGGATTCTCAGGGAACTGATGGGGCAAATCTTCAAGATAAGGCTGAACAACTTAAAGCAGAGTTAGCACAAATTGCATCCAAGCGTGAGGCCATTAACGACCGTATTGAGGTTATTAAGGAAGATAAAGATGCTCTTGGTCAACAAAAACAAGTTCTTTTAGACAAGCAATCTGAACTTCAGTTGAAGGAACGCGACCTACAGGCAGAATTACGTTTTGCTAAGACAGAGAGCAATCGTCTTCAAGCCGACTTGTCTGAGTTAATGAAGGAATCGGATAGTCTTAAAGCGCTCCTTAATAACCAGGTCCATGAAGACCAAACTGACCGCCTTCCGCATTTGCAAGCACAGCATAAAGAAGCTGTCCAACGTAAGGACGATTTGGAACAAGCTCTTGTCCGTGCCAAGATTCAGGTGCAAGATTACGAAGGTCAGTTGGAAGACTTAGAGGAACGTTTGGCTAAAGCTGGCAATCGTAACGAGGACTGATTCGTCAGCAGACTCGCTTAGAAGAACGTGAAAGTCAGATTAGTCAATCACTTCGTAAGTTTGCGACCCAGTTGGCTGAAGATTACCAGATGACACTTGAAGTCGCCAAAGGTCAGGCTAGTCCTCTTGACAATGTTGAACAAACTCGCCAGAATCTGCAAGGTCTTGAGCGTTCGATTAAGTCTTTGGGTCCGGTCAATGTAGATGCTATTGCCCAGTTTGAAGAGGTTAAGCAACGTCTTGATTTCTTGAACGGACAAAAGGATGATTTGCTCGAAGCTAAGAGCCTCCTTCTGAATACCATTAATGACATGGATGATGAAGTGAAATCACGCTTTAAAACAACCTTTGAGGCTATCCGAGAAAGCTTTAAACAGACCTTTACCCAGATGTTTGGTGGAGGTTCAGCAGACTTGATTTTGACTTCAGACAATCTCCTAGAGGCTGGAGTAGAAATTTCTGTGCAGCCACCAGGTAAGAAAATTCAATCGCTTAACCTTATGTCTGGTGGTGAGAAGGCCTTGTCAGCTTTGGCCCTTCTCTTTGCCATCATTCGTGTTAAGACCATTCCATTTGTTATCCTAGACGAAGTAGAAGCGGCTTTGGATGAAGCCAATGTTAAACGCTTCGGTGACTACCTTAATCGTTTTGACAAGTCCAGTCAATTTATTGTAGTTACCCATCGTAAGGGAACGATGTCTGCAGCAGACTCTATTTATGGGGTAACCATGCAGGAATCAGGTGTCTCGAAAATCGTTTCGGTCAAACTAAAAGACCTTGATTTAGACTAAAAATAGATTATATTTTCATGAAAGATAGTTGATAGCTTTATCACTATCTTTTTTTATAGTCTCAAAAAATTTGCAAGGACTTTCAGAAAATAATTAAGTTTGCGCTTTCAAATTTACGCAATCGATTGCGTAAAAAGCATAAAAAGGGCTATGATTAGGATTTTAGGGTTTATGAGAGAGAGGGCGACTTGTCATTTCCCACTGACATGTTACAATATTTAAGGAAATGTCATATGGGGATATGGTGTTTTTTGAAGTTAGTTATAGTGTATGTGTTAAGATACGATTTTCTGGACACATTTAGGCTTCGCGTATACAAGTCTAAGAAGTCTTCTTTCGAGCAAAAAATCCAGGCTGGGAAACCTGGATTTTTCTTTGTCTTTTTGAGTTTATTGGTCATCTTTATCAGCTTGAGATTTGGCTTGTTTGATACGAGCATTTACAAAGCCTTGCATGATAGCCCCAAAAAGGATAGCGTCAAAAATGCCTGACAGGATATTTCGGACTGAGAATAATTCTGTCAAATAGTCTTTATGATTAACTAGTAATTGAATCAGGGGCATGCCTAAGAACATAAAAACGCCAAAGAATAAACCTGACTTAAGGCCCGCATGTTTAAGTTGCTTTTGTTCTCTTTCAGTCAGTTCTTCCTCGTCAATAGCGTTAACAGCACTCTTCTTAAACTTATAAGTAAGGATGCTGCCAACTACCATAATGATAATCAAAAGGAGAATAGGATAAATACGAGCCACAAGTTCGGGATACTTAGAGCTTAGAAGAAAGGCAATACAATTACCAAAAATTAAAATATAGAAGAGAACAACGAAAGCCATGTTACCCATTCGATCAACCTGTTGGCGCTTTTGTTCATCTAAAGGTCCAGTAATACCGTAAAAACGTTTGATTAGTTTATCAGTGAAAGTTTCTTTAACCATAATTTACCTCTTTCTATCTTATATTTCTATTCGCAATTTCCATCCCAAAAAAGACTGTTAAGATCAGTATCTAGTGCTTTAGCTAGATTAAGACAGAGCTCAAGTGTTGGGTTATACTTGTTATTCTCAATCATGTTAATGGTCTGTCGGGAAACACCAATAGACTTTGCAAGTTCTAATTGCGAAAGCCCTAAATTCTTTCTAAATTCCCTGACATGATTCATAATGGGCCTCCTTCTGAAAGACAAGCTAATGTGTTGCTGTAAGTCGCAATTTATTAATTATGTCAACTTTATCTGACATAATTGTAGCAAATTTATATAGGTGTGTCAATTATCTTAGACATATTTTCCATTTTGGCATTAACTAAAGGTTTCTTTGTCAGCTCTTGAAAGCTTTTTGTTTTTTTGGTAAAATTGATAGTAATTGAATAGAAGTCGTAGAGACTAGTAACCTTATGGAAATTGACAGGGATTGGGGGTCATGGACTGGAAGCCTCCTCAAGGGAAGTTTGGCGAATTCACTCATGAAAGACGACTGGCGAATCAAGGTCTGGGTAACCAGATAAAAAACGGATGGTACCGCGTGTCAACGCTCCGGGTTGGAGTTTTGGCATGTGGTTTTTTGTTTGCGATTCGAAATTGTTACATCAGAAAGGAATCTCATGGATTTACAAACACAATTGCAAGAGTTGAAAACATCAACGCAGGCTAAATTGGCTGAAATGCGTGGTGAACACTCTAAAGAATTACAGGAATTGCGTGTTGCAGTTTTGGGTAAAAAAGGATCTTTGACAGATCTTTTGAAGGGGACTCAAAGACCTTCCAAATGAAGAACGCCCTAAAGTTGGTAAAATGGTCAACGAAGTTCGTGACGTTTTGACTGAAGCTTTTGACGAAGCAGCTAAAGTTGTTGAAGCCGCTAAAATTCAAGCACAACTTGACTCTGAAAGTCTTGACGTAACCCTTCCAGGACGCCAAGTCAAACTTGGTAACCGTCATATTCTTAGCCAAACAGCTGAAGAAATCGAAGACATTTTCTTGGGGATGGGCTTCCAAATCGTTGATGGTTTTGAAGTTGAGACTGATTACTATAACTTTGAACGTATGAACTTGCCTAAAGACCACCCAGCCCGTGATATGCAAGATACCTTCTACATTACTGAAGAAATTTTGCTTCGTACTCACACAAGTCCTGTTCAAGCTCGTACACTTGATAAACACGATTTTTCTAAAGGTCCACTTAAGATGATCTCACCAGGACGTGTTTTCCGTCGTGATACAGATGATGCGACTCACAGTCACCAGTTCCACCAAATCGAAGGTTTGGTCGTTGGTAAAAACATCTCAATGGGTGATCTTAAGGGAACGCTTGAAATGATTATCCAAAAAATGTTTGGTGCAGAACGTCAAATCCGTTTGCGTCCTTCTTACTTCCCATTCACTGAGCCTTCAGTTGAAGTTGACGTGTCATGCTTTAAGTGTGGTGGTAAAGGATGTAACGTATGTAAGAAGACAGGTTGGATCGAGATCCTCGGTGCTGGTATGGTTCACCCACAAGTGCTTGAGATGTCAGGAGTTGATTCTGAAGAATACTCAGGTTTCGCCTTCGGTCTTGGTCAAGAACGTATTGCCATGCTTCGTTATGGTATCAACGACATTCGTGGTTTCTACCAAGGGGATGTTCGCTTCTCAGAACAGTTTAAATAAGGTTTAGGAGGTTGTCATGACAGTAGCTATTCGTAAGGTTCTTCCAGAAGAAGTAGCAGAATTAAAAGTTATCTCAGAAGATACCTTTAGAGAGACTTTTGCTCATGATAATACCGAAGCCCAGTTGCAAGGTTACTTTGACACTGCACTTTCTGAGGAAGTTCTCTTAGATGAAATCACTCATGAAGAATCGCGTTACTTTTTCATTCTTGTTGATGGTGAAAAGGCAGGTTTTCTAAAGACTAATGTAGGTTCTGCTCAAACAGAGCAAGACTTGGATAATGCCTTTGAAATTCAACGTATTTATATCAGTCAGGCCTTCCAAGGCATGGGCTTGGGTAAGCAACTTTTTGAATTTGCCCTACAAGAAGCTCGTGATCTAGGTTGTGATTGGGCCTGGTTGGGTGTTTGGGAAAGGAATTTCAAAGCACAGATATTTTACGATAAATATGGCTTCGAAAAATTCGCAGAACACGATTTTCTAGTTGGTGATGGAAAAGTAGACCGAGACTGGTTGTTTAAATTAAAACTATAAACCGATTATTAAGTTGATTGAGAGGAGTTTATAAGGCGGTTAAACGTGTTAGTTCGTCTTCCTCTTATATCAGATATACATATTCTTAAATTACAGAAAGGATTTGAACCCGCTTAAGTAGAGGTTTGAACTCTTCTCTCATTTATCAGTTGAACTGATAATTTTACAGAAAGGATTTGAATACGACCTCAAAGTTCGAGATTTAGATAAGTCGCTACTGAAATCAGGATTTCAGGCGACTTCCTAAAATCTTGTCACTTTGGTCCTTGCTTTGCAAGGACACGGTCTTAATATCATAATTATGCTAGTTAGTTATAAATGGTTAAAAGAGTTGGTTGATGTGGATGTTACCACTGCTGAACTCGCTGAAAAAATGTCGACGACAGGTATTGAAGTGGAAGGTGTTGAGACACCTGCTGAGGGCTTGTCAAAATTGGTTGTTGGTCATGTCTTGTCATGTGAAGATGTGCCTGACACACACTTGCACTTGTGTCAAGTAGATACTGGAGATGCAGAAGGTCCACGTCAAATTGTTTGTGGTGCTCCAAATGTCACTGCTGGCATCAAGGTCATTGTTGCCATTCCTGGTGCCCGTATTGCAGACAATTACAAAATCAAAAAAGGTAAGATTCGCGGAATGGAATCTCTCGGTATGATCTGTTCTTTGGCAGAACTTGGACTTCCAGATAGCATTATTCCTAAGGAATTTGCGGATGGTATCCAAATTTTGCCAGAAGATGCCGTTCCTGGCGATAGCATTTTCCCATATCTTGACCTTGATAATGAAATCATCGAATTGTCAATTACACCTAACCGTGCGGATGCTCTGTCTATGCGTGGTGTGGCACATGAAGTTGCTGCAATCTATGGAAAATCTGTTCACTTCCCAGAAAAAACGGTTACTGAAGACAGTAAACCAGCTTCTGATAAGATTTCAGTAGCCATCGAAAGTGATAAAGTGGCTACTTATGCTAGTCGTGTGGTTGAGAATGTCACTGTTCAACCAAGTCCACAATGGTTGCAAAACCTTCTTATGAATGCGGGTATCCGTCCAATTAATAACGTGGTTGACGTGACAAACTATGTTCTTCTTTACTTTGGACAACCAATGCATGCCTTCGATTTGGATAAATTTGAAGATTCACGTATCGTTGCTCGTGATGCCCGTGATGGTGAAAAATTGGTCACTCTCGATGGTGAAGAACGTGAATTGACTGCTGAAGATATTGTTATTACAGTTGCTGACAAACCAGTTGCCCTCGCAGGTGTTATGGGTGGCGCTTCAACTGAAATTGACAACAATTCTAAAAATGTCGTTCTCGAAGCTGCTGTTTTTGATGGTAAAATCAGTTCGTAAGACAAGTAGCCGTCTCAACCTTCGTTCAGAATCATCATCACGTTTTGAAAAAGGTATCAATAACGACACTGTCCTTGAAGCGCTTGATTTTGCTGCAGCTATGTTGCAAGAATTGGCAAATGGAACGGTTCTTGCAGGCCGTGTTCAAGCGGGATCTGTTGATACAGAGCCAGTTCAAGTTTCTACAAGCCTTGACTACGTAAATGTTCGCCTTGGTACAGAATTGACTTTTGCAGATATTGAAGATGTGTTTGCAAAACTTGGTTTTGGATTGACTGGTGATGCTGATAAATTCACAGTATCTGTACCACGTCGTCGTTGGGATATCAGTATCCAAGCAGACTTGGTTGAAGAAATTGCACGTATCTACGGCTATGAAAAATTGCCTACGACACTTCCAGAGGCAGCAGGAACAGCTGGTGAGTTGACTGAAACACAAGCGCTTCGTCGTAAGGTTCGTACCATTGCTGAAGGTGCTGGATTGACGGAAATCATCTCATATGCTTTGACAACACCTGAAAAAGCTGTTGAATTTGCTGTGACACCTACTAACTTGACTGAGTTGATGTGGCCAATGACTGTTGACCGTTCAGCCCTCCGTCAGAACATGGTCTCTGGTATGCTTGATACTGTTGCTTACAATGTTAACCGTAAGAATAGTAACGTTGCTATTTACGAAATCGGTAAGGTCTTTGAACAAAATGGCAATCCAAAAGAGGAATTGCCAAATGAAATCAATACCTTTGCCTTCGCTATTTCTGGTCTTGTAGCTGAAAAAGATTTCCAAACTAAAGCAACACCAGTTGATTTCTTCTATGCTAAAGGGATTGTTGAAGCTCTCTTTGATAAACTTGAAGTTTCAGTTGACTATGTACCGACAAAAGACCTAGCAAGTATGCACCCAGGTCGTACAGCTGCTATTGTCCTTGATGGTCAAACGATTGGATTCCTTGGTCAGGTTCACCCACAAACTGCTAAAAACTACGGTATTCCAGAAACTTATGTGGCTGAAATTAACCTTAGTGCTGTAGAAGCAGCCTTGCAACCGGCTCAACCATTTGTTGAAATCACAAAATTCCCTGCAGTATCACGTGATATCGCCCTTCTTCTCAAGGCAGAAATCACTCATCAAGAAGTTCTTGATGCTATCTACTCTGCAGGAGTGAAACGCTTGGTTGCCGTTAAACTCTTCGACGTTTACGCAGGTGAAAAACTTGGTGCTGGAATGAAATCAATGGCTTATAGCCTTACCTTCCAAAATCCAAATGACAACCTCACAGACGAAGAAGTTGCTAAATACATGGAAAAAATCACCAAAGTCCTTACTGAGAAAGTCGAAGCAGAGGTTCGTTAATAGTTAAAAAATCCATCTGAGAAGATGGATTTTTAAGTGACTAGACTATATTACAAAAAGGAGTTAATTTGTTTTTAGAGTTTTTTGATGGGGTATTAGGACATTACACTTTTGAATCTGATAAAGTCAATGTTCTGATTGATGGTTTACCCAGTTTTGCTTATCCCTTGGGGCAAGTAATATTTGTATTATTAGTCTACAGGTTACTCGTTCATCAATATTTTAAAAAATTTTTAACCATGTCACCTCAGGATATTTGGGCTTGGCATAAAGAAACGTTCCGCAAAAGTAAATTATCTTTCATTGTCATTCCAATAGTTTATCTGTTCGTTTTCGGAATGACCTATGTTTTAGTCGATGATGTTTTGGCTACCGTCACTATTTACAAAGACTATAGAGGCCCTATAGCTAAAACCATTGATGGTCAAGTGGAAAAAATAGATATTAGCCATGTTGGGACAAACGAGTAGTGCTAGGATTAATGCTCACTTTGTAAGCTCTGACGGGCAGACTTATGACGTTCACCTGATAAACGGTGACAAGAGAATCGCTAATTATATGCGCCATCATAAGTCAGAGTCCTACACAGCAACCCTTTCCTTTGATAAACATGGCAAACCAGTGTACATTTCTAAATTCTGGGAATAAGCAGTCTGGATAGCTCTTTCAGGGATTTGCACTTGACAAATATGTAAATTCTCTGCATAATAAAAGAAAAAGCCATGAAAAGAGGGTAGCCATGCAAATTATTAAACGTAATGGTCAAGTTGCTGAATTTGATCCTGATAAAATTTACCAAGCCATCATAAAAGCAGCACAGACTGTGTATGTTCTTGATGATACTTGGCGCCAAAACCTTGCTCAAGTGACGAAAAAAGTAGTGCTTGATCTTCAAGATGCTCAGGTGGAACGCCCAACCATTAACATGATTCAGTCATTGGTTGAAAATCGTCTCATGGAAGCAGGCTTTATCAATATTGCCGAGCATTATATTTCATACCGTTTGCAACGAGATTTGGAGCGTAACGGTTATGGTGACAAGGTCATTGTCCACCTACGCTTTGAGCAGACTAAATAAGAAAAGCCATCAAGCGATGGCTTTTTTTGTGTCTAATTGTCACTTTGTCTTTTTTAAAAGTTTTATAAAGGATTCCAGTTCCTGTCCATGACCTACTTGCAGATAAGTTTCAGAAGTTGGTCTAATAAAGGAGGATTCTAAAAAGCGAATCTGCTTGTGGGCTTTGAATTTTTCGAGTGAAAACTCCTTAGGAAGTTGCCAGGTCACATGCCTAGGGGAAATCTGAAAAGGAATGCTAACCTTAGATTTGTCAATGATGGCTTGACTTTTACTCATGTTTTGTTGGAAGAGGTCACCAAGTTTTTTAATGTTTTTTTGGAACATGCCATTTTCGAGATATACGGAAAGTGCTTTTTGCATGATGAGATTGGTATCATAGTCAATAAGTCCCTTGTGGCCCAAAAAGGTAGGCTTAAGATTGGGAGGTAAGACAAGGCTACCTAGACGCAAACCTGGAAAAAGAGCCATGGAAAAGGATTTGATGTAGATGGTCTGATTTTGGGTGTCATAGTAGTGAATCGGGAGATTTTTACTATCGCTAAAGTCTCCCATATAGTCATCCTCGACGATATAAACGTTATACTGATTGGCAAGCTGGGCCAGCTTTTCTTTTTCACTGGCAGAATAGCTTAATCCAAGAGGGTTGGAGTAACGACTGATGGTATAGAAGAACTTAATCTGTCCAGATTTAAAGTACTCTTCCAAGCGGTCAAAATCTAAACCATCAAAACCACGGTTAATCGTCTCGTAAGCTAGATTTTGACGGTTGATGAGCTGGTTCATGCGATGATAGGTAGGTTGTTCTAAGAGAATTTTGTAGCCACCATTACCAAATCCATCTGTGAAAGGATGTAGAGGGCCTGTTGGCTTCCTGAGGTTATGACAATCTGATCCGAATTGACATAAATATCGTCAGCAATTAATCGACTCTTTAAGGCTTCAAGCAAATCTTTGAGTCCGGCTTGTTCATGATAATAGTTGAAGAGGTAGTCCTGGTGCCCCGCCAAACTTTCATCCAAACAAAGCTTAAAATCCTCGTAGGCCAATTGATTGTAATCGTTAAGGTTAAGAAGCACCTTATTATCAACTTCATTACGACCTTCTAGGACGTAATAGCCACTTTTGGGTACGGCATAAATATAGTTTTGATACTTTAGTTCCAAGAGTGCTCTTTGGGCTGTGTCCTTACTACAGGCATAAGTCTGGCTTAGTTGACGAATAGAGGGGAGCTTACTCCCTTTTTTCAAAGTCCCATTTTGGATATCTTTGATGATGGTCTCGACAATATCTTGATAAATACTCATAACTGACCCCTTACAGATTTTTCCTTATTGTACCCTACTTGTCCTCTGAGAGCAAGATGTCTGGAGACATTTGACAAGATTATTAGATTTTGACATAATAAAAAGGTTATTAGGAAATACTAAATTTCCATCCCAAACAAGTTTAAGGAGATTGTAAGAATGACTTTTAAGAAAATCTTAGGACTTCTGGCTCTTGCATGCTTAACCATTATTGGTTTGTCAGCTTGCTCACCAGAGAAAGAGCCTACTTGGACCTACGATAAAAACAAAATGCTATTTACAGGACAAGATGCTAGTGTACAAGTTCTTTCTGCAACTAAAATCGAATCACCAGAAGGTCAAAAAGCTGTACGCGTTCACTATAAACTTACCAACTCAAGTAAAGAAACCATGAATGCCTACACTCTTTTGATGAAGGTAGTCCTTGATGTAAAACAAGAAAAGGAAGAAGTGAAGGTTGCTACATTGGTCTTTTCTAAAGATGATGACCGAGATAAGATTGCAAATAAGACCAAGATTGCTCCTAAGGAAGTTAAAGAAATCGTTGTTGACTATGCCGTTGCAGATTTTGATCATGATCTTAGCATTGATTTCTCTGATTACGGTACTGAGGCTAACGCGACTGCCAAGCTTTCACTACAAAATCTTGAAAAGGCACCTGTCAAATACTTTGATAAAAAAGCTCAATAAGTCTTATCACCACATGAATGTGTGGTGTTTTTTTATTGTCTTAAATCTGTACCCATACAGTATTGAAAATACTATCTTGTCTAATCGTCAGAATTTTCATAAACTTATACTATATTTATTGACTAAGGAGTTTTAGGTATGTCACCAAAACGTTTAACCATTTCTGCATTTTTCATGGCACTTGTCATTATTTTGAGCTCGAGTCTCTTATCTATTCCAGTGCCAGGAGGTCATTTCTATTTTAACGGGATTATTATTTTCCTAGTTGGTTTAATTTCCCACCTACAGAAGCAGTTATTATTGCTGGAGTAGGTTCCTTTATTGGAGATTTTCTTTTTTACCCTCTTCCTATGTGGGTAACTCTAGTAACACACAGCCTTCAAGTTCTCGCTATTGCACTCATTGTTGGAGGCCACTTAGGAAAATTGAGTAAGTCTAGGGCAGCTTTAGGTCTCTTGATTGGGGCTATTATTGACTTAGTCGGTTATGGATTAGGAAGAGCCTTTATCTATGGTACGCCTGCCTATGCTATTATGAAGATCCCTTTTGACATTGTAGCTGCTATTCTTGGTTTAGGAGTGGCCTACTACATTTATTTCCACACAGGTTTTGTTAAACAGTTTAAAAAGACCTGGGAAGGAAAATAGATGACCAAAGTAATTGTTGCCAATGACCTGGTTGGTCTAGGTAAGGTTGCTTTAACTAGTAGCCTCCCTATCATGTCAGCCTGTCAAACTGAAGTCCTTCCCTTACCAACAGTTCTTTTATCTTCGCATACAGGAGAGTTTGAAAATATCTATGTACGGGATCTTACGGATGACCTAAAGGGATTTTGTAAGCAGTGGGAACACTTGGATTTTATAGTAGATGGCCTTGTGAGTGGTTATTTTAAGTCAGAAGAAGCATTAAAACGTGTAGGTCAATTGGCTCGTGATAAACAGATAGCTCTATTTGTTGACCCTATTATGGGTGACAATGGTCGTCTCTATCAAGGTTTTGATAGAAACTATGTAGAAGCCATGAAGGATTTCTGTCAACAGGCAGATGTCATCATTCCCAATCTGACAGAAGCTGCTTTGTTGACGGATACTACCTATCTTGAAGCAGGTTCCTATGATGAGGCCACTATTGAAAAGCTTCTGAGAGAATTGACCAAGCTTGGACCTCGAAAAGTTATTTTAACAGGTATCTCATTTGAGACAGATAAAATTGGGTTGGCTTATTTTGATAAAGAGACGAATGAAACGATTTATCGCATGCAAAAACGTTATGGTAATCATTTTTATGGAAGCGGCGATTTACTAACGGCAATCTTATCAGCAGGTTACTTTTATAATCTTGATTTACTAAAGGTTTGTGATTTGGCCTTGGATGTTATGGATAGGGTTCTTTCGTCAACACTGTCTGATGGTCGTCCTTTAAAATATGGTCTTTGCTATGAGCCCCATATCGGTTATTTATTCAGTGGTTTTAATGCCCTATTGGAGGAGAAAAATGAAAAGTGATAAAACACGTGAATTAGTTGAATTGAGTTTGTATGCAGCTTTAATTATTGTGAGTGTACAGTTTATTCGTATTCCTTTTGGACCTCAATTTGTCCATTTGGGAAATGCCCTAGTTGTGATTGCTGTTTTGATTTTCGGTGCTAGAAAAGGTGCGCTAGTTGCAACAGTAGGGTTAGGGCTATTTGATATTTTTAATGGCTATGCTGCTGAGGTCTGGATTACTATTTTAGAATCCTTAATAGTCTGTCTGGTGCTCTATCTTGTTTTTGAAAAGCTACTAAAATCAAATGACAAAATGGCTAATATCATAATCATTGGAGTTATAGCTGCAGTAACCAAAATTATTTTGAATTTTATTAAGTATACGATTATTAATAGTATCGTTGCGGCTCTACCACTCAATGCAGCCATGGTATTGGCACTTACTAAAATTGGTGGGACCTTTGGAACATCAGTAGTGACTATCATTGCGGTCCCTCTCCTCTATCCTGTCTTCAAACGTATTTTACAGAGAAACTAAAGATTTAGCAGGTTAGTCTTGCTTTTTCTTTTTAATTTTCCAAAAGCAGAGGTCCAAATTTTCACTAAAAAATGGTAAAATAGTAGAGTTAATGTCAAGAAAGGAAAGGGCTGAAGACTGTTTTAGCCCAGATATGCTATGTCTATTTTAGAAGTCAAAAATCTTAGTCACGGATTTGGTGACCGTGCAATTTTTGAAAATGTCTCATTCCGTTTGCTCAAAGGTGAGCATATCGGTCTTGTCGGTGCTAACGGTGAAGGAAAGTCAACCTTCATGTCTATCGTTACTGGGAAATTGCAGCCAGATGAAGGTAAGGTAGAGTGGTCTAAGTACGTTACAGCGGGTTACTTGGATCAGCATGCTGTTCTTGAAAAGGGGATGACCGTTCGTGATGTCCTTCGTACGGCTTTTGATGAGCTCTTTAAAACTGAAGAACGTATCAACGAGATTTACATGTCTATGGCTGACGAAGGAGCTGACGTTGATGCTCTGATGGAAGAAGTAGGTGAGCTTCAGGATCGTTTGGAAACGCGTGATTTCTATACACTAGATGCTAAGATTGATGAGGTTGCCCGTGCACTAGGTGTCATGGATTTTGGCATGGATACAGATGTAACGGACCTTTCAGGTGGTCAACGTACCAAGATTCTCTTGGCTAAGTTATTGCTTGAAAAACCAGATATCTTGCTTCTCGATGAGCCAACCAACTATTTGGATGCTGAACACATTGCCTGGCTTAAACGCTATCTCCAAGAGTATGAGAAATGCTTTTGTCCTCATTTCTCACGATATTCCATTCTTAAACGATGTGATTAACATTGTCTACCATGTTGAAAATCAAGATCTGGTTCGCTATGCAGGTGATTATGACAATTTCCAATCTGTCTATGCAATGAAGAAAGCTCAATTAGAAGCTGCCTATGAACGTCAGCAAAAGGAAATTGCAGACCTTCAAGATTTTGTTAACCGTAACAAGGCACGTGTTGCTACTCGAAATATGGCCATGTCTCGTCAAAAGAAATTGGATAAGATGGAAATTATCGAGTTGCAGGCAGAGAAGCCAAAACCAGAATTTCATTTCAAGGAAAGTCGTACACCTGGACGCTTTATTTTCCAAACCAAAGATCTCGTTATTGGTTACGACCGTCCGTTGACCAAGTCTCCATTGAAGCTTACCTTCGAACGTAATCAAAAGGTAGCTATCGTCGGTGCCAATGGTATCGGTAAGACCACTTTGCTTAAGAGCTTGCTTGGTATTATTCAACCACTCGAAGGAGAAGTTGAAACAGGTGATTTTATTGATCTAGGTTATTTTGAACAAGAAGCAGAAGGCTCACGTCAGACACCTCTTGAAGCGGTTTGGGACGCTTTCCCAGCTCTAAATCAAGCTGAGGTTCGTGCAGCTCTAGCTAAATGCGGATTAACCTCTAAGCATATTGAAAGTCAAATTCAGGTGCTTTCAGGTGGAGAACAGGCTAAGGTTCGTTTCTGTCTCCTTATGAATCGTGAAAATAATGTCCTTGTTCTGGACGAACCGACCAACCACTTGGATGTTGACGCTAAGGATGAATTGAAGCGTGCCCTTCAGGCCTTTAAAGGTAGTGTCCTCATGGTATGTCACGAACCCGAATTTTATGAAGGTTGGACAGATGTTTGGGATTTTAATGAGTTAGTATAGTGATAAAAGAGTGTTGGAATTCTCTAAAGAGAGACTTGCTCACTCTTTTTTTATGTTAAAGAGCCGAGTAGACTTACTAAGATTTGATAAGACGGAGATGGTGTAGAGGAAGGTCGTCATCATCATAAAGTGTTTTTCTACAGATTTTGTCGTGACCTATTTGGGTTTTGAGCATACAAATTTAATTTGTTCAAAAAGTAACAAAGTCTGAGCATAAAAGGTGTAACCGTTTTCTGATTATGGTAGAATAAAATAGTAAACTATTATCAAAAGAAAGTTGGACAAACTTATGTCAAAAATCGTAGTTGTTGGTGCTAACCACGCTGGTACTTTTAGTATTAATACTATTCTCGATAATTACGGAGACCAAAATGAAGTAGTTGTTTTCGACCAAAACTCTAACATTTCATTCTTGGGTTGTGGTATGGCTCTTTGGATCGGTAATCAAATCTCAGGTTCTGATGGTCTTTTCTATGCCAACAAAGAAGGACTTGAAAGCAAGGGCGCTAAAGTTTATATGAACTCACCAGTTGAGTCTATTGACTTTGATGGTAAAACTGTTACAGCCCTCGTAGATGGTAAAGAGCATGTTGAATCATATGACAAATTGATTTTGGCTACAGGTTCTCAACCAATCTTGCCTCCAATCGAAGGTGCTGAAATTAAAGAAGGTAGCCGTACTTTCGAAGCTACGCTTGAAAACCTTCAATTCGTTAAACTTTTCCAAAACGCTCAAGAAGTTATTGATAAATTGAACGACAAATCTCAAGATATCAAACGTGTAGCGGTTGTAGGTGCTGGTTACATTGGTGTTGAATTGGCTGAAGCTTTCCAACGTCATGGAAAAGAAGTTATCCTTATCGACGTTGTTGATACATGTTTGGCAGGTTATTACGACCATGACTTGACTGACCTTATGGCTAAAAATATGGAAAGCCACGGTATTAAATTGGCATTTGGTGAAACTGTTAAGGCAGTTGAAGGTGATACTAAAGTTGAACGTATCGTCACTGATAAAAATGCTTACGATGTCGACATGGTTGTCCTTGCAGTAGGTTTCCGTCCTAACACAGCTCTTGGTGCTGGTAAATTGGAAACATTCCGTAATGGCGCTTACCTTGTTAATAAGAAACAAGAAACATCAATCAAAGATGTATATGCAGTTGGTGACTGTGCTACCGTTTATGATAATGCCCTCGATGATGTGAACTACATTGCCTTGGCTTCAAACGCTGTTCGTTCAGGTATTGTCGGTGGTCATAATGCCGGTGGTGGCGATGTTGAATCAAACGGTGTTCAAGGATCAAATGGTATCTCAATCTATGGTTTGAACATGGTATCAACTGGTTTGACAGAAGAAAAAGCAAACGCTTTGGTTTCAATCCAGCAGTAGTATCTTCAACAGATCTTCAAAAAGCCGCCTTTATGGAAGATGAAAATGAAGACGTTACAATCAAAATCGTCTATGACAAAGACACACGCAAAGTTCTTGGTGCTCAAATGGTATCACGTATGGACATCTCTATGGGAATCCACATGTTCTCATTGGCTATCCAAGAAGGTGTAACGATCGACCGTCTTCAATTGCTTGATTTGTTCTTCTTGCCACACTTTAACCAACCGCTTAGCTATATTGCTAAAGCAGCTATCTCAGCTAAATAATCTGAAACAGCTAATTCAGTTGAATTAGCTGTTTTTTTCTTTTTTGAAATACGAAAAAAGCCTCCTACTGGAGACTTTTATTTAACTAATGTCAGATTAGTTTTTTGAAGCTTCTTGGAAGTCAGGGTTTTTCCATGCTTCATCAATGATAGCTTGCAATTCATCAGCAGAAGCTTTCATTTTTTGTTGTTCAGCATCGTTCAATGGGATGTTCACTGGACGTACGATACCATGTGCACCTACGATAGCAGGTTGACCGATAAAGACGTTGCTTACACCATATTGACCTTCTTGGAATACAGACAATGGAAGTACTGCATTTTCATCGTCAAGAATAGCTTTAGTGATACGAGCAAGAGCAACGGCGATACCATAGTAAGTAGCACCTTTTTTGTTGATGATTGTATAAGCGGCATCACGAACACCTTCGAACAATTCAACCAATTCAGATTCTTGAACGTTTTGAGTGTCTTTAAGGAATTCTTCAAGGTTTACACCGGCGATGTTAGCGTGTGACCAAACGGCAAATTCTGAGTCACCGTGTTCACCCATGATGTAGGCGTGAACTGAACGAGCATCAACATCAAGTTTTTCAGCAAGCGCTTGACGGAAACGAGCTGAGTCAAGTGAAGTACCTGAACCGATAACGCGTTCTTTAGGGAATCCTGAGAATTTCCATGTTGAGTAAGTCAATACGTCAACTGGGTTAGCTGCTACAAGGAAGATTCCTTTGAAGCCTGATTCAACAACTTGAGTAACGATAGATTTGTTGATTGCAAGGTTTTTACCAACAAGATCAAGACGAGTTTCACCTGGTTTTTGTGGAGCACCAGCAGTGATAACTACAAGGTCAGCATCTGCACAGTCTTCGTATTTAGCTGCGTAGATTTTTTTAGGTGAAGTGAAAGCAAGCGCGTGGCTAAGGTCAAGCGCATCACCAACAGCTTTTTCGAACAATTGTGGAATTTCGATGATACCAAGTTCTTGAGCGATACCTTGGTTTACAAGTGCGAAAGCGTAAGATGAACCTACGGCACCGTCACCAACGAGGATGACTTTTTTGTGTTGTTTAGTTGCAGTCATGGGTCTAAACATCTCCTTATTTTTTAATTGGGTTACCCCGTACACTGCTTATTCTACCACTTTAAGTGATGGATGTCACGAAATATTAAGTAAATAATAGATGAAAGCGTTTACCTAACTGAAAAATAAAGCGTTTTATGGTATAATATTATAGAAATTTTCTATACTCTTTTATTAGAGTTTGGAATGATTTGAATGAAAGAAAAGAGGCATTTTTAGAGTGCAAGATAATAATTTAATTGACGTTAATTTGACGTCTGAGATGAAGACGAGCTTTATCGATTATGCCATGAGTGTTATCGTGTCTCGTGCTCTTCCAGATGTTCGTGACGGTTTAAAACCTGTACAACGTCGTATTCTTTATGGAATGAATGAGCTTGGGGTGACACCTGATAAGCCGCATAAAAAATCTGCCCGTATTACCGGGGATGTCATGGGTAAATATCACCCACACGGAGACTCATCTATCTATGAAGCCATGGTTCGTATGGCACAATGGTGGAGCTACCGTTACATGTTGGTTGATGGTCACGGGAACTTTGGTTCTATGGACGGAGATGGGGCTGCCGCTCAGCGTTATACTGAGGCGCGTATGTCTAAAATCGCCTTGGAAATGCTTCGTGATCTTAACAAGAATACTGTAGATTTTCAAGATAACTACGATGGATCAGAACGTGAGCCAATCGTTCTTCCGTCACGTATTCCAAACCTTCTTGTCAATGGTGCGACAGGGATTGCCGTTGGTATGGCGACTAATATCCCACCACACAATTTGGCTGAAACGATTGATGCTGTCAAATTGATGATGGATAATCCTGAAGTCACAACGCGTGAACTGATGGAAGTTCTTCCTGGACCAGACTTTCCAACTGGAGGTTTGGTCATGGGGTAAATCTGGTATTCACCGTGCTTATGAGACTGGTAAGGGTTCTATTGTCCTTCGTTCGCGTACCGAAATTGAAACAACTAAATCAGGTCGTGAGCGTATTGTTGTCACTGAGTTTCCTTACATGGTCAATAAGACCAAGGTCCATGAACATATCGTTCGTTTGGCACAAGAAAAACGTATTGAGGGGATCACAGCAGTCCGTGACGAGTCTTCTCGTGAAGGGCGTACGCTTTGTCATCGAAGTGCGTCGTGATGCTTCTGCCAATGTTATTCTGAACAATTTGTTCAAATTAACGCAACTTCAGACTAACTTCAGCTTCAACATGTTGGCCATTGAAAAGGGTGTTCCTAAAATCCTTTCTTTGCGTCAAATCTTGGCTGACTATATTGCTCACCAACAAGAAGTTGTGGTTCGTCGTACACAGTTTGATAAAGACAAGGCTGAAGCACGTGCCCACATTTTAGAAGGTTTGTTGATTGCTCTTGATCATTTGGATGAAGTGATTACGATTATCCGTAACAGTCAAACTGATGCTGAGGCTCAAGCTGAGTTGATGGCTCGCTTCGAACTCACGGAACGTCAAAGTCAAGCTATTCTTGATATGCGTTTGCGTCGTTTGACAGGTTTGGAACGTGATAAGATTCAAAATGAGTACAATGATCTCTTGGCTCTGATTGCTGATTTAGCTGATATTTTGGCAAAACCAGAACGTGTCATTGCTATCATCAAGGAAGAATTGGACGAAAGCAAGCGTAAATTTGCAGATGCTCGTCGTACAGAGCTTATGGTCGGAGAAGTCGTTTCTCTTGAGGATGAAGATCTCATCGAAGAAGAAGATGTTGTTATCACTCTTTCAAATAAAGGGTATATTAAACGTTTAGCCCAAGACGAGTTCCGTTCACAAAAACGTGGAGGACGTGGTGTCCAAGGGTACTGGTGTTAACGATGATGACTTTGTTCGAGATATTGTCTCAACAAGTACTCATGATCACCTCTACTTCATGACTAATAAGGGGCGTGTATACCGTCTCAAGGGGTATGAAATCCCAGAGTATGGTCGTACAGCCAAAGGCTTACCTATTGTCAATCTCTTGAAGTTGGACGAAGGTGAGACCATTCAAACAGTCATTAACGCTAAGAGTGATGAAGCTTCTGAAAATAATCACCTTGTTTTTGTAACTCGCCAAGGTCTAGTTAAACGTACAAAAGAAGCGGAATTTAAGAACATCCGTCAAAATGGGTTGATTGCCTTGAAGCTGAAAGAAGGTGACGAGCTAATCAATGTCTTCTTGACTACTGGTAATGAAGAAATTGTCATTGGTACCAAATTTGGTTATAGTGTGCGTTTCAAAGAGGACACTATTCGCAGTATGAGTCGTATGGCTGCTGGTGTTAAAGGGGTAACTCTTCGTGATGGTGACCAAGTCGTTGGTGCAGCTGCCATTACAGAAGACCAAGAAGTCTTGATTATCACTGAAAAAGGTTACGGAAAGCGTACCTCAGCTACTGAATACCCAACGAAGGGTCGTGGTGGTAAAGGTATCAAGACAGCTAATATCACTGAGAAGAATGGTAACCTAGCAGGTATTGTCACAGTTTCTGGTGATGAGGATATCATGGTCATCACAGATACAGGTGTTATCATCCGTACTGCCGTTGCTAATATCTCTCAAACTGGTCGTGCAACTCAAGGGGTTAAGGTCATGCGTTTGGATGACTCTGCTCGTATTGTAACCTTTGCTTTAGTTGAACCAGAAGAAGTAGAACAAGCTTCTGAAGACCAAGAAAGTGGTGACAACTAATGAGCAAAGATAAGAAAAATAAAGCAACAAAAAAACGCCGTAAGTGGCTGGATATTCTTCGCTGGGTGTTGATTGTTGTTCTCTTGGTTGTTGGTTTAGCCTTGATTTTCAATAAGTCTATTCGAAACACAGTGATTGCATGGAATACAAATAAGTATCAAGTGAGCAAGGTTTCTAAAAAGACTATTGAGAAAAACAAGGAAGCTAAGACGAGCTTTGACTTTGATACCGTTAAATCAATTAGTACAGAGTCTGTCTTGCAAGCACAGATGGATGCTCAAGAACTTCCGGTCGTTGGTGGCATTGCCATTCCAGAGGTGGGTATCAATCTTCCTATTTTCAAAGGACTTGGCAATACTGAGTTGACCTACGGTGCCGGAACTATGAAAGAAGACCAAGTCATGGGTGGTGAAAATAACTATTCACTAGCTAGTCACCACGTCTTTGGTATTGCTGGTGCATCTGACATGCTATTTTCACCGCTAGATAAGGCTAAGGAAGGCATGAAAATCTATCTTACGGATAAAAATAAGGTCTATACTTATGTCATTAGTGAGGTCAAGGTTGTCCAACCAACCGAAGTAGCAGTGGTTGATGATACACCAGGCAAGTCTGAAGTTACTTTGGTAACTTGTACGGATGCTGAAGCAACCCAACGTACAATAGTCAAAGGTGAATTGAAATCGCAGGTAGATTTTGACAAGGCAAGTTCAGACATCATTGAAGCCTTTAATAAATCATATAATCAATTTCAAAGTTAAGAAAGGGGCCCTTGGGCCTTTTTCTATGGAGGGAAATATGTTTTTAAATACAGTGCACCATGTTGCTATTATTGTTTCTGATTATGAGTTGTCTCGAGATTTTTATGTCAATAAACTTGGTTTTGAGATTATTCGGGAAAATCACCGTCCAGAACGTCATGATTATAAGTTAGACTTACGTTGTGGGGATATAGAACTTGAAATCTTTGGCAATAAGACCAGTGATCCGAACTATGTGGAGCCACCTAAACGTCCATCTTATCCTGAGGCCTGTGGCTTACGTCATTTAGCTTTTAGAGTGACTAATATTGAAGAAGTTGTCAAGAGTTTAGAAGAAAAGGGTATTTCCTGCCAACCTATTCGTAAAGACACTTTTACCGGTGAAAAGATGACTTTCTTTGCTGATCCAGATGGTCTTCCCTTGGAGTTGCACGAGTAGTTTTTTTGACCTTAATTTTTTAAGTCATGGTATAATAAATTCACGATTGGACTCATAGCCAGTCGTCCTTTAGGAGATTATGGAATAATATTCTATTTTCGAAAGGAAACACACATGAAATTGAAAAAACTACTTGTTACTGGGATGGCTTTATTGGCTTCAGTAACAGCCTTCACTTCGGTTGCGCAAGCAGCAACATCATCGCAAGTCCAAAAGGTCATTGATGAATCTTATGTTCAACCAGACTATGTGATGGGTTATTCATTGTCGGAAGAGCAGCGAAATGAAACCTTGAATTTGTTAGGGTATGACAGTAGTAAGGATACTAATGTCAAGACCTTGACGACATCTGCATATGCGAATATCATGAACGTTGCAGATGATTCTAGTCTTCAGCTATATTCTTCGGTTAAGATTGCTAAGCTTGGTGCTAAGGAAACCTTGAGTGTAGAGATTGTGACACCGCAAAATATCACGAAAATCACTCCAGATATGTACCGTAATGCTGCAACGACACTTGGTATCGAACATGCTAAGATTACCGTAGCAGCACCGATTGCAGTTACTGGAGAAAGTGCCTTGGCTGGTATTTACTATTCCCTTGAGCAAAATGGGGCTAAGGTCTCAGATGAAAGCAAAGAGCTTGCGCAGGAGGAACTTAAAACCCTTTCTCAAATTAATGAGGAAAATTCAGGCAAGAGTGACTATGATGCCGATAAGCTTAACGTAGCTATGACTGATATTAAATCAGCAGTTGCTGATAAAGGGGATAAGTTGACTGAAGACCAAGCTAAAACGATTGTTCAGCAAACAATCAATAATTACAACTTGGATCTTTCTGATACGCAAATTAACCTTCTAGTGAATTTTGCTATGAATTTATCTAAGTCTTCAATCATTGACAGTGCTAGCTTTAAGTCAACCTTGAGTTCACTTAAAGATTCTATCGTTTCGAAAGCTGGTAATACCTTCTCTGGAATCAACCTAAACTTTAATGCCAACAAAGCGGTTGAGAACAGCAAAAATATTTTTGCACAAATTTGGCAAGCTATCGTAGATTTCTTTACAGGACTGTCTAAATAGTAAAAGAGCTATCCGTTTGGATGGCTTTTTTCTATTTTTCAGAAAATATGTGAAATGCTATTGAAATTATTCCAACAATTGTGTACAATGGTAAACATCAATTCAGATTATTCTGAAAATTTGTTTTAGGAGATTTTCTTATGTCAGAAACAAGTGTATCTAGTCAGTCTACCTGGCGTAGTAAAATAAAAGCAATGGGACCCGGTATCCTAATGGCCTCAGCGGCCGTAGGTGGTTCCCACATCGTTTCATCAACCCAAGCGGGTGGTTCTTATGGATGGGCCTTGCTAGGCTTGGTTATTCTTGCCAACCTCTTTAAATACCCATTCTTCCGTTTTGGTGCCGAGTATACCGCAGATACGGGTAAAACCCTCGTTGAAGGTTATGCTGAGAAAGGTAAATTCTATCTTTGGGTATTCTTCATTTTGAATGTCTTCTCAGCTTTGGTTAATACTGCGGGAGTTTCTATTCTTTGTTCAGCCATCATTGCTAGTGCCTTTCCAATGCTTGGTTTGAGTATTACCACATGGTCAATTATTTTGGTTGCCATTATCTGGGGTATGTTACTCTTTGGTGGTTACAAACTTCTTGATGGTATGGCTAAATGGATCATGTCAGCTTTGACTATTGCAACAGTAGCAGCAGTTATTATTGCGGCAATCAAACACCCAGAGTACAGTGCTGACTTCGTTGAAAAAACACCATGGCAGCTCGCAGCCCTTCCATTTATCGTTTCACTTCTTGGATGGATGCCAGCACCAATTGAAATTTCAGCCATTAACTCACTTTGGTCAGCTGAGAAAAAGAAAACTGTTGATTTCAACACTGATGATGCCCTCTTTGACTTTAACGTTGGTTACATCGGAACAGCTATTCTTGCGGTATTCTTTGTAGCACTCGGGGCTCTTATTCAGTATCCAACTGGTAAGCCTGTAGAAGCAGCATCAGCTAAGTATATTGCACAGTTTGTTGGTATGTACGCATCAGTACTTGGTGAGTGGTCACGCTATTTGATTACCTTTATCGCTTTCTTGTGTATCTTTGGTACTGTAATTACCGTTATTGATGGTTACTCACGTGTTAACGAAATTTCTCTTCGTCTTTTGTTTAACCAAAAAGAAAAAAATCAAACACCTTTGAATGTTTGGATGACCTTGACAGCTATTCTTGGTCTCATCATTATTTTCTTCTTCCAAGGTCAAGTAGCAACCATGCTTCGTTTCGCCATGATTGGTTCATTCCTTACAACACCTTTCTTTGCGCTTTTGAATTACGTACTTGTTACAAAAGAGAAGAAAGACCTTCCAACTTGGTTGAAAGGACTTGCTATTGCAGGTTTGATCTTCTTGTTCGGATTTGCTCTCTTCTTTATCTGGGCTTTGGCTATTGGTAAAGCAGGCTAATAGGATTAAACGGTTTCCATATGGAAGCTGTTTTTTTATTTTATAAAGATGGGAGTAGGAGAGTTTATACTCAAGAGCATACAAAAAAGCCATTCCAATCGGAATGGCTTAACAACAAGATGTTGCTTATTTGAGACCGTATTTTTTGTTGAAACGATCCACGCGTCCGTCTGCTTGTGTGAATTTTTGACGGCCAGTGTAGAATGGGTGTGAATCTGATGAAATTTCTACACGGATAAGTGGGTAAGTTTCACCTTCGAATTCAACTGTTTCGTTTGAGTGTTTAGTTGAACCGCTAAGGAATTGGTAACCAGTAGTTGTGTCCATGAATACTACTTGACGGTAATCTGGATGGATATCTTTTTTCATGTTAAAATATTTCCTTTCTGCCATGGTACTTTCCGCACCATAGTTTTTTTAACTATTTTAGTTTATCAAAAGGTGGTCTTCTTGACAAGTCTTTTTTACTATTTTTTAGGAAATTCGCATTTTGTAAATGCCACCTGTCTGAAAGCAGTGATTGTCTTTATCAACGATGATTGCTTCAAGCTCAGCTTGTGAACTAACTTCCTGGAAAATGCGTTCGAGACTAGAGCCAAATAAACGAGTTGTCCAAATTTCACCATCCACTGAGAGGGATGAAATAATGGTAAGACTGGCTAGGTCACTGGAGACTGGATAACCAGTCTGGCTATCAAAAATATGATGGTAGGTTTTGCCATCTATCTCAAAAGTACGTTCATAGATTCCCGAAGTGACAACAGACTGGTCTCTTATAGCAAGCACCATAAGATTTGTGTTTCTAGTCTCCTTAGGATTTTGAATACCAATTCGCCATTTTTGGTCAGGATTATGGAGGGCTGGTCCAAAGGTTAGGACATTACCTCCGAGATTGATTAAGGCGCTGGTTACTTTTTCAGCTTTAAGAAAATCTGCAATACGATCTGCAATATACCCTTTTGCTAGGGCACCAAGATCAATTTTCATCCCTTTTTCTTTTAGAAAAACGCTTTGATTTTCCTCGGATAGAAGAATGGCATTGGGATTGATGATGTCCAGGAGTGGACGAATTTCTTCAGGAAGAGGCAGCTTAGCATCAGAAAAACCAATGCGCCAAGTCTGAATGAGAGGCCCAATAGCAATATTAAGGTGACTTCCAGGTTGGCAGCTATGCCATTTTCCAAGAGAAATAAGTTCAAAAAGCTCTGGGTGAACTGTCACTGGATGTAAGCCTGCTGCCTTGTTAATTTTCATGAGTTCGGAACTGTCGTCATTGGCTGAGAAGCGCTTATTGTAGGTATGTAGAAGTGCTTCAACTTGGTCTAGCAGGGGTTCTGGTTCTTTCATGATAGATAGAGACGTCAATCACAGTTCCCATGAGATGTACACGACGATTAGTGAGTTGCATGGGCAACTGTATCCTTGATTTCTTGATAGATTTGTTCGTTTTCTTCTAAGCTGTAGGAATTGGCCCCACTAGCTAGTGGGATGGCCGCCACCATCATGGCGTTTGGCAATCTCGTTGATGACAATGCTTTTACTGCGCAGACGGACACGGTAATGTCCCTTCAGGCTGCTCTACGAAAATAGCCCAAGATTCGACACAATCAATACGGCCTGGAGTGCCAACAATGGCAGAACTTTCAGCATCAGTGACATTGAATTCATCCAAAATCTTTCGTGTCAAGACAACTCGAGCTGCACCATTTTCATCGACTTCTAGATTATCGAAAACATAACCTTGTAGTTTAGCAATTTTGAAAGGAAAACTGTCCATACGACGAGCCATTGCTGCAAAATCAAAGTCGTATTCACGAAGTTTAGCCGCGATTTGAAGTGTTTTAGGAGTAGTAGATGGAAAGAGGAAGCGGCCTGTATCGCCAACAATACCATTGTAGAGAACACGAGCAGCAACATCTGACAAGGAAAGACCAAGGCTGAGGGCCCAGTCAGTCACAATTTCGCTGGCACTTGAAGCAGTCGTATCAACAAGTAGAAGATCACCGTAGGCATCATCATTAGGATGATGGTCAATTTTGATAAGGAAGTCACCTTTATCAAAACGGTCGTCGTCGATACGAGGGGTGTTGGCTGTATCGGTAACAATAACAAGCGCCCCTTCATAATCTTGGTCAGTTACCTCATCCATCTCAGCAATCCAAGATAAGGTAGGCTCATTGACACCTGCCGCAAGAACCTTTTTATCTGGAAAGTTTGTTTTTAAAATTTCCTTCAGTCCTACCTGACTACCAATGGCATCAGGGTCAGGTCTTTGGTGGCGGTGAATAATAATAGTGTCGTAGGCTTTGATTTTTTCTAAAATAGCTTGAAATACAGTCATGAATGTCTCCTTGTAATTTTGCTTCTATTATATCATGAAACAATAGAAAAACGGTTGGCTTAGGCAAACCGTTATAAAAATTAGATCTCTTTATAGTCAACTTCAAGTCCACGTTTAACCGCTGGACGGTAGGCAATTTTTTCAGTCCAAGCTTGAAGATGCTTGTATTCTTTAACATCAAGGAAAATACCAGCCTTATCCCAAATCTTATCTTGAGCAAGACGACCATACCAAGACCAGATGGCGATATCAGCGATAGTGTACTCATCACCAGCAATATAAGGTTTAGTTGCTAATTCTTTATCAAGCAAGTCAAGTTGGCGTTTGGCTTCCATGGCAAAACGGTTGATGGCATATTCGATTTTTTCAGGTGCATAGTGGAAGAAGTGCCCAAAGCCACCACCTAGAAAGGAGCAGCACCTGTTTGCCAAAAGAGCCAGTTGAGAACTTCCGTACGTTTTGCGTGATCAGTTGGAATGAGTTTGCCGAATTTTTCAGCCAAGTAAAGGAGGATGTTAGCTGATTCAAAGACACGAACTGCTTGGTCTTCAGAGTAATCCATCATGGCTGGAATCTTTGAGTTTGGATTGATTGAAACAAAGTCTGAGCCGAAATTGGTCACCGTCACCAATCTTAATACGATAAGCATCATAACCTGCTTGAGTCACACCAAGTTCTTTCAATTCTTCCAGCATGATAGTTGCCTTGATACCATTTGGTGTCGGAAGAGTATAAAGTTGGAAAGGTTGGTCACCTTTAGGTAAAGTTTGTTCAAAACGTGCACCAGCTGTAGGTTGATTGAGGCCACCCCAGGCACCTCCCATAGAGGTTGGGTTTTCCCAAACTTCTGGTAAAATATAGTCAGACATAAAGTTTCTCCTTGTATTCTTGATAGTTACATCCTAACAAAATGCTAATGGCATTTCAAGAATCGACTACGTCCTATTAGGCGCGACACCTTGACTTTTTCCATAAGAATGATAAGATAGTAAAAATTATTTTTTATCTGATAAAAAACATATTGTTTAGAGAGGAAGAAAAGAATGACTGCTATTGATTTTCATAAGTTGGCTAAAACAGAACTACACTGCCATTTGGATGGTTCTCTATCATTGGAAACCATTCGTCACCTAGCTGACTTGGCACAGATTGAGTTACCTGAGGACGATGCAGAGCTCAAACACCATGTGACAGCACCTACTACCTGTGAGAGTCTCCTAGATTATCTTGAGGCTTTTGATTATATTCGTCCTTTGCTTCAAACAAAGGAAGCTTTGACCATTGCGGCTTATGATGTCGTAAAACAGGCTGCTCTTGAAAATGTCATCTATATTGAAGTGCGTTTTGCTCCAGAATTATCGATGGATAAGGGATTGACTGTCGCTGAAACCATTGATGCTGTTTGTCAGGGCTTACGTCAAGCTCAAGAAGAATTTGGTATTGTAGCCAAGGCTCTAGTTTGTGGCATGCGCCAATCGGATCAAGAATTAACGGCTCGTATTCTTGATGAAGCAAATGAGGTTGGAGATAGTGACTTTGTTGGTTTTGATTTTGCTGGAGATGAACATCATTATGGACCTAAAGCGATTAAACCTCTGATTGAGCAAGTCCAAAGTTACAACCGTCCGATGACTTTCCATGCTGGTGAGTGTGGTTGTCCAGCCTTTTTGGCTGAGTCGATTGCCATGGGAATTAAGCGTAATGGCCATGCAACGATCTTGGCTCAAGAGTCTGAGCTTTTGGAAGAGTTTGTCAAAAATGGTGTCACAGGAGAGTTATGTTTAACAAGTAATCTCCAGACCAAGGCAGCCGTTACAGTTGATGATTTTCCTTATCTAAAAATGAAAGCGGCAGGGGCTAATATTACTATTAATACGGACAATCGTACCGTTTCTGATACAAACCTGACCAAAGAGTACGAACTCTATCACAAGCATTTTGATAGCTCAGTTCAAGACTTCTATGCTCATAATAAGACAGCAATCGAAGCGTCATTTGCTAGTGATGAGGAGAAAGAAGAACTTCTTGAAAAATTGGCTAAAGCCTATTCATAAGAAGTTATTAGACTGGTAAAACTATATTAGGGTGATAAAGATTGAGCCATTTGGAACATCAGTCAAACCTATTATAAAAATAAGGGAGAGAGGCGAACTTTTTTCAAAAATTGTTCAGTCTCCCTCCCTTTTACGCTTGGAATTATGATAAAATAAGTACAATACATATTTTAGAGGAGACTGGTTTGGCACAACTTTATTTTCGCTACGGCACCATGAATTCTGGGAAATCCATTGAGATTCTTAAGGTTGCCTATAATTACGAAGAACAAGGAAAACCAGTGGTACTATTGACCAGTCGTTTGGATAATCGAGATGGGGTCGGCTATATCTCGAGTCGTATTGGCATGAAGCGGAAGGCCTATCCTATTGGTGATGGTACGGATATTTTTGGTTACATTGCTAATATGGATCCACGACCTTACTGTGTTTTAGTTGATGAGGCTCAGTTTTTGACCCGTGCGAATGTCTATGATTTGGCACGAATTGTTGATGAGTTAGATATCCCAGTGATGGCTTTTGGTCTCAAAAATGATTTTCAGAACAATCTCTTTGAAGGATCTAAATATCTTTTGCTTTTGTCTGATAAGATTGATGAGATAAAGACCATTTGTCATTATTGCTCGAGAAAGGCAACCATGGTTCTTCGTATGGAACATGGTAAGCCAGTATATGAGGGAGCACAAGTTCAAATTGGAGGACACGAGAGTTATATCTCTGTTTGTCGAAAGCACTGGTTTAATCCACCTCAAGAAAACATAATCCCTTTGAATAAGGCCTAAAAACGACTATTAGTTATATAAGGAGTAAAGATAACAAATGAATATTTATGATCAGTTACAAGCGGTTGAAGACCGTTATGAGGAATTGGGTGAATTGCTTAGTGACCCTGAAGTCGTTTCAGACACTAAACGCTTCATGGAGTTGTCACGTGAAGAGGCAAATACTCGTGAAACTGTGACAGCTTACCGTGAGTACAAGCAAGTCATCCAAAGTATCTCAGATGCTGAAGAGATGATTAAGGAAGCAAGTGGTGATCCTGACTTGGAAGAAATGGCTAAGGAAGAGCTCAAAGAATCTAAAGCTGCTAAAGAAGAGTATGAAGAACGTTTGAAAATTCTTCTCTTGCCAAAAGGACCCTAATGATGACAAGAATATCATCCTCGAAATCCGTGGGGCTGCAGGTGGTGATGAAGCTGCCTTGTTTGCAGGTGACCTTTTAGCTATGTACCAAAAATACGCAGAAACACAAGGTTGGCGCTTTGAGGTCATGGAAGCATCTTACAATGGTGTTGGTGGTATCAAAGAAGTGGTTGCCATGGTTTCAGGACAATCAGTCTACTCTAAACTCAAATATGAATCTGGAGCACACCGTGTACAACGTGTGCCTGTGACTGAGAGCCAAGGTCGTGTTCATACCTCGACAGCAACTGTTTTGGTTATGCCAGAAGTTGAAGAAGTAGAGTACGAAATTGATCCTAAGGACCTTCGTGTCGATATCTATCACGCATCTGGTGCTGGTGGTCAGAACGTCAATAAGGTTGCGACTGCGGTTCGTATGGTTCACATTCCTACTGGAATCAAAGTAGAGATGCAAGAAGAACGTACACAACAGAAGAACCGTGATAAAGCCATGAAGATTATCCGTGCACGTGTTGCGGACCACTTTGCACAAATCGCTCAAGATGAACAAGATGCTGAGCGTAAATCTACTGTTGGTACAGGGGACCGTTCAGAGCGTATCCGTACTTACAACTTCCCACAAAACCGTGTAACGGATCACCGTATTGGTTTGACCCTTCAAAAATTAGATACGATTTTGGCTGGGAAAATGGATGAAGTCATTGATGCTCTTGTTCTTTACGATCAAACTCAAAAATTGGAAGAGCTTAACAAATGATTTTAGCGGATGTTCTGGCTGACTATGAAAAGCAGCTTGAGGCTGTTGGAGAAGAGCCAGAGGCCCTTTCCTTTGTTTATCGTGGTTTGAAGCAATGGGACCTGACTCATTTTGTTCTTCAATTGCGTCAGGAAGTTTCAGAGGAGGATGCTGAGCTATTAGCTCATGCATTTAGCCAACTAAAGAATCACCAGCCTGCCCAGTATATCTTGGGCTATGAAGACTTTCATGGCTTACGTTTTCAGGTTGATGAGCGTGTCTTGATTCCACGTCCTGAAACTGAGGAATTAGTGGACTTGATTTTAGCGGAGACCCAAGCACAGAGCTTAAGGTTCTTGATATTGGAACTGGGAGTGGTGCTATTTCGGTATCCATGAAAAAGAGTCGCCTCCTTTGGCAAGTAACAGCTAGTGACTTATCAGTGGATGCGCTAGAGCTTGCCCAGGAGAATGCTAAGCTAAATCAGGTAGCCATCAGCTTTGTTCAATCGGATGTTTTCGAAAATATTTCTGGTAGTTTTGATATCATTGTGTCAAATCCTCCCTATATTTCTGAAAATGATAAGAACGAAGTTGGGCTCAATGTCCTGGCTAGCGAGCCAAAGATGGCCTTGTTTGCTGATGAAGAGGGACTTGCCATTTATAGACAGATTATTGAGGAGGCAGATAAGTATTTGACTCCTAGTGGAAAGCTCTACTTTGAAATTGGCTATAAGCAGGGCCAGGATTTGAAGAGACTCTTGTCTCTACATTTTCCTGATAAGCGAGTGCGTGTCCTTAAGGACCAATTTGGACAAGATAGAATGGTTGTGATGGATGATGAAAAGTAAGAAAATATTAAGAGAAATCTTGTCTGACGGTGGCGCAGTTGTTCTTCCTACAGAGACTGTCTATGGTTTATTTGCTAAGGCTTTGGATGAGAGTGCTGTAAACCATGTCTATGAGCTGAAAAATCGTCCTAGAGATAAAGCCATGAATTTGAATGTTGCTTCTTATGAAGATATCTTGTCTTATTCGAAAGAGCAGCCCAAGTATTTAAAACAATTGTATGATGCTTTTTTGCCTGGACCTCTGACCATCATCTTAAAAGCTAATGATCAAGTACCTAGATGGGTTAATTCAGGTTTGGCGACAGTTGGCTTCCGTTTGCCAGACCATCCTGTCACTAGAGAACTGATTCAAGCGGAAGGTCCTTTAATTGGTCCCTCAGCCAATAAGTCTGGGAAGGCTAGTGGTCGTTATTTTGACCAAATAAGAGCCCAATTTGATTTTCAGGTGACTGGCTATCAAGATGACGCTGCCTTGTTGGGTGTAGATTCGACGATTTTGGATTTGTCTGTTTCACCTGCTAGAATTCTCAGACAAGGGAAAATTACAAAAGAAGACCTATTGGCGGCTCTACCAGAGTTGACCATAGAATAAATGACTAACAGAGACCTATGGAAGTGTGAGATAACTTTCCGACTATATGTGGGTGAGTTGATTGAAACCCCCATTAGACCTCAAAGGAGACCTCTATGATTTTTGATAAAGAAGATTACAAAGCATTTGACCCTGAACTATGGAACGCCATCGATGCTGAGGCTGAACGTCAGCAAAACAATATTGAGTTGATTGCCTCTGAGAACGTGGTATCTAAAGCAGTAATGGCTGCTCAAGGAACTCTCTTGACTAACAAGTACGCAGAAGGCTATCCAGGTAAACGTTACTACGGTGGTACAGACGTGATTGATGTGGTCGAGTCCCTTGCTATTGAGCGTGCCAAAGAACTTTTTGGAGCAAAATTTGCCAATGTGCAACCTCACTCAGGTAGCCAAGCCAATGCAGCAGTTTACATGTCTTTGATCCAACCAGGTGATACGGTTATGGGAATGGATTTGTCAGCGGGTGGTCACTTGACACATGGTGCACCAGTTAGCTTCTCTGGTAAGACCTATAGCTTTGTGGCTTACAACGTTGATAAAGAAACTGAACTCCTTGATTACGATGCTATTCTTGCTCAAGCTAAAGAAGTACAACCAAAACTCATCGTTGCTGGGGCTTCAGCTTACTCACGTATCATTGATTTTGCTAAATTCCGTGAAATTGCTGATGCTGTAGGTGCTTACCTCATGGTAGATATGGCTCACATTGCTGGTCTTGTAGCCTCTGGTCATCATCCAAGTCCAGTTCCTCATGCACATGTGACAACTACAACAACTCACAAGACACTTCGTGGTCCTCGTGGTGGTTTGATTTTGACTGATGATGAAGATATCGCTAAGAAATTGAATTCTGCGGTCTTCCCTGGTTTGCAAGGTGGTCCATTGGAACACGTTATTGCTGCTAAGGCTGTTGCTCTTAAAGAAGCACTTGACCCTGCCTTTAAGGAATATGGGGAAAATGTTATCAAGAATGCTGCTGCCATGGCTGATGTTTTCAATCAACATCCAGATTTCCGTGTTATCTCAGGTGGCACTAACAATCACCTCTTCTTGGTTGATGTTACTAAAGTTGTTGAAAATGGTAAAGTTGCACAAAACGTTCTTGAAGAAGTTAATATTACTTTGAACAAGAATGGTATTCCTTACGAGCAATTGTCTCCATTCAAGACATCAGGTATCCGTGTTGGTAGTCCAGCCATCACAAGTCGTGGTATGGGTGAAGCTGAGAGCCGTAAAATTGCTGAATTAATGGTTGAAGCTTTGGAAAATCACGATAAACCTGAAGTTTTGGAACGCATTCGTGGAGAAGTTAAAGCTCTTACAGATGCTTTCCCACTTTATTAAAAACTATGTTAGATTTATATATTAAACGCATTATCATTCACCAGTTTTCGCCAAATGATACGGAGCTGGTTTTAGCAGAGGGGCCTCTTGAAATAACGCCACGCTTAGATGAGTATTTTCTAAAGAAACTCTCTAAAGTTTTCTCAGATGAGGCTAAACGTGGCTATTTCGATGCAGAGAATGTTTTCATCAGTCATCTAGGAGATGACTTGATGGAAAGCTCAGTCAAGATTGCCCAACTTTGGAAGGAAGAATTTGTCATTTCTGAAGATCAAAAGACCAATGATTTGGTCTTTATTCAGTTTGACAAAGAAGGGCAAGAATATTTTGCTTTCTTGCGTATTGCACTCAAGGATAGTTTGATTCATTCTTTGGGAGATAGCCAACATCCTATTCAATTGTCACAAAATAATTTGCCTTCTGCGGCCCAAACACCCGATGAAGCTTTGGTAATCAATCGTAGTAGTAAGCAGTATTATTTGATTGAAAAGCGAATCAAGCATAATGGAAGCTTTGCCAATTATTTCTCTGAAAATCTGTTGCAGGTCCAGCCTGAACAATCTGTCAAAAAATCGATTAAGATGGTTGAAGATACTGCCCAGAAGATTGCTGAGAATTTTAATCAGGATGATTTTAACTTCCAAGGAAAAATGAAATCTGCTATTTTCAATAATTTGGAAGAAGATCAAGAGTTATCACCTGAAAAATTGGCAGACCAGCTCTTTGATAATAATTTGACAGCTCGTTTGACCTTTGTTGATGAGCTCAAAGAGGCCATACCTGAGCCTATCTCGGTATCAGATATTGACCATTCACGTCAAATTAAGAAATTGGAGAATCAAAAATTATCGTTATCGAACGGAATTGAGTTAATCGTGCCTAATAATGTGTATCAGGATGCTGATAGTGTTGAGTTTATTCAAAATCCTGATGGTACCTACTCTATTCTCATCAAAAATATCGAGGATATCATCAATAAATAATATGTTTAAATGGATAAGACGTCTGGCGGTTTTTGTCGTAGTCCTCATCATAGGTATCCAATGCTATCGAATCCATGCCAATATTCAACATGTCTTAACCTATGAATCCATGGTTAAGGAGGTTTTGGCAGAGGACGACATTGATAATACAACCAATGTCGATTTGGTTCTGGCTATGATCTACACAGAAACCAAGGGGAAGACAGATGACGTGATGCAGTCCAGTGAAAGTTCTACAGGGGTGACCAACTCCATAACAGATCGAAAAGAAAGTATTCGTCAAGGGGTGACGGTGCTGTCGGAAATCTGGAAGAAGCTGCCCACCATAAGGTGGATCCTTGGACAGCAGTACAAGCCTATAATTTTGGTAAGGCCTATATTGATTATGTGGCTGATAATGGTGGAGTGAACACCGTCGAACTCGCAAAGGCTTACTCTAAAAATGTCGTTGCTCCGAGTCTAGGAAACACTAGCGGGCAAACATACACCTATTACCAACCGGTTGCCATGTACTATGGTGGCGGAAAACTTTATACAAATGGCGGAAATATTTACTACGCTAAGGAAGTACAGTTTAATCTCTTTTTGATGCGTATGTTCTCTCGCCTCTAAGAGTAAGGACGTTAAACTTAGGAAAGACAAATGAAAGCATTATTAGTGTATTTTAGAGGATACATCAAAGACAGTATCCTGGGACCCGTTTTTAAATTAATCGAAGCCAGTTTCGAACTCTTGGTCCCTCTAGTGATTGCTGGAATTGTCGACACAACTATTCCAAATAAAGACCAAAATCATCTGTTTATGATGATTTTTCTCTTGTTCGGACTTGCCGTTATTGGGGTTGTTGTTGCTATTTCAGCACAGTATTTTTCATCCAGAGCAGCCGTTGGCTATGCCCGAGGTTTAACCAATGATTTGTATGCGAAGATCATGCGTTTATCAAAGGAAAAGCGGGATGAGATTGGAACGTCAAGTTTGGTGACACGTTTGACTGGTGATACCTTTCAAATCCAAACGGGCATCAATCAATTTTTGAGGCTCTTTTTGAGGGCACCGATTATCGTGACGGGAGCCATTATTATGGCATTCCGAATCAGTCCACGCTTGACCCTATGGTTTCTTGGCATGGTCTTGGTATTGACCCTTATTATTGTACTAGCCAGTCGCATCGTCAATCCTTTATATGCCAAGATTCGAGTGATTAATGAATCGATTGTTACCAATACGCGTCAACAACTTGAAGGTATGAGGGTTATTCGGGCTTTTGATCAAAGTGAGCGTGAATTAGATAACTTTACTGCCGTCAACAAAGACTTGAAGAAGTGGCAGCTCAAAACAGGAGTGATAGCAAGTCTCATTAGTCCTTTGACTTTCTTGGTTGTTAATATGACCTTGATTGCTATCCTTTGGCAAGGAAATCTGCAAATTCAAGTTGGTCTTTTGTCCCAAGGTATGCTGATTGCTCTGGTCAATTATCTCTTGCAAATTTTGACGGAGCTCCTTAAATTGGCCATGATGTTGACTAATCTGAATCAAAGTTTTATTTCAGCGAAACGGGTACAAGCTATTTTTGAACTCCAAGATGAGGATATTGAAGCACCTTTAGAAGTCCGAACTTCTAGTCAGGCTTCCACAGTGCTAGCTATTGATCAGATGACCTTTACCTATCCTACGGCTAGTCAGCCATCACTTCAAGAGATTCATGTAAGTCTTACTCAAGGTCAGTCACTAGGTATTATTGGTGGTACAGGTTCGGGTAAATCGACATTGGTGAACTTAATCATGAACTTATATCAGCCTCAGATTGGTTCATTAGCTATTTTCAAAGATCAAAAATCACCAAAAAACCTTAAAGAGTGGCGTTCTTGGGTTGCCTACGTCCCGCAAAGCTGAGCTATTTAGAGGAACTATTCGTTCAAACTTGTCATTAGGACTTGACCACGAACCGAGTGAGCAAGAACTCTGGCATGCTCTTGACATGGCTCAGGCTGCTGATTTTGTTAAAGACAAAGATCTTGGTTTAGATGAGCCAGTTGAGTCATTTGGCCGTAATTTTTCGGGGGGTCAACGTCAACGTTTGACTATTGCGCGTGCGCTGATGAGACCAGCACCATTCTTGATTTTGGACGACTCCACTTCAGCCCTAGATTACTTGACTGAAAGTCGTCTACTAGCGGCTATCAGAGACAATCTTAAATCAACGAGTTTGATTATTATTTCGCAAAGAACAAATAGTCTAAAAGCTGTTGATCAAATTTTGGTGCTTGATAAGGGACATCAAGTTGGCTTAGGTAATCATGAAGAATTGCTTGCCACAAATAAACTCTATCAAGACATTCATTATTCTCAACATCAAAAGGAGGTCGCTGATGAAGGCTAGAAATAATAAATCAACGCTTAAACGTTTAAGTAGAGATATCTTAAGTCAGCGTTACCTCTTTGCCTTAGCAACAGTTGGGACCATTATTCAAGTTGCCTTAACGGTTTACTTACCTATCTTAATTGGTGATGCAGTGGACGCTGTTCTTAAGATGAATGCCGTTCTGTTGATGTCACGTTTAATTTGGCAGATGCTTGTAGTTATCTTAGCTAATAGTGCAATCCAGTGGCTTAACCCTTTGATTTATAATCGATTAATTTATTCATATAGCGAAAGTTTACGTGAACGAGTCATGATGAAAATTCATGCTATGCCACTTAGTTATCTTGATCGTCAAGGAACTGGAGACATGGTTAGCCGTGTGACTACAGATAGTGATCAATTAAACAACGGACTTCTCATGGTCTTTAACCAATTTTTCGTTGGGCTTTTGACTATCTTTGTCATAATCATTACCATGGCTCGCTTAGACTGGTTCATGATGCTCTTAGTTCTAGTGATGACGCCTCTGTCAATGCTTGTGGCACGTTTTATCGCAAAGAAGAGCTATCAACTCTATCGCAATCAAACCAAATGGCGAGGCATGCAGACTCAGTTGATTGAAGAAAGTTTGACTCAAGAAGCTTTAGTACAGAGTCTAAATGCTCAAGACCAGATGGTTAGGAGTTTTAAAGACGTCAATGGTAAGTATGCTGATTATTCACAGGGTGCTATCTTTATTCGTCAGCAGTTAACCCAGCTACACGTTTTGTCAATAGTCTGATCTATGCTCTCATTGCAGGTGTTGGTGCTTATCGAATCATGTCGGGTGGCGCTTTTACAGTGGGACAATTGACTACCTTCCTAAATTATGTCACCCAGTATACCAAACCTTTTAATGATATCTCATCTGTTCTATCTGAACTTCAAAGTGCTTTGGCCTGTGCTGATCGCCTTTATATGATATTGGATGAAGAGGAAATAACAGAAACAGGTAAGGCGGTCTTGGAAGAAGCAGATGTGCAGGGACGTTTTCAATTTGACCATGTCCAATTTGGCTATTTGCCTAATAAACCTCTTATCAAGGATTTGAGCATTGATATCCCTGCCGCAAGTACTGTTGCCATTGTTGGTCCAACAGGAGCGGGGAAATCTACCTTGATTAACCTACTCATGCGTTTCTATGATTTGGATAAGGGGAACATTCTACTGGACGGTAGACCTATTACAGATTATACTCGTGAGAGTCTTCGGAAACAGATTGGGATGGTTTTGCAGGAAACTTGGCTTGAGGTCGGCACTATTCATGATAATATTGCCTATGGAAATCCAGAAGCCAGTCGTGAAGAAGTCATAGCAGCAGCCAAGGCTGCCAATGCTGATTTCTTTATTCAGCAGTTGCCTCAAGGCTACGACACCTACTTGAATGATGCGGGGCAATCCCTTTCTCAGGGACAACGTCAGCTTTTGACCATTGCTCGCATATTTGTCAATGTGCCTAAAATCTTAATTTTGGATGAAGCCACTTCTAGTATCGATACTCGTACAGAGCTTCTCATTCAAGAGGCCTTCGCTAAATTAATGAAATGTCGAACAAGTTTCATCATTGCCCATCGATTATCTACCATAGAGAATGCGGACCTTATTTTGGTCATGAATAATGGAGATATCGTTGAACACGGAACCCATGAACAACTGATGCAAGCTAAGGGAATGTACTATCGTATGCAAACGGCCCAAAAGACACAAAATAGTTAAATCCGACAGAGCTTTTAAGCTCTGTTTTTTATGATTTTAGCCAATCATTTATCACGGAAGCTTATTAATGAAAAAGAAATGAAATTTAGTTATTTTTTCTTTTTTATTGGAAAAAATACTGATAAGATGGTAAACTAAAGAGGATATTATATAAAAAAAGGTATCGAAAATTAGAATGTTAAAACATAAAAACGTCCTAGTGTTTTTAGGACAAACCTTGCTTTATTTCGCCATTTTTATGGCCCTAATTTATCTCTACAATTACCTAGGACAAGGTCAAGGTAATTTTATCTATAACGAATTTTAGGAAGAATAATGACGAATACAAAAATTAAAGATATGATCGAAACGATTGAGCAGTTTGCTCAATCACAACCTGACTTTCCTGTTTACAATATTTTAGGGGAAGTTCACACTTACGGTGACTTAAAAGCTGACTCGGATAGCCTAGCTGCCAAGATTGATAGTCTTGATATTCCAGAAAAATCACCTGTTGTGGTTTATGGCGGTCAAGAGTATGAAATGTTGGCAACTTTTGTCGCTTTGACTAAATCTGGTCACGCTTATATTCCAATTGATAGTCACTCAGCTCTTGAGCGCGTGACGGCTATCGTTGAAGTAGCAGAGCCTAGTCTGATTATTGCTATCAATGACTTCCCACTTGAGGAAGTCCAAGCTCCAATTCTAACATTGGATCAAGTGACAACAGCTTTTGAAAGCAAGACTAGCTACGAAGTGACTCATCCTGTTAAGGGGGATGATACTTATTACATCATCTTCACATCAGGAACTACAGGTAAGCCTAAAGGGGTCCAAATTTCACACAATAATCTCCTTAGTTTCACCAACTGGATGATTACGGATAAGGAATTTGCGACTCCAAAACGTCCACAAATGCTGGCTCAACCGCCTTATTCATTTGACCTATCGGTAATGTACTGGGCACCTACATTGGCACTTGGAGGAACACTCTATGCTCTTCCTTCAGCTATTACACAGGACTTCAAGAAGCTCTTTGAAACGATCTTCTCACTTCCAATTGCTATTTGGACATCAACACCATCTTTTGCAGATATGGCAATGTTGTCTGAAGACTTCAATTCAGAAAAGATGCCAGAAATTACGCATTTCTATTTTGACGGAGAAGAGTTGACTGTCAAGACTGCTCAAAAGCTTCGCCAACGTTTCCCAGAAGCACGTATTATCAATGCTTACGGACCAACTGAAGCAACTGTAGCCTTATCAGCAGTAGCAGTAACTGATGAGATGCTGGCTAACCTTAAGCGTTTGCCGATTGGTTATACCAAGGAAGATTCACCGACTTATATTATCGATGAGGATGGCAATATCCTTCCAAATGGTCAACAGGGTGAAATCATCGTCTCAGGACCAGCAGTTTCAAAAGGATATATGAACAATCCTGAAAAGACTGCGGAAGCCTTCTTCGAGTTTAATGGCCTTCCTGCTTACCATACTGGTGATGTAGGAACGATGACTGATGAAGGTCTCCTTCTTTACGGTGGTCGTATGGACTTCCAGATTAAATTTAATGGTTTCCGTATTGAGTTAGAGGATGTTTCACAAAACCTTAATAAGTCTAAGTATATTGATTCAGCAGTAGCTGTGCCACGTTACAATAAAGACCATAAGGTTCAGAACCTCTTGGCTTATGTTATTCTTAAGGATGGTGTTCGTGAGCAGTTTGAACGTGAAATTGATATCACCAAGGCGATTAAGGCTGACTTAGAAGATATCATGATGTCTTACATGATGCCTACTAAGTTCCTCTATCGTGAGAGCTTGCCTTTAACACCAAATGGGAAAATTGATATCAAGGGTCTTATCAGTGAGGTTAACAACCGATGATTGACTTCTTGAAACAGCTCCCCCATTTAGAAGCCTACGGTAACCCCTTCTATTTTATCTATCTTGGATTAGCTCTATTGCCAATCTTTGTGGGTCTCTTCTATAAAAAGCGTTTTGCGATTTATGAATGTTTGGTCAGTCTAGCCTTTATTGTTCTCGCTCTGACAGGAACACATGCTAGCCAATTACTAGCCTTACTCTTCTATATTGTTTGGCAAATCATCTGGGTTTATTCCTACAAACATTACCGCAGTAAAAAGGACAATAAATGGGTTTTCTATTTACACTCATTTCTTGTAGTCCTTCCCTTGATTTTTGTTAAGGTAGAGCCTGCGATAAATGGTACTCAGTCACTCTTAAACTTTCTTGGTATTTCTTACTTGACCTTCCGGTCAGTTGGTATGATTATCGAGATGCGGGATGGCGTCTTAAAAGAGTTTACACTTGGAGAATTCCTCCGATTCATGCTCTTTATGCCAACCTTTACGAGTGGTCCTATTGATCGCTTCAAACGCTTTAACGAAGATTACCAAGCGATTCCTGAGCGAGATGAGCTGATGAATATGTTGGAGCAAGCTGTAAAATATATCATGCTTGGTTTCCTCTATAAGTTTGTTTTGGCTCAGATTTTCGGAAGTATGCTCTTGCCTTCACTGAAAGCGCAAGCTTTGGCTCAGGGTGGTATCTTTAATTTACCAACACTTGGTGTCATGTATGTTTTCGGTTTTGATCTCTTCTTTGACTTTGCAGGGTTACTCGATGTTTGCCTTGGCAGCATCAAACCTTATGGGGATCAAGAGCCCAATCAACTTTGACAAACCTTTCATCTCACGAGACTTGAAAGAATTTTGGAATCGTTGGCATATGAGTTTGTCTTTCTGGTTCCGTGACTTTGTCTTTATGCGTTTGGTTATGGTTTTGATGCGTAACAAAGTTTTTAAAAATCGTAACACGACATCAAATGTTGCCTATGTCATTAATATGATGGTTATGGGATTCTGGCATGGAGTTACCTGGTACTACATTGCTTATGGTATTTTCCATGGTATTGGTCTAGGAATTAATGATGCCTGGTTACGTAAGAAGAAGACTATTAATAAAGAACGTAAGAAAGCTGGTCTTGAGCCACTTCCTGAAAATAAATGGACGAAGGCTTTGGGAATCTTTATTACATTTAACACTGTTATGTTGTCATTCTTGATTTTCTCTGGATTCTTGAATGACCTCTGGTTCACTAAAAAATAAGTAAAGGAATTATAAAAATGGATGTAAAATCAGAAGTTATTGAAATTATTGATGAACTCTTCATGGAAGATGTTTCAGACATGATGGATGAAGACCTTTTCGATGCTGGTGTTCTCGACTCTATGGGAACAGTTGAGCTTATCGTTGAATTGGAATCACGTTTCGATATTCGTGTGCCAGTTTCAGAATTTGGTCGTGATGACTGGAACACAGCTAATAAGATTGTTGAAGGGGTAACGGAGCTTCGCAATGCTTAAGCGTTTATGGCAAATTTTTGGCCCTATAATCTGTGCCTTAGTCTTGGTAGTAGTAGTTATTTTTTCCTACCCTCAAGGCAGAAAACATAATTATGAGGTTGAAAAACGTAACGCAGTAACCTTGACAACTGAGAACTTTAAGAGTCGTATTAATAAGACGACAGCTCTTTCTGATAAGAATCATCGATTTGTCCCTTTCTTTGGGTCTAGTGAGTGGTTGCGTTTTGATGCCCTTCATCCAGCTGTTTTAGCTGAAAAATATGACCGTAACTATCGCCCATATTTTATTGGACAACGTGGGGCTGCCTCTCTAAACCAATATTTGGGAATGCAACAAATGCTTCCTGAATTGAAAAATGGGACAGCAGTCTACGTCTTGTCACCACAGTGGTTTACTAAAAAAGGTTACAATTCTGCGGCTTTCCAGCAGTTCTATAATAACGACCAACTTAGTAGTTTCTTAAGTCAAAATCAGACGGATGCAAATTCTCAATATGCTGCTCAGCGTATCTTAGAGATGAAACCTGAGATTACTATGAAATCTCAACTTTTTAAAGTGGCTAATGGACAAGATTTAAATTCTCTTGATAAGACTTATATTCAATTTATGGCAGAGCTTAATAAGCGAGAAGATGCCTTGTTCAGTCCTTTTGCAGCATCAAATAATGCAAATTACGACAAGAAGGTTCTTCCTTATCTTAAAGAGTTGCCAGACAAGTTCTCTTACGAGGCACTTGACCAGGTTGCCGTAAGAGATGCAGAAGCTCATACCAAGTCAAACGACTTTGGTATCGATGACCGTTTCTATAAGAAACGTTTGGCTAAAAAGATTGGTAAACTTAAAGGGTTCCAAAGAATCTTTCGTATGAAGTTTCACAAGAATACGGTGACCTACAGTTAGTCTTAAATCAATTTGCTAAGTCAAATACTAACGTTATCTTTGTCATCCCACCTGTTAATAGCAAGTGGATGGCTTATACGGGACTAAGTCAAGAAATGTATGACGCTACGGTTTCTAAAATCCGTTATCAATTGGAAAATCAAGGCTTCACCAATATTGCTGACTTCTCAAAAGATGGAGATCAACCTTACTTCATGCAAGATACCATTCATATGGGATGGAAAGGTTGGGTAGCCTTTGACAAGGCTGTTGATCCATTTGTAAGTAATCCAACACCCGCACCTAGCTATAACTTGAACGACCGCTTTTATAGTAAGGATTGGGCAGGTTATACAGGGGCTCCTAGTCAGTTTAAGTAGCATTACTTAATAAATCAATCAAAAAGGCTTGTTAAAGCCTTTTTATGTTATGATCTTTCCACGGTATTACCTTCGGAAATTATTAAAAAGGATTGGGATAACTCCCAATCCTTTTTATCCTTTTAAGTTTTATAATACGTTATACAGATAGTTATTTGTTTTTAGTTAGAGCTTTTCGAATTAAATCTGCAGGGATGATCAAAACCGCGATAAGAAGTGCAACAATATAGTGTTGAACGTCCATTGGAACGGTACTAAATACTTTACCACCGAATTGAATGATCAAGGTTTGAACGACAGCAATAGAAATCATTACAATTGAGAATTTCTTGTTTTCGCCGATATGTTCAAAAACATTGAATCCATTACTACGTGTATTAAGTGAGTTGAAAATGACAGCATAGATAAATACTGTAAAGGTGAATGTTGTTACCATTTCAAAGTTGCCAGTTCCATTTGTGATAAAGTCTTGGATACCACCAACATTTTTAAGAATTGCTAAACATACGACAGTAATGAAGATGCTAGCTACACCGATAGCAGATTTCATATAGCCAGTAAGAATATTTGCCTTCTTAGCAACTGGTTTTTCATTCATGTAACGATCTAGCGTAGGTTCTTCACCAAAGGCAAGGGCAGCAAGTGTGTCCATGATAAGGTTAATCCAGAGAATTTGGATAATTGTAAATGGTTCTTTGAGGCCCAAGAGTGGTGAGAGAAGTGACATAGCAATTGTAGTCACGTTTACGGTTAACTGGAAGATAATGAATTTACTTACTGACTTACTCATAGTACGTCCATAGAGGACGGCTTTTTCAATCGAAGTCAATGAGTTATTCAAGATAACGATATCTGAGGCTTCACGTGCGACTTCAGTACCATCACCCATTGAGAATCCGACATCAGCCGATTTAAGGGCAGGTGAGTCATTGACCCCATCACCTGTCATACCAGCGACCATATCGAGGTCTTGAGCTGCCTCAATAAGACGTTTTTTATCCATTGGAAGGGCACGACTGACCACTTTTAAGTGAGGCAATTGTTGTTTAAGTTCTTGATCTGAGAGGGCAGAGAGTTCATCGTGAGTAAGGACAAGGTCATTTTGACCAGTAACGATACCGGCTTCTTTAGCGATAGCAACAGCGGTTTCTTTACGGTCACCAGTTACCATAACTACTTGAACCCCTGCACGGTTCATTGTTTCAACAGTTTGTTTAATTGAAGAACGAACGTTATCACGGATACATACGATACCAATTAAAACTTTATCATTACCATCTGTATTGAGGATAGCAAGTAAACGCATTGAACGGTTAGCTTGTTCCAATGATAATTCTTGGAAACGAGCTTTAATATCATCTGTAAAGTTTTGTTTATTACCATCTTTATCAAGATAGTAGTAGCAGTCATTTAGGATGAATTCTGGAGCACCTTTGATGTAGGTTTTTCCGTCCTTAGTCGTTACACTTGCGAATTTTGTTGCTGAGTTGAATTGTTGCTTCTCAGTAATAGTATTTGTATCAAAATCAAGTTGAGAACGTCCGATAAGGAAATCAAGAAGTGCACGGTCAGTGGCGTTACTACCAACAGCACTGCCATCAGCTACCATGGCGTCGTTATTAAGACCGATACCATTAATCATTTCAGCTTTAAGGCTATCTGACATTGTGTCAAATCAGGAGCGTCAGTTTCACCAGTAGCTGCATAAAGTGTTCCATCAGCAAGGAAGAAGTCAACTACAGATAGTTTACCTTCAGTGATAGTACCAGTCTTATCACTGAAGAGGATATTCATGTATCCGGCTGTTTCAATGGTATCAGGATGGCGAACCAGGATATTTTGAGCTAAAAGTCGTCCTGAGTTCATTGAAGAAACGAGTGCCAACATCATTGGAAGACCTTCTGGAACAGCCATGATGATGATTGTAACCGCAAAGAGAATCGTTTCAATGATAAGAAGGAAGATTGAACCACCATTGAGGTTATTAGCCTTATTGAGGGCAATAAAGCCTAAGACAAGGTTGATTACTGAATATGCAGCACCTGCACTATAACCGAGGACACCGATGTTTCCAGCAAGCTTGTTGAGTTTTTCTTTGGATGGTGAATCTTTACTATCTTCTTGAAGAGAAGTATTGATGCTTCCTAGAACGGTATTATCACCAATTTGTGTAGCTTCCATAACGGCTTCGCCTGAAGTAACAACTGTACCACGGAAGGCTTTGAGCTCTGTAAAGAGGTCGGAAGAGTCTGGCTCTGCTTGATCACCAAGTGGAAGTTTTTTAGCATCTTCACTTTCACCATTAAGGACAGCTTGGTTTACTTTTAATTCACCTTCCAAGATGATACCATCAACTGGGATCTTGTCCCCTGATTGAAGGAGAATTTGATCACCTTTTACAATATCATCAACAAGAACTTCTTTAAGTTTACCATCACGATAAACCTTAGCATTAGTTTTTGAAGCCTCTTCTTGAAGAGTGTTGAATTTTTGCTCATTTCGGTATTGTGAGACTGCTGAGAATCCTGTAGACATCAAAATGGCGAAAATTAGTGAGATAGCCTCATACCAATTGGCTTCACCAATAGCAGGGAAAATCATTCCAACAAAGTTGAAGATGATTTTTAATCCTAAGGCAGCTAAGAGGATAAGAATCCATTGATCTTGGAAGGCTTCGATAAAGATTGAGAGGAGCGAGTTAGCCTCTTTACTAGAGAGCCTATTATCGCCATGGGCGTTTTTACTTGCTTGAACTTCAGCAGAAGTCAAGCCTTTAAATTTTTTCATTTAAGGTTTGTATCCTTTCTAAATTATTACTGAATTTTAAGGCTAGTAAATTATAAGCCAAAAAACTTATCATTACAGTCACGATAACTGAATAACTATCAGTAAGTATTATACTTTATTTTACTATTAAATTGTTGATTTTTTACCAATAGAATATTGAAGTTTCTTTTGTCTTTAGCAAGAGTAGGGGAGAACAAAAAACTTGTATTTTTTCGTTAAATATAATTCTATCCTTCCACCTTCAATTCATACAAGCCTCTCACCGCATTGCATCCGTAGATGGCCTGAGCCTGTTCCATATCTTTTACGGTCAAGACTTTTTCTTTAAGCTTATTATCAGCAATTAGGCTTTGTCTGTAGATGCCATTTAAGAGGCCGAGGTGAACGGGTGGTGTGTAGAGTTGGTCCTCGATTTTAAGCACAATGTTACCGATAGAGGTTTCTAGGAGTTGCCCCTCATGATTATAATAGATTTGTTCGTGAGGTTCGATACTAAGGTGAGGACGGTAACTTGTTTTGAAGAAGGTATAGGGGCTATCCAACGGATGCCTTTGCTCAACTAACCTTGCTTGGCAGAAGTCATTGGATAAGTTTGTTAATTGGGTATGTTCAAACTGCAGTTCACCATCTTTTGCAAGTGACATTTTAAGACGGTAATCTTTGTCAAAGTCTAGTGATTGGCACAGAATTTCGACTTGATAGTGTGCTTTTTCCACATTGAAAGGATAGTCAAAGTAGCGACTACTCTCTTGCAAGCGTTTCATATGCTCCTCAAGAAATAACAGTTTTCCTTGATGGACACGACCAGTTGAAATGAGATCGAATTTGGGGTTCTGACGGTATAGAACAGCAGCTTTTTGCTTTGTTTCTTCATATTCAGCTTCCCAGTTGCTGTCCCAGGTAATACCTCCTCCGACACCATAGATAGCCTTGGTTCCTTCCATTTGTAGTGTCCGAATGGCCACGTTAAAAATACTAGGTCCCTGTGGCACCAAGATACCAATAGCTCCACAATAAACACCTCGAGGCTGTTTTTCAACCTTCTTAATAATCTCCATGGTTGCTATTTTTGGGGCACCTGTAATCGATCCGCATGGAAAAAGGGCTTGGAAGACATCATTTAAACGACTATTTGGTAGGAGTTGCGTCTCAATAGTTGAAGTCATTTGCCAAACCGTAGAGTATTGTTCAACTTGGCAAAGGCTCTTGACATCTTCACTTCCTATTTTTGAAATACGATTCATGTCATTTCTAAGTAGATCGACAATCATCATATTTTCAGAGCGATTTTTCTGATCCTGAGCTAGCCAATGGGCTTGTTTGAGGTCAGTTTCAGTTGTTAAACCACGATTGGTGGTACCTTTCATTGGACGAGTGGTCAGTCTATCACCATCTTTTTTAAAGAAGAGTTCTGACTTATGGAAATGATAGAAACATCATCGTGCTGAATAAAGGCATTGTAATGTGCATTTTGCTCAACAACCAATCGGTTATAGATGGCAAAGGGATCAGCTGTCAGCTTCTGTTGAAGTTGAACAGTATAATTAACCTGATAAGTATCACCTTGTCGAATATGGTGGTGTATTTGCTCAATAGCAGCCTTGTATTCCTCTGCAGAAGTTAGCTCTTGCCAAGATTCTGGTAGGGAAATTGGCTCATAAGTAAGTGGAATAGGCTCTGTTTGAACAGTTTCATGAATAGTGAAGTAGAGGAGATACTCTGACATTAATGGACCATCAATAACCTGAAATTTTGTCTCGAAGGCAGGGGCAGCTTCATAGGAAACATAACCTACTGCATAATAGCCCTTATTTTGATAGGCTTCGACTTCAGCTAAGAGATGCTTAACTTCCTTAATGTTCTTTGTTTTTAGTTCTTTAATGGCGTCTGTAAAAATTTGTCTGACACCAAGTTCTTTAAAATCAATAACAGTTTTCTTATGCATACTTAGAGTATAACATAAGAAGTTTCCCTCTGGTTCTTTTTCATGTTTTAATTCTCTTTCTCAAAATTCTAACCAAAAATGAACTTTTCAGATAGTTTTACATATGTTATAATGATAGGGACTAAAAGAAGATTTTAGAGGGAAATATGACTGAAAAAAATAACTTTGAGAAAGGCAACAGCAGTCTTTCAAACCATAAAATGAAAAAGGCACTTCTAAGAATTCATGGAAGCATCAAATGTATGAGCTAGAAATTGCCATTGCTAAAGAGTCAAGTAACAAAAAAAGAAATGAACTCATTAAAATCCATAATGGCTATATGAGTGAGTATGATAGCTTAAAGAAACAAATCATCTGGTTAGCCGTATTAGGAATTTGTTTCTTATTAGTATTGGTAGTTTTTGGTTATTTTATCTGGAATAGTTACAATAGTGAGAATATGTCTTATACATCATCTTGGCTTCAAGAGAAAGTACTGAGCACTTATAGAGCTTAGTGTCCTAATCCTAGTAAATAATAGAGTCTCTAGACAAAAGTCTAGGGCTTTTTTGTTATAAAAAAGGATTTATCTGGTTGATATATAGTTATTAGCTATAACAATATCTAAACAAAAGGAGATAACGGTAGCTAGAAACCCTTTATTTTATAGGTTATAGTCAAAAACTATATATAGAGAAAACTAATAGCAATTATACAGCCACCCGTTTCTTTGGTAAGATAAGTTCAACAACAAAGAGGAGGACACAAGATGTCAACTACTATCATTGGTTTCCCACGTTTGGGTGAATTCCGCGAATTAAAATTTACAACAGAAAAATACTTTAGAAATGAAATTACTGCAGATGAACTTTTAACAGCAGCCAAAGACTTGCGTGCAAAACACTGGAATATTGTTAAAGAGAAGGGTATCAGTGAAATTCCTTCAAATGATTTCTCACATTACGATAACTTCCTTGATGCAGCTTTCCTTTTCAACGTCGTACCTGAATCTGTTCAAAACTTGGATTTGACAGATCTTGAACGTTACTTTGCTTTGGCGCGTGGTTACCAAGGTGAAAAAGGGGATGTACGTGCCCTTCCTATGAAAAAATGGTTTAACACTAACTACCATTACATCGTTCCTAAATTTGAAAAAACAACAGAAGTTAAACTTGCTGGTCACAAGATTTTTGATGAGTACCAAGAAGCTAAAGAATTGGGACTTAACACACGTCCAGTTGTCGTTGGACCATTCACTTTCCTTCAATTATCTGACTTTGAAGATGGTGTGAAAGCAGAAGACTTTGTAGACAGCTTTGTGGCAGCTTACCAAGAAGTCTTTGCAAAATTGGCAGAGCTTGGTGCTACACGTATTCAACTCGATGAGCCAGCCCTTGTTAAAGATTTGACAGCTGAAGAAAAAGCTCTCTTCTTGAATCTCTACAACAAACTCTTGGCTGATAAAAAAGGTCTTGAAGTCTTGATTCAAACTTACTTTGGTGATGTTCGTGATGTCTACAACGATCTTGTGAACTTGCCAGTTGATGGTATTGGTCTTGACTTTGTTGAAGGTAAGAAAACACTTGAATTGGTTAAAGGTGGTTTCCCAGCTGATAAGACTCTCTATGCCGGTATCGTCAATGGTAAAAACATCTGGCGTAACAACTACGAGAAGAGTCTTGCAATTCTTGAACAAGTGCCAGCTGAAAATGTTGTTTTGACAACATCTTGTTCACTTCTTCATGTACCATTTACAACTGCTAACGAAGAATTTGAACCAGCTATCTTGAACCACTTTGCTTTTGCGGTTGAAAAATTGGACGAATTGCGTGATTTGGATGCTATCCGCAATGGTCAAGGTGCAGAAGCCCTTGCTGCAAACAAAGAACTCTTTGCGACTGAGCGTGTTGGTGAAAATGCTGAACTTCGTGCCCGTATTGCAGGCTTGACTGAAGCTGATTACACTCGTTTGCCAGCATTTGCAGAACGTGAAGCGATTCAAAAAGATGCTTTCAAACTTCCATTGCTTCCAACAACAACTATCGGTTCATTCCCTCAAACTAAGGAAGTTCGTGCGAAACGTTTGGCTTTCCGTAAGAATGAATTGTCACAAGAAGAATACGATGCTTTCCTTGCTGAAATCACTGATGAATGGATTAAATGGCAAGAAGAAGTTGGATTTGACGTACTTGTACACGGTGAATTCGAACGTAACGACATGGTTGAATACTTCGGTCAAAACTTGTCAGGTTACCTCTTCTCTAAAAACGGTTGGGTGCAATCATATGGTATGCGTGGGGTTAAACCACCAATCATTTGGGGTGATGTGACTCGTCTTAACCCAATCACTGTGAAATGGTCTAGCTACGCACAAAGCCGTACTGACAAACCTGTTAAAGGTATGTTGACTGGACCTGTTACTATCCTTAACTGGTCATTCCCACGTGAGGACATCTCTATCAAGGATTCAACTCTTCAAATTGCTCTTGCAATCAAAGATGAAGTACTTGACCTTGAAGCTGCAGGCGTGAAAATTATCCAAATTGACGAAGCTGCTCTTCGCGAAAAATTGCCGCTCCGTCGTAGTGACTGGTATGAAGACTACCTCGACTGGGCAATTCCAGCCTTCCGTTTGGTACACTCAACTGTAGCACCAGACACACAAATCCACACTCACATGTGTTACTCAGAATTTACAGATATCATCCCAGCTATCGATAACTTAGATGCTGACGTTATCTCATTTGAAGCTAGCCGTTCAAATCTTGAAATCTTGGATGAACTTAAAGCTCAAACTTCCAAACAGAAGTTGGACCTGGGGTTTACGATATCCACTCACCACGTGTCCCACAAGACGGTGAAATTGACCACACTATCGAAGCAATCTTGGCAAAAGTACCAAGCGGTAAAGTATGGATCAACCCTGACTGTGGTTTGAAGACTCGCGGAATCAAAGAAACTAAAGAAAGCTTGATCAAGCTTGTAGAAGCTGCAAAAGCAGCTCGCGAAAACTTGTAAGCAGAAGTTATCATATGTTGAAGACCTTCTTCCTTAAGTGTAGAAGGTTTTCAATAGCGAATAATGTTCTAAAGATTTTTGCAAGCAGGCTATGATTAACAATTGTTTAACTGTACTCATGAAGTCAGTAGGCACTTAAAACAGCTTTCGTCTTAACAAAAATCTAAAAAGAAGAAGGTATAAAATATGACAAGCCAAACACCATCACTCTCTTTTGAAGTCTTTCCACCTAACCCAGCAGTAGGTAACGAAAAAATCCTACGTGCCCTTGAGGATATGCAAGGATTGGCTCCACACTTTATCAGTGTTACAGCTAGTAATAACAAATATAATATCAAAGAGACGACGGTTCCTTTGGCAGATCATATTCAAAATGACCTAGCCATCCCAACGATTGCCCACCTTCCAGCTATCTATTTGAGTAAAGAAAAGGTTGCTGATACCTTACGTGACTTGGATGCCATTGGTGTACACCGTATCTTAGCCCTACGTGGCGATATCATTCCTGGTGTGGAACCTCTTAAAGACTTTAAATATGCCACTGATTTGATTGAATTTATCAAGGAAGAAGCTCCTCAATTTGATATCATCGGTGCCTGCTATCCTGAAGGGCATCCAGATTCGCCAAATCAAATCTCTGATATCCAAAAACCTTAAGAAAAAAAGGTTGATGCAGGTTGTTCTGGTCTTTTAACCCAACTCTTCTTTGACAATGAACGTTTCTATGATTTTCAAGATAAATGTACCTTGGCTGGAATTGATGTACCAATTCATGCAGGAATTATGCCTATCTTGAATCGTAACCAAGCTCTACGTTTGCTTAAGACTTGTGAGAATATTCATTTGCCACGTAAGTTCCGTGCCATTTTGGATAAGTATGAGCATGATCCTGAGTCACTTAGAGCGGCAGGTCTTGCTTATGCGATTGACCAGATTGTCGACCTTGTTACTCAAGATGTTGCAGGCGTTCACCTCTACACCATGAATAATGCAGAAACTGCTCGTCATATTCACGAAGCGACTCATTCCTTATTTAAGCATCATTCACAAGTTAGTGCTCTATAATTGAATCATAAAATTACCACCTATAGTTTAATCTATAGGTGGTTTATTGGTTCTAGTAGCAAAAAAGATAGCTTGCTTCCGTAATCCAAGTTTTGTCGGTATAAAAAAGACTTAGAGCTTAGCTCTAAGTCTTAAATATTATTCGCCTACGAAAGCATTGATTTCTGCTTCGATGTTAGCAATTTTTTCTTTAGCATCTGCTTCAGATTCACCAACTGTAGCGATGTAGAATTTGATTTTTGGTTCTGTACCTGAAGGACGAACGGCAAACCATGAATCATCAGCCAAGATGTATTTAAGTACGTTACTTGGAGGAGTTGTTAATTTTTCAACGCCGTCAGCAGTAGTAGCTGTTTGTTCCAAGAAGTCTTCTGTCTTAGCAATGTCTGTGTTATTGAATTGTTTAGGAGCATTTCCACGGAATTTATCCATGATTTTCTTAATTTCAGCAGCTCCGTCAACACCTGAAAGGGTAACAGAGATTGTTTTTCTGCGAAGTAGCCGTATTGTTTGTAGATTTCTTCGATACCGTCTGCCAAAGTCATACCACGTGAACGGTAGTAAGCAGCAATTTCAGCTACGATAAGAACGGCTTGGATAGCATCTTTGTCACGTACGAATGGTTTGATTAGATAACCGAAGCTTTCTTCGAAACCAAGCATGTAAGTGTGGTTGTGTTGTGTTTCAAATTCATGAATTTTTTCACCGATAAATTTGAAACCAGTCAAGACGTTAAACATAGTCGCGCCGTAGCTTTCTGCAATCTTAGTTACCAACTCAGTTGATACGATTGATTTACAGAGGGCAGCATTTTCAGGAAGCGTACCAGCTGTTTTGTGAGCTTCAAGAATATATTTAGCAATGATAGCTCCGATTTGGTTACCAGAAAGGTTGAGGTAAGAACCGTCTGGTTGGCGGATTTCAACACCAAGACGGTCAGCATCTGGGTCAGTTGCAACCAATACATCAGCGTCTACTTTGCGGCCAAGTTCTTCAGCAAGAGCAAAAGCAGCTTGGCTTTCAGGGTTTGGAGATTTAACAGTTGAGAAGTCAGCATCTGGAACAGCTTGAGCTTCAACAACTTGAACTGCTTCAAATCCAGCTTGCGCAAGAGCACGACGAGCCAACATTTCACCAGTACCATGAAGTGGAGTGTAGACAATCTTCATGTCGCGACCGTATTCATTGATCAAGTCTTGGTTGATGTTAACGCCTTTCACTTCTTTCAAATATTCAGCATCGACGTTTTCACCGATAACTTCAATCAAGCCACTGGCTTTGCTTTCTTCAAGGTCAGCCAATTGGACAGTGAATGGATTTTCGATAGCACGGATGTAATCTGTCAATGCATCCGCATCTGCAGGTGGCATTTGTCCACCATCTTCACCGTATACTTTGTAACCATTAAATGGAGCAGGGTTATGGCTAGCTGTTACCATGATACCTGCAAATGTGTGGAGGTGACGAACAGCAAATGACAATTCTGGTGTTGGACGTAGGCTTTCAAATACATAAGATTTGATACCATGAGCAGCCAAAACTTGGGCAGATTCAAAAGCAAACTCAGGAGAGAAGTGACGGCTATCGTAAGCGATAGCAACACCACGTTTTTTAGCCTCTTCCCCTTTTGAGTCAATCAATTGAGCCAAACCTTCAGTTGCTTGGCGAACAACGTAAATGTTAATGCGGTTAGTACCAGCACCAATCAAACCACGCATACCTGCAGTACCGAATTCAAGGTTGGTATAGAAGGCATCTTCTTTGGTTTTTTCATCCATTGCGACCAACTCATCACGAAGGTAAGCAGGCAATTCAGCGAAGTCGAGCCATTTTTGATAATTTTCAGTGTAAGACATAGCAATCTCCTTTATATTTTTAAACGCTTACATTATACCATAATTAAAAGAAAAAAACATGGTAATTACCATGTTTTTTCTTTATTTTTTCAATCTTAATAATACAGGTGTGATACTTAGGGTTAGCAGGCCAGCGATAATCATTTCAGCAATCGAATTTGTTGTGAAAATGGTTGCCATTAGTGTTTTACCACCCGCTGTGTAGAAGTTAGGGATTAAGAAGTAGATGCCAATAAGTACGAAAAATGTATTTGTGAAAGCACCTAAAACCCCAGATAGCATCAGACCTAGACGGTTTTGAAGTAATTTGTAGACAAAGTAAGGGAAAATACCGATCAGGATACGAGGAACGATGGCAATGACTGCAGATGCCCAAGTTCCCCCTTCAACAAAAGGACTAAAGAGATAGCTACTAACCGTATAGATAACAGTGTTTCGAATAATACTCATAATTCCCATGAAGCCACCCAAATAAGCTCCAATTTTAGGACCGTAGACGATGCTAGCGATAATAACTGGGATATGGGTTAGGGTTGGTTTGATTGGAAGTGCAAAAGCGGCAAAGATGGTTTGACTGAGTACTTCGATAACAACCATAGTCGCTATCAAGAGCGCTAACTGCGCTGTTTGGTTTGCTTTATTTTTCTTATTCATCATAAACTCCTTTTTATTCTCTACAAGGCTATTTTGTTAAAGCATTGTCAATGGATTCAATAATGTCATCGACATCAGCTAAGGCACCGCGTCCCGTATCTCCACAAGCCAGTAAACCTAATTTTGGAAGAATTTCTTGGTAGCCAAAATCATGCAAAGTATCTAAATTTTTCCTAGTCAGTGGATTTTCATACATTTTCGTATTCATTGCAGGGGCAATTAGTTTTGGGGTAGTGCTAGGTAAAGCTAAAGCAGTAGCAGTCAGCATATTATCGGCTATACCATGAGCTAATTTGGCAATGGTATTTGCTGAAGCTGGAACTACAATAAAGAGATCAGCTTCTTTTCCTAAGTCAATATGATTAATACGTTCAGCTATTTTTTCTTCCATGACATCAGTGTGAACGGGGTTCTTCGAGAGAACTTGAAGTGTCAGAGGGGTGATAAAGGCTTGAGCAGCTTCAGTCATAATGACGTGAACATCATAACCTTTTTTCTTTAACCTGCTTGTTAGATCGGCTGCTTTATAGGCAGAAATTGATCCTGAAACAGCAAGGATGATACGTTTAGTCATGGCATATCCTTTCAAATAAAGCTTGAGCAATTGCAGATTTAGTCGTAACTTTCTCCTCGTTTTTTTCGTCAACAAGATAGGCAATATGCTGATCTGGAGTAATATCACTCAAGTCGTTGGCAACAATAATATCAGCTTTGTTGCGTTTCAGACTTGCACGAGCAACCTCAAAAAGCTCTTCTTTTCTTACATTAACCAAAAGTTTGAAGCCAATCAATTGAATATCAGGATTCCATTGTTTGACGAGGCTAATGACCTTCGGTGTTTTTTTAAGAAAAAGAACCTGATAATCAGAAGCCGATGATATCTTGCTTTCAGTGTTAGATTTATGCAAGAATTGAGCGAGATCTTCGGTGTCCTCCAGTTCAGCAAAATCCGTCATATAAATAGGAGTATAATCAGAGACTGCCATACTATGTATAAGAACATCGTGCTCTTTGACGAGTGACTCCATCTTTTTGAGAAGACTTTCTACGTTCGTAATTTCTGTAATCTTTAGATTTTCTTTCGGTTCTGGTTTAACCGCTGTCTTGGTCGTTACTAAGGTTACTTGGTGACCCTTAGCCAAGAAAAGTTCAGCGATTTCCTTTCCTAGATAACCTGTTGAATGGTTTGTGATTCCACGTACAGCATCAATCTTTTCAGTGGTACCACCCGATGTAATCAAAATTTTCATAGTAGTATTGTACTAAAAAATGAGTCTTTAGTAAATAAAAGTAAGTATTTTTGAGGTGTACCCCTATAAATTAAAGTTATAACGATTTATAACAAAACAAAAACCGAACATTGAAAAGTAATTAACCAAAAATAATGCGTTTTTTATGAAACTCTGTTATAATAGATTCTAGAAAAATATAGAGGAGTGTCTCATGAAAACAGATATCGAAATTGCTCAAAGTGTAGAATTAAAACCAATCACAGAAGTAGTTGAAAAAGTTGGAATCGGCTTTGACGATTTGGAACTCTACGGAAAATATAAGGCAAAATTGTCATTTGATAAAATCAATGCAGTCAAAGACAATAAACCAGGAAAATTGATTTTGGTAACAGCCATCAACCCAACACCAGCTGGTGAAGGAAAATCAACTATGTCAATTGGTCTTGCAGACGCTCTGAACAAAATTGGTAAGAAAACGATGATTGCCCTTCGTGAACCATCTCTTGGTCCTGTTATGGGGATTAAAGGTGGTGCTGCAGGTGGTGGTTACGCACAAGTCCTTCCGATGGAAGATATTAACCTTCACTTTACAGGGGATATGCACGCTATCACCACAGCTAATAACGCTTTGTCTGCTCTCCTTGATAACCATATTCACCAAGGAAATGCACTAGGTATTGACCAACGTCGTATTATCTGGAAACGTGTGGTTGACCTTAATGACCGTGCGCTTCGTCATGTAAATGTTGGTCTTGGTGGACCTCTTAACGGTATTCCACGTGAAGATGGTTTTGATATTACTGTTGCGTCTGAAATCATGGCGATTCTTTGCTTAGCTACTGATATTAAAGACCTTAAAGAACGTTTGGCTAACATTGTAGTTGCCTACCGTTATGACCGTACACCTGTTTATGTACGTGATCTTGAAATCGAAGGTGCGCTTACACTTATTCTTAAAGATGCCATCAAACCTAACTTGGTACAAACAATTTATGGGACACCAGCTTTGGTACACGGTGGTCCATTTGCCAACATCGCTCATGGATGTAACTCAGTTCTAGCTACATCTACAGCGCTACGTTTGGCAGATTATACGATTACGGAAGCAGGTTTCGGTGCTGACCTTGGTGCTGAAAAATTCCTTGATATCAAGACTCCAAACCTCCCAACAACTCCTGATGCTGTTGTTATTGTTGCGACACTTCGTGCTCTTAAGATGCATGGTGGTGTTGCTAAAACTGACCTTTCTGAGGAAAATGTTCAAGCCGTTCGCGATGGCTTCTCAAACTTGAAACGTCATGTAGAAAATGTACGTAAATTTGGTATTCCAGCGGTTGTTGCTATTAACGAATTTGTTGCTGACACAGAAGCTGAAATCGCAGCTCTTAAAGAACTTTGTGAAGAAATCGATGTTCCTGTTGAATTGGCTAGCGTTTGGGCTAATGGTGCTGATGGTGGTATTGACCTTGCCAACGCGGTAGTTGATGCTGTTGAAAATGGGAATGCTGACTATAAACGTCTTTATTCTGCTGATGATAGCTTGGAAGCAAAAATCACTAAGATTGTTACTGAAATCTATGGTGGTAAATCAGTTGTCTTCGAGAAAAAAGCTAAAAATCAACTCAAACAATTTGCCGAATTTGGTTGGGATAAATTACCAGTATGTATGGCTAAAACACAATATAGTTTCTCAGATAACCAATTCTTGCTTGGAGCACCAGAAGGTTTTGATATCACTATTCGTGAGTTTGTTCCTAAAACAGGTGCTGGATTTATCGTGGCTCTTACAGGTGATGTTATGACCATGCCAGGTCTTCCAAAAGCTCCAGCAGCCCTTAAAATGGACGTAGCTGAAGACGGAACAGCTGTTGGTTTGTTCTAAAGAAATATCGATATAAAACAGTACCTATTGGTGCTGTTTTTTTGTTTTGTGACTTTAAGTCCGTTTCGCTCCGAAGGTGCGAAACAAATAAACCACCCGCTATGCGGGTGCGCATCGAAGGTTAAACCGTCATAACAAAAACACTCCAAACGAGTTACAATATGGGTGTTCAAGCCAATTGTAAAACGAAAGGAGTTAAGACTATGGCGCAAAAAGCTCACAGTTTATCACATACAAAATGGATGTGTAAGTACCACATTGTATTTACACCTAAGTATAGACGAAAAATAATCTATAATCAATATAGGAGTAGTCTGGGAGAGATTTTTCATAGACTATGCCAATATAAAGGCGTTGAAATAATAGAAGGCCACTTAATGCCAGATCATGTTCACATGCTAGTAAGTATACCACCACGAATGAGTGTAGCTAGTTTTATGGGATATTTAAAAGGTAAAAGTGCCTTAATGATGTTTGATAAACACGCCAATTTAAAATATAAATTTGGGAACAGACATTTTTGGGCAGAAGGATATTATGTAAGTACGGTAGGACTAAATGAAGCCACAATTAAGAAATATATCCAGGAACAAGAGAAGCATGATATCGCTTTGGACAAATTAAGCGTTAAAGAATATGAAAATCCCTTTAGGGATAATGGTAAGTAATGCGAATGCCTCTTTGAGAGGCTTGTGACGAGTCAAAAGCAATAAGGCTTGAACAAAGTGAAAGCCAGCGTCTTTAGGCGCTGGCTGGTAATATGGGCTTATAGCCCTTGATCAAACCACCCGTTAGACGGGTGGTTATGATTTGAGTTATGAAAAGCTTAAGGAAAGTTTAGTAGACTAAAGCTAAATAAAAGAAGATCAAAGCACTAGATGATTACGTCTATTTTAGATATAATGATAAAACTTAGTCAAAGTGTTATTTGTATCTTTGACACCTAACAAGGGGGATAACTATGATTAAAATACTACTAGTAGAAGATGATTTGAGTTTGTCGAACTCAGTTTTTGATTTTTTAGATGACTTTGCTGATGTGATGCAAGTCTTTGATGGTGATGAAGGCCTTTACGAAGCTGAAAGTGGCGTTTATGATTTGATTCTTTTAGACCTTATGTTGCCTGAAAAAGATGGTTTCACGGTTCTTAGAGAATTACGTGAAAAAGGTGTAACAACTCCTGTACTTATCATGACGGCTAAGGAAAGTCTAGATGATAAAGGCCACGGCTTTGAACTTGGTGCAGATGACTACCTAACTAAGCCTTTCTATTTAGAAGAGTTGAAGATGCGTATTCAAGCACTTTTGAAACGCTCTGGTAAATTTGACCAAAACACACTTTCTTTTGGTGATGTTCGTGTCAATCTTGCTACAAATTCAACCTTTGTGGGGGATAAAGAAGTAGAACTTCTTGGTAAAGAGTTTGATTTATTAGTTTACTTCTTACAAAATCAAAATGTCATCTTGCCTAAGTCACAAATTTTTGACCGTCTTTGGGGATTTGATAGTGATACCACGGTATCAGTTGTCGAGGTTTATGTTTCTAAAATTCGTAAGAAACTTAAAGGAACAGACTTTGCTGCCAACCTCCAAACCTTGAGAAGTGTGGGGTATATTTTGAAGCATGCTGACTAAATTTTTCAATTATCTCTTTAGGAGAATCAAGTCAGACGGATTTAAGTCGTTCATTCATTTCTTTGCCACTTTTTCTGGTATTTTCCTTATCATGACTGTCATGATTTTACAGATTCTGAGTTACGGCGTTTATTCCAATGTGGACTCTAGTCTGAAAATGGCAGCCACTAAGACCAATTCTTATTTAGAAATGGAAATGCTAAAACGGGAACTTTTTCTGACTTCTGAGGTAGATCAAAATAATACGACGACCATTTACCAGGCTTATGATACTAAAGGGGCGACAACTGAAACATCTGACTCGAGTGACTCTAAGAAAGAACCTAAGAAGAAATCAAAAATTGAAGATGCCCCTCACGATTTATCAGTTGCGGCAAATACCAGTGTCTTAGTGCTTGATAAGAATGGAAAAGTCCTTAATGTCGTTGATAAATTTTCAAGCTTATCCAATTTACCAATAGACAAAAATAACATTGATGTTATCAGCAAGGGAAGTGCTCAGAATTATTTCGATCAAACGGAAAAGTACCGTCTGATTACTGAAAAAGTAGATAATAGCCTCTATCCTGATGCTAAGTACCTTGTTATTGCGATTAATACAACTCAATTGGAAGAAGCCACTGAACGTTATGTTAAGCTAATTGTCATCATGATGAGTTTCTTCTGGCTTTTATCTGTTGCGGCTAGTATGTATTTGGCTAAGTGGTCAAGACGTCCTATCCAGGAAAGCTTGGAGAAGCAGAAGGCTTTTGTTGAGAATGCTAGCCATGAGTTACGGACACCGCTTGCTGTGATTCAAAACAGATTAGAAGTTCTTTTCCGCAAGCCTGAGAGCACCATTCTAGATAATTCAGAGAATATTGCTTCAAGTCTTGATGAAGTACGCAACATGCGTCTTTTGACGACTAATCTTTTGAACTTGGCTCGTCGTGACGATGGTATTAAACCAGAAATCGAAACCTTAGAACCTGCTTTCTTTGATACAGTCTTTACCAACTATGCCATGATTGCAGAAGAAAATGAGAAAGGTTTCACGGCTCAAAACCAAGTTGGTCGTCCAATCCAGACTGATAAAACGTTATTGAAACAGTTAATGACCATCTTATTTGATAATGCGATTAAATATACGGAAGATGACGGACATGTTACCTTTACTGTCCGCACTAATGACCGGCATCTTCATATTTCTGTAGCTGATAATGGTCCTGGAATATCAGATAGTGATAAGAAAAAAATCTTTGATCGATTTTATCGCGTAGATAAGGCTAGAACCAGACAAAAAGGTGGGTTTGGACTTGGCTTATCTCTAGCGCAACAAATTGTTTTAGCCCTTAAAGGAACAATTGTTGTTAAAGATAATCAACCAAAGGGAACGATTTTTGAAGTTAAGATCACCGGAGTTTAATTAATAAAGAAAACCTGCTAGACGATAATCTAGCAGGTTTTTTAGGTAATAAAAAAACTCCTAAATGGAGCTTTCAATTAGTTAGCCAATTTAGCTGCAAGACGTGATTTATCGCGGCTTGCTTTGTTTTTATGAATCAAACCTTTAGAAGCGGCTTTATCGATGCTAGCTGATGCAGCACGGTAAGCTTCTTCAGTTGGGTTAGCGTTGAATGCTTTAATAGCAGTACGCAAAGCTGATTTTTGAGCTGAGTTTTTTTCGTTTTGTTTAACGTTAAGTTCAGCGCGTTTGATAGCTGATTTAATATTTGCCAATGTTTTCACCTCCAAAATTTATCTAACTATGTCATTATACGTTATTTTAGGCCCCTTGGCAAGCTTTTTCTATTTTTTTAAGTGGATGAAGTCGATTTTATGATTGTCTCCCTTGTGAAGAATCAGTTCAGCTCGACTTCGTGTAGGTTCGATATAATTTTCCAGGTTAACCAAATTGATATCACGCCAGGTTTTTTGTGCTAAAGATAAAGCTTCATCCTTACTAAATTTAGTGAAACGATGGTAGTAGTTGTTTTCATCTTTTTTGGCGAGCTCAAGAAGGGTTTGAAAACGTTCGAGATACCAGGATTCGATATTATTAACTTCAGCGTCAATGAAGAGAGAAAAATCGAAATAGTCACTCATGTAGAGCCGTTGGTTAATAGGGTTCTGGAAAACATTAATCCCTTCGACAATTAAAAAATTAGGCTGTCTGATTTCTTGGGTAAGTCCTGGTACAATATCATAAATTTCATGAGAGTAAACAGGAATATTGACATCACCACCATTTTTTATAGTATCTAAAAAGTTGAGAAGAAGTGGCATATCGTAGGACTCAGGGAAGCCCTTACGATTAAGGATGCCTTTTTCTTTCAAGGTTTGGTTAGGATAGAGAAAGCCATCAGTTGTCACAAGTTCAACATTAGATTGGGGAAAGGTACGCTGCAACAAGAGTTGAAGCAAACGACTGGTAGTGGATTTGCCAACAGCAACTGAACCAGATACCCCAATAATAAATGGACGGTTAGTCTGTGATTTTTGTAAAAAGATACTCTTAGAAAAGGTTAGATCGTTGGCAGTTTTCTGATAGATACGAATGAGATTGATAAGGGGAAGATAAATGTCACTAACTTCTTGCACATCAATCTTATCATTAAGGCTTCGAATGGAATCCAGTTCTTCTGCAGTCAATGGGGCATTGTCCTCTTTATGAAGGCGTTGCCATTCCTTGCGTGATATCGTTTCGAAATTGATAAATTCATTTAGCATAAATAATATTATAGCAGAAAAAAAGGTCGAATGTAAGCCTTGTCATTTCACTAGCCTTACTTTGCTATTTATGATACGATAAAGAAAAAGTACTATCTAGAAGGAAAAAATAATGTCAAAAATGTATTATGCTGAGACGCCAGATGCGGCTCATGATATTCATGATTTAAAAGGTTAATTTATTAGGAGAAAGTTTTCAGTTTTATACAGATGCTGGGGTTTTTCTAAAAAAATGATTGATTTTTGGGAGTCAAGTGCTTTTTGAGTGCATTGGATTTGGAAGCTGGCAAAACGCTTTTTAGATGTGGGTTGTGGCTATGGTCCTCTCGGTATCAGTTTAGCCAAGGTCCAAGGAGTTAAAGTCACTATGATCGACATCAATAGTAGGGCGATTGATTTAGCTAGACAAAATGCTCAACGAAATAAGGTTGAAGCTACTATCTTCCAATCAAATATCTATGAAAATGTCACTGGAAGTTTTGACTATATTATTTCTAATCCACCTATCCGTGCGGGCAAGAAGGTGGTTCATCAAGTTATCGAGGAGGCATATGATTATCTCAATCAAGGTGGTAACCTAACTATTGTTATTCAGAAAAAACAAGGTGCTCCGTCAGCTAAGGCTAAGATGGAGGATGTGTTTGGTAATGCTGAAGTCGTTAAAAAGGCTAAAGGATATTATATCCTTAGAAGTGAGAAATTATGAGAACAGTTGATTTAATTGAAAAGAAAAGAGATGGTGGCGAGTTAAGCACAGAGGAAATTTCATATCTCATTAATGGCTATGTGTCTGGGGAAATACCAGACTATCAGATAGCTGCTTTGGCGATGGCGATTTATTATCAAGGTATGTCTATTCGTGAAATCCATGATTTGACCACTGATATGGTTGCTTCAGGTGAACAATATGATTTGTCAGAAATTCCAGGTGTTAAGGTAGATAAACATTCGACCGGAGGTGTTGGTGATAAGGTAACCATCATTCTGATGCCGCTTGTAGCTAGCTTTGGTGTTCCAGTGGCTAAGATGAGTGGTCGTGGTCTCGGACACACAGGTGGAACGATTGACAAATTAGAGTCTATCAAAGGCTATCAGGTTGAGCGTAGTAAGGAAGAATTCATTCAGCAAGTTAAAGACATTGGGATTTCCCTCATTGGTCAGTCTGAGCATTTGGTTAAGGCTGATAAACTTCTTTATGCCTTGCGTGATGTCACTGCAACAGTAGATTCCATTCCTCTAATCGCAAGCTCTGTTATGTCAAAAAAGATAGCAGCAGGCGCTGATAAGATTTTACTGGATGTTACTGTTGGTCAAGGCGCTTTTATGAAAAATATGTCTGACGCTGAGAAGTTGTCTGAAACCATGGTTGCACTAGGTCATGAGGTCAATCGTGAAACGATTGCAGTTATTACAGATATGAGCCAGCCACTAGGTAAGGCTATTGGTAACCGTTTAGAAATCACAGAGGCTATTGAAATTATGCAAGGTAAGGGACGTGAAGATATCACTGACTTTATCTGTGAGTTGGCTGAGATTCTATTAGATTTGGCTCAGGTTGAAGCTAGTCAGGAAGAGATTCGTCAGCACTTAGTGGGTGGAAAGCCCTTGCTAAGTTTGAAGAACTCATTCAAGCTCAAGGTGGTGATTTGACTGATCTTTATCGTCATAGCAGTGCTCCTGTCGTGACAGATATTCATGCTCATGAAACAGGTTACATTAAAGAGTTACCTGCAATGGCATTTGGAAAATTTGCTATGCAATTAGGAGCAGGTCGAGCTACGAAGTCAGATAGTCTTAATTATGAAACAGGAATTGTATTTGAAAAGAAAGTTGGCGATTCTGTGACTCAGGGAGACCTTATTGCCAAGGTCTATAGCCAAGAAATTTTATCTGAAAAAATGCTGACTGAATTCGAAAAAAATGTTATTATGGGATAGTGAATGTAAAGAAACGACAGAAATATTAAAAATAATTCGCTAACACTTAATTTAATCCTAATCAAGGAGTTTGTTTATGTCTGTTAATAGCTATATTGACCATACCTTACTAAAAGCTGATGCTAATAAAGAACAGATTCTTGCCCTAATTGATGAGGCTAAGAAGTATGAGTTTGCCAGTGTCTGTGTTAATCCAACTTGGGTCAAAACGGCAGCTGAATTGCTAAAAGATAGTTCTGTTAAAGTTTGTACGGTTATTGGTTTTCCTTTGGGAGCATCGACCTCCGCAGTTAAGGCTTTTGAAGCTAAGGATGCTATTGCCAATGGAGCGGATGAAATTGATATGGTAATCAATATCGGTGCTCTTAAATCTAGAAATCTTAAATTAGTTGAAGACGATATTAAAGCTGTTGTTGAAGCTAGTGGAAGTAAACTTGTTAAGGTTATTATTGAAACTTGTCTATTGACTGATGAAGAAAAGGTCGAAGCTTGCCAATTAGCAAAACTGGCAGGTGCAGATTTTGTGAAGACATCTACAGGGTTTTCTACTGGTGGTGCTACCATTGAAGATATTGAACTTATGCGAGAAGCTGTTGGTCCTATTATGGGAGTCAAGGCATCTGGTGGAGCACGTACACTTGAGGCGGCCAAAGCCTTTATCAAAGCTGGTGCAACCCGTATTGGTACTTCGTCAGGAGTGGCCATAATGAAAGGGCAAGAAAGTCATGACAGTTATTGAAAAAGAGCAAGTGATAAATGCAGCACAAGAGGCAGCTGAAAATGCCTATGTTCCTTATTCTCAGTTTAGAGTTGGAGCAGCATTGCTTACAAAGGATGGGGACATTTTTCAAGGATGTAACATTGAGAATGCCTCATTCGGATTGACCAATTGTGCAGAAAGAACAGCCATTTTTAAGGCGATATCCGAAGGTCATAGAGACTTTGAATGTCTCGCAGTATACGGAGACACCAAAGAGCCCATCTCACCGTGTGGTGCTTGTCGCCAAGTGATGGTTGAATTTTTTAAATCCGATTCTAAAGTGATTCTTATCGCTGAAGATAAATCGACAGTCGAGATGACAGTCGGAGAGTTGTTGCCATACTCTTTTACAGACTTACAATAGTCTAGTTGTTTTATTCTTTATTAAGCAAGTTTTCTTGCAAGTTATAGGAGGAGTGTTCAAGATGAAATTGAACAAGAAAATTATCGGTCTTGGCCTTGTTGCTGTAGCAGCACTTGGTCTTGCAGCATGTGCTCGTGGCGGACGCGGTGGATCAGCAGCTGATTCTAAAGTTAAAGCTGCTATCGTTACAGATACTGGTGGGGTAGATGATAAATCATTTAACCAATCAGCATGGGAAGGACTCCAAGAGTGGGGTAAAGCTAACAAACTTAAAAAAGATTCTGGCTTTACTTACTTCCAATCAAACTCAGAGTCTGACTTTGCAAACAATATGTCAGCCGCTCAAAGCCAAGGTTACAACCTCATCTTTGGTGTTGGTTTTGCCCTTCATGATGCTGTTTCAGATGCTGCTAAGGAACATGAAGATGTTAACTACGTAATCATTGATGATGTCATCAAAGACCAAAAGAATGTTGAGAGCGTTTTGTTTGCTGATAACGAAGGTGCTTACCTTGCAGGTATCGCAGCAGCAATGCAATCAAAAACAAATAAAGTTGGTTTCATTGGTGGTCAAACATCAGATACAATTACACGTTTTGAAGCTGGTTTCACAGCAGGTGCTAAATCAGTAAAACCAGACATCGATGTACAAGTTCAATATGCTGAATCATTCTCAGACGCTGCTAAAGGTACAACAATTGCTTCAACTATGTACGCTTCAGGCGTTGACGTAATCTATCAAGCAGCTGGTGGTACTGGTACTGGTGTCTTCACAGCAGCTAAAGAAGTTAACGAAAAACTTGATGCTGACAGCGATAAGAAAGTTTGGGTAATCGGTGTTGACCGTGACCAAAATGCAGAAGGTAACTATACATCTTCAGACAAGAAAAAATCTAACTTTGTTTTGACTTCAACAATCAAAAAAGTTGGTACAGTTGTTAAAGATATCGCTAACGGACAAGTCAAAGGCGATAAATTCGAAGGTGGTAAAACTAAGACTTACGGTATCAAAGACGGTGGTGTTGACATCGTAACATCTAAGCTTCCTTCTGATATCAAGGATGCAGTAGAAAAAGCTAAAGAACAAATCAAGAATGGTGAATTGAAACCAACTGATGGTCTTAGCAAATAATCCATAATATCTAAACTGGGACAATTTTTGTCTCAGCAAAGGGAAGCAGTTTATATTTCCCTTTGCTGATATAAAAATAATTCTTGAAAGGAGATTGTATGACGAAGCCAAATGTCATTGAGATGCACGATATTACCAAAAAATTTGGTGAATTTGTGGCAAATGATCATATCAATCTTGATGTGAGACCAGGAGAAATCCATGCCCTCCTCGGTGAAAATGGTGCTGGTAAGTCAACCTTAATGAACATGCTGCAGGTCTTTTACAGCCAACAAGCGGGATTATTAAGGTTAATGGACAAGAGGTGACGATTGATTCACCTTCGAAAGCAACGAAATTGGGGATTGGGATGGTTCACCAACACTTTATGTTGGTTGAAGCTTTTACAGTTGCTGAGAATATCATCCTGGGTAGTGAGGTAACCAAAGCTGGTGGTGTCCTTGATATGAAGAAGGCTATTAAGGAAATTACTGAGCTCTCTGAAAGATATGGTCTTGCGGTAGATCCAACAGCTAAGGTGGCAGATATTTCTGTTGGTGCTCAACAGCGTGTTGAAATCCTTAAGACTCTGTATCGTGGTGCTGATATTTTGATTTTCGATGAACCGACTGCGGTATTGACTCCGTCTGAAATTACTGAACTTCTAAACATCATGAAAACCTTGGTCAAAGAAGGCAAGTCAATTATCCTTATCACCCATAAATTGGATGAGATTCGTGCGGTTTCTGACCGTGTCACAGTTATCCGTCGTGGTAAATCAATTGATACAGTGACAATTGAAGGATCAACAAATGCTGACTTGGCCGAAATGATGGTTGGTCGTCATGTCTCCTTTAAAACAGAAAAAATTCCTTCAAATCCAAAAGAAGTTGTTCTTTCTATTAAAGATTTGGTGGTTAATGAGAACCGTGGTGTTCCTGCCGTTAAGAACTTATCTTTAGATGTTCGTGCGGGTGAAATCATCGGTATTGCCGGTATTGATGGTAACGGTCAAACAGAGCTTGTTCAAGCGATTACTGGACTACGTAAAGTTAAGTCTGGTGACATTACTATCAAGGGTGAATCTATTATTCATAAGACAACTCGTCAGATTACAGAGATGAGTGTTGGTCATATTCCTGAAGACCGTCACCGTGACGGTATGGTTCTTGAAATGACAGTAGCTGAAAATATTGCCCTTCAAACCTACTACAAGGAGCCAAATTCGAAAAATGGTATCTTGAACTATAATGTTATCAATGCTAAAGCTCGAGAATTGATGGAAGAATTTGACGTTCGTGGTGCTGGAGAGTTGATTGCTGGTGGTGACTTGTCTGGTGGTAACCAACAAAAAGCTGTTATCGCCCGTGAAATTGACCGTGACCCAGAGCTTCTTATTGTCAGTCAACCAACTCGTGGTCTTGACGTAGGTGCCATTGAATACATTCGTAAACGTATTATCGCTGAGCGTGATAAAGGTAAGGCTGTTATTGTAGTCAGCTTTGAATTGGATGAGATTCTTGATATGTCAGACAGAATTGCAGTTATCTACGATGGTGCAATTCAAGGTATCCTAAATCCTGCTGAAACGAATAAGCAAGATCTTGGTATCCTAATGGCTGGTGGACAATTGAATAAGGAGGAAGCAAATGTCTAAGAAAACACAAAATTGGGCAGTTCCTTTGATTGCTGTCCTCTTGGGAATGTTGATCGGGGCTGTATTGATGTTAATCTTTGGTTACGATCCATTCTGGGCTTACTATGATCTCTTCAGTACAGCCTTCGGTTCTTTGAAAAATATTGGTGAAATTCTTCGTGCCATGAGTCCCTTGATTCTTATCGCACTCGGATTTTCTGTAGCATCTAAAGCTGGTTTCTTTAACGTTGGTTTGCCTGGTCAGGCTTTAGCAGGTTGGACTTCGGCTGTATGGTTTGCATTATCATTTCCAGAATTACCAAAAGTAGTTTCAGTTTTCTGTACAGTAATCATCGGTCTAGTAGCTGGTGGTATCGCTGGTGCAATTCCGGGTATTCTTCGTGCTTACTTGGGAACTAGTGAGGTCATTGTTACCATCATGATGAACTACATCATTTTGTATGTAGCAAACAATATTGTTCGATTTGGTTTTACAGCTGATATGTTGCGTTCTTCAGAAGCATCTAACAAGGTTGTAGCCTCAGCTAGTTATCAAACGGAGTTCTTATCTCAAATAACTGGTGGTTCGCGTTTCAATATTGGTTTCTTCCTGGCTCTTGCAGCAGTTTTCCTTGTTTGGTTCATGCTCAAGAAAACAACAACTGGTTTTGAAATTACATCTGTAGGTCTTAACCCTCATGCATCTGAATATGCAGGGATGTCATCAAAACGTGTTATTATCATGTCTATGATTATTTCAGGTGCCCTTTGTGGACTTGGAGGAACAGTAGAAGGACTTGGTACCTTCCAAAATGCCTTTGTTCAAAACTCTTCATTGGCAATTGGTTGGAACGGTATGGCGGTTGCTCTTTTGGCTACTAATTCACCTATTGGTATTCCGTTTGCTGCCCTTCTTTATGGTGTCTTGTCTGTAGGTAAGAGTGGTATGATTGGTGTGCCTCCTGAAGTTATCGACGTTGTATCTGCTTTGATTATCTTCTTTGTCGGTGCTAACTATATTATTAGATATTGGGTTCGCCCTCGTCAAAAGTCAGTGAAAGCTAAAGGAGGACAAAACTAATATGGACTTCATTACAATTTTAGCCTTGATTGTTGCCTCTATGCTGAAATACTCAGCACCATTGATTTTCACAAGTATCGGTGGTACTTTCTCTGAACGAGGCGGTATCGTAAATGTCGGTCTTGAGGGAATCATGGTTATTGGAGCCTTCGCAGGTGTTCTCTTTAACTTGAATTTTGCAGATAGTTTTGGTGATGCAACTCCTTGGATTGCCGCAATTGTAGCAGGTCTTATTGGTCTTGTTTACTCATTGCTCCACGCGGTTGCGACCATTAATTTCCGTGCGGATCATGTTGTCTCTGGTACGGTATTGAACTTGATTGCTCCATCTTTAGCAGTCTTTCTGACACGTGTTATCTTTGGTGCCGGCCAAACACCAGCTATTAGCCATAACTTTAAAACTGTATCATTTCCAATTTTGAGCCACATTCCAGTCTTGGGTAAAGTCTTCTTTACGAACGTTTCCTTGATTGCATATGTAGCGATTTTGGTTTCAGTTGTGTCTTGGTGGGTTATCTTCAAGACTCGCTTTGGTTTGCGTCTTCGCTCAGTAGGTGAGCACCCACAGGCAGCGGATACACTTGGTATTAATGTTTACCGTATGCGCTACTATGGTGTCATGATTTCAGGATTCCTTGGTGGTGTTGGTGGTGCAGTTTATGCTCAATCCATCTCTAACAACTTTGCTATTACGACGATTGCAGGTCCTGGTTTCATCGCCTTGGCTGCTATGATTTTTGGTCGTTGGAATCCAGTTGGAGCTATGCTCTCAAGTTTATTCTTCGGTTTGTCACAATCATTGGCAATTATCGGGAAACAACTTCCGCTTATTTCACATGTACCAAACGTCTACTTGCAAATTGCACCATATATCTTGACAATTATTGTCTTGGCTGCTTTCTTCGGTAAAGCCGTTGCACCTAAAGCAGATGGTGTTAACTACATCAAATCTAAATAAACACACTACAGTGTTTCAGATAAGAAGGTCTATCGGCCTTCTTTTTTATTCGAGAAAAAAAGCTTGTCAATACTTACTAAAGTAGGTGTCGACAAGCTTTTGTTTTTTTATGAAAAATGTGGGTTAAAGACCTTCTCATGACCAATAGTGGTGTCCCATCCATGCCCTGGGAAGACTTTGTAGTGGTTAGGAAGTGTAAGGAGTTGCTCTTTAATACTAGTAAGTAATTGTTCGTGGTTTCCTGTTGGAAGGTCCCAGCGTCCAATTGTTTCTTTAAAGAGGGCATCACCAGAAAATACAGTTTCTTCTTTATCAAAGATAAAGTAACACCTCCAATAGAGTGTCCTGGGGTTGGAACAACTTTAAACTGGAAATCCTCGATGTTATAGTCCTGAGTGAAATCGAAGTAGTATTCTGCTGGATTGACAATAACGTCTTCCATATCGTCATGACGTGGTAGTCCAGATAAATTATCGATAGGGTTCAGCAACCAGTCTTTTTCAGCTTCAGCAACGTAAACAGGAGGATGATTGTATGCCTGACGGACTGCTTCAACACTCATAATGTGATCGTAGTGTGTATGTGTCAAGAGGATAGCAGCAACAGGTTTATCACTTGCTTTAAGCTCAGCTAAGATAGCAGAAGTATCACTTCCCGGATCAATGACTAGACAAGCTGTATCGTTTTCTAAAATATAGGTGTTTTCCTGGGCAACAGGATTTAAAATTCGTCTTATTTTCATAGCTCTAGTGTAGCACGAATTTCAGGCTTTTTCCAATATCAGAATGATGGCTTTGTCTTTTTTTGGGGCTTTGGATATGCTATAATAAGGTCACTATGAGTGAAAAAAACACGAATAAATATGCCATTGTTGACTTGGAAGCAACCTCCGCTTCGTCAACGGCTAGTATTATACAGGTGGGAATTGTCGTCATGCAAAATGGTCAGGTGATTGACGAATTTGCGAGTGATGTTAACCCACACCAAGAACTAGATGATCACATTATTCATTTAACAGGGATTACCGATCAGCAGTTGGCTCAAGCCCCAGATTTCTCAGAAATTGCTAGAACCATTTTTGAACTGATTGAGGACTGTATTTTTGTTGCCCATAATGTTAAATTTGATGCCAATTTGCTTGCAGAGGCTCTTTTCATGGAGGGCTTCGAACTAAGGACTCCTCGTGTGGATACTGTCGAATTGGCTCAGGTCTTTTATCCGACGTTAGAACAATATAAGCTATCTCATTTATCCAAGGTTCTTAATCTTGACCTAGCTCAGGCCCATACAGCTATTGAAGATGCGAGAGCGACCGGACAGCTTTTGTTTCATTTGATGGATAAGATTGCTAGCTTACCTAGACAGACAATTGAGATGCTTTTGACCTTTTCAGATAATCTTCTTTTTGAAACTGAGTTGGTTATTCGTGATGCTATAAGAGGTCAAAATTTAGGTCTATCAAAAGAATATGTCATGCTTGAAGAATCTGGAATTGTTCTTCGTAGACCTTTGACTAATAAGGCAGAACGAAAACTGTCTCAAGATTTTGATACCAATATTGCTCTCTTAGATTTGGAATCAAGACCTAAACAAAGAGAGTTTGCTGAGGCAGTAAGAAGGGAGCTTGATAATACTGATATTTCCATGATTCAGGCTCAGACTGGAATCGGGAAAACCTATGGCTATTTGCTTCCCTTGTTGGCACAGTCTGATGTAGATAAAGTGGTGGTGGCTGTTCCGACCAAGCTCCTTCAAAATCAGATTATGAATCAGGAAGCTAAAGCCTTATCGGATGTCTTTAATATTAACTTTCATAGTCTCAAAGGACCTCAGAATTATATCAAGTTAGATGCCTTCTACCAAACCTTACTTCGTCAGGATAGTAACCGTTTGGTTAATCGTTATAAAATGCAACTCTTGGTTTGGTTGACTGAAACAGAGACAGGGGATCTTGACGAAATCAGACAAAAACAGCGCTATATGGCTTATTTTGATGAGATTAAGCACGATGGTAAGTTAAAAGCTGACAGTCTTTTTGCCGAATATGATTTCTGGCAACAGTCCTATCAAAAAGCCCAGGAAGCTAGGGTAGTTGTGACCAACCATGCTTATCTGTTGACGCGTATGGAAGATGATCATGATTTTGTTCGAGGAAAAACTCTTGTGATTGATGAGGGACAAAAGATGGTCCTGGCTTTAGAACAATTTTCACGTCATCAAGTCAATCTTACTGTCCTGTTGCAACATATTCATCGAATTCTTGATAGTGGTAGTCAAAGCTTGCTTCAACAACGCTTGCTCGAAATCTGCAGTTTGAAGTTAGCCATCTAATCCAAGAACATCAACAATTTCCTCAGAAGCAGTATAATCGCCAGCAATTAGATTGTTTGCTACAAACCATTTCTGAACTGGAGGGTGAAAGTGATTTTATGGAGATGTTGTCTCCCTTGAAGACACCCCTTTACAGCCATTTCTGGCTTGAAACAGACTATTATCAGGAACATCGTGTGACTTATTTAAAGGCATCACGCCAAGAGCTCTTAGAACTTTCAGCTTATCTACCAAGTGCCCAAAAAGTGATAATTGTTTCAGCAACTATTGATGTGGGACCTGATGTAGATGTGGCTGATTTGTTGGGCTTAGATCAGGTACGTAAGGTTAGCCTCCCAATGGACACTTTACCCAATCAAGCTATTTGGATTGATCAAAGCATGCCTATGATTGGTGTTTCTTCCGAGGAAGAGTATGAAGTTGCTCTTGCAAAGCGTCTCCAGAAGCTATCTGAAATGGAATACCCAATTTTAGTACTATTCACGTCTCGAAAGAGTATGATGACTGTTTCAGATTTATTGGATTATAGGGAAGTTCGTCACCTAACTCAAGAGAAAAATGGGACTGCTTTTAATGTCAAAAAACGTTTTGATAGAGGTGAGACAAATCTCCTTCTGGGTATGGGGTCGTTCTGGGAAGGTGTTGACTTTGCCCAACAAGATAGGGTAATTGAGGTTATTGCACGCCTGCCGTTTGACAATCCTAAGGATCCATTCTATCAAAAGATTGAATCTTGGTTTTCTAAGCAAGGAAAGAGCACCTTTGATAGTTACAGTCTTCCCATGACGGTTTTACGTTTTAAACAAGCTATTGGACGTGCTCAAAGACGTCCAGAACAGCGCTCGGCTATTCTTCTTATGGATAATCGCCCGCTCGTTAAGAGTTATGGAAACTATTTCTAAAAGAAGTGACACAAGAAGTTGCGCTTAAGCATGCTAAGTTCGAGGAAGTCAAAGAGGATATTCAGGATTTCTTAGAACAAGAAAGTTAACTTTTTAAAACCAACCTTTTCTAAGATTACTTAGGTTTTATAAATTTTACTGACTTATAAAAAAGATAGACTTAATTGCTCAATACTAGCTATATTGCTATGTAAAGATTTATCATTTTCTGATATAATAAATTCAGAAACTTTTTTAGGAGGCATTATGCGTAAACAACGTTCACCCTGGACCAAAAAGCAACAGTTCATTTTTGGAATAATTGTAATCGTTGTGACCTTAATTGCCTCTTTGACTGCTATTCTTATTGTAGCGACTAAGCCTTATGTAGACGCTGAAAAGAAGGTTATTGCCATAGCAGAGAGCAAAGCAGATATTAAGACTGTTACTGAATTTGATATCTACCATGGTGAGGCAACCTACTACGGACTTCTTGGAAAGTCTGGTCAAGGTGAGAAACTAGCTGTTATCGTGAGTCATGATTCAGGTGAGGTTGATATCTACAAGCAATCGGATGGTATTAGTAAGTCAGTGGCTAAGAAAGCTGCTAAGGCCTACGGTGCAAAGGATATATCCTATGTCCACCTAGGAAAATATGGCAAAACTCCTATTTGGGAAGTGAAGTCAGGAACCCAGTATTATCTGGTTGATTTTATCTCAGGTCAGGTTATTAAAGTGGAAGGACTATAATGAAATGACAAAATTATCAAATCGTGTATTACAAATGGAAGAAAGTGTTACTTTAGCTGCCAGTGCGCGTGCTAAAGCTCTTAAAGCTCAAGGACGTGATATCTTGAGTTTGACACTCGGTGAACCAGATTTTGTAACACCTAAGAATATTCAAGATGCTGCCATTGCCTCTATTGAAAATGGTAAGGCAAGTTTCTATACCGTAGCTTCTGGACTTCCAGAACTTAAGGATGCGATTAGCACTTACATGGAAAACTTCTATGGCTATGCTGTAAAACCAAATGAGGTTGTTGTCGGCACTGGTGCGAAGTTTATCTTATATGCTTTCTTTGCTACGGTCATCAATCCTGGTGATGAAGTCATTATTCCAACACCTTGCTGGGTTTCTTACGTAGACCAAGTTAAAATGGTTGAAGGTGTTCCAGTCACTTTCCAAACGACTGAAGCTAATCACTTTAAAGCAACAGTTGAACAACTTGAAGCTGCTCGCACTGAAAAAACTAAAGTTGTCTTGCTTAATTCTCCATCAAATCCAACAGGAATGATTTACAGCAAGGAAGAATTGCAAGCAATCGGTGACTGGGCGGTTGAGCACGATATTTTGATTTTAGCAGATGATATCTATGGCCGTTTGGTCTATAATGGCAATACCTTTACTCCAATTTCAAGTCTTTCAGATGCCATTCGTAAGCAAACAATTGTGATTAATGGTGTTTCCAAGACCTATGCTATGACAGGTTGGCGTGTTGGTTTTGCTGTCGGAGATACAGAAATTATTTCAGGTATGGCTAAGATTATCAGTCAAACGACATCAAATCTTACAGCAGTTTCTCAATATGCTGCTATTGAAGCCTTAACAGGTGATCAATCTTCTATCGAAGAAATGCGTCAGGCCTTTGAGGAACGTTTGAATACGATTTATCCACTCCTAGCTGAAGTGCCTGGCTTTGAAGTCATCAAACCTCAAGGTGCCTTTTACCTCTTCCCTAATGTTAAAAAAGCGATGGAAATCAAAGGCTACACAAATGTTAATGATTTTACAAACGCTATTCTTGAGGAGGCTGAAGTCGCTTTGGTAACAGGTGCAGGATTCGGCGCGCCTGAAAATATTCGACTTAGCTATGCAACAGACTTGGATACTTTGAAAGAAGCAGTCCGCCGAATCAAAGCCTTTATGGAAAAATAGAATTAATATAGATCAAAAGAAAAGAGAAGTAATTACATGTCTAAACAATTAGTTTCAATTATTGATGTGCCTAAACACGTGGGCGAAGAAATCACTATCGGTGCATGGGTAGCTAACAAATCAGGTAAAGGGAAATTGGCCTTTCTTCAATTGCGTGATGGAACTGCCTTCTTCCAAGCGGTAGCTTTCAAACCTAACTTCATCGAAAAATACGGTGAAGAAGAAGGTACTGAAAAATTTGATACTGTTAAACGCCTTAGCCAAGAAACATCAGTTTATGTGACTGGTGTGGTCAAAGAAGACGAACGTTCAAAATTTGGTTACGAGTTGGATGTGACAGCAGTAGAAGTCATCGGTGAATCACATGATTATCCAATCACACCAAAAGAACACGGAACTGACTTCTTGATGGATAATCGTCACCTTTGGTTGCGTTCACGTAAACAAATGGCTGTCCAACAAATTCGTAATGCGATTATTTACGCAACATACGAATTCTTTGATAAAAATGGTTTCATCAAATTTGATAGTCCAATTTTGTCAGGAAATGCAGCTGAAGATTCAACAGAATTGTTTGAAACGGATTACTTTGGTACACCTGCTTACCTAAGCCAATCTGGTCAGCTTTACCTTGAAGCTGGTGCTATGGCTCTTGGTCGTGTCTTTGACTTCGGTCCTGTTTTCCGTGCCGAAAAATCAAAAACACGCCGTCACTTGACTGAGTTCTGGATGATGGATGCTGAGTATTCATTCTTGTCACATGATGAGTCACTTGATTTGCAAGAAGCTTATGTTAGGCTCTTATTCAAGGTGTTATTGATCGTGCGCCACAAGCTCTTGAAATCCTTGAACGTGATGTGGATCTTCTTAAGAAATACATTGCTGAGCCATTCAAGCGTGTGTCTTATGATGAAGCTATCGACCTTCTTCAAGCGCATGAAAATGATGAAGATACTGATTATGAGCACCTCGAACATGGAGATGATTTTGGTTCACCACACGAAACTTGGATTTCAAACTATTTTGGTGTTCCAACATTCGTTGTTAATTATCCAGCAAGCTTCAAGGCCTTCTACATGAAACCAGTTCCTGGTAATCCTGAGCGCGTTCTTTGTGCAGACCTTTTGGCTCCAGAAGGTTATGGTGAAATCATCGGTGGTTCAATGCGTGAAGATGACTACGATGCTCTTGTAGCTAAAATGGATGAACTCGGAATGGACCGTTCAGAATACGAATTCTACCTTGACCTTCGTAAATATGGTTCAGTACCACACGGTGGTTTTGGTATCGGTATTGAACGTATGGTTACTTTCGTAGCTGGAACAAAACACATCCGTGAAGCTATTCCATTCCCACGTATGTTGCACCGTATCAAACCATAAGTAAAATTCTTTAGGAGTGCAAAAGTATGAAAAGATGGTTACTTGGTCTTTTGGCCTTACTTTGTATGGTTTCGATGGTAGCTTGTAGCAAGTCTGCTCCCTCACTAGAGGGTGAATGGCATGCACAAGATGCCTTAAAGAAGGATTATACGATTGTCTTCAAGAAAGATAAGGTCAAGATTGGTGAGCAGGATTATAACTATACAGTGGATGGTCCCAAGTCTAAAGATGACTTTACCTATTATTCGCTAAAAGTAAAAGATCAGGGAAAAGAAACGTCTTATACAGTATTTTTCCCAACTAAATCCAAAGAGGTTGCTCTTTTTCTACAACCAAATGATGAGAAAGAACCCATTAAGGGTCAAATGCTCTTTGCACTTAATAAAAAAGAAAAACCAGACTACTATAGCTATGTCAAAAAGTATCTGAAATAAAAACGCCAACTGGCGTTTTTATTTTAAATGAAAGAGGTGAGGAAAATGTAGGCAACTCTAAGTAAGTCTTTTAGAAACAATCAAATTACATATTGAAAGTGAGAAAACGATGTTTAAAAGAACTTACAAAGGCAATATTCCACTTCTAGCAGGACTGGAATTCACATCTTATTTTGGAATCACCAGTTTTTGGATTTTATTTTTCATTCAGAATGGTCTTTCCTTACTTCAAATCGGTTTACTAGAAAGTATCTTTCATGGGACAAGTCTCTTGTGTGAGATTCCATCAGGTATGTTGGCCGATCGGTTTAGCTACAAAACCAATCTCTATTTGGCTCGCTTGGCCAGTATTGGATCCTCTGTCTTGATCTTACTTGGTCAGGGAAATTTTTGGATCTATGCGATTGCCATGATGTTCAATGCTTGGTCTTACAATTTTGACTCGGGGACCAGTACGGCTTTCTTATATGATTCAGCAGTTGAAGCAGGTCAAAAGGACCGCTATCTTCAGATTTCTAGCTTTTTGTCTGGTGTGGCAGAAGTCACCCGAACTCTAGGTACAGTTGTTGCTGGTTTCTTTGTTCACGGAGCCTTGGCCTGGACCTATCATATTGCGATTGGCCTTTCATTAGTTTCCATTCTCTTGATTTTTCTGATGAAGGAGCCAGAAACTAAGAGTGATGAAAGAGATCGCTTAACCTTAAAACGGATATTGGTGGTGGTGAAACAAGAATGGCAGGAGAAACCGGTCTTATTTTACTGGATGCTCACCTATCAACTGCTAGGAACCATCATGTGTATGTTTTATTTTTACTACCAACAGAAAATCAGTGACCTAGCCAGTTGGCAAGTATCGCTCATCATGCTTGTTGGTAGTCTCTTAAATCTTCTAGCTGTTTATCTAGCTAGTCAAATCGGGAAAAATGGAATAGCAATCAAGTCTTTCCAATTCTGGTTGCGCTGACAGGGTTGGCCTTGCTGTTGGTATGGTTGAGAACTCCATTCGCCTATCTAAGTGTTTATCTCTTGACCAATGCACTTTATGCGGTTTATCAACCCATTTACTACAATGATTTACAAGGCTATTTACCATCCAGTGTACGGGCAACCATGCTGAGCATCAATTCGATGATGTTTAGTCTATCCATGATTGTCATCTTCCCACTGACGGGTTGGTTCATCGATAGTTATGGATTTGTAGTAGTCTTTATCATCCTGGGCCTTGTAACCCTATTCTCTTTCCCTCTCTTACTGATTGGATTGGGGAAAATGGGCAAGATAATAAATAAAGGGACAAAGATGGATTAATATTCCAGACTTTTATTAGTCTACATAAGTTTAAATTGGATAATAGCATCTTGCTTAACAAAATCCGAACGAACTCTCTCTGCTGTGCAGGGAGAGTTTTTTTTTTGTGACTTTAAGTCCGTTTCGCTCCGAAGGTGCGAAACAAATAAACCACCCGCTATGCGGGTGCGCATCGAAGGTTAAACCGTCATAACAAAAACACTCCAAACGAGTTACAATATGGGTGTTCAAGCCAATTGTAAAACGAAAGGAGTTAAGACTATGGCGCAAAAAGCTCACAGTTTATCACATACAAAATGGATGTGTAAGTACCACATTGTATTTACACCTAAGTATAGACGAAAAATAATCTATAATCAATATAGGAGTAGTCTGGGAGAGATTTTTCATAGACTATGCCAATATAAAGGCGTTGAAATAATAGAAGGCCACTTAATGCCAGATCATGTTCACATGCTAGTAAGTATACCACCACGAATGAGTGTAGCTAGTTTTATGGGATATTTAAAAGGTAAAAGTGCCTTAATGATGTTTGATAAACACGCCAATTTAAAATATAAATTTGGGAACAGACATTTTTGGGCAGAAGGATATTATGTAAGTACGGTAGGACTAAATGAAGCCACAATTAAGAAATATATCCAGGAACAAGAGAAGCATGATATCGCTTTGGACAAATTAAGCGTTAAAGAATATGAAAATCCCTTTAGGGATAATGGTAAGTAATGCGAATGCCTCTTTGAGAGGCTTGTGACGAGTCAAAAGCAATAAGGCTTGAACAAAGTGAAAGCCAGCGTCTTTAGGCGCTGGCTGGTAATATGGGCTTATAGCCCTTGATCAAACCACCCGTTAGACGGGTGGTTATGATTATCTTTAAAAATTGTGGTAAAGTAGGCACATCCTTTACAATAAGAATCGAGTCGTGTGAAATCTTTAGGCCAAATGCTCTTTGCACTTAATAAAAAAGAAAAACCAGACTACTATAGCTATGTCAAAAAGTATCTGAAATAGTAGGAGAAGGATTAGCCTAGTGCTGATTCTTTTCTTTTTGGAATTATATGTTTCAATTTTCAGAATATTTTGTTATAATAGCAACATATTAGTCAAAGGAGAACTATCATGGCAAAAACTATTCATACTGATAAAGCACCAGCAGCAATCGGACCTTATGTCCAAGGTAAAATTGTAGGCAATCTTTTGTTTGCTTCTGGTCAAGTACCATTGTCACCAGAAACAGGTGAAATCATTGGTGAAACAATTCAAGAACAAACAGAACAAGTTCTTAAAAATGTTGGTGCTATTTTGGCAGAAGCAGGTACAGACTTTGATCACGTTATTAAAACAACTTGCTTCCTAAGTGACATTAACGATTTCGTTCCATTTAACGAAGTGTATGCAACTGCCTTTACATCTGATTTTCCAGCACGTTCTGCGGTAGAAGTGGCACGTTTGCCAAAAGATGTTAAAATTGAAATCGAAGTTATCGCTGAGATTGATTAATGAAGAGAGCCTTGGCTCTTTTCTTTTTTTCTCAACTATGATAGACTATTAAAGATAAATCATTTTCGATGTTTGGGAGACACCATCGCTAAAAAAAACCATTACTGGCGTTTTTTTGGCTCCCCCAAGGGGCCTTTTTATGTGTCTCAGACATCACGAATAAAGAGGAATATTATGAAACGTCAATCAGCTTTGGTCGTCTTTAGTGGCGGTCAAGATTCTACTACTTGCCTATTTTGGGCTCTAAAACATTATGAAACAGTTGAATTAGTTACTTTTGCTTATGGTCAACGTCATAGCCTAGAAATTGAAGTAGCTAAAGAGATTGCGCAAGAACAAGGGCTTAAACACCATGTTTTGGACATGTCTTTGCTTGGTCAAATTACTGAAAATGCCCTAACATCTGATATTGAGATTGAGGCAGAAGAAGGAGAAGTTCCTAATACCTTTGTAGATGGGCGCAATCATCTCTTCCTTTCATTTGCTGCTGTGTTAGCTAAGCAACGTGGTATCACTGATATTGTTACGGGGGTTTGTGAGACGGACTTTTCTGGTTACCCAGACTGTCGTGATGTTTTTGTTAAATCACTTAATGTCACACTTAATCTGGCTATGGCCTATGATTTTGTTATTCAAACACCTCTTATGTGGTTAGATAAGGCTGAGACTTGGGCTTTGGCTGATCAACTTGGAGCTTTCGACTACGTTCGTGAAAAAACGCTGACTTGTTATAACGGTATTATTGGGACTGGTTGTGGGGAATGTCCTGCCTGCCATTTACGTCAAAAAGGACTTGAAAAATATCTAGCAGAAAGAGGAGAAGCTTAATGTTCTTTGCACCGAAAGAAATCAAAAAAGAAACAGGTGAGTCTTTGGTTTACAATTCTCACCGTACAATGGTTTCTAAAGAGTTTACTTTTGATGCTGCCCACCATCTCTTTCATTATGAAGGCAAATGCAAATCGCTTCATGGTCATACCTACCATCTTCAGATTGCAGTGAGTGGTTACTTGGATGAGCGTGGCATGACCTATGATTTTGGTGATCTTAAGAGCATTTATAAGGATCATTTGGAACCTCATCTAGATCACCGTTATCTCAATGAGACTTTGCCTTATATGAACACGACTGCAGAAAATATGGTTTTCTGGATTTTCCAGACGACGAGTCAACATCTGCCTGAGGAGAGAGGACTTCGTTTGGAATATGTACGTCTTTATGAAACACCTACAGCCTTTGCAGAGTTTAGACGGGAGTGGTTGGATGACTAGAGAACGTGTACTCAAACTACCAGTGCTTGAAATTTTTGGACCGACCTTTCAAGGGGAAGGCCGAGCTATCGGGCAAAAAACCATGTTTGTAAGGACGGCAGGATGTGATTACCATTGTGATTGGTGTGATTCTGCCTTTACTTGGGATGGGTCAGAGAAGCCAACGCGTATGACAGCTGATGAAGTTATTGAAGCTTTGGATGCGCTAGGAACTTATGACTATGTTACTCTATCTGGAGGGAACCCAGCTCTTTTAGCGGCAAATATGGCTGAACTCGTTTCAAAACTCAAGGCTAGAGGAGTGACTTTGGCCGTTGAAACTCAGGGTTCTCGCTGGCAGGAGTGGCTCAAGGATATTGATCAAGTAACCTTAAGTCCTAAACCACCATCATCCAAGATGGAAGTCAATATGGAGACCCTTGACTTTATTGTTTCACAACTTGATCCTGACAAAGTTACCTTTAAGGTTCCTGTTTTCGACGATGATGATTTAGCCTTTGCTAAAATGATTCAGGAACGTTATCAGCCAGATGTCATGTTTCTTTCGGCTGGTAATCCTGAACCGAAAGCAGAAGGTAATATCGTCCAACATCAGTTAGATCGCCTCAAAGAGCTCTGGGAGACAGTAGCTGCTGATGACTCGTGGGGAAATGTGCGTGTTCTCCCTCAGCTTCATACCCTACTCTATGATAATGAGCGCGGAGTCTAATCTTCACATTCAATAAGCTTAGAATTGATAGTATTTTTACTTTTTTAATGATTAATATTAGAAATTTAGATTAAAAATTGACCATATAAGGGTCTAGAAAAATTAACAACAAAGGAAGAAAAATGTCACAACAAGAAGAAATGAAAAACCTCACTCTCCTTGGTAATAAGGAGACACCTTATATTTTTGAATACTCTCCACAAGTTTTGGAGTCTTTTGATAATCGTCATACTGATAATGATTACTTTATCAAATTCAACTGTCCAGAATTTACATCACTTTGTCCTATTACTGGGCAACCTGATTTTGCAAGCATCTACATTTCTTATATTCCAGACCAGCTCTGCGTTGAGTCGAAATCTCTAAAGCTTTACCTATTTAGTTACCGTAATCACGGAGACTTCCATGAAAACTGTATTAATACCATTGGTAAAGATTTGGTGGAGCTTTTGAACCCTCGTTACTTGGAAGTTTGGGGTAAATTTACACCTCGTGGTGGTATCTCGATTGACCCTTATTATAATTACGGTCGTCCAGAAACTAAGTATGAAAAGATGGCAGAGCAACGTCTCTTTAATCACGATCTTTACCCAGAAAATATTGATAATCGTTAATGTCAAGCTAAAAGTCCTTATGCAAATAGTGGGCTTTTTTTCTTGGTTAGACACCTGTCTTTAAGCCGTAAAGGAAACCTGTTTATTTATTTTTTATAGTTGAAAGTAAGGGTATTGTTAGTTTTTCATTGGTCTGTTCTTAGAAACTTCTATTATTAAAATAATTTGACAATAGAAGTTTTATTTCTTACAATTAAGGTGTAAATGGAAATGTAAGCGATTGCTTATGAAAGGTATACTTGTTTTTAAAAAGGGGATGAAGACAATGAGAAAAAGTTTACGTCTATTTTCGTGTGCTGTTTTAGGGGCAGCCATATTAGCGCCAACGGTAGTTGGTAATAATCATGCACAGGCCGATAGTTATTATGGTCGAGGTTACTATAACAACTATTATCCAAACTATGGTTATAACTACGGCTACAATGGTTATTATCCAGGCTATAATTACAATTATGGCTATAACTACGGTTACAATGGCTATTATCCAGGCTATAATTACAATTATGGCTATAACTACGGTTACAATAATTACTATCCAAACTATAACTATGGCTATAATTATGGCTATAACAACTATAATCCTGGTTACAACAACTACAACGAAACAGGTACTTACCGCTATAGCAATGGTTACTTGTACTACATCTTGAGTGATGGTAGCTACTATGTTAACTATAACGGTCGTTGGGTTCGTGGTGGTGACTATAATAACAACAATAGTGGTTCTAACAATACACCAACGACAGGTTATGAGGTTTTGAGAAATGACCCTCACTACCGTTATGAAAATGGTACTCACTATTATTTGAAAGATAATGGCGATTATTACTATTATGCAAATGGTAAGTGGGTACTTGTTAAGGCTTCAAGCACAGATTCTGAAGCTCCAACAACTTCAACTGTAGATTCAACTTCATCAGCAAGCTCAGAAGCACCATCAACCGTAGATTCAACGTCATCAGCAACTTCAGAAGCACCATCAACTGTAGATTCAACGTCATCAGCAACTTCAGAAGCACCATCAACCGTAGATTCAACGTCATCTGCAACTTCAGAAGCGCCATCAACTGTAGATTCAACGTCATCAGCAAGTTCAGAAGTAGCGTCAACTGTAGATTCAACTTCGTCTGCAAGTTCAGAAGCAGTATCAACTGTTGACTCAACTTCATCAGCAAGTTCAGAAGTAGCGTCAACTGTAGATTCAACCTCTGCCACAACTTCAGATGCTGCTTCAACAGGTAATTCAACTTCAGTAATCACCTCAGACTCAGTTGCTACTTCTGAGACAGGTTCAACATCAGAAACAAGTTCTGAAGCTCCTGAACTTGAAAAACCACCGTATGCGCCTGAAACAAACATTGACTATGATAAGTTGCCAAAACCAACATTGCCACCAACAGATTATCGTATGTACTCAGATCCACGATTTGTAGATGACAACGGTACCTATTACTACCGTGTGGCTATGACTGATGAAGAAAATGCGCGTGGTATCGATGGTTACTACAAATGGGTTGATGGTAAGTGGAAACTTTACAATGGTACTGCCAATGATGACCCTGAGCTTGACCCAGACTTCCATAAACCAGCAGGAAACGATGAATACATGTACGATGACAACGCGTCAAGTGTTAAATTGTATTCTGAAAATGTTGTTGGTACTGGTAAAGCAGGTGAAGCTTTGCCATTCCAAAATGTGGATGAATTCAAAGATTATGTTATTAAGAAATTTTGCTCCAAAATTCTTAGATAATGCTGGCTGGGATTGTAATGTAACTTGGGAAATTGAAGATGTTGACAACTTCAACGCTTCTAAGGGCAGTGCTTGGGCACGTGACTATGTTATTACAGCTAATCTCAAGAGCGGTGTTGACGATAAAAAATATAGTGATGTTGAATTTGGTTATGTAAAATTTGTTTATCATGTAGAACCAACTGAAAATTCTGATTATGTTGAAGTTGATTCAGCTAAGGCTGCCTTTAATGAAATCAATGCTCAACGTACAGCTGCCGGTTTACCAGCGCTTACATGGTCTGATGATCTTTACAATAGCACAACTCTTCCACACGCCAAAGATATTTCACATACTTACAACAGTGACGGTATTGTTTACCGTCGTGAATCTGATGGTTCAGTTGTTGCAAATAAATGGTTGAGCAGTGGTATTCGTGAACTTCTCATGAGTCCAGATGCTACTCAAGCTGCAGTGGCTTGTGTTGTCGCAGGTGATGGTACTTACTACTGGACTTTGAATTACCAATAAGAAGATGTTAAATTAATTGTCCCAATAATGAGGAGTCTGAGGTTAGTCTTGGACTCTTTTCCTTTATCTATTGAACGTTTAAGCTTTCAATATGGTATAATAGAGCCTAGAAAGAAGGCGAAAATATGCAGGTTAAGAGAGTTCAGGATTATATCTCTAAAGAGTGGTTCGATGAAACCGATGGCTCCTATTTCGAACGACTAAATAGTCGTTTGCAGGTGCTTTTGAAAAAAGATTATCCTGATTTACAAGGACATGATTTCATTAGTAATATTAGCCTTTTGGATTATAGGTTAGTTTTTCTCGACGAGATTATTGCAAATGCTAATGAGAAAAATGAGCACGTGCGTGAAACAGTTCATGATGTGACCAAGAGTTTGCTCTACGAGGACCAGGATGTCCAGGAACAATTGGATAGTCGAATTACTTTTGGTCAAAAAGTGGCGGATGAAGTGGCCCGATTTGGTGGATCTTGGACTTTTATCTTGTCATTTGTTGCTTTTATGGCTATTTGGATGGGGCTGAATGTTGTTCAACCCTTTGGGATTGCCTTTGATAAGTATCCTTTTATTCTGTTGAATTTGGCCTTGTCAACTCTAGCTGCCGTTCAGGCACCATTGATTATGATGAGTCAGAATCGGGCATCGGATTACGATCGATTGCAAGCACGAAATGACTATAACGTCAATAAACAATCAAAGGAAGAAATCCGACTTTTACATGAAAAAATTGATCACTTGGTGCAACAAGACCAATCAGATTTGCTTACTATTCAAAAATTGCAGACAGAAATGATTATGGGGGTTAGCCAACAAGTTGAAAAAATGTCAGACGATATTCGTGTCTTGAAAGAAGAAAGACTAGAAAGGGAGTCTCATGGGAACGAAAAAAATTAATTTAGTTGTTGTAACAGGGATGAGCGGAGCAGGTAAGACTGTAGCGATTCAATCCTTTGAGGATATTGGATACTTCACTATTGATAATATGCCACCTTCTTTGGTACCAAAGGTTATCGAATTGGTAAAACATAGTGAAGAGACAGATAAGATTGCTCTTGTCGTTGATATGCGAAGTCGCTTGTTCTTCGATGAAATCAACGATATTTTGGATAAATTAGAAAGCAATGAGGAACTTAATTTCAAGATTCTTTTCTTGGACGCTACGGATGGTGAATTGGTTTCTCGTTACAAAGAGACACGTCGTAGTCACCCACTGGCGGCAGATGGCCGTGTTTTGGATGGCATCAAGTTAGAGCGTGAGCTTTTGTCACCGCTTAAGAGTTTGAGTCAAAACGTAGTTGATACGACAGAATTGACTCCGCGCCAACTTCGTAAGGCTATTTCTGAACAGTTTTCATCTGAGCAAGACCAATCTTCTTTCCGTATTGAAGTTTTGAGCTTTGGTTTTAAATATGGACTGCCATTGGATGCAGATCTGGTTTTTGATGTCCGTTTCTTGCCAAATCCTTATTATGATCCTGCACTTCGTAACCTCACAGGTTTGGATAAAGAAGTTTTTGATTATGTCATGAAACATAAGGAATCAGAAGACTTTTACAATCATTTGACACAGCTTATTAAACCAATCTTGCCTGGCTACAAGAAAGAAGGTAAGTCTGTTCTTACCATTGCTGTTGGCTGCACAGGTGGTCAACACCGTAGTGTAGCCTTTGCACATCGTCTGGCTCAAGATTTGAAAAATGATTGGACAGTCAATGAAACACATCGTGATAAGGATCGACGTAAGGAGACAGTGAATCGTTCATGAAAAAACCAAGAATTACAGTAATAGGTGGGGGAACTGGTATCCCAGTCATTCTTCGTAGTTTGCGTCATAAGGATGTTGATATCACTGCTGTGGTAACTGTAGCTGATGATGGCGGTTCTTCGGGAGATTTGCGTGATATCATGCAACTGACACCTCCAGGGGATTTGCGTAATGTTTTGGTAGCTATGAGTGATATGCCTAAACTTTATGAAAGAGTTTTCCAATATCGTTTTGATAAAACCGATGGTGCTTTGGCTGGTCATCCACTCGGAAATTTAATCATCGCTGGAATTTCAGAAATGCAGGGATCTACCTATAATGCCATGCAGCTTCTGACGAAGTTCTTCCACGTTACAGGAAAAATTTATCCTGCTAGTGAGACAGCTTTGACGCTTCATGCCGTTTTTCAAGATGGTCATGAAGTAGCAGGGGAGAGTAGTATTGCCCAGTATGATGGCATGATTGAACGCGTTTATGTGACCAATACCTATAATGACGAAGAGCCTAAGGCCAGTCGTAAGGTTGTTGATGCTATTATGAATAGTGATATGATTGTTTTAGGTCCTGGATCTCTTTATACATCGATTTTGCCCAACCTAGTTATACCAGAGATTCGTCAGGCTCTTATCGAGACCAAGGCTGATGTGACTTACATTTGTAATATTATGACTCAGTACGGAGAAACTGAACAATTCTCAGATGCCGACCATGTGGCTGTTCTTAATCGTCATCTTGGCTCTGATGTGATTGACAATGTCCTAGTTAATATTAAGAAAGTACCTAAGGAATACATGGCTAGTAATAAATTTGATGAATACCTTGTTCAGGTTGAGCATGATTTTGAGGGGCTTACGTCGTGAAGCTAAAACAGTTGTGTCTTCTAATTTTCTGCGACTTGAAAATGGTGGTGCCTTCCACCATGGTGACTTGGTAGTGGATGAGCTCATGCATCTAGTGAGGAACAAGTCATGAGTTTCACAATTAAGGTTAAAGAAGAGATAATTGCTGCTTCAAGCAAAGACAAGGCTGAATTGTCAGCATTGATTAAGATGTCTGGTTCAGTTGGATTGACCAACCAAGGATTGACTCTTTCCATCTCAACAGAAAATGCAAAGATTGCGCGACATATCTACCAATTAATGGAAAGTCGTTATCAGAGTAATCCTGAATTGAGACATCACAACAAGACCAATCTCAAGAAAAATCGTGTTTACACGGTTTTTGTCGCTGACCATGTCAATGATATTTTGTCCGATTTACAATTGGCAGATTCTTTCTTTGGCTTTGAAACAGGTATTGAAACATCAGTAATGGAAGATGACGAAGCTGGAAGATCCTATTTACGAGGCGCTTTTTTGGCGACTGGAACAGTACGTGATCCTGAAAAAGGCCGTTATCAATTAGAAATTTTTTCCGTTTACCAAGACCACGCAGAGGATTTAGCTTCTCTCATGAAAAAATTTATGCTCGATGCTAAGGTTTTGAGTCATAAAAATGGGTTTGTGACCTATCTTCAAAAAGCTGAGGACATTATGGATTTTCTCCTTGTTATTGGCGCAATGAACTCTAAGGATGTCTTCGAAGAGGTCAAAATTATGCGAGAAACCAGAAATGATCTGAATCGTGCCAATAATGCGGAAACAGCCAATATTGCTAGAACGATTAGTGCTAGCATGAAAACAATTAATAATATTATCAAGATTATGGATACGGTTGGCTTGGAGATTTTACCGGTGGAGCTGCGCCAAATTGCCCAACTCCGTATTGCCAACCCAGATTACTCTATCCAGCAGATTGCAGATAGTATAGAACCTCCTCTGACCAAGAGTGGTGTCAACCATCGTCTCAGAAAAATCAATAAGATTGCCGACGATTTGTAAGTAGAAAGGAAGCTTTTATGGCTTGTACAACGATTTTAGTAGGTAAGAAAGCCTCATATGACGGCTCTACCATGATTGCACGTACTGAGGATTCTCAATCAGGTGTTTTTACGCCCAAAGAATTTCTCGTCGTGCCCCCTGAAGACCAACCGCGTCATTACCAGTCTGTGCTTAGCAATTTTTCAATTGATTTGCCAGATAATCCTCTACGTTATACCTCTGTCCCAGATGCGCTTGGGAAAGACGGTATTTGGGGTGAAGCTGGTATTAACTCAGCTAATGTTGCTATGAGTGCAACAGAAACAATCACGACTAATGCGCGTGTTCTCGGTGCTGATCCTCTTGTTAAAGATGGTTTTGGAGAAGAGGATATGTTGACTTTGGTCCTGCCATATATCAAGACGGCGCGTGAAGGTGTCCTTCGTTTAGGAGAACTCCTTGAAACTTACGGGACTTACGAGTCTAATGGGATTGCTTTCAGACACTGAAGAAATTTGGTGGTTGGAAACAATTGGTGGTCACCATTGGATTGCAAGACGTGTTCCAGACGATGCCTATGTTACTAACCCAAACCAACTTGGTATCGATCACTATGAGTTTGAAAATCCAGACGATTATCTTGCCTCACCAGACATTCGAAATTTTATTAATAAACATCACTTGGATTTGACTTATTCTAATGAACACTTTAATCCACGTTATGCTTTTGGTAGCCAACGAGATAAGGATCGTCATTATAATACACCACGTGCCTGGGCTATGCAGAAATTTTTGAACCCAGAAAAAGACTATGATCCAAAATCATTCTTTATTCCATGGTGCCAAAAACCATACCGCAAAATTACAGTTGAAGATGTTAAATACGTTTTGAGTCTTCATTACCAAGATACGCCTTATGATCCTTATGGACCTCAAGGAGATGCCGTGAGTCAACGCCAATTCCGTCCAATCGGTATTAACCGTACTAGTCAAACAGCTCTCTTGCAAATGCGTCCTAACAAACCATCAGAAACAACTGGTATTCAGTGGTTAGCCTATGGATCAATGCCATTTGGTACAATGGTGCCATTCTGGACTCAGGTCGGAACAACACCTGCTTATTTCCGTCAAACAACTGATAAAGTAGATACAGGCAATTTCTACTGGAGTAATCGCTTGATTGCTGCTATCTGTGATCCTCATTTCCAACAGCATGAAGCTGATTTGGATGCCTATGTAGAAACAACGATGGCTCTAGGCCATGCCATGATTAATCATGTCGATAATGCTTTAGCAAATGGCGAGAGTATTGATTTTGAATCTGAAAATCAAAAAATTAGTGATAAGATTCAGTCAGAAACAGATAAACTATTGGCAAAAGTCTTAGATGATGCAAGTAACTTGATGACTAATCGTTTTTCTATGAGTGATTAAAGTCATCAAAAAAACCTTTCCATAAAATTGGAAAGGTTTTTTTAGTATTCTAAACATTACTTGTTTTCTTCATCCAGTTTCGAGAGAATCTGATAAAGTGTAATGAAAAAGAAAAGATTGACTGAAATGAGAAGGCCTGATGCCCATGGCAAATCGCTTTCTAAATTTCGAAGAGGTGAATTCCAAGCAAAGTGTGCCACAAAAGCACCGCAAGCATAAAGAATACCAATAAGACTGTACTTGGAATTAATGAGTTTTTGACGTGAACGCCATATAAGGACTAGCCCCATTGCAAGGAAGGATGTGTAAAGCCAGTGAGATGATACAGCACCAACAGTACGACCAAGAATCCCTGAAATCGTATAAGAAAAACCATCAGGCAAATCTGAAAGAATATAGGAGAAGTCTTCACTAATCTGGAAGCCAAGACCTGCGGTAATAGCGACAAGCAAGAGTCCTTTGTAACTTTTCGTTGGTACCATATAGATAGCAAAGAGAAAAGCTGCTAGTTTTAGGGGTTCTTCAACTAGGGGAGCCATAAGGGCATCCTCAAAGCGGTAGAAGAAACTCTTTGAAGAAAGATGAGCAGTTACCCAATCGTGAGAAAAGGTATTGGCATAACCAGCTATCCATCCTGTTATAAAGAGTCCACCAATTAGAGCAAATATGAGAACAAGTGGTTTCACCTGCCATCTCTTACCTAAGTATCGAACCAGAAATATTCCTGGTAGGATATAACATAAGGCAATTAGTGTTGATAGTCCAATAATACCGTATGCTGAACCAGACAAGGTACCTGAGGTGTATGATTGTGTATCATAAGTCAGGCCAATGGATGCAAGCAATAAAAAAAGATATAGGGTTAATTTACGAAACATGTATAACCTACTTTCCAAATGATATTTCCAGTATATCAAATAATTCTTTTTCATCGAAATATTTCAATTTTTTTATTTTAGTACTTGCAAAATAAATGAAGTGTGATATACTTAACCAGTAAACTATTAACTGGTTAAGTATTTTTAAAGGAATATCATGAAAAAGAAACGCATTTTTGGCCTAGCAGGAATAGCAGCAGTTGTTTTAGCTGCTGGTGCAGGTATTTATTATACGACTAGTCACCACGGTTCAAAAGGAAATAGCGACTTGAAGGTTGTGACCAGCTTTTACCCTGTTTATGAATTTACAAAGCAGGTTGTTGGCGATGAGGGAGAGGTGTCTTATCTTATTCCCGCTGGTAGTGAAGCCCACGATTTTCAACCATCTACTAAGAATGTCGCTGACATTGAAAAAGCAGACACTTTTGTCTACCTAAATGAAAATATGGAAACCTGGGTTCCAAAAGTTGAAAAGTCTATCAACACTAAAAATACAAAAATCATTAAGGCAAGTCAAGGCATGGTTCTCTTACCTGGAACAGAGGAAGAAGATCATGATCACGGTGGAGAAGAGCATCACCACGAATATGATCCTCATGTTTGGCTCTCACCTAAACGTTCTCAAAAATTAGTTGAAACTATTAGGGACGGTTTGATTGCTCAACACCCAGATAAAAAAGCAGTCTTTACAACTAATGCTGAGAAATACCTTAAAAAATTAAAGACTTTGGATAAGGAGTATACTGAAGCCTTAAGTCAAGCGAAACAGAAAAGTTTTGTTACCCAGCACTCAGCTTTTGCCTACCTTGCTTTAGATTACGGTTTGACACAAGTACCAATTTCAGGTGTTTCAGCTGAATCTGATCCATCTGCAAAACGTATCGCTAGCCTTTCTAAGTATGTCAAAGAATATGACATTAACTATATCTACTTTGAGGAAAATGCTTCAAGTAGCGTTGCCAAAACCTTAGCTAATGAAGTAGGAGTTAAGACAGCAGTTTTAAATCCAATTGAATCACTAACTAAGGAACAGTTGAAAAAAGGTGAAGATTATGTCAGTGTTATGACTGAGAATCTTAAAAACCTTCGTTTAACAACAGATGTTGAAGGTAAAGCTATCCAACCTGAAACAGGAAGCGATGATAAGAAAACAGTCCAAAATGGTTACTTTGATGACAAAGATGTCAAAGATAGGGAACTTTCTGATTGGTCTGGTGAATGGCAATCGGTCTATCCTTACCTCCAAGATGGTACTTTAGATCAAGTATTTGAATACAAAGCTCTATTGAATAAGGATAAAACCGCACAAGAGTATAAAGAGTACTACACTAAGGGCTATCAAACAGATGTTTCTAAAATTGCTATTGATGGTAAAAAGATGACCATGACTTTCACAAAAAATGATGGAAGTAGCGTGACACACAATTATCGTTATGATGGTTATAAGATTTTGACTTATGCTTCTGGTAAAAAAGGTGTCCGTTATCTCTTCACAGCAACTGACAGTCAAGCTGCTGACAATCCTTACCAATATGTCCAATTTTCAGATCATCAAATAGATCCAACAACTTCAGCACATTTCCATATTTTCTTCGGAAATAGTAGCCAAGATGAGATTCTAAAAGAGATGGACAATTGGCCAACTTACTATCCTGAAAAACTTAGTGGCTTGGAAATTGCACAAGAAATGGTTAGTCATTAATACTAGAATTGCACTCATTCGTGAGTGTTTTTCTTTTTTTAAAAAATCTTTCATTTCTTAAACTCTTAGAAAATCGCTAGTATCATTATTTTTAAATAGAAATTTAAAGCATGGTATTTTTTCTAAAAAAATCCTGTAAAAAATTAAATAATTACTACATTTTTTCATTCTTTAGTGGTACAATAATAGTACGATTTTCAGATGACCAGGAGAGACCCATGAACCAGTATTTAGTAGCGATACATTATATTCAACTGCTTCAAGCAGAACTCGATATTCTAAATCATGATGCACGCTTGCTTTTTGATTTAAAGATTGAACCGAATCTTGCTAAACGAGAGCTTGCTGACTTGAAAGTATCCCTATCTAAATTATCTGACAAAAACCTTTATATCGAAGGTACAATCTGGTATCAACCAAGTTTGTTTGCAATCATTGATCAAAATTTAGGGGTTATTGATGACTGGCTCAAGGAATTAGATGACTTCTTTGAATTTACCTATAGTACAACAGTTTTCACTGTTTTGAAAGAAAATGAAAATCGAAGTTACGACTTATTACTTGGTCTCTATAGCCGTCTTGAATACGTTATTTCAGAAATAAAAAATAGCCGTTAGTCATCTAACGGCTTTTAGTATATAAAAAAATATAGGTTCTGTTTTAAATATCAAATAATTTGACAAAATACCCAAATGTGTGTAAAATAAAATTTGAAAATACTCTAATAAAAAGAATGTTAAGTTAAAGGAAGATAATAACTAAGTGAGTAAACAGGGGTTGAAATTGGGGGCTTTTGTTAAATATTATTTAGTGAGCCTTGCGTCACTGAGCTTTTTATGTCTTATTTTGTATGGGCTATATTCTTTAAATGGGCTTATTCCTTATTCTCTAGACAGAACTTCAAGTCTTGAAGTAAAGCATTATTCAGGGCAGACCACCTCTTCGGTAAAAAAAGATGGTGATTATAAGGTTCAGGATATTAGTGGTGAAACCAAGAGCTACAATGTTGATTTGAAAGTAACAAACGATGGGGACAAGGTTATTCAAACCTATGTCTTTGAGTATAAAAAATGATTCTATAATAAAAACTCACAAACTTAGCAAGATTGTGAGTTTTTTAGATGTCTTTTACCAAAGTCCTAATAGCTTTTGCATGAGAAGAGAAGCAAGACTGATTAATAACCAGCAAACTCCTCCCACTAGAAGTGCTGAGCCTCCTTTAGTGATTAGTTTTTTGAGATTTGTTTGGAAACCAATAGCTGCCATGGCCATAATAATCATAAATTTCGAAAGGTCTTTTAAAGGTGAAAAGACGGCAGGTGTTACACCGAGTGACATTGAAACAGTTGTAATCAGTGAGGCCAAAAGGAACCAAAGGATAAAGTTAGGCACTGCTTTGGCTAGCGAGAAGGCTTCCTTTGTATTGTCCTTTCGCGACTGCCGTACAGAAAGCCCAAGAGTTATAGGGATGATAGCAAGTGTTCGAGTCAACTTAACAATTGTTGCCTGCTCTAGAATGGATGTTCCATGTAAGCTATCCCAAGAACTGGCTGTAGCAGTTACAGAAGAAGTATCGTTGACAGCTGTTCCAGCAAATATGGCAAAGCCTTGATTACTAAGTCCCAACCAGGATCCCAAGTGAGGGAAGAGTAGAGCTGCTAAGATGTTGAAAAAGAAAATTACAGAGATTGCTGTTGCAATAGATTCATCTTTAGCCTTGATTACAGGAGCAGTTGCAGCGATAGCAGATCCCCCACAAATAGAAGAACCAACACCTACTAAAGTAGCAATTTCACTATCTAATTTGAACATGCGATGAACGGCATAAGCAGTAAGCAGTGCCGTAGTAACAGTTACTAGAATAATGGGAAGTGATGTTACGCCAACCTTAAAGACTTGGGAAAGATTTAGTCCAAATCCAAGAAGAATAACAGCGTATTGTAATACTTTTTTAGATGTGAATTGCATTCCTGCTTTAAGTTTCTGTGAATCTCTTAGAATTATTCCTAGCAGAAGTCCTATAAATAAACCAAGGACAGGTCCACCAATAATAGGAAATAAGTTTCCAAGGAACCATGCTAGGAGAGATATAAGTATTGCAATACTTAATCCTGGTAAGAATTCTTTTATTTTCATTCATCTATCTCCTTAAAATTTGACTATATTATAGCTTATTATAAATATGATGTAAAGGTGACATTTGCTTTATTTATCAAGGAAAATAGGTCTGAAAGTTGCGACTTGTCAGTTTTTCTGATAGAATAGTATTAAAATATTATAATTGAAAATCTTATGAAGGAAGGGTTGTATGTATCGTCATTTAAAGAAGTATATGATTTTTATCGTGGGAGCTTTTGTGTGTTCACTTTTTTTGGTTCTAGCTTTTACAACAGATAGAAAAAATGATAACAGTGTTAATGCTAAAGCAGAAGCTGCCTACAATCAAACTACGACGGCTTTTATCGATAGTATTGGAGAGACTGCTAGACAGATTGGTCAAGATTACAATATCTATGCTTCTGTTCTAATTGCTCAAGCCATTCTGGAATCAAATTCAGGTCAGTCAGGTCTGAGTCAAGCTCCTTATTACAACTTCTTCGGGATTAAAGGGCACTTATAATGGGAATTCTGTGACCATGCGTACTTGGGAAGACGATGGTACAGGGAAGACTTATGAGATTGATGAACCTTTCCGTTCTTATGGAAGTCTAAGTGATTCTTTGGCCGATTATGCTGCTTTGATGACGTCATCAACTTATGCTGGCACATGGAAATCAAATACAAGTAGTTATGCAGATGCCACTCAAGCACTGACAGGAACTTATGCAACTGATAGCCTTTACGCTTCTAAATTAAATAGTATTATTGCATACTATGGTTTGACTGCCTACGATCAAGCTCCAGTTACCCAAGCAACTGGGTCAACAAGTGGCCTTGTTTGGAACAGCTATAGAGGCTCATACACAGATGCTGAGACCTTATCTATAGATGAGGCTTGGGCAAGCTATAAAAATTATAAATAACAATGAGAGTCGAAAGGCTCTTTTTTTGTGCACCAAATTGGATAGTTTGGGTGATAAAAAGTCCCCAACATTCTGTGCTGGGGACTAACATCTATTAGTTGTCAAAAGTGACTTCTTTAACGAGGTTATCTAGGAATTTTTCTCCCATTTTAGAGAGGGTTGCCTTTTCATGCTTCAAGTAAACAATATCAATCTCATCATCAATATCAAGCGGGATAGAGACAATGTTATCACCATTCAAATTACTATTTAAAATACCTGTAGCAATGGTGTAACCATCCAAACCGATTAATAGGTTGAAGAGTGTCGCGCGGTCTGAAACCACGATGGACTTTTTATGGGGAATCTGAGAGAGAATCTCTTCAGAATAGTAGAAGGAATTATGAATCCCTTGGTCGTAACTAAGGTATGGAAAGTCTTCTAAATCTTCCAAAGAGACAACTTCATGCTTAGCCAATGGATTTGACTTGCTGACAAAGATATGCGGTCTAGCTTTGAAGAGACTGGTATATGTGAGACGGTTGTCATCAAACATCTTAGTCAAGACATCTCGGTTATAGCTGTTAAGGAAGAGAACACCAATTTCTGAACGGAAGTTCTTAACGTCCTCAATAATTTCGTAAGTACGTGTTTCACGTAAGAAGAGCTCGTAACGTGTCATATCAGCTCTTTTGAGAAGTGAGACGAAGGCATTGACAACAAAAGCGTAGTGTTGAGAGGAAACACTAAACAATTCACGTGTCTCTGTATGACTCTTGTAGCGTTCTTCCAAGAGATTCGTTTGTTCCACTACCTGACGGGCATAAGAGAGAAATTCAACGCCATCCTTGGTTAAGGTGATTCCTTTAGGGTTACGGATAAAGATATCAATTCCCATTTCTCTTTCCAAGTCACGAACAGCATTTGAAAGACTTGGTTGCGTAATGAAAAGTTGTTTTGCAGCTTCATTCATTGAGCCGGTTTCGACGATTTTGATAATATAATGTAATTGTTGAATTCGCATAGCCTTATTATAGCATATTTTAAGGATTATTCCTTAGGATAAGAGGCGAGTAAAAAGTCTTTTTAGGACTATACCAATTTTTATGCTTGACAATGTCAAATATATGGAATATACTGTCCTCGTTAAGCTTTTTAAAGAGCTTATTGACTATACCAATTTTAAATGAAGGAGACATGACCTCTTTGATCTGAGGTTATTATTAAAAATATGTGTGGAATTGTTGGTGTTGTAGGTAACACAAATGCAACTGATATCTTGACTCAAGGACTTGAAAAGCTAGAATACCGTGGTTATGATTCAGCTGGTATCTTTGTAGCGGGCGATGCATCTAGTCAATTGGTTAAGGCTGTTGGCCGTATTGCGGAACTTGCTGCTAAAACTGAAGGAGTAGAAGGCACAGCCGGTATTGGACATACTCGTTGGGCAACTCACGGTAAACCAACAGAGGACAATGCTCACCCACACCGCTCAGAAACAGAACGTTTCGTTTTGGTTCACAATGGTGTTATTGAAAACTATCTTGAAATTAAGGAAGAATACCTTGCTGGTCACCATTTCAAAGGTCAAACTGATACTGAAATTGCAGTTCACTTGATTGGAAAAATTTCGTTGAAGAAGATGGTTTGTCAACTCTTGAAGCATTCAAGAAAGCTCTTCACATTATCCGTGGATCATATGCCTTTGCCCTCATGGATTCTGAAGATGCCTCAACAATTTACGTTGCAAAAAAACAAATCACCACTTTTGATTGGTCTTGGTGATGGCTATAACATGGTCTGCTCAGATGCCATGGCTATGATTCGCGAAACTAATCAATACATGGAAATTCACGATCAAGAGTTAGTTATCGTGAAAGCTGATAGTGTTGAAGTTCAAGATTATGATGGCAATGTAAAAGAACGTGATAGCTATACAGCTGAACTTGACCTATCTGATATTGGTAAAGGCACTTACCCTTACTACATGCTCAAAGAAATCGATGAGCAACCAACAGTGATGCGTAAGCTTATCCAAGCCTACACAGATGACAAGGGGCAAGTGACTGTAGATGCTGATATTATCAAGGCTGTTCAAGAGGCTGATCGTATCTATATCCTTGCGGCAGGAACATCATATCATGCTGGTTTTGCTTCTAAGAAGATGCTCGAAGAGTTGACAGATACACCAGTTGAGCTTGGTATTTCTTCTGAGTGGGGTTATGGTATGCCACTCCTTAGCAAGAAACCTCTCTTTGTTTTTATTAGCCAATCAGGTGAAACAGCAGATAGCCGTCAGGTTCTTGTTAAAGCTAACGAGTTGGGTATTCCAAGTTTGACAGTGACAAACGTTCCGGGATCTACTCTTTCTCGTGAAGCTGACCATACAATGCTTCTTCATGCTGGCCCAGAAATTGCCGTAGCTTCTACTAAAGCTTATACTGCTCAGATTGCAGCTCTTGCCTTCTTGGCTAAAGCAGTTGGTGAGGCTAATGGCAATGAAAAAGCTAAAGCTTTTGACTTGGTACATGAATTGTCACTTGTAGCACAATCTATCGAATCAACACTCTCTGAAAAAGAAGTCATTGACGAGAAAGTGGCAGCTCTCCTTGCAGAAACACGTAACGCTTTCTATATTGGTCGTGGTCAAGATTACTACGTTGCTATGGAAGCTAGTCTTAAATTGAAAGAAATCTCATATATCCAATGTGAAGGTTTTGCAGCAGGTGAGTTGAAACACGGAACAATTGCTTTGATCGAAGATGGTACACCTGTTATTGCCCTCTTGTCTGACGCTGTTCTTGCTAGCCACACTCGTGGTAATATCCAAGAGGTAGCAGCACGTGGTGCGAAAGTGTTGACTATTGCTGAGGAAATGTTGCTAAAGAAGGTGATGACATCGTTCTTAATAACGTTCACCCTTACTTGTCACCAATTTCAATGGTTGTACCGACACAATTGATTGCTTATTTTGCAACACTCCATCGTGGACTCGACGTCGATAAACCACGTAACTTGGCTAAATCAGTTACTGTTGAATAAAAATACCAACATCTCTTACAGTGTAAGGGATGTTGTTTGTTTTTATCGTTTTCACCCTTGCTTAATTAGGAAATCTAAAGTAGAATAGTATCTATATCACAATCTTAGGAGAGAATTATGTCATTACCAAATTGTCCAAAATGTAACTCAGAGTATGTTTATGAAGATGGAATCTTGCTTGTATGTCCTGAATGTGCCTATGAGTGGGAATCCAAACGAAGTTGCAGAAGAAGAAGGACTTGTGGTTCTTGATAGCAATGGCACACGTCTTGCTGACGGTGACACTGTTACAGTTATCAAAGATTTGAAAGTTAAAGGTGCGCCAAAAGATATTAAACAAGGCACACGTGTTAAAAATATTCGTTTGGTTGAAGGTGACCACAACATTGATTGTAAGATTGATGGTTTTGGTGCTATGAAACTTAAATCTGAATTTGTTAAGAAAATCTAAAATAAGCTTTAGAGATACTAGACTTAAGTATTGTTTGTTTCTTAGGACAGACTATTTAAGTCTCTCAGGAGTGTGACTATGAACTCATTTTGAAAAATGGGTCTAGTCGCACTCCTTTTTACTATTTTCAAAATCTTATATCATTTTTTTAAATAATTTGGTATAATATTCAGTAATACTAAATAATTATAGGAGTTTATATGTCATACGTTTTGGAAGTATTACCAGCCCTTTTGAACGGTGCGGTAGTCACACTTCAAGTATTCTTCATTGTTATCGTACTGTCGATTCCATTAGGGATTGTACTTGCTTTCTTAATGCAGATTAAATTCAAACCTTTAAATTGGTTACTAACCCTTTACGTTTGGATTATGCGTGGAACTCCCCTCCTTTTACAATTGATCTTCGTTTATTATGTTCTTCCGAGTGTTGGGATTGTCTTTGACCGTCTGCCAGCTGCTATTCTTGCTTTTACGCTTAATTATGCAGCTTATTTCGCAGAGATTTTCCGTGGAGGAATCTTGGCTATTCCGAAAGGACAATATGAAGCAGCGAAAATGCTTAAACTTAGTCCTTTCCAAACTATCCGCTACATTATCCTTCCTCAGGTGGTCAAGATTGTCTTGCCAAGTATTTTTAACGAGATTATTAACTTGGTTAAGGATTCATCATTGGTTTATGTGCTTGGGGTTGGAGACCTTCTTTTGGAAAGTCGTACCGCTGCGAACCGTGATGCGACCCTAGCACCGATGTTTGTGGCTGGAGCTATCTATCTTATCCTTGTGGGTGTGGTGACTGTGGCTTCGAAACACATCGAAAAGAAATTCAACTATTATAAATAGGAGACCTTATGTTAGAATTAAAAAATATTTCCAAGCAATTTGGTCAACACAAAATTCTTTTGATAACTATAACCTAACTGTCGAAGAAGGGAAAATCTTAGCTATTGTCGGACCATCTGGTGGTGGTAAAACGACTCTCTTACGTATGCTAGCAGGACTTGAAACCATTGATTCAGGGACAAATTATTTATGAAAATGAAGAGATTCCTTTGGATCAGATGGAAAGTCGTAACTTGCTAGGTTTTGTCTTCCAAGATTTCCAACTGTTTCCGCACCTGACAGTCTTAGACAACCTAACACTTTCACCAATTAAGACGATGGGAATGTCTAAGGAAGATGCTCAGAAAAAAGCTCAAGCCCTACTTGACCGTTTAGGTCTGGGAGCTCACGGAAATGCTTATCCTTACTCTCTTTCTGGGGGACAAAAACAACGTGTTGCATTTGCGCGTGCTATGATGATTGATCCGAAAATTGTCGGCTATGATGAACCAACATCAGCTCTTGACCCTGAGTTGCGTCAAGAAGTTGAGAAATTGATTTTGCAGAATCGTGAGACTGGGATTACACAAATCGTTATCACTCACGATATGCAGTTTGCACAGCACATCGCCGATGAGATTGTCACTATCAATCCAAAATAGTGAGGATTTTCCATGAAAAAAATAGTAAAAACGATTTTGCTAGGCTGTCTTGTCATTTTGCCTTTGTTTGCGCTATCAGCTTGTAGCTCGCGCTCACATTTTGCAACTCAGAAAGACCAGTGGCAAACCTATACCAAAGAAAAGAAAATCAAAATTGGTTTTGATGCGACCTTTGTTCCTATGGGATATGAGGAAAAGGATGGAAGCTATGTTGGTTTTGATATTGATCTTGCTACTGCAGTTTTTAAATTGTATGGTATCGATGTCGAATGGCAGGCTATTGACTGGGATATGAAAGAAACAGAACTGAAGAATGGGACAATTGACCTCATTTGGAATGGTTACTCGGTCACGGATGAGCGTAAGCAGTCTGCAGACTTTACAGTGCCTTATATGGTCAATGAACAGGTACTGGTAACCAAAAAGTCTTCGGGAATTGATTCTGTTGCAGGAATGGCAGGTAAGACCTTAGGTGCCCAAGCAGGTTCTTCCGGTTATGATGCTTTCAATGCTTCTCCGAAAATTTTGAAGGATATAGTCGCCAACCAAAAAGCAGTCCAATATTCGACCTTTACTCAGGCCTTGATTGACCTTGATAGTGGACGTATTGACGGCCTATTGATTGACCGTGTGTATGCTAATTACTACTTAGAAAAATCAGGAGTTCTGGATCAGTATAATGTCATGCCTGCTGGTTACGAGGGTGAAAGCTTTGCTGTAGGTGCTCGTAAGGCAGATAAGACACTGATCAAAAAAATCAATCAAGGATTTAGAACCCTTTATAAAAATGGAGAATTCCAAAAGATTTCTGACAAATGGTTTGGTGAAGATGTTGCTACCGACCAAGTTAAAGGGAAAAATAGAAGGATAACAACATTCTAGAAGGGATGTTGTTATTTTTTTGTAGAAAATACTTGAAATAAAACAAGTTATATTTTATACTAATGTTAGTTTATAAACTAACGAAAGGGTAAGCATGGGATATTTTGATTATTCAAGAGAACCGCAAAGTGATATTGCTTTTGTAGATATGAAATCTTTCTATGCGAGTGTAGAGTGTGTTGAACGTGGGCTGCACCCTCTTAAGACTCTCTCTATGTGTGATGAGTAGGGCTGAAAATGCTAATGGCTTGATACTAGCCTCCTCGCCCATATTTAAGAAGGTTTTTGGCAAGTCAAATGTTAGTCGTTCTTATGACTTACCTTTTGACATTCATTCTCGTAAGTTTCATTATTATAATGCCAAAAAGCAGGGACTTCCAACGGATAGAGCTTTTGTAGATTACATCGAATCTTGGGCTAAAGTTACCTTTATCGTTCCTCCTAGAATGGACCTCTATATAAAAAAGAATATCCAGATTCAACACATTTTCCAGAATTATGCCAGTGTTGAAGACATTCTTCCTTATTCCATTGATGAGGGTTTCATTGATCTCACGTCGTCACTGAATTACTTTATTCCCGATAGAACAGTTACAAGAAAAGATAAGTTAGATATGATTTCAGGGCGTATTCAAAGAGATATTTGGAGGGAGACAGGTATTTACTCGACAGTTGGGATGTCTAATAGCAATCCCTTATTGGCCAAGTTAGCTCTTGATAATGAGGCCAAACATACGGCTACTATGAGAGCCAACTGGTCCTATGAAGATGTCGAGACTAAGGTTTGGAATATCCCCCATATGACCGATTTCTGGGGGATTGGAAGGCGGATGGAGAAGCGTCTAAACAAGTTAGGGATTTTCTCCATTCGAGAACTTGCTAATAGCAATCCTGATACTCTTAAAAAGGAGTTAGGTATTGTGGGCTTAGACCTCTTTTTTCATGCCAACGGTATCGATGAAAGTAATGTTCATAAACCTTATAAACCAAAGTCACATGGCTTAGGAAATTCCCAAATCTTGCCACGAGACTATGAGCGTCAAGCTGATATTGAATTGATTCTAAGAGAGATGGCGGAACAGGTAGCTATTAGGTTAAGACGAGCCCATAAGAAAGCTTGTCAAGTTTCCATTAGTATTGGGTTTCAAAGTTAGAGGGCAAGCGTTCGCTACAAGCACAGATGAAGATTGAACCTGCTAATAATACAAGAGTACTAATAAGCCATGTCATTGAACTCTTTAGGAAGAAATATCAAGGAGGGGCTGTTCGAAGTGTCAGTGTCTCTTATGCAAATTTTGTAGATGAAAGGCTTCAGATTATTTCTTTATTTGATAACCCAGATGACATTGATAAAGAAGAAAGACTTCAGGCAGCTATAGATAGTATTCGACAGGAATTTGGCTTTACGACCATTCAAAAAGCAACTGCTTTACAGGAGGCATCTAGGAGTCTTGCTCGAAGTAAGCTTATTGGTGGACACTCTGCTGGAGGATTAGATGGCTTAAAATGATAGACCGTAGTTACCTTCCCTTTCAATCAGCTAGGGAACATCAAGATAGGGGAATGATGAAGTGGATGGGCTTTTTCTTATCAGAACATACAAGTTCCCTACATGAAGATAAGACTAAAGAAAATCTTAGGAGTCATTTGGATGATTTAGAGAAGTTTACTTTATTAAACCAGCTTTATTCAGGTCAATTATTGGGAAACTTCCAGATAAAGGATCAAGGTAGGCGCTGTAGATGTAGTGGCTATGTGGTTGACTTGGGTTTTAATCAAGTTACTATAAAATCTTGCAAGCGATATAAATGTATTCGAACAAAGGATATATTAGAAATTAGTTTGGGGGTTGAAAACATAGATGAGGAAGAGAAAAATTTATGATGATAAACTTCAAATTGATTATTTTTCTGATAGCTATTTAAAATTTGAAGAAGACTTTTATCGCTATTCTGCCATGGATATTCCCTTAACCTTTTTGACGGATGATATTATGAGGGAGATGGCTATCAGTCAAAAGAATTATTTTCTATTAAATAAAGAGAATGCCAGAGATGGACGCAATCATTATTTCCATTTTGAAGTCAGCCTAGTTGATTCCAAGACACTTGTGAGACAGTATAGATATCTTGGGAATGATTGAAATATAGCAATATCAGCAGCAGAAATAGTAGCTATTGAACTATGGAACTTGTATCAAGAAAGTTTTCGCAAGCTAAGAAAAGCTTTATGCAAGCGTTGACATTGTCTGTGTGAGTGCTATAATGAAGGTGTTAAAAGTTGTCATATGGAGGTAATTAAGATGAGAGCAGTTGTTGTTAATCAAGCAAGTACAGGTGTTGAAGTTGTTGATCATGAAAAACCAGCAGTAGTTGGTCATGGTCAAGCTTTGGTTAAAGTTGAGTACTGTGGCGTTTGCCATACTGACCTTCATGTAGCTCATGGAGATTTTGGCCAAGTACCAGGTCGTATACTAGGCCACGAAGGAATTGGTATTGTTGAAGAAGTTGGTGAAGGTGTTGAGACACTTAAAAAAGGTGATCGCGTATCAATCGCTTGGTTCTTCGAAGGATGTGGCCACTGTGAATATTGTACAACTGGTCGTGAAACACTCTGTCGTTCTGTAAAAAATGCTGGTTATAGTGTTGATGGTGGTATGAGTGACTATGCTTTGGTTACTGCTGACTATGCTGTGAAAGTTCCAGAAGGACTTAATCCAGCTCAAGCTTCATCTATTACTTGTGCGGGAGTTACAACATATAAAGCTATTAAAGAAGCTAAAGTTGAACCTGGTCAATGGGTAGCTATTTATGGTGCTGGAGGACTAGGTAACTTGGCTATTCAATATGCTAAGAAGGTTTTCAATGCACGAGTAGTAGCTGTTGATATCAACCAAGATAAACTTGATTTGGCTAAAGAATCTGGCGCTGATTTAGTGGTGAACGGTAAAGAAGTTGAAGATGTAGCAGGCTATATCCAAGAAAAAACTGGTGGTACACACAGTGCTGTTGTAACAGCGGTTTCTAAGGTTGCTTTCAACCAGGCTATCGATAGTGTACGTGCTGGTGGAACAGTCGTTGCGGTTGGTCTCCCATCAGAATATATGGATCTCTCAATTGTCAAAACAGTTCTAGATGGTATCCGTGTTGTTGGATCTCTTGTAGGTACACGTAAAGACTTGGAAGAAGCCTTTGACTTCGGTGCACAAGGCTTGGTAGTACCGGTTGTTGAAACTGTTCCTGTTGATACAGCGGTAGAAGTCTTTGATCAAATGGAAAAAGGTGAAATTCAAGGACGTAAAGTATTGGATTTCACTAAGTAAGCAAACATCTTTATATGCTATTCTGACTATGTGAAGAGTCGAGTGGTGTAAACTTGAACTGATACTAGAAAGTTAGACAAATAATTTAAGTGAAGGATTTAGTTCTCTACTATATAGGACTAGGTCCTTTTAGTTTTACCTTAATTCATTTGTTGTTGTAATGTGTTCTGTCCTCAAAAAGATAGACAAAATTTTATTTATTTGAAAAGTAGTAAAAAGTTATATAATGATTTCGTAAATAAAGAGTTAAAGAATATTATCATTTATAACAAGGAGTATGAAGTGGATTCTACCAACTTGGACTCGAAACTATTCATAGAATTTAAATCACGTGGGAAACGATGCCAACTTTTATATATATCCGATAGCCATAGTGAAGGGTTATATGAGATTGTTTCTATTGAACGAGAACGTCTTGCTATGTGGCTTCCTTGGGTGGAAGAAATGAAAAGTATTGAAAATGAAAGAGCGTTTATAAAGTATGCACGTGAAAAAATGGAGCGTAATGAGTTATTTATGTTAACAATTTGCGTCAATCAGACACCAGTAGGGATGATAGATATACATAATATTGATTTACAAAAACATCAAGCTGAAATTGGATATTGGATATCAGAAAAATATGAAAATCAAGGTTTTGTAAAGCAGGGATTAAAACAATTAATAAAAATCATTCCATCCAAATTTAAAATTGATAAGATTTTGATTTATATAGATGTTGATAATGTTAAAAGTAAGTTTATACCAATCAGTTTAGGTTTTAAAAAGGAAAGCAAAATTTCCCAATTCGAGTTCTATAATGGATCCTATCATGATTTTGAAATTTATGGGCTAAATGTCAATGAAAGCAATATAGCAAATGGTTAAAGTGAAATTTTTACAAATAAATAACAATCTGAGTGTTTTGATTTTCCCCATTGTCTAAGTATGTTGTAAGAGTTAGTACTGAACATCAGAAAAGGAAAAATTTTTCTGACCCCATATCATTGCTTATTGGTTTATTTTTTAAATAAGATATAAAAAATCCCCACCAGAAAGAAATTCTGGTGGGGTATTTGGTGGGGAACCAAATATAATTAATTAGATTTTAGCGTTTTAAAACAATTCAAAATGCTGTTAAATCAATCAAGTCACTTTAAATTAGGTTTATATTTTATTCCCACTCTACAGTTGCAGGTGGTTTACTTGTAATGTCGTAGACGATACGGTTAACGTGGTCAACTTCGTTAACGATTCGAACAGAAATCTTTTGGAGAACTTCCCATGGAAGTTTCGCAAAGTCAGCTGTCATACCGTCAATTGAAGTGATGGCACGGATAGCGATAGTGTAGTCGTAAGTACGGCCATCACCCATAACCCCGACAGAACGAACGCCTGTGTTAACTGTGAAGTATTGCCATACATCACGGTCAAGACCTGCTTTGGCAATTTCTTCACGAAGAATAGCGTCAGACTCACGAACGGTTTCAAGTTTTTCTTCAGTGATTTCACCCATAACACGGATGGCAAGTCCTGGTCCTGGGAAAGGTTGACGCCAAACGACTTCATCAGGCATTCCCATCTCAGTACCAAGGGCACGTACTTCATCTTTGAAGAGGGTGTTTAGTGGTTCAATCAATTCAAACTGCATATCTTCTGGAAGACCACCAACGTTGTGGTGAGATTTGATTGTTTGAGCTGTCTCAGTACCTGATTCAATAATATCAGTGTAGAGTGTTCCTTGAGCTAGGAAGTCTACACCTTTAAGTTTGCTTGCTTCGTCATCAAAGACGTAAACAAACTCGTTACCGATGATTTTACGTTTTTTCTCAGGATCATCAACACCAGCCAAGAGATCTAGGAAGCGTTTAGAAGCGTCAACACGGATAATGTTAAGGCCAAATTTACCTCCGAGCATCTCCATAACTTGGTCACCTTCACCTTTACGGAGAAGACCGTGGTCAACGAAGATACATGTCAATTGATCTCCGATAGCTTTTTGCAAAAGGACACCAACAACAGATGAATCAACCCCACCTGAGAGTCCAAGAAGGACTTTACGGTCACCGACTGTTTCACGAATTTGTGCAATTTGCATATCTACGAAGTTAGCCATTGACCAGTCACCTTTGGCACCACAGATACCGAAAGCGAAGTTTTTCAAGATATCGTTACCATATACAGAGTGACGAACTTCTGGGTGGAATTGGATACCGTAGAAGTTTTTCTCAGTATTTCCATTGCGGCGAATGGGCAATCTACTGAGTCACCAACAAGATGGAAACCTTCTGGAATTTCTGTAACAGCATCACCATGGCTCATAAGAACGACTTGTTCTTCAGGAGTTCCTTCAAAGAGTTCTGATTGGGCACGAAGGCGAAGTGTTGATTGGCCATACTCACGGTTACCAGCTTCACCAGCAGGAACAACTTTACCACCAAGTTTGTGGGTCAACAGTTGCATTCCGTAACAGATACCAAGAATTGGAATACCAAGTTCAAAAATTTCTTCGTCAATACCAAAGGCATCTTCGGCATAAACAGAGTTAGGACCACCTGAAAGTACGATACCGATAGGATCGATGGCACGAACTTCATCAGCTGTAATTTTATGGCTCTTCAATTCAGAGAAAACGCCAAATTCACGAATACGACGTGCAATCAGCTGATTGTATTGGCTACCATAGTCTAGAACAATGATTTTCTGCACATCATTCAAAGTAGAAATGTCAGTCATTATTACCCTTTCTTTTTACGTCACACATGGACTCTTATGCAATCATTGTATCACAATTTTAAGGACTTAGCACCTAGATTTATACGATGAACTGTAAGTCTTGTCGTCACCTTTACAATTCTATTAGTTTTTTTGTAAAATAGGGGTAAAGAAGGGGGTATTAGATGCTACCAGCATATATTCGCATACATGATAAGATTAAGGCAGATGTTGATGATGGCACTTGGAAAATCGGGCAACGTCTCCCTAGCGAGCGGGATCTTTGCGACACTTTTGATGTGAGTCGTATGACTGTGCGTCAGGCCATAACACTTTTAGTAGACGAGGGTATTTTAGAACGTAAACCAGGCAGTGGTACTTTGTGGCCAGCAGTCGAGTTAAGGAAAAGATGCGTGGAACCACGAGTTTCACAGAGATTGTTAAATCCCAAGGCAAGAAACCGTCTAGTGAGCTTATTTCATATAAACGTGTGCATCCCAATGAATTTGAAATCAAGAATTTAGGTGTCCTACCACAGTCCTATGTGATTCGTATGGAACGTGTTCGCTTTGCGGATGATCTTCCAGTTGCCTATGAGATTGCCAGTATCCCTGAGAAAATTATCCGAGGTTTTAAGGAGTCAGAAATTACAGAACATTTCTTCAAGACACTGACCGATAATGGATATGAAATTGGGAAAAGTCAGCAGACCATTTCAGCTAGTTTGGCCAATAGTAGTTTAGCCAAGCACCTCAAGGTTAAGACTGGTGATGCTCTCCTAAGTTTGACACAAATTTCCTTCCTCCAAGATGGTCAGGCTTTCGAATATGTACGAAGTTACTATGTTGGTGACCGTTTTGAATTTTATTTGGAGAACAATTAGAAGTCACTGCTTTTTTCTGCATAAGAATCGTGCTAACACCATGATTTTATGGTAAAATGGAGCTTATGGAAATTGAAAAAACCAATCGCATGAATGCCCTTTTTGAGTTCTATGCTGCACTTTTGACAGATAAGCAGATGAACTATATTGAGCTCTATTATGCGGATGATTACAGTTTGGCAGAAATTGCCGAGGAATTTGGTGTGAGTCGCCAGGCAGTATATGATAACATCAAGCGTACTGAGAAGATTTTAGAAGCTTACGAGATGAAATTACATATGTATTCAGATTACATCGTCCGTAGCCAAATTTTTGATGATATCATGGAAAAATACCCAGACGATAGCTACCTCCAGGAACAAATTGCTGTGCTCAGCAGCATTGATAATAGAGATTAGATTCAAGCAGAAAGTAAGAGAGGAAATGATATATGGCTTTTGAAAGCTTAACGGAACGCTTGCAAGGCGTTTTCAAAAATTTAAGACGTAAAGGAAACTTTCAGAGAAAGAAGTTCAAGAAGTCACTAAAGAGATTCGTTTGGCACTTCTTGAAGCAGACGTAGCGCTACCAGTCGTTAAGACATTTATCAAACGTGTTCGTGAACGTGCTGTAGGTCACGAAATCATTGATACTCTTGATGCTTCACAACAAATTATCAAGATTGTTAATGAAGAATTGACAGAGATTCTTGGGTCTGAAACATCTGAAATTGAGAAATCTCCAAAGATTCCAACAATCATTATGATGGTTGGTCTCCAAGGGGCTGGTAAGACAACCTTTGCTGGTAAATTGGCTAATAAGTTGATCAAGGAACAAGAAGCCCGTCCAATGATGATTGCGGCGGACATCTATCGTCCAGCAGCCATTGATCAATTGAAAACTTTGGGGCAACAAATCAATGTTCCTGTTTTTGATATGGGAACAGAGATACCAGCAGTTGAGATTGTCAAAAATGGTTTGGAACAAGCGCGTGCCAATAAGAATGACTATGTCTTGATTGATACGGCTGGTCGTTTGCAGATTGACGAGACTCTCATGCAAGAGTTGCATGATATTAAGGATTTTGCTCATCCAAACGAAATTCTCTTGGTTGTGGATAGCATGATTGGTCAGGAAGCTGCTAACGTTGCCAAGGAGTTCAACGAACAGCTAGATATCACTGGTGTTGTTCTTACAAAAATTGATGGGGACACACGTGGTGGTGCAGCTCTTTCTATTCGTGAGATTACAGGCAAGCCAATCAAATTTACGGGTACTGGTGAGAAAATTACGGATATCGAGACTTTCCACCCAGACCGTATGTCAAGTCGTATTTTGGGTATGGGTGACCTTCTTACCCTTATCGAAAAAGCTTCTCAAGAGTATGATGAGAAAAAATCTCTTGAGTTGGCTGAAAAGATGCGTGAAAACACTTTTGACTTCAATGACTTCATCGACCAATTAGACCAGGTACAAAATATGGGTCCAATGGAGGATTTGCTCAAGATGTTGCCAGGTATGGCTAACAATCCAGCCTTGGCTAATGTTAAAGTAGATGAGAAACAAATTGCTCGCAAACGTGCCATCGTATCATCTATGACACCTGAAGAACGTGAAATCCAGATCTTTTGACACCAAGTCGTCGTCGCCGGATTGCCAATGGTTCAGGGAATACCTTCATCGAAGTAAACAAGTTTATTAAAGACTTTAACCAGGCAAAACAAATGATGCAAGGTGTTATGTCTGGTGATATGGAGCAAATGATGCGTCAAATGGGTCTTAACCCAAATAATTTGCCAAAAAACATGCCAAATATGCCGGATATGGGTAATATGGACATGTCTGCTCTTGAAGGCATGATGGGTGGCGCTGGTATGCCAGATCTTGGAAATATGGATCTTAGCCAAATGCTTGGTGGTGGCCTTAAAGGTAAGGTTGGTTCATTTGCCATGAAACATGCGATGAAGCGTCAAGCTAATAAGATGAAAAAAGCTAAGAAAAAACGTAAATAAGAAACATAGAACGCTAGGGCATTTTGCTCTAGTGTTTTTTCTGAAAAACATTGACTTATATAACTATACACTGTAATATACTAATGTATATACAATAAATAAAAAGGAGTAGATTATGAAACCGAAAAAGAGAATTCAAGAAATGACCTTTGCAGCTTTATTAACTGCAATTGCTATCCTTATCCCAAGTATCATGCCAATTAAACTAATCATCCCACCGGCTTCGTATACTTTGGGGAGTCATGTTCCAATATTTCTAGCCATGTTTATATCTCCCCTGGGTAACTGCTTTTGTTATCTTAGCTTCTAGTTTGGGATACTTTATGGCTGGCTATCCGATTGTGGTTGTTTTTAGGGCCTTTTCACATATTATATTTGGCTTTTTAGGCGCACTCTATTTGAAAAAATTTCCACAAACGATAGAAAACCATAAATCATCATTACTTTTCAACTTTGTTTTAGGTCTTATCCATGCCATAGGTGAAGTTCTTGCTTGCGTGATTTTTTATTCCGTAACAGGAGAGGATTTCCAAAAACTGTTCTATGTTCTCTTTGTTTTAGTTGGTTTTGGCACTATTGTCCATAGTATGATAGACTATGTTATAGCATTAACGATTTTCAAAAGTATTCGAAAAATACGCTAATTGAAAGAGGGATGGTTGGTCTATGGCTTCAAATCGAAAACAAGAATTATTGGCACTCTTAAAGGGAGCTAAAGAGTCAATGAATGGACAGAGTTTGGCGGAGCATTTTGGTGTGACACGTCAAATCATTGTTCAAGATATTGCCCTCTTGCGTGCAGATGGTGCCCAGATTATTTCAACTAATAGGGGATATATCTATAAAAGTAGCGATGACAATTCTTATGTACATCGACTATTTAAGGTGAATCATAAAGTGTCCGATATGGAGGATGAGCTTTTGGCTATTGTTGATAATGGAGGCCGTATTCAAATATCATGATAGATCATCCAGTTTATGGAGAAATTCAGACTTTGTTGAAATTGACTTGTCGTCGAGATGTTAGTCATTTTTTAGACCAGGCCTCGTCAAATGACTTTCGCCCCTTATCTGATTTGACAAACGGTGTTCATTATCATCTTGTCGAAGCAGATAGTGAGCAAGATATAGATTATATTGAAGAGGCACTTAACCATCTAGGATTTTTAGTTAAAGAATGAGATAAAAGAGAAATGTAAAAGTAGTTAGTTTCACTTGAAAACAACTACTTTTTTTGATAAACTTATGTTAGTTTATTAACTTACGGAGGTAGCCATGTTTTCAGGACAAAGACTTAAGGAAATTCGAGAAGCACAAGGAATGAGCCAAGCATCAGTAGCTAAGCATCTAGGAATTTCACGCTCCTCTTATTTTAATTGGGAAAATGGTAAGACGAAACCTAATCAAAAGAACCTTTCGGTTTTGGCCGAACTTTTTGGTGTAGCTGAGACCTATTTTCTTTCTGAGCATGAGATTGTAGAAGTCTACTTGGAATTAAATGAGGAAAATCGCCAAGAAGCTTTGCGACTCACTAAGGCTCTCCTAGAAGAGCAAGAAGCAGAAAAGCAAAAAGCACCTGTTGTTCCGCTTTACTCTTACAAAGTTTTCGAGCGTTTATCAGCCGGAACTGGTTACACTTACTTTGGTGATGGCAATTATGATGAAGTTTTCTATGATGAAGAATTGGATCATGATTTTGCATCATGGGTATTTGGAGACTCTATGGAACCTACCTACCTAAATGGTGAAGTAGTGCTAATCAAACAAACAGGTTTTGATTATGATGGAGCTGTTTATGCTGTAGACTGGGATGGTCAAACCTATATCAAAAAAGTTTATCGCGAGGAAGATGGGCTACGTTTAGTTTCTCTCAATAAACGTTATGGTGATAAGTTCGCACCCTATGACGAAGATCCTCGAATTATTGGTAAAATTGTCGGTAACTTTATGCCTGTTGAGGCTTAGTCAACTTTTATCGATTGGGCATCTTAAACTAAATCTGATATAATATAAGTAAAGTAAAGCCAAGTCTTTGGCTTTTTTTAAAGAGTTTAAATCATATTTTACTAAGAAAATAAAGAGGAGAGATAAACATGGCTACTATTCAATGGTTCCCTGGTCACATGTCCAAAGCCCGTCGACAAGTTCAGGAAAATCTTAAGCATGTTGATTTTGTAACAATTTTAGTGGATGCACGTTTGCCACTGTCAAGTCAAAATCCCATGCTAACTAAAATTGTTGGCGATAAACCAAAACTTTTAATTCTTAATAAGGCTGACCTTGCTGATAGTAATCGTACAAAAGAGTGGCGTAGCTATTTTGAGAGTCAAGGGATTAAAACCTTGGCCATCAATTCCAAGGAACAATCTACAGTTAAATTGGTGACAGATGCTGCTAAGAGTCTTATGGCTGACAAGATTCAACGACTACGTGAACGTGGTATTCAGAAAGAGACCTTGCGAACCATGATTATTGGGATTCCAAATGCAGGGAAATCTACCTTGATGAATCGTTTGGCTGGTAAAAAAATTGCCGTTGTAGGAAATAAACCTGGTGTGACAAAAGGTCAACAGTGGTTGAAGTCTAATAAGGACTTGGAAATTCTGGATACTCCTGGAATTTTGTGGCCTAAGTTTGAAGATGAATTGGTCGGCTTGAAGCTTGCTTTGACCGGAGCTATCAAGGACCAGCTTTTGCCAATGGATGAAGTTACGATTTTTGGCCTTAACTATTTTAAAACTTACTATCCTGAACGTTTAGAGGAACGCTTTAAAGGGATTGACCTTGAAGAAGAGGCACCAGAAATCATTATGGAAATGACTCGAAAACTTGGCTTCCGTGAAGATTATGACCGTTTCTATAATCTATTTGTCAAAGAAGTTCGTGATGGAAAACTAGGACGTTACACACTTGATATTGTTGGGGTCGATACTGATGGCGACAATTAAAGAAGTCAAAGAGCAATTGGCCACTTTGACAGGCCTTGACGATCACCGATGGGCAAGTTTTGAGGAAGATAGTCGAGCTGGTGTACAGACTGCCATTAAGCAACGCCGTAAAGCTATACAAGCTGAGATTGCTGAGGAAGAACGCTTAGAGATGATGCTCAGTTATGAAAAATCGCTTTATGCTCAGGGAATTGAACTCATTGCAGGTGTTGATGAAGTTGGACGTGGCCCTTTGGCTGGGCCAGTGGTAGCTGCAGCGGTGATTTTACCAAAGCTTTGCAAAATAAAAGGTCTTAATGATAGTAAAAAAATACCAAAATCAAAACATGAAGCTATTTATAAGCAGGTCATGAAGGAAGCGGTAGCTGTTGGGATTGGTATTAAGGACAATCATGTGATTGACGATGTCAATATTTATGAAGCAACCAAGCTTGCTATGGCTGAAGCTATTGAAAAACTTAGTCCCGAACCAGAACATTTGTTAATTGATGCCATGACTTTGGACCTACCAATAGGACAAACATCGATTATAAAAGGGGATGCTAATTCTTTATCAATTGCGGCAGCTTCTATCGTAGCAAAGGTAACCCGGGATAAGATGATGGCTGACTATGATCAGGAGTTTCCTGGTTATGCATTTGCCAAAAATGCAGGTTATGGTACCAAGGATCATTTGTCTGGCATAGATAAATTTGGTGTTACTCCAATTCATAGAAGAAGCTTTGAACCCATAAAGTCAATAATAAAAAGTAGGTGAAGTGGTGTGATTTTAGCTATTGATATTGGAGGAACCTTTATCAAGTTTGGGTTAGTTGATGATGATTTTAGGATTAGCAATCAATCTAAAGTTCCAACACCACCAACGTTAGACGACTTTTGGTTGACTTTAGAGCATATTGTCTCGTCTCACAAGGATATCATTTCTGGGATTGCCATTGCATGCCCAGGAGAAATAAATAGTAAACGTGGCTTCATTTTCAAGGGCGGTCTTATCCCTTATTTAACGGCTATTCCTCTTGGGGCACGATTGACTAAACATTTCAACTGCCTGTAAGGGTTATCAATGATGCTGATGCGGCAGCTTTGGCTGAAGCCAGATATGGAAGTCTACAAGATTTAGATTGTGGGGCTGCCTTGGTTTTAGGTACGGGTGTTGGTTTAGGACTTGTCTCACAGAAGGACTTGCTATCACCTCTGTCAGTCACCCAATATCTGCGATCTCCAAGTCCCCAAAGAATGAGTCAAACCTCTCTACCTTTCCAGTGGGAATTGTTTATGCATGGCTTAGTAAGCCTTGTCGATAATAAGGGTTCTGCAGTTGGCTTTGTTCATGAAGCCAGTCAATTACTTGGGTTAAATCAAGACGATGGTCCAGCCGTATTCTCAGCTATAGAGGGAAATCAATCGGAAGAGCTAAATCTTTTATTTAAAGACTATTGTCATGAAATTGCTGTTCTTGTGCTAAATTTGCAGAGCTTCTTTAGGCTGGAGAAAGTTGTTATCGGTGGTGGTATCAGTAGGCAAGGTACTTTAATAGAAGGAATAAGTGATGCCTATGAGGAGTTATTTAAGGATAAGCCTGAATTAGGTTTTGAGCCCATAACTATTCAAGCCTGTCATTTCCATAACGATAGTAACCTACTAGGCGCGGCGTCTTATTTTGCTTCTGAAAATGATTTGTAATCACGGAAAGTTCCATAATGGAGCTTTTTTCTTTTCTGTTACGAATAATGAAAAGGAGGTATCTATATGAATAATTTTGAACTTTTTAAACTTAAAGCCGCTGGTTTGACGAATTTGAATATCTTAAATATTTTGGACTATCAAAAGACTCAAGATAGAAAATTGAGTTTACGTGATATGGCAGTGGTATCCAAGTCTAAAAATGCCGTTCTTTTTATGGAAAAGTATAAGAGTTTAGATATTAAGCAACTCAAAGAACAGTTTGAACGTTTTCCTACGTTATCGATTTTTGATAATGAATATCCCATTGAGCTGAAGCATACCTATAATCCTCCTGTTCTTCTTTATTATAAAGGGAATCTTGACTTGCTAAGTAAACCAAAGCTAGCTGTTGTTGGGGCAAGAAAGTGTTCTGAAACAGGCAAACAGTCCGTTCGAAAAATTGTTAGTGAACTTGGGAATCACTTTACTATTGTAAGTGGATTGGCGCGTGGGATTGATACTTGTGCGCATATGGAGGCCTTGAAAAATAAGGGGAACACGATTGCAGTTATCGGGACAGGACTTGATGTTTATTATCCTAAAGAAAATAAAGCTTTGCAGGACTATATGACCAAAAATCATTTAGTTCTTACTGAATATGGACCGGGTGAGCAGCCTCTCAAGTACCACTTTCCTGAACGCAACCGGATTATTTCTGGATTGTGTCAAGGAGTTATGGTCGTAGAAGCAAAACTTCGCTCGGGGAGTCTGATTACTTGTGAGCGTGCCATGGAAGAAGGTAGAGATGTTTTTGCCATTCCAGGAAATATTTTAGATGGAAAGTCAGACGGATGCCATCACCTAATTCAAGAGGGCGCAAAGTGCATCACGACAGGGTTTGACATCCTTTCAGAGTTTTCTTGAAAATCAAAGTTCTCCTATAGAGATAAAGTTTTTTATTGACAGTTAAAGAAAAGGAAGGTATCATGTTAGTTGCTCGGTCCAAGATGTTTCATTTTTTAATGTCTTGTGACTAGATTTTAGACAGATGAGTGGCGCAGCCAGTTTATAACATTATAAGGAAATAGTCTATGGCGACAGCAACGACAACAAAAACGAAAACTAAAACAACAAAGAAAACGACTGCTAAAAAGGCGACTAAAAAGAGAGCGACACCAAAGAAAAATTTGGTTATCGTGGAGTCTCCTGCTAAAGCGAAAACGATTGAGAAATATCTTGGCCGCAATTATAAAGTTGTAGCCTCTGTTGGGCATATTCGTGATTTGAAAAAATCAAGTATGTCTATTGATTTTGAAAATAACTACGAACCTCAGTACATTAATATTCGAGGTAAGGGACCTCTTATCAATGAATTGAAGAAAGAAGCTAAAAAAGCCAAGCAAGTCTTTCTCGCAAGTGACCCGGACCGTGAAGGGGAAGCCATTTCATGGCATTTGTCACATATTCTTGGATTAGAGCCAGATGATAAGAATCGTGTCGTTTTTAACGAAATCACTAAAGATGCGGTAAAAAATGCCTTCGTAGAGCCACGCGCCATTGACATGGACTTAGTAGATGCCCAGCAAGCTCGTCGTGTCTTGGACCGTATTGTGGGTTACTCTATTTCACCGCTTCTATGGAAGAAGGTTAAGAAAGGTCTTTCGGCCGGTCGTGTACAATCGGTAGCTCTTAAGCTCATTATCGACCGTGAAAATGAAATTAAGGCCTTTAAACCAGAAGAATACTGGACTATTGATGGTGCTTTTAAGAAGGGTGCTAAGAAGTTTCAGGCTAGCTTCTATGGCTTGGATGGTAAAAAGCTTAAGCTCAACAATAATGATGATGTTCAAGCTGTTCTCTCTCGTATCACAAGTGATGACTTTAACGTAGATAAAGTAGAGAAAAAAGAACGACGTCGTAATGCGCCATTGCCATATACAACATCATCTCTCCAACAGGATGCTGCCAATAAGATTAACTTCCGTACACGTAAGACCATGATGGTTGCCCAACAGTTGTATGAAGGAATTAATCTGGGTTCAGGCGCTCAAGGTTTGATTACTTATATGCGTACGGACTCAACACGTATCAGTCCAGTTGCTCAAAACCAGGCTGCTGAATTTATTACGGAACGCTTTGGTTCTAAGTATTCAAAACACGGCAGTAAGGTGAAAAATAGTTCGGGAGCACAAGATGCCCATGAGGCTATTCGTCCGTCAAATGTTTTCCAAACACCAGAAAGCATTGCTAAGTATTTGGATAAGGATCAGCTCAAGCTTTATACTCTTATCTGGAATCGTTTTGTGGCGAGTCAAATGACAGCTGCTGTATTTGATACGATGAAGGTGACCTTGTCTCAAAATGGTGTTATTTTCACTGCAAATGGAAGCCAGATCAAGTTTGACGGTTATATGGCCGTTTACAACGACTCTGATAAGAACAAATGCTACCTGATATGGCTGAAGGTGATACGGTTAAGAAGGTTGTGACAACACCTGAACAACACTTTACGCAACCACCTGCACGCTATTCTGAAGCGACATTGATTAAGACTTTGGAAGAAAATGGCGTTGGTCGTCCGTCAACCTATGCACCAACGCTTGATGTTATTCAACGTCGCTACTATGTCAAATTGGTGGCTAAACGTTTTGAACCAACGGAACTCGGTGAAATCGTTAATAGCTTAATTGTAGAATTCTTCCCAGACATCGTGGATGTTAAATTTACTGCGGAGATGGAAGGTAAACTCGATAAAGTTGAAATCGGTAAGGAACAATGGCAGAAGGTTATTGATGAATTCTTCAAGCCTTTCCAAAAAGAATTGGAAAAAGCTGAAGAAGGTATTGAAAAAATCCAAATCAAGGATGAGCCTGCTGGTTTTGATTGTGACCTCTGTGGTCACCCAATGGTTATCAAGCTTGGTCGTTACGGTAAGTTTTATGCATGTAGTAACTTCCCTGACTGTCACAATACTAAGGCCATTACCAAAGAAATTGGTGTGTCTTGTCCAACCTGTGGACAAGGTCAAGTTATCGAGCGTAAGACAAAACGTAATCGTGTCTTCTATGGTTGTGATCGCTATCCAGACTGTGAATTTACCTCGTGGGATATCCCTGTCGGACGTAACTGTCCTAAATCAGGAGATTACCTCGTCGAGAAGAAAGTACGTGGTGGCGGGAAGCAAGTTATTTGTAGTAACGAAGAGTGTGACTACAAAGAATCTGTTGTAAAATAAAAAAGAAACCTATCTCAAGTTTTGACTTGGGATAGGTTTTTGTATTATGTGACTTTAAGTCTGTTTCGCTCCAAAGGTAAAAAACAAATAAACCACCCGTTAGACGGGTGGTTATGATTTTGTGACTTTAAGTCCGTTTCGCTCCGAAGGTGCGAAACAAATAAACCACCCGCTATGCGGGTGCGCATCGAAGGTTAAACCGTCATAACAAAAACACTCCAAACGAGTTACAATATGGGTGTTCAAGCCAATTGTAAAACGAAAGGAGTTAAGACTATGGCGCAAAAAGCTCACAGTTTATCACATACAAAATGGATGTGTAAGTACCACATTGTATTTACACCTAAGTATAGACGAAAAATAATCTATAATCAATATAGGAGTAGTCTGGGAGAGATTTTTCATAGACTATGCCAATATAAAGGCGTTGAAATAATAGAAGGCCACTTAATGCCAGATCATGTTCACATGCTAGTAAGTATACCACCACGAATGAGTGTAGCTAGTTTTATGGGATATTTAAAAGGTAAAAGTGCCTTAATGATGTTTGATAAACACGCCAATTTAAAATATAAATTTGGGAACAGACATTTTTGGGCAGAAGGATATTATGTAAGTACGGTAGGACTAAATGAAGCCACAATTAAGAAATATATCCAGGAACAAGAGAAGCATGATATCGCTTTGGACAAATTAAGCGTTAAAGAATATGAAAATCCCTTTAGGGATAATGGTAAGTAATGCGAATGCCTCTTTGAGAGGCTTGTGACGAGTCAAAAGCAATAAGGCTTGAACAAAGTGAAAGCCAGCGTCTTTAGGCGCTGGCTGGTAATATGGGCTTATAGCCCTTGATCAAACCACCCGTTAGACGGGTGGTTATGATTATAATTGCAATTTGATTTTATTCGTAGCTTGGAATATACTATGGTTAACGAGTGTAACTGTAAAGTTATTTACTGAGAGATTATGATGGAATATTTATCAATAAAGCAAACATCAGAAAAATGGGGTATTACATTTAGAAGAATACAGGTCCTCTGCAAAGTGGGACGTATACTTGGTGCCACAAAGATTGGATCATATTGGGTTATTCCTGTAGATGCGGAGAAACCAAAGGATCAAAGGGTTAAGAGTGGTAAATATATAAAGAAGAATGGGGATATTAATGGATAGAAGTGCTTTTATTAAGACTCTGATAGAAGTGTTGAAATATAGTAGAAAATATAGAACAATTGGATAAAGAGACCAACTGTTGAGGTTAATAGGTAGATCAAGAATAAATTTTGTTCCACAATATGAATTTGTAAATCACGATTATTTTTTAATTTGAGGTGTGAGATGATTATCAAAAGTCCTGAAATAAATATAGAAGAATTAATAAGAAACAAGAAACGACCTGAAAATACAGTTCATTATGGAAAAACAAAGCGTTTTAAAATGGCGAAACAGCAACTCACAGTACAAACTGTAGATAAAGAGTGTATTATAAAGTTTGTAAATAGTTTTATAAAAGCATATGGACTAAAGGTTTATGATGGTAACAATATTGTCAAAACAGATAACATCAATTTAACTGAGTTTAACAAAAAAACAAAGCAAATATATAATGGAATAACTTCTGAAAAGGATATTATATGGATTAAATTTGCAGATAATAGAGTAGGGGTAGTCGCTTGCAGTAATGATGTTAATTTTGATATTCCATCTACTAAAGATGAATATGATGAGATTATTTTTACAAGAAACGGAAAGAAAAAGGGTTGGAAGTATAATACATCAGGAATATTAGTACATTCTGTTAATTTGAAGTGGGATGATAGTTTTTTTCTCGTATTTCCGTTGATAGGCTTAAAAAAAGGAAAAGAAGGGAAAAAACAACGACATGATATAGAAACAGGAATTGGTAATTATCTAATTTTAAATGATGTTCCAATAATAGATTATTATTCGCATAGAATATGATATTTATGTTGAGCAATATATTAGAGTTCAATTAGACAAACAAATTCAGATTTGTTGAGATAATACCTTTTAACGATAACCACAATCTATCTTTAAAAGGTTTATAGATATGTTCCCACATATGAACGCAACTACTTGACATACTTAGTGTTCACTCGTTTCACGTGGAGTGTGTAGCTTTGCTTGTACGAGTTGATTAAACAAGGATGTAGCTAGTGAAAGTCCTAAAGTAAGGAGTTTAAACATGAAATTCCATGAATTTGGTGATAAGAATTTGCCTCCTATCTTACTGATACATGGTGGTGGCAGTTCTTGGTGGAATTATCTTCGTCAAGCACGAATCTTGTCAGAAGAATACCGTGTTATTCTACCCACTTTGAATGGCCACGGTGAAGAATATCATCTTGATTATGTTTCTACGGAAGATTCTGCTTTGGAGATTCTAGACTATATCAAAGCAAACTGTGGTGGGAAATTGTTTGCAATCGGTGGTGTTTCACTTGGTGGTCAAATTGCCATGGAGCTTTTGTTTTTAGACAGTGAAATTGCTGAGAAGGCCATCATAGACGGAAGCCTCTGTATTCCTCAACCAAGGTTAGCTAAAATCAGCATCTTTCTAGTGTCTCTATTTGGTAAATTGATGTTCAATAAATTCTCTTGCAAACTTCAGTTAAGCATGATGAACAAACTCTATCCTAAACTGGCTTATCCAGAGGAAATAAAATCTTATTATTTGGAGGATCTGCCAAGGACGCCTGTCAAAACAATGGTGACCATTTACAAAAACTATATGGGGTGTTACAAGCTGAAAGATATGATTTCTGTTAGCAAAGCTCAGGTTTTGTATATCTATGGTGAAAAAGAATTAAACTGTGTGAAAGCATCGGCGAAATTATTTCAGCAGCTACATCCAAATACGATTTTGTATGAAGTAAAGGGCTATAATCACGGCTATTTATCAGCTTACCTGCCTCAAGAGTGGGTTGATTTGGTTGAGCCTTTTTTAAAGAAGAAATAAGGAAATAAAGATGAATAGAATAGTAGACGATCAGATAACGCTTATTCCTTATTATAGAAATGATGACATCTCACTTCTTTGGTATCAAGATAGTGAGGTTTGCAAACAAGTAGATAATACTGATCAGATTTACAATCTAACAAAACTTCATAAAATGTATGATTACCTAACTTCACATGGTTCTTGCTATTATATCCAATATGAAGAAGTGTTAGTTGGAGATGTGACACTCCTAGATAACTCGGAACTTTCTATAGTTATCAGCAAAGAGTATCAGAATTTACAGATCGGAAGACGATGTGTTTCTGAAATGATACATCTGGCGAAAGAACAAAAAATGCTAAAGGTTTCTGTACAAATATATCCTTTTAATACTCAAAGTCAAAGAATGTTTTTGGCTTTGGGATTTCAGAAAGTAGATGAAGAGTGGTATGAATATAAGTTGATATAGAACAGTTGTATATTTCCATATATATTAAGAATGTAATCTGCTGTTTATAAAATAATGTTCATGAAAAAAGAGATAAAGGGTTGATGTTAGTATGATTTTATGGACACGTTTTTGTAGAATAGTATCTAACCAAAGGAGATGTCCAAATGAGTCAAAAATATACCAAAGAGTTCAAGGAAGCAATTGTTCAATTGCATGAAGCAGGACAGCCTGTTTCAGATCTAGTCAAAGAGTACGGAGTTGCCAACCAAACTATATACTAATGGGTCATTTATACGGGAAGTCTGAGAAATCCATTAAGCGACCAATTGATACATGGTTGCTACTTTCCCCTTGCTTACGACGCTGAAGATATGCTCCTTTAACTGTCTGGCAAAGAATCTCCATAGTAGACCAGTGGATTATCCCTTCCTCTGCATACCTTTCATACATAGCAGTTGCTTGTCCTATAAACTTAACAACTTCTATATATTTTACACTATATAGGACAGTAAATGGACAGTGACAGCATAATTGAAGAGTGAACAAAAAGAGGTATAAAAATACCTCTTTTTTGCATAACTATCTATTATTAGAACTTAGTTGAAACAATATTGTCTACCCTTCTGTAAAATAGAAAATCTACTCAAACATAAAACTTTTTTCACCCAAATTAACCTTAAAATATTTGAACCTCGTATCTGAATCTGGAATCGAGAATTCGAAGCTTTTTTTAGTTCCATTTTCCCATGCATATCTTGTGTCAAACCGAAAACCAGAATAAACTTTATCATTTTTATCATAAAAATCAATGCTAACATCTATATAATCGATGTAATGACCCGTAGTATTTTCAAAATTCCCCACGTAGCGTTTCTCTTTTTCTGACCCAGTTTCAACCTCTTCAACTACGAAGTTTTTGGGATCAAAAGTATCTACTAATATTCCGTAAACTCTATTAAATTCTTTCACAGCTTTACCAGATTTCAATATACTATCTAGAATGTTTTTATCCTGAATAGGAATTTTAACTATTGAGTTAATATCTAGAAGCAATTCAAAACGTTTATTTTGGTATTGATTCCATTTACTTACAAAAGTACTATCCACAAAATCTTGATTTTCTACCGCTTCTCTCTCATTCCTTTGGATGTTAATATATGTGTTAGCTAATCTCTTTAACTTAGGATTTTTAAATTTCTTAGTTTTATACTGTTCAATCTCAATTAGTTCATAATCTATGTAAGATTTATAGTCTTCAATTTCCCTTTCATCATCATCCTTTTGGGCAGTAACTTTCCAACGTTCATCTAATCCTGTTGCCAATGAAGTTATAAATTCACTATCATAAGTCTTATTGCTGTTATGAATTGATTTAAATATAGTTATTAACAAAAGCATTAGTAATAAAGGTATTAAGGATACCCTTAGTAGTTTTTTTAGCAAAGTCCATCCTCCATTTCTCTCATTCCATTTATTGTTTTGATACCTTGATTACTATCACGATTGGAAATACCTTTTAAGTGACAATACAAGTATAGATACTATTCTACCAAAACGTGTCTATAAAATCATACTAACATCATCTTTCTTCTCTTTATGAGAGCTGGATGGGATATTTTTTCGTTTCAGCTACTGAACGAATAGTTTCATCATTGAAATAAAGTCTATTAATGATTTCTCTTTCTTCATCATTTAATTTTGATAGTGCATCTCTTACTGCCTCTATCATCATTTTGGAATTCTCCCAAAATGTGTCCAAAATATTGACAGAATTCCAGTTTATAGTTTCCGGTATAGTATAATAGTATTAAATGATAAAGGGGGAGACGGCGATGAAGATGTTAGCAATCAATCCTATTTCGATGAAAAAAAGAATGATGGAATTTCTATTCGATTATCTTTTCATTCTAGCTTATTTAGTTTTTCTGTTTATAGTTTCTATGCTTATTTACATCATTTTTTTTAATGGCGTCCCAGAGTTTACAGAAATTCAGTCACAGTGGCTTGCATTTTTTACCTCTGTTTTGCCGATTATGATCCTTTTCACATTCTTGGATTATGCAAAAAATGGGAGTTTGGGGAAGATAAAAGCGGGACTTGAACTGGTCTATCAGAAAAAAACAGTGCAAGCTAGCTTGATTAGAAACTCGATTAAATTTTTACCTTGGCAAATAGGTCATATGGGCACGATTCATGGTGTCTATAGTGAGTTTGATGTGTTATCCATTAGCCTCTCGATTTCGGCGACACTCCTTGCAGTTTTGCTACTGGCAATGACAATGTTTAGAAAAGATAAGAGGCATCTAGGGGACCTGCTAGCCCATACGCAAGTTCAGCAAAAAGGTGACTAGGATACAGATTGTCTATTCTGTTCTCAATGAAAAAATACACATAGTTAGGAAGTATCTATATGAATGAAAACGTCGAGTTTACCAATCTTTGTATGGTAAGAGATGGCGGTAGAGTTCTTGTTATGGATCGTAAAAAAGAGGACTGGCCAGGCATTACATTTCCTGGAGGTCATGTCGAAGTGGGAGAGTCATTTACGGAAGCAGTGATCCGTGAAGTGAAGGAAGAAACTGGCTTAAGGATAGCTTCTCCCCAAATTTGTGGAATGAAAAATTGTGTAGAAGACGGCATTCGTTATGTAGTCTCTTCTATAAGACAGAAAGGTTTGACGGATAATTAATATCCTCTGAAAAGGGGGAAGTCTGGTGGAATGACCTGAAAGAATTGCCAAAACTAGACCTCTCCTTAGATATGGAGGATATGCTTCGTATTTTCCTTGAAGAAGACCTTTCTGAATTTTTCTACTACCAAGATGGAGAAGACTGGAAATACGATTTAAAGTAAATTTAAATACTAATTCTTCTAAAGATTTAATTTATTTTTTAAGGAGAGTAGGACAGAAATCGATAATTCGTTAGAATTCAATTTCGTCGTCCCACCTCCACACAGTTGAGTAGGCTGTAAAAGCTGATGAAATCAGCGTAGTAGAGTCCACTCAACCACTGCGTCTTGCTCGAGAATCCAAAAACAATTAAGAGGATAGGACTTTTGTCCCAGCCGCTATTATTTATTTGACTGACAAAAGATGGAATTGATGCTAAAATGAGGGTGAGATTAGGAGGCTATGGTGTGAAGAAGATTTTGAAATCATTTAAGTTTTATCTATTGTTGGTTTTTCTCCTACTAATAGGGGGATTGCAGATACAGCATGAACTTCATAAACGTGAATTGACACAATTTATCAGCTGGAACCCTCGTCCTAAACTGGTTGAATCTCAATTTATAGGGGATGGGAAAGCAGTTGCGATCCAATGGGAAACTCAAAAAGAATTGGGTGAGGCTCTAGAGGCACAAGATTATGATAGGGAAATTAGTGTAGAAAGACCTATAGAGGGAAGCCATCGTGGATACTATATTGCACAAGTAAGCTACAAGTTAAAAACATATCCTTGGATTTCTGGGCGTTATATAAAGCATATAACTCTCGATGGTTCTCGTATTGATAGTATCAATAACAGGAGGAATAAACCGGAAAAAGGAGAATACTGGCTTATTGATATTTATGATACTGCAGATAATAGAATCAGTAAGCAAACCTTTGATATGTTCAAAATTGTAAGAGATCTCAATAAAGATTATCTTCCATTGGCTACATATACTGGCTCTCTTTATTATGATAAGGATGATCAAGAAACCTATCTTTCCATTGGTATTTTAGTAGGAACAAAAGATAAATATGTGTTTAAGCCAGGGGACATTCATGTGGACACGGAATTCATTACAAAAGTCGGCTTAATGAATGTTAAAACAGGAAAGATTTCATTTACAACATCATCAGGAAAAAAGTATGATCAACTTCGAGATGATGATAAAAAAAACTATAAAGTAACTCATCCCTTTGAATCTAATCCAAATCATAATTTTGATTCAACAATCTCTTTTTCTGATTCACGTTTAAGATATAAAATAAATGATTATGAAAACGAGACGATTCCATTAAAGTCTACTTACACGAAGGTCTATTCTATTTTAAGTAAGGGGCATAGTGATAGAATAGATATAGACTATATAAAGGGTGAGGACGCCTACCTATACTTTCTTGGACCAGAAGATCTTAATTTTGATATATCTATTCTAGAGCTGTTCTATCCAAAGGGAGGTTCGGATACCTTCAAATTATTTTACAATTACAGAATTCCAGCAGAATATTCAAAAGATGGTCAGGAACATGTTGTAAAGAATAAAGAAGAGTTTTTTGAATATTTCAAAGGGAGTCCAACTCAAAACTAGAATGAGAAGACGCATTTCGTAAATTTCATAAGGAGGTTAGGTTATGAAATCAAACTATTCCAAACTATTGGTGGGGCTTCTACTTTTTCTTTCTTGTCTTTGTCTTTCAAGCTGTAAGATCATGACACCTAGTGACTACAAAAAAGCTAAGGAGGTTGTCACAGAAGTGTGTAACAAAAATGATCTTCATGGAAAAGTAAGCATCACTAAGTTATCCTGGACTGCCCTAGAATTCCCACAGTATCATGTAAGCTACACTTATTCTGAGAAGACCTACGATGATCAAACGATACGATTGGAAAAGGAAACTACTTTTAATGATGAATGGTCAGATTCATATAATAACCATCTTCCAGAATATAAGAAAGCTTTTTTGGAGCAGAAATCGATTAAAAATATCAAGGAAAAATTTGAGACTGAAATAAAGAAGCAATCTCTAGGCCTTCCTATTAATTTCTTTAGCTTTTTAGGTAACTTTTATTCTGATGAAAAAGAGGCAATTCTGGATAGCATCGCTAAGCAAAATCTCAAAGAAGGAAAGAAGGACTTGGCCGGCTACTATCAAATCCCTTTTCAAACTTTGATAGATCAAGAGCTTGTACGTATGACTATTTTTGTCGATGATAGTGCATCTGTCACTACGGAACAAGACTTGAAGAAGGCAGCTAAAAAGCTAGATGCGAGCAAACTACCGGATGGTGACTATGAATTCTACTATTCAAAAGGTGGTGGCGCAAAATCCATCAGTTACTCTTTCAAAGTTAAAGATGGAAAAGTTGTTTTTTATGAAGATCAAAAGGATGAACTAGAAGAACAAAACTAAAAGAGTATTCTTGATGATGTTTTTTCCACACAATTCTTATTAATATTTCAAACTCAATTTCAGATTACCTATAAATAATACATAAGTCATTAGAATAAACCCTAATGACTAATCAAACCATACAAGGACTACTATCTACATATTTTGAATTTCATCTAATATTCTTTCAAAAATCCCCTAAACGAGAGGCATCTAAAATGTTCACTCAATATCTTATTAATCAAGCTAAAAAACCTAGTGGTATTGTAGGCCAGGTGATTGCGAAAATTTGGACTTCCTATTTTAAAAAGCTTAGCCTTTGGACAATAAAACAAACCACAATTATAGATAATAGTCGAGTTTTAGAAATCGGTTATGGAGGTGGCAGCACCATCAAAAATCTCCTTGCTTTGAATAAGCATCTTGAAATTCATGGCATTGATATTTCTAAGGAATCTTATCAAGTTGCAAAACGAATTAATTCAGATGCTATACAAAATGGTGATGTTCATCTTAGGATTGGAAATGTAGACGCGCTACCTTATCAAAATGACTACTTTGATCTTGTATTTGCCATTCAAACACATATTTTCTGGGATGATTTAAAAAAAGGCTTTCTGGAGATCTATCGGGTCATGTCTAGCCACTCCACTTTAATTATTGCTTGCGAAAAAGAAAAAATAAATTATTATATGCCAGAATATACTGCAACTCATGCATTGAATAATATTTTAAAAAATGTTGGCTTTGCAAAAATTGAAGTGAGGCAGAATCAAAATTGGGTTTTATACATTGTGTATAAAGCTATTAGCGTTGATGCTGATTAATTTATCGTTATTTAATAGAGATATTTTCTTCCATTTGTCAAGTCTATCAAGGCTTTAAGTAAAGAATGAGATAAGACAGTAGCTATTCTGGCTTTCTGTCAACTGTAGTGGGTGACGAAAAGCTAACATCTAGAGAGGATCTGATAGGGAGCCCACTGAGAAAGTTATCAATCGATGGCTTTTTTATTTATTCAAAAAACTGATACTTTCCTTAAATTTGTTTTTTATACTGAGAATGAAAGAAAGGAGAGTTATTATGAAACGTTTAAGTCTATCAGGTTTCCAACTCAAATATATAGCCCTCATTACTATGGTATTCGACCATATTCATTATTTTTTTGACTATACAGGCAAAATCCCCATTTGGTTTACTATGATTGGGAGATTAGCGGCTCCCTTGTTCCTATTTGCTGTGATTGAAGGTTTCGTCCATACACACAATCGAAAAAAATACTTCCTAAAGATTTATGCTTTAGCGATTTTGATGGGATTGATTCAGTTTGGATTCTATAATTTTCTACATCCTCTTGTGAGACCAGATGGTTTCTTTCCACAAAATATGATGTTGTCGTCATTCGCGATTTTGCTTGTTGCTCTTCAAGGCATTGCCTGGATCCAAGAAAAGAAATACCTTAAAGGAATACCAACTTTACTTTTTCCAATATTACTCCCATTGCTAATGTTACCTTTTTATCTGCTAAGTGTGAACAAACCTATGTTTGGTTTTCTACTAAAGTTACTTAATTTCACAGTATTGCCAGTCCATACATTTATCAGTGACGGAGGAACATGGTTGCTGTTGACCGGTATCGCTATGTATCTTTGTCATAAGAATCTTAAGAAAGAAGTGCTTGCTTTGTGAGTGTTAGTCTTGTTTGGGTACTAATGGCGATTGTATTAGGTAGACTTTCTATTCACGACTTAATGTTTAAATACATTGAATGGATGGAACTATTTGCAGCTCCTTTAATGCTTTGCTATAACGGTAAGAGAGGTAAAGGGTCAAAATATTTGTTCTACATCTTTTATCCAAGTCATATTTATCTACTTTACGCCTTGTCAGTTGTCTTCTATAGATGATATGATAAAGGTAATTTTGTACGAAAGGAAAGCTTATGGCTCAAATACTTGTTATTGATGATCAAGAAGATATTGTGAAATTGGTTGTAAAAGCTTTAGAGCTTCAAAATCATAAGGTGGCGGGGCTTACAAGTGTTTTAGACTTGGATAAGAACTCGTTGCCACATTTTGACTTGATATTGCTGGATATCATGATGCCTGATGTTAACGGTCTCCAGTTTTGTCATGAGATTAGGGAACAGGTGGATTGCCCCATACTTTTTATTACAGCCAGAACGCAAGAAGGGGATATCGTTCAGGGATTGAGCTATGGGGCGGATGATTATATTTGCAAACCATTTGGTGTTAAAGAACTCCAAGCGCGTGTTGCGGCTCACTTGAGACGTGAAAGTCGTGAACGTCACCATAAGCTTTCACTTGGAGATTTTCAATTTGATTTGTCGGCTCAGGAGCTTTATGTTGAGAATCAGTTGTTAGATTTGACTAAGTCGGAGTACGGTATTTGTCAATTTTTGGCTGAAAATAAGGGCCAAGTCTTTTCAAAAGAACAAATCTACACGCATTTGTACGGCTATGAGGATAAAGGAAGTCCAACAGCAGTGGCTGAACATATTAAAAATATCCGTGCAAAGCTCAAAGATGTTGGGCAAAATCCTATTGAAACAGTCTGGGGGATTGGTTACAAGTGGCACTAATTAAAAAACGAGAACACTCTCTAAGAACAATCTTGTTATCTTATGTCGTTAGCCTGACGGTCCTCTCGGCAATCAGCAGTCTTCTTATTTTGTATTTGTTCAGCTTGTCTTATCGTTTTGGAGTTGTGATTCCAGCAAATCAAGTTGAGAGTGATTTGTCTGCGGTGAGAAATGAAATTGAAACTTCTAAGGTCTTTAATCCTGATGTTTTACCGGATGGTACTAGTTATGTTTTTTTAACTAGGGAATTTAAGGTTAAGAAGTCTAACATGCCAGTTAACTTGCAAGAAGAATCCTTACTAAATTACCAATTCAAGAATGCTCCCGGTGGGATATACGGCTATTTTCAGTCTTTTGAACGGTCAGATGGTATAGTCATTGTCAACTATCAACTATCACCTAGGTATCATAATGAGTGGATGAATCAGCATTTTCCCAATGCTGATCTATTGATGATTGGCTCAATGATTGTATTCATTCTCCTCATATTTATTATTTTAACTTTTTACTATGCAAATAAATTAAGCCAGCAGCTTAAACCTATATTAAAAGTTACTGAAAAAATTTCCCAACAAGACTTGGATTTTCAAACCTCCCATTCTACAATTAAGGAATTCAATCAGGTTTTAAGTGGCTTGGATCACATGAGGGTTTCGCTCCGTGAATCTTTGATGGAAAATTGGAAGGCAGAGCAAGATAAGCAAAATCAGATTTCAGCCTTGACACATGATTTAAAGACACCACTGACAGTTGCTCGTGGGAATGCAGACCTCTTAGCCATGACTCCCTTGGATGCGGAACAGATGGACTTATTAGAACATTTTCAAAAGGGGATTACACAGGTTGATGCTTATGTTAAAGAGTTGTCCGAACTCAACAAAACGAGTTTGACGAAAACCTTGACGCTTGAAGACATTTCGATTAGGGAATTTATTGAAGACATTTACGATCAAACCTTGTCACTAGCTCAAACGAAACAAATCAATGTAGTATTTGACAAGAAGGATATTAGGAAAGAAATCATAGGCCATTGGGACAGGTCCTTGTTGAATCGAGCTTTTATGAATATTGTTTCAAATGCCGTAGAGCATACACCCAGTGGTAGTCAGTTGCTCCTGACCGCTAGGGTAGAAGAAGATGAATTCAAATTTATCTGCCTTGATTCTGGTCCTGGATTTTCCCTTGAATCTCTTGAAAAGGCTACTCAGCTCTTTTATCAAGAGGATAAAAGCAGACAGAGCCGCAATCATAGTGGCCTTGGTCTGACTATTGCCAATGATATTATTCGCTTACACCATGGTAGTCTTGCTCTTTCAAATGACGATAGCACGAGTGGTGCTAAAGTGACTATCATTTTCCCCCTTTAAATACAGATGACTCCTAGTCGCCAGATGAGGAGTTTTTTGCTATACTACTAAGAGTAAATGAAGAAAGATTTGTGGGGGCAGGATTTCATCTTGTTCTCGAAGAGGTATTAGTGTCATGTCTCAATCAAAAGCAGATTATATTAACGTGATTGGAGCTGGTTTGGCCGGCTCTGAAGCAGCTTATCAGATTGCTAAACGTGGTATTCCGGTAAAACTATATGAAATGCGTGGGGTCAAAGCAACACCTCAGCATAAGACAACAAACTTTGCAGAATTGGTTTGCTCTAACTCTTTCCGTGGCGATAGCTTGACAAATGCTGTAGGGCTTCTTAAAGAAGAAATGCGTCGCTTGGACTCTATCATTATGCGTAATGGAGAAGCTCACCGTGTGCCAGCTGGTGGTGCCATGGCGGTTGACCGTGAAGGTTATGCAGAAGCAGTGACAGCTGAAATTGAGAACAATCCATTAATTGAAGTCATCCGTGAAGAAATCACAGAAATTCCTGATGATGCCATTACAGTTATTGCTTCAGGTCCTTTGACTTCTGATGCTTTAGCTGAAAAAATTCACAAGCTTAACGGTGGAGATGGGTTCTATTTCTATGATGCCGCTGCACCAATCGTTGATAAAGCGACTATCGACATGAACAAAGTCTACCTTAAGTCACGCTATGACAAGGGTGAGGCAGCTTATCTAAACTGTCCAATGACCAAGGAAGAGTTCATGGCCTTCCACGAGGCCTTGACAACAGCTGAAGAAGCTCCTTTGAATTCTTTTGAAAAAGAAAAGTATTTCGAGGGCTGTATGCCTATCGAGGTTATGGCTAAACGTGGTATCAAGACAATGCTCTATGGTCCTATGAAACCAGTTGGTTTGGAGTATCCTGAGGATTATAAGGGTCCACGTGATGGTGACTTCAAGACACCTTATGCGGTTGTTCAGCTTCGTCAGGACAATGCGGCCGGTAGCCTCTATAATATTGTTGGTTTCCAAACCCACCTCAAATGGGGAGAGCAAAAGCGTGTCTTCCAAATGATTCCAGGTCTTGAAAACGCTGAATTTGTGCGATACGGGGTAATGCACCGCAACTCTTACATGGATTCGCCAAACTTGCTTAAACAGACCTTCCAATCAAAATCAAACCCTAACTTGTTCTTTGCGGGACAAATGACTGGTGTTGAAGGTTATGTTGAATCGGCTGCTTCAGGTTTGGTTGCCGGCATCAATGCTGCCCGTCTCTTTATGGGTGAAGATGAGGTTATCTTCCCTCACACAACAGCTATCGGGAGTCTGCCATATTATGTGACACATGCTGAAAGTAAACATTTCCAACCAATGAATGTTAACTTTGGTATTATCAAAGAGTTGGAAGGGCCACGTATTCGTGACAAGAAAGAGCGCTATGAAAAAATTGCTGAGCGAGCTCTTAAAGATTTAAAACCTTTTATTCAAGCTTAGACAACATTAAAATCCCTTACCGAATACGGCAAGGGATTTTCAGATTTAAAAGTATTCAATTAACCAAAGAATTTCTTAGCGATTTCTTGACCTTGTTTGATTTTAGCCCATTGTTGAGGTGTTGCCAACTCATTACCTGAGTCACATGAGGCGAAACCACATTGGTGAGAGAGGAAGAGACGTTCTTTTGGAAGGATTTCACTCGCTTTTTCAAGCAAATCGAGGACACGTTCTTCGTCATCAAGTTCAGTTGTTTTTGATGACAAAAGTCCTAGTACAACTTCAGCCTTGCTGTCTTTGAGGGCTTCGAGAGCCTTGATATCACCAGCTGTATCGCTGTCCCACTCAAGGAAGAAACGGTCATAGTGTTGCTCTGCCAAGAACTTCTTAGCGATGGCTTCGTAAGTTCCTTCGGCAGCAGAACGGCTTTCATAGTTACCACGACAGTTGTGCGTCCAAACCGTTAAACCAATTTCGTGAGCATAGTCTACAACCTCGTTATTGATAGCTACAAACTCATCAGCCAATTCTGCTAAATCAGAATTACCTTCCGCAAAGAAACTTGCAGGGTTTGATGGGTCAAAAAGTTCCCAGAGACAGTCATCAAATTGAACAATTTTTCCACCGACAGCCTTGTATTCTTCCAAGAATTCTTTATAGGCATTAATGATACCTTTTTTGAGGTCTTCATTTGTTTCGTAGACTTGTCCAGGACCAGCCAAACGGTCAAAGATAGCAAGTTCAGTGTAGGCATGAGCAGGTCCCCAGATAGTTTGTTTGGTATATTCATCACCAGCTTCAGCTTTAACCAATTTGTAAATATCTAGGTAATGGTGGTTCTTACCTGAGAGCGGCTCAGTGATGCGAATACCGATATCTTTACGTGTTTCATATTGACCACCATCATGGTCTTTAAAAGTGTAGCCATGCTCAGCAATGTAGCGTTCAATTCCTTTAAATCCCCAGACAAAGTCTAAATGCCACATAGAACGTCCAAACTCACCATCAGTAAGGATGTCAATACCGTTAGCTTTTTGGTCAGCCACAATTTGCTTAATATCTGCAGTTTCAGTTTCTTGATAACCAGGAAGGGCATCATAGAAAGGATACTGGATGTCGTCACGGTGCTCGATTTCGTCCTTATATTTACGGAGATCCGCAGGACGAAGAAGAGAACCTACTAATTGGAATTTAGATTTTGTCATTGTATTTACCTCGAATGTCTATTTATGTCTATAGTACTTCTTATCTAGACTAATGAAAAATAGTTAATTTCTTTCTGAGGGCATAGTTTAAGACTATATAAGGTTTTACCCTGCAAAATGATACTTCCTATGGTAAAATGAAAAGAAAACAATGAAGGTTGGGAACATGCAAAAAACATTCTTTATTATTAAACCAGATGCTGTTAAACGCCATCTAATTGGTCAAGTGCTTGATCGAATTGAGCGACGTGGCTTCGTTATTGAGCGTATGGAGATGCTGATGCTTGACGAAGAACGTCTTAAAGAACATTATGCTCAATTGGTTGATAAACCTTTTTTCCCTAGCATCGCCGAATTCATGATGAGTGGTCCAGCAGTTATTGGTATTATGTCTGGCCCTGGTGTTATCAAGTCATGGCGTGATATGATGGGAGCAACCAATCCGGGTGATGCTGCACCTGGAACGATTCGTGGAGACTTTGCAACTGCACCAGATGGGGACATGATTCCAAATATTGTTCATGGTTCTGATTCAGAAGAATCTGCGGCTCGAGAAATTCAGATTTGGTTTGGTGAATAAGATGGATTTAGTAAAGATTCAATCTGATTTAGCTAAGGGTGGACTGTTAATTGATGTCAGAAGTCCAGAAGAGTATGCAGAAGGTCATGTAAAGGGTGCTCGCTTAATACCTCACACCCAGTTTTTCTCTGCTGACATTCCAGCTGAAAAAGACGCTTCAATTTACCTCTATTGTAAAATGGGGCCTCGTGCAGAATTCGCTGCATCAGTTCTTAAAGAGCGAGGCTATACTAAGGTGACTAACTTGGGTGGCTTGGACGATATGGAAGCACTAGGTTTTGAATTTGAAGAATAATAGGAATAAGGTCACCCAAGGGTGGTCTTATTTGTTTTCAGAAAAGTTTGATAATTACTTGACTACGTTTTCATAAAGGAGTAGAATTTTAATTGAGTTAAGACAAAGCCTATGAAAATGACTTTGCCAGAACTTGACTAACTTAGCGTATTCCAATTGAGATAAGGCTCGGTATTAAGCCAGTGACTCTAATTGGTAGAGGAGGATTTCGTATGTCAAAAGTTGCTATTGTTACAGGTGCAGGTCAAGGTATTGGTTTTGCGATTGCAAAACGTTTGGTTGAAGATGGTTTTAAAGTCGGAGTATTGGACTACAACGCTGAAACTGCAGAAAGCGGTTGCTGAATTGTCAGCAGACAAAGCATTTGCGGTTGTAGCTGATGTATCTAAACAAGCTGAAGTAGCAGCTGCTTTCCAAAAAGTTGTTGATCACTTTGGTGATTTGAATGTTGTTGTTAATAATGCCGGTGTGGCACCAACAACACCACTTGATACTATTACTGAAGAACAGTTCCAACGTACATTTAACATCAATGTCGGTGGCGTTATCTGGGGTGCTCAAGCTGCACAAGCACAATTCAAAGCACTTGGTCATGGTGGTAAAATCATCAATGCAACATCTCAAGCTGGTGTCGTTGGTAACCCTAACTTGACTGTCTATGGTGGTACTAAATTTGCAGTTCGTGGTATCACTCAAACTTTGGCGCGTGACTTGGCTGAATCAGGCATCACTGTCAATGCTTATGCACCAGGTATCGTTAAGACTCCAATGATGTTTGACATTGCTCATGAAGTTGGTAAGAACGCTGGTAAAGATGATGAATGGGGTATGCAAACTTTTGCTAAAGATATTACTCTCAAACGTTTGTCAGAACCTGAAGATGTGGCAGCAGCAGTTAGCTTCTTGGCTGGACCTGACTCAAACTACATCACAGGTCAAACCATCATCGTGGATGGTGGAATGCAATTCCATTAAAATAAAAGGAGAGCGGAAGGCTCTCTTTTTTTGCTTGATAAAACATAATATTTCTGATAATATAATCGTAATTAATTATGCTTTAAAAGGAGCCTTTCTATGTCAGATATTTTACACTATATTATAGAGCACCCATTTTTTAGTCTCATTCTATTGGGAATTGTTGTACTAGCCTTCGGTTTAGCTCCATTTTCAAGTAGTTCTACAGAAAACAAGCGCTCGGCAATTATTAATAAGCACTACAACGATAATTTTAAGAAATAAGAAGGAGTAAATGCGGTCAGAAAGCAGATATTAGAGATAGGCAAAAGCCTGTCTTTTTTGTATAATAGAAGGTAACGATTAGTTTTTTTATAATCACAAGTAAGAACTAGGAAAGATAAAAATGCCAAATATTGAAGAATTAAAACAACGACAGGAGAAGATTCGTAACTTCTCTATTATTGCCCATATTGACCACGGTAAATCAACCCTTGCTGACCGTATTTTGGAAAAGACTGAGACAGTATCAAGTCGTGAGATGCAGGCGCAACTCCTTGATAGTATGGACCTCGAGCGTGAACGCGGTATCACTATCAAACTAAATGCCATTGAGCTTAACTATACAGCTAAAGATGGCGAAACATATATTTTCCATCTTATCGATACACCAGGACACGTGGACTTTACTTATGAAGTGTCACGTTCTCTTGCTGCCTGTGAGGGTGCAATCTTGGTGGTGGATGCTGCTCAAGGGATTGAAGCGCAAACACTTGCCAATGTTTACTTGGCCCTAGATAATGACTTGGAAATCTTACCAGTTATCAATAAAATCGACCTTCCAGCTGCAGATCCTGAGCGCGTGCGTACAGAGGTTGAAGATGTTATCGGACTAGATGCCTCAGAAGCTGTGCTTGCATCAGCTAAAGCTGGTATCGGTATCGAAGAGATTCTCGAACAAATTGTTGAGAAAGTTCCTGCACCTCAAGGTGAAGTCGAAGCGCCTCTCCAAGCCCTTATCTTTGACTCTGTTTATGATGCCTACCGTGGGGTTATCCTCCAAGTGCGTGTGGTTAACGGAATGGTTAAACCAGGCGATAAGATTCAAATGATGTCTAATGGCAAGACCTTTGATGTTACTGAGGTTGGTATCTTCACGCCTAAAGCTGTTGGCCGTGACTACCTTGCGACAGGTGATGTTGGTTATATCGCGGCCTCAATCAAGACTGTTGCGGATACCCGTGTCGGTGATACAGTAACACTTGCGGATAATCCAGCAGCAGAGCCACTCCATGGCTATAAGCAAATGAATCCAATGGTTTTCGCGGGTCTTTATCCAATTGAGTCTAATAAATACAATGACTTGCGTGAGGCCCTTGAAAAGCTCCAATTGAATGATGCCAGTCTTCAATTTGAGCCTGAAACGTCTCAAGCCCTTGGTTTCGGTTTCCGTTGTGGTTTCTTGGGTCTTCTTCACATGGATGTTATCCAAGAACGTTTGGAACGTGAGTTTAACATTGATCTCATCATGACAGCACCATCGGTAGTTTACCATGTTAAAACTACTGACGGTGAGATGCTTGAAGTATCTAACCCATCTGAATTCCCAGATCCTACACGTATTGATGCCATCGAAGAGCCTTATGTTAAAGCTCAAATCATGGTTCCTCAAGAGTATGTTGGTGCGGTTATGGAGTTGGCACAACGTAAACGTGGTGATTTTGAAACCATGGAATATATCGATGATAATCGTGTGAACGTTATCTATCAGATTCCACTTGCTGAAATCGTCTTTGATTTCTTTGATAAATTGAAATCATCAACACGTGGTTATGCAAGCTTTGACTATGAATTGTCAGAATACCGTCGCTCACAATTGGTGAAAATGGATATTCTCCTTAATGGTGACAAGGTCGATGCCCTTAGTTTCATCGTTCACAAGGAATTTGCCTACGAGCGTGGAAAACTTATTGTTGATAAGCTTAAGAAAATCATTCCACGTCAACAATTCGAAGTGCCTATTCAAGCGGCTATCGGTCAAAAAATTGTTGCTCGTACTGATATTAAGGCCCTTCGTAAAAACGTCTTGGCAAAATGTTACGGTGGTGACGTTTCACGTAAACGTAAACTCCTCGAAAAACAAAAAGCCGGTAAGAAACGTATGAAAGCTATCGGTTCGGTTGAAGTACCACAAGAAGCCTTCTTATCAGTACTTTCAATGGACGAAGATGAGAAATAAGAGTAATAGTCAGAATGTGATGTTCTGGCTATTTTTGTAAAAAAGTTATGATAAAGAAGATTTTAAGATTTCCCTTCTCGAAGCGTGGAAGGATTTATACTGCGACTATACTAATGCTTTTCTTTTTAGGGAATATATATATAAAGCACAAATTTCATGAAAAAGCTGTAGAAGAGTTACAGATGGCTCTAAAAGCTGATAAAGTAACTTCCAATGAGATTTTTGGTAGACGTCAACAATATGTTGCAATTAGTCATGAAGAACCCACTTACTATAATTCTGAAGATAATGTAGCTACTGAGATGATTGGTAGAAATCATTTTGTTCGCTATTACGACACCATGAGTAGTCTCCATCAAGCTCATTTGGTAGTTTATGATATCAACAAAAATTTTGAAAAGAAAATTATTAATTTGACCACATATTTGAAGAAAATAAAAGGTTTTAAAGATATTGAGGAGTTGGCTGTGTCTTTAAGAACGATTAATGGTTATGATTATGTGTTCTTGACGAATTCTCAAATTGATAAGCAATTTGCTTACAATTTAGATACGAATAAATTTTTTACTAGAGACTTACCAGATTATTCCTACAGTAAGGATGAATTGCTTTATTTCGGTGATAAGAGTTCTGCTCGTAATCAGGTGAATGATAGCAACATGTGGGGATATTTAAAGAGAGAAGGAAACTTGGATGAGCTTTTAAGAATGTCTCCAGCTCAAACAAACAACCATTTATCAGCTCATCTAAATGTGATCCTAGAGATTGATAATGTAGATACTTCAAAACAAGAGAATCAGATTAATCTATTTAATGACAATCCCGAGGTTAAACATATTTACGAAGAAGCTGTAAATCAGACACCAACAAATGGTAATACAATAAAGAAATTTAAAGTATTGACCCGTCAAGGCAAGGAAGGAGATTTCCCAGCTGGTCCAACTGAACCAGTGAAAAGGAAAGAACCTGATAAACCAAGCGAACCAAAGAAAGTTCCAGAATTTAATGTTTTTCCTGATTCTATTTTTCCTATTAAACCTCTAAGTTTTAGTGAGATTCTTAACCAAAAGGCTCAACAAGACTATCAGAAAGACTATCGAGCTTACGAAAAAGCACGTCAAAAAGTTCAAAAGGATTACGATAGGGAATATAAAGCCTATAAAAAGAAATTGGCTCAATATGAGTCTTATAGAGATAGAGAGTACGAAACACAATCACAAATCTATTTTTCTCCTGAAGAACAAACTAATGATATCTTACATTGGTTGGGAACAAATGGAGAGCAAGCGATTGTAATTTCTGTAGAGGACGGTGCTGGTATTAGGAAGGAAATTCATTCGTTTGCTGATATTAAGGAGTGGGTAGATAAACATGATTACGATAACACTATAAAATCGGACTTTAGAGATTATAAAGAAGCTAAATAAGGATTCATGGGCTTTTAGTCTTTTCAAGAAACCCATTACAAGCATTTTTCTCAGCTTTAGGCTATAATAGACAAAAAGGAATGTTGGGAGGGCCAATATGGATATCACAAGTTTTATTCCTAGTCAGCGACAGGCTATTCTGGAGCGTTTTTAGCAAGTGGAGGCCTTGGGCTTAGGGGCAATTCGTATTGAGTTGAAGGTTGCGAATCCTGTTGGTATCATCTATGAGTGCTACATTATGGCAGGGGAAAATTATTTTTCTGATCAAGCAGTGGTATCCTTCCGTATTCTTTACGAAAAGGACTTGGACCGCATTTCTTTGGATGTCGTTGACATTCCTGCCCGCTCAAGTTTGTCTAATTATCTCCAGCTACTAGAAATTTTTGAAGGCCTGCAAAATTATCTCAATCGAGAGTTTGCTAAGGTAAAAAATACATAAACATCTGATAGCAATCAGGTGTTTCTTTTTGTGATGGAAGTGCAAAATTTCACAATCTTTTTTTCACAAGATTGTCTGAAAACTGTGCTATAATGGTAACAGAATTGTGAAGTGATAAAAGTTTGTGAAAAAACGAGCAGACTTTGACACTTTGTGACTTATACTTGAAAGGAAAATTGGCTCTATCATTTTAGGGCCAGAAGGACTGTGTTCATGTCAGAAGAAAAGCAATTGTATGGTGCGGATTTAGTGGTTGATAGTTTGATCAACCATGATGTTGATTATGTCTTTGGGATTCCAGGTGCAAAAATCGATAGGGTTTTTGATACTTTGGAAGATAAGGGACCTGAATTGATTGTTGCCCGTCATGAGCAAAATGCTGCTTTTATGGCTCAAGGTGTTGGACGTATCACAGGGAAACCCGGTGTAGTATTGGTAACATCTGGTCCAGGTGTCTCAAATTTGGCTACTGGTTTGGTAACAGCGACAGATGAAGGAGATCCTGTTCTTGCTATTGGTGGTCAGGTTAAGCGTGCAGATCTTTTGAAACGTGCCCATCAATCAATGAATAATGTTGCTATGCTTGAACCGATTACCAAGTATGCTGCTGAAGTACATGATGCTAATACACTTTCTGAAACGGTTGCTAATGCCTATCGCCATGCTAAGTCAGGAAAACCGGGTGCAAGCTTTATTTCAATTCCTCAAGACGTGACTGATGCTCCGGTCAGTGTTAAGGCTATCAAGCCTATGACGGATCCAAAACTTGGTTCAGCATCTGTTTCTGATATTAACTATCTCGCACAGGCGATTAAAAATGCCGTATTGCCAGTCTTACTTTAGGGAACGGTGCTTCATCAGAAGCTGTAACTTACTCTATTCGCCAGATTTTGAAACATGTTAAATTACCAGTTGTTGAAACTTTCCAAGGTGCTGGTATCGTGTCACGTGACCTTGAAGAGGATACTTTCTTTGGTCGTGTAGGCCTTTTCCGTAACCAACCGGGGGACATGTTGCTTAAGAAGTCGGACTTGATTATTGCCATTGGTTATGACCCAATTGAGTATGAAGCACGTAACTGGAATGCTGAAATTTCAGCACGTATTATCGTAATTGATGTTGAACCTGCTGAGGTGGATACTTACTTCCAGCCAGAACGTGAATTGATTGGCAATGTAGAAGCAACTTTAGACTTGCTCTTGCCAGCTATTCAAGGCTACAAATTACCTGAAGGATCAGTTGAATATCTAAAAGGGTTAAAAAATACAGTCGTCGAAGATGTTAAATTTGACCGTCAGCCTGAAGAAGGTACCGTACATCCACTCGATTTAATTGAAGTTTTACAAGAACAAACGGATGATGATATGACAGTTACCGTTGACGTTGGTAGTCACTATATCTGGATGGCTCGTTATTTCAAATCTTATGAACCACGTCATTTGCTTTTCTCAAATGGGATGCAAACTTTGGGGGTTGCTCTTCCGTGGGCCATCTCTGCAGCTTTGGTTCGTCCTAAGACAAAAGTCATTTCTGTTTCTGGTGACGGTGGTTTCCTCTTCTCAGCACAAGAATTGGAGACAGCAGTTCGATTGAAATTGCCAATTGTTCATATTATCTGGAACGATGGCCATTATAATATGGTGGAATTCCAGGAAGAAATGAAGTATGGTCGCTCTTCGGGGGTTGACTTTGGTCCAGTTGATTTTGTAAAATATGCTGAGAGCTTTGGAGCGAAAGGTTATCGTGCAACAAGTAAAGAGGAGTTTTCTAGCTTGCTCCAAGAAGCCTTGGCTCAAGCTGTAGATGGACCAGTCCTTATTGATGTTCCAATCGACTATAAAGATAATATTAAACTCGGCGAAACTATTTTGCCAGATGAATTTTACTAAAAAGAGGGTGTAGACATGTCTGAAGCCATAAAATTATTTCAATATAATACTTTGGGAGCCTTGATGGCTGGGCTTTATGGAGGTACTTTAACAGTTGGTGAATTGTTGGAGCATGGAGACTTGGGTCTTGGAACTTTAGATTCTATTGATGGAGAGTTGATTGTTCTTGATGGTAAAGCCTATCAAGCTAAAGGCTCTGAAGGTAAAGTCGAAGTGGTAGAAGTTTCTCCAGATGAAAAAGTTCCCTATGCAGCAGTCGTACCTCACCAAGCTGAAGTTATCTTCCGTCAACGTTTTGAAATGACTGATAAAGAACTTGAGGATCGTATTGAATCTTACTATGATGGGGTTAATCTCTTCCGTTCCATCAAGATTAAAGGGCATTTTAAACACATGCATGTCCGCATGATACCTAAGTCTACTCCTGATACGAAATTTGCTGAAGTTGCGACTCATCAACCAGAGTATGAATCTGATAATATTTCAGGTACCATCGTTGGGATTTGGACACCAGAAATGTTCCACGGTGTGAGCGTGGCTGGCTATCATTTACATTTTATATCAGATGATTTATCATTTGGTGGGCATGTCATGGACTTTATTATTGACAATGGTATAGTTGAAGTCGGTCCAGTTGACCAACTCGATCAACGTTTCCCAGTTCAAGACCGTCAGTATCTCTTTGCTAAATTCAATGTCGATGAGATGCGTGAAGATATTACCAAGGCTGAATAAAATATTTTAAAGATATCAATCGATTATAGTTAGAACTTTCCTAGATGATTAGGAAAGTTTTTTTGTTTTTTTAAGGTACTTCTATATCGAAGTAGTTGACAGATGTAATTAAAGGGTTACAATTCGTGCTATAAAGTTCGATATGGAACTAAAACTCAAAGAAAGACATGGTGTTTTATAATGGATTATTTGAAAGTGCTAGTCGAAGAGATTCATTCAGTTGTAGTGGCAACGGTTGATGAAACGGGACATCCGCATACAGCTGTTATGGACATGATGTGGGAGGACGGGAAAACAGTTTATTTTTTGACTGCCGATTTTAAACCCCTCTACAAACGGCTTAAGGAAGATGGACGTGTAGCAGTGACAGGGATGACTCAAGGTGCCGGAACTATGGATCGTAAATCTATTTCCCTAACCGGTCAGGTGGAATGGATTGGAAAAGAACATTTAGAAGAGTTGTTAAAAGCCAATCCATACATGTATGAGATTTATCCGACGGAGGAGGGACGTAGTCACCTACAAGTCTTTCGTTTTAAAAATGCAGTAGGCAATTTATGATTTGACGCAATTGCCTCCCTATCAAGCAAGATTTGAAATTGAGGGATGATAAGATGACAAAGATTCAAGATGCAAAGAAAATCATTGAAGAAGCAGATAAAATTGTGATCGGAGCGGGAGCTGGCTTATCTGCAGCGGCTGGTTTAACCTACTCAGGCTCACGTTTTGAGGTTTTCTTTAAAGATTATATTGTTCGTTATGGCATGCAGGATATGTATTCTGCAGCATTTTATCCTTTTGAGACCGCTGAGGAGCGCTGGGGTTATTGGGCTAAGCATATCTATCATAATCGTTACCAGCCAGAGGGACTTTTGCTTTATAGAGATCTTTTCGACTTGGTTAAGGACAAGGATTATTTTGTGATTACGACCAATGTAGATGGGCAGTTTATGAAGACAGGATTTTCTCAGGAGCGTTTCTTTGAAGTGCAGGGCAACTACGGAGAATGGCAGTGCTCCGTCCCTTGTCGTCAGAAAGTCTTTGATAATAGAGGAGCTGTCATGGAGATGCTAAAAGAAATCAAGGACTTGAAAATTCCAACTGACTTGATACCGTATTGTCCTCATTGTGGGGCGCCAATGACCATGCATTTACGTGTAGACCAGGCTTTTGTCCAAGATGAGACTTGGGAGGCTTCTTATGAAGCTTATCTAGGATTTTTAGAAGGGATGGAAAATCAAAAGGTTGTCTTCTTGGAATTGGGTGTCGGATACAATACGCCGTCCATCATTCGCTATCCTTTTGAGAAAATGACAGCAGTATTTCCAAAGGCCCATTTGATTCGCCTCAATCGTGATTATCTTGAATGTTTTGCTGCTTCAAAGGAAAAGACAATTTCTATAAACGATGATATGAGGGAGGTACTCCAACAATGGCTAGCAGACTAGAATATTTGATTGATGTTTTAAAAAGCGAGCAAGGATTGACAGAGCTAGAGATTCCTGAAAAGGTAGAGGAGCAAGAAGTGTTATATCGGGCTCTTCAAAATGTCCGCTATCCGGCACCAATGACAGCCGACTTTCTCTACCAACAAGACCGTTATTTACAAGAAAAACTAGTAGAAAAAGGAGTTGTAGACTTGAAAGACTTGACTCCCATTCTGCCCAATCTCTACCTGTGGCAAGGCGATATCACTCGCCTGGCAGTCGATGCCATTGTCAATGCGGCCAACAGCAAGCTTTTAGGCTGTTTTGTACCTAATCATTCTTGTATTGACAATGCCATTCACACAGCTGCGGGGGTTGAACTACGTTTAGCCTGTCAGGAGCTCATGCAGGAGCAAGGAGAGGTTGAAGCTACGGGTCAGGCAAAGATGACCAAGGCCTACAATCTACCTTCTCGCTATGTCCTTCACACGGTTGGGCCCGTTATCTATGACAAAGTGACAGATTTGGAAAGACGACAGTTAGCGTCATCTTATGAAGCGTGTTTGACCTTGGCTTATGAAAAAGGTCTTAGAAGCTTAGCCTTCTGTTGTATCTCAACAGGAGAATTTCATTTTCCAAATGAAGAGGGAGCCAAGATTGCGATAGAGACGGTTCTACAGTTTCAGAAAAAACACCCTGATATGACAGTTGTATTCAATGTTTTTAAAAATTTTGATTATACGATTTATCAAACATTATTAAAAAAAATGTTTCTATATAGAAACAGTTGACGGATGTAACAAACAGTGATACAATAGCTTTAATATTTCGATATAGAACAAAAAGGAGACAAAATGGACAAGATGTTAGGGGGCTACCAAGCTCTACAGATACGCTTATTGAACGGGCGACTTTTTCAAAAACTCTTGAGCAAGGAACCAGATGCCAAATACCGTAGTGAACAAGGAAAAATCTTAACAGTGCTTTGGCAAAAAGAAGATGGTCGAGCAACTGCGACAGATATCGCCCTCGCTTCAGGATTAGCTAACAATACACTGACCAGTATGATTAAGAAATTAGTGGACCAGGGCTTGGTTACGATTAAACAGAGTGACCAAGACAAGCGCAAGAAGTTTGTCGTTTTGACCGATCTCGGTTGGGCGCAAAAAGAAATTGGAGACCGTGTTAGCAAAGAACTGGGAGAGATTTTCTACCAAGGCTTTTCTGATCAAGAAATCCGAGAATTTGAAGCCTATCAAGAGCGTATTATCACAAATTTAAAAGCTAAAGAAAATGATATGTAGGGAAAGGAAGTAACAGTTATGATTGGAATAACAGGTGTAACAGGGAAATTAGGCTCTTATGTGGCTGATCTTGTCGATCAGCAAGGAATTTCTTCTATCCATCTGGCAAGAAGCCCAGAGCGTGCAAAAGTCTACGCGTCAGCGGAAATTCGTAAGATGGTGTATGCCAATACTCCAGAGGTGGTTGAGGCCTTAAAGGGAATCGATGTCTTATTGATGGTCTCTGCTCGGGAAAATCCAGAGCGTGTTGAGGAACACAAGAGTTTTTTAGATGCCGCAAAGCTTGCTGGAGTGCAGCATATCGTCTATACCTCCTTTTACGGAGCAGATGAAAAAGCAACTTTTACCTTGTCTCGTGATCATGCCCAGACAGAAGCCTATATCAAGGAGTTAGGATTCACCTATACATTTTTGAGAGATAATTTTTACTTGGACTTCTTTATTGATATTGCTCTTGAAAATGGAGAAATTCGTGGTCCGGCTGGCAGGGGCCGTGTGTCAGCTGTTGCCCGTAAGGACACTTCTAGGGTCGCAGCAGAGATTCTCTTAAACCCTAAGGAATGGGAAAATCAAACCTTGAATCTAACAGGACCAGAGGATATTTCTATGGAAGAAATCGTAGAGCTTCTCTCAAAAGAGACCGGTAATGCCATCACGTATGTAGACGAATCGGTAGAAGAGGCCTATGAGTCACGGAAAAAATGGCCAGCACAAAACTGGGAGTACGATGCTTGGGTCAGTACCTATACAGCTATCAAAGTTGGGGAACAAGCTGGGGTTTCAACAGATGTCGAAAAAGTCTTAGGACGTCCAGCTATGAGTTTGGTAGAAGTTGTAAAATCTAGTTTATCGCAATAGAATTGTCGAAGAAGCATGACATTCTGTGTATAGATTGAGGGGGAAAGCAATGAAAGCAGTTGTTGTGAGCACTCCAGGTGGACCAGAGGTATTAGAAGTGGTCGAACGACCAAAACCAGTCCTGAAGGCAGGTTGGACCCTGGTGAAAATCCAAGGCTTTGGTATCAATCACAGTGAAATTTTTACCCGCAAGGGAGAGTCACCATCTGTAAAGTTTCCTCGTGTGTTAGGGATTGAGTGTGTCGGTCTTGTGGAAGAAACGACTCGACCAGATTTGAAGATTGGCCAGCAAATCATTTCCATTATGGGGGAGATGGGGCGAGCCTTTGATGGAGGCTATGCAGAGTATACCCTTCTTCCAAATGAGCAAATTTATCCGATCAAGACAGAACTTGATTTGGAAAGTTTGATTGCCCTTCCGGAAACCTATTACACGGCATTTGGCTCTTTTCTTAACCTCAAGATTGAGGAGAAAGATAGCGTGTTAGTTCGCGGGGCTACTAGTGGTGTAGGAATTGCCTTTGCTAAACTGCTGAAAGGGAAATTTCCTGAGATTCATCTGGCAGGAACTAGCCGAAATTTAGCTAAGGAAGAACGACTGAAAGCGGTCGGATTTGATCAGGTGATTTTGGAGAAGGATGGTGTCTTGCACACGAAAGAGCAGTTCGATAAGGTTTTGGATCTTGTTGGTCCAAGCGCTATTCTCGATACTTTTGCGCGGACAGCAGAAGGTGGGATTATCTGTTCTTGTGGGCTACTGGGTGGTCAGTGGACTGTTCCAGACTTTGATCCGATCGAGATGCTCTCTCGCAATCTCTACTTGACGACCTTTGCTTCTGGCAATGTGTCTCATGACAAGCTCCAGGCTTTGGTAGATTTTGTCGAGCAGTACCATGTGGATGTACGGCCTGAAAAAGTTTATAAGATTGACCAAATTCAGGAAGCGCATGCTTATCTGGAAGGAAGCCATTCTTTTGGTAAAGTGATCGTAAAAAATGAGGAAGATTAAATGATTGAATACAAACATGTAGCCTTGCGCTACACGGAAAAGGACATTTTGAAAGATGTCAATCTCCGTATTGAAAATGGAGAATTCATGGTGCTAGTGGGTCCATCAGGATCTGGTAAGACCACCATGATCAAGATGATTAACCGTCTTTTGGAGCCGACAGATGGCAATATCTATATGGATGGGAAACGCATCAAGGACTATGATGAACGGGAGTTACGTCTCAGCACCGGCTATGTCCTTCAAGCCATTGCCCTATTTCCTAACTTGACCGTTGCGGAAAATATTGCTCTCATTCCTGAGATGAAGGGCTGGAGCAAGGAGCAAATTGCTTCTAAAACAGAAGAACTCTTGGATAAGGTTGGCCTACCTGCTGCAGAGTATGCAAATCGCATGCCTAGTGAATTATCTGGTGGGGAGCAACAGCGGATTGGCATTGTCCGAGCTATCATTGGGGAACCAAAAATTCTATTGATGGACGAGCCCTTTTCAGCCTTGGATGCCATCTCTCGAAAACAATTACAAGAATTGACCAAGGCCTTACATAAAGAATTCGGCATGACGACCATCTTTGTAACACATGATACGGATGAGGCCTTAAAATTAGGGGATCGAATTGCAGTTTTGCAGGATGGAGAAATTCGCCAGGTGGCAGACCCTGAAACAATTTTACAAGCGCCTGCGACAGACTTTGTAGCAAACTTGTTTGGAGGTAGCCTTCATGTCTAATTTCATTTCAACCTTTCAAGAACGTTTTGGGGACTGGTTAACGGCCCTCGGACAGCACTTACAATTGTCTCTTTTGACCTTAATTATTGCAATTTTCCTTTCAATTCCTTTGGCCATTTATCTTAGTACGCGCGAACGTGCCAGTAATTGGGTCTTGCAACTCGCTGGTGTCTTTCAAACCATCCCTTCCATGGCCCTTCTAGGACTCTTTATCCCTATTATGGGAATTGGAACTCTTCCTGCTTTAACAGCTCTAGTCATTTATGCGATATTCCCAATTTTGCAAAATACTATTACAGGATTGCGTGGGATTGACCCTAGTTTGGAAGAAGCTGGGATTGCCTTTGGGATGACCAAGTGGGAACGCCTCAAGAAGTTCGAGATTCCACTGGCTATGCCTGTGGTGATGTCAGGGGTAAGGACTTCTGCGGTAATGATTATAGGGACAGCAACCTTGGCAGCCTTGATTGGGGCTGGAGGACTTGGTTCCTTTATCCTTCTAGGTATTGATCGAAGAAATTATAGCTTGATTCTGATTGGGGCCATTTCTTCAGCGGTTCTTGCTATTTTATTCAATATTGTTCTAAAATGGATGGAAAAAGCCAAGTTACGCACGATTTTTGCAGCTTTCGCTATTATGGTGCTTGGTTTGGGAGCAAGTTACGCACCAAGTATGATGCCTCAGAAAGAGAAAGAAAATTTAGTCATAGCCGGTAAATTGGGACCTGAACCAGAGATTCTCATGAATATGTACAAGCTTCTCATTGAGGAGAATAGTGACATGACGGTGACGGTTAAGCCTAACTTTGGGAAGACAGATTTCCTTTATCAAGCGCTTAAAAAGGGTGATATTGATATCTATCCAGAATTTACAGGGACCATTACAAGCTCTCTCTTGCAGCCAGCTCCTAAAGTCAGCAACGACTCCAAAGAAGTTTTCGAGGTTGCGCGTGATGGTATAAAGAAACAAGATAGTCTAGCTTTGCTCAAACCCATGGCTTATCAAAACACCTATGCAATTGCTGTTCCGAAAAGTATTGCGAAAGAGTATCATCTGAAGACGATTTCTGATCTCAAGAAAGTTCAGGACAAGCTCAAGCTGGTTTCACGTTGGAATTTAACGACCGTGAGGACGGAAACAAAGGACTTCAATCAGTTTATGGACTAAATCTTAATGTAGCTACCATGGAGCCGGCACTTCGCTATGAGGCAATCCAACAAGGCAACATCCAAATAACAGATGCCTATTCAACAGACCCAGAAATTGCTCAATATGATTTAGTTGTTCTAGAGGATGACCAACACCTCTTCCCACCTTACCAAGGAGCACCCCTCATGAAAGAAGCTCTTCTTAAGAAACATCCAGAATTGGAAGGTATTCTTAATAAGTTATCTGGTAAAATCACAGAGAGCCAAATGAGCCAAATGAACTACCAAGTGGGAGTAGAAGGAAAACCTGCTGCTCAAGTAGCGCGTGACTTTTTGGTCAAACAGGGATTATTGAAGAAATGATCAAGCAAGAAAAAATACAAGAAACTCTTCTGCGACTCTGTGAGCACTATGGAGAACAAAATTGGTGGCAATCGGATAATAAGATTGAAGACTTGGTATCGACCATTCTGATCCAGCGAACAACAGAGAAGAATGCTAAGTTGGCTTTAGCTGGTCTTATGGATGTCATGACAGTAGAGAAAATCCTGGCTTTACCGCTAGAAGAGTTACAGGAACGTATTCGACCTGCTGGATTTTTTAAGCAAAAATCTCAAACGATTAGGGGACTTCTGATCTGGTTAAGAGAAGTTGGTGGTTTTGAGGTTCTGTCCAAGATTGGAACAGAAGAGTTACGGAAGCAACTTTTGGAGTTAAAAGGGATTGGACCAGAGACTGCAGATGCACTTTTACTTTATCTTTTTGATCGTCCAGTTTTTATTTCTGATGAATATGCGAGAAGACTCTTTCGACGCTTAGGATTTGGAAACTTTGATACTTATAATGACATGCACGCTGTTTACGGTAACGTCTTGGAAGGGCTCACTCTTAAACAATGCCAAGAGATTCATGCTGTCATTGATGAACATGGGAAAGCTTTTAGCAAAAGTAAAGGCCAGTTAGATGAAAGTTGGTTACGATAAAAAAGAGCCTGGGACAGTCGTTCCCTGACGCCACAAAAGCAACGGATTTTGTACTGATTCCAAACGTCAGAAAATTTATTTTTAAGCAAAGGATTTAGTTCTGTATTGCACAGGACTAAGTCCTTTTAGTTTTATCTTAATACGTTTGTTGTTGTAATAATTAATATAGTCTACAATAGCTTGTTCCAAATGCTCAATTGACTTAAACGTCTTCTCATAACCATAAAACATCTCAGACTTCAGAATGCCAAAGAAGGATTCCATCATGCCGTTGTCTGGGCTATTGTATTTACATGACATAGATGACTGGAGTATAAGAGTCATCCAAAAGTATGTGCCTCCTTGTTCAATATCAAAAGATTGGTGAAATAAATAGCGAATATCCCTTTTTATTTTGCTCCAAATCTGATTTTTGGATGGAAATACCAGATGATAAAGTAAATCATTTCGAAAATAAAAAAGACAAACGCCCAAAATGACGTTTGTCTAGAAAAAGGAAGTTGTCCTTGTACTTTAGCTTAACTTATTAGCTTAGATCGTATGTTACTCAACAGATTTTAGGGCTTCGAGCATATTGACTTTCTTAAGGTGTTGGTTCACAAAGATACCGAGACCTGTCAGAATGACAATAACTACAAGTGTTGGAATAGCATAGATGAGCCAGCCCAGGCTTGGATTGAACATGATATTTTCAGGAGGGATAACCTCTACCATGTATTGATGCAATCCCCAACCAAGTCCGAATCCAACCAAGATACCAATGATAGAGAGATAAATGGTTTCTCGATAGATGTAGAATGTCACTTCTTTGTCAAAGAAGCCTAGAACCTTAATGGTTGATAACTCACGGATACGTTCTGCCACATTGATATTTGTCAAATTAAAGAGAACAACTAAAGCAAGAAGAACAGAAATCCCAATCAATACTGCCATAACACGGCTAAGGGAGTTGACGATGGTCTTGATTTGTGCCTTTAGAGTAGTATTTTGAACAACCCCTTTGACACCATCAAGCTCCATAAATTGACTGGCTGTTTGCTCAACGTTTTTGTCTGAGTGATTCTTCAGTGTCAGAATAGTAGCATTCTGGCTCGCCTCTTTACCAAAAGCATTCTTGTAAGTAGATTCATTCATAAAGATGAAGTGGCCCATATACATTTCAGAAATACCAGCAACTTTGAGTTTGATATCCTTGTCTTGGCTATTTTGAACGGTTAACTCATCCCCTACAGAAACACCAGCTAAGTCTGCCAACTTCTCAGAAATAATAATCCCTTTGTCGGTCAATTCGAGTTTTTGACCAGTTTCACGATTATTGAGCTTGATGTAATGTTGTAGAGTTTCTTGATTCTTGTCTTTGACCACAAGGGTTGTGATATCTTGACGATCGTTATTAGTTCCTGCCTCTTTTGAGAGCATTTCGTAATGAATAGAAAGATGTTCCTTGACCTTGCTATCGTTAATTAATTTTTGGATGTTTTCCTTTTCCTGCTCATCCAGATGATCCTTGTTTGCGACAATCATATCATAGCGAATGATGTTAGGGAATTGGCGTGTGTTAAGGTCTCCAATAGAAGAACGAATACCGAGTCCAGCAAAGAGAAGTGCGATGGAACCGCAGACACCAAAAATAGTCATGAACATCCGTTGCTTGTAGCGGAAAATATTACGGGCAGTGACTTTTTGTGTAAAGTTCATCCGGTTCCAAAGTGGGGTGATGCGCTCCAGAAGAATCTTAGAACCAGATGTTGGAGGTTTTGGAAGAAGAAGAAGTTGGGCTGGCTTTTCTCCTAATTCGCGCTTGGCTACCATGAAAGCAGGAAGAACTGTGGACAAAGACCAAGTACAATAGCTAGAAGAGTCTTAAACGGATAAAAGTGTAACTCAATCGGTGCGAGGAGGATTCGCTCTTTATAACTATTGTATATGATAGTTGGAAGGAGAATGTGACCTGCAGCAACCCCAATAGCAGTACCAATCATACTTGTCACAAATCCATAAATAATAAATTTACGGATGATGTCCTTGTTTTGGTAACCGAGAGCTTTGAATGTCCCTGCCTTAATCCGTTCTTCTTCGACGAAGCGTCCCATTGTTACAAAGGTAACCAAGGCAGCAATAAAGTAGAGGATAACAGGGAAGATATTACTGAGGTTCTGAAAAACAGAAGCGTTGGTCTCATATGAAACGTACCCTTCTGACCAACGAGCTTCACGACGTGTGTAGACATCGTAGCTTGGTTCAGCAATGCTATCGAGTTTTTCTTGAGCTTCCTTTATTTGCTCCTTCTTTTCAGCGATTTCATCTTGTGCTTGTGTCAATTGTCCCTGGACAAGAGGATTCTTATCCTGACCGCTCGCTTTTGCTTGTTCTAGTTTCTTGTTAAGTTCAGTCTCTGCCGTTTGAAGTTGACTTGTTTGTTGGTCAATCTCAGCCTGTGGATCAGCTTTTAATTCTTTCAAACGGTTAGCAGGCTGATCTTTCACTAATTTCGAGCTCATCCTCGTGTTTGGAAACCTTGTCAGTGTAATCCTGGGTATAGGGGTTAGCAGTACGGACGTCTTTGTAAGCTAAGCGTGCAATCATGTAGACATCGGAATCAAAACTAGATTCAGGAACAACCGCATAACCTTTGAGTTCCCCACTACCAGCTGTCGATGAACCGAGATCAACACTTGATAAGATTTCAGATGACTGAACAAAGCCAGTGATGGTAAAGGTGTGTTCTTTTAAGACATCCTTACCATTGTCACCCTCTTTTTCAGAAAACGAGATCTTGTCACCAATCTTATATTTGTCTTGATAGACTGAAGAAAGAGCAATTTCACCTTGCTTACTTGGAAGTTTTCCTTTTACAACCTCATAAGTTGAGATATCCTTTGGTTTTGAAAATAGTCGAAAGGCATCAGTGGAGTCTTTCAGAACGACATCTTTAAAGTAACCGTACTCAATGTTTGCCTCTGATGAGACTTGATTTAGGAGGTCTTGATCTGACTGGTTCAGTCCATAGCTACCAGTAACTGTGAGGTCAGCAGTTTGGTGTTTAGTGAAATAGCTTGTTCCCGTGTGTTGCATATCGGGGGGTGTCACCTTTAGACCCACAAGAGCGAAGAACCCAAGGCCATAAGTGAAGCAATAGAAACCACCCGTCCTTTAGAACTAGAGAAAGACTTTCTCACGTCCTTCCAATAAGTTTTACGATTCATGAGACATCCTTTCTAGTACTCGAGGCTATCAATATCTTGTGGAGTTGCATTGAGTTCAATACTTTGAACACGCGCATCATGCATATGAATCACACGATCAGCAATCGGGGCAAGCGCCCCGTTGTGAGTGACAATGATAACAGTAGCTCCTTCATTGCGAGCCTTATCTTGGAGAATCTTCAAGACCTGTTTTCCAGTATTGTAATCCAGGGCTCCTGTAGGTTCGTCACAGAGGAAAATTTTAGGATTTTTTGCGACGGCGCGAGCAATAGCTACTCGTTGTTGTTCACCACCAGACAATTGTGCAGGGAAGTTGTTGATGCGTTTTCCTAGACCAACATCAATCAAAGTTTGTTCCGCATCTTTAGCATCCGCAACAATTTCAGAAGCCAACTCTACATTTTCTTTGGCCGTTAAGTTTGAGACCAAGTTATAGAATTGAAAGACGAATCCGACATCGTCTCTACGATAAGCTGTTAATTGTTTCGCATTATAATTGGAGATGTCTTTCCCATCGATGATGACCTTTCCTTCATCATTGGTATCCATACCACCAAGAATATTGAGAACAGTTGATTTTCCTGCCCCAGAAGAACCGAGTATAATCACTAACTCCCCTTTTTCGATCTCGAATGTGATATCATTGTTTGCGATGATTTCCACATCACCTGTTTTATACCGTTTGTAACTATGTTTCATTTCAATATACGCCATGTGTATTTGTCTCCTTTAAAAGTTATCGGCTGCTAAAACAACAACCTGTTGAATGATTACGAAGGTTATTTTATGATTTTTTAAATACGATTGCTACAACAAAAAACAACAATGTGTTGAAATAAGGATACGAAAGTGATATTAATAAATGAAAATCCTTGATGATAGTTGACAATTTCAAAAATCAAGATATACTTTAATCAACAATATGTAGAAACAAGGGGTTTGTATGCAACAGAGACAAACGACAACTAAGTCAGATATTAAAGAAGCCTTCATTCAGCTTTTAGCGACAAGAAACTTAGAGGATATAACGATTAGTCAGTTAACTAAAAAAGCGGGTGTTAACCGCTCGACATTTTATCTGCACTACCTAGATAAACAGGATTTTTTAGAGCAATTAAAAGAAGAAACCATAACGACGGTTCGTATGATTTTAAGGAAAGAAACCTTTTATCCCAAAGAAGCCTTAGAAGACATCTTGTCTTATTTCCAAGAGAACAGTGCTTTCTTTGCTGAAATTGCAAAAAATCCAAGCTTTCGTTTTGCAGACAATATTCGTTCTTTTATTTTGGGAATGATTGAGTCAACACCACGTTCTCGACCAGTCATTGTGGCAGCTTATCAAATGCCAGAGCGCTATGCTATTACCATGTATGTTTCTGGTTTGACAGGACTTATTGTCGACTGGATTATCAATGGGACTCAAGAAAGCCCCCAACAATTGACCAAAATTATACTGGATTCTCCAGGAATGGAGTGGTTTAAGGGATAAGGTGGAGATGGACAAGAAATAATTTAATTTGATTTTTTACTAAATTTTCTACATTCACTTGTAGTTTTAAAACAAGGTTAACAATTTAAGGAGCTGAACGTTTCAATGAATCAATATACCATCCCACAATTTATCGTCGATGCTTTTACAGATACTGTTTTTAAAGGGAACCCGGCGGCTGTTTGTCTTCTTGATAAATGGTTGTCAGATGATACTTTACAGAATATTGCTAAAGAAAATAATCTTTCTGAGACAGCTTTTACGGTTAAAAATGATGATTACTACGAATTACGTTGGTTTACTCCAGGTGGGGAAATCGATTTGTGCGGCCATGCAACCTTGGCAACGGCTTTTGTTCTTTTTAGATTTTTTGAAAAGAATGCTGAAAGTCTAACTTTTGCAACACAGAGTGGGGAACTTTTGGTTACCAAAAAAGGTGAGTACTATGAGCTGAATTTTCCAGCATACTCCACGCAACAGGTTGCAGTCACAAGTGAGATGGAAGAAGCAATCGGTGTCCGTCCGCTTGAAGCATGGCTTGGAAGAGATCTAGTATGTGTCTTACCTCATGAAAATGAGGTCATTAATGCAAATCCAGATTTTGATAAAGTAAAAGCTTTAGATGGGCTCCTCCTGAATATCACTGCCAAAGGAAGCAAGTATGATACTGTGACACGAAGTTTTGCCCCAAATTATCAGTCAAGGAAGATCCAGTCTGTGGCTCAGGACACTGTCATGTCATTCCTTTGTGGGCTAATAAGTTGGCACAAGCTGAATTTAGGGCCTACCAAGCCTCTGAAAGGAGTGGACTGCTCTTTTGTCGTCTAGCAGGAGATAGGATTTACCTTGCAGGTAAAGCTACCCTTTATAGTCGTGGTGAAATTTATGTCATGGACTAAATTTCTGTCGATTACGAAAACGTAGAAGTATTAGTGACAGTAATGAAAACAAAATCTCAGTCGAAAGATGTCTAGCTCAGCTAGGCATTTTAAATTTCACAACATTTTTTAAAGAATTTTCAGAAAAGACTTGACAATTTTGAAAATAAGCGTATTATAAGACTATGAACTTTTAAAAATAGTAATTTTACTATATTAACTCATGTCGACTACGGATGGTATGGTAAAGTGACTATATGGTTCTAATAACTATTCTATAGAGCGTTGCGTCCGAAAGTCATTCCTGACACGGCTCTTTAAAAACAAAAGGAGAAGATTATGAAAACAGAACCGATTCATCGTACCAGTATGTGGAAATTTAAGTTAAGTGCTGCCACCATGACTTTGATTCCCGCTGCCGTGGGGATTAACTATGTTGCCAAAGCCTTGGCGGAGGGGTTAAAGTTACCCGTTTGGCTGGGGTCTTTGGGAACCTTTCTTGCCAGCATGTTGGCTGGGCCGGTTGCCGGTGCCATCAGTGGTTTCATCAACAACGTGATCTATGGGCTTACCTTATCGCCAATTTCAACCGTGTATGCGATTACCAGCATCGGAATTGGGATTGCTGTCGGAGTTTTGCACGCCAATGGGTGGTTCTCGTCAGCGCGACGAGTATTTGTTTCTGCTATTATTATTGCCTTCGTTTCAGCTGTCATTTCAACGCCACTCAACGTCATCTTTTGGGGTGGTCAGACCGGTATCGCTTGGGGTGACTCATTGTTTGCGGTAATGGTCGCCAATCATGCACCAGTGTGGCTGGCCTCATTTACCGATGAGTTTGTCTTGGATATTTTGGATAAAGTCTGCGTGGCCTACCTCGCATTCTTCATCTATCGTCAGCTGCCGAAGCGGATGGTGCACTTCTTTAGCGGTGATAAATGATGACTGATCAAACATTGATTTCTGGAGCGCCACGGGTCAAGCTCAAGTGGTACCAGGTGATTGATCCGATTACTAAGCTCTTGTTCATCTTGGACATGACGTTGTTGAGCTTTACCAGTATGAATTTATTGCTTCAGGCCGGATTAATTCTTGTCGCAACACTGCTATTGTTATTTTCCAAATTGAGTTCTACCATCTTTAAGGCGCTAGGATTCAGCCTGTTTCTGATTTGCACCATGCTGATCATCCAAGGGTTATTTTACAGTCGGAATCAAACTGTGCTGTTTTCTGTGCTTGGGGTGTCGTTCTACAAAGAAGGCCTGATTTACGCCACCACTCTGGGTTGTCGAGTATTGGTGATTATTTTGACCAGTGGCTTTTTTATGGTGACCACGAGTATTTCAGAAAACGCGGCCTATTTGGAAATGTCCGAATTGTCTTATAAAACCGTCTACGTTCTGATGTCGGTGTGTTATATTTTACCGGAAATGATGCGAAATATGCGGAAAATCCAGCAGGCTCAAAAAGTTCGCGGAACCAATCCGCAAAAAACGTTGATTCAGAAATTAAAGTCAGTCCTGCCGGTTCTAATTCCATTGGTGATTAAGACCTTGGATCAATCGATGACGCGGTCGATTTCTCTCCAACTGAGAGGTTTTGATAATCTCAACCGGACTGTCAGAACCTCCCAGCGCGTGTATCGCCTGTCGCGGACGCTGCACATTGGTCTGACTGGATTGGCAATTTTATTGATTGGGTGGAAGATATGGACGAAGATAAACGGATTGTAATTGAAAATTTGACTACCCGTTATCCGGGTACTGAGCAACCACAACTGCGTCAGATTAACGCGGAGGTTCATACCGGTCAGGTGGTTGGGATTATCGGGAATAGCCACTCCGGCAAATCGACTTTGTGCCATGTGCTAGCAGGGGTCATTCCCAAAATTATGTCTACTGAGATTGAGGGCGACTGGCACATGTTTGGCCAGCGAGTGTCCGACAATTGGCCCGTTTATAATGCCATGAATGGAGTTGTACTGCAAAATCCAGCTGGCCAACTAAGCGGGTTGGCAGACACGGTTGCCGATGAAATCGCCTTTGACTTGATTAATCAGGGAATGGCTGAAGGACTGATTCAAAAACGGGTTGAAGAAATTGCCACGCAAATGGGGCTGATTGAACAGCTGAATTTGCGTCCCGAGAGCCTTTCCGGTGGTCAGAGCCAGCGGTTGGCAATTGCCACGGCGATTGCGGCTAACCCGGCTGTTTTGATTATGGATGATCCGACCAGTCAGATGGATCCCCTTGGCCGCCGACAATTTTTCCAATGGCTAGCCCAAGTCAAAGAGACGACTGTCTTCATTGTCACCAGTGAAATTGACGATTTGTGCGAAGTCGCCGACGTTGTGTGGGTGCTGCACGAGGGTCAAATGGTAGCCCAGGGCAGGCCGGGTGAGGTGTTTAATCATTTGGCAGCTGACTGGCAGATTCCAGCCCCGACAATCCAGCAACTTGCTCAAAAAATGGATTGGCACTTGGCTGATGGCCGGTATCCGGTGAATTACGCTGATCTGAAGGAGGTTCGTTATGTCCACAATTGAACTGAACAACCTGACGTTCACTTATCCGGAACGGTCCTTTAGCTTGGATGTTGAAGACAAACACTTCGCCGATCCGATGGTGGCGATTGTCGGCCAAAATGGTGCCGGCAAATCAACGCTCTTCAAATTGTTGACGGGCTTGCTGACACCACAAACCGGTGTCATTAAGATCGATGGAGAAAATTTTAATGATCTTAAACCAGTCGAAAAGTTACTGAAGGTTGGGATTACTTTTCAGAATCCTGACGATCAGCTTTTCAACCCGACCGTTCAACGAGAGGTGGAGTGGAGTGTCGCGCAGGTCATGGATGACCACGACACGATTACGAGGCGGGCTTTAGCGGCTCTAAAAAGAGTTGGCTTGGATGATAAAATAGCTGAAAGTCCATATGACCTGTCATTGTCGGAACGCAAGTTGTTGAGCGTTGCCACAGTTTTGGCAGTGGATCCGGCGATTTATTTATTTGATGAGCCGATGATGTCGCTTGATTGGGAAAGCCGGCGCAAGTTGACCGAAATTTTCCATCAGTTGGCTGATTCGGGCCACCAAGTTGTGACCATCACCCATGACATGGATTGGGTCGCCGCCGAGTTTGAGTCGGTGTATGTTATGGAACACGGGAAGTTTGGCTTCGCCGGCAGTCCACGGGAATTGTTCAGCGATCACGAACTTGTCCAGCGAGTGGGATTACTACCACCGCGGATTATGGACATAGCGGAGTCGCTGGGTGATTCACAGACATATTTATCGGTTAATGATTATTGCCAGAAAAATCGAGATGTATAGAAAAAGTCACCTCTGCGGGTTTTCCAGGTTGAAGGATTAACTTCAGCTTCTGGCAAGAACTCACATGGGTGACTTTTGTGTTTAATAGGCTCTATGTCAACTGTAGTGGGTGACGAAAAGCTAACATCTAGAGAGGACCAGATAGGTCTTCTCTTTTTTATGTTCAGAGTGATGAAGACACGCTTCCTAAAGTTAATAAAGTTTCTAAAACCGAAGCCCAAGCGTTTTATGTCTTTGATCAACTTATTAGTCGCTTCAAGTTTTGCGTTTGAATAGTGTGTTTCTAGTGAGTTTTTGATGTATTGTTTGTGTCTAAGAAAAGTCCTAAAGACAGTTTGAAAATAATGATTGACGACGTTTAAGTTTTCTTGAATGAGTTCAAAAAACTCATCTGCTCTTTTCTCCTGAAAGTGAAAAAGCAAAAGAGTCGGTTAGCTCTTCTGAAAAGTCTAGTGTCTTCTCAATGACTTCATGTGGACTAAAGGTTTGATGGAAAGTCTTTGAATAAAAAGAGTTGAGAGATAGTTTACGGCTGTCCTTTTGAAAGAGTCTCCAGTGATTTTTCAAGGCTCGATAGGGTAGTGACTTCTTATCAAACTGGTTCATAATCGCAATTCTTTTCTTTAAAAAGGCTCGACTAAGGTGCTGGATAATGTGGAAACAATCAAGAACGATTTTAGCGTTTGGAAAAAGCCTTTTGGCAAGTGGAATATAAGCCCCAGACATATCCATAGTGATAAACTGCACCTGTTGACGAGCTTCATGCTTTCCTGCTGCAATTTCACACAAAGGCTATTGCACCATGAAAAGCTAGATTTGTAAAGGGATTTTACGGTTTTATTTCAAACTAAGGCTGAATGTAAACTTGCTTCCTAAGCCATACTGACTTTCTACTGTAATTTCGCCACCAAGCTGATAGGCTAGTTCTCGTGCAATCGCAAGACCTAAGCCATGCCCACCTGTTTTCATATTACGCGAAGTTTCTACACGATAAAGTCGTTTAAAGATCTTTCCAAATATTCAGGAAGGATCCCCTGACCCTCGTCTTTCACACTGATTGTCAGCTCTTGTTCTGTTAATTGGGCAAGAACCTCGATTCTGGTTCCTGGTTCTGAATATTTAAAGGCATTGTTTAACAAATTGACCAGAATGCGAGAAAGTTTGTCAGAATGGCTCTTGATTTTCGCCGACTCAGGTGACACTTGAATGTAAACATCTCGCTCTTCTTGTTCAATCTGGAGCTGGAATTCACTCATTGACTCAATCAACAGCTGATCTAAAAAGATCTCTTCGACTTCTTCATCAGCAGTATCTTGAGGTTGTGTATTAAGAGTCAAAACATCCAATTCCTCCACTAGCTTGTTTAGACGATCAGTTTGCCGACCAATCGTGGATAAGTAGTGGAGCCACTCCTCTTCCTTAATCACTCCATCTAGAATTCCCTCCACAGTAACCTGAATGGAGGTAATGGGAGTTTTAATATCGTGAGAGAGCTGCGCAATCATCATTCTCTTTTCTTGCTCGCTCTCATCAAGTGATTGAAAGGTAGCCTGCAATTTGTGGGACATGTCATTAAAAGCCTGGTCCAGCTCTTGAAATTCTAATGGGCCTTTGGTTTCAATTTCTGTGCTGAAATCCTTGCTTGCTATATTCTGAGCTTGTTTTTTCAAATGTTTCAGAGAGGAAAAAACAGGTGACAAAAGAAAGATGCTCACTGCAGCGCCAATGAAACTAGCAATCAAGGTCATTCCAACTAGAAAGTAAACTTCACTTTTATCAATCAACATTCGTTGGACTGCCCAGAAAACGACCAAAATAGTTAGTATAGTAGACACTAGATAACCCACTAAAATATAGTTTTTTAATTTCATTTTCTACCTTTTGGTTTTTCCATCTTATAGCCCAAACCCCAGACAGTTTTGATAGCAGGAGCATTTGAATTCGTATACTTGGTCAATTTTTGCCTCAAAGCATGAATATGAACATTGAGTGTATTGGTATCATCCACATAGTCCTCTTGCCATACCTTCTCGTAAAGTTCCGTCTTTGAAAGACTCTCTCAGGATTGCTGGCCAATACCCATAGAAGTTCAAAGGATTTTACTGTCAATTCCAAAGGTTGCTCCCCAAGGCGGACCTCATGAGTCACATGGTTGATTACCAAGTCACCAAACTCGATCTGTTCTATCTCTCCCCCACGGCTAAGGCGACGCAAGATATTATTCACTCTTAAAACTAATTCGCGTGGGCTAAAGGGTTTGACTATAAAATCATCTGCCCCCAAACTTAATCCATAAATCTTATCCTGTTCGCTTGTCTTAGCAGTTGTGAAGAGGAAGGGTTGATTCGGGGCGATATACTGAACTTCACTGATAAAATCATAACCGTCCATATTGGGCATCATGATATCTGTGATAATAAGGTCGATAGATTTTTTTCTAAAAAGCTCTAATCCCTCTTTACCATCATGGGCGACTAAAACGTCATAACCAGCCTGTATAAGATAGCGGTTTTGAATATCTAGAATATTTATCTCATCATCAACCAGCAAAATTGTCTTTTTCATTTGACACTCCTTCGATAAAAACAGTGTTACACTTGCTTTAGTATAACACTGTTTTCTCTAATGTTTAAGTGATTTGAATCTTAATCTTCTCGTTTGGTTGTCAAACCCAAAAGTCCAACAAGCCCTGCCAAGGTTAGACCAAAGATACCAAGGCCAGCTGTAGCTGTTTTAGCTTCCCCAGTATTTGGTAGCATCGCTTTATCATCTTTTTCATCATATTAGCCATTGGGCTAGAAGCTGGTTGATCTACTTTCATATCTGACATATAATGATTTGTACCCATCATACCCTCAGTCGTACCTGTAGAGCCTGTTTCAGAAGGCTTCGTATTCATCTGACCTTGTTGAGATGGTATTGTCGCCATTTCTTTTCCACGAAGCTGAATCGTTACTTGACGAGTAGCAATCAGATTGGTCAAATCAGGTTTGCCGTCTTTAGCGCCATAGACTTTAACAGTAGCTAGATACGTATGGGTTCCGTTAGCTCGAACTTGCTCCAGCAAGGCCTGACCATCTTTGCCAACCGTATTGCCATTCAAATCCACTTCGTAGAAATATTGGCCTTTAGCCAAGCCTTCAAGTGGCAATAAAGCAGGATTTTTATCCATTCCATTGTCTGACCAAGGGGCCTTGTCAGATGATTTCAAGATAAGGCGAGTCAACATCCCATCTCCACCAAAAGCTTCGTATGGTATAACTTGGTTGACTCCGGCCAAGAAAGGTCCAGGAACCTTAGCCTTATCAAGGTAGCTAGCCGGAACATCAATCATGTCTTTGACATTGTTAACAATAGACTCTTTAATCTGAGTTGGAGTGGTTGAAGCGTTCAAATTAACAGTCAAATCTTTAGTCGCTACAAGATTTGTTAAGTCAGGTTTGCCATCTTTAGCTCCGTACACTTTAATAGTAGCTTTATAACTTTGAGTACCATTTTGTTTCAAGAGGTCAAGAAGCTCTTTATCTGATTTTCCTTGGGTATCTGCCAAGTCTACTTCATAGAAGTAGAGGCCTTTGCCCAATTTCTCTACTGGTGGAAGGACAGGATTTTTAGCCGAACCGTTGTCTGACCATGGAGCCTTGTCTGATGCTTTCAAGATAAGGCGAGTTAACATACCGTCACCAGCGAAGAATTCATATGGAATGACTTGGTTAACACCGGCTGTGAATGGACCAGGGAAATTGGCCTTGTCCAAGTATGTAGCTGGAACATCAACCGTATCTTTAGTGTTGTCGGCCACACCTTTTTGAACTTCAGCTGAGGTAGTCAAGCCGTTCAAGTTAACATCCAAATCTTTAGTTGCTACCAGATTGGTTAAGTCAGGTTTGCCATCTTTAGCTCCGTACACCTTGATGGTAGTTTTATAACTTTGAGTGCCGTTTTGTTTTAAGAGGTCAAGCAACTCTTTATCTGATTTTCCTTGGGTGCCTGCTAAATCCACTTCATAGAAGTAAAGACCTTTGCCTAATTTCTCTACTGGTGGGAGAGCAGGATTTTTAGCTGAACCATTGTCTGACCATGGAGCCTTGTCTGAGGATTTCAAAATCAAACGAGTTAACATACCGTCACCAGCGAAGAATTCATATGGAATGACTTGGTTAACACCGGCTGTGAATGGACCAGGGAAATTGGCCTTGTCCAAGTATGTAGCTGGAACATCAACCGTATCTTTAGTGTTGTCGGCTACACCTTTTTGTACTTCAGCTGGGGTGGTTGCTGGTTGAGCTTCACTTGCTTCACGGTCTTGTCCAGAGACGGCAGGCGCAGGATTTGTCGCAGGTTCAACCACATCTTCTGTTTCTTTCTTAGATTCTGATTTTGCTTGCACTTCTTCTTTTGGTGCTACTACTTGGTCTTCAGCAGTCACATCCGATTTTTCTGGAGAGCTTGTAGTATCCAAGCTTGCTTTAGGTGCTGAGTTTACCTGTTCTGAAGGAAGAGCTGTATCGACTGCTTCTTTGAGAAGTTCAGCTGGTAAGTCGCTCTTTTCACTCACCGAAGCAGCGTCTGGTACGACTTGAGCAGGGGTCGGATTGACGACATCGGCACTTGCAGAACTTGGTTGCCCAACTAGGACAAAGAAGCCACTAGCCACAACAACTGAGGCAACACCGACACTGAGACGGCGAATAGACCAACGAGTATATCTTTGATTTTGATTGAATTTCATAGGATTCTCCTTAGAGTTTTTCTTTATTTGATGGCTCTAGTATAATATCCTAAAATAAAAAAGGCTTAAGTAAAAGTTAAATTTTTCCTTAAATCCCTCTTAAAAATACTTATATTGATTCATTAATCATTGGGGAAGAAAGCAGCCCTTCCTCTCCAACTCACTCAGCTCTGTTAGAGTATCCAAATGTTAGTTATTAATCACCGCCATGATATAGGTATCTGCCTGTAAGAGGTTATAGTGCTTTCTAAGTTCTTGAGAGTATGAAAGCAGCTTTTCTAAAATCTCTATATTGGTCAAGTGTGAGCGAAAAGTCGGGCGATAAAAACGTCTATCGCTGAGTTTACTACTATCCTGTTGAATGAGTTTCCAGTTACGAATGACTGTCGAAGTAGAGACAGATAGACTGTTTGCGATAGCCGTCATAGGGACTTTCTTGATTAATTTTTGAGTGATTTTCTGGTTGACGATGGTCGCGATTTGGTGATTCTTTTTGACTAAGGAAGTCTCTGAGACAGCCATTTTCCCGCAGACTTTACAACGGAAACGACGTTTTCTTAATCGAATGAGTATCTTATAGCCTGCACACTCTAGATAGGGGATTTAGATTCTTTTTGGAAGTCATATTTAGCCATTTGTCCTAAGCAGCGAGGGCACATAGGTGCAGGATAATCATCTAGCTTATCGATGACTTCTTTATGTGTTCCAGCATCAAAATAATCAAAAATCTTGATGTTCTTGTCTTTAATTACGAGTAAGTTTGTGATAAAATTTAATTGTTCCATAAGATTCTTTCTAATGATGGTTTGGTCACTTTTCATTATAGGTCTTATGGGACTTTTTTTCTACAACAAAATAGGCTCCATAAATCCTATGGTGGTTTTACCCACTACAGAAATTATAGAGCCTTTTATTGCAGTTTACAAAGACTTTTTAAGGATTTTAATTGCATTTTCTTCAGTCTTACTTGTATAATGAATAAAAAAGTAAAAATAGTATTATGAAAAAGAAATGGAAGGTAGAGGCCAATTTCTCCAGTAGTGCAACGATTTCTTATATGCATGGAAGAGAAGTTTCCTGGATTGCTAAAGACAACGCCTTGATACTTCGTCAGCTTTTGGTACAATAGTACAAATTTACAAGAGGTGATTTATGATTTAGCAACACACGATTCCCATTTTAGAGTTTGACAACAAGTCACATGGCCTGATCATTTAAAAAAAGTGAAGTAAGGAAGTCTTGCTTTACATATCCTAATGATGATTAGTAAGAGCAAGGAGTCATTGCGTTCTAAAGCACTAGCAACTAGCGTTGGCACCAATGCTAGCCACATTCGAAAGGTAATCGCTTTTTTGAAAAATGCAGTTTTGATTCGTTCCTAGCAAGAAAAAACAGTCCTCACTTTTAAAAAATAGAAAATAGGGGAGTTAAAAAGGATATAAACTGTAAAAGGTATAGCATTTTGGATGATGTATAGAATAATAAAAGAGCTCAAGTTTTCATTGATAAAACTTGAGCTTTTTTTATAGTAAGGCTAACAAGATAGTAAGTACCAGTACGGTTCCAATTCGAATCAGGTGGTGGGCTGGGTGGAAGTTTTCTTTGTGTTTCCCATTCCAATAGGCCCCGTAGCAAATCAAACCACAGCCGATCAGCCAAAGGACTAGAGCGACAATCGGTAAAAAGAAGTAGAGGATGAGAGATAAGGTCGCAAGGCTACTTCCGATGAGGAGAAATGTATTTCCTAGAGTGTGATTCCCTTTTTTAACTTCAGAAAGAGAAGCCAATAAGTGAAGAAAAGCAAAAGCAAGGGCAAAGAAGGCTGTAAAAAAGCCGAGAAGAATGTGGAAGAACATAGGGTTTCCTTTCTAAGATATGATTGCCTGAGTACTATTTTTTATGACTGATTTTATGAAGAATCATAAATGATACTACAAGATTTAAAATAATAACCAATAAGGTAAAAAGAGAGTAACTATAAAGTTTCATTGGAAATTCATTTTTGAGATTGCAAAGAGCAAACAAACTTGTTAAAATGCCCGTTAACAACCCAGGCACATATTTTCGAATAACGACTGTCTGAATCAAATGTCCTAAGACATGGTAGATATAAGCGATTATGATGCTTGCGTAAATGCTATAGTTGTTAAACTGGGAACTAAGATATAGCGACGTCATTAGGATCAGAAATTGCTCCAAGACAATGGCATTGAAAGCAAAAGGAGTGTAATAAGATAGGATTCGATTGTTTGGATACTGGATTGATATTTTTTTGATAAAGGATGGCGTCCAAACGATTTCTTCCAGTTCGTGAAGCATGAAGAGTGATGGAAATAGAAAGTAAAATTGCACGCTGGTCATTGAAAATACTCCCTTCTAGTTCGACCCCACTTTTAAAATCTCCAAATAAAATTGGATCACTTCTTGTTCGGTGTAGGACTTGCCTTTTTTCAACCACCAGCTGAGGGTTTCGATGAAATGGCTGACGACTAGGTGTTTGAGATAGGAGTGAGGAATGTTAGGGTACGATTGGATGAGTTCGTCGGCTACCATTGGGTAGACATCGTGTTCTAGTTCTTTTCGCAGTTGCCGTATAAAATAATCGTTTTTAGAGAGCAAGAGACTGGTCACATGATCTTGATTTTTCTTGAAATGCTGAAAGATATGGGCCAGATAGTCTTGTGGTGAGAGATGTTCAGCACGCTCAAAGAGATGGTGAAAGAGCTTTTGACAGAGTTCATCCAGTAGTAACTCCTTACTCTCGTAATGGCTGTAAAAAGGTCGATCGCCCCACATCAGCAAGGTCTATGATTTCCTGAACCGTGATGGCCTCGTAGTCTTTTTGATTGAGTAGTTGTAAAAAAGCATTATAGATGGCTTTTCGAGTCTTAGTAATACGACGATCCTGAGCAGTCATATGGACACTTAGAACAAACTGTTCAGTAACGTACACCCTAAACGGTTTGCCCCTATCCTTTCTGTTGTGAATGTTAGATAATGATAATGAACATGATGTTCATGAATCTATTATAACAAAGGAAATAGGATTATGAAGACAAAACATGCGGTCTGGCTAGTTTTTTTCTTGAATTTAGGCTATGCCATTGTTGAGTTTATTGCAGGAGGGATTTTTGGATCCAGCGCTGTCCTTGCGGATTCGGTCCATGACTTGGGGGATGCGATCGCTATTGGGATCTCCGCCTTTCTGGAGAGTATTTCCAATCGTGAAGAAGACAGCAACTATACCTTGGGCTACAAGCGCTTTAGTCTTTTAGGGGCCATGGTAACAGCTGTGATTCTCATGACAGGATCTGTTCTTGTGATTTTGGAAATATATCCAAGCTTTTCCATCCACAACCTGTCAATGATGAGGGGATTCTCTGGCTTGGAATTATTGCCGTCAGTATTAATGTATTGGCAAGTCTCGTCATTCGCAAAGGGCAAACCAAGAATGAATCTATTCTCAGCCTGCATTTTCTAGAAGATACCTTGGGTTGGTTGGCTGTCATCCTAATGGCCATTGTTCTTCGATTTACCGACTGGTATATCCTGGATCCTCTCTTATCCCTTGCTATTTCCTTCTTTATTCTGTCAAAAGCCATTCCACGTTTTTGGAGCACGCTCAGAATTTTTCTAGATGCTGTGCCAGAAGGAGTGGATATCCAGCAGGTTAAGAGTAATTTGGAGAAGTTGGACTATGTGGCTAGTATCAATCAGCTTAATCTTTGGACCATGGATGGTCTGGAAAAAAACGCCATTGTCCATGTTTGTCTGGAGCATGTCAACCACATGGAGGTATGTAAAGAAGCGATTCGTACCTTGCTCAAAGATTGTGGTTTTCAAAATGTTACCATTGAGGTTGATGAAGACCTAGCCACCCACCGAGCCCATAAACGTAATATTGAAGAGTTGGAAGTTTGCCAAAATCAAGGACATGGTCACCATCATTAAGAAACGTTATTTAAACTCTTAGAGTTTGTCTCTAGGAGTTTTTTTGATACTAAGTTAACTAAAGTAAGCCTTTTCATGATAAAATAGAACAAACGTGGAACAAGGAGTAATTATGAGTAAAAGAGCTGTGTTGATGATGACTTTTGGGTCCCCAGAAGAGATTACCTATGAAGGAGTGGCAGAATTTTTCACAAATATACGACGTGGAGTTCGTCCCGAACCCCATGAAATTCAGACCTTATATGATAATTACCTACGAATCGGTGGAACTCCCCTTCAAAGGATATCAAAGGAAGAAGTTGACTTAGTTGCCTCCGCTCTTGGAGAACAAGTGTCGGTTTACTTTGCTAATAAATTTTCTCGACCTTTCATCATAGATGCGATTAAAGAGATGGGGAATGACGGAATTGAAGAGTGTTTGTGTTTGATTCTAGAGCCCCATTATTCATACTATTCAGTCATGGGCTATGAAAAATTTTTAGAAAGTGATCAAATTAAGTTCCAAATTATCAAGGACTGGTACCGCGAACCTTCTCTACTTCACTATTGGGCTGATGAGATCCGAAAGATTTTAGATCAGATTGGAGACGATAGCTATAAGGTGATTTTTTCAGCCCACAGTGTCCCAGTTTTGGCACTAGATTTTGGTGACCCCTATATCGACCAGATTTATGACAATAGCCGATTGATTGCGGAGAATTTAGGACTTAGGGAAGAGCAGTACACCAATACTTGGCAGAGTGAGAGTGATATAGGTATTCCTTGGATTAAGCCTGATGTTTTAGAATATCTGCGAGATGAGAGTGACCACCCTGACCACTATATTTTTGTTCCTATTGCTTTTATTAGTGAGCATATTGAGGTTCTTTTTGACAATGATGTGGAATGTAAAGAGCTTTGCCAAGAGCTAGGTGTAGCCTATCACAGACCTCCTATGCCAAATAGCGATCCTCGTTTAATCAAGGCACTTCTTTCGACAATTCAGTCTCATATAGACGGTGACTATAGTGACTATCAACCTCAGCTGGAGACCTTTGATGAGTTGGAAGCTCCATCAAGTACAAGTCAGATTTTGGAAGAAGAGAATGATATCCAAATGCCAGATTTTGTGAAGAAGTTAATTGCCAAGAAAGGCCGAGAAAATGTAAAAATGCCTTATCTTGTCAAGAAAATGCTAGAAAAGAAGTATGGGAAAAAATATGATTAATTGCTCTTGTTTGAAAATAATTTGGAATGCTTGATTTGAGCCAGAGCTTAATTAAAAGTGTATACTAACAGTAACTAAAGAAAAAGAGGTAAACATATGAAATCTGCAGTTTACACTAAAGCTGGTCAGGTTGGTCTGGCAGAAATTGACCGCCCACAAATTGAGGCTCAGGATGATGCCATTATTCGCATTGTCCGTACCTGCGTTTGTGGTTCCGACCTTTGGAGTTACCGTAATCCAGAAATCGAAGAAGGGCATAGTAATAGTGGTCATGAGGCTATCGGAATCGTCGAAGAAGTTGGCGATGACGTTACTACGTTAAAAGCTGGTGACTTTGTTATTGCACCTTTCACACACGGTTGTGGTCAGTGTGATGCTTGTCGAGCTGGTTTTGATGGTTCTTGTGACAATCACCCAGGTAACAACTGGTCTGGTGGCGTACAGGCTGAGTATATCCGTTTCCACTTTGCTAATTGGGCACTTGTCAAAATTCCTGGTCAACCTTCAGATTACAGCGAAGGCATGCTTAAGTCACTTTTGACTCTTGCTGATGTCATGCCGACTGGTTACCATGCAGCGCGTGTGGCTAATGTGCAAAAGGGTGACAAGGTAGTCGTTATCGGGGACGGTGCCGTGGGTCAATGTGCTGTCATTGCAGCTAAGATGCGTGGTGCATCGCAAATCGTCCTCATGAGTCGCCACGAAGACCGTCAACAGATGGCCTTGGAGTCAGGTGCGACAGCTGTTGTGGCTGAGCGTGGTGAAGAAGGCATTGCCAAGGTCCGTGAAATCCTTGGAGGAGGAGCGGATGCTGCTCTTGAATGTGTGGGTACTGAAGCAGCAGTTGATCAAGCTCTTGGTGTTCTTCACAATGGAGGCCGCATGGGATTTGTCGGTGTTCCTCATTACAATAACCGTGCTCTTGGTTCAACCTTTGCTCAAAATATCTCAGTGGCAGGTGGAGCAGCTTCAGTTACCACCTATGACAAACAAGTTTTGTTAAAAGCAGTTCTTGATGGCGATATCAATCCAGGTCGCGTCTTTACTAATAGCTACAGCTTGGATGAGATTAATCAGGCTTATAAAGACATGGATGAACGCAAGTCTATTAAGTCTATGATTATCATTGACTAAGAAAAAATTCTAGTAGAGGATGTCTACTAGAAATTTTTTTTAATACAAATCCCAATTCGGAGTTGAAAATTTCTTGGTTCGGGTCATATAAAAATGCGTAAAATGAACTTCCATTGCTAAGGTCATTACAGTTGCGATGGAGATGACAATGGTCGGATAGGCAGAAAAAAGAAGGGAAAGAACCGGTCCAATAAGGAAGATTCCTGCTTGGAGTCCGTAAAAAGTCTTGTTATAACGAAGGTAGCTCTTGTTTTTCTGAAAAAAATTTAATTTTCCACTTGACAAGTGAGTGAACACTCACTACAATATCACTTGTAATCGAAAGTGAGTAAATACTCACTAAGGAGGATGCATATGAAAACATTGCTACATTTACAAGATTTACAAAAATCTTTTGGTCAACAACTTGTGTTAAACCACGTAGGTTTTGAATTACAGTCTGGGGAAATCATTGGTCTAATCGGTCCTTCTGGTGCTGGTAAATCAACCATGATTAAAACCATGTTAGGGATGGAAAAGGCAGATAGCGGTAACGCTTTAGTCTTAGACCAGACCATGCCCAATCGTCATATTCTGGGAGATATAGGCTATATGGCCCAGTCAGATGCTTTATATGAAGCTTTGTCAGGACAAGAAAATTTGGAATTTTTCGGTCAGTTAAAAGGTCTTTCAAAAAAAGCTTTAAAGGATGAAATAGCTCATGTGGCTCAAGTAGTAGATCTGACTGCCCACTTAAACAAGTCGGTATCTGGTTATTCAGGAGGGATGAAACGACGCTTGTCTCTGGCGATTGCACTTTTAGGAAATCCGCAACTTTTGATTTTGGACGAACCGACAGTTGGAATCGACCCCTCTCTTAGGAAGAAAATCTGGAAGGAATTAATCACGCTTAGAGACAATGGTGTAGGAATTCTGGTAACAACCCATGTCATGGATGAAGCAGAGCTGACAGATAAGGTCGGACTACTATTAGGTGGAAAAATCATTGCCTTTGATACACCATCCAAGCTAAAAGAATCTTATGGTGTTTCAAGTATTGAAGAAGTCTTTTTGAAAGCAGAAGGAGAATGAAATGAGAACCATTGCCATTGCAAAAAAAGTCATCAAAGAATTGCTTCGTGACAAACGGACACTGGCCCTAATGTTTGTGGCACCAGTCTTTATTATGTGGCTGATGAACCTCATGTTTTCGGCTAGTACAACGGTGACTGTTAAGCTAGCGACACAAGATGTGCCAAGTAGTTTGGTAAGTAAGATGGACGACTTAGAACATGTCAGTGTCAAAACCTACAAAGACTTGGATAAAGCCAAAGAGGCTTTAAACGATGAAAAAGTAGATGCAGTTATCTCTTATAAGGATGGGGAGTACCATGTAGACTATGCCAATACAGATGCCTCTAAAACTTCGGTGACCCGACAAGTATTACGCACCAGTATCGCCAGTGAAGGCACCAATCAATTATTAACTCGTGTGAAGCAAGCTCTTCCACAATTACAGCTAGAGGCAAAATCTCCTGAAATTAAGCAAGCTTATGAATATGGTAACGAGGACACCGGCTTTTTTGCTAAAATGATTCCAGTCTTGATTGGGTTTGTCGTCTTCTTTTTTGTCTTTTTGATTTCAGGGATGGCACTTTTGAAAGAACGTACCAGCGGAACCTTGGATCGCTTGTTAGCAACACCAGTCAAACGTTCGGAAATCGTTTATGGTTACATGATATCTTATGGACTTATTGCTATTCTTCAGACAGCAGTAGTTGTCATGGCTGCCATTTGGTTGTTAGATATTGAAGTTGTCGGAAGTCTGTTAAATGTTATAATAGTTAATGTGGTACTGGCTCTTGTAGCACTAGCTTTCGGAATTCTCTTGTCTACTTTGGCAAAATCAGAATTCCAAATGATGCAATTTATTCCTCTTGTGATTTTGCCTCAACTCTTTTTCTCAGGAATCATTCCACTTGATTCAATGGGAGAGTGGGCAAAAACAATTGGAAAATTTTTGCCATTGACCTACTCAGGTGATGCAATGAGTCAGATTATTCTTTACGGACGTGAAATTGGAGATGTCTTACCTAATATTGGTGTTTTACTTATTTTCCTTATCGTTTTGACAATTCTCAATATTGTCGGATTGCGTCGTTATCGTAAAGTTTAAAATATAAATATACGAGGATGAAAATGAGCGAGAGTATTTTTGAGTCGTTTGAAGCTTATTTAAAAGAGGCAGACTATCCCAAAGGAAAGAAAAAAATCATGCAGGCAGCGGTCGATTTGATTTCTACTAAGAGTTACAATGGGACCTCCACCCTACAAATTGCCAAACATGCGGGACTTAGTCAGGCAACGCTTTTCAAGTATTTCAAGACCAAGGAAGATTTATTAACAGCTATTTTACATCCTGTTGTTCCAGGACTTTTCGGTCGTTTTTTTGAGGAACTTTTGGCCTTGAACACGACCGAAGAAAAGGTTCATTATCTCGTTCACAATCGCATGGCCTATCTCAAAAAAAACCGTGCCTTGATGAAAATTATTCTACAGGAAATTTTTTCAAATAAGAAACTGAGAAAGGAACAACTTTATATTTGGAATACTCTCCAAGATAAACTCTTAAGACTCCACAAGGAATTGATAAAAGATTCACGAGTGAATCCTGAATTAACGATTCCACAAATGGTTCGTATATGTGTAGGTCCCTTATTGGGCTACTTTGCTCAACTCTATATCGTTGGTGATAATAGCGAAATAAGAGATAAAGACTTAGAATTGTTGGAAAAGCAGATTTTAGGTGGCCTGTGGAAATAAGAGTTTATTGTAATCATATTTCTTGAAATAGTGCACAAAAGGACATGTTTTTGCCTAAAGCAGATTCATGTCCTTTTTAGGTGTTATGATTTAATCATCTATTTTTCTTGATTATAAGCTAATAGATTATATGAAATCATATAATCAGTTTGCATTTTTTGATATAATAATTCTTAAAACTTAGGAGGCAACAGATGATACACAAACATGAAATTCCTATTTTAGAGTTTGACGACAATCCTCAGGCTGTGATTATGCCGACCCATGAGAATTTAGGTTTGGACCTGCCGGCTAGGTGTGTTTACGGCTTTTTAGAGGAAGAAGTCGAACGCTATGCGACTTCTGTTGGCGCTGAAAAAGTTGGCGAATTTGTCTCTGCCACCAAAACCTATCCTGTTTATGTGATGACTTACAATGGGAAGAAGATTTGCTTGGCTCAAGCTCCAGTTGGATCAGCTGCAGCTGCACAATTTCTTGATTGGTTAATTGGTTATGGTGTAAAACAAATCATTTCAACTGGAACTTGTGGCGTTTTGGTAAACATGAAGGAAAATGTTTTTTTAATTCCTACTAGAGCGTTGAGGGATGAAGGAGCAAGTTACCACTATGTTGCGCCATCTCGCTACATAGACATGAATGAAAAAGCTCTTGGAGCCATTGAGAAAACTTTAAAGCAAAAGAAAATCTCCTATAAAGAGGTCATGACCTGGTCGACAGATGGCTTTTATAGGGAGACACCAGACAAGATTTCCTATCGTATTGAAGAGGGCTGTAGCGTTGTTGAGATGGAATGTGCTGCACTAGCAGCAGTTGCTCAATTTCGTGGAGCTATTTGGGGCTTACTTCTCTTTACGGCAGATTCCCTTGCAGATATAGACAATTACGATCAACGAGATTGGGGTTCAGAGGCTTTTGATAAGGCTTTAGAGCTTTGTCTAGATATCATTGTTCAGATGTAATTTTGATTCAATAAAAAAGAGCATGACTATATAATCTTGCTCTTTTTAGATGTAAATCATTATTTCAAAATATCCCAAAGTTCTTGGGTGGTATCAGCAATAAAATCAGGATTTTCTGCCAAAAGGGTTTCGTTTTCCCCAAATCCCCAGGTCACCGCTATTGTTTTGATGCCAACCGTTTTTCCACCAATCAAGTCGAACTTGGTATCACCAACAATGACGGACTGGTCTTTAGGTGCCTGATTTTCAGTAATGGCACGCTGCAAGACATCAGCCTTATGAAAGGCAGTAGGAGTAGATCCATAAATGCCATCAAAATATTCAGTAATTCCAAGGTGTTTGCACATCTCCAGAGCAATAGGTTCATTTTTTGAAGTTGTGATAAAGATTTTCTTGCTAGGATCTTGACTAAGTTGCTGAAGGATTTCTTTTATGCCATCATAGAGGTGAGCCTCCAATTGCCCTTTAGTCTCATAATAGTCACGATAAATTTTGACAGCTGGTCAGCACCTTCTTCACTAACCTCTTCTTTAAAGGTTACCTCGAGAGGTGGTCCCATAAAGGTGCGAATTTTCTGATCACTAGGAACAGGAAGACCTAGTCTTTCAAAGGTTTGAACAAAACCATTGTGGATTCCCTCAGAACTATCAACGAGAGTACCATCAAGGTCGAAAAAAATGTGTGTGAGTGACATAGAATTCTCCAATATAGTGTCGTTGGTTTATTATAACATGATAAAAACGGTTTAAGTGGTTATGGCTATTTATCATTCTAAAGTTGACATAACTTTTTTATGTGTAACGGTACGTTCTTGCTTATTTCCAAGTGCTTTGATACGAGCTTCCAGAAGAATAGGACGACCTTGAACACTTCGCGAATAAATGAGGTTATATTTTCCTACACTTTTTTGGATGTGTCGGAGGAAAGACTCTGCATCTGCCTTACGCTTTTCAAACATACTTGGAACGGCAAAAAATTCGGTTTGATCTTTCACCTTGTGACAAGACTTTAAGATATAGCGTTGATTTTCGATAGGAGCGAAAAACTCAGTCAAAGCCTGAGCAAAGATTTCTTTCTCCCTCATGGTAGCACCCTTGAGATAGATAGCGTTATAAATCGCCTGTTTACTATCTTTTACCACTCTAGGAGCAGATTCTTTAGTCTCAATCTGACCTGAATTCAGAAGGGCTTGGTGGATAGCTTTGCCAAAAATATCCAAACGTTTATAGGGACTCTTATAGATAAAATATCTTCCCCAAAAGATAGCCAGTACAAGTAGCGCAAGTAAGAATATCGGTAGGCTTTGATTAAACGGCTTCCCAACAATTAGATATCTTCCCAAATCAATAATAAAATAAGTGGCAGCAAGGGCTTGCGAAATAAGTAAGGCCTTCATCCAATCATTAAGGTATGCCAACGGTAGAAATTGTTTGTCGACTTCAACCTCATTAGCAACTTCCATTTCTTCGTAAAGCGGTAGAGCTTCTTGCCAACGGTCTTTAAGTTCCTCACGTTTTTGAGAAAGTGTAATGGCTTTTTGATTAAGTTTTTCTAGACCCTTTCGGCTAAAAGTTATTTGATTGAGGTCAAGGCGATCAATGCCAGATTCGATAGTGAGCTCTGTATAATGCAGACCTAGAAACTGTGTCATACGCCTATCTAACAAATCTAAGTCAGGACTAAGTGCATATAACCGCAGCTCTAATGTCTCATCGTATTTTTCTTCGTCATCTTGAAATTCAAACCATCTCCTAGGTGATAAATTAATAGAAACCAAATGCCAGATATTACTTGTTTTATTAGGATTGTCAGGCCAAACACGGATGGCACGACCTCGCATCTGATTGCTTAGCATGAAACTTCCAACAAAACTAGCTAAAATAAGGGAGTTAACACAAGGTGCATCCCAACCTTCGCCCAATAAAGACTTTGTCCCAATAATCACTTTGATATATCCATCTTGGAAAAGCTGAGTAAGAGCTGTAACCAAATCATGATAGGAACCAGAAATACTGACCTTAAGATAATCCTCTTGGCTCAACTGTCCAATAACATCATAGGATAAACGAGAATTAGGAATGAGTCGCTCTAGATGTTCTTTAGCTGAAGTTGGAATAATCACTAAACTTCCTGTCAATACAGCCACAGGTACTGTCCAAGTCTGTTCAATCATTTCTCTTCGAATAGATTCAAAGTAAGAGAGGACACCTAGTTGGGTAAATTGAGCATTTTTATCTCCTAAATGAACTTGAAAATCCTTACGTATAAAGTCTGTCAAAACAAGTTGACGAAGATTACTTCCTAGAGCCTGGTATTCTGCCTTAAAAATATCTCTAACAGCATTGAGTTTTCCCAATGATTGATTGAGCAGGACATCTTGTTTCTTATTCCGGATAAGTTTAACTTGATTTCTTTCGATAAGACCGTTTGCTTTCAAATCACTTTTCAGTTGGATAAAGGCCTCCTCAGTAAATCCAAACCAATTTGGAACCTGAAAAATAATGCCATTAAGCAAGGTTTCAAACCACTCAAGCGTAAAAGTTGGCAAAGCTTTTGCAGCGAGAAGTTCTTGAAAACGTTGAGGAAAAGGTAATTCTTTAGACCATAAAAAAATTAGAATAGCGGAAAGATATTTAGGATTAGCCAATAGGTCATCATCGCTAATTTGGTTACTTAGTGCCGGACTAGACTGAATGGTGTTTGAGAAATTTATATCTGTAGACAGTTTAGTTAGAAAGTTAAGTTTCTGCTTTTCAAATTGATCTAATTGTGTTCGTTCTTCCTTAGTTGGAAAGGCGAAGTAGACATAGTCCTGGTGAGGACAGAGCGTCCCTTCCTTAACCAGTTCAGGCACTGTAATTTCTTCATCAATCTCACCACACATGCTGATGTAACGCTCCCAAAGAGCAGGTTCTCCCTCGTATGGAGGGGTCGCTGTCAAGGAAATCATCTTGATTTTAGGAAAGGATTTACGAAAAATCTCTAAGCTCTTCCACCATTCATTTCTTAAATGATGGCACTCATCCAAACAAAGAGTCCCTAAATCTTTATCCTCAAATGTTTTTCGGATATCGAAATCTTGAAAATTAAAATGCTCTTGTTGAGCTGTATCATCTGTGTCTTCGATAAGACCATCACCAACAACTTGGTTCATGGCACTATGTAATGCCTGATAAGTCGCAACCGTAATCATTTTAGGCCTCTTTAAGTCTTGTGAAATGAGTTGTTCTGCTTGGTTAGCATCACTTAAAAAAGCTTGTTTGATCCGGTCCACCCATTGTTGGCGGATAGTAACTGTCGGAACTAGAATTAAAGTTGGATTACCAAACGCCGTATGAATTCAATTCCTAAGGTCGTTTTTCCAGAGCCAGGAGCAGCGACCAAGTGAATCTTTCCATCATCCATAAAACTTTCGGATTTATCAAGAACACGTTGTTGATACTGTCGCCATTGTCCTTTAAATGAAAGCTGATTTAACATAATTTCCCTCCAATGTTACTAACTATTATATCATAGTGAAGATAGATAGAACTGGTCATATGGATGAGCATGAAAAGTATAGTATTTATGATATACCTATCACATACCAATCTAAAAACACCCCAAAATTAAGCTTTTGGGGTGTAAATCACAGGGTGCAATAATTAAGTTTTAAACGTAAATGAGGTGTTAGTTACGTTTTGGTTTGACTGCCATGCCTAGGCCGAGGGCCGCACTGATAAGACCAAGTGAAACTAGAGCAGCAGATTGGCTAGAACCTGTTTCTGGGAGTTCTTTATGTGTTGGTTGCAATGGCGTTGGTGCCTCGTAGAACGTACCCTCAACATAGTATACATTTCCTGGAACAGTTGGGGTTGCTGGTTGCGCACTTTCAGGCTGGTTAGTTGTTTTAGTAACCAAGTGAGTCGTTGCGATGACTTCGTAAGTATCCGTTTGAATACGATAAACACGTCCTTCTTGAACAGTTTCAATCACGTAGTTTGAGAATTGCTTGTTCAAAAGATCGGCGAAATCTTTATTGATATCGAGGTAGAGACCATTGGTACCTCTTACCAATGGGTCAAAGTCCTTTTCATCATATTTCTTACCAACTACGGTCAAAGAAATCCCAGCATCTTGAAGGGCTTTTAGTGTAGCATCTTTAGTTGGTGTTTTTGGAGTAAGGTCGATATCTTCGTCAGTGACCAAGAAGGCGAAGCGACGATTGTTCTTACCAGTTCCCCAAGTATAATCAGGTGAAGTTGCAATATGTGATAATGCTGTTGTTGCTTCCTCGTCTGAACCAGTAGTACGGATGGCTTTTAATTTACCAATAAAAGCGTTCGTATCCGTGGTGAATTTAGAACCTCCAAAATCATGGTAAGTTGTGTCTTTGCTTGATTCATAGTCAACCAAACCAAGACGTGCTTGCACATTTTTAGATTCCAAATCACGCACAAATTTTTCAATGTTATTAGCTACGTCAGTGATATGGCTATCCATTGAACCAGATTTATCAACAATAAAGACGATGTCAGTAGTTCCCTTGACTTCTTGGCGATTCACCACATCAGCCTCTTTAACAACCTCGACAACAGTCGTTTTATTGACCGTTTCAGTCGTTGTTGCCACATATTCATCTGTTTCTTCAGTTGATGTTGCTGTCTCGCTTGATTTGACAGGTTCTGACTTACCAACAGGTGTGTTCTTGTCAGCTAGCGTTGTTGTTTTAACGGTTGCTGTCGCATATGCTGTTGCGATAGCTTCAGTTCCATCAGTACTTTCTTTGCTGTTACTGTTGGCTCTGTAGCATTAACTTCGACGCCTACAACATCTCCCACTTTTGCATTTTCTACTGGGATTACCGGCGTATTAGCCTTAGCTTTAATTTCTTCAGTTGCTTTGGCAATAGGTGTTTGAGCTGTTGTTGATTGAGGTGCTGCCTCAGTCGTAGTAGCAGGTGTTGCTGGCGTTGTTGTTGCTGTTTCATCAGCTGATACAGCAGTCCCTGCAAAGATAGTAGCAAGAGCTACAGAAGACAAGATAAGCGATTGCTTACGAAAACGAATCTGTTTTTCCATAATAATTCCCCTTTTTATGAATATAAATGATATACTAGCTTCTTTTGAAAAGGTTGTCAATCTTATTTAAGGCTTTTTTAAGTTATTTTTAAATGAGTTTTCAGTGTATTTTAATACCTATCTCACCGAAAAAGTACTAATTAGGGAGGTTTAGATTCGAATCGTTTATCTAGTAAATACCATTTCAGACGAGAGAAAATCATTTGTCAGTCACTAACCCTTGAAATGCTTGATAAAATAAGGTGTAACTTACAAAAAGGAAGACTTCAAAAAGAGACTTTCTACTTAGATTTTAAACATTCAAAGATGATGATATAATCTGACTTTTTTGAGGGTTTACAAGATGCCTTTTTAAAAAATAGTAGATGTTTTTTTGCTCAAAGGTTATAGTTATTTTCCATTAATACATCTTAGGAATCAAAAACACTCAATTCCTTCCAAAAAATCTTAGTCATAGATTGACATTAAAGAAGTTTTAAGATAACTTTAAAGTAACGATTTAATCCGATTTTATCGAGGAGTTGCCATGAAAAAAATAAATCTTCTTTATTTATTAGCTATTCTGGCCATCATTTCTGGTCTTTTACTGTATTACTTGCCAGACATGACGTCTGGACATAATGCAGAGTCAAATCAAACAAGTCAGACTTTTAAGGAGAAGACGATTGTCCATGATTTTGGTACGACAGAGTTGAAAAAAGCTCCAAAACGTATCGTTATCCTCGACAACCTCTATGGTGAAATCTTGGATCCTCTAGATATCACTCCTGTAGGTGCGACAACTGGTCAATCGGATAGTCAAGAATTTTCAACGCTCTTTAAGAAACAATACAAGGATGCCAAAGTGGTTTCAGTTGGTTGGCAGGGCAATCCAGATTTGGATAAGATTGCTGAGTTAAAACCTGATTTAATCCTTATGACAGGAGAGCAGGAAGACCTCTATGATGAGCTGTCTGAAATTGCACCGACTGTTGGCTACCAAATCAACACCGATGAAAATTGGGACTATCATGAAACCTCTCTCAAGGTGGCAGAAATCTTTGATAAACGTGATGAGATGAAGAAGGACCTCGATAGATTGGATGCTAGGGAGGCCGTTTTCGCGGAGAATGTTAAAGCCAAGTTTGGCAACCAGAAACTGATGTATCTGCGCGTGACTGACAATGACATCCGTTATTATGCTTACGGGCATTTTGGTTATCTCTATGATACTTATCATTTCAATCGAGCGGAAACCTTCAATCCAGATGATATGTTCCAAGTTATCGATCCAGATAAACTAAAAGATATCAATCCGGACCTCCTAATTGTTCAAGCGGATTCTCAAGAACTCCTAGATAATAAACTTAAGAATACACCTGTATGGACTAGCCTTAAGGCTGTTCAAAATAACAAGGTCATCTATGCTGATTACTCAACTTACATGCTGGGCTTTGGGATTGTCTCCCAAGAAGCTATTATGAAACAGATTTCTGATGAATGGGGATTAAATTAAACTAAAAACGACCGTTATGGTCGTTTTTCTATGTTCAAAAAAGTTTAACTGACAAACAAGCGTTTAATATGTTTTCTTAAGGCAAAATAGAGCTGAATGGTCATTGGAATCCAAATCAAGGGCTCGCATAGGATAACGCCAAGGTAGCCCATAGAAGGAATGACCAAAAGAACAAAGAGAATTTTTCCGAAAAGTTCAATGAAACTAGAGGTTAAAGGTGTCAGTTTCTTACCTAGACCTTGTAGGCTATTTCTAAAGATGAAGAGCATTCCTAAAATAGGATAAAAGAGAGAACTGATACGAAGGTAGCGACTAGCATTATCAATAATCACAGCATTATCTGAACCGGAGATAAGACCAGCCAAGAAGGGGCTTGCTACATAGAGGAGGGCACAAGCAATGACAGACCAAGTTATAGAAACAAGACAAGATTGCTTAACCCAGCTACTATGCGCTTAAACTGTTTGGCACCGAAGTTCTGAGAGGTGAAAGTAGTCACCCCGGCAGCAAGTGAAGTCAAAGGGAGAACAGCAAAGGACATAATCCGTCTTGCCGCCACTTGAGCACTAATGATGAGAGGACCAAAGCCGTTAATGGCATACTGTAAGGTCACAGTCCCAATAGAAACAATGGAGTTCATGAGTCCCATGGCCATTCCTTGTCCAAAAAGGTCCAAATAAAGACTTGAACCAAGAACAAAATCTGACTTGCTTGGTAGAAGGAAGGTCACTTTTTTCTTAATATAGTAAAGACAGAGAATTGCGGAAATCCCTTGAGAAATAATAGTTGCTAAACCTGCTGATTGAACACCAAGATGGAGTTGAGTAATAAAGAAAAGGTCTAAAACGATATTGACCAGAGCTGAAAATATCAGAAAATAAAGGGCTGTCAGACTATCACCAACCGCTCTGAGGAGACCTGCACACAGATTATAACCCAAAGTAACCCCAACACAGGAGACAATCATAGAAATATACTGGTAGGACTGCCCAATGATAGAAGCAGGTGTTCCTAAAAATCTTAGTAAAGGATAGAGTCCGAAATGTCCTAGAATCATAACCAAGGCACTTAGGCCCAGACCGATGACAACTGTGGCCGCCACAGACTGACGAAGTTTCCTATAGTCTTGCGCACCATAATAACGTGCGATAACAACCCCCATACCATTTCCAACACCTAAGGCAAATCCGATAACCAAATCAAAAATAGCAGAAGAAGCTCCTACAGCAGCCAAGGCATCTGGACCTAGAAAGCGTCCTACAATCATGACATCCGCAGTATTATAGAGTTGCTGGAAAATATTGGATATCAGAATTGGTAGGGCAAAGATTAAAAGAGACCGCAAAATAGGGCCTCGTAAAAGATCAACTGACGAATTTTTCATAGAACTATTATAACAAGATTGTAATTGTGAAACAATGACAAAAAGCCATCCTAGGATGACTTTCGCCTATTTTTTAGATAGCGGCTAAGTATTTGTGTCATATGGTTGTAGCCCGCCGCAATCATTGGAATCTGTAAGTAAATATAAGGTAGGGTGTACTGGCTTTTAGTCTCAGATATGAGGTGGAAGAGGATACCCCCAAAGAGATAGAGAAAGGCATAAAGTCCCAACGTTGCTCCGTCCCCCATTCGTTTATAAGTGAAAGCGTAGTAGAACACACCACCAAGATATAGGACTAGGAGATAGCCTTGCATATAGGTTACGAAAGAGGTGCAAGGTCCCATCGTGATAGATAGAAGTCGCAAACCTATTCCACAAAGGCTGAAACTTGTCTTTACTTGGGCCATTCCAGATGGACTGGAAGCTTCCCTCTGTCCAAGAACTGATAAACTTGGTGCTGAAGAACCAACTGGCCTCATCGGGATGTGCTAGAAGATATTGAACACGCTTATCAAAAAGGTGATTGGCACTTTTTTCAATCTTTTCGATATTTCCCTTTTTCTTGGCGTAAATGTCACGGACATAGCCGGTATACCATCCTGGCATGCGTTTAGAATCTGGCTTGTCCTGTAAGCCCATAGCCAGCCAAGCAATCTGAGGCGTTCCAGGAATTTTTTGATGGGTGGTAATCTCATAGTAACTGGTCGTCGCCTTATGCAAGCTCATAGGAAAGGCAAAGAAAGCCAAAACCAAAAGCAAATAGCGGTAACGTTTCTCTCTAAGTGTTAAGAGTATTAGAATACCAGATAGAGCAATAATGAGAATGATGTTATTGCTTCGCACCCAGTAGGCCAAGGTCAGCATAAGCACCGAAAGAATGGCATTTCTAACCTTACCTCGTCTCAAGTAACGGAGAAAGAAGAGAATGGCAAAACTACCAAAGAACAATCCATACATAAGCCCATAGGCAAACATAATGTTAAAGACTAAGGGCAAGAAACCAAAACTCATGATGACAGCCGTACGACTGACTAAAGGTCTCTGAAACAGTTCTTCCGTGATTTTCCAAGTAGCATAGTTCATACCAATGACCATGCCAAGATTCAATACATAGAAAACAGAGATAACTGGTAAAGGAATTAGATAGAGAACCAAGCGTTCAAAACTAAGCAATCCCAACTGATGAGGATAGCGGAAGAAGTAGGCTCCTGGTTTTATTAAGGAGAAGTTTCCAGCATTGAACTGGACAGCTCCTTTAAAGACAGTACCTGCATCGTCTCGACCAGCAAAACTAGTCAGAAAAATCAAAAGTAGGCCAAAACTCACAAAGCAAACGGAAAAAAAGATGAAAATCTGCTTTGTTGTCAGTTCCTTTAAGATTTTAGGCCAGAGAAGCGTCAAAAGCAGGATGACCCCACCTGAAACATAAACGTACCAAGTAACGCTACTAATCTCTGCCCACTCAAAGTACCCTGTCATCATGGTCGTGCGAATGAACAAAGCAGTTACAAATAATAGTCCAAAGACTAAGAGCCCCACATAGCGCCCTAACCATTCTAAAACAGAACTCGTATATGACATAAGAGCCTTCATCCTGAAAGTCTCCTTTAATATAGGTAATTACCCTTATAGTTTAGCACAGTCGTCGGAAAAATGTAATGAAAACCAGAAGAAAATCTCATTCATCAACAAAAGAAATTGCTCTAATGAAGACATAGAAAAACTCTCTCGTTTCTATAACAAGAGAGTTTGATTTTGTAAAGCAGACTACTTCATCCGCATACTATCAATTTTTTCTTCAGTCGGTGTGACACGTAAGGTCTTTTGTCCCGTATAAGTTACAAATCCAGGCTTACCTGCCGTTGGTTTATTGAGTTTCTTAACATCAATCATATCGACTTGAACCAAGTTTGACAGACGTGCCTTAGAGTAGTAGGCTGCCAATTCAGCCGCATCAGTCTTGACCTCATCAGTAGGGTTAAGATTGTCCTTGATAACCACGTGACTCCCTGGGATATCCTTGGCGTGGAACCAGAGCTCACCTTTTTTAGCCATCTTGAAGGTTAACTCCTCATTTTGCAGGTTGTTACGACCAACCATGATAATGGTCTTACCATCAGAAGCTAGATACTGTTCAGGTTTCTTACGTTTGTGACGTTTGTCAGTTGAACGACGCTTCATAAAGCCGGCCTGAACGAGCTCCTCACGAATATCCTCGATTTCATCCATGTTGGCTTGAGATAGACTGAACTCTACACTCTCCAGATAATCAATAGTCTGCTTGGTTTCCTCAATCAAACCAGTCAAGTGCTTAACAGCTTCCTTGAGTTTCTGGTATTTCTTGAAGTAACGCTGAGCATTTTGGTTAGGAGTCAGAGCCACATTTAGGGGAATGGTAATCTTTTCACCAGTGTAGTAGTTGTCTAGCTCGACACTATCCTTATCATTTGGAACCATGCTGAGGTAGGTGGTCAAAAGCTCACCTTTTTGACGGAACTCCTCAGCATTTTCAGTCGCCGCAAGCTCTTTTTCCTGTTTAACAAGCTTTTTCTTGTTTTTTTCCAGTTCATTTTGCACACGATGGATCAAATCACTCGCTTGTTGAGCCACACGGTCACGCGCCGCCTTGTCCAAGTAGTAGTAGTCCAAAAGGGCTGACAGGGTTTCAAACTCAGGTTGGTCCTGACTATCAGAGAATCTTACAGCTGAAAATGCCTTAGCCGTTAAGTTTGGCTTTACTTCACGATTGAAGAAGGCACGGAAATTCTTGAGTTTATCAGTCTCCAGTAAGGCTGATAATTCATTGGCCGTGTCACGCCCCAAGCCTTGGAAGAGTTTTTGAAGGTTTCTAGCTGACAAATCCTCAGTCTGTAGGATCTCAAAGAGTTTTTCGTCTGGAATGTCGAAAGGATTCTTGGCGTCGGTCTTAGGAGGAGCAATATAGGTAGACCCAGGCAGAATAGTGCGGTAACTATTTTGTGAGAAACCAACATGCTTGATAGACTCAATGATTTTGCTCTCGTTCTTGTCAATCAGGATAATGTTGGAGTGTTTCCCCATAATTTCCATGACAAGAGTAACCTTAACGCTATCACCAATTTCGTTTTTGTTTGATACGGAAATCTCAAGGACACGGTCATTTTCCAGTTGCTGGATATCCTCGATAACCGCTCCCTGAAGGTATTTCCGCATAATCATGGTATAAGTGTTTGGATTCTGTGGATTTGGCAAGTCAGCCTTGGTCGTCTGAATACGCCCAAAAACAGGGTGAGCCGAAAGCAGAAGCTTGTAATTCTGACGATTGTTACGAATGGTTAGGACCAACTCACGCTCAAAAGGCTGATTAACCTTCTGAATACGCCCGTAAAGCACTTGCTCACGCAACTCAGCCGTCATATGATGAAGAAAAAAGCCGTCAAAAGACATGATGTACTTCCTTTCTTGTTATTGATAATAATTGTTTTATTTTAAAAATAAAATTTTCTGTGAGACTTTCCTTAGGTGTTGGCGGACGTCAGCGAACTTTTACAAAGTTCCATGACTAATTTTTGAGCCTACCTAACGTCTCAAAAATTCCGAGCGCCTGAAACCTTTTAGTTTCAGGCGCTTTTAACACGGCGGAAAGTCTCGGTTAATTGCTCGCTCTGCTCGCAAAAAAAAAGATATTTCAAAAACTTGCAGAGTTTATGGGCTTTGTTAGTTTTTTTAAATAATTGCATACGTTATAAACGTAAATATTGCCTAACTATTATAGCACAAAGAGAGTAAAAATGCTTTGGATGGGTAGTCGGAATTGAGTTTGTTATTATTATGAACCATTTTTATTACAGAAATTGTTCCGCTAAAATAGTTAAAAAGTTATGTCTTTTATTTCCCTGAATACCTTTGAATTTACATCTGACTTGTGGTATCATTTAATATGCTGAAAATTAAAGGAGCATTAAATGAACGATATTAAAAAGATATGCAATGCGACTAATTTGAAATACCTGGCTGTTGCACTTATGTTTTTAGACCAAATCTATCAGATGTTCGGGAGTATGGGGGCACCTATATGGTTGACGATGTTGGGACGTCTGTCTTTCCCAATTTTCCTCTTTCTTGCTGCTGATAGTTTTCACTACACTCATGATCGTATGGCTTTTCTCAGGCGTCTGCTTTACATGAGTTGGTTTATGATCATTGGCAACGCCATCATTGGTAGTATTTTTCATAATGGTAGTATCGGTTTAACCAACAATGCCTTTTCAACCTTCTTTATCACTGGGATTTTTATTTGCTCTTGGGATTTGTTGGCTAAGGGGCTTCGCGATAAATCGAACAAGGAGTTGATTCAAGGGATTGGTGTCTTTCTCTTACCGATTCTATCATCCATACCGGTTGTAATCCTTTCAGGCATATTTGAAACGCCAAATGCAAACCCACTCTTTGTGCAGATTGTTGCCTTTATCTTGTCACTTGTGCCAAGTATTATCATGGTTGAGGGTGGCTTTGTCATGGTTATTCTTGGGTTGCTATTCTATATTTTCCGTACCAATCGCATTGCTCAAATCATTGTCTTAGCTGTTATTTCAGTGATTGCCCATCTCTTTGATCCGACAGGTGTGCAGTGGATGATGGTCTTTGCTGCGATTCCTATGTATTTCTATAATGGTGAACGTGGTAGTGGTAACAAGAATTTCTTCTATATTTTCTACCCAGCCCATATTTATCTCTTGTGGATCCTAGCAAGTTTAATTAGATAAGATGACAAAGACAGTCCTTGTACTGTCTTTTTTCGTGCTTAAAGGCCATTTTTATGGTTTGTTTCCTGCTTCTAAAACTGCTATAATTTAAGGCGTAATAGAATCTTGTGATAAGCAAATTGGAGGTATATCATGACAAAAGTAGCAGTAGTATTTGCGGAAGGTTTTGAAGAAATCGAAGCCTTGAGCCCAGTGGATGTCTTCCGCCGAGCAGGATTTGACTGTAACATGCTAGGACTTGAAAGTGCGTCAGTAACTGGCTCACATGGGATTCAAGTCGCTATGGATGGTGTATTTGATGGCAATTTTACGGATTACGACTTGGTAGTTCTTCCTGGAGGTATGCCTGGCTCAACTAATCTACGCGACAATCAGGCCTTGATTGTCTCTCTTCAAGACGCTGCAAAAGCCGGAAAATATGTTGCTGCCATTTGTGCGGCACCTATTGTTCTCGAACGTGCCGGCTTGCTTGAAGGGCGTAAATTCACATGTTTCCCTGGTGTTGAAGAACAAATTGCATCTGGCGAGCATCAAACTGACTTGGTTGTTGTTGACGGCAATATTGTCACTAGCCGTGGTGCCGGAACAGCACTAGCCTTTGCTTACGCCTTGGTTGATTTGTTGGGTGGCGATGGTCAGCAATTGGCTCATACCATGGTTTACGACAGATTGTTTAAATAATCTTATTTAAAACTCTAGCTCAAAAAATCTAACACTCCTTGTTAGGAATGTTGATAATTCATGTTCCCCTATGAGATGATTGAAAACGTATCAAACAGAGGACCTAGTTATAGGCTGGAGAGACCTTAGCTTAATTTTATAAGCTTTGGTTTTTTCTTTTCTCCTTTGACATCCGTCTTGAAAACAGTTATAATAATCACAAAATAACCTTTAAATGAGTCCAGAGAGGCTTGAAAGGTCGGACAGGTGAAAAAACAGGGTTCTCCTGTGATTTTTGTGCGACCTTGCCATGTGGCGAGGTTTTTTTGATGACATTTTGCAGTTTAGAAAGGGTTGTCATGATTTTAGTTGAAGATTTAACCATTGTGAGTCAGCGTGAGATTGCACCTCGTATTTTCGAGATGGTGCTTAGGGGAGAGATGGTTGCAGATATGAAGGTTGGTCAGTTCGTCCACCTCAAAGTGCCAGACCCAAGTAAGCTCCTTCGTCGTCCGATTTCCATTTCAGAGATCGACTACGACAAGAAAGAGGCAACCATAGTCTATCGAGTGGAACGCGAGGGAACTGCTATCCTTTCTAAGATGGTAGCCGGTCAAACTATTGATACCATGGGCCCTCAGGGTAATGGCTTTGATATTTCCGTTATTGAGGCTGGGCAGAAAGCCCTTCTCGTTGGTGGAGGTATTGGTGTACCGCCTTTGGTTGAGACGGCCAAGCAGTTGAAGGCTAAGGGAGTTGAAGTTATATCAGTCATTGGTTTTGCCAATAAGGATGCCGTCATCTTGGAGGATAAACTCAGAGCTTGTGGTGAAGTCTACGTGACGACTGATGACGGTTCATATGGTATCAAGGGTTACGTTTCGACGGTTATTGATGGTTTCGACTGGACTCCAGATGCCGTTTACAGTTGTGGAGCTCCAGGCATGCTTAAATATGTCGACAGCAAGTTTGAAAACCATCCTCATGCCTATGTTTCTATGGAAGCTCGTATGGCTTGCGGTATGGGTGCTTGCTATGCCTGTGTAGTTCACGTTAAAGGAGAATCAGATGCCAAAAATCTTCGTGTTTGCGAGGAAGGGCCGGTCTTCCCTACCGGAAAAGTCATCGTCTAGGAGGTTACCATGTCAGAGATTAAATCAGAAAATCGTTTAGCTATTAGCCTTCCAGGGCTTGATTTGAAAAATCCTATTATCCCAGCTTCAGGTTGCTTCGGTTTTGGTCAAGAGTATGCCAAGTATTATGATTTGGACAAACTAGGGTCAATCATGATTAAGGCTACGACCGCCAACCCTCGTTTTGGTAATCCAACACCCCGTGTGGCTGAGACACCATCAGGCATGCTTAATGCCATTGGCTTGCAAAACCCTGGTGTTGATGCTGTCTTGTCTGAAAAACTCCCTTGGTTGCAGGAGCATTATCCTGAGCTTCCAATCATTGCCAATGTAGCTGGATTTTCAAACGAAGAATATGCGGAAGTCTCTCACAAGATTTCCAAAGCCAGCAATGTCAAGGCAATCGAGCTTAATATCTCATGTCCAAATGTGGACCATGGTAATAACGGCCTCCTCATCGGACAAGTCCCAGAACTTGCCTATGCGGCAGTAAAAGCCAGTGTCTCTCACTCTGATGTGCTGTCTATGTCAAACTGACTCCAAGCGTCGCTGACATCACAAGTGTCGCCAAAGCAGTCGAAGATGCCGGTGCGACAGGTTTCACCATGATTAACACCTTGGTTGGTACACGCTATGATTTGGCGACTCGCAAACCTATCATTGCCAATGGACAAGGTGGTATGTCAGGACCAGCTGTCTTTTCAGTAGCCCTTAAACTTATCCGCCAAGTTGCTCTAGCTTCAGACCTTCCAATCATCGGTATGGGGGGAGTCGACAGTGCCGAAGCAGCTATCGAAATGTTTATCTCTGGTGCCTCAGCCATCGGTGTCGGAACAGCAAACTTCGCAGATCCCTATGCCTGCCCTAAAATCATCGACCGCCTCCCTGAAGTCATGGATAAGTACGACATCACAACACTTGAAGACTTGCGTAAGGAAGTTAGAAGAGAGTTGTTGGGGAAATAGAATAATTGGTTTAAAAGTAAAAAGATGGAAACTAAAACTTCCATCTTTTTTTGATTATTTTCTTCTTCGAGCTCTAATTCCCTCAATTACAGTGGCAATTACCTCTAATTCCCCATTTGTTAACTGTTCGCCATCTAGAACTAAGTTAAGTTGAGAGAGTTGTGAAATCTCAATTCCATTTGAATTCTCTTTCTTTATTTCTTCTTCAAGACCAAATTTTGTAAGTGAATAATATATTTTCTCGTAAGACTTGGGTAACTCATCAAAAGAGTCCTCAATAAGTTTTTTTAGTTCATCTCTGTATTTCTCAAGCCAATACTGCGTAACTTCTGCGTCTATATCTAAGGTTTCAATAAGATCAATTTTTTTATTAAGACGATTTGGTGTTGATTTTAATACATCAATATTCAGTTCCTGTTTCAAGTAACTATTTTGATAATCAGCAAAATCACTCCAACTATAACCTATGAAATATACATGCAAATCATAAGGTTCGATGTTCTTTAGATATAAACCTTTAGAATCCACACAAATTTTTCGACCACAGCTGTAATATATAGTATCTTTTCCTTTATGTTCAATGGTAAGTTTACTTTTCCATTTCTCAAAACACTCAGTTGTTGTATAGCGATCCCGTAAAGTCTCGTCAAAACCACTAGCTTTAGCAAGAACTAAAAGATAACTCTCTAGGAATTTTTCTGAGGGAAGTCGTTTCCCAGTTTCAACTAGTGAGATAAGTGTTGATGATGTTTTTGTTTCCTGCTTGATATCTTGAGCAGTCAAAGATAGATTTTCACGTTTCTCTTTTAACCATTTTCCAATCATACAGCAACCTCTCTCGTAGTAATATCGATAATGTGTCCATCCGAAATAATGTCTTCACTTATAAACATTTCTATATTTTCTGGCCTCACGAAACTAGAAAATAAGACCTGTTGACCTTTATTTTGTAACCATTTTGTTAGTTTAATAAGTTCTTTTTTAGCCAATTCAGTTTTGAGGGTGTCGACTCCCTCAAAAACAAGAAAATCAATTCCTTCAAATTTCAGAAACATTCTGAGAAATTCCATCATCTTTATTCGATATAATAATATCTTCAAATTCGGTGGCATTGAAGTATTCAACATTTAGTTTTGGGTGTAATTCAATTATTTTCTCATAAACCGAATTTAGTACTATTTTTGTTGTTTCTAGTTCGTCACAATATAGAATAAGAGGAATAGATTCTTCATCCAAATTAGTGATAACTTTTTCAATAGTTTTATCTAGTAACTTAGTAGATTCATTGTTGAAGTTTTCTTCAAAACTATCTGAATGTTGATTACTGTAATATTGTAGTGTGTCATATAGATTCTGAGCATCAAATCCTTCCCCTAGAAAAGTAACCTTATTTTGTTCACCTGTTGGGTAAGCTTTAATTATTTGCTTTAGTAGAACCCCTAGATCTATACCGTTTTTTAGAATTGCATCATAAATTTCTGAATCGTTTTGATTTAATATATTTCCTTGATTTTCTATAAAATCAAGAAAACTAATGACAATTTTTTCTTCTTCAGGAGAAAAAATTTCAATAGGAGCCTTAAGTGTTGTTTGTAACTGAACTACAAATGTATCAATTACCTCATTCTTAAGTTTAATTTTCTTTTTCGTCTCATAGCGTTCTTTAATTATTTCCCATATGTTATTCCTCTTATCTTCTGAAATACTCATAAAGAAACGATCCAAGTAATAAATTATAAAATCTCCCGAATCGAGTTTTTCGATATGAATATTATCTTTCCATACCAAATAGTCAGTTTCATCGTCTGTCATATTATCACTTACTAAAAGATCTGCTAGCTTATCTAGTATATCATAAAGCATGGTAGCCGATGGCAAGTGCTTTTCGACTTGATAATTTTCTATCTGCTTCATTACCTTCTGATATTCATCAGAGTTACTGTTAACTCGAATTTTTTCAGCATGCATTTTCAATAGTTGTTCAAGCATGTTAACACCTCTTTCTTATTTTACAAGAATATTTTACAGTGTAAAAACATAAAAAGCAATAAAATTTACATTAAAATTTTACAATGTAAAACTGGATATAATCAATAGAAGTAGAGGTTTAAGATTAGGTATTTAGAACAAAATCCCCCTTTGACATTCCCTTATAAAAGCGCTATAATAGAACAAATTGAACTGAACCTTTAATCGAGTCCAGAGAGGCGAGAAAGGTGTACTGAGATGCTACGGCATCACTAAAGGGTAGGGACTGCCCTATTTTCGTGCAACCTTCGCTGACTGGCGGAGGTTTTTTGTGTGAAAGGATATAAGAAATGAGAGAAAATCGTCCTGTTATTGCCCTTGATTTCCCGACTTTTGAGGATGTGAAGGCTTTCCTTGCTAAGTTTCCCTGCTGATGAAAAGCTCTATGTGAAGATTGGTATGGAACTTTACTATGCAGCTGGGCCTGAGATTGTGCGCTACGTTAAAGAGCTTGGTCATAGTGTTTTCCTTGACCTTAAGCTTCACGATATTCCAAATACTGTGAAATCAGCCATGCGTGTCTTGTCTAACCTTGGCGTTGATATGACTAATGTGCATGCGGCTGGTGGTGTGGAAATGATGAAGGCTGCGCGTGAAGGCTTGGGAGATGGTCCAATCTTGATTGCTGTAACACAGTTGACCTCTACCTCTGAAGAGCAGATGCGTGATTTTCAAAATATCCAAACCACACTTCAAGAATCTGTGGTTCATTATGCTAAAAAGACTGCTGAAGCAGGGCTTGATGGTGTTGTTTGCTCAGCACACGAAGTAGCAAAAATCAAAGAAGCAACAAATGAAGATTTCGTTTGTTTGACACCTGGTATCCGTCCAGCAGGAGCAGCAGTTGGTGACCAAAAACGTGTCATGACACCTGCCGATGCCCGTCAAATTGGTTCAGATTACATTGTTGTTGGTCGTCCAATTACACAAGCTGACGATCCAGTAGCAGCTTATCACGACATTAAGGCCCAATGGAACGGTCAATAAATTTTCAAAAAGACCTTATTTCATAGGAAAATAGATGGAATTAGGTTATAATAAAGAATAGAAAACGCTTTACGGAGGATAATAATTATGACATTAGCATCACAAATCGCATCTGACTTGCTCGATATCAAGGCTGTTTACCTTAAACCTGAAGAACCATTTACATGGGCATCAGGAATCAAATCACCAATCTACACAGACAACCGTATTACTTTGTCTTATCCAGAAACTCGTACACTTATTGAAAATGGTTTCGTGGAAAAAATTAAGGAAGAATTCCCTGAAGTAGAAGTGATTGCAGGAACTGCAACTGCTGGTATTCCTCACGGTGCGATCATCGCTGACAAAATGAACCTTCCATTTGCCTACATCCGTAGCAAACCAAAAGATCACGGTGCTGGTAACCAAATCGAAGGTCGTGTGGTTAAAGGCGAAAAAATGGTTGTTGTTGAAGACTTGATTTCAACTGGTGGTTCAGTACTTGATGCTGTAGCAGCTGCAGAGCGTGAAGGGGCTGATGTTATCGGTGTTGTGGCTATCTTCACTTACGAACTGCCAAAAGCTGAGAAAAACTTTGCGGATGCTGGTGTGAAATTGGTTACTCTTTCAAACTACACTGAGTTGATCAAAGTCGCTAAAGTTCAAGGCTACATCACAGCAGATGGACTTCAACTTTTGAAGAAATTCAAAGAAAATCAAGAGACTTGGCAAGACTAATTATCAAGATTTAAGGTGGAACGTTTTAGGCGTTTCGCTTTTTTTAGTATAATTTAGGAAAAGATAAGCAGGGAGAGTATAAGATGTCAATTAATGAGTGGTCAGATGCAACGGCAATGGCTGAAGCCGTGCGAAATAAGACGGTCAGTCCCCGAGAACTAGTGGAGGCTACCATTCGTGAAGCGGAGAGAACGAATCCTAAGATAAATGCTATCGTCAGTCAACGCTACGAGAAAGCTATAGAAGAAGCAGAAACCAGAAATTTTTCTGGTAAACCTTTTTCTGGAGTACCAATTTTTCTAAAGGATTTGGGTCAGGAACAAGCTGGTGAGCCGTCATCAGCGGGTTCTCGACTATTTACAAGTTATCGGGCCAAGGAAACAGATAACTATGTTAAGAAGCTTGAGGAATTGGGCTTTATTATTTTAGGGCGTTCTAGCACTCCTGAGTTTGGCTTCAAAAATATCAGTGATGCTCAGATTCATGGTCCTGTTAACCTGCCCAACGATGTGACACGTAATGCTGGCGGGTCAAGTGGTGGTGCGGCAGCTCTTGTAAGTTCTGGCATTTCTCCCTTGGCCCCAGCTAGTGACGGTGGAGGCTCTATCCGTATTCCAGCTTCCTTTAACGGACTTATCGGGCTTAAGCCTACAAGAGGACGGATTCCTGTCGGTCCTAGTTCTTTCCGTGGCTGGCAGGGAGCCTCTGTCCAATTTGCCTTGACTAAGACTGTACGAGATACAATACGCTTGCTCTATCACATGCAGACGTGTCAGATGGAAAGTCCCTTTATTCTACCGAAGCTTAGCAAAGTTTCTTTAGAAGAAGCGGTTAGACCTTTGAAGATTGCTTTTTTAACTGTCTCTCCTATTGGTGGTAACGTGTCAGAATCTGCTATCGCGGCAACCAAAAAGGCTGCTAGAGCATTGGAAAGTCTCGGACATCATGTACATGAAATCAGCAACCAGCCCTTGAATGGGATTGAAGCTATGCAGTCTTACTACATCATGAATAGTGTCGAGACGGCTGCCATGTTTGATTCCATAGAGGCTGGTTTAGGACGGAAGATGACCTTTGAAGATATGGAGTTGATGACTTGGGCTATTTTCCAATCTGGGCAAAAGATTCCTGCTAAAATTTACTCTAAAATTCTAGCCCAGTGGGATCAGTATAGCCATCAGATGGCGAATTTTCATGAGACTTACGATATTCTTCTAACACCAACAGTTGCGGATGTGGCACCTAAGCATGGACAGTTTGCCCTTTCTGAAAACTTACAAAATCAACTCAAACATATGGCTGATTTTGACTGGCCAAAGCAGCAGGAACTTATTTGGGAAATGTTTGCGGACAGCTTAGACTGGACACCTTTCACGCAACAAGCTAACCTGACGGGACAACCATCGATTTCTTTACCTGTCTATCGGGACGAGCAGGGTCTCTCACTCGGTGTTCAACTGACAGCTGCCAAGGGAAGAGAGGACCTCCTCTTACACTTGACCCAACAGATGGAAGAATGTTCGGTTTTTAGCTAGACATTCTCATTTGCAGTTCAATATTTTGTGAAACCCTTTCAAATAGTGTAGGCTAAGATTATAAGTTTTTAACTTAACTTCATTTTTTAAGGAGACACACATAGATGAAAAAGAGATTTTTCGCCGTATTTAGCCTAATTTTGGCTGCGGTCTTTTTGGTTGCCTGCTCGTCACAGAGTACAGGTGAGAAGAACTGGGAAAAGATTGAGAAACGTGGGAGCATCAAGGTTGCGACTGCTGGAACTCTTTACCCACAAAGCTACCACGATGATAAGAACAATTTGACTGGTTATGACGTTGAGATTCTCAAAGAAGTTGGAAAACGTCTTAAGTTGAAAATTGACTTCACGGAGATGGGCGTGGATGGCATGCTTACCGCTGTAAATAGTGGTCAAGTAGATATCGCTAACTACTCACTCGAAGATGACAACAAGAACGTTAAAAAATTCTTGCGTTCTGAACCATACAAGTATTCATTTACATCCATGGTAGTCCGTGAATCAGATAATTCAGGAATTTCTTCATGGAAGGACCTCAAAGGCAAGAAAGCAGCCGGTGCTGCAAGTACCAAGTACATGAAGATTGCCAAAAAAATGGGTGCTGAACTTGTCGTATATGACAATGTTACCAATGACGTTTATATGCAAGACTTGGTAAATGGTCGTACAGACGTTATCGTCAATGATTACTATTTGCAAAAGATGGCAGTAGCCGCTATCAAAGACAAGTACCCTGTTAAGATCAACGATGGTATCTACAGTAACCCTTACTCAACAAGCTTTACTTTCTCATTGAAGAATAAAACTCTTCAAGAAAAAGTTAATAAAGCTATCAAAGACATGAAGAAAGATGGTACCCTTACCAAGATTTCAGAGAAGTTCTTTGCTGGTCAAGACGTTACAAAGAAAACGAAAGTTGACTACACTGAGATTGACATCTCTGATGTTGAATAATATGAGCGATCCAATTGGATCGCTTATTTGCTAAAGAATTGTTTAGAAAGATAGACTTATGATTATTGATTTTTCACTGATTCTAAAGAGCATTCCCTATGTCCTATCAGGTTTGCCCTATACTTTGGGGATTTCCCTTTTAAGCTTTATGGTTGGGAATGTATTTGCCATCATCCTTGCCTTTATGCGGATGTCGCAAAAACCTTGGTTGAAGTATCCAGCACGTATTTATATTTCCATCATGCGTGGGGTCCCTATGTTGGTTGTCCTCTTCATTCTTTACTTTGGTCTGCCTTACGTTGGTGTACAGCTGCCTGCCCTTCTTTGTGCCTTTATTGGTTTCTCATGTGTCAGTGCCGCTTATATGGCAGAGATTTCCGTTCATCCATAGCTGCAGTAGATAAGGGGCAGTGGGAAGCCGCTCGCTCTCTTGGTCTTCCTCAGAAGTCTATTATCCGTCGAATTATCTTACCTCAGACCATGCGTATAGCAGTAGCACCTCTTGGTAATGTCATCATTGATATGGTAAAGAGTTCCTCATTGGCGGCTATGATTACAGTGCCTGACATTTTCCAAAATGCTAAGATAATCGGTGGGCGTGAGTATGACTACATGTCTATGTATATCCTAATCGCCCTTATTTACTGGACTTTGAGCTTTACTCTAGAGTTACTTCAAGGCTATCTTGAAAAACGTTTAGCCACCTATTGATTTTTGAAAAAATTGTTTGAATATCTAATAAAATCTTGAAAATTATTTAATTCTAATCTTATAAATGTGGTATAATAAAAGCGATTTAAAAATCAGAAAGGTATTTTGGAATGAAGAAGAAAACAGTCGTTGCAACGACTCTATCAACCCTACTTGTCTCAACTGCCATCTTGGCCAATGCTGTCCAAGCTGACGAGGTAGAAACTCATGCAGCTGTTACAGCGCCAAGCACTGAAGTAGTAGCTACAGAGGCAACTACCAATGCGACATCTACTGCAGCAACAACTGCATCTAGCGAGTCTGCAGCACCAGTAGCTAGTTCAACATCAGTTGTTACTGCTTCAACAGCTGAAACAAGCGAAACACCTGCTGCTACAGCAAGTGAAACAGCAACTGCAGCCGCAACTCCTACAACAGAAGTCGTGACAAATGCTAGCACAAGTGCCAGCAACGACACTGTAACTGTCCTTCACACCAACGATGTTCACGGTCGTATGGTTGAAGATGATCGTAACGGAGTTATTGGTGATGCCCTTTTGTCTGGTATCGTAAATGATTCTCGTTCAAAAGGAACAACCCTTGTCTTTGACTCCGGGGACTCATTCCAAGGACTTCCAATCTCAAACAGTTCTAAAGGTGAAGACATGGCAAGCGTCATGAATGCTGTTGGTTTTGATGCCATGACAGTGGGTAACCATGAGTTTGACTTTGGTCTTGATCAATTGCGTCGTTTGAGCAAACAAATCAATTTCCCAATCATCACATCTAACGTATATGTAAATGGCGTACGTCTTTTCCAACCATCTACAATCGTTGACAAAACACCTGGTGTTGATGGAGATGAAGTAGTCGTTATTGGTGTCACTACACCTGAGACAGCTACTAAGACACACCCACGTAATATCCCTGGTGTCTCTTTCACTGATCCTATTAGTGAAGTTAAGGCTGTTGTTGACCAAGTGGAATCAAATGCCCGTGCCGAAGGTAAGGAATACAAGACTTATGTTGTCCTTAGTCACTTGGGGATTGATACAACAACTCCAGTTGAATGGCGTGGATCAACTTTGGCAGAAGCTCTTTCAAACTATGCACCTTTGAAAGGAAAACGTGTTCTTGTCCTTGATGGTCACTCACACACTCTTCACACAGCGACATACGGCGATAACGTTACTTACAACCAAACTGGTAGCTACCTTAATAATGTCGGCCGCGTCGTTTATAATTCTGACCGTGTCTTGTCACATGGCGCGATTTCACACGACGAAGCTAAGAAAAATTATCAAGTTAACCCAACGGTTAAAGCTATGATTGATGATATCCAAGCTAAGTACAAGGCAGATTCTTCAAAAGTCGTTATTGAAAATAGCCCTGTTAAACTTAGCGGTGACCGTATGGACGTTCGTGTTCGCGAAACTAACCTTGGTAATGTGGTCGCTGATGCTCTCTTAGATTACGGACAATCAGCCTCACACACAAGTCTAACCTTGCCGTAACAAACGGTGGTGGTCTTCGTGAAACAATCGCCAAAGACAAACCAATCACTAAAGGTGATATCATTGCTGTGCTTCCATTTGGTAACTCAGTTGCTCAAATTCAAGTAACAGGTCAAAATATCCATGATATGTTTGTCAAATCTCTTGGTTCTATTCTCCAAGTTGACGAAAGTGGTAAAACTGTTCTGGATGAAAATGGTCAACCTCTCCTTGAACCATCTGGTGGTTTCCTTCAAGTCTCTGGAGCTCGTGTTTACTATGACACAACTCTTCCAGCTGAAAAACGTATCTTGTCAATTGACATTTTGGATCCTGAAACTGGTGTCTATAAACCACTCAACACAAACGGAACTTACTACCTTGTAACGAATGACTTCTTGGCTGCTGGTGGTGATGGCTTCACAATGTTGGGCGGTCCTCGTGAAGAAGGTCCTTCAATGGATACCGTCTTTGCAGATTACTTGACACGTGCAGACCTTTCTAAGTATGCAGTTATCAATCCAAACTCACGTACCATTTCAATTTCAAGTGCTGATTTTGCTGCCTTGAACAAAAAAGAAAATGCAGCAGACCCTACACTTAATCCTTTGGAACCTGTTACTCCATCAACTATTGCTAAAGATCTTGAAACAACTAAACCAGTGGTATCTAAAGTAGTAACGACTCCTAATGGAAAAGTATTCTTCATTTCAACAATAAGCGAAGCACTTAAAGAAACTGAAAAAGTGACAGAAGCTTCTGCTCAAACTGAAGTTCTTCCTACAACAGGTGACAAGGGCTCACACGCAGGTCTCCTCGGACTTGGCATGTTGCTAACTCTCTTTGGACTTAGTGGAAAACATAAAGGTAAAGAGAAAAACTAAGAAGCTTGCAGATAAGAAAAGAGTTAACCTTTTGATTAACTCTTTTTTGTTTTCTTCTTGTTACTATGTGTTTTTCGATACTGGCTTGGTGTTTGGTCGTAATAGTGTTTAAATTGGCGGTTGAAGTTGGATAGGTTGTTAAAACCAACATTAGTAGCAATTTCCAAACTGGTTTAACGCTATTACGAAGCTCCTCGCAAGCAGCATTAAGTCTTGCTTGAATGATAAATTCTGTACAAGAGGTACCTGTATGTTGCTTAAAAATCGTCATAAAGTGGGTCTTACTATACCCCATAAGTTCTGACAACTTTTCAATGGTGAGATTTTCGGCATAATGTTGGTTAATGTAATCAATGATTTCCCGAATCTTTTCATTCTTACGATAATGATCATCAGAAGTTTTTCGCTCTACCAAACGATAGAAGTAGAGGAGGTAGATTAGTTCTTCAAGTTTTGACTTTAGAAGAAGTTCATAGTGACGATCTTTCTGACGAATCATTTTAAAAATCTCAAAGAGGAGAGCTTTGACTTCCCTATACCCCTCGTCTGACGGTCTCAGGCATTGTTTAAACTTGAAATTAGAATTCTGTAAAGGCTGTAGGTAGCGTAGACTAAGCGGGTCCACCAGCGACTGTCCCAGCATATCCAAATGAAAATGTAAGGTGTCCGTATGATGAGGCTGATTATCTACGGGGTGAATCGAATGAAGGCCATTCGGACGAATTAAAAAAATATCTCCAGCCTGACTGTCAAAATAGTCATAATCAATGTGATAACGAGCCGTCCCCTCATAAACGTACTGAATCTCAAGCTCTGGATGCCAATGAAAAAGAATATCAGGGCGTCCATTTTCAACCTTAGTTTCCGTCAATCGAAATGGAAGCAGATTATCGTCGAAGTCTATCAAATGTTTAAAATCTGTATCAGTAGCTGCTTGACTCATGGCAAACCTTTCAAAATCATAGGATAGTACCATAATAGCATTTTCTTTCTTAAAAAGCATGAGTAAATCGTCTTATGGTATTGATAGTTTTTAGTTTACATAACTTTATTTCTGTATTAGCTACAAGCAAAACAAAAAGATGACAGAGCATCTTTTTACATAAATTTAGTTATGTTTATTTCCCTAGACAGAACTGACTAAAGAGTTGCGTAATGAGTTCATCTGGGGCAGCGTCACCAGTAATTTCTCCCAAAATTTCCCAGGTACGTGTCATATCAACTTGTAAGAGGTCAACAGGCATGCCTAATTCAAGACCTTGATTGACTGCTTCAAGACTTTCGAGAGCTTTTTCAATGAGTGAAATGTGACGGGCATTTGAGAGATAAGTAGCATCTTTCTCCACTAGACCAGCATTATCAAAGAAGAGTTGATTGATGCGATCTTCAATTTTGTCGATGTTTTCATTCTTGAGGACTGAAATCGGAATGACATCTTCAGGAAGCTCTTCCATTTGGATTGCTTGTGGAAGGTCTGTCTTATTTAGGAGAAGAATTCGATTACTATTTTGGCTGATTTCGAGTAATGTACGGTCTTGCTCAGTTAACGGTTCAGAGCTATTGAGGACAAGAAGAACCAGGTCAGCCTCTTCAAGAGCTTTTTTAGAACGTTCCACACCAATCTTTTCAACAACATCGTCTGTGTCACGGATACCAGCGGTATCAATTAACTTAAGGGGAACGCCTTTGATATTAACGTATTCTTCAATGACATCACGTGTTGTACCTTCAATGTCTGTAACAATAGCTTTCTCTTCACGTAGGAGATTGTTAAGAAGACTCGATTTTCCGACATTTGGACGACCAATGATTGCCGTTGAAAGACCTTCTCGTAGAATTTTTCCTCGTTTGGCAGTAGCCAGAAGATTTTCTAGAAGTGCTTGGAACTCTTGCGTTTTTTCACGGACTAGATTTGTAGTAACTTCTTCAACATCATCATACTCTGGGTAATCAATATTCACCTCGACTTGAGCCAAAGTGTTAAGGATTTCTTGGCGAGTGTTGTTAATGAGATCCTTAAGCGAGCCATCAAGTTGAGAAACGGCAACGGCCATAGCCTTATCAGTCTTAGCACGAATCAAATCCATAACAGCTTCGGCCTGGGTCAAGTCCACACGACCATTCAAGAAGGCACGTTTGGTAAATTCTCCAGGTTCGGCCATACGAGCACCAGAACGGATAAGGAGTTGAAGAATTTCATTGGTTACAGCGACACCACCATGTGTGTTGATTTCTACGACATCCTCACGCGTAAAGGTCTTGGGTGCACGCATAACACTGACCATGACTTCATCAATGGTTTCATCATTTTCCACGATATGACCGTAATTGATAGTATGTGAAGCGACCGTTTCTAGATTTTTTCCTTTGAAAACCTTATTAGCAATAGCAACAGCATCGGTTCCAGATAGGCGAACAATACCAATAGCACCTTCACCTAAAGGCGTTGAAATTGCAGTAATCGTATCAAATTCTTTGGTAATTGACATAGTTATTCCTTTGGATTTTTTCTGTATTAGTTTTAAAATGATTTAATTTCATTGTAACGCAAAAGAGCAGTAGTCGCAAGGATTGGTGCTGACAATGCCAAGAAAAAAGAGCCTAAGCTCTTTTTGTTTATTTGTGGCGTTCAAAGTATGATTTGGTTTCTTTGAAGATGATTGGTGAGAGGACTAGAAGGGCAATTAAGTTAGGCAATGCCATCAATCCGTTTACGATATCCGCAATTTTCCAAACAACATCAAGTGTGAGGTATCCACCAAGGGCAACCATGACTACAAAAATGAGGCGGTAGAGTGGAAGGAATTTCGTTGATTTGAAAATGAATTCGAAACAACGTTCACCGTAGTAAGACCAACCCAAGATTGTTGTAAAGGCAAAGAGAACCAAAGAAAGTGTCAAGGCAATTTCACCAAATGTACCAAAAACAGATGAGAAGGCTGCTTGTGTCATTGGGGCACCTTCTAGGCTACCTGACCATTGACCCGTTACAAGGATAGCAAGACCAGTAAGCGTACAGATGATGATCGTATCAATGAAAGTACCTGTCATTGAAATCAAACCTTGTTCAACAGGTTCTTCGGTTTTAGCAGCAGCTGCAGCGATAGGAGCTGATCCAAGACCTGACTCATTTGAGAAGACACCACGCGCAATACCAAGACGCATTGCAACCATGACTGTTGCACCAGCAAAACCACCAACGGCTGCTTTACCAGTAAAGGCAGATTGGAAGACCATTTCAAGGACTGGAAGAAGTTGATTAAAGTTAGTAAAGATAACCACAAGAGCTGCCAAGATATAAAGCCCAGCCATAAATGGTACGACCTTTTCAGAAACTTTAGAGATAGATTGGATACCACCAAAAATGATAGCAGCAGTGATAAGAGCAAGAATGATACTTACGATTTTTGGTGACCAGTCAAAGCTATTTTGAAGCGAAGCGGTGATTGAGTTAACTTGAGAGAAGGTACCAATCCCCAACCATGCAACTAGGACACCTGCAAAGGCAAAGAAGTAGGCCAAAGGTTTAGCAATTGTTTGCCATTTCCCAGAAAAACCGTGTGTGATGTAATACATTGGACCACCAGATACATTGCCTTGGTCGTCAAGTGTACGGAATTTAATAGCCAAAAGACCTTCGGAATATTTGGTTGCCATACCAAAGAAAGCGGCAATCCACATCCAGAAAAGGGCACCAGGTCCACCAGTTTTAATGGCAGTAGCTACACCGACAATGTTCCCTGTACCAACAGTTGCTGCGAGAGCAGTTGCGAGGGCTGCAAAACTAGAAATATCACCTTCCCCTTTATCTTCAGCAAAGATAAGTTTAAAAGCTTTAGGAAGACGAAGTACTTGCAAAAGACCAAGGCGAATTGTAAGGTAAACCCCAGTTCCTACAAGAAGAACTAGAAGGGGTGGACCCCAGACAAAATCATCAATGGTAGTAAAAAATTCTAACATAAATTTACAATCTCCTTTAACCGAGACGTCAAAAAAGAGGTTTGGCTTAACCAGACCTCTGAGAATACAAAGCTATTACTACAAGTTAAAAAACTTGCGATGCTTTCTGTCCTTTTACCTGAGAGTTTCGGTTGTTACCCCTTGCCCCTTCGGTGTCTTGTTTACAGCTAAGGCTGCTTCAAGATCTCTCCAGAAGTCCGTCAATCACCAGTCATCCTGATGACATCACTCGGTTCTTATTTTATTGTGATTCTATCTTATCGAAAAAACCGAACAGTGTCAACACTAATTTTCATCAAAACTATAAAAATCCGAATATTATTCTTTAGAATGTCTTCCTCTAAAGCTAGAAAAAGCTAGGAATATCAGTAATCTTAAGCAAAGTACTTCCAAATAAAAACAAACAATTATTTTCTAAAGTTATTTCATTTGCATTATGAATAGGGTCTGCATTTTTATCTAAAAAATGATAAAATAGTAGAGCTTATTTTTGAGAATGGAGAATATAATGAACCCATTATTAACTGGTATGAATGACAAACAGGCCGAAGCCGTCCAAACGACTGAGGGGCCTTTATTGATTATGGCTGGTGCAGGATCTGGGAAGACACGTGTGCTTACCCACCGCATTGCCTACCTCATTGACGAGAAAATGATTAATCCCTGGAATATCCTAGCCATTACCTTTACCAATAAGGCCGCTCGTGAGATGCGTGAACGTGCTATGGCTTTAAATCCAGCAACTTCAGAAACCTTAATTGCAACCTTCCATAGTATGTGTGTGCGAATCCTTCGTCGTGAAGCAGACCATATTGGCTACAACCGAAACTTTACTATCGTAGATCCTGGTGAACAACGTACTTTGATGAAACGTATTCTCAAGAATCTGAACCTAGATCCTAAGAAGTGGAATGAACGTGCCATCTTAGGGACGATTTCCAACGCCAAAAATGATCTATTGGATGAAGTGGCCTATGAGCACCAGGCTGGTGATATGTACACCCAAATCGTTGCTAAATGTTACAAGGCCTATCAGGAAGAGCTCCGTCGTAGTGAAGCTATGGATTTTGACGATTTGATTATGATGACTTTACGTCTCTTTGACAAAAATCCTGATGTTCTCGCCTATTATCAGCAGCGTTATCAGTACATTCACGTGGATGAGTACCAAGATACCAACCATGCTCAGTATCAGTTGGTAAAACTCTTGGCATCTCGCTTCAAGAATATCTGTGTCGTAGGTGATGCGGACCAATCAATCTACGGTTGGCGTGGGGCTGATATGCAGAACATCCTTGACTTTGAAAAGGACTATCCTGAAGCCAAGGTAGTTCTCTTGGAAGAAAACTACCGTTCAACCAAGAAAATTCTCCAAGCAGCCAATGAAGTTATCAAGAACAACCGAAACCGCCGTCCTAAGAAACTTTGGACTCAAAATGACGACGGTGAACAAATCGTTTATTACCGTGCTAATGACGAGCGTGATGAAGCTGTTTTTGTCGCTTCAACTATTGATAACATTATTCGTGAAGAAGGTAAAAACTTCAAGGATTTCGCTGTACTTTACCGTACCAATGCTCAGTCTCGTACTATTGAAGAGGCCTTGCTCAAGTCTAATATTCCTTATACCATGGTTGGAGGTACTAAGTTCTATAGCCGTAAAGAAATCCGTGATGTAATCTCTTACTTGAACTTGATTGCCAATCCTGCGGATAATATTAGCTTTGAACGTGTGGTTAATGAACCTAAACGTGGAGTTGGGCCTGGTACACTCGAAAAGATTCGTACCTTTGCCTATGAGCAAAACATGAGTCTCCTAGATGCTTCAGCTAATATTATGTTGTCACCAATCAAGGGGAAAGCAGCGCAGGGCGTTTACGATTTGCTAACATGATTCTGAATCTACGTGACCAGCTAGATGGGCTAAGCATTACTGAAGCGGTAGAGGCTGTTTTAGATAAGTCTGGTTATCTGGATGCTCTTTCTATGCAACAAACACTTGAAAGTCAAGCACGCATTGAAAATATCGAAGAGTTCATGTCTGTTACTAAGAATTTTGATGAAACCAACACCGATGGTACGGAAGACGAGACTGGTATTGACCGTTTAGGCCGTTTCTTGAACGATCTAGCGTTGATTGCTGATACGGACGATGGTGATATGGAAGCAGCAGAAGTAACCTTGATGACCCTCCATGCTGCTAAAGGACTTGAATTCCCAGTTGTCTTTCTTATCGGTATGGAAGAAGGAGTCTTCCCCTTGTCTCGTGCCTCAGAAGATCCAGAAGAACTCGAAGAAGAGCGTCGCTTAGCTTACGTAGGTATTACCCGTGCTGAAGAGATTCTTTTCCTTACCAACGCTAATACACGTACGCTTTTCGGTAAGACTAGCTATAATCGTCCTAGCCGTTTCTTGCGTGAAATTTCAGATGATTTATTACAATATCAAGGTCTAGCACGTCCAGCCAATTCATCATTTGGTGTTCGTTTTACAAAGGAAGAGCCGACACAATTTGGTCAAGGCATGAGTTTACAACAAGCGCTTCAGACCAGAAAAGCAAATGCACAACCTCAAAGACATACTGGCGCTCAGCCATTTTCAAAAGCCACTGGCGGACTACCTTTTGGCAAGACTTCAAACTCTGGGAATTCAGCTACTGACTGGGAAATCGGAGATATCGCTCACCACAAGAAGTGGGGAGATGGGACCGTCCTAGAAGTAACTGGAAGTGGCAAGACACAAGAACTTAAGATAAAATTCCCAGAAGTTGGACTTAAAAAAGTTTTGGCAAGCGTAGCACCTATTGAGAAGAAATAGAAAGGGACCGAAAGGTCCTTTTTATAAGCCCTCCCTATCACATTGATAAAAAATTTCTATTAGACAGCTAGCTGTTCTGGGTGTAGAATGAAGGCAACTTTTGTTTTGGAGGACACCCATATGTCACGAGAATTTTCATTTGAAACCTTACAATTACACGCTGGACAAACACCTGACAAGGAAACAAAATCACGTGCTGTTCCAATTTACCAAACGACTTCATATGTTTGACGATGCTCAAGAAGGTGAAGATCTCTTTGCCCTTAGAAAACCGGGTAATATTTACACACGTATTACCAATCCAACAGTAGCAGTACTTGAAGAACGTATTGCAGCCCTCGAAGGTGGTGTTGGTGCCTTGGCTACGGCTTCAGGTATGGCTGCAATCACCTATGCAATCCTCGGCTTGGCACATGCTGGCGATCATGTTGTTGCTGCGACAACCCTCTACGGTGGAACATTTAATCTCTTAAAAGAAACTCTTCCACGCTATGGTGTCACAACAACTTTTGTAGATGTTGACAATCCTGAAGAAATTGAAGCTGCTATCAAAGATAATACCAAACTAGTCTTGATTGAGTCTTTAGGTAATCCGCTTATCAACATTCCTGATTTTGAAAAGATTGCTGAAATTGCTCACAGCCATAAGATTCCATTGGTTGCTGACAATACTTTTGGTACTCCATATCTCATCAATGTTATCTCCCATGGTGTAGATATCGTAGTTCATTCTGCGACTAAATTTATCGGTGGACATGGAACAACTATCGGTGGCCTTATCGTCGATTCTGGTAAATTTGACTGGGAAGCTTCAGGCAAATTCCCACAGTTGGTTGACGAAGACCCATCTTACCACAATATCAGCTATACACGTGATGTTGGTCCAGCAGCATTTATCACTGCCCTTCGTACACAACTTTTGCGTGACACAGGGGCTGCCTTGGCACCTTTCAATGCTTTCTTGCTTTTACAAGGACTTGAAACACTTTCACTTCGTGTCGAACGCCATGTCGAAAATGCTAAAAAAATCGTAGACTTTTTGGAAAATCATCCAAAAGTTGAAAAAGTTAACTATCCTGGATTGCCATCAAGTCCTTACTATGACTTGGCACAAAAATACTTCCCTAAAGGACCAGGTTCTATTTTCACTTTCCATGTTAAAGGTGGGCAAGACGAAGCACGTACCGTTATTGATAATCTTGAAATCTTCTCAGATTTAGCTAACGTTGCTGATGCAAAATCTTTGGTGGTGCACCCTGCAACAACAACTCACCAACAATTGGCAGAAGCAGATTTGCTAGCTTGTGGTGTCACTCCAAATCAAATTCGCATCTCAGTTGGTTTGGAAAACTCAGATGATTTGATTGAAGATTTAAAACTAGCCCTTGATAAAATCTAAGTATTTTGATACTAAACATTCAAACCAGCTATAGAGCTGGTTTTTTGTTATACTATCCCTATGAAATTTGTTTTTGATTTGGATGGAACCCTATGTTTTGATGGTATGACCATGTCAAAAGAACTACAAGAGGTTCTTTTAACAGCACCAAAATACGGTCATGAGATTATTTTTGCAACAGCAAGCTCTTACAGAGACTGTCTTAGTATTTTGGAGGGAGAATTGAAAAAACTGACAGTAGTTGGCTTAAACGGTGGCGAAGTCTTTCAAGATGAATATTTAGTATCTCAATACACAATACCTTCCCATGCTCTCAGGACGATTGTTAGCTACTGTGATACCTATAATCTCCCTTATTTTATTGATGATACCTTTAATTATGCTATACAAAATCCTAATCAGATTCCTTTCCTTTCAAATGTTGACCCATTAAACAAAGCAAGTATTCTGCCTGTCCAAGAACTTAATAAGCCCATTAAAGCTGTTATTCCACTTGCAGAGCATGAGGATATACGAGAAGATCTTATATTTAACCTAAACAAACTGGGATGTTTAGACCTTACTTACCACGATATCGAAAGGTGTCTATACATTAATCCTAAAGGTGTGACTAAGGCTAGTACTGTTTTAAACCACTTTGGCAGAGAGTTTGTAGCTTTTGGAAATGACCAAAATGATATTTCTCTTTTCAAAAATGCTATATATGGTGTGCAAGTTGGCGATTATCCCTATCTGAAAGACTTTTCGGATGAAGTCATTCCTGCAATTAATACAGTGATTGCTGAAAAAATTAAACTACTGTTTGAAAAGTTCTAAACAAATACTTAGGCTTCTTGCTCTATTTGCAGTACAATAGTAAAAAAAGTATTGGAGGACTAGCATGCCAACATTTATTGGAAAAACAGTTACAGTAGCAGAAGACAAACAACTTCAAGTTGGAGATACCTTGCGTGACTTTAACTTGACAGCAACAGATTTGACGAAAAAATCACTTTCAGAATTCGAAGGAAAGAAAAAAGTTATCTCTATTGTTCCATCGATCGATACTGGTATTTGTTCAACTCAAACGCGTACCTTTAACAAGGAATTGTCAGAACTAGATGATACTGTCGTTATTACTATTTCAGTGGACCTACCATTTGCACAAGCTCGTTGGTGTGGTGCTGAGGGCCTTGAAATGCCATCATGCTCTCTGACTACTATGATAATAGTTTTGGTAAAGACTATGGTGTCCTTATTGAAGAATGGCACTTGTTAGCGCGTGCAGTATTAGTGGCAGACGCTGACAACAAGATTACTTATGTCGAATATTTAGACAATATCAATACTGATCCAAACTATGAAGCGGCAGTAGCAGCAGTTAAAAGCTTATAAAAGGGAAAGGGGCTCCGGTCTCTTTTTTTTGCCTTTCTTACAGTTTTTACTTGCAAAAGTATTAGCTTCTTGCTATTATTGTATAGAAATACTCAATACGGATAGTAAAATATAAAAAGGAGATTCGATGTCTGAAAAAGAAAGACCTCAAATGATTATCGATTACGAAGCTAATACAGACAAACTTGTTCGTTTAGGCGATGTTGTCGATCAATTTAAAGGAAAAGCTGTCCCTGCTAAGGCAGAACCTGGCGAATTCGCTGTCATTAATCTATCGGATATGACACCCAACGGCATTGCTTACGATGACCTAAAAACATTTTCTGAGGAACGCCGCAAACTTTTACGCTTTCTCTTAGAAGATGGAGATGTGCTTATTGCATCTAAGGGAACTGTTCAAAAAGTTGCTGTTTTCGAAGATCAGGGCAAGCGTGAAGTTGTTGCCTCATCAAATATCACAGTATTACGACCTAAGGAAAAACTTCGTGGTTTTTACATCAAGTTCTTTCTTGAGACAGATATTGGTCGTGCCTATTTGGATTATGCTGATAAGGGAAAGGCTGTCCTCAATTTATCAACAGCTGACCTCTTGGACATTAAGATTCCTGAGATACCAATTGTTAAGCAAGATTACCAAATTGCGGCCTATCTACGTGGTCGTGCCGATTTCCACCGTAAGATGGTTCGTGCAGAGCAAGAGTGGGAAAATATTCAGAATAATGTTACAGAAGCTCTATTTGGAAATTAACTAAAGCCAGCAAACTAGGATTTGTTGGTCTTTTTTTATTGTTCTCGTGTATAATGGTAGTAGCAAATATGTTATTAGGAGGTCATTATGACTACCAACACCATAGATTTATCACAACCAGTCGCAACAATCATAAAAGAACATCCAGAGGTTAAGGATTTACTGATTGACCTTGGTTTTAAGCCCTTGTCTAACCCAGCTATGCTAAATACTGTCGGTAAGGTAACCAGTCTAAAAGCTGGCTCCAAGTTAGCTAATATTCCCCTAGATAAAATCAAGCAAACCTTACTATTCAATGGTTATGATGTCATCGGAGACTAATATGGAAAACAATCGTATTCAAATACTCAAAGAAATTCTCCTTGATTTACACCAGGGAGCCAGTCCTGAGAGTGTTCAAGAGCGCTTCAATCAACACTTCAAGGGAGTATCTGCCCTTGAAATCTCTATGATGGAGCATGAATTGATGTCTTCTGAAGATGGAGTTACCTTTGAAGATGTTATGAGCCTTTGTAATGTCCACGCTAACCTCTTTAAAGGAGCTATTGCAGATGTGGAAGTGGCGGACGCTGATCAAGAGGGCCACCCTGTCTATGTGTTTAAACAAGAGAATTTAGCCCTACGTTCAGCTATCCTACGTATTCGACGTATCATCGAAAACATTAGTAAGCCTGAAAATGAAGATTTCAAATCTGACCTACTCAATGGGCTTAGACATCAGATGTCTTTATTGGGACAATTTCATAACCATTACACACGTAAAGAAAAGCTCTTCTTTCCAATAATGGAGCGTTATGGTCATGATTCTCCGCCAAAAGTTATGTGGGGAGTAGACGATGACATCCGAAAACTCTTTCGAGATGCAGAGGCTAAACTCCAGGAACTCCCAAAAGGAGATTTAGAGGAATTTTCAAAGTCCTTTGAAGCTTTCTCAGAAGAATTTGAAGCTATGATTTTCAAGGAAGAAGCTATCTTACTTATGATTCTGCTTGAAACCTTCACGCAGGATGATTGGCTTTCAATTGCCGAAGAAAGTGATGCCTATGGCTATGCAATTATAAAACCTACAGCCGTCTGGAAACCTAAGCGTGAGCGTTTTGAGGAAGACAATACGGAAACATCGCAAGAACAGTCAGGTCTGAGCACTGACGCACATACGGGCAATACCCGAATTATTGAAACCTCAGAAGGGCAATTCACCATCAGCTTCACCCCAAAACCAAAAACTGAAACTGTCGTAGATAGAGAAACAACGCAACCTTTTGGCAATGGTTATCTTTCTGTGGAGCAGGCCAATCTCATCCTCAATCATCTTCCTTTGGAAATCACTTTCGTCAATAAAGAAGATATCTTCCAATACTATAATGATAATGTTCCCGCCAATGAAATGGTTTTTAAACGAACACCTAGCCAAATTGGACGAAACGTTGAACTTTGCCATCCGCCAAAAGTACTTGATAAGGTCAAGAAATTTTTGAATTACTAAGGAGTGGTGAGCGTGACCAAGTTCCAATGTGGTTCAAATCTGAACGTTTAGGAAAATTCGTCTATGTTACCTATGCAGCTGTTAGAGATGACAAGGGAGACTTTCAAGGTGTCCTAGAGTATGTGCAAGATATTAAACCTTTCTTTGAACTAGAAAGCGATCTTAAAAGAGATATTGATTAAAAAAGCTAGCAGTCCTGCGATTGCTTATGACTATAATACTCAAGAGGTTAGAGACTTTGCTCTCTGCCTCTTTATGTTTCTATCTAGCTCTTTAGGATGGCTTTTGATATAATTAAAAGTATGATTTCAGGAATTATTAATCTAAAAAAAGAGGCTGGAATGACCAGTCATGATGCTGTATTCAAACTACGCAAAATATTACAAGAGAAAAAAATCGGACATGGTGGTACCCTTGATCCAGATGTTACTGGTGTCCTACCTATAGCAGTTGGAAAAGCGACTCGTGTCATTGAATACATGACTGAAGCAGGGAAAGTCTATGAGGGAGAAATTACCATCGGCTTTTCGACAACTACCGAGGATGCTAGTGGAGAAATCGTCAAAACCACTCCAGTAACAGAGCTAGATGAAGAAGCCGTTGACAAAGCAATGGCTAGTTTTGAGGGAGATATCACACAAATTCCTCCTATGTACTCAGCAGTTAAGGTCAACGGAAAGAAACTTTATGAGTACGCACGCTCTGGAGAAGAAGTAGAACGTCCACAACGTCAAGTGACCATTTCAGAATTTGTCCGTACCTCACCCATCGAGCTAGAAACGACACCGCGAGATTCAGCTTCCGTGTTGCTTGTAGCAAGGGAACTTATGTCCGTACCTTATCTGTCGATTTGGGTGCTAAGCTCGGCTACGCGAGTCATATGTCTGCTCTTCGTCGAACAGCCTCAGCTGGTCTGACCTTAGATAAGGCACTAACTCTCTCTCAAATTTCAGAAATGGTAGAAGCAGGGGATACGTCCTTCCTCCTTCCCATCGAATTCGGTGTTCAGGATTTGCCAGCAGTACAAGTCACTGAAGATGATGCTAAAGAAATCTCATTTGGTCGCTTTATTGCTATTGATAGCCAAGAACCCTTAGTTGCGGCCTTTTTAGGAGACAAAGTTCTAGCCATCATGGAAAAGCGAAATCAAGTTTATAAACCTAGAAAAGTATTAAGTCAATGAAAATAACTTCTATTAACGATTATAAAGATATCCATCAGGAAAAGGAAACGGTCCTTGTCTTAGGCTATTTCGATGCGCTTCATCGTGGTCATAAGGTCCTTTTTGATAAGGCGCGCCAAATTGCTGATGACAAACAGCTTGAAGTAGCTGTCCTTACCTTTAATGAAAGTCCTCAACTGACTTTTCAACGGTATACAGATGATCTCCTTCTGCATATTACAGCACCTCAAAGGCGTTGTGATCTTTTTGAAGCCTATGGAACAGATCAACTTTATTTAACAGATTTTAATAGTGATTTTGCTCGAACAAGTTCGGATGACTTTATTGCTCGTTATATTGATCGTTTAAAAGCTCAAGAGGTTGTTGTGGGCTTTGATTACAAGTTTGGACACCATCGAACAGATGCAGACTATCTATCCCGTAATTTTTCTGGTAATGTCCATGTCATTGAAGAGCAACAAAGCGATGGTGAAAAGATTTCGTCAACACGTGTACGTCAATTGATACGAGAAGGCAAGGTTAAAGAAGCCAATAAACTTCTTGGCCACGAATTCTCGACACGTGGCATCGTGGTACATGGTGATGCCCGTGGACGTACCATTGGTTTTCCAACAGCTAATTTAGCACCTATTGACAGAACTTTCCTACCTGCTGATGGTGTCTATGTCGCCGATGTGGTGATTGATGGCAAACGCTATCGTTCCATGACCAGTCTAGGAAAAAACGTTACCTTTGGGGGAACAGAACTCCGTCTTGAAGCCAATATCTTTGATTTTGAAGGCGATATTTATGGAAAAACAATCGAAGTTTTTTGGCTGGATTATATCCGTGATATGATTAAGTTCAATAATATAGATGAACTATGCGCTCAACTGGAGGCCGATAAAAAAATCGCGGAAAAATTTTAAGAAAGCGTAGCCAAAACTAATCAAATAATGTATAATGATTAGGAATGTTAAAGTGAAAGGGGTGTTTGCATGGTAACTTTATTTTTATCACCTAGCTGCACCAGCTGTAGGAAAGCACGAGCCTGGTTGACCAATCATGAAGTTGCTTTTGACGAACACAATATTATCACGAGCCCATTAACTCACGATGAGTTGATGAAGATTTTGTCTTACACGGAAAATGGTACCGAAGATATCATTTCAACCCGTTCAAAAGTCTTTCAGAAGCTGAATATCGATGTGGATGATTTGACCATCAAGGAACTCATTCAATTGATTTCTGAATATCCAAATCTTCTTCGTCGACCTATCATTATGGACAACAAACGCATGCAAATCGGTTTCAACGAAGATGAAATTCGTGCCTTTTTGCCTCGTGATTATAGAAAGCAAGAATTGCGTCAAGCGACCATTCGAGCTGAAATTGAGGGTAACAATGACTAAAGGAAATTATTCCTACCCACTCAATCCATCATGGAGCACTGAGGAAATCACCACAGTGCTTCATTTTTTGAGTCAGGTAGAAAAAGCATACGAGAGCAAGGTTGACCGTGACCAACTCTTGCAAGCCTATAAGGCATATAAAACAGTTGTCCCAGGCAAAGCACCTGAAAAGCAACTAGACAAGGCCTTTGAAGAAGCTAGCGGTTTTTCAACCTACCAAGCTGTCAAAGCTGCTAAAGCAAAAGATAAAGTATTTGTATCACTTGGAAAATAAACTGATTTTCGCCAAAGAAATCATCAAAGAAGCTGGTGCTTTTATTAAAGAAAGTTTAAGTAAAACAATCACGGTCGAAGAAAAGACAGCTTTTGATGATTTAGTCACTAATATTGATAAACAAACACAAGATTTACTCGTGGCACGTATTAAATCTGCCTTCCCTTCAGACAATATTTTCGCTGAAGAAAATGGCTTGGTGCATAATATCAAGGATGGAAACGTCTGGGTCTTGGATCCAATTGATGGAACGGTCAATTTTATTGTCCAACAAGATAATTTTTGTGTGATGATTGCCTACTATGAAGAGGGGCAAGGAAAATTTGGTCTCATTTATAACGTCATGGCTGATCAACTTTTCTATGGTGGTGGCCAGTTTGATGTGTATTGCAATGACAAATTGCTTCCTGCCTATAAAAATCGACCATTAGACCGGTGCCTAGTCGCTAGCAATGGAGCCATGTATGCTAAAAATTTTCACGGCTTAAAAGACCTTATTGATAAGACCTTGGGTGTTCGTGTCTACGGTGGTGCCGGTTTAAGCATGTCAAAAGTCCTATCTGGTCAAATTTTAGCTTACTTTTCAGTTATTTACCCATGGGACTATGCTGCAGCAAGTATTATGGGAGAAAAATTGGGTTATCACCTTGAGACCATTACCGGAGAACCACTGGATTATTCTAGTCGTCAAGCTGTGATGCTTGTGCCCAAAGACAGACTTGAAGAAATCAAGGATATTATGGGCTCAGAAAATTAATTTAAAACAAAAAACCATACTGGACAAATCAGAACAGTAAGTTCTCTTGGTTGGTCCAGTTTTGATAGAAAGGAAACTATGCAATTTCCATCAGACTTTATAGAAAAATATAATAAGCTCCTTGGAGATGAAGCAGAGGACTTCTTTGCATCTTTTGATCAAGAAGCCGTGTCCGCCTACCGTACCAACCCTCTGAAGAAGCAACAGAAGGACTTTCCTGATGCCATTCCTGAAACACCTTGGGGCCATTACGGTAAAATTTCTGGAAAATCTGCCGATCATGCAACTGGTTTGGTTTATTCTCAGGAACCAGCTGCTCAAATGGTAGCCCAAGTGGCAGCTCCGGCCAAGGAAAGTCGTGTCTTAGACCTGGCAGCTGCTCCAGGCGGAAAGTCTACTCATCTTCTAAGCTACTTAGACAATACAGGACTGCTCGTCAGCAATGAAATCAATCCAAAGCGTAGCAAAATTCTGGTTGAAAACATTGAACGTTTTGGGGCGAGAAATGTTGTTGTGACTAACACGTCAGCTGATCAACTAGCCAAAGTTTTCAAAAATTACTTTGATACGATTGTCTTTGATGGACCTTGTTCAGGAGAAGGAATGTTCCGCAAGGATCCTGATGCAATTCAATATTGGCACAAGGATTACCCTTGTGAATTGGCACAATTGCAGAAGGATATCTTGTCAGACGGTTTGAAGATGCTCGCTCCTGGTGGTCAATTAATCTACTCAACCTGTACCTGGTCTCCGGAGGAAAATGAAGGTGTTGTCGCTTGGATTTTAGAAAATTACCCTGATCTTGAATTGGTGGAAATCCCTAAATTGAACGGCATGAGCGATGGGATTGATTTTCCAGAAACAGCTCGAATGTATCCGCACCATTTCAAAGGTGAAGGCCAGTTTGTGGCAAAATTCCAGGATAAGCGCGTGTCTGAGCAGGCACGTATCAAAGAGGGAAAATCTAACCTAAACAAGGAGCAGAAGCAACTTTGGGAAGATTTTGCAAAGAAACACCTTAAGACTCGTCTAGATGGTTTACTCCAAGTTTTTGGGGACAATCTCTACCTGCTTCCTAAGGGACTTCCAGACCTTTCTAAAGTTAAAATCGCTCGTAATGGTTTGCATCTTGGTGTCTTCAAGAAAAAACGTTTCGAACCAAGTTTTGCGCTTGGAATTGCGTTAACCTCTGATGAAGTTGTTTCAAGTATAGAGCTAACTCAAGACCAGTTTGCCCAATATGTTTCTGGTAATGTGGTCACTCTAGATCAAGCGCAACCAAACGGTTGGTATCAGCTTTTAGTGGATGGCAATGGATTTGGATTTGCCAAAATCGTTGGAAACACGGTTAAACTACTATCCTAAAGGATTGAGATTCCATATATAAGGGCCTGTAATCAAACTTTAATATGACTTAATTATCTTATACTTGGTATAATTAGATAGATGTCTTTTTACAGCATATATATAAGACACTATCTTACTTAAGTTACAAAATGTCGGAGGACAAAAATGAAAAAAACAAAAGTCCTTGCAGTGATTATGTCACTGGCAATGGCCATGCTAGTCTTAACTGGCTGTGCCTCTTGGATTGACCGTGGCCAGTCCATTACAGCCGTTGGTTCTACGGCCCTTCAACCCTTAGTGGAGGCGGCAGCAGATGGGTTTGCTGAAAAGAACCCTGAGAATATCGTTAACGTCCAAGGTGGCGGTTCTGGTACTGGACTTTCTCAGGTACAATCCGGTGCTGTTCAAATTGGGAACAGTGACCTTTTTGCCGAGGAAAAATCTGGAATCGATGCCAGTAAGCTTGTTGACTATCAAGTTGCCGTTGCAGGAATTGCAGTGATTACAAATAAAGAAGTCTCTGTCGATAACCTGACAACCGAACAACTTCGCAAGATTTTCACTGGGGAAATCACAAACTGGAAACAGCTTGGTGGTAAAGACCTTGAGATCACTATTATTAACCGTGCAGCCAGCTCAGGATCACGCGCAACTTTCGATGCAGTGATTATGGACGGTAAATCACCAATCCGTACCCAAGAGCAAGATTCTAATGGTATGGTTAAGTCAATCGTTGCTCAGACACCAGGTGCTATTTCATACCTATCATTTGCCTACCTTGATGATTCTGTTAAAACATTGAAGTTAAATGGATTTGAACCAAAAGCTGAAAATGTTGCAACTAACGATTGGCCGATTTGGTCCTACGAGCATATGTATACCAAGGGAAAACCGGATAACTATACCAAACAATTCTTAGATTACATGATGAGTGACGAAGTCCAAGAAAACGTCGTCGCAAAAATGGGTTACATTTCCATCCATAGCATGAAAGTTACCAAGGATGCTGATGGTAACGTCTCAAAGAAGAGTGAGGAGTAAGCATGAAAAATGAAGAATTGGTGAAACAATTAACATCACCCTCTAAAAATTCACGCCTCGAGAAGTTTGGTAAAACAATCACTTTCCTTTGCCTAGCTTTGATTGTTTTTATCGTAGCCATGATTTTACTTTTCGTTGCTCAAAAAGGGCTGGCGACTTTCTTTGTTAATAAAGTTAGCTTGATCGAGTTTCTCTTTAGTGGCGATTGGTCGCCATCTGAGGCAAGTTCGGAGCTCTGCCAATGATTTTGGGATCATTCGTAGTTACCTTGCTCTCAGCCTTGGTAGCAACGCCATTTGCCATTGGAGCAGCCATCTTTATGACTGAAATTTCTCCGAAAGGGGCTAAATTCCTACAACCAGCTATTGAACTTTTGGTTGGGATTCCATCTGTTGTTTATGGATTTATTGGTCTCCAAGTCGTGGTTCCATTTGTTCGCTTAATTTTTGGTGGAACAGGTTTTGGTATTCTTTCAGGTACCTTTGTCTTGTTCGTCATGATTCTACCAACCGTAACCTTTATGACAACAGATACGCTTCGTGCAGTGCCTCGTCACTATCGTGAAGCCAGTCTGGCGATGGGTGCTACACGCTGGCAAACGATTTGGCGTGTGACACTTAATGCGGCTAAACCAGGTATTTTCACGGCCGTTATCTTTGGTATGGCCCGTGCCTTTGGTGAGGCTCTTGCCATCCAAATGGTTGTCGGAAATTCCGCAGTGATTCCAACTTCTTTAACAACACCTGCAGCAACATTGACATCTGTCTTGACTATGGGAATCGGGAATACAGTCATGGGTACTGTTTCAAACAATGTCCTTTGGTCTCTCGCCTTGGTTCTCTTATTAATGAGTCTTGGTTTCAATATGTTGGTGAAATTCATTACCCGTGAGAGAAAGAGAAATTATGAACGCTAAAAAAATTGATAAAATTGCCATCAGCACACTCTATGTGATTGCTGGCATTATTGTAACAATCCTGGCAGCCTTGATTCTCTATATCTTGGTTCGCGGGATACCACATATCAGCTGGTCATTCTTGACTAGTCGATCATCATCTTACAAAGCTGGTGGAGGAATTGGGGTTCAACTCTATAATTCATTCTTCCTTTTGGTTATTACCCTGATTATTTCTGTGCCTCTTTCTATGGGAGCAGGAATCTTCTTATCAGAATATGCTAAAAAAGGACGACTTACCAACTTTGTTCGTACCTGTATTGAAATCCTTTCTTCACTACCTTCAGTGGTTGTCGGACTCTTTGGTTATTTGATTTTCGTTGTCCAATTCCAGTATGGATTTTCAATCCTATCTGGTGCCTTGGCTTTAACTGTCTTTAACCTTCCACAAATGACTCGTACGGTTGAAGATAGTTTGCGAACAGTCCACCATACCCAACGTGAAGCTGGGCTAGCTCTAGGCTTGTCTCGATGGGAAACGATCTTACACGTTGTTGTTCCAGAGGCATTGCCTGGTATTGTTACTGGGATCGTTCTTGCTTCTGGCCGTATTTTCGGGGAAGCAGCAGCGCTTATCTATACAGCAGGTCAATCTGCACCAGCACTTAACTGGAGCGACTGGAATCCGCTTAGTATCTCTAGTCCAATCTCGATTTTCCGCCAAGCAGAAACACTTGCTGTTCACATCTGGAAGGTCAACTCAGAAGGTACGACACCTGACGCCACTGCAGTATCTGCTGGTTCAGCAGCAGTACTCTTGATTTTCATTTTGATTTTCAACTTTGGTGCACGTCGTTTGGGAGCATACCTCCATAAGAAATTAACATCCGCTTAAAGGAGTTATCATGACAAAATACAATTGGGACGAGCGTCATATTATCACCTTCCCAGAGAAGGAGCTCGCTCTTGAAACAAAGGACTTGCATGTCTATTATGGTCAAAAAGAAGCCATCAAAGGCATCGACATGCAATTCGAGAAAAATAAAATTACGGCTCTTATTGGGCCTTCAGGATGCGGGAAGTCAACCTTTCTTCGTAGCCTAAACCGTATGAATGATACGATTGATATTGCTAAGGTTACTGGACAAATCCTTTATCAAGGTGTCGATGTCAATGCAAGTAATATCAATGTTTATGAAATGCGTAAACATATTGGAATGGTTTTCCAACGTCCAAATCCATTTGCCAAGTCTATCTACAGAAACATTACCTTTGCTCACGAACGTAAAGGTGTAAGAGATAAGCAAACCTTGGACGAGATTGTTGAGACATCACTTAAGCAAGCAGGTCTTTGGGATCAGGTTAAAGATGACCTTCATAAATCTGCCTTTACCCTATCAGGTGGTCAGCAGCAACGTCTTTGTATTGCAAGAGCTATTGCCGTGAAACCACAGATTCTCCTCATGGACGAACCTGCAGCTTCATTGGACCCTGTAGCTACTATGCAGCTAGAAGAGACTATGTTTGAACTTAAGGAAGATTACTCTATTATCATCGTGACGCACAATATGCAGCAAGCAGCGCGTGCCAGTGATTATACAGCATTCTTCTACCTTGGTGATCTTATCGAATATGATGAAACCAAGAAAATCTTCCAAGATGCCGCCCTACAGTCAACCAATGACTATGTATCAGGACGTTTTGGATAGAAAGGAGCACTCATGACTGAACCAATCATTTCAATTAATGATTTATCGGTGTATTTCAATAAGAAAAAAGCCCTCAATAACGTGACAATGGATTTCTATCCAAATGAAATCACGGCCCTTATCGGTCCTTCAGGATCCGGGAAATCAACCTTGCTCCGTTCTATCAACCGAATGGGAGATTTAAACCCCGAGTGGACACTTACTGGTGCTGTTTCCTACAATGGTCACAATGTCTACAGTCCCCGAACAGATACCGTTGAGCTCCGTAAAGAAATCGGAATGGTCTTCCAACAACCCAATCCTTTTCCAATGTCTATCTATGAAAACGTGGTTTATGGGCTTCGTATCAATGGTATCAAAGATAAGGCTGTCCTTGACAAAGCAGTAGAAGAGTCACTAAAAGGTGCTTCGATCTGGGAAGAGGTTAAAGACCGTCTCCATGACTCAGCACTCGGACTTTCAGGAGGGCAACAACAACGTGTTTGTATTGCACGGGTCCTTGCCACATCTCCAAAGGTTATCCTTCTAGACGAACCAACGTCTGCCCTCGACCCTATCTCCGCTGGTAAGATTGAGGAAACCCTATATAACCTTAAGGACCAATATACCTTGCTATTAGTCACACGTTCTATGCAACAGGCAAGTCGTATCTCACAACGAACAGCCTTTTTCCTCGATGGAGAACTCATTGAGTATTCATCAACAAAAGACATGTTCCTAAATCCACAACATAAAGAAACAGAAGATTATATTACCGGTAAATTCGGTTAAGAAAGGACAGATTACTAAAACAATTATGATGTTACGAACACCCTTCGAAGAAGAATTAGAAAAACTCCACAACCAATTTTACGCTATGGGTACAGAGGTTGCAGCTCAGCTTAAGAAAGCCGTACGTGCCTTTATCAGCCATGATCGTGATTTGGCTAAGGAAGTCATTGAAAATGACGAAATCGTCAATAACTACGAAACCAAACTTGAGAAAAAGTCACTTGAAATTATCGCTCTTCAGCAACCTGTATCAAGTGATTTGCGAACAGTTATCACAGCCCTCAAAGCATCTAGTGACGTTGAACGCATGGGTGACCATGCCGTTGCTATTGCTCAAGCAACTATCCGCATTAAAGGTGAGGAACGCCTAACTGAAATTGAAGCTGAAATCAAGAAAATGGGGAAAGCAGTTCGCCACATGGTTGAAGATGCTCTAGATGTTTACTTGAACAGTGACGAACAACGCGCTTATGAAATCGCCGCTTCAGATGAAATCATTGATAACTATTTCCGTGATATTCAAGCCATGACAGTAGAAGGTGTTCGCAAGAATCCTGATGCTGCCTTCGCTGCCAAAGAATATTTCCAAGTACTTATGTATTTGGAACGTATTGGTGACTATGCCCGCAATCTCTGCGAGTGGGTTGTCTACCTCAAATCTGGGAAAATCATAGAACTGTAGGCAAAGCTTCCAATCTATGTTATAATGGGTCTGTATTGAATAATTCAGACCCTTTTCTTTTGCAAAAGTGTCTGATATCGAAACATTTGTCAGTCTGTTTCGATACGAAAAGTTAGATTAGGAGTATATACGTATGACAGCATCTGTTGCTCGTTTTATCGAAAGTTTCATCCCTGAAAACTACAATCTTTTCTTGGACATTAATCGTTCTGAAAAGACTTTTACAGGGAATGTTGCCATCACAGGTGAAGCCCTTGATAACCATATCTCCCTTCACCAAAAAGACCTTACCATTAGTTCCGTTCTCTTGGATAATGAATCATTGAACTTCCAAATGGATGATGCTAACGAAGCCTTCCATATTGAACTTCCAGAGACCGGTGTTTTGACGCTTGTCATTGAATTCTCTGGTCGTATTACAGATAATATGACAGGGATTTACCCATCATATTACACCTACAATGGTGAGAAGAAAGAAATTATTTCAACGCAGTTTGAATCTCATTTTGCGCGTGAAGCCTTCCCATCAGTTGATGAACCAGAAGCCAAAGCCACTTTTGATTTCTCATTGAAATTTGATGCTGAAGAAGGCGATATCGCCTTGTCAAACATGCCTGAAATCAATAGCCATTTGCGTGAAGAAACTGGGGTTTGGACTTTTGAGACAACCCCTCGTATGTCAACATACCTCCTTGCCTTTGGTTTTGGAGCTCTTCAAGGTAAGACAGCGAAAACACAAAACGGAACTGAAGTTGGTGTCTTCGCTACAGTTGCACAAGCTGAAAACAGCGTTGATTTTGCCCTTGATATTGCGGTTCGTGTCATTGATTTCTACGAAGACTACTTCCAAGTTAAGTATCCTATCCCATTGTCATACCATCTCGCGCTTCCTGACTTCTCAGCAGGTGCCATGGAAAACTGGGGACTTGTTACCTATCGTGAAGTTTACCTACTAGTAGACGAAAATAGCTCAGCTGCAAGTCGTCAACAAGTAGCTCTTGTGGTTGCCCACGAATTGGCTCACCAATGGTTCGGTAACCTTGTAACGATGAAATGGTGGGATGATTTATGGCTTAACGAAAGCTTTGCCAATATGATGGAGTATGTTTCAGTAGATGCCATTGAGCCTAGCTGGAATATCTTTGAAGATTTCCAAACAACTGGTGTGCCTCATGCCCTCCAACGTGATGCTACAGACGGTGTTCAGTCTGTCCACATGGAAGTCAATCACCCAGATGAGATTAATACCCTCTTTGATAGTGCTATCGTTTATGCTAAAGGTAGCCGTCTTATGCATATGCTTCGCCGTTGGTTAGGTGACGAAGCCTTTGCTAAAGGACTTAAAGCTTACTTCGAGAAACACCAGTACAACAACACTATTGGACGAGATCTCTGGAATGCACTTTCTGATGCTTCTGGTAAAGATGTCTCTAGTTTCATGGATACTTGGTTGGAGCAACCAGGTTACCCTGTTGTTAGTGCAGAAGTAGTTGACGACACTCTTATTCTTAGTCAAAAACAATTCTTCATTGGTGAACATGAAGATAAAGGTCGTCTTTGGGAGATTCCATTGAACACAAACTGGAAGGGGCTCCCAGACACACTCTCAGAAGAGCGTATTGAGATTCCAAATTATAACAAGCTTGCTGCTGAAAATAAAGGAGCTCTTCGCCTTAATACAGCAAATACAGCACATTACATCACAGATTATCAAGGTGAACTCTTGGACCAACTCTTAGAGGAATTTGCTAACCTTGATACTGTAAGTAAACTTCAGATTTTGCAAGAACGCCGTCTTCTTGCTGAAAGTGGCCGTATCTCCTATGCAAGCCTAGTGTCTCTTCTTGATCTTGTCGAAAAAGAAGAAAGCTTCTTGATTGCGCAAGCTAAGTCTCAAATCCTCGCTGGTTTGAAACGCTTTATCGATGAGGATACAGAAGCAGAAGTGCACTACAAGGCTTTGGTACGTCGTCAATTCCAAAACGACTTTGAACGTCTTGGTTTCGATGCCAAAAATGGAGAGTCAGATGAAGATGAAATGGTTCGTCAAACGGCACTAAGCTACTTGATTCAAGCAGACTATCAACCAGCAGTCCTTGCAGCTGCAAGTGTTTTCCAAGCTCATAAAGAAAACATTGAAAGCATCCCTGCAAGTGTCCGTGGTCTTGTCCTCATTAACCAAATGAAACAAGAAGACAGTCTTACCCTTGTTGAAGACTATGTCAATGCTTACGTCACAACAAATGACAGTAACTTCCGTCGTCAATTGACTCAAGCAATTTCATACCTTAAAAATCAAGAAGGTCTCGACTACGTACTAGGTCAGCTTAAAGACAAACATGTCGTTAAACCTCAAGACTTGTACCTCTGGTATATGAATTTCCTCAGCAAATCATTTGCTCAAGAAACCGTTTGGAGCTGGGCAAAAGATAACTGGGATTGGATTAAAGCAGCCCTTGGTGGTGATATGAGCTTTGATAGCTTTGTTAATATCCCAGCAGGAATCTTTAAAACACAAGAGCGTCTTGATCAATATATTGCTTTCTTCGAGCCACAAACAAGTGATAAAGCCTTGGAACGTAATATCTTAATGGGAATTAAGACAATTGCCGCACGAGTGAACTTGATTGAAAAAGAAAAAGCAGCCGTTGAATCTGCTCTTAAAGATTACTAATAAGAAAAACAAGCTTTCCATGAAGGAGAGTTTGTTTTTTGTGTAAGATTGTTTACATAAATATAGTTATGTATTAAAAATGCAATAAAAAGACTTTAGCATAATTAAATTTATGTAAACTAAAAACAACCACTCCAAATAGGAATGGTTGGGATAGCCAATTATAAATTGTCTAGAGCATTTTTTTGTTCATCATTAACAATATGCGTATATAGATCGGTAACCTGAGTGGAAGCATGGCCAAGTTGGTGACTAACTAAAACTTGAGACTTGGTAGCATCATAAAGGCGTGTTGCCAGAGTATGTCGAAGCTTGTGGGGAGTCACACGAATTTTGAAATCCTGAGAATATTTGGCAACCATCTTTTCGATACTTGAAGCATCAATACGGTTTGGAACCCCTCGATATTCCGTTAAAAAGAGGGCAACATCTTGCTTTTCAGCCTTATAGCGTTTATCACGTATACTGAGATAAGTTTCAAGATAGGGCTTTGCAAAACTTGCTACATTAACTGAGTCCCGTTTGCCACCTTTTCGAGTGACGTCGATGACCATCATTTTTAGATTGATATCTTTAAGGTCCAGATTAACAGCTTCAGAGAGTCGAACACCTGAAGCCAGTAGCAAGGCAATGATAGCCAAATCACGTTCTTTATTCTTATAAAACGAAGATTTGGCGCGATTTGAGAGCTTGACTTCGTATTCATTTTCTACATAATCAAGGAATTCCATGGTTTCATCGCCAAGAAAGAGTTTTTGTTTGATATTCTCAGCACGTGCAGCTAGAGTTTCTTTCTTTTTCTTAGTAGAAACTTTTTTCATGACGTTACGATAGAAATAAGGCTCACCGTCAGGACCCTCGACCTCCTCGGTTAAATACTTATAGAGACTAGATAGGGCTGAAAGTGTACGATTAATAGTCATTTGAGAGACACCCTGTTTCTTGGAATAGGTATTCAAAGATGGACGTTCACGTAGATAAAGGACAAATGACTCCATATCTTTTTTAGTTAGATTTTCCAAGGTTTTGATGTCAATTGAGGCAATATCATCAGCATCTGAAATACCTGAGTCAATCAACCAATCAAAAAGCGTTTATATTCCTTAAGGTATTCGTATAAAGTTGTAAAAGAATACGGTACCGATAGTTTAGATTGATAATACTCCAGAACAAACCAGGGCATAAGAGCTTTGTATTCTTCAATTTTTTCGAGCAAGAGTTCACGTTTCATTTGATTTTTCTCCAAAGTTACTTAATAGAAGTATATCACACCCTTATCTTTCTTTCAAGAAAATTACAGTTTTTCGGAAAGATGTTATAGGATGTTTTCTCTTAGAGTCTTTATAGGTTTACTATCTGAATATATAAAATACCACACTAGATCAATCAGATACTAACTTCCAGAACCAATGCGAAAATATCTATATCGTTATTTCGCTCTGAAAGATTTTTCCCAAGAAAAAACAACCTGGAGTTTTCCAGATTGTTCAAACAATGATTAAGCTACAATAGCTTTTGCAACCTCCTCGGTTGTCATACGTGAGAAATAATGTGTTGTGTCAATAGTTTTAAGTTTTGCCAAGACATCTTCGTACTCGTAAGGTACACCAACCAACAATTCTTCAATATCTGATACATCTCCGATACCAAAGAAATCTCCGTAAATCTTAACAGATTTAATGATTGAATTTTCAACGTTGGCATAGGTTGAGATCTTACCAGCTGGGTAACGAACATTACGTTCTACTGTGTATTCTGGTGACTGTCCGTAAGTCCAATCCCATGTATTGAATTGTTTCTCATAAGAATCCTGAATCTTAGCCAATTCGCTTTCAGAAAGTACATATTCTGTCATTTCTGGGTAGAATTCTTTCATTTTTTCCAAGATTTTATCTGAGAATTCATTTACAGTGATTTTTTCTGGCAATTCGTCGACGATGTTGGTCACACGAGCACGTACAGATTTAACGCCTTTTGATTCGATTTTGTCTTTGCTGACTTTAAGGGCTTGACCAAGAACCGACATATCAACGTCAAAAAGCAAGCACCCATGGTGCATCATACGACCTTTATAGTAAGCTTGAGCATTTCCACAGAACTTTTTACCATCGATTTCAAGGTCATTACGACCAGTAAATTCAGCCTTAACTCCCAAATCAGCAAGTGTGGCGATTACAGGTTGAGAGAAAGTCTTAAAGTCAAAAGCACCTTCATCTGCCTTATTAGAGATGATGGTATAGTTCAGGTTATTCAAATCGTGATAAACAGCGCCACCACCAGACAAACGGCGAACAACCTTGATACCATGAGCATCTGTATATTCTTTGTTAATCTCTTGAATGGTATTTTGGTGTTTACCAACAATGATAGCTGGACGGTTAATCCAAAGAATGAACAATTCATCTTCATTCACCAATTCACGAAAAGCATAGGCTTCCAAAGCAATATTATAGGCAGGATCATTTGATGTATTTACGATATATTTCATGAGGTCTCCTCTTGTAATGTGATACTTATATTATAAAGGAAATCGGAGACAAAGTACACGAAGACGCCTTAAGTATAAGGATTTTCATGATATAATAGTATAAAATATATGGGGAGTTTTGACATGATACAAAATCCTAGTAAATTGAGTCTCTTTTTCTCAAGGCTAACTAATAAAATAAATAAAAAGTTCAAAATAGCCTTAGCTCTGCTTCTTTTTGTAACCCTTGGAATTTTTCTCTATAATGCCTACCAAAGAGCTTATAAGCCTTACCTCTATGATAAGGAGAATTACTATTACAAGGCTTATCATTACAGTGTCAAGAAGATAATACCTCAAAGAAAAGTTGTCAAAGATATTGAGATTGAGGTTCTACACTTCGGAAAAGACGATTTTCCAGATGATTTGTCTACCTATAAGGTCGGCCATTATATTGATAAAGGAATTGATCCCCGAAGACTTTTCTTACATATTACTTTTACAGATAATACCAATATGACTTTACCTTTTGGACAGGTGACCTCTACTGAAAACCATTATGAAGAATATCAAAACTATTTCGATCATAAAGTTTTTGAAGTCGGTCCAGGCTTTGATAAAGAATGGTTTTCTAATGCGGAGAATTACAGACAAATGATTCAGCGTTTCCCAGGATTACATGATAAAACAATGGATACCGACTTCGAATTATATCTAAGGGATTTTCTCTTTTTGATAGTTCCTGGCGATACCCTATATCAAACTGGAGCTGTCAAAGAAGGCGTCAGTAAATACCACTTTAAGTTGAAAAATCCTAAATCAGGAATAATGCAAAGTTATTTTATCTATGGAAATGAAGGCAAAATTCCATTATGGGATTGGCAAACTCCCTTTGTTACTTTTGATAAAGATTTTGCTAACAAAGAAAGAATCCAGGAATTTTTCGATGACTATGAAATTAGAGAGTATGGAAATTATTGGAATGGCATCTACCATATACAATTCCCTCACTTAAATTCATTTAGAGGTGACAGATACAACTTTTATAAAATGGCTTTTTACTCAGATGAATTTAAAAATTTTCCACTAAGCCTTGATTTAACAGGTAAGAGCGAGAATTTTAAAATTACCATAACAGATTCATACCTACAAGAAGAATCCAGAACTGCAAAAGATCAAATCCATTATCTAAAATACTCAACATCTAAAACTTATGATGCATCAAATAAAGAAGCATATATTAATGATATATTGAATCATTAATATAACTGACAGAATTAAATTTATGTAAACACAGCTAATTTATCTATTGGCTGTGTTTTTTCATGCAAAAAACAAGACCATTTCTGATCTTGTTTTCCTTCTATGCAACTAGAATATTATTTTGTGTGCCAGATGTCTTTGTCATACTGTTCGATTGTACGGTCAGATGAGAAGAATCCTGCTTCAGCAATGTTGTAAACAACTTTTTTGTTCCATGCATCTTGATCTTCGTAAGCTGCGTATACTTCTTCTTTCTTGTCGATGTATTCAGCCAAGTCAATCAATGTCATGAACCAGTCTTTAGAGATAAGTTCATTGCGGAGACGTTCCAAGCGTTCTTTATCTCCAACTTTAACGAGGTCTTCGCTTACGATAAAGTCAACAGCTGCTTTGATGTTAGGATCTTTTTCGTAGTAATCACGTGATACATAACCTTCTTTTTCATAAAGGTCGATGATTGTATCAGAGTCTTTACCGAATGTGAAGATGTTTTCTGGTCCTACCAATTCAGCAATCTCAACGTTGGCACCGTCCATTGTACCAAGTGTAAGGGCACCGTTAAGCATGAATTTCATGTTACCTGTACCTGAAGCTTCTTTAGAAGCCAATGAGATTTGTTCTGAGATATCTGTTGCTGGGATAAGGTGTTCAGCAACTGTTACGTTGTAGTTTTCAACCAAGTGAACGTTGAGGTATTTGCTTACTTCTGGATCATTGTTGATGAGTTCAGAAAGTGACAAGATCAAGTGGATGATGTCTTGGGCAATAACGTAGGCAGGAGCTGCTTTACCACCAAAGATGATAGTGATTTTACGTTTTGGAAGGTTTCCTTTTTTGATTTCCAAGTATTTGTGGATGACATACAAAGCGTTCATTTGTTGACGTTTGTATTCGTGGAAACGTTTGATTTGAGTATCAATGATTGAGTTTTCATCAAGATCGATACCTTTGTTTGCTTTAAGATAACGTTTAAGTGACAACTTGTTATCATATTTGATTTGAGCCAAACGTTTGTGAACTGCTGGATCATCTGCAAAGGCAGCCAATTTTTCCAATTGAGTTGCGTCAGTAAGGTAACCATCACCAATCAATTCTTTGATGTAGTCAGCAAGTTCTTGGTTTGAGAATTCCAACCAACGACGGAATGTAATACCGTTTGTTTTGTTGTTGAAGCGTTCTGGGTAAAGGTCGTAGAATGGTTTCAACTCAGAAGCTTTAAGGATTTCTGTGTGAAGTGCTGCTACACCGTTAACGCTTGTAGAGAAGTGGATGTCCATGTGAGCCATGTGAACACGGTTGTGTTCGTCAATGATTTGAACACGTGGATCTTCGTATTTTTCACGAATGATAGCATCCAATTTCTTGATGATAACAACAAGGTGTGGAACGACTTCTTCAAGGTAGTCAAGAGGCCATTTTTCAAGGGCTTCAGCCAAGATAGTGTGGTTTGTGTAACCAACCATTTTGCTTACGATAGCTACTGCTTCATCAAATTCAAATCCATGTTTTTCTGTCAAAAGACGGATCAATTCTGGAATTACCATTGATGGGTGAGTATCGTTGATTTGTACATAAGCGTAATCTGGAAGGTCGTGAAGGTTAGATCCACGTTCGATAGCTTCGTCGATCAAAAGTTGAGCAGCGTTTGATACCATGAAGTATTGTTGATAGATACGCAAGAGCTCACCTTTACGAGTTGAATCATCTGGGTAAAGGAAAAGTGTCAAGTTCTTTTGGATTTCGTCTTGATCAAAGGTAATACCTTTTTCAATCAAATCGTAGTCCAAGCCGTTGATATCGAAGAGGTTAAGATAGTTCTTAGTTTCTTTCTTGTAACCCAAGATATCCAAACGGTCCAAACGTGATTTCAATGTGAAGTTTTTGAATGGAACATCATAAGAGATATCAGTTGGTACCAACCATGATTGATCTTCGATCCAGTAGTTTGGTTCTGCATCTTGTTTGTTATCTTTGAAGACTTGTTTGAAAAGACCACAGTGGTAGTTAAGACCAACACCTTCACCGTTGATGCCAAGTGTTGCCATAGAGTCGATGAAACATGAAGCCAAACGACCTAAACCACCGTTACCAAGAGATGGTTCTGGTTCAACGTCTTCAACTTCGCTGATTGATTTACCAGCAGCAGCCAACTCAGCTTTAACATCTTTGTAGATGCCCAAGTTGATCAAGTTGTTAGACAAAAGTTTACCAATCAAGAACTCAGCTGAGATGTAGTAAACTTTACGTTTGCTATCGTTTTTAGGTTTTGGAGCAGCTGCTTCTTTTACGAATTCCAACAAAAGGTAGTAGATTTCTTCGTTTGAAAGATCCTTAAGATTTTTGTTTTTTGCTTCAACATATTGTGTAAATGTAGCCATTTTAGTTATTACCTCGATTATATCTTTCTGTAATGTCTGTTAAAAATTCTTTCTTGTCGACAGTGATTTCACCTGGGAGCATACGCCATTTCCAGTTTTCACCAACTGTGTTAGGGAAGTTTGTACGGCTATTTTCAGGTTTATCAAGGATATCCTGCATAGTCGCAATAGCTGTGTTGCTTACTGTAGCAAAGAGTGTGCGAAGAAGAGCACGTGTGATTGGTTCACCTTGACGACGGTTAATGTAAGCATCAGTGTAATCACGTTGCTCTTGCGTCAAGTTGTCGTACCAACCGTTGATTACTTCGTTATCATGTGTACCTGTGTAAGCAACTGAATGTTGTGTGTATACATGTGGAATATCAATGCTGTTTCCAGTAGTATCGTAGAAACCAAATTGAACAATCTTCATTCCAGGGTAACCACAGTCTGCAAGAAGTTTACGTGTCTTATCATCAATGTTACCAAGGTCTTCGGCAATGATTTTAAGATCACCCAATTCTTCTTTGACCACTTTGAAGAGGTCATAACCAGGTCCAGGAACCCATTCACCATTTTCAGCAGTTTCATCTCCACCAGGAATTTCCCAGAAGTCAGAGAAACCTTTGAAGTGATCGATACGCAAGTAATCATAAAGTTTGAATGATTCTTGAATACGGAATACCCACCAAGCATAGTTTTCTGCTTTATGTTTATCCCAAGCGTAGATTGGGTTACCCCAAAGTTGACCAGTAGCTGAGAAGTTATCTGGTGGAACTCCGGCAATGTAACGTGGTTTACATTCAGCATCTAGTTTGAAGAGGTGTGGTTGAGTCCAAACTTCAACACTATCAGCTGAGATGTAGATTGGCATGTCACCAATGATTTGAATACCATTTTTGTTAGCATAGGCTTTAAGTTCTGCCCATTGGCTAAAGAAGAGGTATTGCACTACTTGGTGGTAAGTGATGACATCAGCAAGTTCTTTGCGAAGTTTTTCAAGAGTTGCCTCATCGCGTTTAACTGCTTTTTTGTCATCCCAATCTTGAAGTGCTTTGTTATCAAAGTGTTCTTTGATAGCCATGAAATCAGCATAATCTGCTAACCAGTTAGCATTATCAGATTTGAAAGCTTCAAACTTCTTAGCTTCTTTTTGTCAGCCAAGATTGCTTTTACAGCTTTTTCAAGGATTGGACGACGTGCTTCATAAACTTTAGCATAGTCGATAAACTCTGGATCTGATCCAAAGTCAGCATCTTTAACATCAGCTTTAGTTAGAAACTTGTCACGAATAAGGAAATCCAAATCGATGAAGTGTGTGTTCCCCGCTACCGCAGAGAATGATTGATAAGGTGAGTCCCCATAACTTGTTGTAGTAAGTGGCAAGATCTGCCAGTATGTTTGTTTTGTTTCTTTCAAGAAATCAACAAAGTCATAGGCTGCTTGACCGAAAGATCCGATCCCGTAGTCACCTGGAAGTGATGTGATGTGCATCAATACACCGCTTGCTCGTTTGTTCATAAAGTTTACCTCAAATTATTTTTTACACTTATGATTATAATGCAAACGTTTGCACAAGTCAAGAATTTTTAGCAAAAAAATAGAAATTTTTTTTATTTTTTCTGGAATAATTGTTCGCAAAACAAACGCTTACAATTTGAGAGAGTGTTTTTAAGCCGAGGCTTCTAGTGAATTCCGGAAAATAGTCATCTTACATAAAATAAAAAAGTAGCCGGCTAATTTACTAACCAACTACTTAGATTCTCCTTAAAATATTATGAATGCGTTAAGACGCTTTCTCTTTCTATAAGTTTAAATGGAATGATGACTTTCTGTGACTTGTTCTTAGTTGACTTAAGGAGTCCCATAAGACTTTGTACACTTTCTTTAGCAAGTTCTTGGATATTAATATCAAAAGTGGTCAAGAACGGATGCATGATTTCTGCAAAAGTAGAATTATTGAAGGAAATGATAGCATAATCTTCAGGTACTCTAATCCCTTGATTGTTTAGCCATTGAATGAGACGAAGGGCGATAAGGTCATCCTTGACAATCAAAGCTGTCGGAGAAAATCTATCTAATTCCTTCTTTAGCTTATCGATTGTTTTAGATGAAAATACAAGTTCAGGTAAGATTTCTAATTCTAGTTCATCTGCTGCTTCTTTATAACCTCGATAACGTTCCTGTCCTACTTGACCAAAAAGGTCATCCGTAATAAAACCTATTTTTTTATGACCATGAGATGATAAATAAGTCACTGCTTCCTTACCTAAGGCCTTATTGTCATTATCGATGTAGGTAACCTTATCTTTTGTATCACCTGCAGCTCCAATGACGACAAAAGGAACTTTTTCTTTTAGGAGATAGGATTTAACAGGATCATTCTTCTCAGAGTAGAGAATAATGAAACCATCAGCTCGTTTTTGGCGATGCATGAGTTCGACTTGTTTAACCAATTCATCCAAACTAGCACCTGTGGCAATACTGACGACCTGAGAATTGCGACTTGCTTCTTCATTGATAGCCGTTAGAATTTCCATATAGAAGGGTTGACTGATATTTTCTCTATTCGCCAAAGGAGGAAGAATCACACCTAAACTATGAGTTAAGCCAGTTGCCAACATCTGAGCTGCAAGATTGGGGACATAACCTAATTCATCCATAGCCGCCCGCACCTTGTTTTTTGTTTCTTCAGAAATGGCTGGATTATCTTTTAAGGTCCTACTAACCGTTGAAGGACTTACTCCTGCTTTTTGGGCAACATCCTTAATTGTAGCCATTATTTTCCTCTCATTCTCATAAATATTTATAGTCGTAAAATACAAGAACAATTATAACCGAAACAATTTAGTTTTGCAATCGTTTGCACAAAGTTAAAAATTTTTTTATAAAATACTTGACAGATTGTGGAAACGGTTGCATAATGTTTATCGTAAACTAAATTTCTGGAGGAAATAGAAATGAAAAAATGGCAAAAGGTATTACTTGGTAGTGCTGGATTACTTGTGGCTGGATCGCTCTTGGTAGCTTGTGGCTCAAACTCAAGCAAGAGCTCAAGCTCAGATAGCAAGACTTTGAAACTTTGGGTACCAACTGGTGCTAAGAAATCATACTCAGATACAGTAGCACAGTTTGAAAAGAAATCTGGTTACAAAGTTGATATGGTTGAAATGGAAGATCCAAATGCTCAAGAAAACTTGACTAAGGACGCTTCTACTGCTGCAGATGTCTTCTCACTTCCACATGACCAACTCGGTAAATTGGTAGACGCTGGAGCTATCCAAGAAATTCCAGAGCAATACTCAAAAGAAATTGCTGAGCAAGATACTGAACAAGCTGCTGTAGGTGCTCAATACAAAGGTAAAACTTACGCCTTCCCATACGGTATCGAAACACAAGTTACATACTACAACAAATCTAAACTTAATGAAGAAGATGTGAAATCATATGAAACAATCACTTCTAAAGCTAAATTTGGTAGCAACTTGAAAGAAGTTAACGCTTATGTAACTGCTCCTCTCTTCCTTTCAGTTGGTGACACACTCTTTGGTCCTAACGGTGAAGATGTGAAAGGTACTAACTGGGGTAACGAAGCTGGTGTGAATGTTCTTAAATTCATCGCAGCTCAAAAAGACAATAAAGGATTTGTTAATGTCGATTCAGCTAATATGATGGCTAAATTCGAAGATGGTTCTGTTGATGCTTTCCAATCAGGACCATGGGACTACGCTGCAGCTGCTAAAGCTGTTGGTAAAGACAATCTTGGTGTTGCTGTTTACCCAACAGTTAATATCGGTGGTCAAGACGTTCAACAAAAAGCCTTCATGGGTGTTAAACTTTACGCAGTTAACCAAACACCATCTAAAGGTAACGCAGAACGTATCGCTGCTTCTTACCAATTGGCACAAGCTTTGACAAGCAAAGACAGTCAAAATAACCAATTCACTAATGAAGACCGTCACATCATCCCAGCTAACAAAGAAGTTCAAGCTTCTGAAGCTGTTCAAAAGGATGCACTTGCACAAGCTGTAATTACTATGGGTTCATCTGATCAGTACACAACTGTTATGCCTAAACTTAGTCAAATGTCAGTCTTCTGGACTGAAAGTGCTGCTCTTATGAGTGATGCATATAACGGTAAAATCAAGGAAGACCAATTCCTTACTAAATTACAACAATTTGATAAAGATTTGGCAGCAGCTAAATAAGAATCCTAACTATGAGAAGGTAAAGAGGCAGGTCAAGTTCCTAGCCTCTTTATCTATCACTAATTAAACATTTATCTGAGGAGATATCTATGTCACAAACAATCTACGACACAACTCCTATGCGCCAGGTCTTCAAAGAAGGTACATGGGATGTCAAATTATCCTTTCTGGTAATGGGATTGGCAAACTTGGTCAACAAACAGTTCACTAAGGGCTTGCTCTTCCTCCTTTCTGAGATTGCCTTCTTAGTAGCCTTCGTTATCCAAATTATTCCTGCACTTAAAGGGATGATTACCTTGGGGACTCAAGAACAGGGTGAAGCTATTAAAGAGGTTAATGGGGTTAAGCTTACTGTTCAGGTCGCTGGAGATAACTCTATGCTCTTGTTGATTTTTGGACTTGCATCATTAATCTTCTGTGCAGTTTTCGCTTATATTTACTGGTGTAATCTTAAGAGTGCTCGTCATCTCATGGCTCTCAAACAGTCTGGACGTAAAGTTCCCAACTTTGTCGAAGACTTCAAGACCTTGGCTGATGGTCGTTTCCACATGGGACTTATGACTGTACCATTGATTGGAGTTTTGCTCTTCACAATCTTGCCTTGATCTACATGATCTGTTTGGCCTTTACTAACTTTGACCACAATCACCCAGCACCTAAATCACTCTTTGACTGGGTTGGTTTCTCAAGTTTTGGTGAAGTTTTACAAGGTCGTATGGCTGGTACTTTCTTCCCACTTTTGACATGGACCTTGATTTGGGCAGTTGCTGCAACAGCAACAACTTTCTTCTTCGGTATTGTCCTTGCTCTCTTGCTCAACACTAAGGGGCTTAAATTCAAGAAAGTTTGGCGTACACTCTTTGTTATCACTATCGCCGTTCCTCAGTTCGTATCCCTTCTTTTGATGCGTAACTTCCTTAATGACCATGGTCCTTTGAATGGTTTGCTTCAAACCTTGCATCTCACTAATGGACCAATTCCATTCTTGACTGACCCTCTCTGGGCTAAGTTCTCTATTATCTTTGTTAATATGTGGATTGGTATTCCGTTCACAATGTTGGTTGCAACTGGTATCATCATGAACTTGCCAACTGAGCAGATTGAAGCAGCTGAAATTGATGGAGCAAGTAAATTCCAAATTTTCAAGAGTATCACTTTCCCACAAATTCTCTTGATTATGGCACCATCATTGATTCAACAATTCATCGGTAATATCAATAACTTCAACGTTATCTACTTCCTTACTGGTGGTGGACCTAAAAATTCTGAATACTATCAAGCGGGTTCAACTGACCTCTTGGTAACTTGGCTCTACAAACTGACTGTTAGCGCTAAAGACTATAACTTGGCATCTGTTATCGGTATCTTGATTTTCGCCATCTCTGCAACATTCAGTCTCTTGGCCTACACAAGATCATCTTCATTCAAGGAAGGGGCTGCTAAATAATGAAACGTAAGAAATCTTTACCTAACTGGTACTTATATTCTATTGACAGTTCTAGCTGTTATCTGGTTGATCCCTATTATCTGGATCTTCCTTACAAGTTTCCGTGGTGAAGGAGCTAATGCGGTGCCTTACTTCTTCCCTAAGACTTACACTTTTAATAACTACATTAAACTGTTTACCAGCGATGCTTATCCATTTGGAAAATGGTTCATCAATACTTTCATCGTTGCCACATGTACATGTATCCTCTCAACTTTGATTACCGTAGGTATGGCCTACTCACTTAGCCGTATTAAATTCAAACACAGAAATGGCTTCTTGAAATTGGCACTTGTACTTAACATGTTCCCTGGATTCATGTCAATGATTGCGGTCTACTACATTTTGAAGGCCCTCAATTTGACACAAACCCTGACATCTTTGGTCTTGGTATATTCTGCTGGGGCAGCTCTTGGTTTCTACATTGCGAAAGGTTTCTTTGATACCATTCCTTACTCTTTGGATGAATCAGCAATGATTGATGGGGCAACTCGTCTTCAAATCTTCACTAAGATTACCTTGCCACTTTCTAAACCAATCATCGTCTACACTGCCCTCATGGCCTTCATGGGACCTTGGGTAGACTTCATCTTTGCATCTGTTATCCTCGGTGACGTTAAAGATAAATATACGGTTGCCCTTGGACTCTATCAAATGCTTAACCAAGACGCTATCAATGAATGGTTCCTTCCATTTACCGCAGGTGCTATTATCATCGCCATCCCAATCACCCTTCTCTTTATCTTCATGCAGAAATACTATGTTGAAGGTGTAACCGGCGGATCAGTTAAATAATAAAGGATAAATGATATGACAACTCTTAAACTGGATAAAATTTACAAAAAATACCCAAATGCAACTCACTACTCTGTCGAAGATTTCAGTATCGATATTAAAGACAAGGAATTCATCGTTTTCGTAGGTCCTTCAGGATGTGGTAAATCAACAACTCTCCGTATGGTTGCTGGTCTCGAGGAAATCACAGAAGGTAAACTCTATATCGATGGTGAAGTGGTTAATGACAAATCACCAAAAGATCGTGACATTGCCATGGTATTCCAAAACTACGCACTTTACCCTCACATGACTGTTTATGAAAATATGGCCTTTGGTCTTAAACTTCGTAAATATAAAAAAGACGATATCGACAAACGTGTGCGTGAAGCTGCTGCTAGCCTTGGTTTGACTGAGTTCTTAGATCGTAAGCCTGCAGACCTTTCTGGTGGTCAACGTCAACGTGTAGCTATGGGACGTGCCATCGTTCGTGATGCTAAAGTCTTCCTCATGGATGAGCCTCTCTCAAACTTGGATGCTAAGCTTCGTGTGACCATGCGTGCTGAAATTGCTAAAATTACTCGTAATATTGGTGCAACTACTATCTACGTTACCCACGACCAAACAGAAGCTATGACTCTTGCTGACCGTATCGTTATCATGAGTTCTACTAAAAACCCTGATGGTTCTGGTACTATCGGTCGTATCGAACAAATTGGTACCCCTCAAGAACTTTATAATGAGCCAGCCAATAAATTTGTTGCTGGATTCATCGGAAGTCCTGCTATGAACTTCTTTAATGTTAAGGTTGATGGTAACCGCATTACTAACTCTGAAGGTTTGGATATTGCAATCTCTGAGGGTCAAGCTAAAATCTTGAAAGAAACAGGTTATCAAGGCAAGGAAGTTATCTTTGGTATCCGTCCAGAAGATGTTTCAAGCCGTCCAATTGTTCAAGAAGTTTATCCAGATGCCAATGTAGATGCTGAAGTCGTCGTTTCAGAGCTTCTTGGTGCAGAAACAATGCTCTACCTAAAACTTGGGGAAACTGAGTTTGCTGCCCGTGTTGATGCGCGTGACTTCCATAATCCAGGTGAAAAAGTTAACCTTACTTTCAACGTTGCTAAAGGTCACTTCTTCGACGCTGAAACAGAAAAACGTATCAGTTTGTAAGATAAAAAAATCAGCCCTCTTGAGCTGATTTTTTGTTTGGCATGATTAAACCACATTCTAACTGATACTTCCTATCACTCACTAAACATATCTCTTTCAATCTATGATATAATATCCTTTGGCACCTCGACACCGCCTACGAAGGGAGGTGAGTTTGCCTATGATGGATTTACTATTCAAAACTATCATCGGACCTATTGTGGTCGGTGTTATCCTTCGTCTAATCGACAAGTGGTTAAACAAGGATAGATAGTGCTAAAAAAGACCCCGAGCTTATGTGGAAGTTAGCTTGGGGTCTTTTCTTGCCTATGATATAGACTTACTATTCAATACAAGTGTATTATGTCATAAAAGCTTAGAATTGTCAAGAAACTTGAAGATAACCTTTAGATAGAGATCTTAGTCTTTAGTCTTGTCTTCTTCGTCTTTTTTATCATCAGTCTTATTTACCGCTGCTTTAAATTCTGCTAACATTTTACCGATAGATTGTCCAAGTTCTGGCAAGCGTTTAGGACCAAAGATGAGGAGGGCTCCTAGGACGATAATGATAAGTCCTGGAGCTCCGATATCACGTAGAATTCCCATGAAATCTCCTTTCTATTTATCTTTATATTTTCTTTGTTTACGTTTATAAATGAGCTTACTAAGAGCTACGCTAACTTCATAGAGTAAGATTAAGGGAGCAGTCATGGCCAAGTCACTAATAAAGTCGGCTGGTGTCAGAACGACTGCCAATACCAAGAGAATGAAGTAAGCATAGCGTCTATAGCGTGTCAGAAATACTGGTGTCAATATACCTATAGAGGTTAGGAAACTAACAACTACGGGAAGTTCAAAGAGAACAGCCAAAGGCACTGTCGTATGCAGTAAAAAACTAAGGTAGTTTTGTGCTGTAATTTGTGTATCAAAGAGTCCTTCACCTAGCTTTAAAAGCACTTCTAAGATAGCTGGACTCACAAAATAATAACCAAAGGCCAAACCCAATACAAAACAGACAAAAGTTGCTGGAATATAGGCAAAAATGGCACGCGCTTCATTATCCCTCAAACCAGGTTTTATAAACTGCCAAATTTGGTAGGTGGTGAAAGGCAAAGTGACCGTAAAAGCCATGAGACTAGCCAAGTTAATGTAAATCCAAAGAATATCGTTAGGCCCTAGAACTAATAAAGGCTTGTCAAATCCTCTGGTTAGATAAGCATAGAGTTGCCCAGCAAACAACAGAGTAATACAAAAAACTAGGAAAAAGCATAACACTACTGCAATGAAACGTCTCCGAAATTCCACCAGATGCTCAACAATAGTCATCTCATCTTTATTTCTTGCCATGCTGTTTCACCATCACAAAGGCAATAATAGCAATAAAAATAAGTTGTGGAATCAAGACTTCCCAGCTTGGATAGATACCAGCCCAATCAATGGTTGGGAAACCACTAATCAAATGATTAGACATCATATTAGTCAACTGAAGGGCATGAACACTGACACCGAGCATCTTGAAGGCCAAGGCATAAATCAACCAAGTCAAAATAAAGAAAATGCGGTGCGGTTTAATATAGTGACTCGCTTTAGTCATAGCCACAGCAATGATAACAAGAACTGCAATGGCTGAAGCAATACCAATCAAGAAATTAGCTGTCGTTATACGTGGGACAATACCGACATAGAAAAGAATAGTCTCGGCACCTTCACGGAAGACAGCCAAGAAACTGAGTGCAAACATGGATACAAAGCTTCCAGTAGCCGTCACTGTCTTCATCTGGCGGTCCATAAAGTCATTCCACTGTTTGACTGAAGACTTGCTATGGAGCCAAATTCCAATCAGGATCATCATCGCAACTGCAAAGATACCAACGCCACCTTCAATAATTTCACGGTTAGCCCCCGAGGTCACAGCTGGAAAGACAACTTGTAAGATAACAGCTATAACTGCGCTGGCAAGAACACCAGCAATAGCTCCGCCATAAACCCATTTAAGTCCCTTACGCATCTTGGCTGCCTTAAGAGTTGTCACAAGAGCCATAACAATGAGGAGGGCTTCAACCCCTTCACGTAAGAGAATCAACATGGCATCAAAGGCATTATAAGAAGCACTTGTATCAATAGCAGATAGGTCTGTAATCAAGGCTTGCAGTTTGGCCTGATAAGCTTTTTCTTTTCCCTTAACCATGATAACAGGTGTTTCACTTTCCACACGCGTATAAAGGCTTGGATTAGTTGTGCTTACATCGCCTTCAATGGTTGGCCAGATAGTGATGAACTTCTTCATAGTTGCCGCAGCCGTTTTTTCATCACCTGATTGGAATTGACCAAGAGCTTCTTCCAAAAGTTTAATACCATCTTTTAGGGTTAAACTTGAGCTTGTATTATCAAGAGGAACGCCCTTGATAAAGTCATCAATCCCACCCTTGAGATCATCATAAGATGACTGGATGCTGGTGAAATCAGTAGGCTCCGTCTCAATACTGCTTCGCAAAAGTGAAATGGCCGTCTCAATCTTGCCGTAGTAGGCAGTACTATGGTCACGGACAACAGCTTCATTTCGCGTCCAAGCATTATTCAATTCGCTGTAAGTTTTGCGGGTCGCAGCTAGGTCTTTAGCCGTAATGGCATCCTGTAAGTTCTTGAAATAAGGATTGAGACGGGTCTCAAGTTTTTCCTTTTCCGCATCCAAATCAACAGGATTTTGCTCTTTCTCAAATTTAAGAAGGGCTGACGAGATAGAGGTTAGGTCCTCTTCTGTCACATCACCTTTAATATCAAGAGCCTTGCTAACTTTTTTACCAGCCTTGGAATCGTGATTTTCTTTAGTTTCGAAATCATTCTTAATCTCACCGACTAATTCCTTAGCTTTTGCTTGATCCTTGTTTTGAACAGCTGTTGTTGCATCTGTGATTTTAATATAGAGATCACTATAGGATTCAGCAGCAACTGGATAGGACCAGAATAGAGCTAAAAGTCCAAGCAAAACGAGGAGTTTATTCAAAGAGTGCTTGACCAAGGTAGCCTCCTTTCTCCACGCCAGCAAAGCAAGCAAAGAGCCCACTTCCGATATGGGTGATGTACTCATTCATCTTGTCTACAGCACCAAGATTGGTCTGTATTTTGACAAAACGGTCTGGATCCTTCTGGTAGGCAATGAAAATCAAGCCTGCATCAAACTGGCCAGTTCTCTCATCAATGCCATCAGAATAAGAATAGGAACGACGTAAGATAGGAAGATCTACTTCTTTAGCCAAACGGACATGCGAATCGATTGGTAGTTTTGACAGATCTACTTCGTCAAACTCATCTTTCTTACCAAAGGGTGCTCCTGATTCCTTATAGCGACCAAAGGTGTTTTCCTGTTCCTGCAAATTGGTACGATCCCAAGTCTCCAAGTGCATCTGTACTAGACGAAGAGCCATATAAGAACCACCCTTCATCCAATCTTTACTATCCGTCCAGACAACCTTGTCGAATTCCTTTTCCGTCGTAACATTGGCAGTACCGTCCTTAAAACCAAAGAGATTTCGCGGCGTCTCCTTACGATCTCCGATGGCTGCAAAACCAGATTTGCTCCACTTCATGGTGATTTTATTACGACCTTTGCGGATCAGATTTCGAACAGCATGAAAGGCTACCTGTTCATCATCTGCACAGGCTTGAATAACAATATCTCCACCCGTATACTTGTCCTGCAACTGCTCCTTTGGAAATGGAGGCAAATCACGGAAGAGCTTAGGACGCTTGGACTCCAAGCCAAGTTTTTTAAGAAAATCAGCCGAGACACCAAAAGTCAGGCTAAGACGATAGGGATTGAGCCCTACTGTTTCACCTGTATCTGTTGGAGGCAAGAGGGCATTTGATCCATCTTTTTTGACCAGCTCTCCATCGACCAATTTACTACTATAGTCTGTCCAGTCTTTAAAGAGCTGGATTACTTCTTTTTTATCAGTTGTGTGAAGATCTAGCACCACCAAGTAGCAAGCCTTCTGCATGGGAGTCGTAATCCCAGCCTGATGCTTACCAAAGAAGCTAATATCCTCATCCCCATCAAGGGCTTTTTTTGTTGAACTATCCTGATTAGCGAAAAAAGCAGATGCACCAGAAAGACCAAGCGCAAGCCCAGCCCCTCCAATACCTGCTTTTTTAAGAAATTCACGACGGTCCATTTTTTTATCTAAAAACTTTTCGTCAGTCATTTTTCTTATTTCCCATCTAGGATAACACCCATTTGTGATAATGGTTCACCAAGTTTAGTTACAGCTTCGGCCAATTCCTTAGTATCTGCCTCACTCAAATCTGTATAAGACTTATAGTTTTTCTCATCAGTCATGTGCTTGTCCAAAAGACCATTGACATTCTTGAATTCTGTTTCCAAAGTCTTAACAAGCTTAGCATCTTTCTTTTGGATCAATGGCTTGAAGAGTTCAAAGATTTTTCTGCCCCTTCAATATTGGCACGGAAGTCGTAAAGATCGGTGTGTGAGAAGACTTCTTCTTCACCTGTAATCTTTTGAGTAGCCACTTCGTTAAGAAGGTCTACTGCTCCAGTCAACATGATATCTGGAGTGACTTTAACAGTTGCAATTTTAGCCTTGAGCTCCTTAATATCGTTGACCAATTGATCTGCATAGGCAGCTGTACCATCTGTCGTGTTGTCTTGCCACATGATACGTTCAATACGGTGGAAACCTGACCAGCCATCTTCTGATTTATTTTCGTCCATGTAATCAACCAAACGGTAGTCGATTTTCACATCAGACTCACCAAAGCTTTCGGCAATTGGTTCTGAACGTTCGTAAGCCATACGAACCAATGGGTATTGTTTCTTGGCTTCTTCAAGATTTCCTGACTTGAGGGTTTCACTGAATCCTTCAGTATCTTTCAAAAGCTGATCGATTTCACCTTCAACGAAAGTCTTGTAATCACTTGTAGCCTGCTTCAATTGTTTTTGCTCACTAGCTGTGAGTTTTGAGCTAGTTGAGCTAGAATGACTTGAATTACCAGATTTGGCACAAGCCGTCAATAAAAGCCCTGATGCTAAAAGAACAACACCAAGTTTGTTAAGTTTTTTCATGAATGTCTCCTATTTTCAAGATAGTGTTCGACATTTGTCGTTATATATGTGAATCGTTTGTTATTTCGATATGAAAAACGAACGATGATAAGTCAATAATGGTCTCTCATATGTAAGAGAACATATTCTAAACTAACAGAAGAAACCAGCACTGTCAACGGTTTTAGGCTATTTAAGAACTATTCTAAAGAGCAGATAAGAATCATTCTAAATAAAAGAAAAACAACAGGAAATAACCTGTTGTTACTTATTATTTTGTCCGACGTTTTCTAAGGAATCCTAGGCTAAGAATGCTTAAGAGACCTGTTACAAAGAGTCCACGATTTGTCTTTTCACCAGTAGATGGCAGTTGCTTATCAGTTTGACGACTAGCTTCAGTCTTAGCCTGACCATTGTCATGGTTAACAAGCTCAGCATCCCCGACAAGGTCCTCTTGACTTGAGGTCTGGACTCTTGTTTTAGTTACCTCAGTCTCTTTTTCACCAAATGACTCAGTCTTCTCAGAAGGCTGAGCTACTTCCTCAGTTGGTGTCTGAGCATTGGTTAAACGAATAATCGTCGCTGTTAGTGGGTCCAAGGTCAAGATGTGATTGTTGATCGCAACACCTGATAGCTCACTAATTCCAGATAGATTAACTTGATTGCCATCTGCTAAAACCCTATAGGATAGACCATTTGTAAGCTTGCTCAAATCAAACTGACGAGCCTTGCTATCCGCATTGACATAGACAAGGTAACGGTCTCCATTGGAAGCAATTGTTTGGTATCCTAATACCAAATCCTCTTGAGCGACATTATCCTGACCAGGAACTGTCAATAGCGTCACACGAGCATCCACATCTGCTTTAGATTTGAAATTGAAAGCATCCGTAGACTTACGTAAGGCAATTAACCCTTTGGTAAAGGCACGCGTTTTTGTATTTTCTGGGAACGCCTGACTATTAGTCGCCTTAGTCCAGTCAAAATGGTTAACCGCATCACTAGAATCATAAGAATCATGGATGAAGTAAGGATAGTCAAATGGATTGCCCTTTTCATCAACTAAGAGGTGTGACTTATTCGGCACCTTGTCCTCAGATACAGGATAACGGTAGGCAGGATCACGGAACTGTTTGGTGCGGCCGTATTCCTGACCTGAGTGAATAAATGGTGTTCCCTGAGCAGTCAAGACCATGAGGTTTCCTAGACGCAAGCGACGATGAATTTCAGCATTATTCTCAGACTTGCTTGGATCCTTCTTGATTGATTGGGCAATGATATCAAAAAGGGTCAAATTATCATGAGCAGCAATATACTGGATAACATCTCCTGGTGAATCAGCCTCAAAGTTAGTTGGCTGTGCCTTGATATTATCAAAAACCTTATTAATATCACGTTTTCCACCTGTGATGAAGGCCGGTGTTCCCTCGTTTGGATAACCTGATTTGAGGGTATTTCGAATATCATCTGAAAATACTGCTACGGTATCTGTGTCTTTCATCCAAGACTGATCGGCAGGCTGAACAAGGCTATTTTCATCGCCAGCATAAGTCACCCAACCCTCACCAAGCATAATGAGATTTGGATTAAGGGCGCGTGCAGTATTGTAAGCTTGCTCGATACTTTCAGCATCATGGTCACCCATCATATCAAAGCGGAAACCATCCACTTTATATTCCTTAGTCAAATAAGCAATAGAATCTACCAAGACACGACGGCTCATATAGTGGGTCGTACCTAGACGACCACCTCCAAAACTCGAACGAGGAGTGCCATCAGCATCCATAAAGTGATAATAATTTGGCTCAAGGTCTTCAAAAATAGCTGTCTTGGCTGTATGATTGTAAACCACATCCAAGATAACGCCCATACCGTGTGCATGAATAGCTGCAACTAAATTCTTGAATTCTTCGATACGTTTAGCCGGATCACTAGGGTTTTCAGAATACATACCCGTCAAAGAGAAATAGTTTTGTGGATCATAGCCCCAGTTGTAGTTACTATCGCTTGAAGCATAGGCATCCAAACGCTTCCCATTTTGCAATTCATTAACAAAATAGTAGCTCAATACTGGCAAAAGCTGAATATGGGTAACCCCAAGGTCTTTAAGATAATCCAAACGCTCCGCAAAGGCTGCAAAAGTACCAAACTGGTGCTTCAATTCAGCTGAGATAGCCTTGTCAGAGGTGAAATCACGGACATGAGCCTCATAAATGATAGCATCTTCACGAGACTTAAAGTTAGGAATCTTAGCGTAGTCAAGATCTTTTGGTCCATAATTAGCAGGATCTACAAAGGCAGCCTTGGCAATCTTGTGTTCAGGTCCCTTGCTAGCATCGTCACTATTCCAAGCTGCCAGAGATTTCGCATAAGGATCAAGAACAATTACTGACTGATCACCACGTTTAATGCGGTATTGATAAAAATAGCCTGTTAAGTTTTCAAGACCAAAATCAGTCGCAAGTAGGTCAGCTTGCCAAGTACCTCGAGGGCCTTTGCTTAAAGTACGTTCAGCAAGCACCTTGTCTTGATTATTCTTATCATAGACAATGATGTCTACTTGATCTGCACTTGGTGACCAAAGTGTCACATGTGCCTTAGTACCATTTTCTTCTAAACGAGCACCCAATTCGCCATCGTAACTGTAGAGGGCATCCTTTAATTGCCAGCTCTCAGATGTTTTAAAACTATCACTGCCCAAAGTAACCTTGTAAGGCAGATTTTCTGCAGCAAAATCACCTGTTAAAGTAGCTTTTTAAGTTTAGCATCCAAGTCAAGCTGTTTAAGAGTGACACTGTTACCATCCTTATCCGTCACCTTAAGGTCTTTAAGAATATCCTCAGATGAGACCTCGTCTAAGTTGGTGAAGCTAAGTTCGATTTGGCTTGGACTAAGCTGCTGAGCCCCAGTCAAACGCACATCCTTGACAAAGTAAGGGTTGGTGTAGACTGTCGGATCAGTATCTCGTACGAAAAGCTGACGAGATTTTTTCAAGTCACTAAATTTATAATCATTTGGTTGAATTTTCACATCATCTCCAGTTTTGCTCTCATCTAAGAGTAAAAATCCTATCGATTTTGCCGCTTGTGTTAGTGGAATATCTAAGTAGGCACCATACTTACCATTCGGTTGGAAATTGACACCATCAGGCCAATTGCTTGGAGCGTCCTTAACATCACCCCAATACCAGACAGACTTATTGCTATAGTCGCCATCCGTACGGAAATAATTGATACGAACGTGGTCTTGAGGGATAGGTTGATAGCTGTAAACTTGGAAATCCTTGTCAATCCAGGCTTCATTCATTTGAGGGCTAAGAATTTCGACTGCTTTATCCCCTGAAAGGTTCTTTCCAGCGGCATTATTAATCAAGAAGCTAAGTTTTTTAGGTGCTGAAGACAACTTCACATCTAAATAGACACCATAATCATCCTGTTTGGCTTCAGCAAATGAGGTTGCCCCTGTCGGCCAGGCCCCCTTCTGAGATGATGGTGTCTCAACATCATCCCAAGTCCAAAGACCAAGAGATGACTTGTCTGGACTTGGCAACTCTTGGAAATGCAAGCGAATAGTCCCCTCAGCAATAGGATCCTCAGACGCATTCGTAAGAGTTTGACTATTATTAGTACTTACTGTTTTTGGCGTGTTTTCGCTAGTTTCAGTTAGCTTGGTAGTCTCAGTACGGCCAGTATTTTCTTCTGGAAGAGAAACTGGCTCATTTGCCTTGGAAACAGAGGTATTCTCAGATGTTACAGGAGCTGTTGGCGTTTCAGTTACTAGTCCACTGGTAGTAAGACTAGGATCAGCTGGTTCTACCTGTGTGCTAGAGTCGGGCGTTGATACTGCTTCATCTGCTTTTACTCCTTGAACTGCAGCAAAGCTCAAAAAAATAGCTCCAATGGTTACAGAAGCCAAACCTAACTTGTACTTGCGAAGGCTATAACGAAGGACTTTTCCATCATTAGCTTGAGTATTTCTTTTCATAAAAACTCCTTTTGTTAACGTTTTCATGTTTTTTAATATACCATTTAGCTTTCATTTATGCAAGCGTTTTCTCTCTTTGAAAATTAAAAAAGAGAGAACCATAAGATTCTCTCAATCTATTAATTATAAATAGAATAATAACGCTTAATCCCTGCTACAATTGCGTTAGCTAAAGTCTCCTGATAAGCAGAGGTATTCAAACGGGCTGCTTCTTGAGGATTTGACAAGAAACCTAGTTCAAGAAGGACTGCTGGAGCTGTCGTCTCACGCAAGACCGCAAAGGTTTGACGTTTCACACCTTGGTTCTGAGCACCAGTCGCATTAATCAGGCTAGACTGGATGGCATTGGCCAAGGTATCACTCATGCTCAATCGAGTTGAATTGGCATGGTAGGTCGCATTAATACGTGATGGGTATTCTGCATAAGGTTGGTAATAATAAGTCTCGATTCCTTGTGCTGCTGAACTTCCTGAAGCATTGATGTGGATACTTACGAAGATATCTGATTCAGAAGCATTGGCTGCACGAGAGCGATCCGTCAAGTCAACATAGGTATCACTTGTGCGAGTGGTTACAACTTGATAGCCTTCTGCTTCTAGTTTAGCTTTCACGCGGCTTTGGATAGCCAAGGTCAAGCTCTTTTCAGAGATACCAAAGTAAGAAGCTCCTGGATCATAGCCACCATGACCAGCATCGAGATAGACAATCTTATTTAAAACATCGTAGTTCCCACTTGATGCTGAACCGATTTTCTTAGGTGCCACCACATCAGCTGAAGTTGCCCCAAAGCCGATATTCTTACCTGAAGCATCAACAATATAGCCATGAACGATGTACTTGCCTGAATTCCACTTGTGTTGGCTTGCTGAAATAGTCACCTTGTAAGAACCATCATCCTGTTTAGTGGCATTATGCCAAACAAGATCATCCTGACCATTTTGCTCAGACCAGACTGGGATAAGGACACCTGAAATACCACTTAGATTCGTCAGATTGGTGATAAGAACATCAAAGGTCCCACGATTTTTATCATTGTTAGCAATAGTTAAGGTTCCTTGAGTCTTAGTAATATCAAGTGTCACTTGTTTCCCACCTAGGCCAATGTATTTACCATCATTGTCAACCAAATAGACATGAGAATTATAAAGACCGCTATCACCCTTATGGTTGCTTGAACGAACGGTTACCTTATGGTCTCCATTAGCTTGCTTAGCTGCCTTGTACCAGATGATATCATCTTGGCCGTTCTTTTCTGACCAAGTAGGAACTAGTACTTCTTTGAAGCCACGTGGTGCAACCAAGTTTGAGATAACAACATCATAGCTACCAGTAGCATTGTTGAGACCAATGATGGCAAGGTCGGCTTTGGGTTCTGACAAAGTAACTTTTGTTTGTGTTCCCCCTACACCGATTCGTGAGCCATCATTTTGGACATAGTAAAGATGAACATTGTAAAGGCCAGTTGAGTTTTTGTGGTCAGCCACTTGGACAGTAACCTTGTAATTGCCATCTGTTTGACGTGTGGCTTCATACCAGCGAATATCATCTTGGCCATCAACCTCAGACCAGATTGGAACCTGAACTGTACGCACACCCATAGGACTATAGACATCACTGATGACTACATCAAAACTTCCAGCCCCTTTATTATTTAAATAGAAATACTACCACTTGGCTTAGTTTCATTGACATCAACCACAGTCTCAGTCAAATACTGACGGTTACCAGAATTATCTACAAGATAAACATCTGCTCGGTATTTTCCAGTTGAATGTTTGTGGTCTGAAGCTTTAATCGTCACACGATAGCTACCGTCTGCTTGCTTACTTGCCTTATGCCAAACCAAATCGTCCTGTCCATTAACCAGACTCCATGATGGTACCAAAATTTCTTTAATGCCATTAGGAGCAACAATATTACGAACAACCGCATCAAAAGTACCTGTAGTTGCATCATTATTTTCAATCGTTAGGCTTGCGCTTGGACGAGATTGGCTAACTTCCACAACTTTTTCAGTCAAGTAGAAACGCTTGTTAAAATTATCTACGATATAGGCATCTGCACGGTACTTACCAGTTGAATTTTTGTGGTCACTTGCCTTAATAGTCGCACGGTAGGAACCATCCGCTTGTTTCGTAGCCTTGTGCCAAATCAAATCATCTTGACCACCAACAAGACTCCATGACGGTACAAGGATTTCTTTCACCCCTGTAGGAGCAATGATGTTTTTCACCACCGCATCAAAGGTACCTGTAACTGTATTATTATTTTCAATAGTAAGGCTTGCACTTGGGCGTGAGTAATTAACAGAGACTACTTTCTCAGAAATATAGTGTCTCTTATTTGTTCGGTCAACAATATAGGCATCCGCACGGTAATTGCCAGCCTCCCCCTTGTGATCAACCGCCTTAATGGTTACACGATAAGAACCGTCCATTTGCTTAGCTGCCTTATGCCAAATCAAGTCATCTTGGCCATTGGCTAGACTCCAAGATGGTACAAGAACTTCTTTAACCCCCAAAGGTGCCACAATATCTCGAACCACAGCATCAAAGGCACCAGTTGCCTTATTGTTATTCTCAATTGAGAAGCTTGCCTTAGGTTTTAAGACATCGGTATCATAAGACGAAGCTGAGGCATGAGTCAACTTAGCTGGTTCAATTACCGTAGTATTTGAAACCTCAGAAGCAGCCGATACAGTCGCATTTTCTGAACTCGCTACTGTGTTCGCCTGAACTACAGATTCAGAGGCAACGACTCTTGATTCAGATGCTACAATCGTTGTTGAGCTTGCTTGACTGACTTGTGGAGCACTTGAGTTTGCCACCTCACTTGTTGCTGTAGATGCTGCCGCCACAGTTGAACTTGGTCTTGCTGATGGTGACTCTTGTGCAAGAACTGCCCCACCACCAAAAATTTCTGCTGCTGTCGCAGGTTGATACTGGTTCCCTTCAGTAACCGTAGGCATTTGTGTAGCTACCTCATCAGCACTGGCTACCTGAGTAGTCACCGCCATGAGAACAGCTACACTGGCATAGTAGATAAAATCTTTTGTTCGCATTTAACTTTCCTTTGACACTTTTTAATACGTCACCCATTTTACCATAGAAAATGTCTTACGAATAGAGCAAAAGTGATAATTCTCTAAAAAAACTATAAAAATGATAAAAAAATAAGTAATTTCCATACTAAAAGTATCAATCTTATCCAAATAAAGAACCTAAAAACCTATAAATAAGAGATTTAAAATGTATGTATAATATTCTGAAAATAGATAAATAAAAAATATGACTATCAAAAATGAACACCAAAAAAAGCCCTTAGAAGTTTCCTTCTAAAGACCTTTCATTAATAGATTAAGCAAAGATTGAGAAGAATGGTGCACCAAGCTTCGTATCCATTGCATCTCGACTTTGAACACCATGAATGTAATCCAATGAATACCAACCATTGTTATTGGCGTTAAATGGATCACGAACATAAGTTTTACCATTATCATAGCCATGAAGCACGATTTCGTGCGTGTAAGGATAATTGATAAATTGGCTTGCTCCTACTGCCGCCAGAACGTGTTGGCCTGACATCAACGCTGAAGCAATGTTAGCAATGCTTGAAAGCATGTTGCTCTTGAGACCCCAATTTTTACTTGCTAATACAATACCATCCGCGTCTGTACCAGCAACTGATGTTTTATTGAATGAATTTGTATTGTAGTACAAATAATCCGCAACTGTCGTTGGTGCAATTACAGTTCCCAAGATATCTGTAAAGGTCATGGCAAGTGATGTTGGAACACAGCCTGACTGGTCCATATTGCTGACACCATACCACTTAGAAGCCCAACGAGGATCACGTTGAGAATAATAAGTCGTCTGAGGCTCAACACGACGATTACGTGGAGCAAGAGTTGTCTCACCAAGGTTAAATCCGTCTACAGTATTGTCTACATAATCTACATAAACATGAGTCGTATAGTTACCGATGAGATTCTTATGATTAACCGTCGACACATTGATTTTAGTGTGTGTTCCAGTAGGCGCCGTATTGTACCAAGAAAGGTTACCTTGGTTGCTTTCTGACCATACGGCTACGCGGATATTCTTAATCTGACGTCCTTGTGGCGCTTGATCAACAACAACTGTGAAACTACCTGCTTCTGAATTAACATTAGTGATATAGGTTTGCGTTTTAGTCTTAGCATTACGGAATTCAACTGTCGTCGTTGTGCCACCGACACCAACTTGTGACCCATCATTTAAAATGTAGTACAAATGAATATTGTACAAGCCTGTTGAGTTTATGGTTAGTAGCTTGAACATTTACCGTATAAGTGCCATTAGCTTGGCGTGTCGCTTCATACCAACGAATATCATCTTGTCCGTCTTTTTCAGACCAAATAGGTACTTGAACAGTACGAACACCTTTAGGACTATAAACATCACTGATAATGACATCAAAAGTACCAGTATCTTTATTGTTATTAACTACTGAAATGGTACCTACTGGTTTATTATGTTTTACATCTACAATTGTTTCAGTGACATAATGACGTTGGTTGGCATTATCTACGATGTAAACATCAGCACGGTAGTTACCTAGAGAATTCTTATGATCTGACGCCTTGATAGTTACACGATAGCTACCGTCAGATTGGCGACTAGCTTTATGCCAAACAAGATCATCTTGTCCATTAACTAGACTCCATGATGGAACTAAGACTTCCTTAACCCCATTTGGTGCAAAGATATTGCGAATAACAGCATCAAAAGTACCTAAATCAGCATTATTATTTTCAATAACGAGACTTGCACTAGGGCGAGTTTGAGTAACTTCTACCACTTTTTCAGTGAGATAGAAACGTTTGTTAGAGTCATCTACAATGTAGGCATCAGCACGGTATTTACCAGTTGAATTCTTATGATCCGTTGCCTTGATAGTCACTCGGTAAGAACCATCAGCTTGACGACTTGCCTTATGCCAGATAAGGTCATCTTGTCCACCAGCTAAACTCCATGAAGGAACAAGAACCTCTTTCAAACCTGTAGGAGCAACAATATTACGAACAACGGCATCAAAAGTACCTGCTGCAGTATTGTTGTTTTCAATTGTAAGAACACCGCTTGGTCGAGCATAATCTACAGACACTACTTTCGGCAATATAATGGCGATTATTAGAGTTGTCCACGATATAGGCATCAGCACGGTAATTCCCTTTATTGCCCTTATGCTCACTTGCCTTAATGGTTACACGATAGCTACCATCATTTTGCTTGGTTGCCTTATGCCAAATAAGGTCGTCTTGACCATTTTCAAGGCTCCATGATGGGACTAACACTTCTTTAACACCTAGTGGTGCTGAGATATTAGTGATAACGGCGTCAAAAGTTCCTGCCTTAGCATTATTATTTTCAATAGCAAAACTTGCTTTTGGTTTCAACTGCTCTGGTGTCTTACCAATGAAGACTTGCGTAGTTGTTCCACCAACACCAGTTAATTGACCATCTTTTTGAATATAATAAAGATGAACATTGTAAAGGCCTGTTGAGTTTTTATGAGCTGAAGCTTTAACGTTTACTGTATAAGTTCCGTTGTTTGACGGTCAGCCGTATACCAGATAATGTCATCTTGGCCATTAATTTCTGACCAAATTGGAACAGAGACAGTTTCAACACCGTTTGGTGCTTTGACATTAGAGATGACAACATCAAAGCTACCAAGAGTTGGATTATTATTGACAATAGAAATGGTTCCACTCAAATCGCCTTGAGTGGCATCAACCTCAGCACTGGCATTAGCTGTGAAACGTCCTGTATAGTCCACGCTATGGTCAAAGACATGTTTACCTGGCAAGAGATTAGCCGTAGCTGAAAACTGCCATGCACCAGTTTTGGCATTATAGCGCATGTTCTTAGCACTCGTTGCTGTAAGAGTTGATGATGGGTACTGGGCAACCCAGAAATTCTCAATCCCAAATTGAGAGGTTGAGACAGGTCCACGGTATCCTAGATTGTTCTCATCCAACCAGCTAGCACTTGTGTAGAACATCAAGTTGTTGTAACCATGCTTACGCATTTCGTTAACCCAAGCTTGAGTGTTACGGTTGATATTTGGAAGCATCTTAGAGTCTTCGAAGTCATTAACCATAACAGTACTCTTTGGAAGGTTCAGTTTTTGTGCAGCTTGGATGTAGAAACGAGCTTCTGCACGTGCTTCTTCCTCAGTTGTGTATCGTGAAAAATGATAGGTTGATACTTGAAGACCAGCAATTTGAGCATTGCGAACTTGTGATGGTGCTTTAGGGTTGTTGTACCAAGTGTCCTCAGTCAACTTGACTACGACACCACCCACACCCTGGCGTGCAAGAGCACGATAGTCATCTACACTGATCTCACCATTATGGCTGCTGACATCGATAAAAGTCTTTGGTTGCACCTTAAGCGTTGGCGAAGGAACATCCGTAGAATTCGTCAATTTAGCAGGTGTTGCTACAGCGCTGTTTGACGTTTCAGAATTTGTCGCACTTTAGAAGCTGTTGCACTTTCTGAACTAACAACTGAAGATGTTACTGAAGTTGACGCTACAGCAACAGTAGAGTTAGCTACTGAAGTTGATGACGCAGTTGTTACAGCCTCTGAACTTTGTGGTGCAAGTGACGTAGATACCGCAGGAGCACTAGCTTTTGCCACCTCACTCGTAGCTACGGGTGCTGAAACAGTTGAACTAGGAGTTACAGGCAAGGCTGCTTCTCCACCAAAAATCTCAGCCGCTGTCGCAGGTTGATACTGATTTCCTTCAGTAACAGAAGGCGTTTGTGTCGCCACTTCATCTGCATGAGCAACCTGAGTTGTCACAGCCAAGAGAACAGCCGCACTAGCATAGTAGATAAAATCTTTCGTTCGCATTTAACTTTCCTTTTGCATTTTTATAATACTTTAACCATTTTACCATAGATAAACTCTCATGGAAAGGTCATTATTAAAAGTTTTCTAAATAAGGCAGAAATATTATAAAATTATAAACAAACTTTCTCTCTTGATAGAAAACTCTTTAACTTATTATTCGTATTTTTCTTTAAAAACTATTGAAAATCCGTAACGATTTTTTCAAATAAATACAAATGAAAATGTATGAAAAAAATCCCCGAACTTCCGTCCGAGAATTTTATCAGCTTTATTTACGTTTTGGTGGGTTGTGGATAGCTTCTCCAAGTACGTCAGCAAAGGCTTCATACATGTTTTCAGAGAAGGTTGGGTGACCGTGGATAGATTGCAAGAGTTCATCTACAGTCAATTCATTTTCCATAATTGTTGATGCTTCGTTAATCAATTCAGCTGCGGCTGGACCGATAATATGAACACCAAGGATTTCATGGTACTTCGCATCTGCAACAACTTTAACAAAACCTTGAGCTTCGTTTGAAGCAATGGCACGTCCGTTACCAGCAAAGCTTGATTTACCAACGAGAACATCACCGTATTTCGCACGTGCATCTTCTTCAGTAAGACCACACATTGCGACTTCTGGGTGAGTGTAGACAGCTGCTGGTGTGTAGTCAAGGTGAGCCTTACGGACATTGCCACGCATAGCATTTTCAGCTGCAACTTCACCCATACGGTAAGCAGCGTGAGCAAGCATCTTAGTTCCGTTAACATCACCCGGTGCGTAAATTCCTGGGATTGATGTTTCTTGATAAGCATTAACTTTAATACGACCACGGTCAAGTTCAAGGTTAAGATTTTCAAGACCATCCAATTGAGGGACACGACCGATTGAAAGAAGGGCACGATCCGCTACAATCTCTTCACCATTATTAAGTTTAAGGGTCAATTGGTTGTTAGCTTCTACAATCTCAGAAACCCCAACAGATGTCATGATCTTCATACCCTTCTTAGCAAGGATTTTTTGAAGTTCAAGTGACACTTCTTTATCCATAGCAGGAATAATGCGGTCAGCCATCTCAACAACAGTCACTTCTACACCGTATGAGGCATAAACAAGACCAAGCTCGATACCAACGACACCACCACCCATAACAGCAAGTGATTTCGGCAATTCACGCAAGTCAAGGATATCATCTGAAGTCATCACAAGTTGTGACTCGATTCCAGGGATATTGATACGAGATACTTTTGATCCAGTCGCAAGAATGATGTTACGTCCCTTGATTGTTTCTGAACCAATAGTAACTGTCTTATCTGGGTTAACTTGACCAAGACCATTGAAAATAGTTACCTTGTTAGCCTTCAAAAGACCTTGAACACCACCAGTAAGGGTCTTAACAACAGAGTTCTTGAAGTCAACTGTCTTATCCATATCGATAGTGTAGTTTGTTGACGCTAAGTTGATACCACGACCTGCAGCAATCTTAAGTCCATCAAGGATTTCTGCATTTTTAAGGTAGGTCTTAGTTGGGATACATCCTTTATTCAAACATGTTCCACCAAATTCAGATTTTTCAACGATAGCAACCTTACCACCAAGTTGTGCACCACGAATGGCAGAATAGTAACCAGCAGGACCACCACCGACAACGATAATATCGTACTCATTGTCAGCAAGCGGTGCTTTTTCTGTAGCGGCTGCTGGAGCAGCTTGGGCAGGAGCTTTAGGAACTTCAAGACCAGCTGATTCCAACTGAGCAGTTGCTTCTGCAACAGGTGCGCTAGCTGCCTTATCAGCCACAACTTCACCTTCTGCTCCAATATAACCAATAACCTCAGTAACTGGTACAGTTTCACCAGCCTGACGCGTAATCTTCAAAAGAACACCAGAATCTTCTGCTTCAAGTTCCATATTCGTTTTATCTGACATGATTTCAAGAAGGATATCTCCCTCATTAACCACATCACCCTCTTGTTTTTCCACTCGATGATTTCGCCTTCCTGCATGTCAACACCAAGCTTAGGCATAATAATCTCAAAAGCCATATTTTATGATACTAAGAACGCTAAAATGCGACAGAATTTTAGGAGTTTTACGTTAGTGTGCTTGCACACCAGTAAAACTATCTAAATTCCGAAGCATTTCGTTCGAGTTCAAATTGACTCAAACGCTTTAACGCCCTCTCCTTTCTATTAAAACTTCAGTTTTCAGATATTTTTTTCTTAAATCAACAATTCCATAGGATTTTCAATCAAATGTTTCAAATCAACCATGAATTTGGCACCATTCATACCATCTACAATACGGTGGTCAATTGTCAAGCATAGACCCATGATTGGACGTACGACAACTTCTCCATCAACCACAACTGGAGTCTGAATAGTTGCTGAAACACCAAGGATAGCTGAGTTTGGTTGGTTGATGATTGGGTTAAATGACTTAGTTCCAAACATTCCCAAGTTAGTAATAGAGAAGGTTGAACCTGACATTTCTGCAGCCTTCAATTTACCAGCCTGAGCTTTCTTGATGACATCCTTAGAAGCCACTACAAACTCAGACAAACTCATCTTATCTGCACCGTGAACGACAGGTACAATCAAGCCATCATCGAGACCAACGGCAATACCGAGATTAACAAATTTGTGTAATTCGATATTTTGCGCATCGTCAATCAAGGATGCATTGAGGTAACGGTGTTCCTCTTTCATAAGAGTACGCACAACTGCCAAACCAATCAAATCAGTGAAGGTTACCTTCATGCCAGTCTTATTCATGATTGGATCAAGGACTTGCTTACGAAGGGCCATTAGGTTAGTCATGTCCACGTCATAGTTAAGGGTGAAGGTTGGTGCAGTCAAGTATGAGTGCGTCATTCCCTTAGAAATCGCCTTACGCATAGCAGACATTGGAATAACTTCCACGCCTTCTGGCAAGACTTTTTCAGGTTTAGCTTCAACCACAGGTGCAGCAGCCGCTTCCTTAACTTGCGCTGGAGCACTAATTGCAAGGATATCTTCCTTAGTAATCTTACCACCAAAGCCTGTTCCAGATACGCTAGCTAAGTCAATACCAAGGTCCGCTGCAATCTTACGTGCCAATGGAGTCGCCTTAGGTTGAGCACCCTTAAAGTTTTCAACGTCATCAGCATGAACACGACCTTTTGCTCCAGTTCCTGGAACTTGAGCGAGGTCAATACCCAACTCACGCGCCACCTTACGAGCCTTAGGTGTTGCACGTACTTTGCCACCTTCGTGAACGATAGATGCTTGCGTTTGCGCTGCTACTACAGGCTCTGCTACAGCGGCAACTTCTTCAACTTTTGGCGCAGGTTCAACAGCTGGTGTGCTAGCTGCGTTATCAGCAACAACTTCTCCTTCTGCTCCAATATAACCAATAACCTCAGTAACTGGTACAGTTTCTCCAGCCTGACGGGTAATCTTCAAAAGAACACCAGAATCTTCTGCTTCAAGTTCCATGTTCGTCTTATCTGACATGATTTCAAGAAGGATATCTCCCTCATTAACCACATCACCCTCTTGTTTCTTCCACTCGATGATTTCGCCTTCCTGCATATCAACACCAAGCTTAGGCATAATAATCTCAAAAGCCATATTTTATGATACTAAGAACGCTAAAATGCGACAGAATTTTAGGAGTTTTACGTTAGTGTGCTTGCACACAAGTAAAACCATCTAAATTCCGAGGCATTTCGTTCGAGTTCAAATCGACTCAAACGCTTTAACGCCCTCTCCTTTCTACTTTAAATTATAATTTCCGATACTCCCACAGTTAAAACAAGAAACACATTTTACTAGCGAGAAATATCACTTAACCGTCGCTAGAAAGTTAGTTTCCTTTATTGGCCATCTTGATAATAGCAGCCTTAATCTTTTCAACATCTGGAAGAACCGCTTGTTCCAAGACACGCGCATAAGGTACAGGCACATCTTCACTTGCCAAACGTACAATTGGGTGGTCAAGGTAATCAAATGCTTCACTTTCTGTAACCATAGCAGCAATCTCACCGATGAATCCACCAGTCTTATAAGCATCATTGACCAACATAAGTTTACCAGTCTTCTTAACTGACTCGAAAATCAATTCCTTATCAAGTGGGATAAGCGTACGTGGGTCAACAACCTCAACATTGATACCTTGTTCAGCCACTTCTTCAGCAGCCTTAAGAACACGTTCCAACATACGACCATATGTGACAATAGTAAGGTCAGTTCCTTCACGCTTGATTTCACCTTTTCCAAGTGGAATGTAGAAATCAGGGTCTTGTGTCACTTCCTCTTTTTTACCGTAAAGTGCTTTTGGTTCCATGAAGATAACAATGTTATTATCTTGAATAGCAGATTTCAAAAGACCTTTAGCATCGTTAGCATTACCTGGAGCAACCACTTTAATCCCAGGAATGTGAGTCACCCATGACTCAAGAGATTGTGAGTGCTGTGCCGCAGAACCAATCCCTGAACCAGAGGCTACACGGAAGGTTACAGGAGTCTTCAAACCACCACCAAACATGTAGTTGTTTTTTGCACCATTATTAACGATAGCATCAAGGGCAATCGTGATGAAGTCCATGAAAGTCAAGTCAACGATTGGGCGAAGACCTGTGATAGCAGACCCAACAGCTGCACCAGCGATAGCCGCTTCTGAAATTGGCGTATCTTTAACACGTTTTTCACCAAACTCTGCCAACATACCAACTGATGTACCGAAGTCACCACCATAGATACCAACATCTTCACCCATAAGGAAGATGTTTTCGTCTTTACGCATTTCCTCGCTCATAGCAAGGTTTACTGCCTCACGCAAGGCCATCAATTTTGTTTCACTCATACTTGTATTCCTCAACCTTTCTCTTTAGTCTACCCATACATCTTCAAAGGCAACTGAAAGTTCTGGATCTGGGCTATTTTGGGCGAACTCATAAGCTGCATCAACCTCTGCCTTAACTTGGCTTTGGATAGCATCTAACTCTTCAGCGCTTGCGATATTTTCAGAAACGAGATAGTCACGGTATTTAATAATAGGGTCGTTATTGTTCTTCCACTCGTCAACTTCTTCCTTAGTACGGTAAACACCCGCATCGGCAGTTGAGTGACCAAACCAGCGGTAAGATTCTACCTCAACGATAGCAGGACCGTTGCCACCACGGACATGCTCAACAGCCTTGCCCATTGTTTCATATACAGCCAAGACATCGTTACCATCTTCACAGTAGAAACCAGGAATACCATAAGCTTCCGCACGTGTATAAAGGTGAGGTGTGTTTGTAGCTTTATGGATATCCATTGAGATACCATAACGGTTATTGATGATAAAGAAGATAACAGGTAATTTCCAAGTAGCTGCCATATTGACTGACTCATGGAATGAACCTTCGTTGGTTGCGCCATCTCCAGAGAATGCCACAACAATGTTTCCTGTTTCTTTGTATTGCTGAGTGAGGGCTGCACCTACGGCAAGAGCGTAACCACCACCAACGATACCATTAGTACCATAGTTACCTTTTTCAAAGTCAGCCAAGTGCATAGAACCACCACGGCCCTTAGAAACACCAGTTGCTTTACCAGCAAGTTCTGCCATCATTTTATTCAAATCCATGTCTTGGGCGATAGATTGTCCGTGACCACGGTGATTTGAAAAGAAGATATCGTCATAGCTCAAGTGTTGAACAGCACCAACGTTGGCTGCTTCCTCACCAACTGAAAAGTGAGTCATCCCTTGAACAAAACCACGACGAACCAATTTATTAATACGTGAATCAAATTCACGAATACGTTCCATTTTAGTGAACATCTCAAGATGTGTCTCTTTAGAAAGTTTTACCATATCGATCTCCTCTATCGAAATTTTTCTATACATCTAGGATAGGTTAAAAAAACTTAATGAGCAAGAAATATGCTTGAAAAATGAAAAGCCTTACAACCTTATCACTTATAGGCAATCCGTATGCTTTTTTTTAGCGCATTATGATATAATTGTATAGATTTTACCCGAATAGGAGAATATTTGATATTGAGTGACGTCATCGTTCACGGGCTTACGGCATGTATAGCTTTTATTTTACAAATTGTTATCTTCAAGGTAACTACGAAAAGGCCTTTAAGATACTGGATTCTTATTTTAGCAGGTTTAGCCATTTTTGCCTCTAGTTATTTTGGTATTTACTTTCCAAAATCTGGTTTTATTGCACTTGTGCTCTTTCTAGCTAACAAATCCTACAAAAATCTGAGACATACCATTTTGGAGACTTCCTTCATACCTTTCACATTTGCCTTAATGGTGAGACTGGTCATTTTCCTGATTATTCCAATCTTTTTCCCTTCTGTCCTAGATTATTATTTTGCTGGTCCATTTATTCTTTTGCTTGCGTTTTTGCTATGGTTCGCTCAAAATGCCCTTCTTCAAGTGGACTACTCTCGAATGATGCAAATTGATAAAGCAAGACCATGGTACAGGTCAACGTCTGTCGCTCTTTGTAGCTTAGCCTTTATTTACTTTGCTTCTGAACTCGTTTCAACAGACATTCACTTTACCATTGCCTTTCTTATCATTACGGCTCTGATTCTATCTAAGCAGGTTAATCTCTATAGAAAAGACCTCAATGCTCAAACACAAGCAGCCCAAGAGGAACATTCTCTCCTTCTTCAAAAATCAAGTCAGAACATCAATACCTGGTACCAGAAAAAGACTAGCCAAGAGCTCTTCATCAAAGACGAAGCTGAAAACCTCTACGATATCATCCGTTTTCAACAAAATGAGGAAGCTCAGGAGTTAATTGACTACTTGCTGACACCGAATCCGCTAGATAAGAAGATTGATCATTTTTATCGAGACAAACTAGAAAATATTAAACTGCCAGATTTACAGGTACTCTTTGAAGCTAAATTTCTAAAGGCAAAAGAACTGGATGTTTGGGTTAGTATGGAGGTCCCAGAACCTATTACCGTCTATCCTATTTATCCTTTAGACTGGGTATATGTCCTATCAACTATCTTGGATCATGTCATTGACCAAGCACAAGATAGTGAACAGAAATACCTTAGCTATGCTTATTTAAAGATGAGGATAGTCAACACTTTGTCGTTGAAAGTTCAAGCACTAAAGAAGACTCAGCTATTACATCTGATTTCTCTGATCCTGAACTAAAACGCGTCAATACTATTCTATCTACTTATCCAAACGTTAACATTGTTTCAAATACACGTTCTGGGATTTATCGCTTACAAATTGAAATTGACATGACTAAAGGAGGTTACAATGATTACTAATATTATCAATCCTCTCTTACAGGCCATTAGTTTCATTTTTATTTGGTACCTCTACCAGATTATGTCTAAGATTAAGCCACTACGAGGACACCTTTTACTTCTATTTTTGTCCTATGTAGCTGCAGCGTCCTATTTTAGTCTCGTAAAAATCGTTGTGGACCCGCTTTTCTTCCTTGTTGCCGATTTGGCCCTTGTCAAAGAGCGTTCTTTCTATCATCGTTTGCTTTACGCCTTTTATCCAACTATCCTTTTTGATATGGCAACACGACTACTTTCAATTGTCATTATCCCTCACGTCTTACATATCAAAGGTGATATTACCCTCAACACTAACTTACATATCTTGACCTACATCTTAGCACCATTAATCATTTACCTAATGCTTAAATCTTCGCCGTAGACCTAAATCAGATGAGTAGTCTTGACGAAGCTTGGGCTAGACGTAACTGGTTGCGAAGCACTGCCTTCCTAGCTGTCTATTATGTCTTCTTTACTGTTATCCATGGTCTTAACAGTATTCTTCCAACAGCAAATGACCCTAAAAATTTATTTGAAATAGTTTTCAAGGTCAGTCCTAATAGTTCTGTTATCTTAGTTCTCTATATTGCCCTACTACTATGGGATTTTTACAATTGGAACCAGGCTGTCCACCAACAATCTATCGATAGACTTAACAAAGAACGTCATAAATTGTTGGGTACTATGACTAACTATAGCAAATCCTTTATCCAGATTATTATGCAAAAGCAAACGTCCTTCGACTTATTCAAGAAAAATCTCAAGGAGGTTTCTCTTGCCTTGGAAAATGAAGATACTGCCAAAGCTACTAGTCTGCTAGAGATTTATAAAACGGACAATGCTAGCATTGGTAATCCAGAGACTCAAGAAAACTTGGATAGGCTTAGCAATCCAATAATATCTAGTTTCCTCTCTAACCGCATTTTAGAAATGCGAGCTGCTCATATTGATATTGCTATAAACATCAGTCCTCAGTTTGGTGAGATTCCTTTATCTGACCTCGATTTATATCAACTGCTCCAAGCTTCGGAAAGAGCGATATTTAAACTACTTCGTCCTGATGTCAAGGTCAATAGTAGTTACCTTCAACTAGATCACTCACAACTCCTTGTTGTTGAATTACCAGTTTTGGCTGACAAGGTTAGCAAAGATAAAGAACTGAATGATTTGGTTAAGACTTTGCCAAATGTTGACTATCGTATCGGTTTACATGCAGGTTATCTGACTCAAATAATTGAAATCTTTGAACCTGGATATTAAGATGATATTGAAAAAGAGCCACGGCTCTTTTTTGTTGCTTTATATCTCTTAACACTCAAACTTCCTGACATTTTTGAACGAAGGTAATTCCTCGACAAACAAAAAGACACCCAAAATCATATGGACTGAGTGTCTCTATTAATAGTAAAGTCCGACTAGTGTAGCTTAGAAGGCACCGCCTCCGCCGCCTCCACCACCACCAGAGAAGCCACCACCACTAAAGCCTCCACTACCACTACTTGAGTTGATAGAAAAGTTACTTACAGTATCTGAAGCAGAAACATAGCTTGTAATGCAGTTGAATTGTGAAGCATGGCAAAAGATACAGGTGAATAAGTAAAGGCATCTAAAGATGGATTACTAAGGTGAATATTGTAACGTTTCAGTACATCACTAACTTTCTTGGCCTGTCCATAAAGTGTCGCATAGACTAGAATACGATTCCATAAAACAATGGATTGTAATTCTGCTTGATTAAACTGCCCGATACTCTTAATCATGTTGTTAAAACTATGCCATTGATAATAAATATCCGAGTTTTCTGGAACAAGACACCCTTTTACCCTCCCGTTAATTTGAAGACGATAAATAAAATGTATGGTAATAACTGGGAAGAAAATGAGTAAATATAAGAAGGATAAATTAGAGGAGAAACCAATTGAGAGAAGGAAGAAACCAATAGCAATGAGTACATAAAGAGATATAAACATTATGTTTGCTACTGAAGATAAATGAGTTTCTGAAGGAGTCAGCTGCCTATATAGGCTTGGTAATCCGAGCTTCTTTTCTTGATTTTCGACACCTTGGGTAACCCTTGTAGCATCTTCCAAAAATAGACTTCTAATATTTCTACCAATTGAACGAAGCTTATCTCTTTCTGTCCTATTTTTAGCTTTTTTATACTGACTTTCAATTTCATCTTTGTTGATATAGTATCGTGAGAACATATCCTTCTCTTTGACTTGACTTTGACCATCAAAAAGCATGTCAATAAAAGCTACTTCAAAATCGGCTAAACCATCACTTTTAACAAATTCAAGGATTGGCTCTCCTGTTGATTGATTAAAGGATAAATTTCCTCTATCTATAAGATCCAGAATCGTTGCTTGGACCATATGGTTAAAGGATATTGGATAAGTCACACTATTCAGACCACTAATGTCAAATCGTTGGTTGTAGACGTTCTGAGCAAGCACTAGAGGAGCTAGATTTTGGGGAATGTCATAAAGTCTACTATCCTTTGGAAAACGTGGTGGCCTAGTGCTTCTCAATACTGAACTATAAAACACGATAGCTAAAACAAATAGGACGAGGAGAAGTCCTGGGAAAAAACCATAGAAAATGATGTGATAAATCTTTCTATTTCTCACAATATCATTTTCCTGTTTTAGGAATTTATCTTTAGCTGAACTATTGATGATACTAGCGGAATTTTTAGATTTTAGACTTGGTGTCATAGGCCAATAAGCATGAAGTTCGAGTTTCCCCTTTGCAGGAAAATGATCAAACTGAATATTATAGCCTTCATCCGTCCTTTGAACCTGAGGATTTTTTTGAAAGAATCCTGCATGAGCATAAAGCTCACCCTTATTGGAATCTAAACCATCAACAGTAAAATCAACATGACCAATCGACTTATCCCAATCGGAAATCGGAAACCAATTGAGAACAGCAACATCAGAATAAAGATTTAAATACGATTAATTTGCCAAGTAACCTTAAGAACAACTTTATCACCACTATGCCCCTGGTTGTAAACTTTCAGCTTAGTTCCATCTGATAATTCTGATGCTTCAACCTTAACATAGGGTTTGGTTTGGCCATTTACTGTCGCTGTGACCGTTGGATTACCACTAATGTAAAAACCATCTGGAACTGGCTTTGTACTACCTAATGTGACATACTGCCCATGGTAATCACTCTCAAAATCATAAGTAATTTCCTGCGTAAATGTAGCACTACTATTATCCGAAATACTTAGATGCCCTTTGTATGAGGGGATACGATAACTAACGTCATCAGCTTTAACAGAAATTACGGGGACTATAAAAGCTATTAAACAACCAAGCCAAATCAAAAATTTTTTCATAATCTCTCCTTACTGTTAGCCCTAAAACCAAAAGAAATGGCAATAGACAAAACCATAACAATTTCATTCGGTTTCTCAAATAAGTAGGGGCGAAAACTCAGGCTTGATAAACAATCTCACCGTCACAGATAGTGTATTTAACACTGCCCGTAAGCTCTTCGCCTACAAATGGTGAATTGGCTGCTTTAGACTTAAAGTCTGCTGTGACCTGACGTTTTTCTTTGTCCGCAAAGATTACAAGGTCAGCTGGTCCATTTTCAGCCAAGTAACCGGCATCGAAGCCATAAAGATCAGATGGGTTGCTAGTCATTACTTTCAAGAGTTCCGTCAAGCTTAAGTGACCCGCTTCAACCAAGTAGGTCAATCCAAGAGATAGAGAGGTTTCAAGACCAGTCATTCCTGATGGTGCTTTAGTCACATCATCGACATTCTTTTCATCGGCATGGTGTGGCGCGTGGTCTGTGGCAATGACTGAGATAACTCCAGATTTCAGCCCTTCGATAACAGCCTGACGGTCAGATTCCAAACGAAGTGGTGGGTTCATCTTGGCATTAGCACCTTTTGAGAGCAAGAGGTCTTCAGTTTTAGAGAAATGCTGAGGTGCCACTTCGGCAGTAACTTGCGCTCCAAGTTTTTGGGCAAATTCAACTACTTTTACAGATTCAGCTTTTGACAAGTGTTGAATATGAACATGTGCTTGTGTATCATAAGCAATCATGACATCACGCGCAATCATACTGTACTCAGCTACACCAGTTGCCCCACAAATATGGAATTCTTTTTTAGCAATATTCTCATTGAAACCGAGAATGCCATTAAGATCTGGATCCTCCTCGTGAAGGCTGATAAAGGTATTATTTTCTTTAGCAAGTTCCATGGCTTTTTTGACAATACCAGCATTGGTCAACGGAATTCCATCATCTGAGAATCCGACAGCACCGGCTTCGAGCAAACCCTTGAAATCAGTGATGTTTTCACCATCAAAGCTCTTTGTAATAGTCGCAACAGACTTAACATGGATATTTTCCTTAGCTGCTGAAGTCAAGACCTCCTCCAAGGTTTCCTTGTCTGAAATCGTTGGATTAGTGTTAGCCATCATGACAACTGTTGTAAAACCACCTGCAGCCGCTGCTAAGGCACCAGTATGAATGTCTTCTTTGTGGGTTTGACCTGGCTCACGGAAATGAACATGGATATCCACCAAACCAGGAGCAACCACAAGTCCAGTCGCATCGATGACTTGAGCATCTCCAGCTTCGATATTTTCAGCAATCTTAACGACTTTTTTACCATCAACAAGAACATCAGCTTGCGTATCCAAACCAGACTTAGGGTCTACAACACGACCGTTTTTAATTAGTAACATAATCTTCCAACTTTCTATTTTACTTCAACCAATCAATTGGAGATTGGCCTTGAGATTCAAGGTAGGCATTGGTTTTTGAAAAAGGCTTGATGCCAAAAAAACCGCGATAGGCCGACAAGGGACTCGGATGGGCACTCTCAATAATGGCATGCTTTGGATTGGTAACCAGAGCTTTCTTCTTACGAGCATAGCCACCCCAAAGTATAAAGACAACAGGAGTATCCTTTTGATTGAGGACCTTAATCACAGCATCTGTAAAAGGTTCCCAAACCTGACCAGCGTGCCCATTGGCTTGACCAGCTGGAACCGTCAGACAGGCATTAAGCAAAAGCACCCCTTGCTCAGCCCATGAAGTTAAATCATGAAAGGGTCTAGGACCCAAATCTTCCTCTAACTCCTTGAGAATATTTTTCAAAGACGGAGGAGCAGGAAGGCTATCAGGTACTGAGAAGGATAGTCCCTGTGCTTGATGAGGCCCATGATAAGGGTCCTGACCAAGAATTACCACCCGCACTTCTTCAAATGGGGTCTCCAACAAGGCATTAAAAACCTTGTCACGTGGCGGATAAACCGTTCCCTGACTATAAACCTGATCCATAAACTGATTTATCTTTGAAAAATAATGATCTGGCAGTTCCTCTTTCAGAAGCTTGTGCCATGTCGAATGTTCCATAAAAACCTCTTTTTAGACTGTTTTACACCCTAAATTATACCATAATTTGTAGGGAATATTCGGAAAATACTGAAAAAGCATCCTGAATACGAGGCATTTTCTATAAAGTTTAAAAAATGAGTGACTCCACAAGTTTAAAGGGCTTACAACCTTTAACTCGTTATAGTTTTATGCTATAATTTAAACTTGTATCTTAACAGAAAAGGTAACCCTATGACTACGTATGAAAATTTAAGAGCAGCCAGACGAGGTCCCATTGTCAGTATCGCTGCCTACCTTCTTCTAACCATTGTAAAGCTTCTAGCAGGACACTTTTTAAACTCTAGCTCTTTGATAGCCGATGGTTTCAATAACTTGTCAGATATTTTAGGGAACGTGGCCTTACTCATTGGATTGCACCTGGCTAGTCAACCAGCTGATGCAGATCATAGGTTTGGTCATTGGAAGATTGAAGACTTATCAAGTCTAGTGACTTCCTTTATCATGTTTGTGGTAGGTTTCCAGGTCCTGATTCAAACAGTCCGAAAGATTTTTCTAAGAGAGGAAACTGTCGTTGACCCTCTCGGTGCCACTGTCGGAGTTCTTTCTGCGATCGTCATGTGTGGCGTTTACTTATACAATAAAAGACTTGCTAAAAAGCTGAAATCCAGTGCTTTGATCGCTGCTGCTAAGGATAATCTCTCTGATGCCGTAACTTCTATAGGTACCTCAATCGCTATCGTTGCAGCATCCTTCAACCTTACGATTATTGACTATATTACTGCTATTATCATTACCTTCTTCATCCTAAAGACAGCCTATGATATCTTCATGGCAGCAACCTTTAGTTTGTCAGACGGTTTCGATGAGAGAAACCTCAAGGCCTATGAAAGGCTATTCTTGAGATTCCCAAAGTAACTAAGGTTAAGAAGCAACGTGGCCGTTCTTATGGTAGCAACGTCTATCTTGATATTGTGGTTGAAATGAATCCTGACCTCTCTGTTTACGAGAGTCATGCCATTACCGAACAAATCGAGGAGGTCCTCAGCAAGCGTTTCTCTGTCTACGACACTGATGTCCATGTAGAACCCGCTGCTATTCCTGAAGACGAAATTTATGGCAATGTCCTTCACAAACTCTCTCGCAATGAAAAGATTATACTGTCAAAAATTCCTGACTATGAAAATCTCTTGGCACCTGACTTCTACCTAATTGATGAAAATGGTCATCATCACACACGTGAAGAAGTCATTGCTAATCAACAACCACTTCTCAATAACTTTGATAGCTTCAAGATGACATCTGTCAGTCAAAAGACTAAATTAATTAGTTATGAGTTGGGAGGAAATTTCCATACCAGTATCTGGCGTCGAAATGAAACTTGGTTCATGATTTACCACCAAGTAACAAGGATAAAAGATGAAAAGTAACGAGCAAGTTCGCTCGTTTTTTTCTGTTTCCAACTATATTTTATTTAACATTCAAGCGATTCTAAAAATTACATTAAAATACCAAATGTTAGGAAAACTCAAACTTTTATATGTTATAATGAAAGTGTTTGTCACTACTAAATTTAAGAGATTGACAGATAAGTTTTATATACATTTATAAATAGGTTTTGCCAACTGCAGAACCCCATAGATATTAAAGGAGACACATTGTGAAAAAGAAAATTGTTGCCGTCCTTTTAGCAGCCTGTCTATCCCTAGCACCGAGTTTGTCTAGTGCAGACGAATTGATGGATATCACACGCGCTGCTGGTTATACTGAAGCCACTGAGGCCTATCGCCCCAAATCAACCCTCTTAATTGATGGCAATACCGGAGATGTCCTCTGGGAAGAAAATGCTGATGAGGTGCGTGACCCAGCTTCTATGTCTAAGGCCATGACACTTTATTTGGTCTTTGAAGCTATGTCTAAAGGAGAGATTTCTGAAGATACTGTTATTACAGCTACTCCAACCGACCAAGCTATTGCCGATATTTACGAAATTTCCAACAACAAGATTGTTGCGGGTGTTGATTATACCGTTTCAGAACTCATCACTATGACAGCGGTGCCTTCCTCTAACGTTACAACCGTGATGCTAGCCAACTACTTGACCAATAATGATCCTGATAAATGGCTAGACATGATGAATGAGAAATCTAAAGAGCTAGGGATGACCAATACCAAATGGTTCAACGCTTCTGGTGCTGTTGCTGTTGCCTTCAAAGGTTACTACAGTCCTCAACGTTATGATAACAACCAAACCAACCAAACTACTGCGCGTGATTTGGCTATCATGACCTATAACTTCATCAAGAAATACCCTGACATTCTCAAATACACTAGCAAACCTGTCGTCACAGTTAAAAAGGGAACACCTTACGAGGAAACCTTTGAAACCTACAACTACTCTATTCCAGGTGCTAAATACGGAATTGATGGGGTTGATGGGTTGAAGACAGGCTCTAGTCCAGAAGGTGCTTTCAACTATATTGATACCATCAAGCGTGGTGATCAACGTATGATTGCTGTCATCATGGGTTCTGGTGATTGGTCTGACCAAACAGGTGAAGAGATTCGTCATACCTTTGGTAATGCTCTCGTTGAGAAGATGTACAAAGACTTCTCTTACAAGAAAGTTCTTAGCAAGGGTGAACAAGAAATCGACGGTAAAAAGTATAATGTCGAAAAAGACGTCTATGCCACTGTTAAAAAAGGTAAAGACCCTAAAATCTCTGTTAAAGATGATCACATTGTCATTGATAATGGTCTGAAGACAGTATCACCTAAAATCAAGGCTACTTCTGTTAAGGCTACTAAAGTTAAGGGATGGTTTGATTTTGGAAGTAATCAAAAAGATAAGAAGACTACTAAAGCAACAAATAATGGCCAACTTCCAGTTTTTTTCTGGTTGCTATGCCTTATCCCAGTTGGTCTCCTCTACTTGATTTACCTTAATGAAAAAGGACGTCGTCAAAGAGTCAAAGAACGTCGTCAAGCAAGACAAATCAATAAATAAAAGAAAGCGTGTCCATGACACGTTTTTTTTTATACTCTATTCAAGGAAGTCCCCCAAGAATACTGATAAAACCACCCAAAACTATGCTATAATAGACGAGTATGACTTTTTTTACAAACATATAACAAAAATAGATTAAAGGATGCCTTTTAAAAGAGTATCTAAACGTTGTTACTAAGGAGACTATTTGTGAAAAAGAAATTGTTAGGACTCTTCTTGGTAGCTAGTTTGGCTTTAGCTCCCAGTCTGTCGTCCGCTGACCAACTGGTAGATATAGCACAAAAAGCGGGTTACAAGGAAGCCACCGAGACCTATAGACCTAAATCATCACTTTTGATTGATGCCAATACTGGTGATATCCTTTGGCAAGATAACATTGATGAAGTACGTGACCCTGCTTCTATGAGTAAGGCCATGTCTCTCTACTTGGTTTTTGATGCTTTGTCAAAGGGAGAAATCAAAGAAGACACCGTGATTACAGCCAAGCCAACCGATGAGGCTATTGCTAATATCTACGAAATCTCAAACAACAAGATTGTTTCTGGAGTAAAATACACGGTTTCGGAACTTATCACTATGACCGCTGTTCCCTCTTCAAATGCAGCAACAGTCATGCTTGCCAACTATCTCAGTGATAATGACCCTGACAAGTGGATTGATCGCATGAACGAAAAGTCTAAAGAGCTCGGCATGACAAATACTAAATGGTATAATGCCTCTGGAGCTGGTGCGGCATCTTACAAAGGCTACTACACACCTAAACGTTATGACAATAACCATTCTAACCAGACGACAGCTCGTGATTTGTCTATCATGGCTTATAACCTTATCAAACATCACCCTGAAATCCTTAAATACACTAGCCAACAGACAGTAACTGTCAAAAAAGGAACACCATACGAGGAAACCTTTGAAAATTACAACTACTCCTTGCCTGGTGCTGATTATGGCCTCAAAGGAGTCGATGGCCTAAAAAAACAGGCTCAAGTCCTCGTGGAGATTACAACTACATCTCCACATGCAAACGAGGAAATCAACGAGTCATTTCAGTTATCCTGGGCGTTGGAAACTGGGAAGATGAAAGTAGCGAAAAAAATCCGCCATGCCTTCGGTAACTCCCTCATTGAGAAAAATGTTTAAAGACTATTCCTACAAGAAAGTCCTAAGCAAGGGCAAACAAAAGATTGATGGTAAAAAAACTACGATATCCAAAAAGATGTCTATGCCATAGTCAAAAAAGGACTAGAGCCTAAGATTAGTGTTAAAGATGATTATGTCCTTGTCGATAATGGCTTAAAAACAGTGTCACCTAAGATTAAAGCAAGTACTGTCAAGTCAACTAAAACTGGCTTCTTTCTCTTTTCAGGAGGTCAAAAAGAGAAACAAACAAGCAATAAGCAAAACTTTATGAAACATTTCGCCTTGTTCTGCTTCCTCTTATTACCACTTTACGTGCTCTACTTGATTTTTATCAATGAGAAAAAGCGTCGTCAAAAAGTCAAAGAACGCCGTCAAGCTCGACAAATCAATAACTAAAAGAACGTGCTCAACCGAGCACGTTTTTAGTTATCTCCAAGAAATGTTTTGAGATGAGACATCTCATTTCGCATTTGTTCCAAGCCCTCTTGATAGATGGCTTCAAACTTTTCAGGATCCTTCTCCAATCGACCAACTTCAAGCGCATGCTCTGGACGAATGGCATAAAGATTGCCAGTTTTTTCCAAAGCCTCAATCTTTTCAATACTCTTATTGTAGTGAATATGGCGATTTGATGCTACATCAACGAATTCAGGATATTTGCGGTAAAAGAGCTTGTAGATTCGCTTACTCGTTTTAGATGGCTCTTTACGATAACCCTTAGGACGGGTAAGAACGACAATAAGTTTGTCAAAGCCAAGATTTTCCATAAAATCAATGGGAAGACTATCGGACAGTCCACCATCCATATAGCGTTTGCCCTTGTACTCGACAATTTCAGAAACCAAAGGTAGGGCGGAACTTGCACGAAGGGCTTCCATTTGCTCAAAGACATGATCAATCTTGATATAGTCTGGTTTGCCGGTCTCAATATCTGTAGTGACTACATAGAAGGGAACACCCGACTCCGCAAAAGCCTCCTGATCAAAAACGTCTAACTCCATAGGAACCTTATAATAGGAGAACTCCTTATTTACAAAGTTACCGGTTGTCAGCCATGACCAGAAACTCATGTAGCGACGGTCTCCCATGAATCGTTTGTTGTAGCGAAGGGCTCTTTTGGGCTGATTAGAAAGGTAATTAACACCAAAAAGTGCTCCAGCTGATACTGATACAACACAGTCTACTTTGATTCCAGCTTCTAAAAAGGCATCTAAAACACCAGCAGTGTATAAGCCACGCATTCCTCCGCCTTCAAGGACTAAGCCTACCTTCATTCTAAATCTCCTTCTTGATTGGTTCTGCTAGGACTTGATAACCTTGTGGACTCAAGTGTAAACCATCCGTTGTGTAAGTGTCATTTAACTGTCCCTGAGCATCTGTCAGGTAATCATAAAGATCAACATAGGTCACACCAGGAAGAACAGCCAATTGTTGATTAAGTTCACGGACAGTCGCATTATTTCGAATCTTAACCTTTGAACTATGCTCTGGTCTTTCACTAACTGGCAGGACACTCAGCAAGTAAATTTCTGTAAATAGAGATTCTTGTCGAACCGTCATAACAATATCAGAAATACGATTGACAATTTCCTGAATAGGATAAGCTCGTCCAATATCGTTAATACCAATCAAGAGGACCAATTTACTGGGTTCCAACTCTAAAACTTGCTCTTTAAGGTGGTCTAAAAGCCAAACAGAGTCTGTTCCTGCAATCCCACGGTTAACCAAGGGAAGGTCTCGACCCAAATACTTTTTCAAGGCAAAAAACTCCGTGATGGAGTCCCCTGCAAAAACAATTTGGCCTTTGTCTAACTTTTGATTTTCATTCACAAATTTGGCTAAACGCTCTTCTTGATAGGCCACAAGCTCGGGCCTAGTTGTTTCAATCATACTTTATCCTTTTTTCTTAAATATTATACGCACTACCGTGATTAAAGCTAGAAAAGTTCCAAGTCCAAGAAATAGCCAGGCAAGATTTTCAAAACCTGATTTATTGGCCAAAAGGGCACCGGAAAGTAGAAATCCCAATGTCAACAAGGCTAAAACCAGATTATTTAAAACTTTCTCAAAGACTTTAATTCGACCTGAAAAGTTAATAAAATCATGGTTTACCACAATTCGTCCGTTTAAAATCTGCTCCAAGAGCTGATGCAGGCGACGTGGGATATTTTTCCCATTGCGAATCAGATAAAAGAGCTCAATCAAGATACTCTCTTTATTCAGGGCCTGCTTAAGCATGTCAGGGCCCATATTTTCTAGGAAATAATCCTTGGCCAAAGTCATCAAATCCATATTTGGGGCCAACTCTCGGAAAATACCTTCGATTTGAAGCGAAGCCTTCTCCAAAATGGTAATTTGAGACGAGGCTTTAAGATGGTTCTTCTGGAAAATAGCCAGTAAATCCTCTAGCAAATCTGTCATGGACAGACTTCCCAAGTCAACACCAGAATAACGACCCAGCATCTGCTCGACATCCTGACTTAGAACCGCACGGTTTAGACCATTATCAAACTGTGTAACTGACAAGATAGCCTTAGTCATGCCGTCAACATCCTGAGCAGTAAAACTATATAGGATGTCATTTAAGGACGCACGCATCCCCACTTCCAACTCACCCATAATCCCAAAGTCAATGAAACAAATCTTGCCATCACGTACCAAGAGATTTCCAGGATGAGGATCACCATGAAAATAGCCGTCTTTGAAAACCTGCTTGATAAATGACAACATGAGTTTCTTGCCCACATCTTCCAGGTCATAGCCAGCCTCAATCAGTTGGCTGTAGTCATTAAGTGGAATCCCATCGATGTACTCTTCGACTATGAGGTGTGGCGTCGTAAAGGAATCATAAACCTTTGGGACACCTAAACAAGCAACAGCCCTATTATTTGCCTTAAAACGCTTCATGGCCTCTGCTTCATTTCTGAAATCAAGTTCCTTTATTAAGGTTTCTCGCAGATTTTCCAAAACCTCCTGGACATCAACCATAGGTATAAAATGTTTTGGAATATGGCGTGCAAGCTTAATGAGAAGCTGAATATCTTCCTTAACGACCTCATCAATACCAGGTCGCTGAATTTTTACAATCACTTCCTGACCAGACAACAATCTGGCCCTATGGGTCTGAGCTACAGAACCAGAAGCCAAGGGCTCTTCCGAGAAATCAAGGAAACTGTCAGAAAGCCCACTGGGTAATTCTCTCCTAATGGCCGTCATGACTTCCTCTTTATTCAAGGGAGGAACTGAACTTTGGAGTTTTGATAATTCTCTGATATAGGCCTCTGGCAAGAGGTCAGAGCGCGTGGATAGGATTTGACCAATTTTAACAAAACTAGGTCCCAATTGCTCAAAGGCTTGGCGTAGCTTGACAGGTGTTGTCTGTTGGTCTTGAGGAAGGTGTTTTTCACGATAAGAAAGGAGACCAACTGACGAGAAAACCTTCAACACATGTCTCAATCGTTTACTTGCCATTTTAGTCTCCTTACATATTATTTATTTTGACTGAGCAAAGCGTCAAGTTTTTCTTCAAGACGTTTCACGTCATCCTTAGTCGCATACTCAACTGAAGATTTCTTAGCATCAAGTTTATTCAAAAATTCTTGAGCTTCTTCCTTACTTTGACGTTTGAGCTCTTGTTCTAGTTCCTTACCTTCTTCAACAGTCAAACGCCCCTTTTCAACCAACTCTTTGACGAAACTATCAGCTTTATCAACTGTCATAGCAGTCAAGCCAATACCAGCCAAGAGAACTTTTTTCAAATCATTCATTATCGTTACCTCCATCTAAGTAGGAAAAGCAAAGAAATAGACTAGCTACTTCTTCAGAAAATATAAGAACGTTTTCACACTTTTATTCTACCACTTTTTCAGAAAATGTGTTAATTAACATAAATTGCAATCCGTAGTATTTTAATACTTAACTCATCATAATATTTGTCAAAACACATATTTATCAACGTTGTACCCAAATACTAAATAAGAATCTCAAGCTTTTGCAGAGATTCTTAACGATTTTCTATTTGTAAAGAGCTTCACCATTACTTTCGATAACAGACTTATACCAAGCAAATGATTTTTTCTTATAACGAGCCAAGCTACCACTACCATCATCATTGCGATCAACGTAGATGAAGCCATAACGCTTACTGAGTTCAGCCGTTGAAGCTGAGACTAAATCAATTGGTCCCCAAGTCGTATAGCCCCAAAGCTCCACACCATCTTGAAGAGCTTCACCGACTTGAATCAAGTGTTTTTGAAGGTAATCAATACGATAATCATCTTCAACTGTTGGACCATCAGGACCGTCAACAAGGACATCCTTGGCACCCAAACCATTTTCGACAATAAACAATGGCAATTGATAACGATCATAGAAATCATTCAAAACTAGACGAAGACCGATTGGGTCAATTGCCCAACCCCACTCAGATTTCTCAAGGTAGGGATTTTCAACACCACCCATAATATTTCCTTTACCAATCGTATAGTCTTCTGTATTATGTGCGGTTGCCACAGACATATAATAAGAGAATGAAATGAAATCAACGGTATTCTTCAAGATTTCTTCATCATCAGGAGCGAATTGTATTTCAATACCATTTTCTTTGAAATAGCGTTTAATATAGTTTGGATATTTCCCACGCGCATGGATATCTGAGAAGAGATAGTTTTGATTTTCAAACTCGTGAACAGCCAACTGATCCAAAGGATTTGCTGTCATCCCATAAGCTGGCATGGCAAGAACCATACAACCAATCTTAAAATCAGGGTTGATGTCATGACCAATCTTGGTTGCTGAAGCTGATGCGACTAACTCATGGTGGACTGCCTGATAGAGATCCTGTTTAGAGAGCTCTTCCATAGGAGTTGCAATACCACCTGACATGAAAGGTGCATGTAGAACAGAGTTCACTTCATTAAAGGTCAACCAATATTTGACCTTATCTTTATAACGTGTGAAGACGGTGCGGACATAGTTTTCATAAAAACCAATCAATTTACGATTTGTCCATCCATTGTATTCACGTGCCAAGTTTAGAGGTGTTTCATAGTGAGACAAGGTTACAAGTGGTTCGATGCCATACTTAGCCAATTCATCAAAGACTTTATCATAGAAGGTTAGGCCAGCTTCATTTGGCTCAGCATCATCACCATTTGGGAAAATACGAGACCAAGCAATCGACATACGAAAGACCTTGAAGCCCATCTCTGCAAAAAGTGCTATGTCCTCTTTATAACGGTGATAGAAATCTATACCTTCTAGCTTTAGATTATCTGCTGTTGGTTGATCTGTAATCAAAGGATTCAAAGACCCAGGTTCAAGTGGAACACCACCCTTTGGCGTCACATCCTGTACAGACAAACCTTTGCCATCTAAGTTATAAGCACCTTCAAATTGGTTGGCAGCTGTTGCACCACCCCAGAGAAATTCTTTTGGAAATGTGTAAGTCATCTTTTATCTCCTCGTCTTGTTTAAGATACTAATAGTATAACACTTAGAAAACGATTACACTTATACTATCTTATTGACATATGATACTATAGTACGAAAAAAACAGACCCAAGTCTGTTTTAATTAATCATTATTTTCAATAGCATTTGCTGCTTTGGCCTCTTCTCGCCTAACAACATTATCTTTAACAATCTGATAAAGGGTCGCGGCTACTGGCACAGAAACCAACATGCCCAAGATACCACCCAAAGCAGAACCTATGGTGATAGCGAAGATAACCCAAATACCAGGAAGTCCGGTAGAGCCACCAACCACATAAGGATAGATGAGATTTCCTTCAAACTGCTGCAAAATAACCACGTAGGCAATAAACAAAAGTGCCAAGGTCACAGAGTGTGTCATAATCAAGATGGTACCAATTGTCACACCGATATAGGCCCCCACAACTGGTATCATAGCTGAAAAGCCAATCAGGATAGAAATAGTCGCGGCGTATGGAAAATCAAAGATACGCATCCCAATATAACACAAGGTTCCCAAGATACAAGCCTCAATCGACTGATAAACGAAGAAATTGCGGAAGCGATTATTGAGAATAGCGACCACATAGTGGAAAGTCTTACCATAACGTCCTAAATAGACGTCTACTAAACGATTGACCTGATTTCCAAGTTTTTCTTTCCCAGCCAAAACATAGCAAGAAAAGACGATACTAATAAAGAGATTAATCAAGGTTGATGGTAGACTCGTTAACGAAGTCAAGAAGCTTGTCAAACCATTCATGATTTGTTGAAGCAACTGAGCACTGTAGCTATTGATTAGCTCTCTAACCTGTGTCACACCACCAAGATCTTGAATAATTTTTTGCAAGGACTTGTTTTTAAGCAGCCAATTAATCAAATTATTAATAGCTGAACGGTCTTGACTAATCAATGTGTTGATACTGTCAATCAAATCGGGAAGAACAGTGAAGACTACCCAAGTAAAGACCAAACCAATGGTCGCCAATGCCGAGAGCAAAGAAATAGGACGCTTGATCTTAGCGATAAAACCAAATGGAATAAACTTGACCAGTAGCTTCTCATAAAAAGACATCAGGATATTGACCACAAAGGCAATCCCTGCTCCAACCAGGAAGGGCTGACTGGCAATGTAAATAGTGTTACAAATTGAAACAACGGTTTCCCAGTAAGTATAAATCAAGAAACAGCTGAAAAAGAGGACAGCCAACCAAATGAACTGATTTTTTGTAAATTTCATAGGCACTCCAAAATTTAAAATACCCTTCCATTATACACTAAGAAAGGGTTTCTTACTATCTTTGATTATAGAAAGCCGCTAAAATTCCACCATCTCTTGATCAGCTATTGGATCAATCAGCTTGACAAAGTGAAAGCTCGATCCATCGTAATCAAAAACTAAGATGGCACAATTGCCTGGACACGACTCAAAGGCCCGCTCTGGCTCCACGGCATGAAGAAAAGTCATCAAGGCTCCAGCGTGACTAACAGCTAAAATAGATTGGTCAGGATGCTTATCTACTATCTCCTTAGCACTCGCAACCACACGCGCAACGAACTGATCTTGACTTTCTCCACCAAACTGGGCATAGTGGTCACCAAAATGCCCCACAACAGATGTCTTGGGATGAAGATACTCTGGCTGTCCCTCAAAGATACCAAAATGCATTTCTTTAAGCCCCTTAACACGTTTATAATCAGTACGCCCAGTCGCCAATTCAATGGTATCAGAAGCTCTTTCGGTTGTCGTACAATAATACTGGTCAAATGTCATACCATGTTTTTCAAAATAAGCACGGACCTGACGAGCTTGGTCCCGACCTTTTTCGGTCAATGGAGAATCACACCAACCTTGAATCCGATTGAGTGTGTTAAAAAGTGTCTGTCCATGTCTCATTAAATAGAGTCGTGTCATTCTTCGCCTCCATAGATATACTCTTCTTCTACAGGATTATATACTGAAACCAGTTTAAATTGCCCTTGATCATAAGTAAAATGTAAGATGCAACAATTTTTAAGACCACGAATATCTGGGTCGGGATTTAAAACACGTCTACAGAACTGCAAAATAGATGGTCCATGACTAACAAGCAAAGACTTAGAACCATCGGCCACACTCTCCATGATGGCCCTAATCGTCAACTCCATACGATCTCGGACCTGGGTCGTACTCTCGCCACCAAATTGAACAAAATAATCACCAAAGCCTTGTCCATCAGGTAAGGTTTTAGGAGTAAGATACTCTGGCTGGCCCTCAAAAGCTCCAAAATCCTGTCCCTTAAGACCTTTAAGTCTTTCATAGTCTGTTCGTCCAGTCACAATTTCTAGAGTATCACTGGCTCTCTCAGAGGTTGACGTAAAGACATGATCAAAAATCGGCTCCTGCTTGGCTAGATACTGACCAGCCTTTTTAGCCTGTTCAATCCCGACTTCCGTCAAAGGGGCATCGCAGACCCCCTGAAGTCTATGCTGAACATTAAATCGTGTTTGTCCATGCCTCATTAAATAAAATTCTTTCATAATGTTACCTCTAAACCAGAAATCGGATCAATCACCTGAAGAAGCTTTAATTGACCTTTGTTATAATCATAAACACAAACATTACAATTTCCAAAGCCCACTCCTTCAGGAAAGGCCAAGTCCATGAAAATGATTAATCCCCATAGAGCCGCCCCATGACTGACAAATAGGAGATTCTCAGCGCCATCTTTAGTGTGTGCTTCTGCTTTCTCTAAGACAGTCTTTAAAACCCTCTGACCAACCTCGCGAATATCTTCACCTCCGTATGGAACCAAGAGATCTTCAAAGGATCGTGAACCTGGTCGATGTTTGGGGAGGAGGTGCTCTGGTTGAGCTTCAAAAGACCCAAAGTTCATTTCTTTAATTCCCTTGAGCTGGGTTACCGAATAGTCAGGCGCCACAATCTTTGCCGTATCAGTAGCTCTCTCTTGCGTAGAGGAGTAGACAGCACCAAAAGAAATACCTTTCTTTGCAAAGTACTGCTTGGCTTGTTCTGCCTGCCAAATACCATTTTCAGTCAAGGGCGAGTCACACCAGCCCTGAACACGCTTTTGCGTATTAAATAGTGTCTCACCATGTCTCATTAAATATAACTTCATTACTCTACCACCCTATCTTTAAACCAATCCTAAATAATCTTCTAAGACAGTCAATACTCCTTGGTCTTTGTGGTGGGGAGCAATCTGATCAGCCACTTGTAAAATAGCTGGACTGGCATTTTCCATAGCATAAGAGCGGCCAGCCATTTGCAAGAGCTCAAGATCATTGTCACCATCGCCGAAGGCCATGACATTGGACTCAGACAAGCCCCAGTGTTTAAGAAGCTGCTTGAGTCCCCAAGCCTTATGCATGCCTTTTTGAATGAAGTCAATAGCACCAAAACCACTGGGAACAGCAACTAGATTGCCATCAAAATCACGATTAAAAGCCTGTGACACACGATCAGCCTCTTCAGGACTGAGCAACATGGTAATCTTGATGAAATCATCATCTAACTCCTCCAGACCATTCAAACGTTGAATGGATGCTTCCATGGCGGCTTGCTCTTCTTCTGTTATCATCTCAGCAAAATTAACCCTAGACCCTTTTAACATATAGGAGCCTTGAGCACCATTAAATATAGTTGACCTATCCAACAAATCATAATTAAAATAGCTTAGCAAGTTTTCAACATCATTTGATGCCATGAACTCCTGACACAGAAGCTTGCCATAGCTAACCACCTGACCACCATTTTCAGCTACAAAATGCAGGCGGTCAAAAGTCTCCGCAAACATGGGTTTAAGGCGACTCATACTATTACCTGATGCAACGACAAAGTGCATATCACGCTCAGCCATGGCATCTAAAATCTGACTAAAACGCTCCTTGTCATAGCTCCCTTTATCGTCTAAAAATGTACCATCCATATCTGTTGCAATCACCTTAATGGTCATAAAGAACCTCCTTGACTAACTTACTCTTATTATAACCCTTTTAGAAAACGCTTACCAGTACCATACTAAGAAAAACTGATACTATTCTTGGATATAAAAAAAGATTCCATCGGAATCTCTTAAATAAAAATACAGAATAAATTTAATTCAAAACAGTAGCTATGTATACGAGACGACTACATCTTATCTAAATGTTGTTTCATCACTGAAATCATTCTTTTTGCAACTGTGTCCCACGAATATTCTGCCTTATAATAATCTTGTTTCGTCTGAACATTTCTAAAGAAACTCTCATCCTTTATTAGATTATACATTTTATCAGCTAAAAACTGTGGATTTTCCTCTTCAGCAGGTATTAATAATCCAGTTTCATTATTTTGAATTAGATTTGGCATTTCCATTAAATTACGAGCAATACATGGTAAACCATAGCAAAGAGCTTCAACAAACACAATTCCAAATGCCTCAAATCGGGAAGGTAAAACAAATACATCACAAAGATTATAATAATATTGCACCTTATCAGCTGGTAGATTACCTAAAAAATAAACATTCGGATTGTTAAATTCCATCGGAGCATCTGAAGGACCTATAATGTACAACTCTGCCTCCGGCATGAGATTATTTTGCAAATAAACAAAAGCATTATAAACAAGATCTCCACCTTTACGCAAAAAATCTTTGCCAATAAATAAAAATTTATTGCGTTCCTTATGAGAGTGGTCAAGAGATAGATTATTCATATTTGTTCCTGCCCCCACATAATGAACTTTCTCAACTGGGAGCCCTTGTTGATCTATCAAGTATTCTGAGAACCATTTACTCATAGTAAATATTCCAGTAGCTTGATTATAAAATATTTCCTGTTTTCTCATTCGGCTATCTAGAATATCAGCCGAGACGTTTTGAAAACCACTATATTTGAACGATTGACTATTGTTTTGAGAACTCTCTATCAAATAATGAAGATTCAAGTCTTGATAGATATAAACTGGATTATCAGGAAAAGATAAAGGAAATTCATCAAACGTGAGACAAACATCCTCTGACGATAGATGAACTTGATTTTCAGCATATTTTATATACGTCATGTTCATATCAGATTTTCTAATACCTAAACGAACAAGCACTTTGTGCACATTCATTCTAAAAGTATAGAAAATATTCTGTTCCTCAACAATCTCGTATTTTCCTAAATATTTTTTTATATTAGTTATTGTCCCGGACCAATCCCAGGTCAGTTGTTCTTTGTTATGAATAATTCTTGGAATTACAATCTTCAAACTAACCCCTCCTAAATTTATGTTTAACCATATCTAAGATATGATCTAACAATGGATTTTTTAAAAGTTTGAGCTCTAATAAATAGACGATTATGCCAACTAAAGTAATGCTGAAAATTAAAAGAAGTGAATTAGTTACGAATAACTTAACCCCAAAACCAATGATTATTATAGAGAAGAAACCTAGCAAAGCTTGAATTAAGTTCTTTCTCCATATTACAAAATCAATGTATTTTCCACTTTCTCTTACAACCAGAAAGTTATATAAAACAATAAAAAACTCTGAAGCGATTGTTGCTGCTGCTGCACCGTTCTGTTTAAATACGGGAATTAAAAGAAGACTTATTCCGATATTCACAATAATTCCATATAGCGCTCCTGTTAGGTTTACAGACTCACGTCCAATAGGAATATTAAGACCATAGGTTAATATTCCACCAAATATAGCTCCGATTAAGCTAATAGCTAATAATTGCAATGTTAAAGTAGCATCAATAAATTTAATTCCACCTAAAAATAAGATAATCTCCCTAGATAAAACAATAAGGCCTGCACTCATTGGAATTAAGATTAGAGTTACAACTGAAAGTATTTGGGTATAACTTTTTTTAAATTCATCAATTTTCTGTTCACCAAACAAATGTGACAACCTGGGTATTGTAACAGAATAGATGGAAGCCAATAAATTTTTTAAGATTGTATACACTCTAGCCGCAACAGCATATAATCCAACGTAATATGCGCCCTTGAACCACTCTAATATTAGCATATCAGAATTAGCGTAGATACTAATTACTAGACCACCAGAAAATAAGACCATAATTGGCTTAAAATGCTTTACTAAATCAAGTCTCCAAACAAGAGAGAGTTTCAAATACTTTCTACAATAGATTAAATTTAGAATACAAGATATCCCTGAACCAATTACCGAGATAAATGTATATAGATATAAATCGCTAGCTGTTTTAACAAGAACAAACATCAATATCAACGATAAGATTTGTATAACAATACTTCTAATCGTAATATAAAGGAAATCCTCAAAAAGAACGTTTATCCAATCCACTCCCAATGTTGTAAAAACAATTGTTAGACTTTGAATACAAATCAGAATTTGATATTCTCTATTTGGAATAAATAACCAGACAACTAATAATAACAACAGATAGGATACTACCGTCGATAAAATATTTATAGTAAAAATTTGATTACCTAAATGACTTAGCTTCACAGAATTAGATCTAATACGACCTCCTTCTCTAATAGCATAAGTAGAAATTCCAAGGGCAGCAATTAAAGAAAAGTAACCTACAATAGAAGCTGTATAATTAATTTTCCCAAGGTTCTCTACTCCTAATATCCTACTGATATAGGGATAGGTGATTAAAGGGAATATAATTGAAAGTGCTGTTTTAAATAAATTTAAAGCAGCATTTACTCCCATCTTTTTAGTCATTTATTAAATCTCCATCTCTATTTAATTTTAAAGATTCTTTATTGACAATAACCAATGTCAACACTAATGCAATAATCCGTGGCCTATCAAGATAAGACATGATAGTAAGACTCATCACAAAACTAATCATTAGTCCTGAAATTAATGCGTTAGAACTGATTCTCTTTATCCATATCATAACTAATTTTATAGTTAAAAAGATATACCAAATAAATCCAGGGAGTCCCAAAGAACCTAGTGTTCCAAATAATCCGATATCATCATAATTAAAATATCCGTCAGGTCCTTTAATCAAATAATACAAAGAAGTTCCCTTATCTGGAGTATGTAAACCCAATCCAAATGGATAAGTAAAAATCTTATCTAAATAGTATTCAATTGCACCTGTCCGAGCAAACGAGGAACCAGTATTATCTGAAATACTATCAGAAATTGAACCAAATCTATTAAAAATAATGAGAAGACCTGCCGTACCAAAAATCAGAGTACCTAACAATGATGATACTGTTAGATTATTCCTATTATAAATCAAATACATTGATAAGATGGCTACAAGTACTGTTACTAAATAATATCTAGACTGATCGACATAAAAAATTGCACCTAACATCAATAATAAACTAATGATGTCCCAAAAAGATTTTCTAAATTGTTTTGCAATAATTTTCCATGCAACTAATATGACAAAAATCCGAACAAGCCCCTCAAAAACACTATAAATACGTAACGGCACAGTCAAATTATAAATATAGCTTAAAGGTATGATATCTTTAATTTTCAAAAATACTGTTGGTAAGCCTTGATATTTATATACTTGTACAATAAACAGTATGGATACTATTGAAATTGTTATTTGACCTATTTTAACAAAAAGTGCATAGTTACTATCTTTTTGAAATACCTCACAAAGAGGAAAATAGAGAAGTAAGATTGAAAAAGGCAGGATATCCCACAATACTTGCGTAATTGAATAGCCAAATAAATACATGGACACAAGTGAACTTAAAATCAGAATTAGATAAAAAACCAGGATATAATTTCCAAAAATACCTACTTTAAGTTTTCCTTTATTGTGGATAAAATATACCAAAAATAATATTATGGCATAGAATGCAATACCCAATTTGTTACTAGCAGCTCCTCCTAGCAAACTTGGCCAACTTACTAGATAAAACCCTCTAAATTCAATTAAAAAGAATAGTAAAAATAGAAAAAGATATTTATTAAATTTCAATGTTTTTTCTCCCTGAAATACGTACCATCCAATATTTTTTTCAATCGATATATCTTTTTACATAAAAAGTAGGATATATCAGATATTTTTAAAGAAAGTGTAGAGGCCCCTCTATATTCTCTGTAATAATATTTTTTTGATACACGGCCAATTTTCTCTGACTCAGGATTATGCGCTCCTCTATGATAATGATAAATTGTCCATTCAGGATAGAAATAAGTAATATATCCCTTATTCCTCATTCTTTCACTTAAAATCATTTCTTCACAATAAAGAAAAATATTTTCATCAAATCCTGATACTGCTTCAAAAGCTTTTCTAGAAACAAACATAAAGCTACCACTAACCCATCCAGTCTCACCCTCAGGAGCAGTATAGTCAATATCTATCCATTTATGTATCTTACTATCAAACCACTGTCTATTGTAATCCTGAAGTATCATTTCTTCTACAAAATTCATCCGCTTACGAGGGCTTTGAATATCTCCTTGAGGAGTGAGAATTTTAGGACCAACTATACCTACTGGATTATCACTCGTTTCAATGATAGTTTTACATTCTTCCAACCGTAAGCCATTAGGAAACTCTAAATCATTGTTTGAAAAAATTAGATAGGGTGTATCAAAGTTCTGAATTGCAAATTTGGCACCTAAATTATTTCCTTTAGAGTATCCACCATTTTCATTGGAATCAATTATATAAATAGTCCTTTGTGATACTTCAAAAGAATAAACTTTTTTCCCATTAAAAGTAGAGGAAGTAAATTCAACTTTAGAATCTTGTAAGAATTGCTTTCCTAATTCTTCCGCACTGTTGTCTACGATAATATAATGAACATCATTCCCTACATATATATCAATAAACTTTTTTATATAATCTACTGTATCACTCATTGATTTGTAATCAGTAATAATTAATGAGTACATAGAATCTCCTTATGTTTTACTTCGCCAGTTTCTGATAGATTGTTCGTAACTTTCTAGCACTATCCTCTATATCAAATCCAGCTTCTTTTATTTTTTCTGCAGAACCATATGGAAGGCGTTCAAAGCTCATAGAGGTGATAAAATCTAGCCATTTTTCAACACCGTCAGATAATGATAATCTATAAAAGTTTGAATTAACCGATGCTGACTCTGGAACTGCAGAACTCACCACACAAGGCAGTCCAGATGCTTGTGCTTCAATATTCACGATTCCAAATCCTTCATAGAGAGAAGGTAACAAAAAAACATCCATTGCTTGTAAATATTGTGCCGGTTGTTCCTGTTTTCCAAGTAATAAAACCCTTCCTGATTTTATTTCTTCATCTAGCTTCTTTTCTATACTAGCTCGTTCTTCACCATCACCAATCCATATAAAATAAAAATTAGGTGCCTTTGAAAAAAGAGTTTGTATTAGGCTAACCATAAACTCAGGATTTTTTTCATATGACATCCTTCCGATAGTACCTAAAACAATAGCCTCCATCGGAATATTTAGATTTTCTCGTACTTTTTGCCTTAACTCTTCATTATATAAAAAGTCATTGATTACAATACCGTTTTTTATAATCGCCACATCAGACAAATCAGTATCGCCATACAAATAATTTGCTGCTTCTAGTGAGCAGGCCAACTTATAATCAACAAAAAAATTAACTATCTTTTTTGCCGATAACATTTTTAATCTGCCAATAAATCCCTTACCACGACTAGATGAAGTAGTGTGAGCATGAAGCACTATTTTAGCACCTGAAATCTTTGACAAAATTATATTAAACAACCCCTCGATTGCATCATCTACGTTAATATGAACAATATCGTACTTTTCATTTTTTAAAATAGAGTAGATACTTCTTAGCCTTTTTATTTTACTTGATGCTTCCTTGACGTGTTGAACATATCCTCCGTTTTCTTCAATGATTCGATGAAAACTAGGGTTCTTCAATTTTCCAATAGCTAAAAAGTCAACTTGAAAGGCATCTGTTAAAGGACGAGTCAAGTTATAGGCTATTACAGACCTACCTCCTGCTCCGAAATTGTCTGCCCCCATTTGTAAAATTTTAGTTTTCATCTATTTACTCCAGTAACTAATACGTTGAATCACAATTCAAATTGAGACTTGTCAGGATAACGATTAGACAATATCTTAGAAAATTTCTCCAAGTCATTTTCTGTCATCGCCATATCATCATTAACACAAAGTAATTTTGTCTTATTTTTCGATAATAATTTAGGAAGCTCATTAACAGCGGTAATTGAGATTGATTTTCCAAAAGCCTTACTAGATGGTAGAAACTCATTACTCTCAATTTGCCAATAACACAATAGATAATGATTAATATCTGTATTATAATCCCTAAATTTATGTTTAGATGTTTGAACAAAAATGTCCTCTTCTACATCCCATAAATGGGTTAAAGTACTCTTTTTTATTGGAACTGGTGTATGCTGATTGTAGTACCCTGTTATCCCCCAAGGAAGTAATAAGAGATTTTTTAAAATCAAATGACCATATTTATAATTGAAAAACTTTAACGGCGACTGTTTCAAGGCTTTTTTATTTGGAAAATGCCTATATAATACTTCTACATTATTAAAATAAACTTTTGAAAAAGATGACCACGGAACCAAGGCTTCATAAACAGCCAATAACTTTGGTTGCCCGTTGACAAAGAAGTCGTTAGGTTTAACGTCTTGAATCAAATACATGTCATCATTAAAAAAAACGAAATTCTCTGATAAATCTTCAATTCGATGTAAATTCAACTCAATTGAAGCAGAATTAAATGTTGGTAAATATTCCTTAGGTATGAAGTCACTATGCTTAACCCATTTCAACTTAGGATGATTTAAATTTAACCATTCCGGTTTTTGACCGTTAGTTATAAGATAAATATTATTTACCCACGGTGCATGCTTCTCTACCATCCTAAACCAATAATTGAATGTTCCGTAATCACGATAACGATGCAGATTATCACCATCATTATCAATCTGCTCACTATTAGGCGTATATTTGTTTTTTTCTCTAATGAATTCTGGATCATTACCATCAACCCAAAGTACAACAAAATCAATTTTTTCTTCCATGTTAAATTACCTATAAAATAATTGTTTACCAATTCTATCTATATAAAATTTTTAGTTAAAAGTACATCATTACGATACAACAAAAAAGAAGAAAGACCAAAAAAATTATGTTACTTTTCTTTATCAAATAAAATAGTCCAACCTTCATTTGCCTAAGAATCTCAGAGTGGTTTTTTATAATAACATCAGAAAACGTTTTGAATACTGAAGGCTATTTTTAACAATTTTAGTCTAAACAGTACATATTTTAACTTATTTGGTTGGTCTTTCATTTGAGAAAGAGAAGCACTATTCTTAAGTAATTCTTGTTTCACTTCGTTAGTAATTTCTATATATTTTTTATCTAATTTAGATTTATACAAACTTGCTAATATATGAACCAATCCGTTTACATAATAAAGTTGCGAAATTTGTAATTCTTCTTTATTTAATTGTGAACGGACAAAGTCAGAATAGAAAACTTCTTTGTAGAATCCAAACATATCACTAAATTTCTTCTCGTTCCATGACTGAGTAATAGAATCGGGGTTATCGATTAGATAGTGATAATACTTTTGATTGGTTGCATAAACCTTCTTAGCTGAAAGAAAGAGTTTGTAATTGGTACCAAGATCCTCATAGTATTTACCAATAGGAAACTGAATGTCATTATCAGTAAATAAAGACTTTCTATAGATTTTATCATTAGCGAAACCAGTAATATAACTATGCTTAAGCATCTGTACAAAAGCATCTTTACCCTCAAAAACTTGAGTCACTAATGAATCCGAAACTATAGCATCTTCTTCACCTTTCACGAACTCACGATTAAAAGAGATAATATCAAACTTCTGGGATTCCACCACTTCTGCTAACACCATAAAGGTGTCTGGTTCAATCCAATCATCTGAATCAGGGAAATAGACATATTCTCCCTCAGCATGAGAAATACCAGTGTTACGAGCTGCAGATAGGCCACCATTCTTCTTATGAATAACTGAGATAAAGTCATACGCTTTAGCATAGTCATCACAAATTTGAGGAGAATTATCAGTACTTCCATCATCTACAAGTAAGATGTCATAGTTCTTCCACTCTTGAATAAGGATACTCTCAATACAACGTTTTAAATATTTTTCGACATTATAAACTGGAATGACGACAGTTAAAAGTGGTTTCATAGATTATTTACCTAATTTTTTATGTTAAGTCTTCTCCACCCTTATTCAACCAAGTAACGACATTAAAATAACGGTGGTAAGTTTTTAAATCGATTCCAACATGTCCTTGCTTTTCAGCTGATTTAAAGTGGACCAATGAAGGTAGGTCACTATAATTCTTTGAAGAGAAAATAACCTTACTCTTGTATGGAAACTCTTCAAACTCTTTCATCAACTCATAAGTGCAGGCATCATTATCATTGAACTTGAAATACAAATTATCCCAATGCATTCTCTTCAAACGGCGTTCCCATTTTTGAGTAGCTTCTTCTTCATCTGCATAATGCAAAAAATGAAGTGCAATATCATCAAGAAGTGCAAGTGGATAGGAATTATCAAAGTATTTGATATATTTTGATTCCTTAACGAATTTCAAGGGGATGTTTCCACTCAAATAGTGTTTTAAATTCTTGAGCATTTTGATGTAATCAGGCGAAAAGACAAACATCCCTACAAATGGTGTTTGATAAGGCAAGCCCAACTCCTGATAAACTTTACCAGCCCAACAATTATCACAAATAATCGTAAAATTTTTATTCTTGAGTCTTCGTCTAGGAATAAAATTAATAATTGGATAAACGATAGGTTTTAATTTATTTTTTAGTGTTTCGCTGCTCATATTAGTACTTCTTAGTACTTCTTAGTACTTCTTAGTACTTCTTTTTATTTCTTATATAACTCCGAGAAATTACGAATATAACTTTGTAATGAAAAGAGTTCTTTTTGGCGTTTGACAGATGCCTTGCCAAATTGCTCTCTCTTCTCGGTGTTATCAGCCAATTCTTGAATAGCTTTAGACAATTCTGCAGGCTGATTTGGTGTGGCAAGAAGGCCGTTTTCGCCTTCTTTAACCATTTCACAGACACCACCATGACGGTAACCGACTACAGGCTTGCCACAAGCCATTGATTCGAGAACTACAGTTGGTAGAGGATCTGGATTGGTACTTGGCAATACAAAGATATCAAACATATTATAGAGCTCTGTCGTCTTGCTATAATAATCGATACGCTTGATTTGCCCAGCTACTGGTGAGTCTGATATAGCCTTTTCCAAGTCATCAACTCGCCACTCTTCACCTTCAAAAGCACTCCCTGCCAGAAAGGCTACTGCTTTTGGATTAGCCTTTAAGATTGGAGTCACAGCTTCTAAGAAGTCGCCTTGACCTTTCCATGCATTCACTCGACCAACCATTCCGATAACCAAAGCATCCTGTGCAATACCAAACTGATCACGGACTGTACTAGCATCCATTTCATGATAGACGGCATTGTCAACACCATTATAGATGACTTGAACTTGGTCATTTTTTACAAAGCGAGACTGCTTGACGTGGTTAGCCACAGCATTTGAAACTGTCACAATCGTATCAGCATAACGCCCCATCAAAAAGTTGATGAAATCAGAAATTGCTTTTGGTTTGACGATAATTTCATGCACATGCCAAATCAAAGGTAATTTCAACTTACGTTTGAGATAAATCCCCTCAAGCACCGCAGTCGTATTGTTGTGAACGAGAGTAATCCCATTATCATTAGCATATTTAGCAATTTGTTTTGAATAACGATTATAAGAGCCAAAATACTCAAGAATTCCCTTAGGATTAAAATATTTACGGCGCAAGATCGGATAATCGATAACTTTTACCTTAGCCCCAACCTTTTCCAATGCACTCACTAAGACACCATCGTTAGGCAAGATGACATGAGCCTCAAAGGCATCTTTATCCAACCCTTTAATAAGCTCCAACAAAACCTTGTCAGCACCATACATTTCGGCACCAGCGTGAAGATATAAAATTTTCTGCATTCCTATCCTTTAAATACTTTCTCGTAGTCTGTAACAATTTTTTCCCAAGTAAAGGCTTCAGCAATACGTTTACTTGATTTTTGATTGAGTTCTTCGATAGCTTGTTCATCCAATTGCTCAGCTTGATCAATGACACTTGCCAATTGGTCTTTCTTCCAATAGAGAGCACCATCTTCACCGACTTCACGGTTAAAGCCTACATCCAACAAGAGGTTGAGTTTAGTAGACTCAAGAGCCTCAAGAAGGGATGGATTAGTACCACCTACTTCATGACCATGGAAGTAAGCAAAGGCATTTTCACGAATGTATTTGAGCAATTCTTGGTCATAAACAGTCCCGACAAACTTCACACGAGGATCCTTGTCAAAACCAGTTTCCTGACGCAACTTGTCGTAGAATTTGTTTTCTTCAACATTGGTAATGAGTACAAAGTCCTTGTCAGAGTTAGATGCCATAAAGCCACGAATCATAGCCTCATAGTTATTTTCAGGCACAAAACGTCCTACAACAAGGTAATAATTATTTTCAATGACACCCTTTTCAAAATACCATGTGCGAACCTTATCATCAACCTTAGTCAATCGAGATTTAGTTGTATCTGTCCCATAGGCAATATAAGTTGTTTGAGGACGATACTTCGCATAATCCTTTTGAATATAAGATTCAATGTTTTTACTATCACAAATCAAAAGATCTGCATGTTTTACCATGAGTTGCTCAGAAATTTTCCAATATTTACGAACTGGAAGGCTCCATTTCGCACGAAGCCATTCATGACCGTCCGGGTTAACCATAAGGGTACCACCGATAGCCTTGATTTTCTTTTTAATACCTGAGATAAATGGACCAATTCGACAGGCCAAAACATAAAAGATCGGTGCTTGGTCATTGTTTTCCTTAGCAATTTCAATGGCCTTATTAAGAGCTGCAATGTCATAAGCGATGGCACGTGCAGGCCCGATATTTGGGACGTCGATATTGTAGCATTTAGCACCGTTATGTTCAAAAGTATCTGCTGTTATACCTGATTTAGCAGAGTTTTCACGCATACAAGCTACATAATATTGGATATCTTTGTCTTGTTGGAACTCTGTTAACTTCTCAACAAAGGTTTCAAATCCACCATATTTTGCTGGAATTCCCTTAGAACCAACGATATAAACTGATTTTGTCATTTAATCACCATTAAAAGAAATGGAGAAAGCCATCACTTTGCTCCATCCTTCATTACTACTACTTTGATTGTTTTCAATAAGATTTTGATATCGCGCCAGATTGTCCATCCGTCCATATAAGCAACGTCTAGTTTTACAACTTCATCAAAATCCGTAATTTCACTTCGACCGCTTACTTGCCAAAGACCAGTAATACCTGGTTTAAAGCTGAGGCGACGTTTTTGTTCCGGTGTATAAGATTCGTACTCATCCAATGTTGGTGGACGTGTTCCAACCAAGCTCATATCACCTTTTAGAACATTCCAAAATTGTGGAAGTTCATCAAGACTCGTTTTACGAATGAAATGTCCGATTTTAGTAATACGAGGATCATTGTCCATCTTAAACATACCACCAGACATTTGATTCTGTGCCATCAAATTCTTCTTGATTTCTTCAGCATCTACTCTCATAGAACGGAATTTATAAAACTTGAAGATACGTCCATTCTCACCCACACGGTCTTGAGCAAAAATGGCTGGCCCACCATCTTTACGAATAAGTGGATAAAGGAAGATTCCAACAATCCCACAGAGCACCAAACCAACTAGGGCTCCACAGATATCGAGGAAGCGTTTCGCCAAGATATCTCCATAGCTATAAAAATGCGTTGAAAACGTAACAACCTTGAAAGGACCCAATTGTTGGATACGTTTTTCACCTTGACTCATAAATTCAAGGGCATTCAAATTAATGGATACTGGAATTCCCATGAGCTCAAAAGGTGATGCATAATCCCAAATCTTATACTGCTCACTTGGCAGATTAATCAAAACTTGGTCTACTACTGAGTGAGTCGCATATTCGATTAAATTTTCAGGTTTAACACTCTTGATAAATGGATCAGTGAAATAAGGATTATCCAAGACACAAACTGCTGTAATCCTACCATCCATATTGTCTTTCATACGAGACAAAACATTTTCTAGACGTGCCTGATCAGAAATCAAGAGAATATTCTTGTTACTTTACGACGTGTATAGATAGAAGAGCGGAAATACTTAAGAACAGTATTTGTAACGTATAAGAGAACACCTGAAATCAGGGTAACATAAAGAAGTCCGCGACGTGAGATAGAAAAACTTCCATCTGCAAAGAATGAGAGAAAGGTCGCAAATAAGGCAAATACAAAACAATATTTGATGGTTGCAATGAGTTCATCCAAGTAGCCCCGATATTTTAGATTTTCATAATAACTACTGATATAGTAGGAAACTACATGAACGACACCTAAAAGAACAATGCTTCCTTGCGTAATCTCTGTATAAGGTATTTTACTAGCTACCATGGCTGCGAAAACAACCACAACCAACTGTATAATACCAATTTCAATGCGACGAATTTCTTGTTTTTCTTTCACTCTAAACCTCTTTTTTAATCTGTTAAGGTGTAAGGAGCCGCATTATCCCCCTTAATGCTATCCTTTTCTACGACGATGCGCTCTTGAATGAGTCTCTTTATGACCGACTTTTTTCCCATACTCCCCATATGATCCGTAAGAACCATATGATCCATATTTATCAACTGTCATATCAACTTTATTAAGGACGACACCTAAGAACTGTGAGCCACTTTGTTCTAATTGTTCAACAGCCTTAGTTACAAAACGGCTTTTAATTCTCCCAGCCGCTGTAACCAAAAGGCTGGCATCAGCCTGATGGGCAACAATAACAGCATCAATAACTAAACCAATCGGTGGTGTATCGATGATGACATAATCATAACGACTACGGGCAACTTCCATCAAATGTCTAAAATTATCATTTTGCAAAAGACTTGTTGGATTTGGTGGTACAGGACCAGATGCAATGACATCCAAACCAGATATATCAGTTTGACATATAGTTTCATTCAGATCTGCATTTCCTGAAAGGAAATTTGAAAGACCCTTATAAGGCTCATTAGATTTAAATGTACCTGACAAAACAGAGTTACGAGTATCAGCATCAATGAGAAGTGTTCGAAGCCCTACACTAGCAAATGAAATTGCCAAATTAACAGATGTTGTTGATTTTCCTTCACCAGCTTCAACTGAGCTAATAGTAATCACTTTCATCTGAGCACCTGAAAATTGAATATTTGTGCGAATGGCATTATAGTACTCTTCTGTTTGTTTGGCAAAGTTTGCTTTAGATTTTACTAAATTTAATTTAGGCATTTTTTCTCCTTAAATTTTATCTGTGTCAGGGACAATTCCAAGAAGTGTCATTCCAAGAGCATCTTCCACATCTTCTGGTCGGCGAATACGATCATCTAAGATCTCACGTACCAATACACCAACTACTGCAAGGAAACCTCCAAGTACAGCTCCAAGAAGAACGTTACGCTTGATATTTGGTGAAGATGGAGACTCTGGCAATTTAGCTTCTTCAAGTGTGGTAACATCTTCAACTTTTGTCACGTTCTTGATTTTTTCTGAAGCAACTTCACGAACCTTGTTAGCAAGTGTTTGCGCATCTTGACCTGTTCTTGCATTGACTGAAATTGAGATAAGACGAGTATCAGCAGGGATATTAACTGAAATCATCTTAGCAAGTTCACCTTCACTCATATTCAATTTTTCATCTTTGATAACTTCTGACAAGACATCATTTGATGTAATAATTTCTTTGTAGTCTTTTGTCAAAAATGTACCGGCCTGCAAATCTTGAGCAGAAAGGTTTTTGCCATCATTAGCTTGATTAACCACATAGATACGTGTAGAAGACGTATATGTAGGTTGAATGAGGAAATAAGTTCCCAAGAAGGCAAAGACAGCGACATAGAAGGCTGTAAATAGAATAAATACTTTTTTAGTCCAAAGTTTTTGCAATAGTGCAAGTACATCGATTTCAACACGCTTCGTGTTTTCCTGAGTCATAGTTTCTCCTATATGTATTGATTTTCAAGTAGTGTTTGTGGATTTTCGATAAAAAGGTTACGAGCACGTCGCGTTCCGTAAGTCTTTTCGATAATAGCGTAAGCATCTTTCATAAATGGTGGTCTTGGACCAAGATTATGCATGTCACTAGCAACCATATGAACCAAATTTTTTTCCAAGAAATAACGGACACGTTTCTTTCTTACTTTATCTTTATCGCCAAAGAGCTTTGGTTTGAGGACATGTGAGCTATTGACTTGAGTATAGCAGCCCATATTGATGATTTCTCGAACACGATCAGCATTTTCTTCGAGGGCATCATAGCGCTCAATGTGAGCAACAATTGGTGTTACCCCTGCGCGTAAAACATTACTAAGCCCACTATGAATTTCTTTCCAAGATGTGCGAGCACTAAACTCAATCAAAGCAAATTGAGTGTTGTGCATGCGTGGAATGAGATTCTTTTCAAGCTTCTCCACAATGTCTGAGGTGTAATAAAGTTCACCACCATAACAAATAGTTAAGTCTGGATAAAGTGCTTCTGCTTCTTCTTTTACCTTAGAAAAGTTTGTAAAGATTTTATCCTCTGGGGTTTCAAACATTCCCTTACGACGATGGGATGTTGAAACAATCGTACGCACTCCTTGCGCATAGCTTTCGCCAATGAGGTCTAGACTTTCTTCTAAAGTTTTAGGACCATCATCAACATCAAAAACAATATGTGAGTGAACGTCAATCACTTATTTTTCCTCCATCAAATTTGATAGCTTGAGAGGCGCTTTCCACACTAGAATCATCCAATTTCATCATGTAAAGACTAGAATTTGGCATAGCATAAGAGGTCAATTGTCCGGTTGAACCTGTACCTGTTACTGCTTGAGAAGTCACCGTAAATTTAGAACCTGAATCAAGTTGTGTATTGGCCAAAGCATTAATGGTATCTAGAGACATATTCGTTTGAACAGAGTCTTGAAGATTGTTAACAATTGAAGTAAAGTTTGATACTGATTTTAGTGAAGCTAACTTGTTTACAATCGCAGAAATCACTTTCTCTTGGTTCTTACCACGGTCATTGTCTCCTCCATCCAAACTATAACGCTCACGAACAAAGCCAAGGGCTTGTTCAGAATTCATTTGGATATCTCCAACTGGGAAATCAAACTTCCCGTGAAGACTCGTGAAGGCTTGATCATTATGAACTGTCACACCACCAAGTTGGTCAATCAACTTAAGGAAAGATGTGAAGTTAATTCGTGCATAGTAATCAATCTTAATGCCATAAAGATTTTCCAGAGTTTTTTCAGATGTTTCGACACCATAAATACCTGCGTGGGTTAATTTATCATACTGGTCTGCCCCACCACCAGGAATCTTAACGTACGCATCACGTGGAGTAGTCGTCAAGAGAATCTTATGTGTGTTCATGTTAACGGTCATAATGATATTGACGTCTGAACGTGACACTGTTGAAATTGAACCGTAGGTATCAATACCACTAATATAAATATTGAAGACTTTTGAATCTACTTGTTTTGCAGAGTTGTTATTCTTCTTTTTAATTTTATACGTATAGATTGTTTTTAGATTTGAAGCATAGTTACTATCGACAGACTCTAGTAGGCTAGCATAAGAACCACTCAAAACCATAGCTTTAGATTTGCCAGACTTAAGATTGTCGTAAGCTTCTTGATATGAAGCAACATCATCAACTTTAACATCAACCTTTTTGTCTTTCTTTAGAGCAGACATCAAGGTGTCGATATTGTTCTTATCAACCTTAGTTGGTGCTTGTACGCTAGTAAGCTGACTCACATCTTTGATGTCACTATCCTTAGGAACCACTATGCTCATTTCTACTTCAGAAAATGCAGCCGTCTGATTCATACGGTTAGTGATGTCAATCATTTGTTTAAAACCAAAAATACCAACCAGAGAAACTAGCGAGAAGATAACCAATACAGCCGTTGTCACTAGTGGTGATTTCTTAGTCTTCTGAAGGAAGATGCTAATAGCAAGAACTACCAACAAACCAATGGTGATAATGATGTTCAAAAACCTAAATGATAGGAAATTATAATTGAACATTGTGAATAATAAGATCAATGCTAAAATAGCATACAGAATGGTCAACCCAACGTTGACCATCCCCCACGATCTATTACTCGTACGTTTTTGCTTACGATTCGTACGCGAACTCATATAAATTGCTCCTAAAAATTAAAATTAGACATTTCCCATTATCATTATAACATTACTATAACTTCATTTCAATTGTCATTCTTTTTAAAAAAGAAGAAACCGTTTTTCATTATGATATCAAGCATTTAATTTCTATCATTTTTCATAATATTGTAAACTATTTTTCACATTTTTGGTGGTTTAATATTAAATTGTCGGATATTTGTCTATTTATTACAAGTCTTTTTCTTCCAAATATTTTTATTTTTTTCTAGTAGTTTGAAAATTTTTAACCTATTGATTCTTCGAGTAGATCTTAGTTACAACACAAAAGGACGACCTAATGGCGTCCTTTTACAGATTAGTCTGCAATTAGTGTTTCAAGACCAACTTTCATCATGTCAGTGAAAGTGTTTTGACGTTCCTCAGCTGTAGTGTCTTCATCTGGATTGACCAAACTATCAGAAATAGTCATGATGGCAAGAGCATCTACTTGGTGTTGAGCTGCAAGGTAGTAAAGTGCTGCTGCTTCCATTTCAACAGCCTTCACTCCCCACTTACCAAGCTCAATATTTTTTTCGAAATAATTTGAATAGAAGACATCAGATGACAAAACATTACCAACATGTGTTGTCATACCGAGATCTTTAGCAATGTGGTAAGCCTTATCCAAGAGATCGAAACTTGCAATTTGTGGGAAATCGTATTGTGGCCAATCATTACGGATAATGTTAGAGTTTGTCGCTGCGGCTTGTGCTAGAACTAACTCACGAACGTGAACATCCTCGTTCAATGAACCAGCAGTACCCACACGGATCAATTTTTTAACACCATAGTCAACGATAAGCTCACGCGCATAAATAGAGATTGATGGCATCCCCATTCCTGTTCCCATTACTGAGACACGTTCACCTTTGTACGTCCCTGTGTAACCAAACATGTTACGAACCTCATTGAAACATACAGCATCCTCAAGGAAATTCTCAGCAATGAATTTCGCACGCAATGGATCCCCTGGAAGAAGAATTTTATCAGCAATCTCTCCTTGCTTAGCAGCAATATGAATAGACATAGTTTATGATACAAAGAGCGACCAGAAAGCGACTGAAAATTAGGAATCTGACGAGAAATCCTGATTTCTCAGTCAGATTATCTATTTTCCGAGCTTTCCGCTCGTGTTCAAATCAGAACACATGCTCTTTTCCTTTCTATAAATTATATTTTTAGATTGGTTAGGCATTAAAGAGACAAAGTAAAAATAGGAAATCCGACAAAGATGCTTCGCATCTAGGAGGATTTATCTTTTTTACACGCCTCTAGCCCGGGTTCAGTTTCAAACCCGAACTACCCATCCTTTCTATTTTTTGATGGTAAAGGAGCAGACAGAAAACAAATGAAGATTATCTATTTTCCGAGCTTTCCGCTCGTGTTCAAATCAGAACACACGCTCTACCTTTCTTAATTTTTATTTTTAAATATTTTTCTACTATTATATAGTGGATAAATAACAACTTTAAAAGTGGATTAAGCTTGAGTCAATGAATCAAGGAAATCGTATAACTTTTTGTTCATTTCAGAATAATCGTTGGCACGCAATTGTTCAGGTGTTTGAACAAAAGGTAACTCTTTATTTTGCTCACGTAAATGCTCTTCACCGTCAGCAGCTATAAGTAAATCAATGGCTTCAGGATCAAACTCCAAGTGTGCCTGAAAGGCATAGTGTTTAGGACTGAAGCGAACAATTTGGCGTGGACAACCTTGACTAGTAGCAAGAACAACTGCATTATCAGTCAATCCAGGCATATCACCATGCCAGTGGCCAGTATTTAGGGTTTTGCCAAATCCTTTGATATGCTCATCCGCTAAACCTGCCTCAGTTAACGTTACAGGGAAAACACCAATCTCACGTTCTGGACTATGTTCATACTCACCACCATAGGCTACAGATAAAAGTTGAGCACCTAGGCAAACCCCAACAATATAGATATCAGCAGCAATTGCTTTTTGCATAAATGCAATCTCAGCTTCTGGGTCATAATAAGGAAAAGCCTGACGATCTTCATCAGGTGACTGAGGGCCACCCATCACAATTAGAAAATCAATACCTTCAACGGTTTCAGGAAGAACCTCTTCCTCATATACCTTGATTGATGTGATATTATGCCCACGGTCTTGAGCCCATTTTAAATAGGCTCCTGGGACTTCAAACGTTTCGTGTAAGATAAAATGAATATTCATTGTTTTTTCTTCCATCTATTTTTAATTATCCTCGATAGTAGACTCGCTAAGATTAGTGGTACTGCTACCAGCCCTCCTTGACCAGTAAAACCTAGAACTAAGGCTATCCCAGTTAGAGGAGCATCTAAAGTTGTTCCTAAAAATACGGTTGCACCAAGTAACATTCCTAGAGTAGGATTGAGGGATAATCCCAAAGTCTCAAGACAGCTTGTCAATAAGAAACCCGTTCCGGCACCTAGAGTAAAGGAAGGGGTCAGAGTTCCTCCGTAAGAGCCCGCCCATAAAAGCAAACATACCACAAGTCCTTTGACGACAAGGATAAGAGGTAGGTATGCTGAAACCCCACCTGAAAATAACCATTTTGCTAGAACCTGACCATTTCCCATGATTAAAGGATAGAAAGCTGCAATCCCACCTAATACTACATAAGATAGTGGCATGGTCCACAGAATACGTTTATCAGTAATACGACTTTTGCTAGCCTTTTTGGCTAAGAAGCTAAACATCATCGCCAGCGGAGTTATCACTAATACAAGAACAATAACCTGAATCAGACTAGCAGGGTCTGTGCTAACTTTACCGACTTGATACATTGCCTCCTTACCAACAATTGGTCGAGCACAATAAGCTGACAAGTAGGTTGTCACAAGAATGATAATAATATTTTTTGATTTCCAAGCAACACCTAAGGTTTCCAGAACAAACAGTGTACTGGCAAAGGGGACTTGGTAAACCGCAGCTAAGCCAGCGCCTGCCCCGCAAGCAATTAGCAATTGTCTATCAACAATATCCAAGTGCAAGGCTTTGGAGAGATTACCACCAAATAGAGCGCCTAATTCTCGAGGCGCTCCTTCTTTACCAATTGAGGAACCAGCTCCGACGATTGCAACCTGCATCAATGCATGTAGACTTTGGCCAAGAAAATTTGGACTCTTCTTACCAACGAGTTGCTTAGACTTACTAATAGAAAGGAGGGACACTCGTCGCTGAAGGAAATACCAAAATAAACCTGCCAAAACACCTACTACAAGCAATACTGCAAATCGTCGAAAAGGACTTACAGAGTTAAACTGTGACAATAAATTCGATTTATCATTACCAAATACAAGAATTTGTATAAACTCCAAAAGGTAATGACAAAGAATGCCAACCAAACCTGAAGCAATACCGGTTCCAAACAGCTAAACTTAACCTAATAAACTTGGGTAATGACGTTATACGTTTTATTCCCCGAGATATCATATTTTAGAGTTCAGCAAGAATCGCTTTTAGCAATCCTTTGAAATCCCCTTTGACACGCTCAGTCACTTCCACCACTTCTTCGTGGTTCAATTCTTCTTGGAAACCAGCCGCAAAGTTAGTAATACATGAGATACCAAGAACTTTCAAACCAGAGTGAGCTGCAACAATAACCTCAGGAACTGTAGACATCCCAACAGCATCTGCACCAAGTATCTTATAAGCACGGATTTCAGCTGGAGTTTCATAAGTTGGACCAGTCACACCGATATAAACACCATCATCCAATTTGATACCAAGTTTATCAGCCGCTTTGTGAGCGGTTTCACGATATTCAGGTGTGTAAGCTTTAGACATATCAGGGAAACGTGGACCAAAATCATCCAAGTTTTCACCGATCAATGGGTTTTGACCTGTCATGTTAATGTGGTCAGTGATGGCCATCAAAGTACCTGGGCCAAAGCCGATACCACCTGCTGCATTGGTTACAACAACTCCTTCACATCCAAGAGCTTTCATAACACGTACAGGGAAAGTAACGACTTCAAGCGGATTTCCTTCATAAAAATGGAAACGCCCTTGAAGAGCCAAAACTTTACGCCCAGACAAGGTTCCGTAAACAAGTTTTCCAGCATGTCCGACAACCGTTGATTGTCCCCAGTTTGGAATATCCGCATAGTCAATGACAACTGCGTCTTCAACTTCTTCAGCCAACTCACCAAGTCCAGAACCCAAGATTAAACCGAACTCAGGTTTTTCAATTCCTTTGCTTTCCAAAAACGCTTGAGTAACTCTAATTTTTTCAAGTAGCGACATGTTATTTCTCCCTAAATTTTATTTCATTCTTAAAAAATGACCAATTTTTGAAAAAGTTCTCGCATTTCGAATGGTTATATCAGGATAAAAAGGTGTTTTCAATAACTTTTTATGATAAGCTGTTTGGCTATAAGTTGATTTATCATACTTTACCCAGTAGACACCAAGTTGACCAAAATGAAGTATTTCATCTTTCAACTCTAAAGAGTTAATAATCTTCTTCATTTCGTTCTTATCAAGTCTTTCAGTGAATAAGAGGACGTCTTTTCTATAGAAATCATCTTCCCACCACTTAGGTAATGAGGCCACTTCATTTTGATAATCTTCAAGAGTAAAAAGAGAAAATACCTTAATAAATGGATAAGCCTTATTTAGAAATTCCTCTAAAACTAAGAGGAGTTCCTCTTTCATCAAGGTAGAATCAAAGAAAAGATTTCCACTATTTATATAGGAAGAAACATGTGACATACCGAGTTCTTCTAACTCACGACAAAATTCCTCCATGACTACCTTGTGACGACCACCAACGTTTATTCCACGAACCAAAAATGCATAGCACTTCATTTTAGATAAGTTTATCCAAGAAGCTTTCACCAATCATGGCTTTATCTACACCAAAGTTTTCAGCGACAGTTGCTGAGATGTCAGAGAAATGACCTACTGGAATAAGTCCATTTCCTTTGAATGATGGGCTATAAGCCAAGAAAGGAATATATTCACGAGTATGGTCTGTACCTGCATAAGTTGGATCATTTCCGTGGTCTGCTGTAATCATCAAGAGATCATCTTCACGCATAGCAGCAATGATTTCAGGCAAACGTTGGTCAAATTCGTGCAAGCAATCACGGTATCCATGTGGATCACGACGGTGTCCATAAAGGGCATCGAAGTCTACCAAGTTTGTGAATGAGAAGCCATGTTTGAAGTCTTCAGAAGTCATAGCTTTAATCAAATTATCAATACCGTGACTATTTGATTTGTTGTGTCCCATATCGTGGTTGATACCAGCTCCGTTAAATATCATTGATTTTACCAACGGCATAAGTATCGATACCAGCTTCATTCAATTTATCCAAAACAGTTGATTCAAATGGTGAGACAGCCAAATCACGACGGTTAGATGTACGAGTGAAGTTTCCAGGCTCACCAACGTAAGGACGCGCAATGATACGCCCTAGAAGAGCTGGACGCTCAAGGGTAATTGAACGCGCATATTCACAAATACGATACAACTCATCCAAAGGGATAACGTCTTCGTGTGCAGCAATTTGAAGAACTGGGTCAGCTGAAGTGTAAATAATCAATTCACCAGTTTCCATTTGACGAGGTCCAAAGTCTTCAATGACAGCCGTACCTGAGTATGGTTTATTCGCTTCACGAATGACTTTACGGCCTGAGAATTCCTCAATTTTAGTGAGAATTTCTTCTGGGAATCCATTCCAGAAAGTATCAAAAGGTTCAGTAATATTGAGACCCATGATTTCCCAGTGGCCAGTCATCGTATCCTTACCAAGAGACACTTCCTGCAATTTTGTTGCATAACCAGTTGGGTTGCTTTCTGCTGGTACTGTTTTCAAAGGTGTTTCACGAGGAATATTTCCTAGACCAAGCTTAGCCATATTTGGCACATTCAATCCTACAGATTTAGAGATGTGACCAAGGGTATCTGAAGCACCATCTGGCACACCTGCATTGACAAAGTCATTGGCATCTGGAGCAGCACCAATTCCTACTGAGTCAAGAACGACTAAATGCATTCGGTTAAATTTGGACATAATAACACCACAAAGAGCTAAAATCTTTTCGAAATTACCTCTTGCCTTTCTATATTATTTAATAGTTTGAAAAAAATTAATTAGTTTTCCTCATTAAAAGTGAGGGGAATAAAAATCGGACTAGGCCTTAACTTCAACGACCTTAACACCGTCTTTTCCTGCAACGATGACTTTGTTAACCATGCCATTGAACAATCCATGATCGACAACCCCTGTCATAGCTTTTAGTTCTTCACCAAGAGCTACTGGATTTTCAATCTTACCTAAATCAAGATCGATGATATAGTTCTTCATATCTGTAACAAAGCGGTCACCTTGTTCCGTAAGTCGGAATGATGGCTTATAGCCCTTAGACTCAAAGACACGATACAGACGGTCAGCACCATATTGAACCACTTCAACTGGTAGCTTGAAAGCACCTAATTGATCAACCATTTTAGACTCATCAACCACCCAGATATATTCTTTTGTAGGTGTAGCGACGATTTTTTCCATCAGAAGGGCACCACCACCACCTTTAATCCCGTTGAGTTGAGGGTCTACTTCGTCGGCTCCATCAACAGTAACATCAATACTGTCAATGTCATCCACTGCCTTCAAAGGAATGCCTAAGCCTTTAGCTTGTTTAGTGGTTTGACTTGATGTCGTTACACCAACAACACTAAGACCTTCTTCCTTAATGCGACGGCCAATTTCCTCTACGAAGAAGTAAGCTGTTGACCCTGTACCGAGTCCAACAACCATTCCATCTTCAACGTATTTGGCAGCGGTTACACCAGCGATTTTCTTAAGTTCTTCCATGCTCGTCTCCTTGCATCTTTCTATAATAGTCGTTCAAAACAATTATAACATGTTTCATCAGTAAATAGAAATGATATGGGGGAGGAAAACCGAGCAAAAATAAAAACTAGATCCTAAATAGAATCTAGTTTTGATGGGGAACTAATTTAATAGCACCACTTAATCTTCTTTACGACGTTTGAAGAATCCTACAAAGGCTGCAAAAATCATTGAAAGAAGTCCAATAAATCCAGCATTGCTAGTGTGCTCACCAGTTTGTGGCAACTCAGCTTGAGGCACTACAGGAACTTCAGTATCTGGAGTTGGTGTAGTTGGTGGTGTCACTGGAGTTGGAGGAGTAACAGGTGTTGGTGGTGTTTGTGGAGTAGTCGGTGGAGTTGGTGGTACCACGTGAGACACTCTCTCAACGACATAGTTCTTGTGCCAGACAACACTTGGTTTTTCAGGAGTTTTAGGTTCTACTGGTTTAGCAGGAACTTCAACTACTTTTGGTGTTGGTGGCGTTGGTGCCGTTGGACCTGTTGGTGGTGTTGGTTCAACCGGTTTTTCTGGAACTTCAACCACTTTTGGTGTTGGTGGCGTTGGTGCCGTTGGACCTGTTGGTGGTGTTGGTTCTTGTGGTTTACCAGGAACTTCAACTACCTCTGGAGTTGGAGGTGTTGGTGCCACTGGCTCTTTTGGAGGTGTTGGTGGTGTTGGTTCTTGTGGATTGATACCAACTGTTTTAACGACTGGTTTAACCGGTGCTGTTGGTGGTGTTGGTGCCTTAGGTTCTTCAGGTTTTTCACCTGGATTCTTAGGCAAACCAAGGTTAGAGTTGATTGCGAACCAGTAAACTGTTGGTGCACCATCAGCATTTGCACCTTCAGCAGTAAATACCAAGTGACCATTAGTCATCTTGATACCTGCTCCTCCATAGTAGAGGTAAGGTGAATCAGCGTTATCCCAACCTGTCAATTCTGATGTTGTCTCACCATTAAAGACTGCACCATGGTCAATGTATTGGTTATCATTGACAGATGTTACTTCTTTAGTGGCAGCATCATAAGTAACTGATGATTTTGGAATAGCGATGAATTGGTTATCACCAATATTTACATATTCTTGGTGGCGTGTTGATTGGTATTTTTTCTTAGGTGTGAATGTAATCAAACCAGTTTCAGCAGAAACGCTGTATGAACCAATAACATCATCTTTATCACCAAACGTATAATCTTGGTTACCAAGAGCGTGTCCATTACCGCTACCTGAAGCATTAAGAGTTGTTACATCAGATGGAATTTCACGTGAGACAACCCATTCTGAACCATTCCAGTCAGTGATAGGAACCACTACCTTAAGTGGGTTCTCATCTGAAATGCTAACTGTAGCTCCACCAAAATCTGCATAACCAGATTTTGTAACAACTTCACCGTTTTGGATTGCCAAAGTAGAACCATCTGCGTAAGGATTGTAAGTACCGCGAACAGTATTACCATTAACGTCTTTCGCTTCTACTGTAAGTGGACGTGGGCGCTCAGATGTTTCAACATATGCTGCACCGTTCCAGTGGTTAAGTGAGTTAAGTGCTACGATAGCTTTACGCTCACTAAGGTTGAACATTTTACCATCTTTATCGTAAAACTCAACATCTACAGCTACTTTAACCGGTTTATCTTGATCAGTTGACGCTCCAACTGTCATAGTTACTGTTGGATCCTTACTGATTTTCGCGATACCTTTTCCGTCGTTTGATGGAAGGCTAACGATTTCGTAACGGTATACAACACGTTTGATTGCTGATGCTTCATTTTCAACAAGCATGCTTGATTGGTTCAAGCCATCATAAGTAACAACAAATTTGTCACCTTCTTTAACTTGAATCCACTCGTCTTCAGTATTTGTCCAAGGGCTATTTGAAACAATGTCAGATGCTTGTAACTTGTTAGAGTCATATTGGAAAACATTACTTGTGTTAAGACGCTCTTGTGCTTCTTTTGTCAAGTAGTTGCTTACACCTTCAACTTTGTGTGTCGCATCGTTTTCACGTTGGAAAGTCAATTCTTGAACAACTTCAGCATCTTTAAGGTTACGATATACAGGATCATTCATGTATTTATCGTAAGCTGTTTTAGCATCTTGGTATTGTTTAAGTGCTGTTTGGTAAACAGCTAATTTGTTTTGATACTCAAGGTACTCTTGGTCATATTTAGCTTTTTGCTCATTGTAGACAACCAAGGCAGCTTCGTATTTAGCTTTAGCATCTGCATTGTATTTTTCAATAGCTTGTTTTGTTTCAAGATATGCTTCATAAGCTGTTTTCTTAGCGTTATAAAGTTCAAGATTCTTGTCATATGCTGCTTTTTCTACATCATATTTAGCTTTTGCTTCATTGTATGCTGCTAGCTCAGTTTGATATTTAGCTTCAGCTTCAGCGTTACGTTTCTCAGTAACAACTTTTTCAGCTACTTTATTATCATAGTTAGCTTTTTCAGCGTTGTATTTGGCTTTATCGCTATTGTACTGAGCAAGAGCTGCTTCATAATCAGCTTTTGCTTGGTTATATGTTGCCAATTCTGCTTGGTATTTAGCTGCAGAAAGAGCATTTTCTTTATCAGCGGCTTCTTTTTCTGCTACCTTAGCATCATAAGTAACTTTCTTAGTCTTGTACTCTGAAAGAGCTGAGTCATAAGCTTGCTTAGCAATTTGGTATTGCTCTGAAGCTTTATCATAAGCTGTTTTTCAGTATCATATTTAGCCTGAGCTTCAGCATTTGTTTTATCAGCAAGTGCTTTCTCAGCTAACTTGGCATCATAGTTTGCTTTTGCTTTATCATAGTCAACTTTATCTGACTTGTATTGTTCTTTAGCCGCTTTATAATCAGAAACGACTGTATTGATTTTCTCTGCTTGTGCTTTATTATCTGCAGCAGCTGCATCAACAGTTTCTTTGGTTTGAGCAGGTTCTTCCTTAACCTCAACCCCTTCGTTAGTTGCAGCTGTTTTTGCAGCTTCTAAGCTTGTATTTGTTACTTCACTCGTTGTAACAGTTGTGTTGCCTTCTTCAGTAACGTTAACGACTTTCTTTTCAGTTGAATCTGCTACGGCCGAAGTGCTTTCTTCAACAGCATCTGTTGCTTCAACTGCTGGTGTTGCTGAATCTGTAGTTGTTGCTACCTCATCAGCGCTTGCATTTGAAGCTCCTACTGCAAGAACTGCAGTCCCCAAAAGAACAGAAGCCGCACCAAGGCTAGACTTTCTGAGTGAATAACGTTGTAATTCCTTTTTCCCCATTTAAATTACGTCCTTCTATATTTAGTTATGTTCATATTCTAACAAAAGAAAGAACCATGTCAATTTGAGATATCTCATAAAAACGCCCATTCCTTTAAATTCGATTAGATTCTTAAATTCAAATACTTTTTAATATCAAATTATTTGATAGACAAAACCCTATATTTAATAGCATTTTCGATACAAATAGGAGGTTTAATTTTATAATATCTAGTCCAATTCGCTTTAATGTTTTTTTATTGAAAAGATTATGAAAAACAATCAACTATAAGCTTTCATTTTACTTTTCATTGTGATATTTAGCTTTGGGATAGCTATTTCACCTAAATCATGTCCTCTCCTTTCCCCTATTAGTTTTAACATTCAAACTTATTTATTCCGATAATATGCAAAGAATAGGTAACAAAAAAAGACTAGACTGTCTTGCATGGCAAAACAACCTAATCTTTCATTTTATCTTATTAATGTTTACGTTTGCGAGCTGACCATAGACCTGTAAGTGCCATTGAAAGGAAACCTAAACCTGTTACAGATGCTAATTTTTGGTTAGAGTCACCTGTTTCTGGCAATACGGCGCTATTAGTTCTTTCTGTTTCTTGCTTAGCAACTACAGAAGAAGTTGGTGTAACGCTTGGTCCTGTAGGTGTTCTAGGAGTTTTTGGTTTTTGAGGAGTTGGTGGCGTCGTTGGTACTGGACGTGTTACGCGCTCAACAAGATAATTTTTATGCCATTTTACCTTAGGAGCTACAAGTTCTTTAGGTGAAACAGGTTTATTAGGAACATTAACTGTGACCATAGTTGGTGGTGTTGGAGCTGTTGGCTCTGTTGGTGGCGTTGGTTTTGTTGGCTCACCAGGTACCTCTACAACTACTGGTGTAGGTGGAGTCGGAGCCTTAGGTTCTACTGGAGCCGTAATCTTACGTGGCTCTACTGGCACTTCAACTAAAGCTGGAGTTGGTGGCGTTGGAGCTTTTGGTTCTGTTGGAGCCTTTGGTTCCTCTGCATCAACTGTAACCACAGTGTAGTTAGGTTCTGTCGGTGGTGTTGGCGCTTTAGGTTCTTCTGGTTTGCTTGGTTCCGCTGGAACTTCAACAACTGTCGGAGTTGGTGGCGTTGGAGCTTTTGGTTCTGTTGGAGCCTTTGGTTCCTCTGCATAAACTGTAACAACTGTATAGTTAGGTTCTGTTGGTGCCGTAGGGGCTGTTGGCGGAGTTGGTTCTGTTGGTACCGCTGGAAGAACTTCCAATGTAATCGTTGGTGGTGTTGGAGCCTTTGGTTCTTCAGGAGCTGTTGGCTCTTTTGGTGCCTCACCTGGATTTTTTGGAATACCAACATTTGAGTTAATCGCAAACCAATATACTGTCGGTTGACCAGCAGCATTAGCTCCATTGGCCGTAAATACCAAGTGACCATCAGCCATCTTCAATCCTGCTCCACCATAATAGAGGTATGGAGAAGATGGATTGTCCCAACCTTCAAGAGTCGTTGAAGATTCACCATTAAAGATAGATCCATGTTCAATGTATTGGTTATCTTTAAATGATGTCACCTCTTTTGTAGCAGAATCATAAGAAACACTTGAATTTGGAATTGGAATGTATTTATTGTTTCCAACATTTACAGATTCTTGGTGCTCTACATTTTCAAATTTCTTCTTAGGAGTAAAGATGATACGTCCTGAAGTTGGATCAATCGTATAAGAACCGATAACATCATCTTTACCATCTAATGTGAACTCATCTGTTCCAATAGAGTGACCGTTCCCAGCACCTGAAACATTGACTGAAGTTGCGTCAATAACAGTTTCTCCACTAACTGTAAATTCACTACCATTCCACGTTGCTTTTTGTGCCACAATCTTGATTGGGTTTTCAGCAGAGATAGTGACATCAGCAGTACCAAAGTCAGCTGTTCCATTTTTAACAACAACCGCATTGTTTTCAATGCTCATTGATGAACCATCTGCATACGGATTCCAAGTTCCACGAACAGTCTTACCATCTTTATCCTTGGCTTCTACTGTAAGGGCACGAGGTTTATCCCCACTATCTACATAAGAAGCACCTGTCCAGTGGTTAAGAGAGTTCAAAGCAACAATCGCATTGTGTTGTGTCAAATCAAACTTATTGCCATTACCATCATAGAATTCAACATCTACAGCAACTTTAACGGGTTTATTTTGGTCTGTTGAAGCACCGACTGTAAGTGTTACAGTTGGATCCGAGCTAACGGCTGCAATTCCTTTACCGTCATTTGATGGAAGAGTAAGAATTTCATAACGGTAAATCACGCGCTTGATAGGATGCATATCTGTATTTTCACGCATGCTTGACTGATTCAAATTGTCATAGGTTACAACAAATTTGTCACCTTCCTTAATTTGAATAAATTCAGTTTCATTATTGGCCCAAGGACTAGTTGCTACAATATCTGAAGCTTCCAATTTATTGGAATCATACTGATGTACATTGCTTGTATTCAAACGAGCTTGAGCATCACGAGTGAGATAAGCACTGATGCCATCGATGGTATGAATGGCTCCACCTTCACGTTGGAAGGTCAAATCTTGAACAGTTTCTACATCTTTTAGATCTTGGAAACCATTATCATTCATGTACTTATCATAGGCTGCTTTAGCATCTTTGTACTGTGTCAAAGCTGTTTGATATTCAGCAAGTTTTGTTTGGTAGGTAGCAAAATCTTTGCCGTATTGCTCTAAATCTACATTGTATTTTGCAAGCTCAACCTCATACTTAGCTTTTGCAGCATCTTCTTCTGCTTTAATAGCAACAAGTTGATCATAGGCTGCTTTATCTTTATCGTATTGCGCTTTCTTAGCTTGATATTCTTGTAAATCTTTATCGTATTGCGCTTTAGCTGTATTGTAAACAGCCATTTCTGCGTCATACTTGGCTTTAGCTTCCGCATTTGCCTTATCAGCAGTTGCTTTTTCGGCTACTTTGGCATCGTAGGCTGCTTTAGCAGTCTTGTAGGCAGCTAAATCAGTTTGATATTTTTCGTAAGCCGTATTGTAAGCAGCAAGATCTTTCTCATATTGCTCTTGAGCTGCCTTATCAGTAATTTCTGCTTGTGTTTTCTCAGCTACTTTAGAATCATAAGCTGCTTTTTTCGTATTGTATTCAGCTAGAGCGGCATCATACAAAGCTTTATTTGTCTTATATTCAGACAAGGCTGCTTCGTAAGTGACCATTTCCGCATCATACTTAGCTTTAGCTTCTGCATTAGCTGCATCAGCTGCTGCTTTTTCGGCTACTTTAGCATCGTAGGCTACTTTGGCAGTCTTGTAGGCAGCTAAATCGGTTTGATATTTTTCATAAGCGGCATTATACGTAGCTAAATCTTTCTCATACTGCTCTTGAGCAGCCTTGTTTTCGATTTCTGTACGAACTTTTTCAGCTACTTTAGCATCATAAGCTTCCTTCTCAGCATCATATTTTGCCTTGTCTTTGCTATACTGAGCCATAGCAGCTTCATAGTTCTTCTTAGCAGTTTCATAAACAGCCAACTGTACCTTATAATCAGCTTCTGACTTAGCATTAGCTGCATCGGCAGCTGCTTTTTCTGCTACTTTAGAATCATAAGTTAATTTTTGAGCATTATACTCTTTCAATGCTACATCATAGGCTTTATTATCAGCTTGGTATTTAGCTAACCCTTTTTCATAAGCAGCTTGATCAGTATCATACTGTGCTTTAGAAGCAGCGTTTGCTTTATCAGCTGCTGCTTTTTCGGCCACTTTAGCATCGTACTCAGCCTTAGCTTTATCATACTCAGCTACATCTTTTTTGTGGTTTTCTTTTGCTTTCTGATAATCCGAAACAACCGTGTTAATCTCTTTTGATTGAGCTTGATTGTCAGCAATAGCACCCTCTAGGGATGTATGTGTTTGAGGTGCAGTTTCTTCGACTTCTACCCCTTCTTTACCGCAGAAGTTTTAGCATCCTCAAGACTATCAGTTGTAACAACACTTGTTGTTACAGTGGTATTTCCTTCTTCTTTAACAGAAACAACTTGCTTCTCTGAATGATCAACAGTTGTTGCCGGATCAGCAGCAGTATCTGTTAGTACAGAAGCACTAAGTGGTGTATCAGTAGCAGCTGAAGTTGAAACCTCATCTGCATGTACACCAGTTGCCCCCATCGCAAGAATGGTTGTACCTAAAAGAACAGAAGCAGCCCCAAAGCTATACTTCCTGATTGAAAAACGTTGTGAATCTTTTCTTCCCATATCACAAATTTCCTTCTAAATTTTCTTAACACCTAAAGTCTATCACTTTTAAACTTTCTGTCAATGGAATTGTCTTAATATTTTTAAAAATTTACACTCATTTTCAATTTGTAAGTATTATTTAATTGATTCTTTAGTTTAAAAGGATAGCTACCTTAATTTTATATGTTACTTCTTCTGAAAATTAGAATTAAATTGCACTATATAAGCTAAGTATTAAAATTTTGTTAATTATTTTTGCAACTATTTTTGTTATAGCATCAAAAAGAGCCCCAAGGGGCTCAAATCTTTATATCATTTGGATATGTTCTGAATGTCGCTTCATTAATTTGATAACAATACCTAATGACAATCCAAGTTCATATATCAGAAATCATTGACTTAAGATTTTTTTGACCAAGGCCTTCAAATCTGGAACTACTTCTTCCATAAACCATGGATTTTTGGCTTGCCAAATATTATTTCGTGGAGAGGGATGAACGAGAGGGAAAAACTCAGGAAGGTAATCTTTGTAATTCTTAACTGTATCCGTTAATTTTGCCGACGATTTTTGATGTAAATAGTAACGCTGTGCATAGTTACCTACTAAAATCGTCAATTGAATATCAGGAGCTAAAGCAAGAACTTTCTCATGCCACTTATCTGCAAATCCTTTGCGAGGAGGTAAATCACCTGATTTCCCATGACCTGGGAAATAAAAATCCATTGGCACAATAGCAAACATGGCAGATTCATAAAATTCTTCGCGTGAAACACCCATCCAATCCCTGAGATTATCACCGCTAGGATCATTCCAGTAAAGGCCGGACTCTTGGGCACGAATACCAGGAGCTTGTCCTACGATATTAATTCGTGCCGTTTTTGGAATAGTAAACAAGGGTTTTATACCTTGTTCCGTAAAAGCTTTATTTTGTTCATCAGACATGATTGCTTGTGTTAATTCTTCAAGTGTTTCCATATTTTCCTCCTCAAAAAAGAGACAAAACTGTCTCTCTTTTTTATTTGATTAACTCATAGATAGCTTCTGCATAAATGGCAGCTGCACGGTACAAGTCTTCAACCTCAGTAAACTCATTTGCTTGGTGCATCGTGTTGACATAACCAGGGAACATAGCTCCATAGGCAACACCACGTTTGAGGAGACGTCCAAATGTTCCACCACCAATAATTTGTTCATGACCTTTAAGTCCTGTTTGTTTCTCATAGACTGAAAGAAGAGTCTCTACCATAGGATCATCAACTGGTACATAGTGTGGCACATGACCATGTTCTGAGAGACTAACCGCCTTAGGACCTTCGAGTTTTTTTCAAGATTAGCCTTAATAGCGTCCGTATCAACCCCTTGAGGATAGCGGAAATTCAGAGCAATTGTATTATCTTCTGATTCCTTAGAGAAGTTAAATACACCAGCATTCATGGTCAATTCACCCATCTTAGGATCTGTATAGGCAAGACCTGTCTTTTCAGCAAAGAAATCCTTATGAAGTGTTTCAGCAATTATATCCAAATACGTTTTAGCATTGCCTTGGAAATCAAATTGACTAAGGAAGAGTGCCAAGTATGTTGCCCCATTAATACCATTTTGAGGCATCATACCATGAGCTGATTTCCCATGAATAGTCACATGGAAAACACCAGCTTCTTCGGTCACTTGACCAGTTACTTCTTGTTCCTCAACAAAGTCTGCTAATTTGGCCTCGAGTTCTTTCAAAGTGATAGGTCCAGTAAAATCTGCACTTGCTGATTCAGGAACCATATTTTCACGCAAACCACCATTAAAGGACACAAGACTAAAGTCCCCATCATTTTGACCTTCAAAATGGAGATAGGCTGTAATATTACCTTTTTCACCATTGATAATTGGAAATTCTGCATCAGGTGAAAAACCAAAATCAGGATCTTTCAATCCATTATGAGCGAAGTAATATTCCATATCGCCCCAACCAGATTCTTCATCAGTACCAACAATAAAGCGCACACGCTTAGATACTGGAAGCTCGAGTTCTTTAATAATTTTCAAGGCATAGTAACAAGCCATTGTAGGGCCTTTATCATCTGATGACCCACGGGCATAAAGTTTACCGTCTTTGATTATAGGTTCATAAGGATCTGTACCCCAACCGCTACCAGCTGGAACCACATCCAAGTGTGCAAAGATACCCAAAACTTCATCACCTTGACCAAATTCAAAGTCACCAGCATAATTATCGATATTACGAGTTTTATAGCCGTCACGTTCTGCTAAAGCAAGAAAATGTTCCAAAGCTTTTACTGGTCCAGGACCAAATGGGTGCTTATCATCAACCTTACTATCATCACGTTCTGAGTTAATGCGCAAAAGACCAAAAAGGTCCTCCATCAAAGCATCTTTGCGCTTATCAACTTCGGCACGAAAATCAATTGTCATAATTTACTCCTTACTGTCTCTAGTTAGCATTATTTTACCATTTTTAGTAAGAGTTTTCATCATTTATAAAGAAAATACAATCACTTACCCATCATCACAAGACGCCTTACCATTTTGAATAGCATGTGAAACATTTCCAAAATCAGGCATGATCGAATCAAAAGTAATACTATTGCTTTCAACTAGGAACGCTTTCTCTTAGCTACCTGCCCCTTTTTACTTTAAGCCTTACTATTGAAATCACTCGCATTGTAGCATTACGATAATATCATTACGAGAATTTCCAAAAACTTTAGAATATTCTCTTAATTAATGCTATAATAGGACTATCAAAACTAAGGAGATGCATTATGCCATTTGTAAAAATTGATCTCTTTGAAGGTCGTACTGAAGAACAAAAAATCGAACTTGCACGTGAAGTTACTGAGGTTGTATCACGTGTTGCAAAAGCCCCTAAAGAAGCTATTCATGTTTTCATTAACGATATGCCAGAGGGAACTTACTACCCACATGGTGAAATGAAAAAGAAAAACTAATCATCATTAAGCAGTCACATCTGTGGCTGCTTTTAATATAAAAAAACTGGAGAGAAACTCCAGTTCTATACTTAAATTATAGTTGGTAATTCGTCATCGTCTTCAAAATTCTCTACAACTTCTTCACCAGGCAAGGGTTTTTGCAGTTTTCCCAAGATAAAACGTGAGATGGGACCAACTACTAGAAAATTTAGAGGTAAGGCCATGATAACATTTGTCAACCAAGCACGACCATAAGATGAGAGCGTCACCGACTGACCATTGTACACTAATCCATAGAGTGACATAAAGGTTACCATGAATAGCGCCATGGTTCCAGAAATCGCTAAAATCTTCGCCCATCGTTTATCATGGGCTTTTACTTTATGTAAAATTGCAAATGCAATTGTCTTGGCTAGTGGTCCCACCAAAAGCATATCCAGTAAGAAAGCAACCACAAATCCAGGAAGATAACCTTGGAAAAAGTGACCCCAAGCAAAGGGAACTACTCCAGTCCAATCAAGGATGAGAAGATTCCAGAGACTCATCCCACAGACCATCATTCCACACATTAAAATCGTAAAAAGCAAAGCTTCTTTAAAATTACGCGGCATTAAAATTCTCCATTTCTAAAAGTTCTCTCTCAGCATATCAAAAATTTTTATTCCTCGTAAGTTAAATTTCTCTCATGAAAACGTATTATTTTAGGATAGTTTCCATTTCTGTGTATCTCGGTTTCATACCTAAACGTTCGTAAAAACGTACAGCTCCCTCATTATCATTCCATACGTGAAGTGTCAGATTATAACAACCTGACTCCTTAGCATAGTCCAAGGCAAATTGATAAAGCTTCTCCCCTAATTTTTGACCTCGAGCCTCCTTATCAACGCATAAATCATCAATAAAAAGAGTCTTAACAGCCTTTAGTGGACCATTATTATCAGATACTTCTTTAATCATTAAGAATAGATGACCTAAGATACGGCCTTCTTCATCCTCATATACAAAAATAGGTTTATTTGGATCATTAATCACTACTTCTAATTCTGCATCTGTAAATTTCCTGCCCTCTGACTTAAAAACATCCGGACGTGCATAATGATGCACTAGAAGAATCTGCCCCAATAACTCCTGTAATCTTGGAATATCTTCTGCTCTTGCTAAACGAATCATAATTACCTCCATAAAAAAAGATGGGTAAAACCCATCTTAATTCTTATTTACCAAGTTTTGCTTTAGCTGCATCTGCAAGAGCTGTGAAAGCTGCTGCATCGTTAACTGCCAAATCAGCAAGCATTTTACGGTTAACTTCGATTTCAGCCAATTTCAAACCGTGCATCAATTGTGAGTATGACAAACCGTTCAAACGAGCTGCCGCATTGATACGTGTAATCCAAAGTTTACGGAAATCACGTTTCTTTTGACGACGGTCACGGTATGCATAGTAGTAAGAGTTCATTACTTGTTCTTTTGCAGTACGGAACAAGATGTGTTTTGCACCATAGTAACCTTTAGCAAGTTTCAATACACGTTTACGACGTTTGCGTGATACAACGCCACCTTTAACACGAGCCATTTATATATTCCTCCGAATTAATTCTAGTTTAGTTAATTTGTAATGCTTGTAGCGGATTAACGCATTTGTGAAAGCATTGATTTGATACGTTTAAAGTCACCTGAATGTACCATTGACGCTTTACGAAGGTGACGACGTTGTTTTTTAGTTTTACCGTGGAAACGGTGAGATGTGAAGGCACGGAAGCGTTTCAATCCACCTGAACCTGTACGTTTGAAACGTTTAGCTGATGCGCGGTGTGTTTTTTGTTTTGGCATTTTAAAATTCTCCTCTTAAAATAGTGTTAGTTTGACAATTATTTTTTGTCAGGAATTGGTGCAAGTTGCATGAACATTTGACGTCCATCCATCTTCGCTCTTTGCTCAATAATCGCAATATCTTGCGTTTTTTCAGCAAATTCCGCCAAGACCTTAGCTCCGATTTCTTTGTGAGTAATCATACGACCTTTGAATCGGATAGAAACTTTAACCTTGTTTCCTTTTTCAAGGAACTTACGGCCGTTACGAAGTTTAGTTTCAAAGTCACCTTTATCAATAACTGGACTCAAACGAACTTCCTTAACGGTAACAACGCTTTGTTTCTTACGTTGTTCTTTTTGTTTCTTTTGATACTCAAATTTGAACTTACCATAGTCCATAATCTTCGCAACAGGTGGCGTAGCTTGTGGTTGGATGAGAACCAAGTCAACATTTGCATCATCTGCAATAGCTTGCGCTTCTGACAATGGTTTAATTCCCAATTGTTCACCATCAAGACCAACAAGACGAACTTCGCGAACGCGAATTTCATCGTTAATGAATAGATCTTTCTTAGCTATGATCTTCACCTCTTTATTTTTTTAGAGAAAAACAAAGCGGACTTGATATACAAGCCCGCACACATAATATCCCTATTGGGATTTGACATGTTGGGCCAGACAACCTAAGTCGCAAGGCGAGAAGTTCTCACTTCTGCTTTTCTCATTGTTAATAGTATAACAAGTGAGTTATCCTTTGTCAATAATTTTTTTTGCTTTTTCTTGAATAAATTCCACAACACCATCAATAGATACACCTGTAGTGTCAAAAGTGATGGCATCATCCGCTGGTTTAAGAGGGGATACCTTACGATGACTATCTTTATAGTCACGTTCAGCAATTTCTTTCTTCAGAGTCTCAAGGTCAGCAGGAATACCTTTTTCGATATTTTCCTTATAACGGCGTTCCGCACGTTCATCAACTGAAGCAATCAAGAAGATTTGAGTTCTGCATCAGGCAAAACTACAGTACCAATATCACGTCCATCCATGATAATAGCACCATCTTGAGCAATACGTTGTTGTTGCGCAACAAGTTCTTGGCGCACCTCAGGAATAGCTGCTACCCAAGAAACATTATTTGTGACTTGGTTATCACGAATGGGGTGTGTAATATCAACATCACCTACATAAACTTGCTGACTACCATCTGCAGCTTTTCCGAATGAAATCGGATGTTGAGATAGTTGCTCCAAAATTTCTGGTACATTTTCCTCAGTCAAACCATTCTGCAAGGCCAAATAAGTTGCAGATCGGTACATAGCACCTGTGTCAAGATAAGTATAGCCAAGATTTTTTGCAATAATCTTGGCTACTGTACTTTTTCCACTTGACGCAGGACCATCAATAGCAATTCTAATATCTTTCATGATGTTCCTTTGCTTTTAAAATTATTGAACGTTAACCACATCACCAGGGTTAGCATACCAGTAACCACTTGTCATGTGATCAGGGTTAAGACGTTCCAACTCATCTACAGAGATACCTGCACGTGCAGCGATAGAACCAGCACCTTCACCAGATTGAACAACAATTGATGAACCATCTGCTGCTGCCGTAGCGCTTGATGATGCTGTCTCAGCTGACTCAGTTGCATCTTCTTTTTCTACATGTTTAGAAGAGCTTGATGCTTTAGTTGAAGATGATTTCTCTTTTGAAGATTTTTCTGCAGTAGATTTCTCACTTTCCTCATCTTTGTTTGAGTCTTTCTTGCTAGATGAAGATTTAACAACTTTGCTAGTTGAAGATGAGTAGAATCCAGATGATTCCTTAGATTCCGCAGTTTTGTTTCCACCAACATTTGAAGTATAGAAAACAAAGAACAAAATACATACAACAATAACAAAGAATAATCCAAGCAAGACTGTCAAGAATGATGAATTAATGAATCCGCCACCTTTTTCGCGTTTTTCATCTGAAGGAGTGACATCCTCTTCTTCTTCATAATCCTCAAACTCATCTTCATCATCTAGAAAATCAGCGTCAACTACTTCTTCCAACTCTTCGTCAGAAACCTTATCTTCCCATGGTTTTTTACTCATGATATTCTCCTTGTAAAAACAATAAATCTATTTTAAAATAATACTATGAAAGTATCATTAATTCCAGAAAAATGTATCGCTTGTGGTTTGTGCCAAACCTACTCTCCCGTCTTTGATTATGATGACGAAGGTATTGTTAGGTTCAGAGACAGCGACCAACTCAATCAAATTATTAAAAATAGTCCTGAGACTTTGACCGCTGTCAAATCTTGTCCTACGAAAGCCCTTATTTGCTGCGAAGTTTAAGCTTTAGGGCTTTTTTTGATTCCTCATAAAAGGCAAAATAATCAAAGTTAGTCATATGATCCAATAGCTCTACCTCACCTTTGAAATCGGGATGCAATGCTAGAGCATCTAAGAAATATTTTTTAGGCCACTTCCTCATATAAAATTGACGTTTCTTGCCATTTTTAAAGATGAGACATAGACCAGTTTTGATAACTTCTACCTTTTCGATGTCACTAATCTTTACCTTGCGTGGTTTAAAAATGTTAAATGAAACAATTCGTAGAATTCCATGGTCTTCAATAATAAAGTATCTATGGAACCCTAAACCAAACAAGGCAACGAAAATAGTGAAGAGCATCAAAATATGTGAGGGCACCGAGTACAACTCGAACAGAAGGGCCGCCGCAATAAAGATTGGCGTGATGGCTAAAGACCAGTAAATAATCAGCCAAGATAATTCGGGTTGCCAATGGTAACGATACTTGCCGAAAATTTTAATCATCTCAGCACCTCCATTACTTCTAATTTTACCATAAAATCAGTATTTAGCAAGCTCAATTAAGGTTTACTGACAATTCCAAGAATAACATCTACGGCTTTTTCCATTGTCTGCAAGGAAACAAACTCATAACGACCATGCATATTTTCGCCACCAGCAAATAAGTTTGGAGTTGGAATGCCCATGAATGAAATTTTAGACCCGTCAGTTCCGCCACGAATAGGTTCAATAACCGGCGTAATATCCAATTCCTCCATAACACCCTTAGCCAACTCAACAGGCGTCATATCTTTTTCAATAACCTGACGCATGTTATAGTATTGATCTTTAAGTACTAAATCAACGCGTGTCAGACCATAAGCTTGATTCATTTGATCAGCAATCTCTTGGAAGGTTGCTTTACGATTTTCAAAGGATTCAGTTTCGAAGTCACGAATAATATAAGAAGATTTAGCTTCTTCAACAGTACCAGTCATAGTTTGAAGATGGTTGAAACCTTGATAGCCATCTGTCAACTCAGGGCGTTCTTCTGCTGGCAACTGATTATGAAAATCAATTGCTAACTGTAAGGCATTAACCATTTGATCTTTGCTGTTCCAGGGTGAACATTACGTCCGTGGAAAGTAAGTTCTGCTCCTGCAGCCGAGAAGGTTTCATACTGCAATTCACCCAAAGGTCCACCATCAACAGTATAGGCAAAATCAACATCAAAATCTTCAACGTCAAACTTGTCAGCACCAATTCCAATCTCTTCATCTGGACCAAAACCAACTCGAATCTCACAATGTTTGATTTCAGGGTGAGCCTTCAAATAAGCCAAAGCTGTCATAATCTCAGCAATACCAGACTTATCATCAGCCCCAAGAAGTGTGGTACCATCAGTTGTAATAAGTGTTTGACCAAGATAATTATTGAGATTAGGGAAATCGGTTGGGTCTAGGCTATAACCTGAACTTCCAAGAGGAATGACCCCTCCATCATAAGAGTCAATAACTTGTGGTGAAACTCCTTCTGCATTAAAATCAGCAGTATCCATATGAGAGATGAAACCAATCTTACGTGTTAATTGGTCATCATTCGCTGGAAGAGTTGCCACTAGGTAACCATTACTTTCCAAATAATGGATATTGGACAAACCCAGTTCTTCTAATTCTGGTTTTAGAACTTTCAAGGCAAAATCTACTTGACTTTGTGTTGTTGGCGTTCTTGTTGCATTTTCATCACTACGTGTATTGATCTTAACATAGCGTAAAAAACGCTCTAAGAGTAAATCGTAGGCCATAAGCACTCCTTTTGTTGTATTTATCTCAATTATAGCACAAAAACCCATCAAAATGATGGGTTAACCTTATAACTTAAACTTTAGATACTTTCGTAGTAAGACTTAACTCCAGCCACAATTGCATTAGCTAAAGTTTCCTGATAAGCAGAGGTATTCAAACGGGCTGCTTCTTGTGGATTTGACAAGAAACCTAGTTCAAGGAGAACCGCCGGCGCTGTCGTTTCACGTAAGACCGCAAAGGTTTGACGTTTCACGCCTTGATTCTGGGCTCCAGTCGCATTAATCAAGCTAGACTGGATAGCATTGGCCAAGGTGTCACTCATGCTCAATCGAGTTGGATTAGCATGGTAGGTTGCATTAATACGTGATGGGTATTCTGCGTAAGGTTGGTAATAATAAGTCTCAATACCCTGTGCTGCTGAACTTCCTGAAGCATTGATGTGGATACTTACGATGATATCAGATTCAGAAGCATTGGCTGCACGTGAACGGTCCGTCAAGTCGACATAGGTATCACTTGTGCGTGTGGTCACAACTTGATACCCTTCTGCTTCTAGTTTAGCTTTCACGCGGCTTTGGATAGCCAAAGTCAAGCTCTTTTCAGAGATACCAAAGTAAGAAGCACCTGGATCATAGCCACCATGACCAGCATCGAGATAGACAACCTTATTTAAAACATCGTAGTTCCCACTTGATGCTGAACCGATTTTCTTAGGTGCCACCACATCAGCTGAAGTTGCCCCAAAGCCGATATTCTTACCTGAAGCATCAACAATATAGCCATGAACGATGTACTTGCCTGAATTCCACTTGTGTTGGCTTGCTGAAATAGTCACCTTGTAAGAACCATCATCCTGTTTAGTGGCATTATGCCAAACAAGATCATCCTGACCATTTTGCTCAGACCAGACTGGGATAAGGACACCTGAAATACCACTTAGATTCGTCAGATTGGTGATAAGAACATCAAAGGTCCCACGATTTTTATCATTGTTAGCAATAGTTAAGGTTCCTTGAGTCTTAGTAATATCAAGTGTCACTTGTTTCCCACCTAGGCCAATGTATTTACCATCATTGTCAACCAAATAGACATGAGAATTATAAAGACCGCTATCACCCTTATGGTTGCTTGAACGAACGGTCACCTTATAGTCTCCATTAGCTTGCTTAGCTGCCTTGTACCAGATGATATCATCTTGGCCGTTCTTTTCTGACCAAGTAGGAACTAGTACTTCTTTGAAGCCACGTGGTGCAACCAAGTTTGAGATAACAACATCATAGCTACCAGTAGCATTGTTGAGACCAATGATGGCAAGGTCGGCTTTAGGATTTTGACTCTCTACTCCTTCATTTTCTAGGACGGAGTTGGTCGTATTGCTCACTGCATCCCATTCATAAAGTTTATAGGCTTCAATCAAAGAGATAAGTTTTCCAGCGTAACTTGGATCTGTCGCATATCCTGCATTCTTCAGTTCCTGAGCCGCAATGCGATAATCTGTTTCATTCACAACTTTTCGGTAATTGTTTTTTCGCCACTCGGTACTCGTGAAAAATTTTGCATGGTCTACTACGCTATCATTCCATGAGGTATATTTTCGAAAGCTGCATTGATCTTGATATAGTCACCATTAACATATTCCTGGGTAGGCACAGTCACGATTTCTCCATTCCAGTCTTCTGAATCTTTAATGCCAAAAAGATTATTGTTGGGAGCCTTAGCAAGTTCAGAGCTTCCCCAACCACTTTCTAGGATAGCTTGCGCTGCCGTAATAGAGGGAAGGACTCCTTCCTTGGCTCCATCCATAGCTCCTTGCTTAATGGCACTAAGAAAATGACTTTGATTTTGATTAATTTCGCTAAGATCATCTGCCTCTTGATAAGAGCTTGTGGTCACAGAACTATTGGTTAAGACAGCTATTTTTGAAGAATCTGCCAGACTTGATTGCTTCTCCTCTAATACCTTTTCACTTTGTAGATTCATTTGACTCGTTGAATTATCGTGTACTCCTACTTCAGAATAACTCGCCTCGTGATTCTCTGTACTTTCTTTCAAAGTTGAAGATGTGTCAGTTGGTGATAACATTTCATCTGCTTTCGCCGAGTGACCAGACATGCCTAAAAATAAGATTGCTAGCATAACACCGCACAGTCCATAAGCTTTGCTTTTCTTAAATCCAAAATGAAATCCTAATTGCATCTTAATTTCCTTTTCTACTTACAATTTCTGCTAATTCATTTTAAGACGATGAAACTATCAGCATCATAAAGTCTTAAAATAAACCTTCACCAATTTATTCGCAAAAAAAGCTAGAAACTTGTCAAAAGTTCCTAGCTTTTTTAGTAGTATTGAAATATTAATCGACATCAACGAAACCAAAACGTGATAGAGGATACAATCTGAAAGAGATAACACCCTTAATTTGGTCCTTTTCAATAAGACCAAACTTACGACTATCATCTGTATTACGACGGTTATCGTTCAGTACAAGATATTGACCCTTTTCAATCTTAGTTTGTTTATTATCTGTCAATGTTGCAATGGAAAAATCATCAGTGAAGAAGTTTCCAGGTGAAACTGTCGCCAAATAAGCTGATTTATCCTTGCTAATATAGGCTTCGTCAACTGACTTATCATTAACATAAAGGAAATCATCCATAGCTGTCACGCTCTTGCCTTCATCAGCAATAACACGACCAATATATTCCTTGCCATTAACTGTATAAAGAATAAAATCTTTTTTCTGAGGTTCAACATTTTTATTGAAAGTAACATAATCACCAGCATGAATATAGTCATTCGCCTGACCTTCAGTCACACGGTGTGTTGAAAAGACAAATGCTCTTAACAACAAAATCACTACAATGGCAAGAACTGCTATGATAATATTTCGAATTAAATCTCTCTTAACCATACTTACTCCTTATGGGTTCTAATAAAATCATAACATAAATAGAGAAATAAAAAAAGAGGGAGTGAACAAGCTCAATGAATCTCTCCCTCTCTTTAAACCAATGATTAAAGCCTTTCGCAGCTTAATAAGCCTCAAGAAATGTTTGCATATTGACATCATCTGGAACTAAGGCAAGGTATTTTTCTGCTGTTGCACGCGCCTGATCTCTGTAACCAAATTCCCTCAGGATATATGCATAATCATGGAGGAATTCAGGATTTTCAGATAAATCTGTAGCCAAATCTTGATAGATTTGAAAAGCTTCTTCTTCATCATCAAGTGCTTGGTAGGCCTTGGCAATGTTCCAACGAGCCAAAACAGAATCAACTTCGTAATCGGCTAAAGCTACCAGATCCTCGTAACGTTCTTCTTCTAAATAGAGAGTACTTAAACGTAGAACAATCTCATCTTGGTCCTCAGCGAGTGGTAAGGCTTGCTTCAGATAAGATTCAGCAGATTGAGTGTCATGCAACTCGTAGGATAACTGTGATGCTAACAAAAGTAATTGAACATCAAAAGCATTTTTTGAAATCCCTTGTTGTGCCATACGTAATGCTTCTTCAGTTTTATGTTCTGCATGTAAGGACAAGGCGTAAAAATACTCATAACCCTCGAAGTCAGCAGACATGGTTTCTATCTGCTTAAAGTAAAAATTAGCTTTTTGATACTCTTCTTGATCATAGAGCAAAGTGGCTAACTCAAAAGCAATGGTATCATCATATTCAATTTCAATAGCTTTTTCCAAAAATTCACGAGCAGCTTCAAACTTACCTAGACTGGCATAAGCCTTTCCAATGCGTTCATAAGTAGAAACGCCAGTCATCGCCAGGAGGTCACGATTATCTAATTTAGCATAGTATTGAATAGCTTGTTCAAAATTTCCAAGTTCAAATTCCATCTCAGCCAAACCAAAAATAATCAATGAGTCATCTGATAGTTGACTTGCCTCCAACAACTTATCACGTGCCACATCAGTTAAGCCCTCCATTTGATAGAGGTCTGCCTTTACAATTAAAGCAGACAAATAGTCGTCAGAGTCTTCAGGTATGGCATCCAAATAAAGAAAGGCCTCTTCAATATCACCATCTTCGGCTGCAATTTGTGCTAGATTGACATTAACCTCTGGAAAATCAAAACGAACTTTTTCGTAAATTTCCCGTGCCTGTGGTAAGAAACCAATAGACTCTAGATATTGGCCCAACTCAACAAGAACCTCTGCAGGGTCTTCTCGTAAAGCTTTTTTAAAATATTTGTCTGCGTGGTCTAAATCTTGGTTTCCAATAGAGGCAACCATTTTTTCACTATTTAACATCGTCTTTTTGTCCTTCATTTTCTAAATCATCTTGATAAAGATTACTTACAGAACGGTACCAATCAAAAATCTCTCTAACAACAACCTTGACAGAAGCATAGATTGGAATCCCTAATAGAACACCCCACACACCGTACAGAGATCCTGCTGTCAAGAGAATAAACATAATGGTGATAGGGTGAATGCTTAGTTTATTTCCCAAAACAAGCGGAGAAACAAAACGTCCTTCAATAGTTTGCTCGATGACAAAAATGATGAGGACCTTAATCAACATCGCAGGTCCTTGTACCAGTCCCATGATTACAACTGGTACCATAGCAAGAAAGCTTCCTAGATAAGGAACCATGTTTAGAAAACCTGCCATAATACCAAAAGTCATACCATATCGAAGACCTACAATCTTAAACATAATACAGAACATAATGGCGACGACAATAGCGACTGTAACCTGGCCTTGAACATACCCTTCGAGCTGACTATTAATATCTGAAAGCATACGAACAGTTGTTTCACGAAAGCGAGTTGGTAAGGCTGAGACAAAGCTATGTTTCATCTTTTGGCTATCTCTTAAAAGGTAGAAGAGAATGAAAGGTGCCAAAATGATAGCTACTGTCACCCTTGCTACTGTGCTCGCAAAAGTTCCAACCCACGTCAAAGCAGATGAAGAAAAGTTCTCAGCATAGTTGACCATTCTCGCTGAGAAATCACTAAGCATGGACTCTAGATCTCCGTGGAAGTTGGAAAGAATAGGAAGATTAATCCAACGTTCCGTCTCACTATTGGCACGTGCAATATATGATGGTGCATTTCTTATTAAGATCAAAATTTGATTTTGTAAGCTAGGAATAGCCGTCGAAATTCCCCAGACCAAGAGCAAACCAAGGATAGCGTAGATGACTAAGATAGACATGGTTCGGTTTAGTCCAGTTCTTTCTACAAGTAGTACCAAAGGTTTTATTAAGTAATAAAGGAGCATGGAAATAACCAGTGGCAACATAATAATGGTCATAAACTGAATGACGGGTGAAAAAATAGGACTAATCTTGGTGAAAATCAAAACCGTCAAACCAATCAAAAGTAAGATGAAAAAGGCTACGACAGCCTGATTATCCAATATCCACTTAAAAAACCATGTTTCTGAAAAATGTTCTGTTTTTTTACGCTTCATAGTTCCTCCCTATTTATCATAAAAGGTGACAGTCTTGTCTACTAAGTTTTGGTTACGATCATAGACAAATTTTGCAGAGAAGAAAGGTCTATCTTCAAGGATCCACTTGAAAATCTCGTAGTCACCTTCCCAAGTTGGTTTAGATAAGACCTCATCATATGGTACCCATTCAAGCGTTCCTTCACGAGACTCCTCATCTGAGATGAGTTCTCCTTCAAAACCAGTTACCTTAAAGACATAGGTATACCAATCATGACCGGGGGTAAATTCTGGAAAGGTAATCATCCCTTTAAATCCATCTCAGTCACTGTAAAATGGGTTTCCTCGAGAATTTCACGACGAGCACATTCGTCAGGCGTTTCTCCCGCTTCTAGTTTTCCCCCAACAGAAATCCACTTTCCTTCATGAACATCATTAGGCTTTTTATTACGATGTAGGAGCAAAAGCTCCTTTCCATTGTCAATATAACAAATGGTAGCTAACTTTGTCATAATGCATCTCTTTTCCAATGTTTTTTAAATATTATACCAAATATGGGATTGGATTTGGGCTTTGAGCAAACGATTTTGAGATATAGTTGAAAATCTGCTTTTCTGAATCTCCGGACAAAACAAAAAGAGAACCAAATTGGTTCTCCTTTAATCTCTTTAGTATTTCAAATAACGGCGCATTGCCATACGTGACCCAATCGAACCGATAATGATACCGACTGCAAAGAGGGTTCCGATAACCGCATAGACAAACCACTCTGGATCATACATCGAAATACCACCTTTGACAAAATCAGGGTTCAAAGATGAGTAAACCATGTGATACAAAAGATAAATGAGGCCTGAAGGAATGATAGCACCAAGTGCACCAATCCAAGCGCCTTCCATCAAGTAGGGACGACGAATATATGAATTCTTGGCACCTACCAAACGCATGATTTGAATTTCAGTCGCACGTGACATAATGGTAATACGGATGGTATTTGAAATCAATAGGACAGCCACAATGGTTAAAAGAGCTGTGGCAATGATTCCCCAAAATTGAACACGTTTCATAGTAGACATCAGAATTTCGGTATCTGACCCACCAAAGTTAGCATTATCAACGCCCTGAATGGCTTTAGCTTCCTTAGCAACTCGACTGACATCATCTGGTGATTTCGTTTGAACGATGTAAACATCAGATAGTGGGTTAGCATCCCCAGTTGCTGTCTCGAAACTTGACCCCATTGTTTCAATGAGTTGTTTCTTTTGTTCTTCTTTGCTAGAGAAAGTAACCTTATCTACACCTTTGATTTTAGTCAAAGCATCATAAATCTTATGGTAGTCTTTATTAGCAACAATCTGTCCAGAAAGTTCCTTGACTGTTTTCGAGGCATCTGATGAATCTGGATCCAAGTAGACATTGACCTGAATATTCTTTTCAATATCTGAAGCCAATTTCTGTGTATTTAAGATAACAGAGCCAAAGACACCTAAAAGTGAAAGAACAATCATTACCGAAAATACTGCCGTAAGTGTCGACAACAAATTACGTTTGAGATTCTTAATCGATTCTCCTAAATGGCGGAAAGCGTCTAATCATGGTAACCGTACTCTCCTTCCTCTTCATCACGAACAATACGTCCTTCTTCAATCGCTACGACACGATGACGAAGGTTATTAACGATAGTTGAGTTATGGGTTGCCATTATAATGGTAGTCCCTTGCAAGTTAATACGTTCAAGAACCTGCATAATTTCCCAAGAAATCTCTGGGTCCAAGTTCCCTGTTGGTTCATCCGCAATCAACACTTTTGGATTATTTACAATAGCACGCGCAATAGCCACACGCTGTTGCTCACCACCAGACAACTGATTTGGGAACGAACGCATCTTGTGTTTAAGACCAACCAACTCGAGTACTTCTGCCACTCGTTTCTTGATATGACGAGGTTTCTCACCAATAACTTCCATGGCATAAGCAACATTTTCAAAAGCTGTTTTCTTTGGAAGGAGTTTATAATCCTGGAAAACAACTCCAATGGAACGTCTCAAGAGTGGAACATCTTTCTTACGAAGTCGGGTTAAATCAAACTCTCCAACCTTCATAGAACCACTCGTTAATTTTTCTTCTTGGTAGAACAAGCGAATTAAACTTGATTTACCAGCACCAGAAGGGCCGACTAAGTAAACAAACTCCCCAGAGTTAACAGACAAATCAATGTGTCTAAGGGCTGTTGTTGACTTATCATACTTCTTAGTAACATCTTTTAATTCAATAAGAGCCATAATGTCAGTATTCAACTACTAAAGTAGCTGAACGCCTTCCTTTCATTGAGATAGAGTATCTTAATACTTAAAATAAGTATGTTATTACTATTCTTCCATGCGCCACTTGAGGTAGGCATCGATGAAGCCTTCAATATCCCCATCCATTACCTTATCAACCTGGGCAACTTCATAGCCTGTACGGTGATCTTTAACCATGGTATATGGCGTGAAAACATATGAGCGAATTTGGCTTCCCCAAGTGATTTCTTTCTTATCACCTTTCAAAGCATTCACTTCTTCTGCTTTCTTTTCTTGCTCCATTTGATAGAGTTTAGCTTGAAGCATCTTCATCGCACGGTCACGGTTCCCATATTGTGTACGGTCAACCGTTGAAGCAACAACAATACCAGTTGGAATATGGGTCAAACGCACACCAGTTGAAACCTTGTTGACGTTCTGACCACCAGCACCACCTGAACGGAATGTATCCATCTTGATATCATCATCACGAATCTCAACTTCAATGGTATCATCTAATTCAGGCATAACTTCCACAGATGTGAATGAGGTATGACGACGTTTGGCAGAGTCAAATGGTGAAATACGAACCAAACGGTGGACACCCATTTCTGACTTGAGAAAACCATAAGCATTAGGTCCTTCAAAAGCAAGGGTTACAGATTTGATTCCAGCCTCATCACCCGCCTGATAATCCAAAGTTTCGACCTTGAAACCTTTGGCATTTCCATAACGTTGGTACATACGGAGCAACATATCAGCCCAGTCTTGAGCTTCTGTCCCACCAGAGCCTGGGTGAATTTCCCAAGATGGCATTGTTATGGTCATATGGTTCAGACAAGAGCAATGTCATCTCGTAACTTGTCATAATCTTATCAAGTTTTTCGAGTGTTTCTTCAAGCTCTTCTTGAACACTATCATCTTCTTCCAACATTTCTAAATAAAGCTCTGTTTCATCAGAGAGTTCTTGCATATTGTTGAAAGTTTCGTATTTCATTTTGAGCTCATTTAACTCTTGTGAAGTCTTTTGAGCTGCAATATTATCATTCCAAAAATCTGGCTCAGTCATTCGGTTTTCGAGGAGCGCAATGTCCTCTTCCAAACGATCTAAGTCAAAGAGACCTCCCGAAGCTCACGAGCTTCTCTTGATTTTCAGAGATTTTTTGGCGAATTTCTGCCACTTCCATGGATAGGTTTCCTCCATTTATAGTATTATGCTTAATTCTAGCATAAATCACTTAAATTTGCCATTTTACACACACAAGCTCCCACTCTGCTTGGGATTCTTCATCCTTAGGTGACAGTTCCCTCATGTAATCTAACATAGCCTCATCGGGTTTCTTAACAATCTCACCCAAAGCCCAAATGGCAGTCGCCGTATGGATGGGATTATTATTCTTATCAATTATTTCCATCAGTTTGACAATAGCATTGCGATCATGTAGGTTAGCCAAGGCAATAATAGCATTACGTTGAAGAATATTCTTCCCGCGCCATGAACCGGCAATCATCCCAAATTTCTCCTTGAAGGATTTGTTGGTCAGCTCAAGAAAAGGAAGTAATTCGGGCATGGCAAGCTCAGGATCAATGTCCGAAGCCAGTGGATTATCGATACCTCTGTTATATGGACAGGAAATCTGACAAATGTCACAACCATAGATAACAGTCTTGATCTTCTTTCGAAACTCCATATCCATCATGCCTTTATCCTGTGTTTGAAAGGATAGGCAACGACGGGCATTCATAGTCCCATCGCCGATGAGACAAGATGTCGGACAGGCATCCAGACAACGACGACAATCCCCACATCCATAGTCTACTTCATGATCAGGTTCTATCTCTAGATTAGTAATAAGCTCGCCGAGATACATGTAGGAGCCGTATTCTTTTGAAATCACTAGTCCATTCTTTCCGATAAAGCCAATACCAGCTCGCTTGGCAACTGCTGTATCGACCAAGGCTCCAGTATCCACCATACCTTTATATTCGAAGTTTTCCGTCAGTTTTTCAATACCTTCTGCCAGGCGTTTTAGTTTGTCCTGCAAAACATAGTGATAATCTAGCCCCCACGAATTTGGAGTGATTTTGCCCCGCTTAAATTCTGTTTTTTGGGGCTGTTGCGGCAACTTATGCGGATAAGCTACTGCAATGGAAATGATGGTTTTAGCTGATTCTAAGGTCAACTTAGGATAAATACGCTCTTCAATATTTTTATGTTCAAACCCTGTTGTTCGCCCTTCTTCGACACCAAGTCGAAGGGATTTCTCCAGATAGGCAAAATCATCAGCGGTTGTAAAACCAATTTTTGAGATGCCAATTTCCTTGGCCATCTTTGTATTTCTAACTTGATATCCATATTCTTATCATAATGAAAATGTAGTCCCAGAGCAAGTATTTTCCATCATCTTCGTTTAAAGACAAGCCTTTCCCTTTTTGTTACAATATTTTTATGACAAGACTTGCAGTAATGAGTGATTTACATATTGATTTGAATCACTTTGAAACATATGAAATCGATACGCTTATAAAATGCCTTAAAGATCAAAAGGTCAGTCATCTCCATATCGCTGGTGATATATCCAACCATTTTTCTATCGATACGAAACCTTTCCTACGAAAACTGTCTAAGGAGGTCAAGGTCACCTATAATTTAGGTAACCACGATATGCTTGATTTGGAGGATGACCTTATTGATAATCTTGATTTTCAGGTGATTGATTTAGGAAGTAAGACCTTATTGGCTTTTCATGGGTGGTATGATTATTCCTATTCTGATGAAAAACTGGATAAGATTCTTAAACGTAAGAAGCAACTCTGGTTCGACCGACGACTCAAACGATTGGGTACTGATCCCGAAATCTGTCAGACGAGTCTTAAGAGGCTAGATATTATCTTAAGTGAATTAGACACTAATAACCTTATAGTTGCCATGCATTTTGTTCCTCATAGTCGTTTCACCATGACACATGAACGTTTTGCACCATTTAACGCTTATTTAGGTTCTGAAGAATTCCATCAGATTTTCGTCAAACACGCTGTCAAAGATGTTGTTTTTGGTCACGCCCATCGTAGTTATGAGACGGTAACAATTGAAGGTGTAACCTATCACTCACGTCCCCTTGGCTACCGAAGAGAATGGGATTTAACCATCGACTTTGTTTCCAAACACCCTGAACTCAATCCTACTGGTACATGGAACCTCTCCAAACGTTACAATCTTGTCAAAAAACGTCCGGAGTTTTTAGAGTATGAAAAAAAGGAACTGGCAAATGAGTTCCTTTCATCCATGACATTATTTGATTTGTAGAACGACTCTTAGTGAGTCGTTTTTTATTCGGTGAAAAAGCCTTGTTTTTGGAGATCCTTCAAGGTATTGGCACGATTTGCAACGGATTTATCCATGGTCTTAGCAATCTGAGTCGTAAATTCATCAACTCTGTTATTGAGATCTCGAAGGTCATAATATTCATGAACTTCAGCATCGTAGTCTTTTAGTTCTTCCAGAGGATTTTCCAAATCCTGATAATAATTTTCCATATGGATGACGTGACGTGGCAAACGGGGTTTAAGCTGCGGTTCTTGGTCTGGCCAACCAACTGCAAGGCCTACTGCTGGATAGACATACTTTGGAAGTTTGAGAAGCTCCGAAAGCTTGGCATTATCATTCAAGATACTCCCCAAGTAAACTGTTCCCATACCTAAACTCTCAGCAGCTACTACCACATTTTGAGCAGCAATCATTGCATCCGAAAAGGCTGAGATAAAGCGTTCGGGACTACCTTGCACAAAGGCATCAGCACCCTTTGCCTCTGCAATCAAAGTATTACGTCTTTGGTCTACAACAAATACAAAAAGATGCCCAGCATTTGGAATATAAGGCTGATTCGCAATTTCAGCAATTTCTTCCTTCAATTTTTGATCAGTAATACTGATAATCGAATAGGATTGCCTAAAATTACTAGTTGCCGTATGTCTGGCAACATCAACCAGAAGGTCAACTTCTTCCTGTGTCAAAGCTAGAGGTTTAAATTGACGGATGCTGCGGTGATTGAGTTGTGTCTTAATGGTCTCGTTCATGGCCTTCTCCTTAACTTGTGATCATTTCTCTTCAATTATAAACAAGACTCCTCCTGAATTCAAGATGTGATAAGAAAAAGCCAGAGACCATTATCTCTGACTTTATGTCTTAAATAGCGTTTTTATCCTTACCAAGGGCACGTTGAATAGCTTTGACTAATTCAACCAATACCACAATCAAGAAGGAACCTACAATAACCGCAAGCCATTGTGTCAGACTCAGGTGTGACACATGGAAAAGGTTATTAAATCCAGGAACTACGATAGTTGCCATCAAAAGAACGAAGGCCACTGGAATTGCCCAGTTGAAAGTTTTATTTCTAAAGAGACCAACTTTAAAGACTGATTGATAAACAGATTTAACGTTAAAGGCATGGAGCAACTGGATTAGTCCAAGTGTTGCAAAGGCCATTGTAAGGGCATCTGCGTGAATTTCTGATTGCGTATGATGCTCTGGGAAGACAAGGCCCCAACCATATACCGCAAGAACAAGGATAGTTTGGAAGACACCTTGATACATAATCGCTCCGAAGACACCACCATCAAAGAAGTTTGATTGGCGACCACGAGGTTTGTGAGTCATAATACCTGGTTCAGCCGGCTCAACCCCAAGTGCGATAGCTGGAAGGGTATCAGTGACTAGGTTAATCCAGAGAAGGTGTACTGGTTGAAGCACATCCCAACCAAACAGTGTGGCAAAGAAGATAATGAAGACTTCGGCCATGTTGGCTGACAAGAGGTATTGGATTGATTTTTGAATATTTGAGAAGACCTTACGTCCCTCTTCTACGGCAACGATAATTGTCGCAAAGTTATCATCGGCAAGAACCATATCTGAAGCTCCCTAGAAACCTCTGTACCTGTGATTCCCATACCGATACCGATATCAGCTGTCTTAAGTGAAGGCGCATCATTAACCCCATCACCTGTCATAGCAACAACCTTGCCATCATTTTGCCAAGCCTTAACGATACGAACCTTGTGTTCAGGAGACACACGCGCATAGACAGAGTACTGTTTGAAGACTTTTTGGAATTCTTCATCAGAAAGCTCATTAAGCTCAGCTCCAGTAAAGACATGATCTTCCGTATCATTTGGATCAATGATACCAAGACGCTTAGCGATTGCTTCTGCTGTATCTTGGTGGTCACCAGTAATCATGATTGGACGAATCCCCGCTTCTTTAGCGACACGGACAGCCTCTGCTGCTTCTGGACGTTCTGGGTCAATCATACCTACCAAACCTGAGAAAATCAAATCAGACTCAACAACTGCAGATTCCAAGGTAGGAATGTCATTCGTTGTCTTATAAGCCATCATCAAGACACGAAGGGCTTGTTTTGCCAAGTCCTTATTAGTTGCAAAGATAGCTTGTTTATCTTCATCTGTGATAGGACGGACCTCACCATTGATTTCAATACGAGTCACACGTTTGAGCAATTGGTCAGGCGCACCTTTAACGGCTACAAAGTATGTACCATCCGCTTCTTTGTGGATAGTAGACATGAGCTTACGGTCAGAGTCAAATGGCAATTCTGCCACACGAGGCTCCGATTTCAAGACGTCACGCACATCAAAATTGTGGTCCAAACCAAATTGAACAAGGGCTGTTTCCGTTGGGTCCCCGATTAGTTTACCGTCTGGGTCTACCTTAGTATCATTGGCAAAGTTCATAATACGAAGGGTCGTATTGTCAGCACCAAGCTCCGTAGAAGCGTTTTGCAATTGACCGTTAGTATAGACCTTTTCAACAGTCATTTGGTTCATGGTTAAGGTACCAGTCTTATCAGATGCGATAATTTCAGTTGAACCGAGGGTTTCAACTGCTGGCAATTTACGAACAATCGAATTACGTTTAGCAAGGGTCGTTGTCCCAAGTGACAGGAGAATGGTTACAATGGCAGGCAAACCTTCAGGAATGGCTGCAACGGCAAGCGCAACGGCAACCATCAAGCCTTCAAGGGGCTGTTCGCCACGAATGAAGACACTAACCAAGAATGTCACCAAAGCAATAGCGACAATAAGATAAGTCAAGGTCTTAGACAATTGCTCCAAGCTTTGTTTCAATGGCGTTTGTGATTCGTCCGCATTAGCCAGCATATCGGCAATCTTACCGACCTCAGTATACATACCAGTATTGGTTACAACTCCAGTACCACGACCATAAGTAACGTTAGAGTTTTGGTAACCCATATTCACACGGTCACCGATACCCGCCTCTGCTTCAACTGTCTCGGTAACGTCCTTTTCAACTGGAACGGATTCACCGGTAAGGGCTGCTTCTTCAATCTTAAGTGAGGCAGCTTCGAGCAAGCGCATATCCGCAGGAACAACATCACCTGCTTCAAGCAAGACGATATCTCCAGGAACCAATTCGCGTGAATCAATTTCAACGACATGGCCATCACGGCGCACACGAGCCATAGGGCTAGACATGTTTTTGAGGGCTTCAATAGCCGCTTCTGCTTGTCCTTCTTGATAAACACCAAAGGCTGCATTCAAAACAACAACGGCTAAAATAATGCAGGCATCCGTCAAACCATGCATACCTTCTGTAATAACAGAAAGGGCGGCAGCGACAAGCAAGATGATAATCATCAAATCTTTAAACTGATCGATGAATTTTGACAAGAGGCTACGTTTTTCACCTTCATCCAACTCGTTATAGCCATAGGCATCTAAACGTTCCTTGGCTTGTGCAGTAGACAAACCATCAACAGAAGTGTCCAAGTTTTTTAGGACTTCTTCCTCTCCTTGTGTGTAAAACAAGGTTTTACTTTGTTCTTTAGACAAAATAATCTCCTCCTTCTATATAGGGAAAAATGGCTAACAAGACTCTTTTTATATAAAAAATCATACAAAAAGAGACTTGTTTAATAAAAAACAAGTCTCGCTGTTTAAGAATATGCCGGAAATATAAAATTTCGTAATGACGACATAATCGCAACTGTTAATCAAATCTCATGATTACAGTCACCTGCTACTCCCTTATTTGTACTAAACATTTTATCATAAATTATTCTTTATTCAAGCAAAATGATTCTATTTTTTTAAAAAATTAAAACCAAGAAACTTCTAATTCATAATCAGCAAACATCTTCTGTTTCTGGATGTTTCAATTGATAATGAATATCAACTGTCTGTCCATTAGAGTCATGGGCAAATAAACTAGTGTCTGTCAGAAAATGCTGGGTACCAAGCGGTGTCGGAATGTGGACCAAGGCAGGTACTTTAGCAGAAAAACGCATAATGGATTTAGGATTAGAAAAGCGTGTCATCACTAGCTCATCCTGATTCAACTTAATAACCACTTTTTCTTTCTCGGAATTATGATGAACAAGATAGGTATAATCCCCTTTTTCCATAACCTCACAAGTGTGGATTTCTTCGATAATTTCCGTTTGATCGCCTACTTTAATTTTGTTTTTGATTTTAATTTCCATTGATTACTCCTTTCTGTTCTATAACTACTTTTTACTTAAGACGATAGCAACTCTAACCTCAAAGAGAGTTTCAACATTGCGTTTACCCTTTCTGCTTCAAGTAAACCACCTGGGTTTGTTTGACAAAGCCAATCTTTTCATACAAGCGTTTGGCACCTACATTGCTATCTTCCACTGCAATTTGGAAGGACTTGTCATTTTGCGCAATGAGTTGATTGACGACTGATTTTGCCAGATAGCTTCCATAGCCTAGGCCACGATAGGCTTCTGCTACGGCAAGTCCATAAAGGTAGTTGCTATTCCCAGATAAATCGACCGTACAAACTCCAATCACTTGACCTTCTTTGAGGAGGATGTAAAGTAGGCCATCAGAGTCCTTCAATGCCTCTGTAATGTATCTGCGACTTACTTCGAGTGTTTGCTCTGCATCAGAAAAGGCTTGGTGGTGGAGATGGGCAATTGCATCTAGGTAAGAAGGTTCAGCTAAGAGCACCTTGACATCTGAACAGGAATCCAGAGCATATGGTGTTCTGTCTCTCCCTAGCCAGGTTTCCGTCTCTTCATCTTCAACCAAATCCCAATGACTTGCCAAATCAGGATGATGATCGAGAAAAACACGCTCCGTCTGAAAGGTCACTGAGCGAATAGGGTAAGATGCCATTTCTTTTTCAAAGCTTCTATACATCGCATGCGCAATACCCTCGCGACGATGACTAGGGTCCACTAGGATGCTCACTTCAATGTCTTCATCATCCGCATAAACCGTTAATAAGCCAAGCAACTCTCCCTCTTGACAATAGAGGAAAAAGGCCGGCATATTGGAATCAAAATTAAGCATATTGGAGAGATAAGGTTCTCGAAAGGTTTGATCATGGGCTTGGCAGCTAGCAATCAATGCTTTTGCTGCCTTCCGTTCTTGCTCCGTCAATTGGTTGGTTACTCGAATCACTTTATCTCTCCTTTATTTGTCTGACCTTATTTTACCAATTAAAAAGCATTTGGGCAATTCTTACCTAATCTACTTCTTCAAAGAGATAATAACACTTTTCTCAGGAAGAACTATGACAAAGCGCCTAAATTTTAGTAAAATAGAAGGGAAACTAACTAAACGAAACAGGTAATTATTATGTCTATTAAACTTATTGCTGTTGATATTGATGGAACGCTTTTAAATAGCCAACGTCAAGTTACACCGGAAGTCTTTCAAGCGATTCAAGATGCTAAAGCTGCTGGTGTAAAGGTTGTTATTGCGACTGGTCGCCCTATTCCCGGAGTACTTCCACTTCTTGAAGAGCTTAACCTCAACCAAGACGGAGATTATGTTATCACCTTCAATGGTGGTCTTGTCCAAGAAACTTCTACTGGTAATGAATTGATTCGTGAGACACTCTCATACGAAGACTACCTTGACATTGAGGTTTTGGCTAACAAACTTGGTGTTCATTCTCACGCCATTACTAAAGATGGTATCTACACAAGTAATCGCAACATTGGACGCTATACAGTTCATGAGTCTACACTTGTCCATATGCCGATTTATTATCGTACACCTGAGGAGGTAGCTGACAAGGAATTCGTTAAGGCCATGTATATCGATGAACCTGAAATTCTTGATGCAGCTATTGCTAAACTTCCACAGGAATTTTATGACCGCTTTACCATTGTAAAATCAACACCATTTTACCTAGAAATTCTCAAGAAAACAGCCAACAAAGGGATTGCTGTTACCCATCTTGCTGAGAAACTCGGTCTTTCTAAAGAAGAAACTATGGCTATCGGTGATGAAGAAAATGACCGTGCTATGCTTGAAGTCGTTGGCTCTCCTGTTGTTATGGAAAATGGTAATCCAGAATTGAAGAAAATTGCGAAACACATCACAAATCAAATGATGAATCTGGTGTCGCTTACGCTATTAGAAAGTGGGTTCTAGAATAATATGTATACCTATAAAACTGGACTCAGTACTTCTGAGCATGACCGCTTTGTTATAGATAGTCCTCAAACGAATTTATTACAGAGTAGTTCATGGGCTAAAATCAAGGATAGTTGGGGAAATGACCGCCTAGGTTTCTATCAAGATGGTAATCTCGTTGCTGTCGCTAGTGTCCTTATTCAGCCACTTCCTCTTGGCTTTTCGATGATTTATATCCCTCGTGGACCTATTATGGACTATCAAGATAAAGAGTTGCTCGCCTTTGTTATGGCTTCGCTTAAAAAATATGCCAAAACAAAGCGTGCCCTCTTTGTGAAATTTGATCCTAGCCTCTTTGTGACTAAAAACTTGATTTCACAAGAAGCTGAAATCCGTAAAGAGACTATGGCAATTGCCAAAGACATCCAAGCTCTTGGTATTGAATGGACAGGCCTCACTGAAGATATGGCTGAAAATATCCAACCTCGTTTCCAGGCTAATATCCATAAGGAAGATTTCACTGAGGAACAACTCTCTAAGAGTACCAAGCAGGCTGTTCGTACTGCTCGAAACAAGGGGATTTCAGTCCAATTTGGTGGCACTGAGCTTCTTGAACAATTCGCATCTTTGATGAAGAAGACAGAGGCCCGTAAGAACATCCACCTTCGTGGCATTGATTATTATGAAAAGTTGTTGACTACCTACCCAGAATCTTCTTACATTACACTCTCAACTCTTGATTTACCAGCCCGTCTCAAAGACCTCAACAAACAACTCGAAAAGAACATTGCTGATGCAGCCAAGTTCACTGAAAAAACTAAACCAGGAAAAATCGAGAATAATAAGCAAGAGCACAAAAGACTTAAAGAAGAGATTGACTTTCTTCAAGAAAAAGTTGATGCTGGGAATAAGACGGTCCCACTCTCTGGTACACTCGTTCTTGAATTTGGAAAGACGTCTGAGAATATCTATGCAGGAATGGATGAAGACTACCGTCGTTATCAACCAGCTATCCTGACATGGTATGAAACAGCTAATCACGCTTTCGAGCGTGGTGCTGAGTGGCAAAACATGGGAGGAATAGAAAATTCACTAGATGGTGGCTTGTATAATTTCAAGTCCAAATTTAACCCACGTATTGAACAATTCATTGGAGAATTCAACCTTCCAGTTAGCCCTCTTTACGGACCAGCCAATTTTGCCTATAAACTCCGTAAGAAATTACGTAGCAAACATTAATAATATATAAAATGAGACTCCATCTTGGAAGTCTCATTTTTTGATGATAGCTTAGTCTTTATCAGGAATAACCTTAAAGAGATAATAAGTGATGAAGACCGTCAGGCAAAAGAGTCCGATTTTCACCCAAAGGATAGGTGCAAAAAAGATTGAAATCCCCATCAAAACATAGATTTGGATGATAATCTTTTTCTTTCGTTCTTTGGCAATTGATTTGGTTTCTCGAAAATCAGCTACATATCTTTGATATAACTTAGTATGGTATAACCATTTCTCAAAACGTTTGGAACTTCTAGCAAAGCAAGCAATGGCTAAAAGTAGAAAAGGTGTTGTGGGTAAGATAGGAAGAGGAATCCCAAGAATTCCCAAACCGAGCGAGACAAAGCCTAACGAGAGATAAATTACTTTCATAAATACATTCCTTTTAAAAAGCTGCACTAAACGTATTAGTGCAGCTCTTCTGCTATTTTTAAATATCTGTCAGTGGAGTCGCTGTGTCTGGTGAGGTATCATAAACTTTAAAGTCAGTTCCAACACCAAAGTCAGCACGTGCCAACTGATTTTCCATCGTCATGTGGGCCAACTCCTTGATATTATTTTCTTTGGAAAGGTGACCCAAGTAGATTTTTTTAGTTTTATTACCAATGGTACGAATCATAGCATCCGCTCCATCTTCATTACACAAGTGACCTTGATCAGAGAGGATACGTTGCTTGGTTGACCAAGGATATGAACCTGCTCTAAGGATTTCAACATCATGATTGGACTCAATCAGATAGCCATCGGCATTTTCAATAATACTGCCATACGATCAGAAACATAACCCGTATCCGTCAACATGACAAAACTCTTTCCATCTTTCATAAAGCGATAGAACTGTGGATCAATAGCATCGTGACTAACTCCAAAAGACTCAATATCAATGTCTCCAAAGGTCAGAAGCTTATCACGAGAAAAAACATGTTTCTGGGTATTATCAATCTTGCCAAGCATATTTTTACTATCCATAATCTGCCAGGTTTTCTCGTTGGCGTAGATATCCATGCCATATTTACGAGCTAAAACGCCTACACCATGGATGTGATCCTTGTGTTCATGCGTAACTAAGATAGCATCCAAATCGCTCGGATCACGATCAATCTCAGCTAGCAAACTTGTGATTTTCTTACCAGACAAACCAGCATCTACAAGAATCTTCTTCTCTGGAGTTTCCAAATAAAAGGAATTACCAGTTGACCCTGAAGCCAAAATACTATATTTAACCCTAAATCTGAGGTCATTTCTACTACATCTCCCATTCATCAACCATCATGGCATCCTTGTCATATGGAAGCACAATTGTAAAAGTTGAACCCTTACCATACTCACTCTTAGCCCAAATAAAGCCCTTATGTTGTTTAATAATTTCTTTTGCAATAGACAAGCCTAGACCAGTTCCACCTTGGGCACGACTTCTGGCCTTATCAACACGGTAAAAACGGTCGAAAATCAACGGCAAATCTTTCTTAGGAATACCCAAACCTTGGTCAGAAATAGAAACAATCAACTGTGAATCAGTTGTCTTCATAGACACTGTAATCTTACCACCATCAGGCGAATACTTGATAGCATTATTAAGAATATTATCCACAACCTGGGTCATCTTATCTGTATCAATCTCCACCCAAATTGAGTTTACCGGATAATCGCGAATGATTTCGTAAGTTTTACCTGTATTGGTTTCTTGACTTTTAATCTGATCAAAACGATTCAAGATATAGGTCATGAAGGCCGTGAAATTGGTCATCTCAACGTCAAGTTGGGTACTCTTATTGTCAATACGTGATAGTGCCAAGAGGTCAGAAATCATTCGCATCATACGATTGGTCTCATCCAAAGAAACTTTGATAAAGTTAGGAGCAATCTCTTCGTCGAGAGCACCATCATCAAGTGCCTCCAGATAGGATTTTACAGAAGTCAAAGGTGTACGCAACTCATGACTAACGTTTGAGACGAAGAGTCGACGTTCACGCTCTTCTTTTTCTTGCTCAGTGGCATCGTGAAGAACGGCAACCAGACCTGAGATAAACCTGATTCTTTACGAATAAGGGCAAAATTAACACGTAAGGTCACAAACTCATCGTTGGCATCTCGACGTGACAAATGAATTTCAGGAGTCTTAGAGAGCAATTCACTATAAGTATAGGGATTTTCGCCATCTAATAAATCTAAAATGGACATCTGTGTCGCTGTTTCATAATCTAGATTCAACAAACGCTGAGCTGTGCTATTAATCATGGTAATTTGACCACGACGATTTGTCGCAATAACCCCATCACTCATGTAAGAAAGGACTGATGATAAGCGGTTTTTTTCCTGGGCTAGATTTTCATGCGTCAAACGAAAGACATCCGATAAATCATTCAAGCTGTCAGCTAGCTCTAAAAGCTCTGGATCACCCTTTAAGCGTAACTCCTCGTTATAGTTACCTGCCATTAAGGACTTGACCCTCTTGGTCAACTTTCGAATATTTTTGACTCGTCGATAATCACGATAAGCCAGAAAAATAAAGTAGAAAGCCACAAAGAGGAGCGTAAAGAGTAAGGCTAGTTCAAAGCTTGTGATGTTTAAGCCAATACTAGTCATAATTCTTCATATAATAACCAACACCACGACGCGTCAAAATATATTCAGGACGACTAGGTGTATCTTCAATTTTTTCACGGAGACGACGAATGGTTACGTCAACCGTACGAACATCACCAAAATAGTCATAACCCCAAACAGTTTCAAGTAAATGCTCACGCGTCATCACTTGTCCCATGTGAGTTGCCAGATGGAAAAGCAACTCAAATTCACGGTGTGTGAGCTCGACTTCATTTCCACGTTTTTAGCAACAAACGCATCTGGAACAATAATCAACTCACCAATTGAAATCTCCTGCTTACCAGAGTTAGAGCTTTCTTCTGCTGCTGTTTCAATAGTCTCTGTACGACGCAAGTGAGCTTTGATACGTGCCAACAATTCACGATTAGAAAATGGTTTCGTCACATAGTCGTCCGCCCCAATTTCTAGCCCGATAACCTTATCAAACTCGCTATCCTTAGCGGAAAGCATGATAATCGGTGTGTGACTTGTCTTTCGAATTTCCTTAGCAACTTCTAAACCATCTAGTTCAGGCAACATCAAGTCCAGGATGACCAAGTCTGGCTTTTCAGCTTCAAACTGCTCCAAAGCTTCACGACCATCAAAGGCTGTAACCACTTCATAACCTTCTTTAGTTAGATTAAACTTGATGATATCCGAAATCGGTCTTTCATCATCAACAACTAGAATTTTTTTCATATAAACACCTCATCGGTTTTCTTAAGTCATTCAATTTGTAAAGTAGAAAACTTTACGTATCAAACATATTATACCAAAAAATAGATTAAGGACCAAGTTTCTACTATAGATATTGAGCTGATATACAAGCTTTCCTTCTTTTTTGAGATACCTTTGCAATGTGTAATCGGTGAAAAGACGAACATTATGATTGAATTTTCAAACATTTTTGACATTTTCCTATATCTATAGTAAAATACACTCTTGTTGTTACATATATTAATGTAAAATTTTAGGAGGCTCTTATGGCACTTATTGAATTTAAAAATGTCAATAAATATTACGGAGATTATCATGCACTTCGTGACATCAATCTAGAAATTGAAAAAGGACAAGTTGTGGTTCTCTTGGGACCTTCTGGGTCTGGGAAATCTACCCTTATCCGTACAATCAATGCCTTGGAATCCATCGATAACGGTACGCTTATCGTTAACGGACATAATGTGACGGAAGCTTCTGCCAAAGATTTGGTAGAATTGCGTAAGGAAGCGGGGATGGTATTCCAACACTTTAACCTCTACCCGCATAAAACCGTTCTTGAAAATGTAACCTTGGCACCTATCAAGGTTCTTGGAATCAGTAAGGCAGACGCCGAAAAAACTGCCGAAAAATTCCTTCGCTACGTTAACATGTGGGACAAGAAAGATTCATACCCTGGTATGCTTTCTGGTGGGCAAAAACAACGTATCGCTATCGCCCGTGGTCTTGCCATGAATCCTGAGCTCTTGCTCTTTGACGAACCAACGTCAGCTCTTGACCCAGAGACTATCGGTGACGTTCTGGCGGTTATGCAAAACCTTGCCAAAGGTGGCATGAACATGGTGGTTGTTACCCACGAAATGGGCTTTGCCCGTAGTGTGGCTGACCGTATCATTTTCATGGCTGAAGGTCAAGTTCTTGTAGACACTACGGATGTGGATGGTTTCTTCGACAATCCAACTGAACCTCGTGCAGTTCAATTCCTTTCTAAGATTATCGACCACAACTCTGATCGTGTCCAAGTGGATGCCTAAGGAGGACTTATGTTAATCAAGAAACTTAGTCACATTTTAGCTATCTCTGTTATAGCTTTTCTAGCAGTTCTCCTCTGGAACACTAAAAGTAGTCAGGCAGATGAAAGCAGTAAACTACTCAATAGTGCTGCAATTCAAAAAATTGTCAAAAAAGGGACTCTAAACGTTGGTGTCAAACAGGATGTCCCAAACTTTGGTTACTATTCAGCCAAAACTAATACCTATCAAGGGATGGAAATTGACCTCGCTAAGAAAATTGCCAAAGAACTTAAGGTTAAGGTGAATTTTACAGCGGTTACCCCACAAACTCGTGAAGCCCTTATGGATAACGGAACTATTGACATGCTTATCGCTACTTATACCATTACAGATGAGCGTAAGGCTTCATATGCCATGTCAACTCCTTACTACTACGACCAAATCGGTTTCCTCGTTCAAACCAAATCTGGCTATAAGAAACTTTCTGACCTAAACGGTAAAACTATTGGAGTGTCTCAAGGGTCATCTGCCAAAGCTGCTGTTGAAGAGTACGCTTCAGCTAATAACCTTAAGTTTGACTACGTTCAACTTGGATCTTATCCTGAGTTAGCCGTATCACTCTATGCTTACCGTATTGACGCCTTTGCTGGTGATAAATCAATCTTGTCAGGTTACGAAAGTGATAAAACCAAGATCCTTGATGAAGGTTTCAAAACACAAGAATACGGTATCGCTTCAAGCAAGTCTAACCAAGAGTTGATTGATTATACCAACGATTTGATTGCTAAATGGCAAAAAGATGGTAGCCTTCAAAAACTCTACGATAAGTATCACTTGAAACCAGCTAAGGCTGAAGATAAATAGAAAGGAGTCCTGAATTTATGTATCTTTTAACTGAAACGGCTAGTCCTTTCGCTCTTGAACGTTGGGCTGCTTTCTTCGCTAACTTTGGGCAGTTTGCCAAAGGTTTCTTTTACACCCTTGGCATTTCAATTGGTGCCTTGATTGTTGCCCTTCTTCTTGGGCTCATCTTTGGGGCTATGAGCTCTACTCACAACAAGGTCCTTCGTGGCATCTCACGTGTGTATGTTGAAATCTTCCAGAACACACCCTTGCTCGTCCAATTCGTGGTTGTCTTCTATGGGATTTCAATCTTGACTGATGGTCATGTCATGATTCCAATTTCATTGACAGCTATCCTTTGTGTAGGTGTCTACACAGGAGCCTATATCTCTGAAATTATTCGTACAGGTATCGAGGCGGTTCCTAAAGGTCAAACCGAAGCGGCTTTGTCTCAAGGATTCACCTACGCTGATACCATGCGTATCATCATCTTGCCTCAAGCAGTGCGTACTATCTTGCCACCATTGACCAACCAAGTGGTTAACTTGATTAAGAATACTTCTACAGTTGCCATCATTTCTGGGGCCGATATCATGTTCACGGCTAAGGCTTGGGCTTATGATACCACTAACTATGTACCGGCCTTTGCTGGGGCTGCCTTCCTCTACTTTATCATGTGTTTCCCTCTAGCTACATGGGCACGTCGTAAAGAAGAAGAGAATAAGAAAGCGTACTAAGGAGGTCCACTATGTCAGAAGTTTTATCAGCTACTAACCTTAAATTCTTGGCACAAGGGATGTGGACGACTCTTTACTTGTCTTTCTTCATCATCGTGCTATCTACCCTGTTCGGAACTATTCTGGCGGTGATGCGTAACGGAAAGAATCCTATCCTTCGTTGGATTGCTTCTATCTACGTTGAGTTCGTCCGTAACGTTCCTAACTTGCTTTGGATTTTCATCATCTTCTTGGTCTTCCAACTCAAGTCAACTGCGGCAGGGATTACCTCTTTCACGGTCTTTACCTCTGCTGCCTTGGCGGAAATCATTCGTGGGGGACTGAACTCTATCGACCAAGGTCAAACGGAAGCCGGTTTGTCTCAAGGATTTAACAACAAACAAATCTTTATTTACATCATCTTCCCACAAGCTATTCGTAAGATGTTGCCATCTATCATTTCTCAATTCGTAACAGTTATCAAGGATACTTCTTTCCTTTACTCTGTTATCGCCTTACAAGAATTGTTTGGTAAGAGTCAAATTTTGATGGGTGGTTACTACGAACCTAGTCAAATCTTTACCTTATACGGTATTGTGGCTTTAGCTTATTTCGTGGTTAACTTTGCTATTTCTAGCTACTCTCGCTACCTCTCTAAACAATGGGAGCAAGCTAGTGAATAAACAAAAACTCACCTGCGGGTGGGTTTTTGTTTTTCTAGATACTAAAAACGACTCCAACCGGAGTCGTTTGTTTCGTTAATTCACCGTTACTTTCCCCTGAATAATAATCTAGGGTAATTCCCTGTTGGACATTTGGAACGAAGACGTTGAACTCAAGCGAGCCATCAGCTGACTTGGCTTCAAGATGTGATCCTGATGGAATCAGGTTATCTCCTTCATAAATGAGGGTAACGCGGTAACGGACACGTTTGTTTTTATCCTGAGCTTTTCGTACCAGGCTTTCATAATAGTTTTGGCCTGTGGAAGTTTCACTATTAGCTTGGTTAGCCCAAGCAGTTTGAACGGCAATATTTTCTGGATTTGAAGTCGAGGCATCAAATCCTTTAAGACCACCTACTAGAGCATAACCTAACAAATGACCTCGGTCTACGGCATGGCTATACTCTCCTGAAAGATTGTGAACTTGATGCCATCCAGCTGGTGTCCAAGAAGTTGAGCCATTCCCTGTTTCTTGACGATTTTTGTACTGTCTGGTCGCTTTACTTAACAAGGCATTCGCAACTGTAGGAACCGTTTGTCCTTGAACTGTTTTGACTTGGTTATTAGCGTAGGGTTGGCTAGATACCTTAGCATTAAGATTGGTTTTATTACCGTTAACAATATAAGCTCCTGCCCCATTCCATTCTATGGTGTTTCCTAGTTGACTCTTGACGGAGCTGGTCATCACTGTCTCAGCGAGCTGCTCTTGTGGCGTAGACTGCCCACTTGTTGAGCCGTTTGATTTGGCGGAGTTATTGGATTTTCCCGAGACTAGACTAGCTACCTGCTTGATTGGATTGTTAGGTGAGAGCTTATTACTCGTTCCAATGTAACCTAAAACTGCAATCAAAACCGCTATTAGTAACGAGACTAGCTGACGTTTCTGTTTATTTGTTAAAGATGTCTTTCTTTTTGCCATTGTTCTCTTTCTTTTATATGTATGTCATGACTAAAGGAGCGGGATTACTTCCCACTCCCTTTTATTTTCCTGTAAATTTAGCAACAATTGCCTGCCAAGTTTCTGGTTTTAAGATGCTTATCGGATCCTTGCCCTCTCCTAAAACAGCATAGCCAACCATCAAGCCGATAGCTAGAAAAGCAAGGCCAATCACACACACACTTAAAACAAGTAATAATTGACGAAAAACATAGCCTTTACCAGTTTCCATACTAAGCCTCACTTACACGTGAAATATTTGCTCCTAGTTTAGCTAGTTTCTCATGGAATTGATAGTAACCACGATCCAAGTGTGTCAATTTACCAACAGTCGTTGTTCCTTCAGCTACCATTCCTGTAAGAATAAGTGCTGCCGAAGCTCGAAGGTCAGTAGACATAACTTGAGCACCTTGAAGTGGCAAACCACCGTGAATCATAGCCGTATCACGAAGGATTTCTGAATGAAGTCCCATACGACGCATTTCTTCCAAGTGTTGGAAGCGATTCTCAAAGACAGTTTCAATCATGGTTGATTCCCCATTTACCACTGCCATAAGTGCTGTAAATTGAGCTTGCATGTCAGTTGGGAAACCTGGGTGAGGTAGAGTTTTAACGGTTACTGGTTTCAATTGTGAAACATCAGATTTAACACGAATACCGCCTTCTTCTTCCTTAACATCGACACCCATTTCCAATAATTTTGAAATCAAAGGACGGTTATGTTCCCAGATAGCATCTTTGATGAGGACATCTCCAGAAGTCATAGCCGCTGCTACCATAAAGGTACCTGCTTCAATACGGTCCTGAACAACTGCATGTTTAGTACCATGGAGAGCTTTAACACCTTTAATCACGAGTGTTTCAGTTCCAGCACCTTTAACGTCTGCTCCCATCTCGTTAAGAAGAAGGGCCAAGTCAACAATTTCTGGTTCACGCGCAGCATTTTCAATGGTTGTAACACCATCAGCCAAAGTTGCTGCCATCATAAGGTTTTGAGTGGCACCAACAGATGGGAAGTCCATATAAATAGTTGCACCTTTAAGGTTTTCTGCTGTCGCAGTAATGTCACCACCAACTTGGGTAATTTTAGCACCCATTGCTTCTAAACCTTTGAGGTGGAGGTCGATTGGACGACTACCAATCGTACAACCGCCAGGCATTGAAACCTTAGCGTGACCATTACGAGCAAGAATAGGTCCAAGAACTACAATTGACGCACGCATCTTGCTAACATACTCGTATGGTGCTTGATCGAGAATTTCTCCACTAGCATCAACGACAACGGTATTGTTTTCCTCGTCAAAGTCTACAGCAATATCTAAACCACGAACAACATTATTCATCGTGTAAACATCTGACAAGATTGGAACATTAGTTAAGGTTGTTTGACCTTCTGAGGCCAAGATAGTCGCCGCCAACAAAGGGAGGACAGCGTTTTTAGCACCTTCAATGACAACCTCACCACTTAATCGAGTGTTGCCACCCTGCACAATAATTTTATCCATAAGGATTCCTTTCAAGGGTCATTTTCATCTTTTTGTATTATATCAAAAGTCTTTTAAAATCACTAATTTAAGAAATCGAGCTAGCCATATTCTGTCCAAAAGCTAAAACCGACAGAACAAAGGAGCTGATAAGATAGCCTAAGGCAATACTGATAAAGAGCAAAAAGAGTTTCAATTTTCCAGTATTTTCAATTGGATTTTTGATAATCTTCGCCCAATCAAAGAGGCTAATCAGCATTTGGTAGCTCAATCCTATAAATACAAGGTGACTCGCCAAAGTGACGAATTGATTAATAATAGTCATAATTTCATTATACCATAGAAAGCTAAGCTAAAACATAAAAAGAGGGTGAGACAGTTCTAAATCTGTAATCATTTAGTGACTGCTTCCACTCCTCTTCTTTTTATTTTTGAAGCTACTAGATTAGGGATAGTTTAAAACAATCTAGTGCTTATCTTACACTCTCTAGGAACTGATAATTTGAGCTAAGCTACTTAGTCTTCATAACCATTTGGGTTAGTCGTTTGCCAACGCCAAGAATCTCTAACCATTTCTTTCAAGGTCTTCTTAGCTTCCCAGCCAAGGACTTCTTTGGCCTTTTCAGGAGAGGCATAGCAAGTAGCAATATCACCAGCACGACGTCCTTGAATACGGTATGGGATAGCAACCTTGTTTTCAGCTTCGAAAGTCTTAACAAGATCCAAAACGCTATAACCATGTCCGGTACCCAAGTTGAAAATTTCAGCACCTTTGTGACTCAAATTATATTTGACAGCAGCCAAGTGACCTGAGGCCAAGTCAAGAACGTGAATGTAGTCACGCACACCTGTACCATCTGGAGTTGGATAGTCATCCCCAAAGACGTTAAGCTCAGGCAGTTTACCGATAGCTACTTGTGTAATATATGGCATCAGGTTGTTTGGAATACCGTTTGGCAATTCCCCAATCAAACCACTTTCATGAGCACCGATAGGATTGAAATAACGAAGATTTGTGACAGACCATGACGGATCTGATGCAGCTACGTCTGTAAGAATTTGTTCCATCATCAACTTAGTATAACCGTATGGGTTGATAGCTAATGTTGGCATATCTTCGGTCATTGGAGAAGGATTATTGGTACCGTAAACTGTGGCACTTGAACTGAAGACAATGTTTTTCACATCGTATTCCTTCATTTTTTCAAGGAGAGTAATGGTACCACTGATGTTGTTCTTATAATATTTCAAAGGTTTTTGAACAGATTCACCTACTGCCTTGAAGGCTGCAAAGTGAATAACTAACTCAATATCTTCATTTGTGAAAACCTTATCCAAAAAATCAGTATCTAAAATTGATCCTTGATAAAATGGAAACTTTTTACCTGTAATCTTTTCCAAACGTTCAAGTACTGCTGGTGAACTATTTGAAAAGTCGTCAACTAAGACTACATCGAAACCTGCATTAAGGAGTTCAACGGTTGTGTGGCTACCAATATAGCCAGCTCCTCCTGTAATTAAAATAGACATTTATTTTTCCTTTCTTACTTGCTAGTGCCTTTTTGATCCTTTTGAATCGTTGCTAATTTAGGCATGACTTCTCCTTCAAAACCTTTCATGGCAAAATGAACCGAAGGCTCTTGTGTCATTGGAGATAGAATTCCTAGCTTCACTTGATAGTTCTGATCTTTAGAATAGGCGAAACTTGCCTTAAGTTCAGTTGTTTGATCAGGAAGCAATTCAGACAAACGACACTCAAGTTGTTGTGCTTGAAGAACCTTGCCATTAGTATTACACAAGTATAATACCACAGGCCAATCCCCATATAAAGGGGCAACCCCAGAATTTTCCAAATTAAGGGTAATCTCAACCTTGCTCTCTCCTTTGGAGATTGTCAAACCTGATACCCAGAGGCGATAGCCCATGTTCTTCAAGAGCTCCTTATAGGCAGCTTGGCCGTCACCGATATCTTCAGCAACCTTTGGACCCAAGAAGGTCAAATGAGCTGCCTTAGCTTCTTCAGTTAACTCATCTAAGTTATTACCTAGTAAGCTAGACATAGACTGTGAACTTGTTAATTCACCACCGATAGGAGCCTTTTCCCAAGCCTTAGGCATGGCTTTCAAGGCTGCCTGCTCTTGGGTTTGATCGTATGAGCCACCATTTTGAATCCAATTTAACCAGGTTTTAGTTGCTGATTTGTCTCCAAAGACATCATTATAGATTCCAAAATCACCTTCCAAACCTGTATCAAAAGGTCTTCTCATAAGAATCTTCGCTTTAGGAAAGGCTGGTTGAAACGGTGCGATGTAATCCTTACGAACTTCTTTTCGTGGTAATTGGCGAATGCCTGCATCTGAGTGAACATGCCACTCGCCCCAGTGTCCTAAGCCACCAAGTTCGATGTAGGCGATAAAATCATCATTGCCCCAACGCTGTCCCATAGCAGTAACAGCTTCTTTATAGTATTTTCTAAGCAGTTTATTTTGGTAATTTGGTGAAAATCCCTTACCGTAGGATGTGTTATAAGCATCCCCAAGGTCAGAAATTTCATTTCCCAACCAGTCAGGGATATCCTTATGACTTGATTTGCCAGGGTAATCTAGCAAGAAACGTAAGACGACCTGCTTGCCTTCTTTCTTCCATCGTTTGAACTGGTTACTTTCTTCAATTGTTTCCCAGTTATAGTGGCCCTTTTTAGGTTCCAATTCTTTCCATGTGATATCAACATAGACAAGATGAACATCTTCAGAAACTGTTTTTTCTTCCGCTGAAGGGACATAACCCATGAGCGGATTCCCAAAGCTCTTGTCTGAAAGCGTATATTCAAACTTGGTACCTGTATTTCTAGTATTCAAATACACAAAAATAGCATAAAGACCACTCGTAACGATGATTAGACAGATGACGAGCCAAAGTTTCTTCTTTCGACTACTCCAACTCTTCTTCTCACGTTTACTAGCCATGGTATTCGCCATTGTATTGGATCAACGTAAGGTCTTTGACACCTTCGATAGATTTAATATTTTCAACGAAGGTAAGGTCGTTATTTTTCACAAAGACTTCAATAGCCATCTCAACACTGTCTTTTCGCATAGTTTCAGACTTGATAAAGTGTTTGATGCGACCAAGTTCTTGAATAACTTTGTCACCTGTGTGCTCACCATCATAGTGAACCACAGCGATATACACCTTACCAGTCTCTTGCAAGCGGCTAAAGACAATAAGCATCAGTAGGATAACAAGGGACGTTACAACGGCTAGGACATACATACCTGCCCCTACCGTAATCCCTGAGGTAATTGCCCAGAAAAGGTAGAGCAAATCCATAGGATCCTTAACAGCGGTACGGTAACGGACGATAGAGAGGGCACCGACCATACCAAGTGAGATAACGATGTTTGAACTGATTGCCAGTGTTACCATTGACGTAAGCAAGGTCATACCGACCAAGGTCATGGCAAAACTGCGTGAATAAATAACGCCTGTAAAGAAATGCTGGTAAACCTTATAAATAAAGGCTCCAATTAACAAGGCAAGTAGCAAGACGATAACAATACGAAACGGCGACTGCGTTGCATAGTTATCAGACTGCAAGATTGATTTTTTTATAAAGTCTTGAACACTCATAAATTCCCCTTCTTATACTAAGTTCTTTCAAACTTAGCCTTTTCCTATTTATATATTCCCATCTTCCCAGTATTCAAAACCATTTAGATACTGAGATTTTTCATAAGCCAATACGTACTTAGAGACAGCCATCATGTCTGCTTTCCCTGGCAAGACACTCTGGACAATCTTTGGCAGATACTCTGTGTATTTAACTTCGAAAACCATCTTTTCTGGATCAATGACTGGAATTGTTGGTAAGTCTGGATCAAAAATATCAAAACTTCCAACCGCTACTCTGACATTTTGGTCAAAGGTTAAGCGAACTGTTCCAAAGTCATAGACCCAAGGCTCTCGCTCATAGTCAACGATGGTCCGTGGACGCAACATGTTACTAACGCATTCATAGTAAAATTCCTGACAGAGAGGATATGGACTTTTTAAGAGAAAGTCATAGTCCCCATCAATAATTTTATAAAATTCTTCAACAGTTAGAGGAGCATCCTCTTTCAAAATGTAGGTATCTACCTTTTTCTTACGCTCTAGTTTGATACTATTGGTACCGAAATTATAGATACGAATCCGATATTTTTTACGAACCAGAATACCTGCATCTTTTTCAGCATAGGCACTATTCCAATAGTCGTCAAAATAAAGACTCCTAATGGTATAACCACCATTTGTCGCATGCTTATCCAATTGAATCAAATGTTTAAAACGCTCAGTCAGCAGAGCCTTTTCTGGTTCACCGATGACATATTTCAACTCATGGCGAAAGGGCTTCTCTTTAGTCTTCATAACCATCTACCCCAATTTTTCCATCTTCAAGGACAAAGAAGCTCATGATACCAAATTGTTTTGAATTATCACTATTGACATAGTAGTCAAAGGCACGTTGTGATTGTCCTGCTTCATTCGTTGCAGTCACACGTACAAAATATTGTCCCTTAGGCAAGGTATCTGTTTCAGCACTGAGGGTCTTGAGACCAGATTTTTCAAAGACCTTGTCTTTAAATTCATAGTCCTTAGCTAACTCAACTGTGTAAGTCAACTTGCTGTTATTGAAGTCGTAAGAGGCACCCCAACTTAATTTCAATTTGTTATTGGCCACTTCCGGCTTATTGATAAAGAATGGTTGTGGTTTTTCAAGACTTGTTTTGTAAATCTTGTAGTTGTTCTCCAACTCATTTGGCAAATCTGCCAAATCTTGTCGTAATTATCAGGTGTTGTCTTAGCATGCATTTGGTCAGGCATCTTAGCTAGGTAAGGTTTAATGACTGCTGCGTATTCATTACTCATAGAAGTAATCTTGTCACCAGTAATTGTCTTACGTAGCTCATCCATCTTCTCATCTAGACCCTTGCGGAACTCTTTTGATTTGAGCAAACGTTGGAAAAGTTGGTTACCCCAATAGTTGCTGACACCGACTTCCCAGCTATTGGCTTGGTCGCTGTCCTTACTTACCAAACGACGTTCATTCTTCATCAAGATACTATCGTTATCCCAAGGAATGATGTACCATTTGGTTGAGTTTTGTGGGCTATAGAGATACATGTTACGACTCTGTGTATCATCATTACCAAGCAACATCTGGAAGGCCATCCAATATTGGATATTCTCAGGATCTACATACTTGTCCATGATGGTTTCGATCTTCACCGATGGATCGTTGAGCTTGGTTAGAAAATCAATAAGTTTGGTGTGATCATGGCTACCTTTGATTTCCAAAAGTTTCTCGAATTTATCCTTATCGAATTTAGGATCATCTTCTTTAACAATCGTATCTTCATAACGGAAGAATTCGAAGAAGTTTGGTTTATAAAGGTTGGCATTTTCATCCAGACCATGATCTTTCAGATAGTTTTTGTTAATCTGTTCGACTTGCGTGTAGAGACCATAATCTTCAAATTTACCTGAAGGATTGTCAGAGGTTTCATCTTTAACGTAGAGGTGAACAAAACTCGTTCTAGCACCCATGAGTTGTGGAATCTCTTCCATTAGATCATAGGACAACTTATTTCTAAAGCGAAGGGCTTCAGTCTGGTGTTTGTTAAGGTTGATCGTACGTTGACCGTTCCACTCACCCTTGTTCTTTAATCTTGATTTTGTAGTTCTTTTGGGCGTTCTTACTTGAACTTTCCCCACGAATCTGAACACTGGCATTTGGCACGTCTTGGTCATAACCTAACTCACCAGAGACAGGACCGTCCTCGTTACCAACTTGAAGGAGCCCTGCTACTTGATATCGTTTAACATGCATTTTCTGATAATCTTCAACGGAATATTGATTGACCTCAGACCATGAGTGATTTTGATTTTCTGTAGCATCTCCTCGACGTACTGTCAGGTACATGGTCGTTACCTTTGTATGATCCTTATCATAGAGACTCTTTTTGTCTCTTAAGTGTACATTAGAGATATCAGTGGCCGCTTGTTTATCTACTTTTTTAGTTGTCACACCGTTTTTTGTCTGTTCCTTGGTTCCACATGCTGTAAAACCAAATACCGTACAGAGCAACAAAACCGCTGCTAAACTCTTTTTCCTATTCATTTCCCCCACCTCTTTTGTATGTTTTCTAAACGCTCAGTCCATTTTTCAAAATAGCCCACGTCTTTCTTAGATACCATGGCTTGGCTTCCTAAGAAATGATACTGAAGATCACTTGTGTATTTATCGATTTCCTGACCACTTTCAAGGAAAAGAAGTAAAGAAGAAATCAAGAAGGCGTAACCGAGAAAGGCTGAGTCCAAGAACTGAGAACCAAAACTCAAAACTACTGTCAAAATAGCAAAGTGTTTGGCAAGTTTCTTGGCCCCCTTATAATCTGCAAAATACATCAATAGCAAGATATTTACATTACCAACAGCATAGAGACCATAAGCCAGACATAGCGTTAAAAAGTACCCATGCATTTGATTGTTAAACCTATTGGTAAGTAAGTCAAGGCCACGCTTCCGAAGAACATGATGAAAATTGTCGCTAGCAATTGTTTCCAAAAAACATATTTGAGCTCGTTACTCATGACATCCAGCATTTGAGTTTCAGCTTCCTGGATATCCGAAAGACTTCCCTCTTCATTGTAGAGGTTAAAATAACGTCGGAAATGCGGATAGAAGGAAACCTCGACAGACATAACGAAATTAAGTGTTGATACTAAAGTCGTTAAGTAGGCTAACATGGCCGGCACATCGTAGACTGGAGCTGTACGGAAGAAGCCATCAAAACTCTTACTAATTGGTCCAAACCAGTTAATAACAATATGAGCAAAGAGGGCCACCAACATGTAAAGTCCAGTCTTGGCAAGATCAGAAAATTGATCAAACCATTTCAAAAACTCAAAGGACATTTTAAGATTAGATGGGAAATAGTCATGGATCAGACGAACCATCCAAAACATCATTCCACCATATCCCAAACAAACACTTAGGAATATACCATACTTTTGATGTAGGAAAATACTAAGTAATCCAGAGATAATCGTCACACCAATCGCTAAAAAGAAACCTTTGATAATTTCTTTATAGGATTTAATCGCTGTCAAATAGGTAATGACATTCCAAACGAGACAAAGCTCACCAAAGAGCAAAACTCCCATAGCCACTTCTGCTAAACTTCGACTAGCCAGGGCTAGATAGAGCGCATACAGTGGCGTTCCAATCATAAGCATCAAGGCACTCGACGCATAAAATGAAGGAATGATAGTCTCAAACTTCTTCTCGTAGAGCATGTCCGCAACAAAGCGGGTTACCACCAACGAGAAGAGACTGGTAATCACAAGTGAAAAAATGATAGCGTAGGTTAAGTTCGAAAGAATATAATCACGCTCATTTTCACTGATTCCCGCTACCATTGTCAGAACAACGACACCAGCTGTAAGTAAAATCCCCAAAAGCATAGGACCGGTATACACAATTCCAGCATAAGCGTAGGCCTTTTGTTTTGAAAAAAGGTTATCCTCGTTGTAAATTTTACGTAATTCAAATCCAATACCGGCCATTAAACAGCCACCTCCTCATATAAGCGTCGGTACTGACCGATCATTTGCGGATATTGATATATCGCTTCAACACGCTTACGGGCAATTTCACCCATTTCAAGCCGTCTTTCATCATTAATCGCCATCTTCTTCATAGCTTCTGCAAGAGGCCCTGTACAAGTAGGTGGTGCACAAAATCCTGCAATCCCTAGATTGTCATCCTCACGACCTTCTAGCAATTCTCGACAACATCCGACATCTGTCGTCACACAAGGACGACTAGCCGCCATTGATTCCAAAACAGAAAGTGGCAAGCCCTCAGAAAGACTGGTCAAAAGCGTAAAATCAATTTTCTTCATATATTCTCGAATATTAACACGACCAGTGAATAGAAGACGATCTCCCAAATCCATCTTATCGGCCAAGCTAAAACACTCATCCGCATATTCTTGGTCATCTATACCACCCATGATATGCAAACGAACGTTTGGCACCTGCTGGGCCAATTCGTAGAAAGAATATAACATGGTTTTAATGTCCTTGATTGGAGCCAAACGAACCACAGCTCCGATATCAATCCAACCATCCGATTCTTTCAAAGGAATTTGAGAAAAAGCATCATAGTCAATCCCGTTTGAGATAACCTGACATTTCTCTGGATCACAACCCATCTCAATCTGAATTTCCTTGGCCTTCGTAAAGAGGCTGGTAATTTTTTCAGCATTTTGATAAATCGCATCAGACAACATATAGAAGAATCTTACCCACTGTTGGCGCATTGTAGGTAAAACCCACTTGGCACGAAGCAATTCTTCCTCACGTTCACGTGTATAAATCCCGTGTTCAGTTAAGAACAGAGGTTTGTCACAGGTCAAACTGCCCAAAGTTGCAAGAATACCACCATAACCTGTAGAGATTGAGTGGTAAACATCTGCTTCAGGAGGTGGACAAGATAAAATATTTAAAAGTGGAAACAGCATAGAACGGATTGTGTGAAAAACATCTGAAAAAGATAGTTGCGTGTAGCGTTCACTACAGAGATCCTTCAAGACCTGAAAAAAGGCCTCACTACTCAAGAGATCGTTAGGAACGACCTTACCATCTTGTAACAGTTTAAACAAGACTTTCCAATCAGGTTGTTGGCAAAAAACCATATCCTTAAGCGCTTGTTTTACCTCATCTGTAAACTGATATGGCTCTATGTCTTCTTTATCTGGCACAACATAGTCCAAAAAGACTTCGTGTACTTCTACGACATTTTCAGGAAGTTCATAAACAAACTCCCCCTTTTGTTCATGCGTTGCCCCCACAACCCAAAGAACAAATTCATGCTCTTTCATTTCTGTAATATATTGATGCATCCAAGTAGAGACACCACCGTGAACATACGGATAGGACCCTTCAAGAATTAAACATATCTTCATCGGCATTTTCCCCTATTTTGCCTTATTTTAATGTAATGGTGACTGACTTATTCGTAGCCTCCAATAGGTAAAGGTCACCCGTTAAATGCGTAACCTTACCATTTTTTACCTTCTTAACCTCGTTTTGATTTAAACGAACCATAAGGTAAGCATGATCATGAAAATTCTCAAGATCAATTTTTAGGGCGTCTTTGGTATATTTTTGAGAAACTTTCAAAATACCGTAACGCTGAACAGCACCTGCTAATTCTGAACCAGTTAGATTTCTAAGCGAAGGTGACATATTGTGGACCCAACTAACTTCCTTGTCCAAAGCCTTATACATCTTTGCCCAACCCAATTCTGCACCACGATCGACATCAAGAACATCATCAGGGTGAAGGAAGTGGTTATTAACATAGTGCATATTCATTTCAGAAAAGACCGTCATCTGTGAGAAATCATCCCAAACCGCACCAGAAACAGTACGTGGCTCTTCAATCATTCCATCAGGCGACACTTCAAACTCTTGCGAATAAGTGAAATCCCCTGGGAAATAGTTACTTGAGATAGCCTTGATTTCTGGGAAATCATTAACGATTACCTCTCGTCCTTCTTTCGAAAGAATATTTGATGGTGGAACGTAGACTGATTTTTGCGCTTTAGGAAAGAGTTGGTTGACAAAACGAATCAACTCAGACAGACCAGCCTTCATAGCAGCCTTATCCTTCCAAGTCTTGTAGCTGGCATACTTTTCACCATAATTAACAGATGAAGGACTCAAAGGTTGGTGATTATAACCATGATAACCAAGCTCACCACCATTAGCCAAAAGCGAATTTCCAAAATATTTGAAACGATCTAAATCATTTTGTTGAACAATTTTACCATCTGTCTGGGCCTCATAGTTTTCAATGACCACACCTGTATGAACGATACCATACTTTTCGTGCAATTTAAGAAGGTCTGGCCACCAAACATTGGTATAAATTCAGACACAGACATGTCGTAATCACGTTTAACGAAACGACCATCTCCAGCTGGAACAGGTGATGGGAAATCATCTATATAATAGGTAGAGCCATTGATTACCGGATAAACTGTCGCTTCAGTCAAAAGGCTATAAGAAGCGGCATAAATACCACGGACATTACGCTCATAGATTCCAAGGTTATCAACGACAAACTTCCCTTTGCCGTATGATTTTTCCCAAATCAACGGTGTATGAGAATCATCTGTTGTTTTAGCATGCACCTTAACATCACTTTCAAGAGAGACTTTTCTAGCTGACTCAAAAGGTTCTTCAATTTTATAATTGCGTCCCCCACCAATCATGAAGTCAGAATCCACGTAGATTTCCTTGACCTCATCCATCTCAAAATTGGAATAACTTACGCCGAGATTATGATCAATGGCATCCAGATTACTTTCTTTCCCCATGGTTACTGCAAAAAGTGTTTGACCACCTTTTTCAGTCCAATCCATTAGTGGCTGAACCTGATCCTCCATTCGAGAAAGGTCAGTGACAAGAAGGACTACTTTTTTATAGTCTGAAAGTGAATAAGACTCGTGTTTAGCCACATCGACTAACTTAGCTCCCATACGCATATCTTTTAGAATTTGCTCAAACTGTTTCCAAGCCCTTTGACTCGTCTCGTTTTCACTATCATAAAGAACCAGTGTATCTTTATCTAAATCCTTGACCACTGAGGCCGTAGAAGGTACTTTTCCGGTAAGATAGGCTTCCTTACCTTGAGTTGGGTACCATTCCCCCTTCTTTTGAACAAAGAGTCCGATGGCCAAACACAAAATAAGTCCGACACCTAGCAAGGTTTCTTTGCGGATAACATTCTTTTTACCTAATTTCATGCCATCACCTCTTTTCCTTGCCAGAAGTTCAAGAGATCTTGCTTGTCCTTAGAAAGAACAACCTGTTTGCCTTGCATCTCACGAATCATGTTCTTAAATTCATCAAACTGACCAGTTTGATAGTAATATTCCAAATACAAATAATACACATCATCCGCATTTGATTTAATTGAAAGCTGTGTTAAATGCTTTTGAGCCAAATCATACAAACCAAGAGCTAGTTCATTATGGATAACTCTCACTAAGTCTTTAGCAGTCGTTCCGTGACTAAGTTTTTGCAAGAGACGTTCCTCGTACTCCTTACGAAGCAAACCTTCCATTTGTTTACTTAGAAGTTCTTTAGAGAGGTAATCTTCCATAAAATCACAATACTCGGTTAAGAGGTCAAAGTCTGCTTCACCCTTTTCAAAACGTTTCTCAAAGGCACTCAACTTCTCATCGTATTGACTTGAAATTTCAGAAATAAAGGTTGTCGCGTAGTGAACAATTTCACTGTCCTCATTTAAGCGAGCCAAGTAGAGCAAATCCATAAAATGAGACGGATCATTATTAGCCAATCCCATCAATTGCTGACGAGCTTCCTTAGCTTTATTCAAATAGAGAGACTCTTCAAGAGGAACGATGTCTTCTTCAACCAATTCCTTAGGACGTTGAAAATCATCGATATTTCCAAAATCAATGGTCAAATCTTTAATTTTGCCACCAACTGCTGCTTCTTGACCACGACGGTGTCTACCAGGATTTGGCTTAGAAATCATATGAATCAGACCGGCACCAAAGAAAGGTAAAGCAATTGGGAAAATCAAGTAAAAAATGGTTAAATCTGATCTGCCACTAACAATGGCTTTATAGACAAGTGCTATAGATAGGAAGTAACAAACCGTTAAAATACTAGTAATTAGGACTGGAATCATTGTGCAACCCTCCCTTGATGACTAGCTTGTTCAAGAAGTTCTGCCTTTTCAATGAAAGAACGACTCATTTTTGAAAGAACCTCAAGCTCGTTTAACACTTTAGTAGACATAGCTTCAAAAGGAACAGCCTCTACCCAAATGATAAAGGTACCCTCTGCCTTGGTCTTAACTTCCATGGCATAAGCTGGACGATTCTCAAGCAATGATTTATTAGCCCAGACACGTCCATGTCCGAAGGCATCTCCAACTTCTTTAAAATCTGTCAAAGATACTTGCTTCTTATCGTTATCTCCCAAAGGAGCTCATATTGGAAAGGACCACCACCATAAAGTGAAACTGGAGCATTCAAAATCTCTGAAACCAAATCAATCGTCTGTCTAAGAACCATCTCAACACTAGCATGATCTAAAGTCACAAAGTAAGAATAGGCTTTTCCAAGACCATCTTGACTTGCCAACAAGGCATTTTTCAGGTCTTTATTTTCATTAAGTAATGTATGGTAGGATTGATTAAGGATAAGATAGTCTTCCTTAACTGTTTCCAATTGTTTGTCTAGTTGTAGCTTGTCATCTTTTTTCTTCATTTCTACAAATCCACAAACCACAGCAATAAAGATATAGGCAATAAAGGCCACCCAACGATCCGTATTATATAGAAGCAATTGCCAGCTAGTCCCAGACAAAATTTGACTAATTGTCAAACCAATAATTGCAAGGACTGCTGAGAACAAGCCATAACCCATGCCCAAAACTGTACTAATCAAGACAACAAAGAGCAAACGTAGGTCGATCAATTGGAACTGTAACTGACCTTGAGTCATATATCGAAAGGCTTCAAAGACTAAGAAGGTCGCGACAACCGCAGCAAGTTTCTTATTTCTCTTTTGCTTAACGATATTATCTACGAAGTTGCGGAACTTAGAAACACGTAAAGAACCTTTACGCTGTTTTTGATAGTCTTCGTAAATATCTGGCAAGTCACGCACCAAGGCATAACGCATAAACCAAGCGAATCGATCACGCAAATCATGGTGCTTTTCAGGATCGTTATCATATTTCCTAATTCTTCTTTCCTCTAAGAAATGAACCTGCTTATTAGGGAAATATTTATCCAAAGCTTGCAAGAGCTCACCAAAAGTCAGTTGGAAAGGATCTGGAATAATAATACTTTCATAGGTGTCATTCCATCGCTCACATAATTTGTGAAGCAAATCTCCCAAGTCAGATAGACTGATAAAAGTCGCCTGACTTTGTGATGACTCCTTCAACTCCACTTGCTCATGATCATCTAAACGTACAAACAGTTTATATAGATAATCTTCTTTATTAATGACTGAATAAAGAAAGGGACTATGCAGAACTTTAAGGTTGACCCCAAATTCTCGAGTCCAAGATAATAAGGTATCCTTAGTTGTCGTCTGTAAGCTTCGTTTCCCATCCTCAAGGACAGGACCTGTAATGTAAAGTAAACGTTTGTTTTTTCTATCTTTAAGACACTCTAACAATCTGATGAGATTTTCAATCTCCCCTGAACTTTCATGTCCATAATTGAGATATTCCGAAAAATAGATGATTTGATCATAATCATGAAAATCAAAAACATCTTCTAATTGATTGTTCTCATAATGTTTGGTATATACGGTGATTTTATTCTTACGAGAGTTCTTTACACCTGTATGACCAAAAATAAAAACTGCTTGATTAGGAAACGTTTTCACAATGAAATCGTTTGTTAATCCAGCAGTATTACCAAGTATCAAAATATTCATAAACTTCTCCCCACTTTTAAGAGTGTCCCCTTAACTACACTCTCTACCCATTCTAATCATTAGTCTCAAGTATCTCCCAATAATCTCAAGACCACAATGTAATGCCTTTCTTAAGAAAGCTCTTTGAAAGTTATGACCTCCTCCCCAATGAGTGAGCACGTAACTCTCATCTGAATCTCTTTCGAAGATTCTTAAAGATTTCAAAAATATAAGAAAGAACAAGATCATTCTAAATAAACATTAACGTAAATTAATATTATTAAAGAATAGATTAAATTGACTAACTAAATATCTTGTTATGTTGATTAGCTTCCCCAAGAAATCACAAACTAACCAGATCACTTTAGATTGTCTAACACCTGTTAAACCTTATTTAAAGGTATTTCTTCTTACTCTATCAATCTAAAATGACTCTAGTTTTATAATTACATCGTCACTCTTATTATAGCAATTTATTCTTATTTTTCAACTCCTTTCAAAGGTTTTCACCAAAAGAATTTATCTATAGCTAGTAGTTTTTATCCTTAATTCACTCAATCCATTGGCTTTACAAGTGTTTAAAGTCAGAAAATTCATATTATTTATTTTCAAAACAAAAAAACAGAATTCAAAAAAATTAAATTCTGTTGCTTTGATATTATTAAATTGAAAGTAATATTAAATCTTTTTAAGCTTCTACAGCTGCTTTGAGGGCATCTACCTTGTCCAATTTCCCATGGAAGATCAACGTCCGTACGTCCCATGTGACCATAGGCCGCTGTTTGACGATAGATAGGACGTTTAAGATCAAGCATTTGAATGATACCTGCCGGACGCAAGTCAAAGAGATCGCGAACAGCAGCTTCAAGTTTGCTTTCAGCAACTGTAGCCGTTCCGAAGGTATCAACACGGACAGACACAGGGTTAGCAACACCGATAGCATAAGCCAATTGTACTTCTGCTTTCTTAGCAAGACCAGCAGCTACGATGTTTTTGGCAATGTAGCGAGCTGCATATGAAGCTGAGCGGTCAACCTTAGTAGCATCCTTACCAGAGAAGGCACCACCACCGTGTCTTGAGTAACCACCATAAGTATCAACAATGATTTTACGACCAGTCAAACCAGAGTCCCCTTGAGGTCCTCCGATAACAAAACGACCTGTTGGGTTGATAAAGAATTTAGTCTCCTCATCCAAGTATTCGGCTGGAATAACTGCCTTAATGACTTTTTCAATGACATCTTGACGAATTTGGTCGTTAGTCGCTTCAGGATCGTGTTGCGTTGAGATAACGACTGTATCAACACGTACTGGTTGGTTATTCTCATCATACTCAACGGTAACCTGAGATTTAGCATCTGGACGAAGGTATGAAATCTCACCAGATTTACGCAAATCTGCCAATTTTTAACCAATTTATGTGAGAGGCTAACTGGAAGTGGCATAAACTCTGGAGTTTCGTCAATAGCAAAACCAAACATCAAACCTTGGTCACCAGCTCCGATAAGATCAAGTGGATCTTGATCACCAGTTCCACGAACTTCAAGTGCTTCATTGACACCTTGAGCAATATCTGGAGATTGTTCAATCAATGATGGGTGAACCCCTACAGATTCTGCCGCAAAGCCGTATTCTGCATTGTTATAACCAATTTCAGCGATAGTATCACGAACCACACGGTTAATGTCCACATAAGCTGTTGTAGAAACTTCACCGAAAACATGGACAGAACCAGTGTAGACAGCTGTTTCTGCTGCAACGTGTGCATCTGGATCCTCTGCTAAAATCGCATCAAGAATGGCATCTGAAATTTGGTCTGCAATTTTATCTGGATGCCCCTCAGATACTGATTCAGACGTGAAAAGTTTACGTTCTGACATATAAAATGTCCCCCTTTTAATATGAAAAATAGTATTAGATAGCACGGATTTAACCGTCTCCTAATAGGTAAAACGCTATGCTCCTGGTAGAGCTAAACGCCGTTAAAAAGTTACAAAGAACCAACAGCCAACTCTAGGATGACTGTTGCCTTATCGGGACTTAATAACTACCGTCCATTATATCATGTTTTTTCAGTCTAGTCATATAGTTATTTATTATCAAGCCTTATCAATAAGTTATAGTGAGCATTTTACCATCTTTTGTATTATACTTAGGATATGAAAACTTATGAACACGTTTATGACATCTTATCGAAGAGTCCTGATTTTGTGACGGGAGAGAGCTTGGCTAAAGCCTTGGTGTCTCACGGACAGCCATTTGGAAGGCAATTCAAACACTTCAAGAACAAGGAATTGACATTACAAGTGTCCGCAAGAAAGGCTACTATTTAGAAAAGGGAGATATTCTTCTTCCTCAAGACATCTCTAAGCAACTCAACATTCCAGTCTACTTTAATCCAGATTCTAACTCTACCCAACTAGATGCTAAACATGGCATGGAAAAGATTAATCCGACGCCTGCACTATATCTGGCATCAAGTCAAAAGGCAGCCAAAGGACGATTTGAACGTCACTTCTTTGCCAGTCCACAAGGTGGTATCTACATGAGTATCCACTTAAAGCCCAACTGTCATTTTGAGGAGTTACCCCCTTATACGATGATGGTGGCAGCTGCTATTGTCAAAGCTATCCAGCGTCTAACCGGCATCAATACAGAAATCAAATGGGTTAATGACATCTACCTCAACAACAAAAAAATGGCTGGTATCCTTACCGAAGCCATTAGTTCTATCGAATCTGGTCGCATCACAGATGTCATTATCGGGATTGGGCTTAACTTCTCAATCACTGATTTCCCTGAAGAGTTAGCTAATAAAGGTACTAGTCTTTTTACTTCTGAAAAACCAAGCATCACTCGAAACCAGCTCATTTCAGATATTTGGAAACTCTTTTTAACCATTCCTACTAGCGATTTGGTCAAAGTTTATAAAGAAAAGTCCCTCGTTTTAGACAAACAAGTGACCTTTGAACAAGCTGGAAGGACTTATACTGGTATTGCCAAGGAAATTGGCGATAAGGGCCAACTTCTCGTTTTTACTGATGATGGTCAGGAAAAATGGTTGACCGCTGGCGAAGTGAGCCTTACTTCTTGGTAGACTTGTCGGCTGCACGCGCAATGCGTGAAACAACGTAAGTTGTCCAAAGACGACGAAACAGTAAATAACCAAAAAAGGCTGTAAAAAAGTAATAGCCGTGCTGTAAACTGTAATTAAAACAAACCGTTTCAAAAATAGTTTCAAGCGTAATAAACAAAATTTGTTGAATCATAAGATTATTATATCAATAGATAGAGCCTAGGACAAGCAGTCTAGGCTCTTTTCATTTTTACACGGATGGAACAGCTTCAGAAATCTATCAAATTACACTGGACATCCTCGCTTTTGTGTTTCTTGGCTCGGACCTAAAAAGGTCCACTGGACCTTTTTAGTCCTCTATTTCTACTACATCAGAGAGAAACTCGAGTTCTTGAGGGATATACTCTTCACGATCTTCTTTTTCCAATTCTTCTTTGGATTTGAGACTGCGTGCAAATTCTGTTCGGAGTTTTTCAAATTCTGCTTTTGGAACAGCCATAATATTTGGTGAGAAACCGGCAGCTGAACTCATGATACTACCAAACATATCATTAAGATCACTGCGTTTCATAACCTGCTCAGCATTAAAGGCAGCATTAAATGCCAGGATAGCATTTTCTTGATTGGCTAATACAGGCTCGGAACCATTCAAAAGTGCCCTATTTTGTGGGCTGATAGAATCCAAGATTTCAGGCCAAGTTGCCTTTAGGGCATCCAGACACTGGCGTGATTTCTGCGGATTTTCCATGGTTTCACGCATAATCGTGAGAATCTTTTCACGATCCACCTTGTACTGATAAGCAGGTTTGGCTTTTCGACTTGGTGCTACTTCTCCTTGGACTTTGCCCTCTTTAAGAGCTTTACGTAGACTTTCTACCTCGCGACGAAGACTATCTAACTCTTCTTTTAAATTCCCTGGAATTTCTTGTGAAACCTGAGTATGGGTTTCTGACAATTTTATAGTCAGCATTTCCGCATAGATTTTAGGATGTGTTCCAGTTTTAATTTCTGGCAAGGCACTTGTAACCAAGTCAATCAGTTGGAAAAGTCGGTCTTGCTCCAGAGAAAGATTCTCTTCAAAAAGGGGACTATGGTGACTGTTCTCTCCGCCCGCTTTGACAATCAAAAGATCACGAAAATACTCCAAGAGATCCGTCGCAAAACGGCTCATAGACTTACCATTATCAAAAAGAGTTTCAAGATTTGATAAAGCTTGCGTAGTCTCTTGATTGCGAACGTTAGCGACAAAACTGTCTAAGGCTGTTAAACCAATAGAACCAGTGATTTCTTCAGCTACGGCTTGGCTGACATGATTGTCAGGAGACAGACTCAGTGCTTGGTCTAAGATTGACAAAGCATCACGCATACCACCTTCCGCACGACGAGCAATAATGGTCAAAGCCTCATCATCAAAGGTCAGTCCTTCTTTTTCCAGAATTGAAGCCAAGTGCTCTTTAATAGCTCCCTGCTTGATCGATTTAAACTCAAAGCGTTGAACACGAGAAAGGATAGTTGCTGGAATCTTATGTAATTCGGTGGTCGCTAGGATAAAGACCACATTTTCAGTCGGTTCTTCCAAAGTCTTCAAAAGAGCATTGAAAGCACCTGTCGAGAGCATGTGAACTTCGTCAATAATATAGACCTTGTAAGTCGCACGACTTGGGGCATAGGTCGATTTGTCACGGATTTCACGAATCTCATCCACACCATTATTGGATGCCGCATCAATCTCTATAACATCTTCGAGACTACCGTTTGTAATATCGCGACAAATATCACAGTGATTACATGGCTCCCCATCAACTTGATTAGGACAGTTCATAGCCTTGGCAAAGATTTTCGCCGCACTAGTTTTACCGGTACCACGCGGCCCAGAAAAGAGATAGGCATGGCTGATTTTCCCTGACTCTACCGCCTGTCTTAGCGTGGTTGAAATTACTTTTTGACCAACCATTTCGCCAAAGGTCTGACTACGGTATTTACGATATAAGGCTTGATACATTAGTTTACCTCAAACATTCCAAATGTAAGCTCGGTTTTCTCGAGTAGAATTTTGACAAATGCTTCAAGATAATCTTGGTCTACGTCGTTATAGTCTCCTACTTGGTGAGAATCCAAATCGAGAACACCAACTAATTTGCCATCTTTTACCATTGGTACAACAATTTCACTTCGAGCAGCGGAATCACAAGCGATGTAATTGGCGTGTTTGGTGACGTCTTCGACAATTAAGGTTCTATTTTCTGCTGCAGACTGGCCACAAACACCCTTACCTAGGGCAATTCGAACACAAGAAACATTACCTTGGAAAGGACCAAGGACTAACTCATTCTTGACATTATCCATCAGGTAGAAGCCTGTGAACACAGAATTCGGCAGGGTTGTATTCAAGAGAGCTGAGGCATTAGAAAAGTTGGCCAAAGCATTGTCTTCATTGGCAAAAAGCACCTTAGCCTGTGCTAGCATTAATTCATAGGCTGATTTTTTTTCTTCGTTAGTCATAACTACCATTATAGCAAAGATTGGTTCTTAAAACTAAGATTGACCTACCTTTTCTCCTTCCCTTTCATTTAAAAATAATTCAAGATCTTGAACGACATTTTCAGGATATTCTGGACTAGAAATCTGATAAAACTTAACAGTCATTCGATTTCTGAACCAGGTTAATTGCCGTTTAGCAAATCGACGCGTATTTTGCTTGAGTTTTTCCAAGGCTTCGTCCAAGGTTTGGTTCCCAGCAAAATAAGGAAACAACTCCTTGTAGCCTATACCACGAGCTGACTGGGCATTAGGATAATTATCGTACAGCCACTTGGCTTCTTCCAAGAGACCATGTTCAACCATCTTATCTACTCGTGTATTAATTCGGTCATAGATTAAGGAACGTTCATCATCTAATCCGATAATAAAGGGATCATAAGTCGTCTCAGTATTTTCAAGATTCTCCGAAAAACGATGAAGCTCAAGTGCTCTAATAGCACGACGACGGTTAATCTCTTTAATCTCAATACCTAAGCGATCAATTTTTTCAAAAAGTTCCTGATCAGATAATTGCTCTAATTCCGAGCGATAGGCTAAAACCTGCTCCTGATCGACCTGTCCCCCTAGGTGATACCCTTCTAGGAGACTTTGTAAATAGAGACCTGTTCCTCCTACTACAATAGGCAGCTTACCACGACTAACGATATCTGTAATAGCAGCCTCTGCCTCTGTCACAAAATCATAAGCTGAATAGGTCTCATCAACATCGCGAACATCAATCAGATGATGCAATGCTGCTGCCTGCTCTTCAGGAGTGGCCTTGGCGGTGCCTATATTCAATTGTCGGTAAACCTGCTGGCTATCTCCTGAAATAATTTCGCCATTAAAACGCTTGGCCAATTCAATTCCAAGCGCTGTTTTTCCTACAGCAGTAGGACCAGCTACTACAATAAGTTTGGTTTTCATAATGTTTTCACTTGCTATTCTAGATATTTTTTTAGATAATATAAGCATATTATAACATATACGGAGGATAGTCTCATGGCTAAAAAACATTCATTCGCTAAAGGTGTCGCTACTGGCGTTATCGGAACTGCTGCTACTGTAGCAGGTGCTGTCTTCGCAGTTAAGAAAACCATTATCGAACCAGAAGAAAAGAAATTGGCTTTCATCGAAGAAAACCGTAAAAAAGCAGCTCGTCGTCGTGTAAGCCGCTAATAATGAGAACCAGGGAAACCTGGTTTTTTGCTGTTATTTTTAACTCTTCATCTATGACTAGGAACGGAGCCAAATTTGAAAAGAAAAAAATATAATATTATCACCTTCTCTTTGCTAGCTTTCTTCTTTCTCTTCGGTTTTTTATCAAAACATTTAAAAGAACCTGTAAAGCCAGCAGCAAAAACGCATCACATCTCTCACAGCCTTTCATCAAAAAGTAGCTCTTCTCATAAAAAAGAGAACACTAAATCATCAACTGCTACTTCGACGGAAGAGCATAAGACGGATGCTAAAGACGAAAATAAGAACCAAGCATCTTCTTCAGTTCAAGGACCAAATCAGAAAACAAACAACCAAACACCTCATCAAGATGGAAATCAAGAAAAGTCCAAGCCTGTTGAAGGCGGACGAGGTTGGGGCGGACCAGAAGATGGCTCCTATGCCACTAACGGAGGAGGCGGTAGAGGTCACGATGCAGCCTTCGCCGCAGGTGCTGGTGGAGGAAGCAATCACGCAAGCTCAACTGATCAGAGCAATGAGTGGGTTAACGACGTTGATAACAATCCTTACGAGTACCCACAAGCTTCATCAAGCACAGATACAACTGCCAATTCCAATTAATGAGATAACAGCATACTAAACATCACCAGTATTCTATTTTGAACCCTAGTTAGGACTAATCCTGACTAGGGTTTTTGCTTATCAAAAAAACACCTATAATTCAATAGGCGTCAAATACATTTAGCTTAAATTTTGAGCAAACTAGCTTAAAACCTTTTCGTTACAAGCCCATAAAGAACATAACGATAAAAAGATAAAATAAATGTGGACAAAACGCTTTAAAACCGCATGGTTAAAGGCTTAAAAATGTCCCCTGCCAACGAAAAGATGTAAAACATAGAAATAAATAAAAACTATAATCGCCTATTTTAACAAGGTTTTTATAGTTTTTGTTTTTATTTATTTCTGTGATTTTTGAAAGATTTGGGGCAAAATTTGGGGCAAAAAAATACTTGGCAGCATGAGCTACCAAGCGGCATGAAAAAAACAAAAACATTGAACGTTAAAGTCCAAAAGTACATATATAGTGTACCTCTATTTAGATTAAATGTCTAATGTTATATCAAGGAGACACAAAAAGGCTAGGATAACCCTAGTCTTTTTTATCATTCTCATTCAGTCATGAGCCTGTTCCTTCTTTCTGCGATAAGTTCCTCTAGCTCCTTCAAATCCGAGCTAGAAGCGTGATTCCTAATAAAGCTACGGGCTGACGAACGCTTGGATAAGTAGTTTCTGTGCTCTCGATTGTTTTTATTCCACTTCTTAGTGGCCTTTTGTTGTGCGTCCATTATCTATTCCTTTATCTGTTGACATAATATAAGAAATCGTATGTTTCAAGCCATTTTTCAATCGTTCCACTTTCTGCCAAGCCGTAAAAAACTTTAACAACATCTTCGTCTTTGTTTAGCTTGAAAAACTCAATGCGATCTTGATTGTTTGCATTGCCAAGGGCAGCAATTACATTAGCAGCTGTCTTGTCGAGAGGGTATTCTCTCAAAACGTTAAAAGCGTATTCTTGCAATTCTTGAAGTTGTTCTTTGTATGTGTTCATTTTCTTTACCTCTCTTACTTTCTATATACATTATAGTACATATACTATAATATGTCAACACTTTTGATAAAGAAATTTAGTTTTTTTGCAAAATAAAAAACCGCCCATAAAAGGGCGGCGTCTACCTATGAAGGCTATTCTCAAAACCAATATCATTATAACACAAAAAAATAAAAAAAGCCCCAGCACAATGCTGAGGCTCGACCACTACCACCATGATGTCCGAACTGTGGTCTGTCGGGAAGTGATATACTCCTTTTATTTTATTTTTGTTCGTGGTCTATTTTCCAGTTTGGCCTTGTGTGGCTGCTGCACGCTCTTCAATAGCCTTAACTACTGAGGCACTAGCTTCATTGATTGCCTTAGAGACTGCTGCCGTATCGTTTGACTGACTATTCAAGAAACGGTCAAAATCATCGTCTGGCAAGGTCAAGTGTTTAGCACCCGCTGAGCGTAGAGCGTCTACTGTACCCATTGAACCAATACCAAACACACGGCCATTAACTACACCAAGATATCCTTGGCTTCCGCTTTCGCTACGCAATACATAATCCATATTTTCTTCTTCCTCTTTCTGATTTACTAAACTATCACCATCGTTGATGATAACAACATTCTTATCCAATCCACCGGCTAGACCTGTGCTTGTAAACTGCCACCAGCGGGTATGTTCCATGTTTGGATACACACCCCAATAAGGCTCTGGGCGCACCTCATAATCTGGATACGCTGCAATCCATAGGCTATTGGGATAGCGTGCAGTAATTTGATCTACATACACATTAGCTAGTGTGTACGGCTTGTAACTGTAATAGATAGGCTCAAAGCCGTTTGATTTACAGATATCCATAAACGCTAGGACTGCATTAGTATTCGCTTGTTTATCACCGCTAGCGCCGTCTTCATAATCACACACTAAATAGCGTGGGTGTGATGGCAGATTACTGATAAAGTAGTTAGCTTCAGCTTGCGCCGTTGCCACATCTCCACCAAATCGGGCAAAGTGGTAGTAACCGATACAATTACTTGTGTTAGTCTGTTGAGTCGCTACTGGACTAACCCAACCCACGCCCTCGGTCACTTTAATAACCGTGTTATTAGTTCCGGACGCTTGACAGATACTAGTCAAGTCTCCCGGCTGATAGGCTGACACGTCGATAAAGTAATTATCTTGTGCCATGCCGTCAAATGGTAATTCAAACCATCCAACCATTTGCTGAGTTGGTGCATTCCAGTCGATATAGCTGAAATTACCAGCGCTATCGAGGTTTCTTGTCACCTTACGTGTCCAACCGCCATTATATAGACAGTCAGCGTTGCCATCGATATTCTGTTCGACTGTGGTAACTGTGCCGTCTGGGTTTTCTGCGACCACAAAACCGATATGTCCAAATTGGTGATATGGCAAGCAGTTAGTTACCCATACACTGCCCACTGGTGGATTGTTAGCCCCGTTAAAACGTGTTACTTTCAATCCCAGACTTTCAGCACGGCTTAAGCCATCGATGGCATTCAAGTAGCTGAAATCAAGATTAAATAAACCCGCATACTGTAAAATGTAGTCAATCAAGCTTATACACTGCCCGCCATACTGATTAGTCGGCACCGTAACACGTTGATCAACCAGACTATCAAGCGTGTTTAATAATTGTGCTTTTGAAGTCATGTTTCTCCTTTTTTAAATTATTTTTGAATGCTCTGTTTAATCTCCAAGATAGTTTTCTCTAACTCTTCGACCTTCTGTTTTAAAGCGTTAATTTCGCTAGTTGGTAATTGAGACTTTGTTACAAGCGGGTCTTCCGCAAATTTATTTTGTTCTAAAACCTGTAGAAAAAAGTTATTGTATGTTGGAAATAGTCCATATGCTTGAGCGATAGACAACGATGAAGATTGTTTCCCTTTAATTTCCTTGATATCCTCACCAACGGCTTGAGCAAATTCTGTGAACTTACTCATAGGCTCACGCTTTCGCTGTGTTGTATACGCTCACAAGGTCTTCTTGCTCGATGGTATCAATACGAGTGCCAAGCTCGGTCATTTTACTGATGATACCACTGTCAGTATTGCCACCCGCTGCACTGATTTTATCAGCAATTTCCTTGAGTGTATCAAGTTCTTCCGGTGCATTGCCAATGATATCAGCTTTTGCTTGTGTAATTGCTTGCGTCAAGCGTTCTTCACTGACACCAGTTACCTTGCTAGCAATCGATGCCTTGATTTCCTTAATGTCTGCTCCGACTGCTTGGGCAAAATCGTGTAATTTACTCATTTAGTTATTCCTTTCAAATTTTAGCTAGATTATAGACATTAACGAGGTCTTCCGTAATTTCACTGCTACCAGTAATTAACCCAGAATCTCGCAATTCATCCGCTAGTAGTTTTAACTTAGGGCTCTTATCCGATGGGATAGCACTATCTGCATTTAACGAGTTCTTCACTTTCACCTTAAAATTATTAGACGGGAAAATATGTCCATCTAATTTAATCTCAAGATAGTAAGTGCCAGTAGCTACTGCCTTACCCATTGAGAATGAGAAACGCCCATTCTCGACAGCAACATCTTGATAGAGTGCCACCGTTTCGTCGTTTGACAGCGTGAGCTTACCAGTGCCGGACAGTTCCATGCGTTTTCCATCGTAACCCAAAATTTCAAAACCAAATACGGAAGTGGTGTCCCCAGATTTGAGAACATCACCTCCCTCGATTTGGTTGATAGAGGTCATGAGCTTAGCCATAGGCTAGTCCTCGTAAGGTTTAGTGTATGATAGTGCTCGTTCGCTATCGCCTAGACCTTTAGTCGTTGGGTCTGAGACCATATTCAAGGCGTTAAACACTGTCAAACCTACCAAGTAAGGGTTAGATAGGAATTTACCAAACAAGCCAAACAATGCTCCCCAGCTTGTGATATCTTCAAATTTGATACCAAAGTAAGCAAAAACTGGCAACACCAAGGCAAGCGCAAAGCGTGTTACGAATGTACGGTTTTTAAAACGAATAGACCAATTAATTTTCATGTTTAATTCCTCACTTCTAAATTAATGTATTTTTTATAAAGGGCATCAATGTACCCGTTGCCACCTAATTTCTTGTAACTAGAGTGCATCTTGTGAATCACATCCGAATTGTGAACAGTGGTATATCCACGCTCTAATTCTTTGTTAATATCGCGCTCAAGGCGTAGATACATGGTAACAAGATGTGCTTCATCATGCACTGCTAGTTTGTCGCTTAATCCGTTGATTTTCTCGTTGTTTGATTCACCGATTTGTTGAACGACTTCAACCGAATCGTGGATATTATCTAACTCGTTTTTTAAATCTCCGAATTGCGATTTGCTTAAATTAGCGGACTTGCTAGCTTTCATACCAAACCAGCCCGTTGCGATCACACCAATTGTAGGGGCAAGGTGGTCAATCAAATCAGAAATGTTCATCTTTTATTTTTTTACCCCCATTTTTTTCACGCATCAAGCCTCTGTAGTATCAGCCAAAATTTCGTCTTCCACTTTATAACGCAGCTCACGTAGAGCACGCTCATCCGCACGCATATCTTGACGATGTTTTGCGTATAATTCAGCGTTAAGAAGATTCTCTTGAACTGTAGAGACCGCATTGGAATCTACGCTGATAAACGTTTGCTTAACAAGGATTGTAGCCCCTTCTTCTTCGACGTTAAATTCTGCATTGATTGTGCGTTGTTTTGTAATTTTAAGTGCCATAATTATTATTTCCTTTCTTAATTATCTTCTGTGATATAAGTGACTGTACCAGTGTATACTGCCGGTTCTTGTGATTGGTTGGTTAAGAAAATCTCACCGCTCGGAGAAAACGTCCAGACGGCAACATCACTGTGTTTGGTGCTGACATTCTTGTTAGCTACGAGATGGACGGGAATGGACGGCCTAAAGCCGTTTGGGATGGAATTTTGTTCCATCTTCCCATTTTCGTAAACTCCGACTTTGTAGACGCTTCTATTTATCGAAGCGGTCACTATCGAGCCTTTTCTGGCTAGGGAAAGTTTTACATCCCATCCTAAATCAACCTCTCGTTTAACCATCGCTGGTTCTTGTTTCTCAGGCTTTGGTGTGTATTCAATCCACGATCCGTTAGAATTACTGGTTACTGTCCGTTTAAACATGCGACCAGAAACAGTCGTTAGTGTTTGAAGTGAACCAAAACTGCTTTCCACAACTTCTAAGAAACCACCCTCACCTTGTGCTGGATGATTTTTGTAATTACCCGCTATCGAGTAGAACCCCGTGGTTTTGTAGTCGTTTAAATTAGCTACTTTGTTATCGATTGCTGCACCGTTTGGTTCGGTCAACTTATGGTGTTGTATCTGTTTTCGGTTTGAATAGATTAAACCGTTGACATCTAATGCGCCCATTTCACGGTATTTTCCAATACCGACGCCATCACGTTCGTAGCTCATCACTACCTTATCCGTGGATACTGTGATAACAAATTCTGTGTACGAGAACTTATCTTCAACACGCCCCAAAACCTCCCACGAGGTATCAGCTGGATATTTTCCATTTAGGTTAGCATCCGAACCGTTTAATTCAGAAATATTCTGCCATTCGTTCGTGCTATCTGTCGCATATCCAGCAGTACCAACTTTTCGTGTTTTGAAAATAAGTTTAGTCGTGTTTTTTTGTGTCCCATTAACGGATAACGGTGCTACCTTTAAGAATCGTTTCAGCGTGATTGTGTCTAGCTTTTCACCCGTTCGCTTGGCTTCAAAACGTAGTGTTGGGTTAAAGTAAGCCAATATTGTTATGGTTTGCTCTCGCCAATCCGACCACAAACCACGGCTGTCTTGGACTTTAGCCCTAACCGTCATTTGTTTGTCAGTAACAGTCGATGGAACTGTAAGCGTACCATTATTCGACTGTATCGAACTATTCCCGCTTACAATCTCAGCATAGTACCCCGTGATTGACGAACCAGCAGCGCCTCGACTGCCTTCAAAACTTACTTTGATACGTGACAAAGTGCTGACGAAATGCGTAGGGCTAGGGATAAGGTTTTGTGTCACTGGGTTTGCGTCCGATAAACTAAAACCAGTGAAACCCGGCTTAAAGAGATTGGTCGGGATATTGACCGTGATTTTTCGGATATCCCTTCCCCTTTCAATACCGTCAGCATACGATATGTAAGTAATCGTACCTTGACCGCTTGAAGAATTAGGGAATTGATTAGCTATTTCAACGGGCGGAATCCATGTATAACTTGTATCGATATCATCACCGGCTATCTTTTGATCCCAATCGCCCACACGCACCCAAATGGAGTGTCGCATCCATGCTTCACGCTTAGTAATGTTGATGGTCACTGGTTTGGCGATTTCAGCCGTCACGTCCGCACCATAACTAGCACGGGAGATGGTAGTTAAGACAAGAGCTGCATTGTTAATAGATATTACCTTATTATTGCTCTTATTCTTAAATTGTCCACGATAATACACTGTACGAGTACCGTCTCCGTCGTGTGCAATGGTAACCTCTTGGTCAATCAGCATAGCGGTTTGATTGGGTTCAACGGTTAGCGTGCCAGAGTTGGCTAAACGCTTCCCGCCGTCATAGTCAATGTACGCTTCCCAAGGAACACCAGACACCTTAGTGTCTCCGTTTTCCCAATAGAGCTGTAAACGCACTTGTGATGTATTGCTATCAATATTCGAGCTAGCTTCATAAGCACGTAGGACTGCTTTTCCTCCAGCCATTAATAATTACCTCCTACCCATTTGATTACGTTACGATTTGGGTCAATTAAATCTTGTTCCTCTCGATAGTAGCCGATTTGAATACTCTTTGAGAAAATACCATTTTCGATGTGGATAACACCTTTGTCGATATACATCACTTCGGTGCCGGCGCTAAACATAGAAATACGTTTATCTGAAACCAATACCGAGTTAGAGCCATCATTTTTACCGATGGTCAAGCCCTCGTTGGATGCTCGCATGTAGTTGTCAAGGAAATCCCAACGTTCTGTGGTTTCGCCTAAATCGTTTTGTAGTTTCACAATACGCTGACTAGCTTCAACTAGGGCTTTTTCAGTCTTATTCTTGTTTTCTTGATTGGTTGACAAAAAATCTTGATAAGCCTTCACCCACTGATTGACCACTGACAAACTAGCCTTAGCTTTCAACTCAGCTTGTACGATTGAGTTAAGCTCGTTCAGTTTGTTAATCTGGTCTTGCGTCAACGCACTATCAGCCTTGCTATCTAGCTGACTTTCTAAATCTTTTGGCGACGCTTGCCAAGCACGGTTCATAGTCCCCTCGTAGCAATCTAGCTCGGTAAAAAATAGCAACGACTCGCTAACGTTGGTAGTACCAGTGTTGTCGATACGAATATAGCCTTCGTCACATTCGCCAGAATTAAATGTTAAGTGCCATTTAGCGAGTCCGGTGACTGACGGTGAACCAGTGTGTGCTTTAAAACGCACCGCCTTTGTGTAATTCTTGCTCGTTTCGTTCGACTTCCGGCCAAGAAAATAGATGTCTACGCCCTTGATATTTCCCGTAGCAAACAATTGAAAATTGAAAGAATAATCAGTGTTGCGCTTAACTGAAAAACGTGGCGTAGACGCTGGTACTGATGATGATGTTTTAAGCAAGAATAGCGGTTTAGCGCTATTGTAGTAATACGGATGCTGTGAAACGGACAGATTAGGGTTCTGTTGTGGAGTTTGCCAAAAACCCCAATTGTCAAGATTCTCTGGAAAAGCTGAGTTAACGATTAAGTTTTCACCACCAACCGAAACACTGCCAGTCATATCGTTCCATGTATAATCAGCTGGGTTGGTGCTGTCCGATTTATCGAAATTAGTACACACACCCAAATAGCGCTTGTTTCCATTCTGTGTCAAACTGAAACCAGTTCGACCATCCGAGCTATCGGCGTAGGCAAAATGAACGTAAGGCGTGCGTCCGTCCGCTCCAGCTTTACCGGGGATACCATCCCGTCCATCGCTACCCTTCCACTTGCTCCAACGGTAATCTTGTGGATTACGACTGTCAGTAGCGTTGAAATCTTGGTACATACCGATAAACGCCTTATTAGTGTCGTTTTGGCTAAAACCACTACCAGACACCGTGTCAGCGTAGGCGATGTGGGTGTACTGTGTTTTACCATCAGCACCCTTAACGCCGGGAATACCTTGGTCACCTTTTGGACCTTGCAAGCCCATGAGACCTCTATCGCCACGCTCACCCTGTGGTCCTTGTGGACCGGTTAAACCACGTTCCCCCTTGTCACCTTTCGCACCCGTGTCCCCCTTAACACCTTGAGGGCCTTGCTCACCGATTTTAGAAACCGAGTAGCCCGTTTCGTTCGTGTTATCGGTGTAACTCCAAACAGTTTTTGTCCAGAGGTATTGCCCCGCTGGCACGTTAGGCACTTGACTGGTCCAACCAGTCGTTGGCGCTACTGTACCCGATGTTCCTTGCGCATAAGTAATCGTAGTGCTACGAATACCAACCCCATCTTTTCCGGCAATACCATTATTACCATCGTTACCATCTCTGGCGACATAGGTCTTTTGATATCCCGTTTCGGTGGTGTTATCGGTATAGGCCCAAACCGTCTTGGTCCAGAACCATTGCCCTTTAACTAACGCTGGCGGGTTTTGATACCAAGCCGTAGGTGGTACGGTCTCAGCCATAGATAGACCATATAGAACACTAGTGCTTCTAATACCGATACCATTCTTACCCGGTACCCCATCGTTACCACGGTCTCCCTTGGGTCCTTGTTCGCCCATTTTAGCGACAGAAAAACCTTGCTCACTCGTACCGTCTGAATAGAACCATGTCGTCCTTGTCCAAAGAAATTCGCCTGGATTAACCGTTGGAATGTCTGGCGACCATGTACCATCTTCAAATACGATGTTTAATCCAAACAGAATTATCTGTAGCGTAAGTATTTACACGAATCTCATAATCACCGGTTGGGCGGTTATGCGTGTATTTCGTACCGTTCGCAGTCTTGCTATCAGAAATAACAGCCCATGTACCGAAACTTGGGTTGACAATCCAAATCGTAGCATTGTTACTACTAACAGTCTCGGTGTGTTGATTAGTGAAACTACCATTAGTTTCAGCGGATAAGATGTAAGTCTTTCCTTGCTCCAATCGAACACGCTGACCAGTCATGATAAGGTTGTCTATGGTTGAATTAGACGGTTGGTATTTATCATTTAAGGCTGCTACCACACTGCCAGACGGTTTGTTGACGCCGTCCGTAGATTTCGCATAACGTAGCGTAGTGTTTACTAATCCCACGCCATCTTTACCAGGTAAACCATCATCACCTTTAGAACCATTCTGTGGGATGTATGTTTTTTGATATCCAGTTTCACTAGATAGGTCTGTATACATCCATTGTGTTTTAGTCCATAGGTATTTGCCTTTAACTAATGATGGTGGGTTTGCCGTCCAACTGGTAGGCATGGTGGTTTCGTTGTCGCTCATGCCATAAGTAATAGTGGTAGATTTGAGACCTACACCGTTCTTTCCGGGTAATCCGTCATTACCTCTATCACCTTTGTCGCCTTTGGGTCCGGGGTCACCTTTAGCGCCATTCTTACCGTCCGAGACATTTAAAAAAGTAACTTCTTCTGAAGCTACTTCTTTGTTGTCCACCCATGCCGAAACCGTTAAGGCGGTTGGTTGGGTAATCTCTGACGCTACCATGTCGTAGGTCATCCCAACGTATTTGATTTCACCGTTAATCACGAAACGCCATGTCGCATTAACCGTCTTATCACCTTGTTTCAAGACTGGTCTAACAGTAGAGCGTCCAACACCGTTTTTAAATGCCGTTCCGTTTGTGGTCGTGATCTCGACACGATATGGCAATGCCCTAGCTGCGATTTCATCAATACGCTGTTGTAAGTCGGACGATGGTTTATTAACGATTTTACGGTAATTCGAAAACACCACCGAATTATTCAACGGCATGTCAAAACTGACAATCATTTCAGTGACACGAGCTTCGAGAGCTAGCCCACCTCTAAAATTATTATTAATAATCTTAACAGTGTCCCCTAAATTGACATCCTTATAGTTGTCCATAAAACTAGAATGGACATCAACGGTATAAGTCATTAACGGGTAAGCGTATTGCTTAATGGTACGCAATGCGTAGCCTTTTAGTGAATTGACATCCTTGTACTCGGTTTGAAAATCCTTACGTGTCCAGTTATCAGCGTTGTTTGGATTCATCGTTGATGGATAGCGTTCCCTAGACAAAGGTGCAAACACATAGCTACTGCCACGCCTTGAATAGAATTCTACTTGTCCTATCTCGTTCTTTTCTTCGAACTCAACGCTTTCGAGGTTGACGCCTTCGGCACCAGTGAATACCCCAGCATTAAACAGTTGGGTCTTATCGCTAGTGACTTGGACACCTTTAAGCTCATTCTGATAGTGTAACACCACATCCCCACGAGCCTTGCCAATTCCGTGGTGAGTTTCGTCTGGCTGTTGGAAAATATCGATAGTGAAACGCTTGATTGTACCATCTCGATTTAATTCCGTGCGGAAAGCAAACTCAGCTTCAAATTTAGACATGAGACTGTGTAGCTGTGCCAGTTTCGTCTCTTGTGGCTCAAACTCAAGTGTTCTTGTCTTATCTGATACCTCATTAACACCAATTTCAAGATTGGTAAACCCTAGAATTTCAAGGTGTTCGAGGTACCATGCAATGCTTTGAGCGCCGTTGCTTTTAAGCGCAACAGACTGCTCTTGTGCCAATTCCAAGTTAGTGTTGTTACAAGTGACTTGAAACGATGTGTCATTTTCAACGAGTTGCGACACATAGAAAACGTGATAGGAATTATCGTAGTAGAATGACACATACATTTGATCGTTGATGTATTTTACATCATCGTGTAACTTACCATTGACGATTTTAGGAATCGTAAAATCAAATGTACTCGTTGCGTATTCAAGATAAGGGTGCCATTGACTGTTGGAATATGGCAACATGCCAGGAACGTTGTTATTCAACGCACACACCTTGCGCATATTCTTATCATGAATCCAAATTTGCATTAAACAAAACGCTCCTTCCAAGTAATTTCAATCGTTGGGTCAGTCCTTGTCCAACTAGATGTGTAGATGTCGATTTCAGTTTCACCGGTATCAATACCAAACGGCTCGGACAAGTATGTTAGCTCATTAGATGCTGGTAAATTGTCAACGAATGTTTTACCTTTTGCCATGTCGATTTCAAGAATCGAACCCTTACGGAAACGGTTTGGGATATCTTCCTCTTTGTTAACATAATCTTTTCGATAGACAAAACTATCCAGATACATGTGGGTTACAAGCGGTGCATCCCCAAAACCAAAGAAACCAACGCTTATTTTTGCTGATTTTTTTCCTTTGATTTCGGGAATTTTAAATCTAGGGTATCCACCTTGATAATAAAATTGTATTTCATCATCAAACCGTTGCATATCTGACCACCCTTGCGGTTCATTGAATGGGTTTTGCGTCATGACATGCGTACCCCAAAATGATTTTCTGTCTAGTGTGCGATAACTACCATTGCCATCGCTAGCAAGGAAACGATATTCGCAACCTAGACCGTTGACATGTTTAAGGGTTTCCACGCCGTAGAGGAATGTGCCGTTTGCGTCCGTAACAGATATCTTGATATATCCGCACTCATTGGATGCACCGAGCCAAAAAATCTGTCTCCACCACATATATTCATAGAGCGATTCTTTTTCTCGATTACTATCCGCTGGGATATCCCATGTGATTGAGCTACCACGGAGCAAGGTTGAGCCACTACCTCGATTGGTTAAGGCAATGTGTGGTCTACCCCACGCATTATCAATCGCAAGGGTGCCGTTTAAACTTTGCAAGTTGTCGTTGAAACGCCCTTGGTTTTTAGTACCAACCGCAAAACCATTAGTGATCCAGTTGTTAGAAACATAGTCAAACAGAATTTCAGATTGCTTAACTGTGCGTGTGTCAGTTTCATTAGGATTGCCAATCTCGTAGCTCTCGCTAGAAGATTTCACAATCCCAACCCAGCCATTATCCGAGTTGAATTTCAGTTTAATATCTGGGTAGGTTTCAGCCGTACCAAAGTTTTTCAAAGTCGCCTTGTAATGTCCAGTCGAAACTTTTTTAATACTGCCGTATTTGGTTTCACCATCGCTACTTACCACGGCTTGTGCTTTGTTTTCACCATAGCTTTTCGGAACATCGAACGTAACCGTTACTGTTGCGGTAATCGGTGCCGTGTTCTTATCCACTGTAAGCGACGCTTGACCAGACGGGATAGCTTCCCAAACCTTGTTGGGCTCATCACCAAAAATCAATGTTTTTGGCTTATCAACATTGAGATAACCACCTAGCGTTTCAGCAACAGTATTAAAGTAGTCGTAGTTTCCGACTAGGGTAAACGATACTTGAATCTGCTTAACTGACAAGGTGCTGTATAGGAATTGCTGACCATAACGCCTACGTCCTTGGTCTTGATAGTTGTTGTTAAAGTTGGATGCCACGTTTTTCGTGACATCCACTGGAACGGTACGCCCTTGCCCCTCATTAAACAATTCGGTTAAGTTCTTACCGTCGTAAGTTACTGACATTCCTATCAAATAATGCTACCTCCTAGCAACGCTTGTCTGCGCTCGTAATCGTTTGTTGCCTTAGTCATGAATGGCGCTAGGCCGTTTGACACGCTTCTACCATCGATGATGTTTCTAACTTCAATAGGGTTAGAGCCATTAGTCACCAACTGACCGAGTAAGTCAATCACGATGTCTAGCTTGCTTTCCAATACAGATACACGCTCACGATCTGAATCACTATCGTGATTGCTTTGTGGGGAATCGCCCGCAAATCGTGCCACGGCTTCAGTAAGTAATTGCCATGCTCTACCACGTTTGGCAATATCTGTCGGGATAACATACTCTGGCATGTCGCCCTCAGCTAATTCATAAACACCATTTTTATGGACTAGCCCACCGTTAGCATAGCCATAAGCGGCTACACGGGTAAAGGCTGCGTCTGATGTTCCGTAGCGGTGTTTGATGTAGTTGATTGCAGCAAGCAAGTTGTCATAACCGTTACGAATATTGTTATGCCCTGCGTGCTTGTAAGCGTCAAATGTTGGTTGAATAGTTTGCATCAAACCAATAGACGGTGTCCCGGCTTTTGCGTTACTATCCCAGTTATTTTGAACATTAGGGTTACCACCAGATTCACGTTGGATGGTCGCCAAGATTTTAGAAACACGGAAGTCATTCGGCTCGATACCGTTTGCCTTCAAGGCTCTAACTACAGATTCACGCCAACGAGAAACGCCTGTACCTTGTGGGCCATCCTCTCCACCTCCTGGAGGGGAAAGCAACGGACCAAGAGTCTTCTTAATCCATTCGAACATGCCACCAACTTGTCGTTTAATCAACGATTGAAGCGGACTGTTTCGGTCCTTAAGTGGTTTACTATCATCACCACCACTACTTCCACTGTCTCGGACACCGAAATCAAGGAAGGTAGCAGCGTTTGAAATATGACGGCCAGCATATTGGTGATACTGACCGTTCCCACTGTAGTTGTATTCTTCACCATCGTAAGTATCGCCATGTACTGCCGTTACAAAGTCAACGTGGTTGCTTGAAATAGGTCCACCAGTGTAGACGGCTACTGTACCTGGTTTAGGTCTGCTTAAGTGTGGCACCTTAGCTGAAATCCACTGATTACCATTACCGAGATAGCTAAACAAGCTTGAATTAACACCGAGGTTTGCCAATCGGCTAGCAACGAATGATACACATTCACGATAGAAGTAACCCCAAGGGTCAGCACCAGCGTCTTTCGCCTTATCTTTAAAACGGTAATCGTCACCTTTGGCACCCATCGCCACCGTGCCTTCATCCATTGAGGCATTAGCCATAGACCAAAGCTCTTTCCACCAGTTTTTAGCTTCTTCGATAGGTTTCTTATAAAGCGCATTACCGAGTGGATTGAACATACCGGCTAACTTATCAGCGTTAGGACTGAATTTTTTAGCCAATGATCCGACTGGGTCTTTAACAACATCGGTCACAAATTCAATCATCTTCATGAATTTGTCAACACCGTCCTTCATTGTGTCCCAGACTGAGCCCGCCACGTTTGTAGCAGTATCCCAGATTTAGACCAGAAACCAGTACCCTTGGCAAACGCTCCACGCTCTACGCCCATAAGCATAGCTAATTCACTAGCATTGATGACCTCTGAGCCAGCCGGCAAAAGATATTCAACGTTTCTTCCTTGTGGCAAGAATGACTGCCCGTTTGGCAAGATAACCATTTCTTGGTTGTTAGTCTCTGGGCTATCGTAGCCATCGTTTAGAGTGGCAAGAGTAGGCTTAGTGATTGGGTTTCGGTATGAGCTAAACATACCAGTACCACCGGCAAACTTAACTTTCGGAATTTTAGAGATAGCTTCTTTGCTACCACCAAAATCAGAAATCAGTTTGTTAATGCCATCAATCCCAGCATTAGGCAAGGCAATGACGGCATTGATACCATCACCGGCAAGTTTCTTCATGCCGTCCCACATTTCGCTAAAGCCTTTTTTAACGTTGTCCCACGTATCTTTGAAGAATTTAGCAATGTTGGTTAATGCGTCGGTAATCAGTTTGGTAATGTTAACACCGAATTTTTCTTGTGTTAACGCTCCGATTTCATCCCATTTCTTCGATAGGAATTTCTTAGAGTTTTCCCAACCATCAAACCAGTTCTTATTGATACCCTTGTGGTGTTTGTCGATATCCTTACCAAGGGCGGTCATTGCTTCCGTAGCGTTGCCCTTGATACCTTCCCATGTCTTAGATGCGAATTTCTTGACGTTGTCCCACTTTTCGCCCCAATCTTTTTTTAGGCTAGTCATGTGTTTTGCAACGCCTTTAGCCATATCTTTAACGTGGTCCACTGTGCTATCAACAAACTTCTTAAATGGCTTGTTGTGCTTGTACATCAACTCAAAACCAGCGACTACTGGATTGGATGTGACAAGTAATTTCTTAGCGGTGTTAGTAAAGGCTTTAATGCCCTTTTCACCACCAGTGAAATAGTTCTTGGTCTTTTCGAAGCCTTTCTTAGTGCTCTTGGTCATCGAATCCATCGCACCAGTCCAAGTCTTCTTCATGCCATCCCATGTCTTGCCAAGCCACTTACCAGCATTAGAGAAACCATCTTTGATACTCTTAACGATACCATCAACGAATTTCTTAAATTTCTTGTTGTGCTTATAGATTAAAGCAAACGCCCCGGCAATCGGATTGGCGATAAATAAAAGGACTTGTTTCCAGTCCTTTTTGAAGAAATCGATGATCTTGCCAAAGATTTCTTTGGTCACTTTGAAAATCTTGTCAAAGGCTTTTTTGGCAGCACTAAACATACCGTCTACAAACGCTTTGAATTTCTTATTGTGTTTGTAGAGCAATACTAGCGCAGTGATAGCCGTAGTTACTGCAACCACGATTAAACCGATTGGGTTGGAAGCCATTGCTAGATTCATTGCTTTTTGGGCTGCTGTCATACCGACTGTAGCCGTCCGCCATGCATGAATACCTTTAACGACTGCCGTAATACCTAGAGCAACTTTAGAACCTACGAAATAAGCAGCAAACAAAGAACCAACTGTTTTAATAGCCGTCTTATGTTTGGCAATGCCACCTAAAGCCTTGGATAGCGATGTTACCGGACCTTTAGCTTTCTTACCGTTACCGGTCATAAGATTAAATGCACCAGCAACACCTTTAATCATGTCAACGGCAACTTCCCAGACACCACCAGCAAAATCTTTACCAATGCTAAAAACTGCACCTAAACTGTCTTTAGTTTCCTTGAAGAAAGCTACAATTTTAGGGGCGTTGTTAGCAATGCTCTTACTCAGATTGTCGACAAACTTATTGAGACCATCCATGAAACCATTGAGTTTATCGGTTCCACTACCTAAATTAAATACCTTTGAAAAGGCGTCCATGATGGTGCCTAGACCTTTGGAAACGTGCTCCCCTAAATCTTTAAACTTAGTTTCAGTGTTAGGATCAGCAACCCAATTCCCAATCTGTTGTAAGAATGGGTTTTTCATTTTATCGATTGGGTCACGGAAAGCAGCGACTACCGCTGGCATACGGGACTGGATAGTTCTTTCGAGACCACCGATGGTAGTCGAGAAGTTAGCAGTCGCGTCCTTGTACTTATCTTGCAATTCGAACAAGGCTTTTTGTGCCATTTCTGCGGTGATCTTACCATCTTTTTGTAGCTCTGCATATTTATCGGCGGTCATGTCTGCAATGCCAAGCTCTTGTGCAGCTACTTCTTTAAGTTGGTTTTTCATTTCTGGGAAGACATTGATGATTGACATCATGTCTTGCCCTTGGACCTTACCATTGGCAATCATTTGCGCCCATTGTGTAGCAAAGTTTTCAACGGCTGCATCGGTTTGACCAAACGCATCTTGCAAGGTCAAGATGGCTTGTGTTTGCTGTTTGGTTAACTCTGTGTTATGAGTTACGGCATAAAATTTTTGGTTCATGCCGTCAACCATTTCGGTTGAGTTAGCCGCAGCTTGCGCCATTTGGTTGGTCATATCGACCATTTTCTTACCTTCTTCGGCATTACCCGTCAAAGTTAACCAAGTGGCATTCATGGTTTGTTGATATTTAACGTACTCGGAACTGGATTGTGCGATTTCGTCAAACTTACCTTTGATAGCTCCCAATGCGTTCTGGAAACCGTTGCTGATTAGGTTAGCCGCAAACGTAGCCCCAAAGATACCTTTTAAGCGTGAGGTTTTATGCTCAGTCTCACTGACTTCACTACCTAAGCGTTTAAAACTCTCTTTTAAGCGTCCAATGAATGTGCTAGACCGTTGACTTTGCTCAATTTCATCATTAAGCTTGTCAGCAGCATTTCTAGTATGTGCTAGACTAGTAGCCGTTTCGTCCAAGCGTTGCTTTTGCTTGCGGTATTCATCGCTTGTTCTTCCGGATTGTTTAGCGACACGCTCAAGCATTTCTTTTTGGGTCTCATACTGTTTATTTAAATTAGTAATCGAACCCTTGTATTGCTTAAGTTGCTCTTGTCTAGCTTCGTCTTCCTTGCCCTCTGCCTTAAGACGCTTAATGTAAGTGTCTGAGGCTTCGTTTTGGGCTTTATACTCACGTTGCAATTCGGAAAGCCCAGACCTATGATAATCTAGGCTATTCTTAGCTTGACGCTGTTGGTTTTCCAACGACGCCAAACGTGTAGTCGCTTGGTCAATCTGTTGTTGGTACTTAAGGTACTGCTCAGCGGTTTCAGCGGTGCTACCCTTAAGCTGAGACTGTTCTTGCTTCAGTTTCTCAATCTTATGTTGTTGATTTTGAATGGCGTTGCCCAAACCATCGTACTTAGCTTGTGCTGCACCTAAATAGTCCCCAGCGCTACGCATTTGGCTTTCTTGTGCCTTCCATGCGTTTGTAGAGCTATTGACTAACTGAGTTAGTCGTTTAATCGAGTTAGCCGCTTGTAACGTGTCTAAGGCGATTTCGGTGGACATGGTAGCTTGTACTTTTGCCATGTATTATTTATTCCTCCTTTCATTAAATATTTAGAGTAAAGATGTTGGGTCTACCATCCTATCTTCTTCCTCTTTTGCGTTTAGAATTTTCATCAACTCATAATAATCGGTATCGTAGTATTGATCTAGCGTCCACCCAAAACCTTGAATTGATTTCTTAGCAACAAGCTTCAAGTCCTCAATGCTATTTTCTAAATCAAAAATCTGTTCCCCTTTAGACTTTAGTCTTTTGGGTCAATTTCACCAGCGGCATTTTCAAGTTGTTCATCAGTCAAACCGTACATATAGCCCACCAGTTTTTCAGCAATCTCTTGTGTACGTTCATTGTCCAAATCAAGCAATTTATCATAGGCTTCATCATCCAAGTTAAGAACGGCACGAATGAAACCAAGCATTTCTTTGAGAATTGTGAAGCTTGCTTGCGTTTGCTCTTGTGTGTCACCATCTTCGGCAGTATCGCTAATTTTAAGGACTGCCAATTGATATTCATGCATGCGCAACACATTGCGGTTGCTTGTTGTGACTTTGAATGCTTTCTTACTGATTTCTGGAATTTGAATAGTTCTGATTTCCATTGTGTCTTTACTCCTTTTTTAACAAAAATAGAGGTCAGGCCATGAGCCCGACCTCTTGCGAATTATTAAATACTATTTGATGCAACAGGAAGGGTATAGCCCCCGAATACTTCTTTAAACATATTTGTTTTATCGAAGTTAGATGCTCCAGAATAATATTTCTTGTAAGGCTCACCACCGAACGCATCCGCTGACAAAGCGTTGAATGTCACGTTGTCGTCTTGACGAGTTTGGGCAGTGTCGGTATCTGTTGCAACGTTTTGAGTTGATTCTTGCATGATACCGTTAGCGAAACCAAAGAATACTGAGTGTTTGCGGTCAAGCGTTTCAGATTCAATCAATACCGCTGTGTGTGGTTTCTCACCATCCATCACGTAACCACCTTTGCCGTCTGGTTTAAAACCAAGCATTTTTTGTTTGATTTCAAAATCAAGGTTATTGAAGTCAAAAGCGACTGTTGGTGAACCTGGTGCAATCATAACATCTTGTACTGAGTTGTTCCCAGGAATTTTAGTCGCTTGACCTTCCAAGTTTGAGATGTTAGCGGTACGAGTACCAAGCATTTTAGAATCGACTTCAATCACGCCTTCTGTTGAAAGGCCATCAGCACCTTTAAGTAGTTTTTGGGTTTTAGGGTCAACCAAAGCAAGGCGGACCATTTTCAAACCTACAATTGCCATATAGTAATTTCTCCTTTGTTAAATTAACTTATCGAGAGCAACAAAAAAGACCGCCGTAAGCTGTAACGTATCGGGGTCTATGCTATGTTCTCTCATATCTGTAATCGAGTAGTGTTCCGACTTTAGAAACTTCAACAGTTTCATTTCAAAGGCTTCAATATCAAAATCAATATCAGCCTTGTAGAAAATCTGGACCTCTACTCTATCTGTTTTACTGAAAAAGGTATTATTTCCACTCAAATCAAGCGAGGGATTGCTTTCAGTGAGCAAAACGATTGTCTTATCGGTATTTTCTTCGAGCTCTTTGGGCAAGTTGTTTGCATATACTTCGCTTATTTCACCAAATTCTTTGCCGTCAATTAGCTCTTTTAGTTTTACGGTCGCTAACACTTAATCACTTCCCTCCTTTTCTTCGAATGAGTTTTTCATATTCCTCTTTTTCTGCCAATAGCACTTTCCTTTGGACAGCACTATCGTTTTGGACATTGGTAACGAAATGATCGGCACGATATTTCTTAGTGCCGTCGTTTAGTCGTCTGGCATTTTGTGCGTGGTAATTATTTTTCCATCCTACGGTTGCCACACCATTCTTTCTGCCATCCGCATTAGTGGACTGGACAGATAAGCCGTCAGCCATGTGCCCATACTTCGAATGTTTCTTATTCGAGTAGTGTTTCTCACTGGTTACATCTTCTAACTCTTTCTGAAACACCTTTGCCCCAGCGGTGGTAATCTTAGCTTGTTCCGCTGGTGTTAAATCGCCAATAGCGGCCACTGTTTCAAGCCAGCCCTCTAGTGCCTCATCAAGCCCTACCATAAGCCATCACCCAACTTTCTTGTGCTTTCTCAAAGTCAGAAAGTCGTAGCGGTTAAGCCCAAAGTTTTCATTAGGACTAACTCGTACGATGTCATATTGGACACCATTTAATACGACCACTTGACCTTCGATCACTTTCGCATTATGACGAATGACGATAACTTTTGTGTCGGTCTCGCCATTCTGTTGGGCTAAATACTCTTGATTGAGCGTCCTAGTGTGGGGTTTATAATGCAGCGTAAACTGTTTCACGAACTTCGGAACACTAACACCCGTAAATTTGTTGGGCGTGCTTTGGTAAGTGCCAAAATCAGCTTTGAAACGAAAGTCTGAGGGTAAGTATCTAACTTTAGCCATTAGTCACCTCTTTCTTCACTGTACGTTGCGTATAAGCCCCTTAATTGCCCGATTATGCTATTCAACGTGAGATTGACAGGATAAGTAACCGTGTCCGTTAGAGCCAATCTATAGGTGAAATATGAGCTTGTGAGGGCTATTACAGCCGTGTCATATAGAGATTCCACGCTCTCAAGGTCGTAGAACTTCTTATCACTACCCACGGCATTGATAATGTACTGTTGAGCTGATTCAATGTAAGCTGGAATGAGTGCAGTGTCGTCTGTCTCATCCAGATTGAGGGTCTGCATGATAGTTTCCTTAGATACACTCATTACTTACCTCCTAAATTAAGCCCCGGCAGTAAGATTAGCTTTTTGGTCAGCGATTGCTTTGAATGACGCTGGCACAAACGCTTCTTCATCCGTTTTAACAACGTCGAAACGGTCAATAACACGTACTTTAGTAGTGTCAGTTTCGAACGCACCACCACCGATGTTAGTAGAGAGTAGTGACAAGTGTTGACGGTCAAACAATGTTACCGCTTGTTTCAAGTCACCAAAGTACAATGGCATAGCTCCAGTAGTAGCATTAGCAAGCCAGCGGTCAGAAACTTCTTTAACTGCGAAACCGTCGATTGAGTATCCAGTAGGTGATTTAACATCACGTTCCATGAGGTAGTCACCCATTGCGTTCTTAACTTTCTTAAGGGCAGTGAAACCAGAAGTGTTAGTCAAGAAAAATGACGTTTGTTTGATTGCTGGGTCAACTTTAGCTTCAAGGTCAATGATGTCATCCCATTTAGCCAATGTTGGTTTAGTTGGGAGTGTTGCGATAACATCCAAGATTGCTTTGTTACGAGTAACAACAACTTTTTTCGCAATCCATCCAGACAACCAAGCAAGGATGTTTTCAGCAGAATCAGCAAGCAAGCTGTTAGTTACCGTTGAAATACCAGCATAGCGTTTGATAGCGTACTTGATAAGTGACAATTTTGGATCATCATTGTTGCCGATTTGTCCAGCTTCATCATCAAGTTTAGAAAGGCCAGTAATTTCAGCCCATTTTTCATAAACACGAGAACCAGTAAGAGTTGTAACATTTTCAACGTTAACGTATTCTTGCAATGAGTCGTATTGACGAACCAAAGTATTGATAGCTGTACGAATATCTTGTGGGATAGTCAATCCAGCATCGGCACCAGTTCCGTCTGTCTTAGAATCAAGCAAGTTTTGATAGCGACCACGAACGAGGTTTTTAAAGTCTTTAACAAAAGAAGCTTTAACTTCTTCTTCATTCTCAGTCAATGGTTTCTTGTCTTCTTCTGACATATTCGCTACTTCACTGGCACGAGCTTCTGTATATTGTTCTTTGAACATGTCACGCTTCATTTTAGCAGTGTCACGCTCGTTTTTGATAGCTTGCAATTCTTCAGCGGTTACTGAATCATCAAGCATAGCTACGTTAAGTTTTTCATTCAAGTTTTCGACCTTGTCGCCTTGGGCAACCCAAAGGTCATGCAATTCGTTTGATGTTTTCATCAATCATCTTCCTTTCATTTTTCAAGTAAAATAGCCAATTTCTGCTCACGCAATGAATTGGTTTTAGGTGTAGCAATCATATTCTTAAATTTAGTGATCGCTGATTTGCTTGGTAGTTGATGTACAGCATTAGTAACCATGATTTCTTCTTCGTCATTGCCGAAGAACATGATTTCATCCGCAAAACCTTTATCAACGGCAGTTTTAGCATTAAGCCATGTCTCTTTAGCCATGAGATCAAGTAATTCTGGTTGTTTAAGACCAGTTTTCATCTCGTAAGCCAAAGCGATGGATTCGTCAATACTATTCAATACCGCTGATTGATGTTCCAAATCGTCGCTATTACCAACGATACCAGTAGACGCTTTATGAATCATGATATGCGCCGTTGGACTGATACGCACGGTATCGCCAGCCATAGAAATGACACTCGCAGCACTAGCCGCAAGCCCTTGCACATTAACTACAATACGCTTGCCACTAGCTTTAAGCATGGTATAGATTTCGCTTGCTGCGAACACATCACCACCATTCGATGCAATATTAAGCGTAATTTCTTCGTCTTCATCGTTAGCAATGGCATCTTGTATCAATTTAGGGTAGGTACTAGACATGCCGAAATACTCATAAAATGCCCCGGCATCATCGCTTACAATATCGCCTTTAATGTCAATCTTGCCCATTTATCTCACCTCCTTTCAATGTGGTACGGTTAGGGTTTTTACCCTCTGGCAACTCTTTAGGTAAAATCTCAGCTTGTTGCAAAATATACAAGCCTTGATTCTGTGCGAGTGTGCCACTTTTGACCATGCTATTGATACGACTAATATAGTTAGCGCCAGTCGGATCAACCGCTGGGAAAATATCCGCATCCACATCGCATGAAAGTTTTTGAGACAGCTCACTAAGAAACGGTCTTAAATAACGTGCGACTGCTTTAGAGTAGACGTTAGAACTCATTTCTAGTGATGATTGTTGGTCACCTTGTCCACCGACAACGTTCTCTGGGATACCGTAGACTTTTGCAAATTGTCCGGTCGTCCAGTCCGCTTGCTTAAGTAGTTGGGCCACGTTGGACTTGATTTCAAGAGGTGTGAAGTCCTCTAAATCATCCAGTACCAAAGGACCGCCTTGCATTTGCTTCATCGCTTGTCGTGAGCGTGAGACCTTAGTTTTGAAATCGAGCAAACCACCGCCCTTGATTTTCAAGATACCATTGGCATTTAGGGCATTTTTAAGTGAATTAAGCGTTAGTTTATCACTAGCTTTTTGAATATCTAATTCTCTACCAAGAGCCATCAACGGACTTACGCTTGTCAAACCACCATCCACAGATAGCAGTCTAAAGTGTAAGATGTCGCTTTGTGGAACGTGTTGTTTTGGTGGGATGCGTGGATCATCAAATGTGATGTTGTAATAAAGACCATTCTGGTTATCCAATCGGTTGAAAGTAACTTGTGACGGTCTTAAATACTCCCACTTCATATCACGCCCGTTGTCATTACGCCACCGATATGCGAAGGCTTCACCTCCCAATAGCATTTGAGCAAATATTGACTGGTAGAAGTTAAAGCGGTTAGCGTTGTTAGACGGATTATCCACAATGCCTTGCATTTGTTTTCGGCTAGTTGTTAGCTTTGCGGTTGCAAGGTCATTAGATAGCTGACTGATAATAGAGAATAGGTCCGAGTTTTTTAGAGCGGTTTCGGCTGAAACCCACTCACTACCATTCAAGGCAGCTAAAAACTCTGGATCAGTGATACCAAAAAAGCCCTCTTGGTTCCTCGGTGGGCTTTCGGTTGCTAAATTAAATATCGGCAATTATTATCACCTCCTTTCTAGCCTTTCTTGCTAGCTAGCTCACTAATTAAACCTGCTAGTACGAATGTAATGGTCATACTGATACCAAACCATACATATCCAAGGTTGTAAGTCGTTAAATTAAGCGAAATTGCAGCTAAAATGAACATCAAAATGTCAAAAATAGCCCAAATTGCCTTAAAAAACTTCAAAATCATGTATTAATACTCCTCTAATAACCCACTATCTGGGTTTTTTAGCCAATTTAAAACGGCCTCTTGACTCATGTGCTCTACCTTCCACGTTGGGTTATTGGTAATAGCGTAGTCTTCAAACGCATACATGCCATCATAAAACGCATCGATTAGAGCATCCACAACGTCGATTTTATAGGTTGATTTCATTTTATCGACTTGAATACCGATGTTATCCTCTTTAATTACGGCATTTATCAAGGCTTTACGCATGATTTCATCATCAAGGCGAGTGATATTGCCTTCGATAAATAGCGTTTGAAGGAATTTCGTCGGGTCTTTCAATTCGCTTGTCCGTTGTCTAATCGGCATGAGTGGGAAACTCGTGTTAGATTCCAACGCTTTGATAATCTTTGATATTCCCATAGCATCGTAGCCAAAAAAGACCACATCAAGCTGATTATCTTCTACATACTCACAAAACCAACGGTACACTTCCTCTGGGTTGATTAGCCCTTGTGGGTGACTTGTAATCGTACAAAAACCCTTGGTTTCTAAGTCTCGATAGTTAACGCCGTCTTGCTCCATCTTAGCTTCTAACGAGCCAGCTTGTTGCCACGGGATGAAACTATGCTGTTCGATATGCCATTTCTGACTGCCATCTTCAGCAACGTAGGGATAGACAAAGCCAATAGCCGTGTTATCGCTAAACATAGACGCATCCAGGCCGACATAGACACGCTTACCCTTTATATCAAATTCATCAACGACTGCATTTTCAATATCTGTTAGATCAAGAAAGCTATTGCTATCAGCAAGCAACCAGCAATTCATGTTCTTAACTTGGAAATCAGCAAGTTTACCCATGAGTAGCTTCTTATCACGCTCGGAAAGCAGCCCTTTCATCAATCCATCTTTTAATTTCGGATGATTAAGCAAAGGATTGCTTTTAGACCACGTTTCCGGCTTAAACACTTCTTCCAAATTATCTTGCGACCAGATTAGACATAGCTGGTCATCACCAGATCTATCAAAGTCACGTTCCATAATCTCAATCAGTTTCTTTTGCTCTTGATGAAATGGAACATCGGGTGTTTGGTAAGAAGTTGAAATTTCAATAAAGCGTGAGCCCTCGGTGTTGACTTGTCCGGATGTGATTTTAGAAATACCTTCATCCGTTCTAAGCTCCCCGACCTCATCGGCTACGGCCAATTTAAAGTGTTTACCATCGAATTTACCAGATTCAAACGAAATAGTATGGATGGTGTTAGCATCCACGAGCGACTTGATTTCTCGTGAATATAACTGTACTTGCGTTTCGTCTGCTAGTGACTTAAACGGCTCATTCTCTATGATTCTAGCCATCATAGACTTAACGTATGTAAAGAGCTTCATTGTTTGGTCGAAGTTTAGCGAACTAACCAGAAAGTCTTGGTTACTTTGTCCGATAATTTCAATCAGATAAGAGAAATTAAGGCAAATACCAGCTATCATGGTTTTCCCTTGCGAACGGGCAATCGAGATAATGATATTTGAAAACCTTGGTACATCGTCTAAATCAAACCATGCGAATAGTTGGGCAAATATGAAATACTGCCAATCCATAGGCTCTAGTTTTTGGCTTAGATCATCAACGTTAGGCACTAGAGACAAGAATTTTAAGAAACGGTTAAACGCTTCAATCGAGTAGACATAAGGGAAATCTTCATCCCCTTGTCGTTGCAAGTCTCGGAGGTGTCTAAAACATGCTAATTGAATATTGTAACCAGCGACAATCTTGCCATCTAGCACATTGAAACAGTATTGCGTGCCATAGTCAGTGTAAGTTTTTCGCTCATAAGAAAAATCGATGCTATTATAAGCACCGATGACATCTTTTGACTTGGTCAAATCAATCTCTTGCATGTTTCACCTCCTTTTATTTAAAGAACGCTGCCATCTTATCTTTCATAGACGTATTATCAGCTTGCCCTCCGGCTATTTCAGCTAATTCTGCCCTTCCTTTAGGAGTCAGTCCTAGCTGAATACCTATTTTATTAAGGGTTTCAGTGGCATCTTTCATAGTCGAAACGGCTGGATTTTTCTTAAAGCCCATTGATTGCTCGCCTAGAATTTCACCGCTCCCTTGTGCCTGGATGAGTTTCTTAATCTCGGTTTGGATACCGTTTTCTTTAACGTCCTCGTAGGCTTTTTGTAAATCTCGTAGTTAGTACAGTAGGTTTCCACAAGAAACGTGTCAATGCGTTCGACCTTTTCTGTTGCTTTTAAATACGGAATAATTTTAGTCCAAACTGACCTCGCCACTGTGCCCAAATAGTTCGGTGGGTCAATGGGTAGAAAGCGGTCATTTTGCTCGTAAAACGGTTTCCGTTTGGCTGGTGACTTATTCGCCATTTTTTCACTTCCTATCTTTATTATGACACCGCTTAAAAACTCTCAAAATTGGCGTGCGGTGTAAAAGAACACCTTGTGGCGGCTCTCCTTGGCACGAGAAAGGGGCGGGGGTCAATTTTAAATCGTCTCGAGGGTTATTATACCACCCTTATTCTAAAATCGTGCTATGGGCTTATTAGAGGGGTTTAACGACGTCCTCTTTTTTCCGGGCTATTAACCCTGCCCACGCTGCCACGGAAAGTCGTAGCTCCGTGTTCTGTTTCGTCCTATTTTGACCAGTACCGTAGATTTCTTGCTCTAGTGTACGTTTGGTGTTATCGCAGCTTCTGCACGTTGCTACCACGTTTGAAATTTCCGTCCTAAGTTCTGGCGCAATTTCAACGGGTGTAACGTGGTCGCCTATGCGTGCGTCTGGTGTGGTCACACCCAACGCTAGACAATACTGACATAGATAGTTGTCACGTTCTAATGCAATCTTGCGAATAGAAGACCAAGTCTTTGAACGATAGAACGCATAACGTTCCTTGCTCTCATCGTCTCTGTTCCTCACTCGCTTGTTGTATCTTGTGCGTGAGTATCTCTGTCGCTCTTCCATGTATGCTGCTTCCATACTGTGGTGTGCAGTACAGTAGTGTGCTGGTCTCTCTGTTAAGGCACGGCACCCCTCAGCCTTACATCGTCTGACCATCGGCATTGGCATACCTCCTTTCAGATAAAGTAAAAGAAGAACACTACTGTGTCCTTCTGATTCGATAATACTATATTACCACGTTGATAGTATGATGGTGTATGGATTGGTATATACCACTATAAATCAGTCCAAATACTTCTCAGCCTGTCTTAACTTAACGTAGTAGGTAGCTTTACTAAAGCCCATGCGGTCGCATATCTGCCAGATATCCAGCTGGTCTATATATACCATTTGCAGTAGGGACCTAGCGTCTATGTCCCCCACGTTTGCTATTTGTCTGCGAAACTCTCGACGTTGTTTGATAGCTTCCGCAACGAATTGTTTCAGCTCTTCTTTTTCCGTTATCAATTCGGTGTACAGGTCATCTTTAGCTTTTCTCTTCCCACCTTGCACCCTATCTGTCTGCATAGCACCAGCAGTTACTTTCAACGCTTGTGATTCCAGTCGTTTAATCTGTTCTGTCTGACTGTCAATGTATCTATCAAGTGCCTTGGTTTGTTGCAGCCGTTCAACTGTTCTCATAAATTCGTTTCCTTTATGGTATAATAATATTATTAGCGTTTGAACAGTCCTGGGCATTAGTCTGGGTCTTTTTTTATACAAGAATAAAGAAGGATTAGGGTACCACCTCCCATGCATTAGATTTAGCCATGCCACCAGCAATGCAAGGCTAGGGTAATAAAATAAAAGAGGTCTGTCAGCTCGACGAGTGTCGAAAAAGTGTTCAAGCCACTAAAAGTTAGTGTTTGACAGACAATAGCTAGCAAGGGAGTCGAATCCTCATAAACCGTTCTAGCTACACGCCTAGTGCGTAGGCTGTATAAAGAGCTTTTCTGACCGATGGTTTATTACGGCCTACCTTGCCCTTAGTTCTATATTTAAGAATGATGCGATCAATCTCGCCATCTAGCCTTTCGGACCATTCATAGTTGTTAAAGACATAATCAACAATCTCACTGAATAGCTCTCTTGATAACATTCCTTCCATTTGAATTGCTTTCAAAGGCGTTAGGGCGGCTTTCTCCGCATAGCAACAATTAAGGGCGTTTTGGGTTTTGTTAGCACTTTTTTGGTTGCACCCTTTAACCTCTCTGATATAGCTATTTAGGTTGTTAGGGTGTTCCTTGCGCAGTGCTTCCACTTCTTCACGGAACCGCTTGAAAAGGTGCTCTGGCAGTCCTGCGTTGGTTTTCTCCAACACTGGGCGCGTGGTTTTACCTCTTGTGTAATTCTTGGATAGATATGCTTTAAGGTCGTTATAAAGTTCATTCGAAATAATGCCTTCTAACCTCTCGACAGTTTGAGGTGAGATTCTCGCACGTTCCATGACCGCATTGTTGAGTGCTTGCAAAATGATAATCGCTTGTTTCTCACTGCACTGTCTCACTTTTTGAAAATACTGCTTATAGTCCCTTGGATGTGCTTCTTTAAGTGCTGCATGTTCACTGACTAACCGCTGATATAATTCCTCGGTCAGCCCGGAATATTTGTTTTTCACGCTCATGGGTGTCATCTCTCTATCACGTTGTTATCTGTGACATATCCCTCTAACGAGATTTCTGTAAGTTCTCCACAACTCCACTTAAATTGGCTTTGTGCGACCATAACTGTCGACAGTGTCCGTCTGGACAGCGGGTCCATTCCGCAGACAATAGCCATATCTTTTCTAAACCGGCCGCGTTCAAAAACCACATCATAGAGTTTTGAGACGTTTTTCATTACTGCTTTTTTTCGCTGCCGTTTATTCATTGCTCCACCTCTAGCAGTTCTGGATTTGTGTGGATGTTTCCGATTATTTTAAACGGATAAGAGTTATCTTCAAACAATTCACCCAGAGCTTCCTTCTCGTTGTATTTTTTTGATTCAAACACAAACAAAGCATGTTTGCTATCCCAAGAAACCTCTACTTTTACATTTTCTTCATCAGTTTCAATGTTAAGAATATCCCCCTCAAAGATTTCTTTTTCGGCACTGTCCGTCAGTCCAGTTGACTGCATGAGAACTAGATCATTATTGATTATCCATTCATTTGGACCTGAATCTTCATCAAGTATCCAAATGCACGAATCGCCAGCCATTACTTCTGATGGGCTATACATGCGGCATAGAGAGCCGCCGTCCCACGCTCTATATCTTGGTATCATTGTCCTCTCCCTTTCAGATAGCTGGGGATATCATCCCCAACGTTTACCGCATCGTATTGTTCCTTGCTTACCAGAAACTTACCATAGGCCCCGCAATCGATAGTGTAGAGGTTTTTAATTTTCGATTTTCCAGTAACCTTGCCATGCAATTCAACGGCATTATCAGCCTTATGGATTACCACGGTCTCGATAGGTCGGTTAACCACTCGTAGGACAGTAGTCACGTTAATCGCTAGCGACACCATGAGCAGCACCGTAGAAATAGCTAGGTCATTATAGATCGTCTTCTTTAACAAACGTCCCATTAATCATTTTCCCCTTTCTATTCTTGATTTCCTCATACGCAATACCGAGACACTCGGTTATATCGAGGTCTAACTGGTGAGCTAGTACGATAATCGTTACCAGCGTGTCACCGATAGCATCTTTCAATGCTGCTTGTGGTTCTGTGAATTTCGTCGGTTTTAAGAGAACATCCCGAATCTCTCCGACTTCTTCAGTTACACGCATCCACTGAATCTTTGGGTCAGCTTGCTTTAAATTGCGTTCGTCTGCCCAATGGTTAATTTTATTGATTAGGTTATTCATCCGTTACCTCCTTCACTTCCACGCCTGGGCAATCGAACACCCAGCCGAACCCGTTCGTTTCAAGTTCTTTGCGGGTGTGGTAGGTATCCCTGGAACCAAAATCATCTTCCTCGATATCCCAAAAATTACGGAACAGGTTAGCCTTGAGATAGATATGTTTATTCGAAAGCCCTTTGAACCTAACTGTATATCTTAGTTCTCTCTCGACCTCATAGCCTAGACGGTGCATATCGATTAGCGTTTGGATTGGGTTGTTATCAGTATCGGTCACCCATTCGTCAAATTCATCGAACTCTTCACCGTCAACACCAAGAGGAAGTTTATTAATCCAATCAATCAAATTAAACTCTAACCCATCCCTGTTCGCCAAATACCAATCCGCCACACACTGTGGGACGACTGGTTTAGGGAAAAATGAGTCATACAAGTCTTCTGCATACGATACAGAGATATGCCCGATTGTCGATAATTCTTCGATTGCTTCTTGTCTATCCATTTACTTCCACCATCTCCACTTTATATTTCCTTGCGTTGCGATATTTAACACCTCGTAAGCGGTGTAATTCATTAATCGCATCGTTCTTATTACTGAAAACATGCTCACTGTCTTCTATGTTGTCGTAGTAAACTATTACTTTATATTTCATGTCATTCCTCGCTTTTATCTATGTAAATCACCGTGGCAGTAGCTATCATGAAGCCGTACATCTTATTTGATCATAAGTAACTCTGACATCCAGCAATTCACAATTGTTTTCCTTGATCCATTGGTTGATTTCTTCATCAATTCCATCATCAGTGTCACTGTCAGTGAAAATTTTTACTTTTCGCATAGCTTCATCATCTCCTTTAGTAATTCTGCATCCGGTAACTGCCCCAGCGTTAAGATACGATTGAGTTTCTTTGCGTTAATACCTAACTTAGCGCTGATATATTCCATGTCTTCGTGGTTAGCCCAGAACCATCTCGAAAACTCTTGCGTTTGGCCTAACACGCTTGTGTGGTCGTAACTGCCTGGAGCATATACACCGACTAGCTTGTCTTTATATTTACTATTCATTCCAACTCCTTGATTTCAAATTCAATGCGTGGATTAGGGCTGTACTTCTTGCGAGCTCTTAAATCGCAAACAATACTATCATCAGTCCACACGATACCCTTCTTATCAACTTTGTTGTATCCAGCTTTTGAAATACTGTCAAAGAGCGATTTGACCAGATTATCAACGTCTGGAATTTTCGCATGCCACAGCGTTTCGGACATAAACCTCTTGAATGTATCCCACGTTTTAGCTCTTGCTTTTGGCGTGGGCTTTTTCGAGACATTAAGCGGGGCTTTCATGTAAAAAACGACATCTACTGAAATCGGGCCGTCAAAGAATTGCCCGTCATATTCTTGCTCAATAAGTTGCGAACATTGACGGCGCCACGCCTTCATTTTGGGGTCTTCATAAGTTCCGAACTTGCTGAATCGTGGCCTTGTTTGTGGTTTAGGCTCGATGTTTAAAATCATTTTCATAGCACACCCCAATTAGAATGGAAGGTCTGAATCTTGGATATCCATAGGGTTGCTATTGCCATAAACATTGTTTCCTTGCCCAAAGTTTTGGTTTTGCGGTTGTGGTGGCGGTGTTTGTTGTCCAAACGCATTACCTTGGTTAGCATTGTTACCTTCACGCGCTGCACGGCTCTCCAACATTTGGAAGTTCTCAGCGACTACCTCGGTTACATACACTCGTTGACCTTGCTGATTCTCGTAGCTACGGGTCTGAATGCGTCCAGTAATACCAATCAATGCGCCTTTTTTAGCCCAGTTAGCCAAATTCTCAGCTTGCTGACGCCAGATAACGCAGTTGATAAAGTCCGTTTCACGTTCGCCGTTAGCGTCCTTGAAGTTGCGGTTAACGGCTAGGCTAAATGTAGCCACTGCGATGTTACTGGTCGTGTATTTTAGTTCTGGGTCACGGGTAAGGCGACCAACAAGAACGGTTGAATTGATCATATTCTATCCTTTCGTTCACTCTTGGATGTTTAAGAAATCATCCAACGTTAAAATCTCATGTAGCTTTTTCTGTGATTTGCAATAATCACAATGCCCACACTTCTTAGGTTCTTCGTTTCCAAGCGATACTTGGTAGACTCTCGGAGCGTGCTCTGTGATGTAATTTAACCCCTCTGTAAGCCATTCTTCAGTAAGCTCGATGATTTCCTTATCCGGTTGTTTCTCTTTCGATACGGCTACGATAAATGGTTTATATGTTGGATAATCCATTTGTCGTAGGAGCTCTAAATAAGTCCCTAGTTGGGCATGGTACTGAAACCCTAGAATGTTATTGACGGCAGTCGGTACTTTGGTACGCAATTCCTCTGACCATTCCTTAGTCCAGATGGATTTCATAGTTTTTAAATCGACCACATAGCCTTTTGAAAAGTTGATACTATCAAGTTTGCCTTTGAATGGCACGCCAGCGATAAAACCAGTGACAATCTTTTCTTTTTCAACTTTATCGCCTTCTTTCCCGTGGTAAAGATTATTGAAAAGCGTGTCATCCTTGAGCGTGTCGATAACTTTCTCAGCAAGCTTGAAATCAGATAGCAATCCGTAAGGTTTGCGGCTTGAGAACAAAGCCTTTTTGTTATCCTCTTTGAATTTCTCGTGTGCTTCTTCGCTTTCAAAATAGCTATGGACATAGTTTCCGAATAGTAGAGGTTTTTGATCTCGTTCATCGTCCCAAACACCATCATCAATGGCTTTGGCGCGAGCTTCACATTTCATGTATTCCTTGAAACGGCTTACAGACATATAGGTTTTGTCAGAGTAGTAATTTTCATCCGTTAGGATTGTTAAATCAGTCATTTTCTACCTCTTTGATTTTGGTTGAATCACCTTCAAATAGACTGACCTCTTCGATGATTTCGCCTGTTTCAGCGTCTACGCTTTTTTCTGTTTCAGATTCGGCTTCATCGCTCATTAGGTCGCCCAAAAGTGTTTGAGTGTCTTCGTTTTTTGGCGTGACATCGATAGGGTCAGTTTTTACTTCCTCAGTTTGGTTGTCTGAGATAAGGCCCTCTTGCATTTCTGTTGAAAGTGGGGCATACTTGCTCAAAATGCTCTTGAGTACGGTCTTTTGAGCCATAGCGTCGAAATCAGTAGACCAAGGCCCTCTTGCGTAAGTCTTTGAGAAACGTTTTCCGTGGCTCTCTGCTTGCTCTTTTGTCCAAAACGTCAGTTTCTTAAAGCCATTCACAAGCTCGAATGTTGCGAAATAGCCATAAACTTCATCTTCTGGTTGAGTGAAATCAATGTCCAATGTTTCAAAAAGCGGATCGTATGATTTGAATTGTGCTTTGTAGACCTTTCCAGAATTAATAGCCTTAAACTGACCGGAGCGGATAGCTAACTGGATAAGCCCTTTATAACCAAGTTGAAATTGTGCATCTTGCTTGTATGGCACGATGTAAGCAAAACCCAAACTTGGCTCGATAGGTAGATTTAATACCGCTGCTTTCATTGCTGCCGTCATAATTGAAGTATTGCTAGCTCGTGCTAGTAAATTGTTGTTATTTACGATTGACAGTAGACTTGCCGTGAATTGTCGCTCATTGCCGTTCAACACCTCTTGAAATTTCTGTTTGACTGCTGGGGTGTTGAAAAAATCTTTGTGTGCTAATTGATTTGTCATGTCTTTGCCTTCCTTTTTGTTTTTGAATACCCTTATTTCGCATTTTAAGGGGGTTTAGTGCAATTTTAACGGTGTCGTAGTCTATTTATACCACCTAGCAAAACACACGCCTTAAAATCGATTTTAGAGGGGTTTTCTAGTGTGCGCTAAAAATCTGCGTTGAATTCTTAGCGAAATACATATATTCGTTGATTTTTTCGATAAACGAGTACAAATCTAGCTCGTCCATCATTTTCTGTTTGTGCTCCTCTGAGAACACAAGGCCATGAATGCGCTCGTAGTCCTCAAAGAGTTTTAGTTTAACTTCCGTTTCTGTCAAAGCATCATCCTTCTAGCTGTTTTAGCTGATTGAGTGTATAGCGCTTATCTTTGATGTTGAGTGCTTTAAATACATTCCCTTCCAGTCCTGTCCGAATGCGGCTTGCGACACGTTCGCTGTAAAGGTTTGCAATTTCATCATTGCTTAAGTTGGTTGAGATAATCGTATTCTTGCGATGACTGAGCACGTCAAAGATAAATTCTTCTTCCCACGCTGACTTAGAGCGCACTGAATCACTTTGTTTAACGCCTAGATCGTCCAGGATGAGATAATCAACCTCCATCAACAGTCTTGAATAGTAACCCTCTTTGCTCTCAAACTTAAAGCTCTCTCGGACTTTCCGTAATATTTCGGTCAAATTCACGAATAGCACACTCTTTGGTGTTCCTCTTTCCTTGAAAGTCTCATTCAGCGTTTTAGCCATTGCAATAGTCAAGTGAGTTTTACCGATTCCAGTAGTTCCCGTTAGCAAGGTGTTCCCGCCTACGCCATCAAGATATTTCTGCGTTTGTCTCTTCACGAAATCTAGCAGATTCTTTTCCTCTTGCGTTCTAGCGATGAAGTTATCAAAAGATGCTGACTTTAGCTCTTCGGGAATAGTGCTATCTCTCATAAGCACGTCATACGTTCTCAGATAGAGGTTTCTCTTCATGCTCTCTTTTGCCATCTCTTCTTCCTTTTTGTCTCTTTGCTCTTTGGCACACTTTGGACAAACTGGAGAGGGTTTGCGTGGTTGTTCTTCACCCGCAATTTTAACGGGGATATTAAGCTGTAACATCGGTACCCCATGAATAGGACAAACGTCCCCTAGCCTTTTTGTGTTTGCTATAATTTCAGCTTGCGATAGCATATAGATATCACCCCTTCCTAAAATGGGTTTTCATCCGTTCGAGTAGCTACCCATTCTTCATAAGTTTGTGGCTCTTTCTTTTGTTGTTTCTTGCCCTTATGATTTGCTTTGCTATTCCTAACAAGTTCAACCGTCATTAAGTTGTCTTGTTTCCATCGGTTTAAGATAGCCTTAATATATGCAAAGTTTGCCTTACCTTGGCTTACTGCTTCTTTTAGTGCTTCAAGAATAACGTCAGCGTTAAAATCTTCTAGCATGTACTGTAAGTCTTGCGTTTGGAGTGGTGATAGCGGTCTGCCTATCTCAGCTTCGAAAGATTGATAAAGATTTACAAGGTCTTGATTAAGAGGGGGAGTAGTGGTAGGTTGTTTTTCTTCTCTTACCTCTCCTCTCCTATCCTCTCCTATCCTATCCTCTCCTATCCTATCCTCTCCTATGCAACCATTTGTCTGACATTTGGTTGTCAGTTGGTTGTCAGTTGGTTGCACATCTGACAACCACTGATATTTATTGCCTTCTACCAGTGCTATTTGTTGCATTTCCTCTGCGAATCTAGTGGGTTTCTTTCTATCCTTCCTAATAGAATTGTGTTCTGTCCAATCTGTTATAACTACCACTCCACTGTTAAACAACAGTACATAGTTGCCCTCGATTAGAAGTTTCATGTCTTCTTTCGTTGTGCCAACCAATCGCATGATAGTTTTAGGGTTTCCGACAAAACCATCATCGTCAGCCTCTAGGTTTAAGAAGAAGTATAAAGCCTTTGTTGTAGGAGGTAAGTCAAGAAAATCATCAGTCATTACGACATCTCTACTGAACATCCTTCTATTTGCCACTTGTTCCTCCTTTTCTTTTGTGTTATAATCAAGTAAATCGTTTTGATGAACGTTGCACCTTTTGGAGTTTTCCAAGGGTGCTTTTTTTAATACCTACCCTCCCACCACTTCATGTTATGTTAGTTCGTCAATAAGTTTAGGAGTGCTCCAATCCTATCCTCCATGGATTCTTCACACTCTGTGCGTTCAAAGTCCGAACCGTCAAGCTTAGTTACGTTGTATTCAGCTTCTACGATAAGCACTTCGCAGCCAAACGCTTCAGCAAGCTTGTCGAGCTCATTTTTTTGTTCTTCGTACGGTTCAAGCGGCAAGAATAGCGCTTTCCTCAAGCGATTGGTAAACACTGCTGTAAACACTAGGCTTCCTTTGTCCTTGTAACTTTCAAGGAACCCATCTTTTTCAGCGCTATAAAATACGACTTGTTTGTTATTTTCTTTCATGATTATCCTTCCTCACCTTCGTTGTACTTCTTGAAGGTCAATCCCAAAGTTGTGATGCCTGCTGCGATAACCAAGAGACCAAGAGTTGACGTGATACCCTCTTTTTCGCCAGTATGTGGAAGAGTGCCACCGTAAACGGCTGTATTTACCGCCTCTTTTGGCTCAGAATCGAGTTTATAAGATACTGTGGTATATTGTGCCACTTTGTTATTAGGACGCTCTACGCTCGTTTTAGGGGCTTTTTCTGGCGTGCTAGGTTTTTCTGGTGTTGGTTTAGTTGGCTCTACTGGAATTTCAAGCTCTGGCAAGTCCAAGATAGGTGCGTCATTCGGAATTACTCCACCTTCAAATGGTGGGAGCTCACGTTCTTCTGGAATGCCCGGAATGCCGCCTTGGAATTCTGGCTTATCGTGGATAGGTGCTTCATTAGGCACTACACCACCATTAAATTCTGGCTTGTCATACTTCGGAGCGTCTGGAGGTGTAACCCCACCATTCCACTCAGGGATTTCAACTTTAGGTGCATCGTGTGGAATTTCAAACGTTGGTTCTGGTTTGTTTTCGCCGCTGGCATCTCCTTTACCACCGACAAGTTGGACATAACTGTGTGAGATAGCACCGTCTGACTCAGCTTTCAACTCAATTTTGTTAGTTGGGTTAACTGATTCCTTAACAGCATTAACAAGCTTAGTCTTATAGTTGATGTAGATCATGCGATCCAAGCGATCCAACTTGATAGTAAAACCACGATCTGACTTACTGATAGACTTAACTAAGTCCATAGCTGAGCCTTTGTCAATCCACGGATCAACACTTTCAATGTTTTTAATTTCAAAGTAGTTATCAACTAACTTTTGATTCTCTGACATTTCATCAATGATAGTCACATAGTTGAGCACTCTCTTAGCGTAATTAACACGAGCAGTCCAGTTAATCACTGTTGGATCATCTTTATCTTGTGATCCCCATTTTGCAAGCAACTCATCTTTACCGATGACTTGTTCTTTGCCGATAGTTGCAGATACGACTGTACCGTTAAAGTTGACATTTACTGGCTTGCCAGATACAACTTTATCTGTCCAACTTGCATCTAGTTTCAAGTTCATGATCTTATTCAAAGGGTGTGATTTGAAATAGTCGTTAAATACAGTGGTTACTTTGTTAGTGGTAGCGTCTGCTGTAGCTTTACCAACTACTGCTTTTTCAGGGTTATGTACATCAAACTCGTAAGAGGCTTGGAATTTCACTTCTTGAGGCAAGTCAAAAGTAACCTTGTCGCCCTCGTTAACCGGCACATCGTCCGGAATCTGAATATCTTTGTATTCAACTTCGAATGGTGAGTATTTACCATTGCCGTTAGGGAAAGTAACCTCAACGTTTGGATTTTCAACGTTGATTGTGTCACCCGATTTAGTAACTGTAGTAGGTGCCACTTCGACTGGTTGAGCTACCTCTGTAGTTGTTGCTGGTGTTTCAGCTACTGGTTGAGATTCTACTGGTGCCGGTGGAGTAAATACTGGTGTTTCCACTGGTGCCACTGTTTCAGACGGTGTCACTGTAATGTTGCCGCCGTTATCAGCAGTGTACACGTTAGACACGGCTGGTTGTGTTTCAGCTACTGGTTGAGCAACCTCGTCCGCTGACACTGCCCCAGCTCCAATCAATAGAGCTGTGGCAAGTGCCAATGTGCCACAAAGCCCGAAAGCTTTAGTTTTGACGTAAGATGGTTTTGCAATTGTTTGTGAAATCATGGTATAATCTCCTTATAGATGTTTTTTTCTTGCACAGGCCCTTACCTGTGCTTTTTTAGTGCTTCAATCCGCACCCATAGCCCACCGTTTCATGTTTTTCAATGTTTTTTTAGAAAGATAAGTGTGGGAAAAGTAAAGTTTATATTTTTGGGAAAGATATGGGTATAAATTACACTCCACGGTGAGCCGTGGCTACGGATCGAAAGTTATGTTATTTGCTATATTTCTGTTTAAGTCGTTCTTGTTTTTCTTCGGGTGTCTCAACAACCTCGAAAAAGTATTCTGGCTCTTTGGTTTTTTTCTTACCGAATAAGAATTTCAATAGATGTTTCAAATCAATGTTTCTCCCAATCCATGCGTTTTGTTGTAACGATCTCGACTAGGCTCCGATGCGTTTTTTTCGAAAGTCCATGCTGGAGTTTCTACTGTTTCTGCTTGCTCTTTTACAAATAGCCATTTAAGTAGTTTTTTCATTTTTAAATTCCTTTCTTATTCCCTAACCGCACTAGAGAGCTAGTGAGGATTTTTTCATAGATTTATATATATTTAAGGAAACAATTATGAATATCAAATCGTTGTAGTTATAGGTATCGCTTCATTTTCTCCTCACTAGCTCACTGCTACGGCTAGGGTTATGTGCTAGGCAATCTCTTGCCAATTGTTATTGAACCAATCTCTTACGGCGTCCCGTGGGTATCTGATTTGTGCCCCTCGCCCTTTGTCGATTTTAGGGAAGCCGTCTAAGTTGGTTATCCTTAAAAATTCGGTATAGTTGCCAATTCCTAGCATGGCTTGGCACTGTTTAGCAGTTAGCAACATTGGGAGCGTTTCGTCTAAGTCGAACGCTTTTGTTTTGTCTGCTATCACTGCCGTTAGCATGCTATCGAACTGGTCAGCTAGTGGTTTGAATGGGTTGTCCATTTAACCAACTCCTTTCGGTAATTGTTCGTTTTGCGAACAAGCGTTTTTTTAATTCTTCGTTTTGCGAAGAAATGAAATGTCGTAACGTTTCGACTTTTGTATTTGTTCAGATTCTGAACAAACTTATATTCCAAATCTGACAACGTTGTCACATTTGGAAACGCTACTGTTCGATAGTTGGTAAAACTCCGATAGCTTTCAATTTGTCGTATAGGAAGCGTCGTCCTAATTGCGTCCAAACTGTTGTCACGTTGCTATGAATTTTGCCATCCTTGCCTTCGTAGTCGAATGTTCGGCTTGAGATATAGCCTTTACCAAGGTATTTGGCATATAGTACCCACTGACCATTGACGATGCGTTGGATACGCTCTTGTTTTAGAAGCTGATTCATCTTGCGTGCTGAAATGCCGTAGTCTTGAGCGATTTGAGTGATAGTTAAACTATCTTTGGTTTGTAAAATCAAGTCTAGGTAATCAGCATTTTTGTTAGCTTCTTCCAACTCAATCAAGAGGTTTTCGTTTTGGCTTTCCAAGAGTTTGATTTTCTTATCCGCCATAAGCAATGCTCTTGCCATGATTTTTTCTGGACTGTTGAAGTCCTTTTCAACTTGGATAAAATACTTACGAACTTCCTTACCTTTATCCGTCCGCTGAATCATTGCGATTTCTTTTGCCATGTCTAGCTTGATGACGTGGTCTTCAATTTGTCTCTTGACCTTTCTCGTTCCTTCTTGTCGAACCTGCTCAATTTTGAGCGGGTTGAAATCTTCACCCTCCGTAAAACCGTACTCGGTCATTCTTGGGAACCAGTCTTTATATGCTGTTTTGACTTCTAACGCTGTGTGAAGTTGTCTCGCACTGATTACTGGTTCGTGGTTTTCGTTTAAAGTTACGTTGATTAATTCGTTCATTCGTATCTCTCCTTTCTAATCTATACGAATTTTCGTATATTTAGGTTAAAAAAATTTAGGCTTCAGCACGTTCGCTGAATAGGTATTCTAATTCATATTCTGGGAAGAATGCTTTCTTGATAGCCACTGTCTCGCCAAACTTGAAATCAGATACACCATCGATTTTGCTACGAACCGTGCGGGAATCAACACCTAGCAGGTCGGCGATGTCTACTAATGCGACACCTTTATTCTTACGAATTTCTTCGATGTTTTTCATTTGTGTCCTCCTTCCTTAAGCTTGATTTAAGTATATACTAATTTTCGTACACTGTCAACAGAAAAATACGATTTTTTTCACTTTTTTTATTTACCCACTCAATTTTCTGTGGTAATATATAGGAAGAAAGAGAAATGAGGGTTACAAAAAATGCAGGCTGAGGAAAGAATTAAGGAACTGATTATAGCTAAATACGGGAATGTAAGAGCTTTTGCAACAGAAAGCGGCATCTCTTATACTACTGTTCGCTCTATTTTAGAACGTGGTATCATGAATGCAAAAGCTGAAAATGTCTTTAAAATCTGTCACTTGTTGGGTATTTCACCGGACACACTCGCAGAATGGGGTGTTACGGAACAGCAACAAACCAGCTCCCACGACATCGATAACATAATAGAAAATGCTATGATGTTCGATGGTAAACCACTGACTAGTGATGATAAACGTGCCATTCGTGGCATCATTGCGGGCTATATGAGCAGTAAAGAGAAGTGAGGTGCTATGACTGAAAGTGAATTGCTTGAGCAGTTCAGCGTGTCTCTTTGTGAGTTTAGTTCTCACGAGTGGTCACGAAACGGCTTTATCGACCCAATAAACAGGGTGGTTTATATCAACGGGGATTTATCCCCGGAAACTCGTTTAAAGGTCATTCTGCACGAACTGGGCCATCTAGAGCACGATTCTAAAAACTATGAGCGTCTACGAGAGAAATATGAAGCTCAAGCAAATAGAAATATGATCCACGAGTTACTAGTTGATTATTTAAAATCTACTGATATCTACGATTTTAATTGGGTTCGCTTCGCTGCACAGTATGACATTTCCACGACTTGGGGCGAAGCTATGATACAAGATGAATTTAGGAAAATTCAGCAAACTTTTATTTAAAAAAGGAGAAAAAGAAAATGAAAATGGATGATGTTAGAAATGTACCTACTTACTTAAAATTCGGAACAACTTTTGGCTGTACTTTTGGTGGGCTTATTTTAGGTTTTATCTTTCCTCCTTTTTGGTTATTAATGTTTGCGGGCATTGCTTTACTGTTCGCACGACTTTTTTGGGAGATAAAACACCCTATGACTAAAGAGCAAAAAGAACAATCGAAAATAGAACAAGCAAAAGCGAAAGAGGAATTTCGACAAGCGAATGAGGACTTGAAAGAGAGCTTTCAACAAGCAAAAAATGAGTATACGAAGGCAATGGCAGAAGCAAGAGCTGTAAAATGTCCTCATTGCAAAAGTACGGACGTTGAATTTATGACACAGCAAAGAAAAGGTTTCTCAATTGGTAAAGCCGCAGCTGGAACTATTATGACTGGCGGTGTTGGTGCTCTAGCTGGTTTTGCTGGTAAGAAGGGCAAAAAAGAGTGGCATTGCAAGAACTGCGGTGCAGTCTTTACCACTAAATAAAAAATAAAACAAAAAAATCCCTGCACTCTCCATCGCCAAACTTTGAGTGTAGGGATTATCTATACAAGAGGACTAAACAATGACATCATACAGAAAACGAGAAAACGGTTGGGAGTATCGAATCAGTTTCAAAGACCGCCTTGGTAAGTACAAGCGGAAAGAAAAAGGTGGTTTCCGTACTAAATCTGAAGCTATCAAGGCTGCCGCTGAGATGGAGTTGGAATTACAAGAGACTATCAATGTTGATGAAGATATCACGCTATACGCTTATTTCAAGCAATGGTGCGAGGTTTATAAGAAACCCACGGTATCACTGGTTACTTACAAGGCATACATCAACACCCAGCGTAAGATAGAATTATTCTTTGGGGACAAGAAACTAAAATCTGTCACTGCTACTCAATACCAGCGTGTGCTGAATAGCTACGCTAAAACTCACGCGCAAGATACTGTTGAGCGTTTTAATGTGCATGTCAAATCATGCGTTGAAATGGCAGTGCATGAGGGATACATCAAGCGTAACTTTTGCAAGTTTGCTAAAATCAACGCTAAAAATAAAGGGCGTGATATTGAAACCAAATTCCTAGAGGTCGAAGAATATGAGCGATTGATCTACGAGACAAGCAAGCATCCAGAATTTGCGTCTTATGCAGCACTCTACATCATTGCAAAAACTGGTATCCGTTTTGCTGAGTGTCTAGGTTTAACCGTGGACGATATCAACCGAGATACTGACATGTTATCTGTCAACAAAACATGGGACTACAAAAATAACACCGGTTTCTTACCGACAAAAACAAAAAGCAGTATCCGTGAGATACCGCTTGATGATGATTTTATAAATTTTATTGACCAGCTACCACCTACCGAGGATGGTAGACTACTGCCCTCGCTATCCAACAATGCCGTTAATAAAACCTTGCGTAAAATTGTTGGGCGTGAGGTACGTGTCCACTCATTAAGGCACACTTACGCTAGCTACTTAATAGCCCACGATATCGACTTGATTTCTGTGTCGCAAGTTTTAGGGCATGAGAATCTAAACATCACACTGGAAGTATATGCCCACCAATTACAAGAGCAGAAATCAAGAAACGATGAAAAGATAAAACAAATTTGGGGCAGATTTGGGGCAGAATAGCTTAAAACCGCTTGGTTAAAGGCTTAAAAATGTCCCCTGCCGGAATCGAACCAGCAACGACTCCTTAGGAGGGAGTTGTTATATCCATTTAACTAAGAGGACTTATGAAAAAATCTGCCACGAGGACAGATTTTTTATGTGAAATCTGTAAATTATTTACGGATTTCTTTGATACGTGCAGCTTTACCTTGCAAAGCACGCAAGTAGTAAAGTTTAGCACGGCGGACTTTACCGTAGCGTACAACTTCAATCTTTTCAACACGTGGAGTGTGGATTGGGAAAGTACGTTCTACACCGATACCGCTTGAAATTTTACGAACTGTGTACATTTCTGAGATCCCTTGACCTTTGCGTGAAATAACTACACCTTCAAAGATCTGGATACGTTCGCGAGTTCCTTCGACAACTTTCGCGTGAACGCGAACTGTGTCACCAGGACGGAATGATGGGATGTCAGTACGAAGTTGACCTTCTGTCAAACTTTGGATCAATGGATTCATTTTTATATACTCCTATCTTACTAATCTTAAGAGCAACCTCTGTGTCTCAGCGGATTAGCCGTTATTTTTGTGTGTCCATTACACACTCTTAGTATCTTATCAAAAAATTATCAGGATGTCTAGTATCTTATTGCATTTCTAGCATTTTTTGTTGTCCATAAATGCTCGTCTTATGATTTATGAGATAAGCAAAAGCCATGACAATCGCGTAAGGGACTGCATTAGCGGGACCAAAGACTTCAACGCCAATGAAAATAGGGGCTAAAAGGGTATTGGTACTGCTACCAAAGACAGACAGATAGCCTAGACCTGCTACAAGTGGAATTGGAAGTCCCAGAACTGGTGCTAGAACAGCACCAAGACTTGCACCGATAGCAAACAAAGGGGTTACTTCTCCTCCTTGGAAACCAAGAGATAGGGTAAAGACGGTCAAGAGCAATTTCAAGAGCCAATCCAATGGATAAATGGTCCCACCACCAACACTTAAAGCAATCAAATTCGTTCCAAGACCTGTATAACGTCCCTTCCACAAAATCAAAAGAAGACAGGTTAAGACGACACTTCCTAAGAGAACACGATAATAAGGATTTGGGAGCAGACTCGCTACTTTCTTTTTAGCTAGTGACAAGAGATAAGCAAAGAGATTTCCTGCAATACCAAAGGCCAGACCTAAAAGAGCTAATTTCATAAACGTGCCAAGGTCAATAGTTAAACTTTCAGATACAAGGTGGCTAAATTTTTCAAGACCTAAGAGATGGCTTGTCGTACTCGCCACAAAAGATGCAATAAGAGTCGGTACCAAGATTGGCAGACTTAACTGTCCTAGGGTCAAGACCTCAAGCGCAAAGAAGGTCGCAGCAATTGGTGTTTGGAAGAGTCCTCCAAAACCAGCTGCCATACCCATGGTCAAGAAAATATGTGAAGCATTCGGGAGCTTAAAATAGTGACTAAAAGCATGAGAAACTGTGGCCCCCAGTTGTACAGCAACTCCTTCACGACCTGCAGAACCCCCGAAAAGGTGGGTCAGCCATGTGGTTACAGTCACCAGTGGAATTAACCTTAGGGGGACTTGATCCTCCTCATTATGTCCAACCTTGAAAATCAAGCCCATTCCTTGTGCCGCCTTCCCCCCAAACTTTTGGTAAAGGTAAACTATCAAAAGACCAGCCAAAGGAAGTGCCGGGACTAGATAAAAGAGATGGTGGTCACGAAATTCCGAGAGTCCTATCAGCACGCGCCCAAAAACAGCATCAATCAGTCCAACAAGCACCCCCAACAAGATTGCATAAAGACTTAACATTACTAAATGTAAGTAAGAAAGACCTTGACTATCACTTAATTGTCTTACTTTCATCCTAGTTGCCTACTTTTCTTCTAGCTTACTTGCTTGATAAGTACGTGAATGCTTCATAATATCCGCAAAACTAGCGACGATAGCTTCTCTATATTCGGGATTAAGGACACTAGCGCCTACTTTGTCAAGCAGGGCTTGCTCTCGTTCGGGATCATAAATCGCCTTTCCAGTGCGTTGTTTATAAGCACTTACTCGAGTTACCAATTTCATACGTTCTTCCAACAAAGCCACGATCTCATTATCAACGGTGTCAATCTGTTGGCGAATCTCATTTAAGTCCATACTGACCTCCTTTTTTCTCTCCATTATAACAAAAAAATGACCTAAGGACAAAAAGAGCCTCAAGCCATTGAATTGCTTATAAAAAAAGAGTTTTCTTACCTGACTGATATTACTTTCATTAACAACTAGATACAGGGTTGCTCCTGCTTTTAGACGTGTGTCTCCATGAACAACCTCAGACTGATCTTGAAAAATCTGAGTGGAAATCAAAACCCCATCAGGTAAGGTTAAATCCTTAACCAATCGACCAGCTAGACTATCTGTAACCGGTAAGTCAATCATCGTCGGTATATTATCAACTTGCTCTGGTTTGTGAGCGATTAGATTGTGAAGCATGGCTTCATAGACAGGTTCTCCTCCCATGAAATCCATGACTAGATAGGCAATCAGGGTCACGACACCAATTGTCATCAATTGGTGAAGGTCACCCACCATCTCAGTCACTAAAATCATAGCAGTGAGCGGTGCCTTAGATACCGCACCGAAATAACCAGCCATACCAAGAATGATAAAAATAGGGAACTGACTGACTTGTAAGAATCCTAGATTTTCAAAAGCTGCCGCAAAAACGCTACCAGAAAGAGCACCTAGAGTCAAAATCGGCAAGAAAATCCCACCAGGAAAACCTGAACCAAAGGACAACATACTCCAAATAAAGCGAATAGCCAAATAGAGGATAGCCACAGCTAGAGCAGGATGTAAACCATTTAGAGCAAGAATCAATTCATTCCCACCACCTAAAAGATGTGGAAAATAGAGACCAATAGGAATGATAAACAGAACTGCCAAGAGGCCATGAAAATGAGATGGCAAGTGGAAGATTTTCCCTAACCCTTGGTAGACCTTACCAATGCGTAAGACAACCCACTCATAACCGTATCCAAGCACACCTAGAAAAATCCCCAAAACAATAAGAATCCAATAATCTTTCAAAGGAAATACGGGTAATTTTTCTGTCATAGCAAGGACCGGTACCTGGCCAAAGATGCGTAGGGAAACAGCATTGGCCACTAAGATGCCGTTAAAGCTGTCACCCAAACATGACGAGAGAAATGATGATAGACTTCTTCGACGACAAACAAAAGACCAGCAATTGGAGCATTGAAGGCAGCCGATAACCCTGCTGCTGCTCCAGCAGCAATCAAGACACGCTTCTCACGTGCAGAGAGCTGAAGTCCCTTGGCTAATCCCTTAGCAGTCATGGCACCTAGTTGAATACTAGGTCCCTCACGTCCCAACATCAGTCCCATTGAAATCCCAAGGACACCACCTAGGAATTTACGCCATAAAACTGACCACCAAGACGGATGTAAGAGCCCCATCAGTTCCCCTTCAACATGGGGAATCCCTGAGCCCTTGATGTCTTTTTCCTGCTTAATAAGGTAACCAATAAAAAGGGCAATCAAGAGATTAACAAGTACAATTCCCAGAATCAGAAGTGGATTATGAAGGGCGTCTTCGTAAATAGCTACAGAAAATGCGGCCCCTTTGGCAATTAACCAACGAAAAAGACTGACCACTGCTCCTGCTGTCACCCCCACTAAGAGCCCTCGCCAAACGGACCAAAGGAGATGTTGAGATTGCGTCCTAAAATCTCTTTCTATTTCATTCATAAAAAACTCCATTTTTGACTACAATAAAAGCAGACTTTACTCTGCTTTTTCTTATGCTAATGCTTCTGAAACTTTTTCAGCGAAAGCTTCGAGGTTTTCGATATCTTCATCTTCAGCAGAAAGGTCAACCTTGACGCTATCAGCACCTTTAGTCGCCCCTGTGAATGTGAATTGATTTTCAAACTCATCCACTGAATGACAGAAATAATCGTAGAAGGTATCTCCTGAACCTACAACACCAAAGATTTTACCTGACAAGTCGAGGTCAGCCAAATCTTCGTAAAAGTCAACGATTTCATCTGGCAACTCACCATCACCATAAGTGTAAGTCGCTACGATACAGATGTCCGCATCTTCAAAATCAGCGGCATCAACCGTTGTACACTCGTCTACATCTACAGTGTGACCCAATTCTTCCAATTTTTTGGCAACGATATCTGCGATTTCTTCCGTGTTACCGGTCATACTGGCATAAACGATTTTTGCTAAAGCCATAATGTCCTCCAAAATAATAAATTAGCTATATTATATCATATTTCTTCAGAAAATAAATGACCTAATAACTCAAAAAAACTGCCCATCAGGACAGTTTTAGATTCTTTTTACAAGTGACTTGGCTATCTAAACATATAGAACTTTCTGTAGATGAAATGAGATAGTCCCTTTAATAATTTCAGAGCGAGTTATAGTCAAGACTTTTCGCTATGAGAAAAGTGCCTAAAGTTAAATAACTTTAGGCACTCGGAAGTTTTGAGACACTAGGCTCAAAACTTAGCTATGGAATTCCGAAGGAAGTCGCTAGCGTCCGTACTCGCCTAAGAAAAGTCTAAAAAGAAGAATTCATTTCAATTTAAAACTGCCCATCAGGACAGTTTTAGATTTTGTAAGAGTTCAAAGTGTCGATAGACTAGCCATAAGCCAAGACCAACTATCAGAATGAGAATCACTGCTCTCATGAGACCTCTCAGAAAAGTCAAGAGCCAAGTAAGAAGCATAGAGGCGATTAGCCAACTCCAACCAGAGGCCCCGTATAGGGTTTGAATACTCTGTATGGAATGACTGGTCAGAGTTTTTACCCAATTGGGAATATAAATCCAAATGCCATCACCTGATAGGCCCAAACGATTGGCAATCATGGTTCCTGTTGTTTGCAACCAAGTAAATACCCCAGCATTGAAAAGAAAAAGGAAGGTTTGCATGGGGTAACGTCTAGCAAGGCGTTTCAAATAGTGCATGACACTCCTCCTTAATTTGCATAGAGAGCATGGACCGTATCAATATCCACCTGTTGAATCCCGTAATAAGATCCTGCTGATTGCATAACGGATGTCTTAGAGTCATCATGGTCTAAGCCAATGGCATGTCCCAATTCGTGTTCAGCCGTATTCACAATACGCTTGTGAGTATAACCAAAGTCACTATTCAAAAGGAAATAACGGTTCAACTTCACATCTACATGAGTGATGCGATTGGTCAAAACATTGGTTTGAGTGTCTGCTAAACCTGCTGCCTGTGAATTCGCATCGGAATAGTCAGTCGCAACAATGTCAGCCGTTGAGGCATCATCAGTTAATGTAAAGATGAAAGCACCCGTGTTATTCCAGTTAGTAATAGCTTCCTTATAAGCTGCTACCAAGGTTTCATCTGTAGATTGTATATAGATGCTAGCTGTATTTTGCGCCCATCTAGCTCCATTAGACTCTGGAATGGTATCTGTTGTTGATAGGTTAGAGACAACTTTCTCAACGTCACTAGTACTGGTACCACTAAAACCTAGTTCTACTTGATGAAAGGCTTGATTAATGTTTGTGGCTAAGGTACTTGAAGAGTTATTGGCATAGTAGACGAGTCCATAAGCAATAAGGGCTAGGACTAGGGCAAGTTTAAATATAGCCCAAATAAGATTCCAAATAAATTGTAAAAGAAGTTTGGGAATATAGAAGATTACTCTGAATAATTTTTTCATTATTGAGCCTCCTTTTCGAAACTTCCCCTAGTATATCAAGCTCTAATAGTTCTGACAAGCAAAAAATACCACTTTAAGCTTTTATCATCTCTTTGATAAGATGTTACAAAATTGACCTATTAAGACAAGCGTTCTTCTTTAACGTAATCAATAGGTAACCATTCTAAGTAGGCTTCTAGTTGTTTTTCCCAATAGTACCACTCATGTCTTCCATGGTCTGTGCTGTAGTCAATGTCTAAACCAAGGGCCTTCAAATCAGCTACTGCCTTATCTTGAGAATCAAAAAGGAAATCCTCAAGGCCACACCAGGCAAAGAATTTGGTTTTCTTGTCATGTTGTTTGGCTAGGTTAACCAATTTGTGCTGCTCAATGTCTTTTCCTTCCAAATCGCCAAAGACACCTTGCCAGTATTCCTTAGACTCACTCGTTTCATCTGTAATCATCTCTACTGATAATCCAAGGGCACCAGAGAAGGAACCCGCACAAGCAAAGTTATTTGTCGTTAAGGCTAGTTTGAAAGAACCATAGCCACCCATAGAAAGTCCAGCGATAAAGGTCTTTTCACGCTTCTTAGTCATACTAGGGAAGAAACGTTGCATGACTTGAGGAAGCTCCTTAGCAATGGCATCGTAATACTTAACCCCGTAATTGGTATTTGTATACCAGCCATTTTCAGAGTTAGGCATAATAACAATGAGATTAGTCTTACGAAGGAGACGCTGAATATTGGTACGGAAGGCCCAAGAATTATGATTGCCCCCCATGCCATGAAGGAGATAGAGAACTGGGATATCCGTATCACTTTCCCTTTCAGCAATCTGATCGCGATCTGGATAGATGACATCCACTTGGCGGTATTGTCCTAGAACATCTGATGAGTATTCAATTTGAAAAAAAGCCATTTGTATTTTCCTTTCTTAATGTTAGAAAAGCTGGAACGCCCCAGCTTCTGCTTTAAGAAGAAAATCTTGTCGAGATTTACCTCTATTTCGATGAATGCAAGCAAGACGCTCACACCCTTATTGTAACATCAATGATTAACGTACTTCCATGACTACCGGAAGAATCGCTGGGCGACGTTTAGTTTGGTCAAAGAGGAACTTAGCTACATCGTCTCGGACAGCCCCTTTAAGTTCACCCCAATCGAAGCTGTCTCCTGCCAAGTAATTTTCAACGGTAGCATTGACAATGTCAGCAGCCTCACGTAGAATGTCACGGCTCTTCTTAACATAGACGAATCCACGTGTGTTCACACGCGCCTTAGAAACAATCTTGCGCTCCTTCTTGTTAACCGTGATGGCTACGATAAAGATACCATCTTCAGACAAGACCTTACGGTCACGAAGGACGATATTCCCAACATCACCAATGGCATTACCGTCGATCATCACATCACCAGCTGGAACAGCGCCTTCATGAAGGAAACCTTGATCTTCAGACAAGTGCATGATATCACCGCGTTTAACGATATAAATATTTTCTGGAAGAATACCAACTTCCAAGGCTAACTCTGCATGGGCTTGTAGGTCACGGTACTCACCTTGGACAGGGAAGAGATACTGTGGACGAAGGAGGTTAATCATCAATTGAAGTTCACGAGCATTGGCATGTCCAGATACACGAAGGCTCTGCGTAATCATCTTAACAGTTCCACCAGCCTTATAGATAGCGTTGTTGACACGTGCCACTACAGCTTCTTTAGCAATGCTTGGAGTTGTTACGATATAAACCAGATCTCCATCTTTAATTTGAACGTAACGGTGACGACCAACAGCCATCTTTTGGAGGCCATCGATTGGTTCACCCATACGACCATTTTCGAGGATAATCAACTCGTGGTCTTCGAACTTGTTCATGTCTTTTGGTTTAACAATAAGTTTTTCATGCTCCACAGTCAATTTTTTAAGACGGATGGCTGTGCGGACAATATTTTCTACGTCAAAACCAGTAAGAACAACGCGACGTCCGTGATCAGCAGCTGAATCAAAGACTTGTTGAATACGTACCAAGTTTGAGGCAACTGCAGCAACAATAACACGTCCTTCTGCATCAGCAATTACTTGGTCAATTTCTTGGCCAACTTCTGCTTCAGAAGCTGTTTGTTCCGTACTTGTCGCATTTGCTGAGTCTGACAAGAGGGCCAAAACACCTTCACGTCCGATTTCAGCCAAACGACCTAAATCAGTTTTGTAGTAAGGACGGGCAGCTTGGTCAAACTTGAAGTCACCTGTATAGACAATATTGCCCTGGTCAGTGCCAAGAACAATCCCCATTGATTCTGGAATAGAGTGAGTTGTTTTGAAGAATGAAACCTCAGCATCCTCAAATTCAATTTCAGTTTCTGCGTCAATAACATGGAAGTTATTGAATTTCTTAACGCCAGCATTCTTGACAAAAAGTTTAGCCAACTCGATTGTGAGTGATGATCCAAAAACTGGTGCTTTGACTTCTTGCAAGATATAAGGTAGGGCACCAATGGCATCGGCGTGTCCGTGAGTTAAGAAAATCCCTTGGATACGATCTCTATTTTCAATCAAGTAATCTAAGTTAGGGATGACAAAGTCAACACCTAGTTGTTCATTTTCAGGATACTTTAGACCAGCATCCAAGATAAAGATAGAGTCGTTAATCTCAACAATATAGAGGTTCTTAGCATTTTCACGTACTCCACCTAGGGCAATAATTTTAATATCGCTCATGCTTGTTTTTCTCCTTTTTAGTTTGACTCTCTTCTAGAGCCTATTTTTACAGACGGTCCAAGGAGCTGAACGTTCGTGCGAACAGTCTCCTTGTCGATTTACAGGCCACAACAAAAAGTTGCATACCCTTTAAGTATACAACTTTTTGGCTTATTTTACAATTTAGAGTCAGACTAGGCTTACTCAAACATAGCGTAATAGTCTGTGATATCCAATTGGCCTTTCTTCCTTGGTAAGGTCTTTAATGATTTGACCGTCCTTCATAACGATTAGACGATTGCCATATTTTAGGGCATCTTCCATGTGGTGGGTAATCATCAAGGCTGTTAGATGGTCACCTGTTACAAACTCATCAGTCAACTCCATAAGAGCTACACTGGTCTTAGGATCCAGGGCTGCGGTGTGCTCATCTAAGAGCAAGAGCTCAGGACGTTTAAGTGTCGCCATCAACAGACTGAGAGCCTGACGCTGACCACCTGAAAGGAGACCTGCTGGTGTATCTAAGTGCTTTTCTAAACCATTACTGATGCGTTCAATCAGACCTTGAAATTCCTCTGTGTAGAGATGAATTTGGCGTGATTTAAGCCCTCGTTTTTCGCCACGGTATTTGGCAATCAAGAGGTTTTCTGCAACGGTCATACGAGGAGCTGTCCCCATTTTAGGATCTTGGAAGACTCGTGAGAGGTACTTAGCACGCTTCTCAGCAGGGAGAGCCGTAACATCCTCACCCATGATGAAAATCTGACCACTGGTCAACATGAGGGTCCCTGCAATGACGTTGAAGAGGGTTGATTTTCCGGCACCATTTCCACCAAGAATAGTAATAAAGTCACCTTCTCTAATGGTAAGATTAACATGGTTCAGGATGGTTTTTTCGGTGTCAAAACCGTTATTGACCTTAACAGTCGCATCTTTGAGTTCTACAATAGCTGTCATCGTGATAAGGTCACCCCCTTAAAGAATTTTCGACGTAGGACAGGCGAAATCAAACAAATAGCCAGAACAATCGCACTAAAGAGTTTGAGGTAGTTCGTGTTAAAGCCAAGAGCGATAACTGCTGTCAAAAGGAACTGATAGAGGATTGAACCAATACAGATGGCAATCAAACGTTCCAACAGAGTCAAGTTAGTCGCATAGAGGACCTCACCAATGATGATGCTGGCAAGACCAATGACGATAACCCCAATCCCTTTAGAAACGTCGGCATAACCGTCCTGTTGGCTAATCAAGGCTCCAGAGAGGGCAATAATACCGTTTGAGATAACAAGACCCATCACTTCCATATTGTCTGTGTTGATACCAAAAGATTTGGCCATGTCTCTATTATCACCTGTGGCAATATAAGCTTGACCAAGGCGCGTGTTAAGAAAGGCAATCAAGGCAGTGATAACAATGGTCACAGCAATGAGACCAACAATCAAGAGATTGTAGTCCTTGCTGAAAGGAAGCAAATCTTGAATAGTCTTAATATCAAGAAGTCCCAAGTTGGCCCTTCCCATAATCATAAGCATGACTGAGTTAAGAGAGGTCATGACCAAAATCCCTGCCAAAATAGTAGGAATCTCTCCCTTAGTATAGAGGAGACCAGTCACAAGTCCAGCACCACAGCCGGCCAAAACGGCAACCAAGGTTGCCAAGATAGGGTTCCAACCAAAGTTCATAAGGGTTACTGCTACTGCCCCACCAAGAGGGAAGGAACCTTCTGTTGTCAAATCAGGAAATCCAAGATACGGAAAGTCATGTAAATCCCAAGACCTAGGATTCCGTATAGAAGCCCCTGATAAATAGATGAAATAATCATAAGTCCTCCTTATTTATCAGCTTTAACAGCGATGTCTGACTGTTTAAGCACATCGTCAGGGATGGTGATGTTGAGGTCTTGAGCAACTTTAAGGTTAAGCGTTGGTGTGCCATCATCGATAACATCTACAGGAACATCCTTTACTTTCTTACCCTTAAGAACCTTAACGGCACTACGAGCTGTAGCCTTTCCAAGTTCATATTGGCTTTTGAGCAACTGAAGCCAAACCACCTTCTTTCACCATCGTATCAACCGTCGTATAAACTGGAATCTTAGCCTGGTTGGCTGATGAGATTACTGTTGAAAAGGCTGAGGCAATCGTATTATCTTGAGGCGTCCAGATGGCATCTACCTTACCAGTCATGACTGACATGGTTGTATTGATTTCATTGGTTGATGGAACGGCGTACTCGACCACATTCAGGCCATCTTTTTCTGCGTATTTCTTAAAAGCTTTCAACCTGTGATTTGGAATTGTCCTCGCTTGAAGCGTAGAGAATACCAATAGTTTTGGCATTTGGTGTCAGTGATTTGACCAAGTCTACTGTTTGCTTAATCGGCACTTGGTTAGAGGTACCAGTAACATTGCCTTCCGGATGCTTGAGATTCTTAACCAATTTGGCCCCAACAGGGTCTGAGATAGCCCCCATAATGACTGGAATATCCTTGGTAGCTGCCGCTAGCCCCTGTGCTGCTGGTGTGGCAATACCGATAACAACATCGTTCTTGTCATTAACCAATTGTTTAGACATGGTTTGAATTTTAGACTGGTCTCCTTCGGCATTTAGGAGGGTGATTTTAACCTTGTCCCCCTTATAACCAGCTTCCTTAAGGCCATCCTCAATTCCCTTCTCGATTTGATCCAGGGCGTCGTGAGTCACGAACTGGAGGATCCCTACTTTGACGACCTTATTGGCATCTTGGTGTTCTTTTTTGAAAAGATCTGTCCCAATAGAACCGAGCGTCAAGATAGCTAAGAAAACCAAAGTCCAAATTAAACGCTTGTTTTTCATATGTGTCTCCTTCTATAAATTCTTCCTTTCTATTGTAAGTCATTTTCAGTCAATTAGCAATATTCTTAATTTATAAAAATTACCTTGATTAAAGAAAAAGAACCAGAACACGATGTCTAATTCTTTTCCCTTACTATTACTGATATTGTGCCAAGTCTAACTTCATAATATAAAAGTAAAGGTCACCATATTGTCCCTTGTAGCCAATATCATGTCCGTTGATTGTCACCTTAGTGACTGGCGTTGAATCTGGTAAGGCAATCCAACAAGCTTGCTGTGCCCTAACAAATTCATTGTAATCTTCAAAGGAAGTGTGTTTTTCTTGCTTGGCGGTATTTAAATAAGTTACTTCAATCATCGAGGGACCTCCTTATAATCCTTTAACTAAGGTCTAGATTACGCTTCCTAGAGAGCAAAGTCAATCATGACGACTTAAAAAAACTCGCAGTCTGGGCCATACAAATAGACCCCATGGCAAATACCATGAGGTCTATTTTAATTGAAATCTGGATTCTTAAGGTCCTATACGACCGTTAAATCATTTTAACGTTTGCGTCGTTTTGTGCCATAGAGTCCGAATCCAGCTAGAAGACTTGCCAAACCAAAGATTGCAAGGTTTGAATCTTCACTACCAGTTTCTGGAAGTTGGGCTGTCTTATCAGTTGGATTGATAAAGTGAGCTTCTTCTTTTGTTTCTGGAAGCACTGGAGCCTTAGGCTCTTCTGTTTGTGGAGCTGGCTGTGGCTCTGGTGTCGGAGTTGTATCCGGCACAGGTGTTGGAGTCACAATTTGTTTGTAGATGTGTTGAGTATTACCATTTTCATCTACAACTGTCTTCACAAATTCATAACCTGGAATGTCTTTCTTAGGTTGTTGGCCATCTTCGGTTGGATAACCAGGGATTGGAGTACCATTTTCATCTACATATGATGTTGTTACTTGCTCGTAGACATGTTCGATATCACCATTAGGTAATTTCTTAGTTTCTACGAAGCGGTAACCTGGAATCTCAACTTTTGGCTGTTCACCATCAACTGTAGGATATCCTGGGATTTCCTTACCTTCTTTATCAACAAACTTAGTGATTGGAAGAACAGTTGGTGTGTAGGTAGCTGAAGCCTTAGTTCCGTTAACATCTTCACGAACAACTGTTACTGCTGGGGCAGTTCCTGTAAATTCAGGTTCTGGTGTGAAGGTTACAGTTCCATCTGCAGCTACTGTGTAAGTACCAACACCTGAAATCGTCTTGGTAGTTGAACCATCTTCAAAGGTAGCTGGAACTTGGTTATTCATTGGTACACGGCTATCGCCTTCAGTGAAGCTTGGCTTACCTGTTTGCGTTTGACCCTTATTACCAATTGAAGTAACTGATTCTGCAGTTGGTGTTACCGGTGTTACAGTTGGTGTGTAGGTTGCAGAAGCTTTTGTTCCGTTCTTATCTTCGCGGACAACTGTCACTGCTGGTGCTTTACCTGTGAATGATTTCTCAGGAACAAAGGTTACCGTTCCGTCTGCTGCTACTGTGTAAGTACCAACGCCGTCTACTGTCTTAGTCGTTGAGCCATCGTCGAAGGTTGCAGGAACATCATCGTTCATTGGTACACGGCTATCGCCTGCAGTAAATTCAGGTTTACCAGTTTGTGTCGCACCTTGGATATCTGTTGTTTCAGCTGGTGCAGCTGTTGGAGTTACTGGTGTCACAGTTGGTGTGTACTTAGCTGTGATTTCAGTACCGTTCTTATCCACGCGTTTCACTGTTACGCCTGTAGCGGTTCCAGTGAATGATTTTTCTGGTACGAAGGTTACTGTTCCATCTGGAGAAACAGTGTAAGTTCCTTCACCATCTACTGTTTTAGTGGTTGAACCATCTTCAAAGGTCGCTGGAGTATCTTCATCGATTGGAACATTTGGATCACCTTCAATAAAGGTTGGTTTACCAGATTGTGTTTGACCTTGGATGTCAGTCGATGTAGCATCTTCAGAAGTTGGAACAACTGGAGTAATTTTCGGTGTATAAGTTGTTTCAACTGTAGTTCCGTTTGTATCAGCTGCTTGAACCTTAACTGGGACAACATCACCTGAATAAGATTTATCTGTTGGTGTGAAAGTAACTAAACCTGTATCTTTATCAACTGTGTATGTACCGATCACATCACCTGCTGGTGATTTCGCTTCTACTGATGCTGCTGGTTGACCATTTTCATCAAGAAGAGTAATCGAATCCTTGTTAATTGGAGCTACTTCATCACCTTCAGTAAAGGTTACAGTGCCAGTTTGAACAAGACCTTGAGGTCCAGTAGATTCAGCTGGTGTTGCTGTTGGAGTTACTGGAGTTACAGTTGGTGTGTAAGTTGCAGAAGCTTTGGTTCCGTTCTTATCTTCACGAACAACCGTTACGGCTGGTGCTTTACCTGTGAATGATTTCTCAGGAACAAAGGTTACCGTTCCGTCTGCTGCTACTGTGTAAGTACCAACGCCGTCTACTGTCTTAGTCGTTGAGCCATCGTCGAAAGTAGCTGGAACATCATCGTTCATTGGTACACGGCTGTCGCCTTCAGTAAATTCAGGCTTACCTGTTTGAGTTTGACCTTGCTTACCTGTTGTTTCAACTGGTGTCGCTGTTGGAGTTACTGGAGTTACAGTTGGTGTGTAAGTTGCAGAAGCTTTGGTTCCGTTCTTATCTTCACGAACAACCGTTACGGCTGGTGCTTTACCTGTGAATGATTTCTCAGGAACAAAGGTTACCGTTCCGTCTGCTGCTACTGTGTAAGTACCAACGCCGTCTACTGTCTTAGTCGTTGAGCCATCGTCGAAAGTAGCTGGAACATCATCGTTCATTGGTACACGGCTGTCGCCTTCAGTAAATTCAGGCTTACCTGTTTGAGTTTGACCTTGCTTACCTGTTGTTTCAACTGGTGTCGCTGTCGGTGTGACTGGAGTTACTGTTGGCGTGTACGTTGCAGAAGCTTTAGTTCCGTTCTTATCTTCGCGAACAACCGTTACGGCTGGTGCTTTACCTGTGAATGATTTCTCAGGGGTAAAGGTTACGGTTCCGTCTGCTGCTACAGTGTAAGTACCAACGCCGTCAACAGTCTTGGTAGTTGAGCCATCATCAAATGTTGCTGGAACATCATCATTGATTTCTACCGTTTTCTCAACGCCATCAACTGTTACGGTTCCACCCTTGAATTCAGGTTTACCTGTTTGAGTAGCACCTTGAATATCCGTTGTTTCAGCTGGTGTAGCTGTTGGGGTTACTGGAACAATTTCAGGTGTGTAGGTTGTATCCACCTTGATGCCATTTGAGCTTTCAGCTTGAACCTTAACAGGCGTTACCTTACCTGTATAAGATTTATCAGTTGGTGTGAAGGTCACTTGTCCAGTTGCTGGATCAATTGAGTACGTACCGATTTCAGTTGTACCATCTTCAGCATAGGCTGGCGTAGTCGCCACTTCATTACCATCTTTGTCCAAAAGTGTGTAGCTATTATCTTTGATTGTAATAGCTTTATCTTGACCATTTACTTGAACAGTTGCACCTTCAAAGGTTGGTGTTCCAGTTTGTGTCGCACCTTGGATATCTTTAGATGTAGCTGGTTTAGCTGTTGGAACAGCTGCTACAACTGTTGGTGTGTAACTTGCATCTGAAGTGATGGTTGAAGTCTTACCATCTTCATTTGTAATCGTCGCTATTGCTTGAATTTTCACGCCAGTTGCAGTTCCGACAAAGTCTTTTTCAGGAGTAAAGGTTACTGCTCCGGTAGTAGGATCGATTGTGTAAGTACCTTCACCTGCTACTGTTACAGTTGTTTCATCTGTTGGTTGACCTGTTGCAGGGTCAATCAATTTCTTACTTGTAATTTGAGCAGTCTCATCATCACTCAAAGCAAATGTTGGAGTTTCAGTTTGAGGAATATTTTGAATGTCTTCAGAAACTTTATTTGTTGGAGTAAGAGTGACTGGATTAACAGTTGGTGTGTAAGTTGCAGATGCTTTAGTTCCGTTCTTATCTTCACGAACTACTGTTACAGCTGGTGCAGTACCAGTAAAGCTTGGTTCTGGAACAAATGTTACAGTTCCGTCTGCAGCTACTGTATAAGTACCAACGCCATCAACAGTCTTAGAAGTAGATCCATCATCGAAGGTTGCTGGAACGTCATCATTCATTGGTACACGGTTATTACCTTCAGTGAAGGTTGGTTTGCCAGATTGGGTTGCACCTTGAACACCTGTTGTTTCAGCTGGTGTCGCAGTTGGTGTTACCGGTGTAACTGTTGGTGTGTAAGTCGCAGAAGCTTTGGTTCCGTTCTTATCTTCACGAACAACAGTTACAGCAGGTGCAGTTCCAACAAATGATTTCTGGTACAAAGGTTACTGTACCGTCTGCTGCCACTGTGTAAGTACCAACACCATCTACAGTCTTCGTAGTTGATCCATCATCAAATGTTGCTGGAACAGCGTCGTTCATAGGCACACGGCTATCGCCTTCAGTGAATTCAGGTTTGCCTGTTTGGGTTGCCCCTTGGATGTCTGTTGATTCAGCTGGTGCAGCTGTTGGGGTTACTGGTGTCACAGTTGGTGTGTATTTAGCTGTGATTTCAGTACCGTTCTTATCAACACGTTTCACTGTTACGCCTGAAGCAGTTCCAGTGAATGATTTTTCTGGGACGAAAGTTACGGTTCCATCTGGAGAAACAGTGTATGTACCTTCTCCATCTACTGTCTTAGTCGTTGAACCATCTTCGAAGGTAGCTGGTGTATCCTCATCAATTGGAACATTTGGATTGCCTTCCGTGAAGGTTGGTTTACCTGTTTGAGTTTGACCTTGGATATCAGTTGATGTAGCATCTTCAGATGTTGGAACAACTGGAGTAATCTTAGGTGTGTAAGTTGTTTCTACTGTTGTACCGTTAGTATCCGCAGCTTGAACCTTAACTGGGACAACATCGCCGGAATAAGATTTATCCGTTGGTGTGAAGGTCACAACACCTGTATCTTTATCAACGGTGAAGGTACCAATTTCTTTACCTTCTGGTGACTTAGCAACTACAGATGTTGCTGGTTGACCATTTTCATCAAGAAGAGTAATGGTATCCTTGTCGATTGGTGCTACTTCATCACCTTCAGTGAAGGTTACTGTACCTGTTTGAACCAAACCTTGAGGTCCAGTAGATTCAGCAGGTGTTGCAGTTGGAGTTACTGGAGTTACAGTTGGTGTGTAAGTTGCAGAAGCTTTTGTTCCGTTCTTATCTTCACGAACAACTGTTACGGCTGGTGCTTTACCTGTGAATGATTTTTCAGGGACGAATGTAACTGTACCGTCTGAAGCCACCGTGTAAGTACCAACGCCATCGACTGTCTTGGTAGTTGAACCATCATCAAAAGTAGCTGGAACGTCATCATTCATTGGCACACGGCTGTTGCCTTCAGTAAATTTAGGCTTACCTGTTTGGGTTTGTCCTTGTTTACCTGTAGATGTTGTATCTTCTGCAGTCGGTGTTACTGGGGTTACTGTTGGTGTATATGTCGCAGAAGCTTTAGTACCGTTCATGTCTTCACGAACAACCGTCACTGCTGGGGCTGTTCCTGTAAAGCTTGGTTCTGGAACAAATGTCACAGTTCCGTCTGCTGCTACTGTGTAGGTACCGACACCATCAACTGTCTTAGTTGTTGAGCCATCGTCAAATGTTGCGGCAACATCATCATTCATCGGCACACGGCTGTTACCCTCAGTAAATACAGGCTTACCTGTTTGAGTGGCACCTTGAACATCTGTTGATTCAGCTGGAGCTGCAGTCGGAGTTACTGGTGTCACAGTTGGTGTGTATGTCGCAGAGGCTTTAGTGCCGTTCATGTCTTCACGAACGACTGTGACTGCTGGTGCTGTTCCTGTAAATGATTTCTGGAACAAATGTCACCGTACCATCCGCTGCTACTGTGTAAGTACCAACGCCGTCAACTGTCTTAGTTGTTGAACCATCGTCAAATGTTGCGGCAACGTCTTCATTGATAGCTACCGTTTTCTCAACACCATCAACAGTTACTGTTCCACCCTTGAATTCAGGTTTACCTGTCTGAGTAGCACCTTGGATATCTGTTGTTTCAGCTGGAGTTGCTGTCGGCGTTACCGGTACGATTTCAGGCGTGTAGGTTGTATCTACCTTGATACCGTTTGAGCTTTCAGCTTGAACCTTGGCAGGTGTCACTACACCTGTGTATGATTTATCCGTCGGTGTGAAAGTTACTTGTCCAGTTGCTGAATCGATAGAGTAAGTACCGATTTCAGTTGTACCATCAGCAGCATAAGCTGGAGCACTTGTCACTTCATTGCCATCATTATCCAAAAGTGTGTAGCTATTATCTTTAATCGTAATAGCTTTATCTTCACCATTTACTTGAACAGTTGTTCCTGCAAAGGTTGGTCTACCTGTTTGAGTCGCACCTTGGATATCTTTTGAAGTTGCAGGGCTTGCTGTTGGAACAGCCGCTACAACAGTTGGTGTGTAAGTTGCATCAGATGTGATGGTTGCAGTCTTACCGTCAGCATTGGTAATAGTCGCAGTTGCCTGAACTGTTACACCTGTTGCAGTACCTACAAAATCTTTTTCTGGAGTAAATGTAACCGCTCCAGTTGTTGGGTCGATAGTATAGCTACCTTCACCTGCTACTGTTACAGTAGTTTCATCAGTCGGTTGACCAGTCGTTGGATCCACCAATTTCTTGCTTGTAATTTTTGCAGTCTTGTCACTACTCAAATCAAAAGTTGGTGTTTGGGTTTGAGGAACGTTTGAACATCCGCAGAAACCTTGTCTGTAGGAGTCACTGTGATAGGTGTTACAGTTGGTGTGTACTTAGCTGTTGCTGTCTTAACAGCATCAGCTGGCACATCTCCATCTTTATCGTAACCAACCCCTGCAGTAAGTGAAACAGTTACAGCAGTAGCTGTTCCAGTAAAGCTTGGTTCTGGAGTGAAAGTCACTTGACCAGTTGTAGGATTGATTGTATATGTTCCTTCACCTGCTACTGTTACAGATGAATCATCAGTCACTTGACCAGTAGCTGGATCCACTAATTTTGCAGGGTAAGTAAGACTAGGTGTGATAGAAATCTTTTCACCATTCGAGTTCGTAACTGTTGTATTAAAGGTAGGAGTTTCAGTTTGAGTTGCTCCTTGAACATCCGTTGATGTTTTATCAACCCCTTCAATATTACTTGGTGTAACAGTTGGAATGTAGAGACCATCCATGGTATTTAAAACAGTATCTACGTTAGCTTCGTCAGCTGGGAATTTTGTTGACCAACCAGTATCATAGCCATTGCTGTCTGTACGACGGATAGAGATGCCATCAGCTGTTCCAAGGAAGTGATCTTCTGGAATGAATTCCACATCCACGTCTGTACCATTACCAGTAATCTTGTATTTACCTTGACCAGGGACTACATAATAACCTTCAGAATCTAAAGTAGCTTTGTTACCATTTGAATCAACGATGTATGGTTCTACTGTTTCATCAATTTTAGCTGACTCAGTTCGGCTATATTTTTGCAAACCACGAGCAGTAAAGGCTACAGTAGCGGTTTGCTTAGCACCTTGAACCCCAGTGGTTTCTTTAAACTCCCCTTTTGGTGGATGGGTGATTTGAGTCTTGAAGTCCTCCACTTCCCCAGATAAGGCCATACCAGTTGGGCTTTCGATTTCTTTTGCATTCTTAGCAATACGGATTCGAACTCCTAATTCATTAACACTTGGGTCAATGTAGGTTTTGCTATTAGCAAATGTTAATTGAACCGTACCATCTTTGGTAATGGTTGCTAGATTCGAACGCTCATCTTCATCAAAGGTTCCATTTTGGTTAAGTCAACCCAACCGTAAATGTTAGCTTGTGATGCCCCATCGGTATGAGCTTCAACTGAAATGGTGTAATTACCTGGACGCGTCCGGTCCATCTTGATCATCTCATTGGTTGTCCCTTTAAGATCATCTGGAAGCAACTGGTCGACTCCTTCATCGGCCGTGGTTGAGTTATCGTCACCAAACCAGTCAAGAACCGTATTTTCATCCATATCTGGACTTACATTACCAAGATATGGTTGAGATACTTTGGCACCAGTAACACCATCTACAGTTGCAATGGTATGCATAGCTTTTCCGTATGACTCAGGAGCGTCCCCTTCATCAATTGGGAAGAATCCTAGCATTGCTGACTGTTTACCACCTGAAGCGACATAAAGCCCCACTTCAGAGGCACCACGCGTCATAACGATTGGAACAGTATAATTACCTTCAGAAATGTTTGGTCCAAAGATACCGGTTCCTAGACCACCTGTAACTTGGTCTGGATTTCCAAAATACTTCCAAGCTACTGGTTTCTTTTCTGGCCCAACTTGAGTAGATCTACGAAGTTGGTTTAAGTTGGTATTATTAAATTTAGGATTAGGTCCAAAAAAAGATTTTCAGTATCTTGTGGTGAATATGTTACAGAAGTAGTTGGTCTGGTAAACTTTTTCCATTCTCCAATATGCTGCCAACCTTCTCCATTGGTAGTAAACATAACTAATTCACCTGGGTTAGCAGACTCCCCATCAGCCATAACAATAGCTGGCTTAACTGTCTTACCACGGAAGGTTGCAGAGATTTCAAACTGAACTCCAATATTTCCACCATTCAAAGCTGAACTTATGGTAGTCTTCTTGGTTTTCGTATCAATATTCTCAAATCTGATTTCAGTCCAATTATTTTGGGCATCAGCAACGATTTTGGCCTCTTCACCATTGTTAAAAGCTTGCCTAGCAGCATTTGAAGTGACTCCACTTACATAACCATTTTTTGCATTTGGATCATAGGTTGCTTTTTCAGCTTCTGTAGCCCCTTGATTTTCCATCCGTTTCTTATAGATTTCAGTCGCTTGGAAAGGTTTCAAGGATTTGACTTTTACAGTAACTACATAACCAGGCATAATTTCCTTGGTATAGGTAGACCCAACTTGAAGAGCCAATTTTTCTTCTAAGTTCTCAGTTGGTTTAACTTCACTTTTAGGAACTAGTACTGTAGTAGTTCCTGTCCAGTTAGCTACATCTCCAAAGTCCAACCATGAGATTTGGCTAGCCATAGATTTGGCATCAACATTTGTTGTAAAGCCTGGTTTTTCAACTTTTGGAGTTGAAGTTGCATCTTCAACATCATCCCCAATCAAGCTTTCGTCATTAGGATCACCTAATGCACGACGTGTACGACGTCGACCAGAAGTTTCTGCTGTTACAACAGGTTGCTCTACAGCAGACGCTTCGGCTCCACTTGAAAGAGCATTCGTTGTAGAAGCTTCTGCTTGAACGTCTACTCCTTGTGCTTCAGATGCTGTTTCTGAAGCAGTGTCTCAGATGATGCTGATGTAACAGAGGCTGTCGTTGAAACTCCCGTAGTATTGCCTACACTTGTAGAGCCAGCAACACTAGTGGTAGATGCTGCAGTAGTTGCTGACGTTGATGTAGCTGCTTGAGATGTTGTCTCACTAGAAGCTTGTGTTGTCGACGTTTCAGAATAAGCTGAGCTAGCATTTGAAACAGTTTGAGACTGACTATTAGTCTCAGTACTAGATAAAATATTTGCGACTTCCGTTGAAGCTTGTGCAGCAACAGCAGTCTGTGAAGATGACTCATCACTCACTGTTGCAGTAGTGCTAGTTACATCTCCTGCTTGCACTTGGTTAGCTGTTTCATCGGCAGATACTTGACTAGCAGTACCAACCATAACAAGTGTTCCAAGCAAGACCGAACAAACGCCTACATTCAACTTACGAATCGAAAATCGACTTATACGATCATTAAATAAATCTTTACCCATTTTGGTAATCCTCCACACATATACAATTAAGTATCTCACCCCTCAATGAGATTAAAAGTATTTAAAAATACTAATCGTTAAATATTCTAACAAATTTCCTAATATTTGTGAAAAGTTTTTGCTCATATTTTTCAAATATTTTTAAAAAAATTTACTTAAATAAAAATCAGGTAAACAATAGAGTAATTCTATATATATTACTTATTTATAAGGGTTTTTAATGCATGTTTTTATAATTATTTATTTTTTTAGAATTATCAGTAAAAAAGAAACTTATGATTTCATTTTTTTCAAAAAAATCGATTTTCAGAATTAATAATTCATTAGATAATTTAAATTAGTAAGCCATTATTAAAATATTAATAGATAGTTATTTAAGAAGTCTACTTAAAAAAATAACGTTTACAATCTTCTTAACTATAGTTTAAAAAGTCTATTTAGCGACTTTCTGTAACTCGTAGTTTTCAAGAAAACAGTAATTCTTAGAAAAGATAATTCCCCTCTTCTCTAAAAATCTTCTAGGTCCTATGACACAGATTCTTATTTTATACGACATTTAGGACTAAAGCTATTTAAAATGTCAAATGGAATAAATATTATATTCGCCACTTCTTCATTTTTTATTATTATTCGATTAATTTACCTACCTATGAAAAAAACTCTATAATCACTTCAATAGCTAAACCACTAAAAAGATTATAGAGCAAAAAAAGAAGATCCCAAGGATCTTCTTTCTATTTAAGTTATACTTAAATTATTTTACTGTGCGGATACGCATAGTGTTTGTACCACCTGTACCTACTGGAACACCAGCAACGATAACAATGTTGTCACCAGATTCTACAAGACCTGATTCCAATGCAACTTTTTCAGCAACATCAAACATATCATCAGTTGAGCTTGGTTTTTCAGTAACTACTGGAATAACACCCCAGTTAAGCATCAATGATTTTTGAGTAATTTCATCGAATGTTACAGCCAAGATATCAGCTTCTGGACGGTATTTAGAAATCAAACGAGCAGTGTTACCTGATTCAGTAAGAGCAACAACAAGTTTGATATCCATTGAGTTAGTAGCATCTTTAACTGCAGACGCAACTACTTCAGTCTTAGTTGAACGGTCAAATGTTGATGAATCAAGACGACCATACTCTTTAAGAAGAGTTTGAGCGTTTTTATCAATTGTAGCCATTGTACGAACTGATTCAACTGGGTATTTACCATTTGCAGACTCACCAGAAAGCATTGTAGCATCTGTACCATCGATAACTGCGTTAAATACGTCAGATACTTCAGAACGAGTTGCACGTGGTTTTTCTGTCATTGTTTCAAGCATGTTAGTAGCTGTAACAACAACTTTACCAGCAGCGTTTACTTTAGTGATGATCATTTTTTGGTAAACTGGAACCATTTCGAATGGTACTTCGATACCCATGTCACCACGAGCGATCATGATACCGTCAGCAGCTTCGATGATTTCATCGATGTTATCAATACCTTGTTGGTTTTCGATTTTAGCCAACAATTGAACGTGACCATTACCAGTTTCTTCACAGATAGCACGAACTTCTTGTACGTCTTTGCAGTACGTACGAATGAGATAGCGATAAAGTTAAGACCTTGTTCAAGACCAAAACGGATATCAGCGTTATCACGTTCAGCAAGTGCTGGGAAAGGAATTTTAGTGTAAGGGATGTTTACACCTTTTTGTTTAGCGATGATACCATCATTTTCAACTTCAACGATGAATTCACGTTTTTCAGCATCTTTGTCTACAACACGAAGACCAAGTTTACCATCATCGACAAGAACTTGTTTACCAACTTCTACATCGTCAAAAACGTCAAGTGCACCTGCAACGTTCAAAGCGATAACGTCGCGAGTTGATTTGATACCTTGTTTAGTAGCAACACGAATTTGTTCACCAGTTTTGTATGCATACTCTTTAGCATCACCTTCGAACAATTCAGTACGGATTTCAGGTCCTTTTGTATCAAGAAGGAAACCTACTTTTTGACCAGCAAGGTCTTCTGCCATACGAACGACATCCATACGTTCACCTTGTTCAGCGTGGTCACCATGTGAGAAGTTGAAACGGAAAACGTTGGCACCTTCCTTGATCAATTGAGCAATGTTTTTAGCAGATGCTTCGCGGTCAAGTTTTTCACCCCAGTAACCATCTTCACCAAATTTTTTGCCGCCACGGATTTCAACCGCAGGACCAAGTGTTGCAACGATTTTTACACGTTTATTCATGATAAATAAAAACTCCCTTATATTTTTTGTCGCCTTAGCGACGGATTAACAATAATTTAAGTAACTGAGATTAGCTCAAGTTAGACAATGAACGGTTAAGGTCTGCAAAGTCAAGACGAGCTTTGTGTGGATTGTTAACGATAATTTTACCGTCTTCAGTAAGACTGAACAAAGCGCCTTCTTCTGCTGTACCAAGGATTGGGCTTTCAACAAGCTCTTCATTGTGGATACCAACAGCTACACCACCAATACCTTGTTTAAGGAGGTCAACCGCATGTGCACCCATCCATGAAGCAAGAACACGGTCACGCGCAGTTGGTGAACCACCACGAACCACGTGTCCAATGTTTGTTGCACGAAGATCTGAAGTATCTCCAGCTTCTTTCATTTTAGCTGCAAATTCTTCAGCACCCATAACACCTTCAGCAAGTACGATTACGTGGTGAGTTTTAGCACCTGATTCGTAACCTTCTTTAACTTTACGGACAACTTCGTTGATGTCGTACTCTTCTTCAGGTACGATAATTTGGTCTGCACCAGAAGCAATACCAGCCCAAAGTGCGATATCACCAGCGTTACGTCCCATAACTTCAACGACAAAAGTACGTCCGTGACTGAAAGCAGTGTCTTGAATCTTATCGATAGCTTCTGTTGCAGTTGCAACAGCAGTATCAAAACCAATTGTATAGTCTGTACCAACGATATCGTTATCGATAGTTCCTGGAAGACCAACAGCTGGGAAACCATGTTCAGTCAAACGCATAGCACCATGGTAAGAACCATCTCCACCAATAACTACTACACCTTCGATTCCATGTTTTTTAAGTTGCTCAATACCTTTAAGTTGACCCTCAAGTTGGGCAAACTCAGGATAGCGAGCAGACTGAAGGAAAGTACCACCACGGCTTAGGATGTTGTCTACGCCTTTAGCATCAAGTTGGAAGATATCTCCTTCAACCATACCAGCGTATCCACGGTTAATGCCGAATACTTCAATTCCTTCAGAAATTGCTTTGAGAACAACTGCGCGAGCGGCAGCGTTCATACCAGGGGCATCTCCACCACTAGTCAAAACAGCAATACGTTTCATTATTCCTGATACTCCTTTTATATATTTAACATTTTCATTATAACACAAAGAATTCTAAATGGCTTTAAATTTGAAAAGATTTATTGTTTTTTTTATCGTAAAACCGTTTTCAACACATAAGGTGCTAATTCCTGATTAAGTTCCTCGTTCTTAGCTACTTTATATCTTTGACTAACGATAGTTTCCTTACTTCCTTGATAACGAATAATGACAGGAATGTTCCCGGGATACTTAGCTAAGATTTGAGAAACTTCTAAGTCCTTATCATGATTCTCAAGTAAAATCCAGAAACGCTCCGTACTAGCTTCCTCCATGTTGGACAAAATTAACTGAATGCGTCCATCACGCTCCTGGGTCCGTCCATCAAGATAAAAGAGACCACCTTCACTCAACTTATCCTTATGATAGAAATAGGTTTCTGGGAAAAGGGTGACATCAAGTTTATTGATCCCATCAGTGACGTTCAGAAAGGCCATCTGATCACCTTTTTTAGTTCTGATAATTCGAACGGACTCTAGCTGAACCAAAACCGTCGCCTTACTATTAACAGTCAAATCAGAAATTGGTTGATAGGGACGAGAGGCCATTTTTTGAGCAAGGTGTAAGGGATGCGGACTAAGCCCAACTCCTAGTAACTCCTGTTCTAAATTATAACGATCCGTCTGGCTATAATCTTCATAATCAACCCAAGAATAAGAGGACTCTGCAAACAAGCTTCCTAACTCATTGACAAAAGTAAAGAGGTTGTTTAAATTGCCAATGATTTTCTGACGGTTTGGTTCAAAAATATCAAACAAACCAATTTGAATAAGAGGTGTCAAAATATCGACTTTCTGATATTTGCTAGGAATACGTGTTAAAAAGTCTTCTATAGAAATGTATTTTCCATTTTGTTTGCGATCCTCAATAATCCAAAGGGCAAAATCTCTTGGCAAGCCTTTGATAGTCTTAAGACCTAATACGATCTTGCCATCTGAAATCTTGTCCAGATAGGGAATCCTATTAATATCGAGACTAGCTAGGGAGAAGCCATTTTCAATTGCATCCTTAATGTAATCACTAGACGAATAATTCAACATGACGTCATAAAATATCTGTGGGTAGTGCGTTTTGAAATAGGCTAACTGAAAGGCTAAAGCTGAGTAGGCATAGGCATGACTTCTATTAAAGCCATAACCTGCAAACTTAGCCATCATACTAAAGAGGCGTTCAGCAATCTGTGGGTCACGTCCTAACTGACGACTTCCTTCCATGAATTGTTCGGACATCTTAGACATTTCATTGGCATCTTTTTTAGACATCGCTCGACGAAGCAAATCGGCTTTTCCGAGTGTAAAGCCCGCAAATACTTGGGCAATCTGCATAACCTGCTCCTGATAGAGCATGATGCCATAAGTAGGCTCAAGGATTGGTGCAACTACTGGATCAATGAGATCTACTTTTTCCTTACCGTATTTACGAGCAATGAAATTATCTGTATAATCGCTAGCTCCGGGACGGTTAAGAGAGGTTGTCGCTACGACTTCTTCGAACTTAGCCGGTTTAATCCGTTTAAGGAGGTTTATGGCACCTGCCTGCTCAAACTGAAAAATTCCCTTTGTCTTACCACTGGCAAAAAGTGCTAGGGTCTGTGGATCTTCCAAGTCAATGGATTTGATATCAATAGTAATTCCCTGCTCTTCTTCAAGTTTCTCCTTCATTTTTTGAACAAAGGTCAGATTACGAAGGCCCAAAAAATCCATCTTAAGCAAGCCATTGGCCTCAACTGCGGAGGCATCGTACTGAGTAACCATCATATCCTCACCAGCTTTTAGAGGAATATGGTTGGTCAGATCGTCATCACTCATCACTATACCAGCTGCATGGATTGAGGTCTGTCTTGGCTGGCCTTCAATAGCCTTAGCAATCTCAAAAGCCCTCTGAAATTCCTGTCTCTGATTAATCAACTGTCTAAATGACATATTCTTCTCATAGACAGAGGTCAAGTTATCACGAAAAGAAATCTTTTTACTTAGTTGGGACAGTTCAAATTCCTTAGCACCAAAACGTTTAAAAACATCTCGAATAGCCTGCTTGGCTCCAAAGGTTGAAAAGGTAACAATCTGAGCAGAGTGCTTACTACCATAACGGTCCCTAACATAATGAAGAAACTCGCTTCGATAGATATCAGGCAAGTCGATATCAATATCAGGCATGCTGTAACGCTCTTCATTTAGGAAACGCTCGAAAGCAAGTCATTTTTAACGGGATCAATTCCAGTAATATCAAGGACATAGGCCACCAAGCTTCCTGCAGCAGATCCACGTCCCATTCCCATATAATAACCACGGCTACGCCCAAAGCGTAACAAGTCCCAGACAATCAAGAAATAATCATCAAAGACCATCTGATGAATAATAGACAATTCTTTGTCTAAACGTTCCTGATAAACTGCTGAGGTTAACTTTTTAGACTCCAATCCAGATTGAGCTAATTGACGTAATTGGTCAACTGCTGGCATATCTCGATTAAAACGTGGAAGCTTCAAATCCGTATCAAATTGATAAGTAATGTCTGAAACAAGTTGCTCCAAATTGTTCAAAGCCTCTGGAATATCACTATAGGCACTTTCCATTTCTTGAGGCGAGAAAAGAAGCTGATTCATAGGACAAATAGAGGCCTCTGACAAGGAAACGTTTTGTGAGATGGCATGCAACATCTGAATCGTCGAGCGGTCTGCATTTTCAAAATAACGCACTGTATGTAATGGAACTACAGGATAATCAAACTCTTTGCCAGCATCTTCTGGCCTTACCCCAATGAAAACTTCTGAACCAAGAGTCATCCCTGGCTCCCAGTCTTCACTCGGAAGGATAAGGGCAATAGCATTTAGATAGTCTGAAAAAGCTGTAAATTCACGCTGTCCTGAGGAAAGCTCTGTTGCCAACTTCATCAAATTTTTATAGCCCTGATTATTTTTTGCTAATAGACGAAAAGGAATTTTTCTTCCCTCGTAAAATAGATTAGCTTCCATACCAATCAAAGGACGTAAACCGTTTCTACTTGCAAGCTGGGCAAAATGATAAGCAGCATAGAGATTGTCACGATCCATCAAACCAAGGGCTTGATAGCCAAGCTCTTTGGCACGCGCAACGTAGCTGTTCAAATCTACGACACTATCCATGAAACTATAGACGGATTTTGTATCCAATTGTGCAAACATGAAGGCCTCCTTTCTATCTTTCTATTATAGCATACGCTACTAGTAAAAACGCCTCTACCATATTAACTGTTTCAAACAAAAAGAATGAGATAGAACAACATTTTAGACATTGTCCTTATCCCATTCTTTTAAGTGATCATTATTTTTTTACTAACACATCATTGCTTCTGATAGCAAGATTGAATATCAAAGTTTAGAAAAACAACTTAGTCCCTTATTGCCAATATGATGGGCGTTGTTTTTCATAGGCAGCAATCAAATCTTCATATTGAAGAGTGATTCCAATATCGTCAAGCCCTTCAACCAATTTACGTTTCCACTCATGATCGATATCAAATGGAAACTCTCCTGCTGAAGATTTAATGACTTGGTTTGGAAGGTCAATCGTGATTTCCTCACCTGCAGGAAGAGCAGCCAATTTTTGACGTACTTCCAAGGGTTGAACGATTGGCAACATACCATTCTTCAATTCGTTGTTATAGTGGATATCTGAAAATGATCCAGCGATAACACAGCGGAAACCATAGTCTTCCAATGCCCATGCAGCGTGTTCACGAGATGATCCTGAACCAAAGTTATCACCAGTAACCAAAATAGTCGCATCGCGATACTCAGGTTTATTGAAGACGAAATCAGGATTTTCTTCGTAGTCATCATTAAGATAACGCCATTCAAACATCAAATTCTTACCGAAGCCTTTTTTATCAACAGCTTTCAAGAATTGTTTGGGAATGAGTTGGTCCGTATCGATGTTATCATTCATCAAAGGTACTGATTTCCCTGTATAGACGGTAAATTTTTCCATTATCTTCTCCCTTATGCTTGAACTTCTGGCATATCGCGTACATCTACAAATTTACCAGCGATTGCTGCAGCTGCTGCCATTGCTGGACTACAAAGGTGAGTACGAGCTCCATATCCTTGACGTCCCTCGAAGTTACGGTTACTTGTAGATGCACAGTGAACGCCTTCTGGAACATGGTCTGGGTTCATACCAAGACACATTGAGCAACCTGGATCACGCCATTCAAATCCTGCATCCAAGAAAATTTTATCCAAACCAAGACGTTCAGCTTCTTTCTTAACTGGACGTGAACCTGGAACAACAATAGCTGTCAATGTTGGTGCGATATGTTTTCCTTTGACGAATTTAGCAGCTAACTCAAGGTCGCTAAGACGTGCGTTAGTACAAGAACCGATAAAGACATAGCCAAGATCGATATCTTTAGCATATTCGCCAGGCTTAACGTCCATATACTCGTAGGCACGTTCATCATTAAAGTCTTTGATTTCTGGGAATGGTTGGTCAAACTCAACACCCATTTCAGGGTTAGTTCCCCATGTAACCATAGGTGCCAATTCTGAAACATCAATAGTGATTACTTTATCATATTCAGCATCTGGATCTGAAACCAAGGTTTTCCAGTCAGCTACTGCTTCTTCAAACTTCTCACCCTTAGGTGCGCATGGACGCCCCTCAACATAATCATAAGTTTTTTGGTCTGGATTCATAAGACCCATCTTAGCACCAAATTCAATAGACATGTTACAGATAGTCATGCGTTCATCCATTGAAAGTGCATCAATAGCTTCACCACAATATTCAACCGCGTATCCTACACCAGCATCAACGCCATAGCGTGCAATAAGTGCAAGAATAAAGTCTTTTGAATAGACACCTGGCTGAGGTTTACCAACAAATTCAACCTTCATTTTCTTAGGTTTTACTTGCCACAAACATTGTGTCGCAAAGACATGTTCTACCTCAGATGTACCAATACCAAAGGCAATGGCACCAAAGGCACCGTGCGTAGCCGTATGACTATCCCCACAAACTACAAATTTACCGGGTTGACTACGACCTGTTTCAGGACCAACCATATGGACAATCCCCTGACGAGCAGTACCGTGAGTAGCCGCATCAATACCAAATTCTTCAACGTTTTTCGCCAAAGTGTCAATTTGGTTTTTAGAAATAAGGTCACGAATGTTAAAAATATCAACTGTAGGAACGTTGTGGTCTGTCGTACCGAAAGTTAAATCTGGGCGACGAACTTTACGTCCAGCATCACGAAGTCCTTGAAAGGCCTGTGGACTTGTTACCTCATGAATATAATGCTGATCCACATACATCAATTGTGGTTCGCCCTCGTTTCCAGTAACGACGTGGCGTTCCCAAAGTTTATCAAAAATTGATTTTCCGCTCATAAAATACTCCAAATATAATCTAAGGATTAGCTAATCCGAAAGTCTTGTTAGAATAAGGTATAAAAGAACGACATCAATAACAATGCCTATAAGCCAACATAGCTTAAAATACCATTTGTTAATTTTATGTCTAAAAAGTTTTCCACCTAGAAATGCACCAATACCACCGAAAATCAGAGTCTGTAATAATAATGCCCTCTCAGAAATCCGTCTTTTATGTTGAATGGCCTTACTTTTATCAAGTCCATAAGCACATAAAACAAGGAGATTCCATACCAACAAAACACTTAGTAACACTAGTTTTAGTGTCATGAGTTTAGAGATTGCTAATAATAGCTGCTGTCATTTCAGCAGTCGAAGCCTGACCACCCAAATCACGTGTCAAGATGCCTTGGTTCAAGGTCTTATCAACAGCATTTTCAATCAATTCAGCCCCTTCAGTTTCATTGAAACTTTCACGCAACATCATAGCTACTGATAAATCATTGAAATTGGGTTGGCAATACCTTGACCGGCAATGTCTGGTGCTGAACCATGGATTGGTTCATAAAGACTCGGACCATTTTCAGAATGACTAGCAGATGGCATAACACCTAAAGTTCCTGGAAGGACACTTGATTCATCAGACAAGATATCTCCAAAAAGGTTTTCTGTCACAACAACGTCAAAACGAGCTGGGTTGGTAATCATAATCATTGCGGCACTATCAACGAGTTGGTGTTCAAGAGTTACATCTGGAAACTCCAAAGAAACTTCATCAGCAATCTTACGCCACAATTTAGAAGTTGCCAATACATTTTGTTTATCAATACTAGTGACCTTTTTGCCACGACCTTGGGCAATCTTGAAAGCACGACGCATGATACGACGAATCTCATCTGCTGAATAATCATTGATATCACGAGCCTTATCTTCTTCGAGAATATGCTCACCAAAGTAAATCCCACCTGTAAGCTCACGAACAACGACAAAATCTACGCCCTCGATACGCTCTGGTTTAAGAGGTGACAAGTGTTTCAAAGCATCAAAGATGCGGACAGGACGGATATTAGCAAAGAGATTTAGCTCTTTACGAATGGCCAAAAGTCCTTGTTCAGGACGAACTGGCGCATTGTCATATTTTGGTCCACCAATTGCAGCCAAGAGGATAGCATCTGCTGATTTAGCAGCATCCAAAGTTGACTTAGGAAGTGGATGACCTTCAGCATCAATACCAGCACCACCAAATGGTTTAGCATCAATGTCATAATCAAATCTAATTTTTGAAGCTACTTTTTCAAGAACTTCAAGACCTGCTGCCATAATCTCAGGTCCAATTCCATCACCTGAAAGTGTTACAATTTTCTTTGTCATGTTTAACTCCTCTTTGGCTTATGGAAGGTCACGATAAGAAACCTTACGTGCCATCTCACCAGCATTTTCTTTTTGAACCAATGTATTAGCATTGATATAGGCAATTGCTGATGCTTTCAAAACATCAAAGTCCAAACCAGATGCATTGAAAATAGTATCTGTATCTACATTTTCAACAGTTACAAGTACACGCGCTTGCGCATCAATACCATCAGTTACAGCGTCAATATTATAAGAAGTCAAGCGAACTGTTTGGTTGAAGAATTTATCAATAGCATTAAAGATAGCTTCAACTGACCCTTGTCCATTGGCCAAAAATTCTACAGATTCACCGTCTTCATTAGCCAAGCTTACTGTAGCAGTGATTGTTTCATCAGCATTAGTAGTCAAGCGAAGATCTTCGAAGTGGAAACCTTCTGGATTATCTACACTAGTACCAGCAACAAGGGCACGAATGTCTGCATCTGTGATATCATGTTTTTTCCCAGCCAAGACTTTAAATTTAGCAAAAAGTGGTTTGATATCTTCTTCAACAAAGTCAAGCTTAAGTTCTTTTAATTTTTCAACAAAGGCATGACGTCCTGACAATTTACCAAGAGGAAGACTGTTACTCTTCACACCTACCAATTCTGGTGTGAAGATTTCATAAGTTTGTGGGTTCTTAAGAACACCATCTTGGTGGATACCTGATTCATGAGAGAAGGCATTTCCACCAACAACTGCTTTATTTTTAGGAACAGGAATTCCAGAGAAGCGAGAAACAAGCTCTGAAGTATTCATTGTTTCGTTAAGAACAATATCACTTGTTGCTTGGAAAAAGTCTTCACGAATTTTCAAAGCAACAGCTACTTCTTCAAGAGCAACATTACCCGCACGCTCACCAATACCATTGACTGTTCCCTGTACACGTCCAGCACCGTGTTTAATTGCTGTCAAAGTATTTGCAGTTGCCATACCGAGGTCATCGTGACAGTGAACACCAAAGACAACTTTATGATCTGATTTAATATTTTCAGTCAAGTGATCAAAAATACGTGCAAACTCTTCCGGAGTCGTAAAGCCAACTGTATCAGGAATATTAATATATGAGGCACCAGCATCAACTGCTGTTTGAACAACTTCAGTCAAGAAATCAAGCTCAGTACGAGTAGCATCTTCAGGAGAAACTCAACAACTTCAAATTTTGAACGTGCATATGACACATGTTCTTTTACAGCTTCAAGAATTTCTTCTTTTGATTTCTTCAATTTAAACTCACGATGAATCGGACTGGTTGCGATAAAGACATGAATTTGTGGATACTTAGCATCTTTCAAAGCCTCATAACAAGCATCAATATCAGATTTTACTGAGCGAGCCAAGCCAGTAACAGAAGTTGTTGTCATAGCTTCTGCAATTTGTTTTACTGCTTCAAATGAATCTGGGCTAGCTGCAGGGAAACCAGCTTCAATTACAGAAATTCCCCATTTTTCAAGTTGCTTAGCAATAGCAACTTTTTCTTTGATTGAGAAGTTAACACCAGGTGTTTGTTCCCCATCACGAAGACTTGTATCAAAAAATTCAACTTTACGCATAGACAATCCTCTTTCTAAAAGTAAAAACGATAGTAGTAAAAAAACATCTCACTCGGAAACCCAAGCGAGATGTTTTTACCTCCCGCTTGGTAAGCCAAACAGGACTAATGCTTTTGCACTAGCCCTCATTACGCAATAGCAAAACAGTTGTAGTTGCGAATGTCATTTGACTCATTTCCTTTCGATGTATCTTGGTTAATATGATACATCTTTCCAACTTGAAAGTCAAGGAAAAATTACTGAATTGACTGACTTTTCTGACCACTATTTACATTTATTTTCAAGAAAAGAAAAAAGCTGACCAAAGTCAACTTTTTATTTGTTAATGATAACTACTTATCTCAGCTTATTTTCCGAGGTAGTATTCGTTAACAACGTTCAATTTTTCGTCAAATTCGAATACCAATGGTGGGAAGTTTGGAATTTCAACATCCATGATTTCGTCGTCTGACAATTGTTTGATGTGTTTTACAAGGGCACGGATTGAGTTACCGTGTGCACCTACGAATACGTTTTTACCATCTTTAAGAGCTGGAGCGATTTTATCTTCCCAGAATGGAAGGGCACGTTCCAAAGTAACTTTCAAGTTTTCAGCATCTGGAATTACTGAGTCGTCAAGTGAAGCGTAACGACGGTCAGTGTGTGCTGAGTGCTCATCATCACGATCCATTGCTGGAGGCAATACATCGTATGAACGACGCCAGATGTGAACTTGCTCATCACCAAATTGTTCAGCAGCTTCTGCTTTGTTTTTACCAGTCAAACCACCGTAGTGACGTTCGTTCAAGCGCCATGATTTTTCAACTGGAACCCAAAGTTGGTCAGATGCTTCAAGAGCCAAGTTAGTTGTTTTGATCGCACGTTTCAATACTGAAGTGTATGCTTGGTCAAATTCGATACCAGCTTCTTTGATCAATTTACCAGCGTCAATAGCTTGTTGAGTACCTTTTTCAGAAAGATCTACGTCAGCCCAACCTGTGAAAAGGTTAGCTTTGTTCCATTCAGACTCACCGTGGCGAGCGAAAACCAATTTTACCATTAGTTATGTCTCCTTTTTATTTTGGGTTATACCCATTTACTCTATCTATTCTACCCAAAAAACCTTGAAAAAGCTAGCAAAATCCAAAAAATTCTGTAAAATTCTATCGCTTCTTGCCTTGACTAAAAGAGACGGTATCAGAATTTTGTTTTAGATCCTTTTAGCTGTCCAACATTTCCTTGTTTTAGGCCTCTTTTCATGCTAAAATGAGATGAAATAGTAACATTTTACTTTGTGATCTTTAAGGAGGATCTTATGGTTTCTACTGCTACAAAAGTTGGTCAGTTTACATTTGCTAACTGTCTTATGAATGCTGCTGGTGTTCATTGTATGACTAAGGAAGAATTGGCAGAGGTTGAGGCTTCAGCTGCAGGGTCATTTGTCACAAAAACTGGGACACTTGAGGCCCGTCCCGGTAATCCTGAACCACGTTATGTGAATGTCCCTCTTGGGTCAATCAACTCAATGGGATTGCCAAATAATGGTTTTGAATACTACCTTGACTATGTCATTGAATTGCAAAAGCAACCCAATACAAAAAATCATTTTCTTTCACTTGTTGGTCTCTCACCTGAGGAAACGCACACTATTCTTAAAAAAGTTCAAGATAGCGACTACGAGGGGCTGGTTGAACTCAACCTTTCATGTCCTAACGTTCCAGGAAAACCTCAAATCGCTTACGATTTTGAAACAACAACCGAGATCCTTACTGAAGTCTTCTCTTACTTTACAAAACCTCTTGGTGTGAAATTACCACCATACTTTGATATTGTGCACTTTGACCAAGCTGCTGCAGTGTTTAACCAATTTCCACTTGTCTTTGTTAACTGTGTGAACTCAATTGGTAATGGCCTTTACATTGAAGATGAGTCTGTTGTCATCAAACCTAAGAATGGTTTTGGTGGTATCGGTGGTGACTACATTAAACCTACTGCCTTGGCAAACGTTCACGCTTTCTACCAACGTCTGAAACCTGAAATCCAAATTATTGGTACTGGTGGTGTCAAATCTGGTCGTGATGCCTTTGAACACATCCTTTGTGGTGCAAGTATGGTACAAGTGGGTACTGCCCTTCAAAAAGAAGGTATCGCTGTTTTTGACCGTATTACTAAAGAACTTAAAGAAATCATGGAAGAAAAAGGTTACGAAACTCTTGAAGACTTCCGAGGAAAACTTCACTACATTGACTAGTCTACAAAAAAAGTTTGGAAGGTCTTCCAAACTTTTTTATTATTTGATGAGGATTCTCTTATTAGACAAGACCATCATCATCACGTTCATCCCAGTCTTCAAAAGGATCCTTGCCCTCTTTCTCAGCTTGAAGACGTTTCTGACGAGCTTCTTCGATTTGTTTTTCACTTGGCTTCATCAGTTTGCTGATAGCAACAATACCTGATAGTTTAATAACAGTAAAAACCAAAAGAAAAATCAATACCACTGTTATGGTTTTCATAGATTTCCTTAACTTATTTCGTATAAATCAAAACCCCTAAAATCTTAGGGGTTTTTACATTATTTAACTGCGTCTTTAAGAGCTTTACCAGCTTTAAATGCAGGAACTTTAGAAGCTGCGATTGAGATAGCTTCACCAGTTTGTGGGTTACGACCTTGACGAGCAGCGCGTTCGCGTACTTCAAAGTTACCGAAACCGATCAATTGTACCTTTTCACCTGCAGCAAGGAATTCTTCGATAGAAGCGAAAACTGCATCTACAGCTGCTGCTGAATCTTTTTTAGTAAGCTCAGTTGCTTCTGCAACTTTAGCGATCAAATCTTGTTTGTTAGCCATTGTAACAATCCTCCAATTTATTTCTAAGCGAATAGTTTTTTTAGCGCTTGAACAAGTATTATCTTATCCTAAAAGGCCTATGAGGTCAAGTAATAAACGCTAATTTAATCGCTTTTTTGCAAAAAGTAAAGGCTTTTTAATTTATTGTCTTATAGATGTCAAATTCGATACGGTCATTAACCAAATCAAGGCTTTGAGCACGTGCTGTTATCCCCTTCTCATTCTTCATAGACTGAATATTTAGGGTAACTTTTCCCTTCTTACTATCGATGGCGATGTAATCAGGAAGGTTAGTTGAACGTTTAATCATCTTAAGGGCATCCGAAACAGGCAGTTTCAAGGTTCCAGCCGAAAGCTCAGAAACATGAAGTACAATTGCTCCTGATTCACTAACAACCGGCGTAAAGTAGACATAAAGAGGGACAGGGTGACCTAAAACCTTATAGCTACTTTCGAAACAATTTTAGAATTGGTAACCTTGACCTTGAAACGCATCTTATCGGTCGAATAATCTTGGGCAAAGCCTGTAAGAGCAGCGTCAAGCTCCTCCCTTGTCATACTATACTTACCAATTTTAGTTGCTCCCTTAGGTAGGGATACAGAACTCGTTGTCTCCACTGGAGTCATGATTCTATAGGTCACAACACTTACTAAGGGCTAGATTTAAGGCCAAGAGTCCTAAAAATAACCACTTCCATATCTTACTCACCTGACCACTCCTTCTTTGTTTGGTTAATACGCTTCAAAATGGCATCTGACATAATTTGATAACCTGTATTATTTGGATGAAAATGATCATCCTCAAAAAGAGCATCATTCAGGCTATCTTGAGAAGATTTACTAGACTGAGACGTATCATCAGAACTTGTAACACCGCCCTTACCGTCAATTCCCTTATAAAGCAAATCATTTACAGGAACAAAATAGACATTATCGTACTTCTTGCACACTTCTTCAGTAGATTGGTTCCAATTATCTACAATAGTTTGCATTTCTGTCATCTCTGGAAAATTAAGATAAAAAGGATTGTAAATACCAACAATATAAATTGGCAATGTTTTATTATCCTTACGAGCTAGCTCAATAATCTGTCCCAATCTCTTTTGATAGGCCTGAGCTGGCTTAGTGAATGTGTCTACATTAAGATTAGTGATATTGTCCTTAATGACATGGATCACATCATTACCACCAACTGTCAGAGTCATCACTTTAGCCTTTTTGAGATCTCTTTGAATATCCTTCTTTTCTTGCATTCTCTTGAGAATTTGATTACTCGTATTTCCTGCGATACCATAGTTGCGAGAGGTCACTTGCCAGTCAAAATCTGACTCTAAGGCCTGAGACAAAACAGGAACGAAGCCCCCTTGATTACTACTATCACCTACACCTTGCGTAAGGGAATCACCGATAGCAACATAGGTGACCTTTTCATTTTTGATAGATTTGATCTTTTCTGCAATTTTTGATGACTGATGCGTACTAGGAACTACAAAAATGAAGAGGCCGACAAATAAGAGAAAAAGCAAGAAGAAGCCTAGGAGGCTTCTAACTAATTCTGATTCTTTCCACTTATTCATAACGAACCATTACGGCAAAGGCGCCTTCACCAGTGTGCGTTTGAATGATGGAACCAGTCTCAAGGATTGAAATTGGAGCACCCAAAACCTCAAGTTTTTCAGCCATTTCATGTGCAAAATCAGGTGTCCCTGCATAAGAAATACCAATCTCTGCCACTTTGCGGTCCTTGATACTATCAATATAAGAATCCAACCATTTTGTGAACGTCTTAGCACCACGACCCTTCGCAATGGTATTTAACTGATAGTCTTTCAACTCCATAATGACACGGATATTGAGCAATGAAGATAGTAGACCTGTTACACGTCCAATACGACCACCTTTGACAAGATTCTCAAGGGTAGACACACCGATATGAAGTTCGGATTTACTTTTCACTTCTTCCACACGTGCTATAATCTCATCAAGACTTGCTCCTGATTCAGCTAGTTTAGCTGCTTCAACAACCTGAAACTTGAGGCACTGATCCGTAAAGCCTGAATCGATGACGGTTACATCTGCTCCTGAAAGGCTAGCGCCTTGACGTGAGGCTTCACATGTCCCAGAGAGTGTATGCATGATGTGGATAGCCACAATCTGTTCTGCACCTTCTTTGACAAGCTTTTCATATGTCTCTGCAAATAAACCTACTGGTGGTTGGCTTGTCTTTGGTAACTCTTTACTATGCTTCATCATATCCAAGAAACGGCCTTCTTCTCGAAGATCACTATCTGAATAGATAACACCGTCCACCATAACCGACAATGGAACAACAGTGATATTATATTTTTCAACCAATTCTGGTTCAATCGTGATTGACGAATCGGTTACAATTCTGATTTTACTCATATTTTTCTCGCTTAACACAAATTTTTATTCTATTATAGCATGACTGGAAAACTTTTCCCAAGTCTTTTTCTAAAGAGAGTCATCCACCTTTAACAAGGCTCTTGCTTGGCTCAAGGCAGCCTCTGTCACATTATCTCCTGCTAACATCTTAGCGATTTCTTGCACCCTTTCCTCAGGTGTCAAGAGACGCACACGAGAGACAGTTGTCTCATTATCACTTTCCTTAGAGATAAAGAACTGATAATCAGCAATTGCAATAACTTGCGGAAGGTGACTGATGGCCAAAACCTGACCATGACTCCCAATCTTATGAATTTCTGAGCGATGGCTTGGGCAACACGACCTGAAACGCCAGTATCAACCTCATCAAAGACGATACTTGTTTTGTCTTCTTTGCGGGCAAAGGCTGACTTAATCGCTAACATGAGTCGAGATAATTCTCCTCCTGAAGCAACCTTAACAAGCGGTTTAAAGCCTTCACCTGGATTGGTTGAGATGTAAAACTCAACCTGCTCATTGCCATCACGGTTAAATTTCCCTTTAGTAAAGGTAACTTTAAAATCAGCCTTATCCATGTAAAGGTCGCATAACTCGTTCTTAATCTCAGCTTCAAGGGCTGTAGCAATTTGATGGCGTGCCGTTTGTAGGGTCTCTGCAGATGCAAGCAGGTCTTTTTCAAGTTGCTTAAGCTCTTGTTCCATGGCATCTGACGAGCTGGAATTGCCAGTCAAAAGATTGTACTCTTTACTTGAATTTTCCAGATAATCTAGGACGTCATCAACAGTTCCACCATATTTACGAGTAATTGCATTAATCGTATCTAAGCGGTGTTCAATCTCTTGCAAACGCCCAGCATCAAAATCCAAATTATCCAAAAGGTCACCAAGTTGTTTAGTGACATCTTCCAGAACATAATAGGCTTCTGATAGATTTCCAGAGAGTTCTTTGTAATCTGAGTCATACTCTTCAAGAGACTGGAGGTCATTCATGGCAGAACGAACATTTGAAAGGCTTGAAAAATCTTCATTATCCAGCATGACATAGGCATTCGTTAAGGTATCCGCAATCTGCTTATGATTAAGAAGTTTGTCTCGCTCCTTCATCAAAGCCAAATCTTCTCCTGATTTCAGAGAGACTGCTTCAATTTCTGCAATCTGAAATGCTAACATTTCAATTCGAGCCTTATGCTCCTGCTCATTTTTCTGCTTTTCAAGAACAGCTTTTCTTAACTCACGATAGCGGTCAAAATACTCTTGGTATTCTTTCTTAGTTTGGAAAAACTCCTTGTCACCAAAGGCATCAAGCATGGTAATATGCAGAGCAGGTTTCATAAGTTCTTCCTGGTCATGCTGACCATGAATATCTACCAAGAAGTGCCCAACAGCTTTAAGCGTCGTTAAATTGACCATCTGTCCATTGATACGACTAACACTTCTACCATTTTGGAAGATTTCACGACGGATAATCAATTCATCCTCGACAGGAATCCCATTATCTTCTAAGATACTAACCAAGGCAGGATTTTGTTCGATTGAAAAGAAGCCCTGAATTTCAGCCTTAGATGCTGAATGACGGACGACTTCGCTAGAAGCACGTGCGCCCAACATAAGATTCATGGCATCTATAATAATGGACTTACCAGCACCTGTTTCACCAGTAAGGACGGTCATACCATTCTCAAAGTTTAGAGAAATCTCTTCAATAATTGCGAAATTCTTTATCGTAATTTCGAGAAGCATAGGCCCTCCTATTCTTCAACCCACTTAATGATTTGCCCCTGTAGTTCGATAGCTGCCAACTCTGACTGAGCCACTAAAAAGAGGGTATCATCGTCAGCAATGACACTAAAAATCAAATGCTTGTACTCATCCAAAAGAATCTTCTTGATAAGACGGCTAGTCCCTGGTTGAACCACGATATTCATAAAGGCATGTTGGCGATCAACACGCAACAAGCGTCGAGTCGCAACAGATGTTCCGCTGACTCTTCTAGGAGCAGTTGATAGCCCGTAGATATAGGAACCGTCTTCTGTTGGCACTTTAGTAATACCAATTTCATTGATATCACGTGACACTGTAGCTTGAGTAGCCTTCAAGCCCTCAGCTTGGAGTAATTAACTAATTCTCCCTGAGTCGTAATTTTATTTTCTTGGACAATCTTTCGGATTAACTCCAAACGATCATTCTTCTTCATTCTTTTTAAACTCCTTATGTGCTTGTGCTACAACCTCTTTGATAGAGGTTTGAGCATCATTTTGAGGAGAATTTGTCTTCTCCAAATGTGCGAGAAACTCAATGTTACCATGACCACCTTGGATAGGTGAAAAGTTCAGTCCTTTAACTGAAAAGCCATAGTCAACCGCAAAGGCTGTCACTGTTTCTAACACTTTTTCATGGACACTGCTCTCACGAACAATCCCGTTTTTCCCAATTTGTTCACGGCCCGCCTCAAATTGTGGTTTCACAAGAGCAACAACTTGCCCTCCATCAACCAATATCTTAGCCAAGGCCGGCAGAATCAGATTAAGAGAGATGAAGCTGACATCAATTGATGCAAAAGATGGTAATCCTTCAGTAAAATCAACAGGTTCAGCATAACGGAAATTATATTGCTCCATGGAACGAACACGCTCATCTTGACGCAATTTCCAAACCAACTGATTGGTACCGACATCCACAGCATAAACCAATTTGGCCCCATTTTGAAGCATAACATCAGTAAACCCACCTGTTGAAGCTCCGATATCGATGGTCGTCATGCCTTCAACTGACAGATTGAATACTTCCAAAGCTTTTTCAAGTTTGAGTCCTCCACGGCTCACATACTTAAGTTTTTCTCCTTTAAGCTTCAACTCTGTACTGTCGTCGATTTTTTCACCAGGTTTATCGTAACGTTCACCATTGATAACATTAACAACTAAACCAGCCATAACGCCACGTTTAGCTTGTTCTCGTGTTTCAAAAAGGCCTTGTTTATAAGCCAAAACGTCTACTCTTTCCTTAGGCATGGAGTCGTAACCTTTCTATGATTTCTATAATACTGTCTTTCTTGAAACCTTGAGTCTCAGCTAGATTTTGGAAAATAGCCTCAGCTTTATCAAGTGATTCCTCAAGGATAGCATGTGATTTTTCAAGACCAAGCAGAGCCGGATAGGTTGATTTTCCAGCAACTACATCTTTTCCAGGTGTCTTCCCAAGTTCTTCGAAATCAGCAGTCACATCCAAAATATCATCACGTACTTGAAAGGCAAGACCAATCAAGCGACCAGCTTCTTGAAGATTCTCCAAGACCTGTTGATCTTTTTGAGCAACAATACCAGCCGCCACAAACGGAAAGGTTAAAAGCTTACCTGTCTTATGCTCATGAATTTGAGCCAGTTGCGATAAATCAAGTTCCTGACCTTCACCCTTCATATCCAACATTTGTCCACCTACCATACCGAAGGTTCCTGAGGAATGAGACAATGCTTGAATCAATTGAACTCGAATTTCTGCGGATAGGTCTGTTTGAGCCAGGAGATCAAATGGATCCAAAAAGAGAGAATCTCCAGCCAAGATTGCCGTTGCTTCATCAAATTTCTTATGGTTGGTTAAACGCCCTCGACGGTAATCATCATCGTCCATAGCCGGCAGATCGTCGTGAATCAGACTTCCAGTATGAATCATCTCAAGACTTGCTGCGACATCGAAATGACTAGGAGTAAGCTCTAAACCAAAACCTTCAAGTAAATCTAAGAAAATCAGTGGACGAATACGCTTGCCTCCACTATCAACTGAATAAAGAATGGCAGTGATTAAATCACTTGATACAGGAAGATTCTTTTTTTGGTAGTAATCACGGATAGCCGCATCAATTTTATTTAGCTTGCTCATTAGGCATCCATTTCCGTTTCTGTACCATCTGCTTGCATGACCTTAACTAGTGTTTTTTCAGCATCTTCCAAGGTCTTCTGCAAATCTTTTAGACAAGGCCATACCTTTTTGGAACTCAGCAATAGCATCCTCAAGAGCAACATCACCTGTTTCGAGCTTAGTGACGATAGCTTCTAAGTCCTGTAAATTTTCCTCAAATGTTTTTTTAGTTGACATTTTTCACCTCTACTTCTAGTTCTCCATCTCTCATTTGGACGGTTAATTGATCACCTTCGGTAATATTCTTAGTACTTGTTAAAGGTTTATCATCTTTCTTGACAATGGCATAGCCCCTTGCAACAATACGACTAGTATCTAGAGACAATAAGGCATCCTGTGCCTTTTCTAATCTCACACGATTACCATTCATGGTATTCTTAGTTGTAGTCACCAATAAACGTTGCAAAGACTCTCGACGGTCTTGGTAGTTCTGAACACTAGTCAGAAGATTTAAGCCTTGTAATCGTTGTCTCAAAAGCTCTGCTTCTTTTTGTTTTCGCTCGAAATCTTGACTCATGAAGGTTTCAAGCCTTGTTGTTAGTCGATCCAACTTTTGTAGATAACCATCGTAAAGGCGTTCAGGTTGTCTAAAGACAACAGATTGTGACAATTTGGCCAAGCGTTCCTGGTTATACTGTATACGTCTCAAACAGGCTTGATAGGCTCTATTCTGTCTTTCACGAATCCAAACCAAGGTATCAGCCTTTGATACCGGAGTCGCAAGTTCTGCCGCTGCTGTAGGCGTAGCAGCCCTACGATCTGCAACAAAGTCAGCCAAAGTCGTATCTGTTTCGTGACCAACGCTTGAAATCACAGGTAGACGACTCTCAAAAATCGACTGAACCACAATTTCCTCGTTAAAAGCCCAGAGGTCTTCAATAGAACCTCCACCACGACCAACGATAAGTAAATCTAAGTCATCTCTTTGATTGGCTTTTTGGATATTTTCAGCAATTTCCTGTGCAGCTCCTTCACCTTGAACCTTGGTAGGGAAAAGTAAGATTTCTACCCCAGGAAAACGACGACTAACAGTCGTAATAATATCTCGAATAACCGCACCACTAGGACTAGTGACAACCCCAATTTTTTTGACAAAATTAGGCAGAGCTTGCTTATGACGATCATCAAAGTAGCCTTCTGCAGTCAATTTTTTACGAAGCTGTTCAAACTGGAGGGCCAAAGCACCAATACCATCTGGCTCTGCCTTCTCGATAATAATGGAATAAGAACCACTAGGCTCATAAATCTGGACCCGACCAACGACATTGATCTTCATCCCTTCTTCGAGTTCAAAACCAAGTTTTTTGAAAACTCCAGCCCAAATCGTCGCCTGAATAACAGCTCCTTCATCCTTAAGCGAAAAATATTGGTGACTAGGGCGTCGACGAAAATTGGAAACCTGCCCCGTCAAATATACCCTCTCTAGATAAGGATCACGGTCAAATTTCATTTTCAAATATTTGGTTAAGGATGTGACCGATAAATAGTCTGACACGACAACTCTCCTTTATTTAAGCTATCCTTGAAAACCTGAAGACATTAAAAAAGTTCTGCAGAACTATCATCCCCAAATCTTCTCAGTCGGCTTTTTAATTGTATACACGATTACTTAAAATTATACCAAAAAAGACTGTCAAAAGACAGTCTCAACCACCATTGTCAGGTGTTTTATATGGTTTCATTAATCGGTTGTATATTTTTTTGAAACGACGTCCCAAGAATCGCTTGAACCATCAATACCACCATAGGCTTCGAGTTGTCCCTTCTTGTCCACACGGAAAAGAAGAACATCATTACCATAGGCATCATAAAGTTGAGCATAAACTAGGTTATCATCATCATCGGTCCAAGAATAGACTTTCCAACCTAGATTTTTATAATTTTCTCCTGTTGCCCTTGTTCTTTAGCATAGGTAGAAACTACCCAGTCTTCCAACTGTTGGTCAGACAAGGATGACGTATCAACTTGAGAGGATTGATTATCAGATGATGCTGCTGCTTGTTCCTTACTTTTAGCTAACTGACCATTTTTCCATGGATTTGTTACACTCTCTTTTTGGTTATTACTATACCACATCAAGGTAACCACAGGAATAACCACTGCAAGTACTGCAACAACTCCAATTACCCATCTAATGATTTTAGGATCTTTGAGTTTATCAAAACTCGAAACTTTTCTTCCCTTTGTAGTTTCATTTTTACGACGTCTAAATTCGCTCACAGCTTTTTCCTCTTTTTCTTGAAAGTAGTCCCTTTTTTTCTTTTCCTCTTGTTCCAAGAGTTTTTGCACTTCCCTACGACCCTGCGGATCACTCGTTTGAGCCAATGAAATCTGCAACTGAAAAATACGATTATCCAAAGCTTGCTCATATTCTTTGGCTGCTTCTCTATCACCATTATCAGCTAAGGCTCTCAGATACTCTTCATTACTGAATTCAGCCATTCACTATATCGCTCCTGCTTCTAAATCGTTTCTTCTATTTTCTTAAAGCCTGAGACTTTTGTCAAGTTACTAGTTTGTAACAAATTCTTACAGCTGTAAAAAGCCGAAGAAAGTCACATTCTCCAGCTTATTTCTTGGTTGTTTCTTTATAATACTTACAATAACTTTGAAGAGGACATGTCTGGCACTTAGGATTCTTAGCTAAGCAATGATAGCGTCCAAAGAAAATCATACGGTGATGACTGATAATCCAATCCCTCTTTGGGATTTTCTTCATCAGTTCTGCTTCGATTTCCTCTACACTAGCATCCTCTGGCACGATATTTAGTCTTTTAGAAACACGTGAGACATGCGTATCTACAGCAATAGAAGGGATGCCATAGACTTCAGCCAATACTACGTTAGCTGTTTTTCGTCCCACACCAGGTAGACTTTCCAATTCCTTATGCGTTTTCGGAACCTGTCCATCAAAATTCATCAAAACAGCTCTAGCAGTCTTGATGATGTTCTTTGCCTTATTCTTATAAAGACCGATTGTTCGCAAACACATCTCAACATCATCGAGATTAGCAGAAGCCAAATCCTCAATTTCTGGATAACGCGCCCACAAGCCTGGAGTAATCTTATTAACAGCCTTATCAGTTGTCTGGGCCGATAAAATAACAGCAACTAATAGTTGGAAAGGCGTTTCCCACTCCAACTCTCCATGAGCATTGGGAAACATCTCCCCCATGAGAGCTAGAGCCTCATTAACACGTTTTCTTCCTAACATTATTGGCCACCCCATAATTGACGGGCTGCATCCATACCTGTTTTGAAGTCATCCGAAACTTGGTGATGGTGCTTCTTACCTTGATGCTCCAAACGACGCTCTTCAACTTGAATTTTCGTCGTAATACCACTCAATTTCCAGTTACGCAGAAACCCCTTTGATGTAATTCCAATTTGTCTTGCGGTTAAATACTGCTTCTTTCAAAGCCTCACGGATAAGTTCGGGATCAGTATGTTCTTCTTGGATTTCCTTGTTTAAATCTTCGATAACCATAGGATTCAAGATTCCCAAAGCTTGTTCTAACTCATCTGTTAATTGCTTGATGAGTTGTGTATTGGTTGGCTGACCAACTACAGGCCCGGTCGTTGTCTTTTCATTGCTCACTAACTTGTCCAAAACTGCCAAGGCAGGTGAAGCATCTACAACCATCTCAATTTCATTATTAACCTTAATAGTCGTGAAATCAAGGAGTCCCAGCCTCAGTCAATGTCGTAATACTTTTATTAACCTCTGTTGGTGTCTTCCCAGTTGCTTGCGCTATCTGACTAGAAGCTACTTCTCCAATCTGAGTTGTCGTTTGTAGATAGAGAAACTGCCAAACTAGAAAGTCATCCGCAGATGGGAAAATATCCTTAAAGTGGAAAAATAAAGCATTAGGAAGGACCAGATTGCCTGATCGATACTGTTCAAAAAAACTCATATTTACCTTTCAGAGTAGCTAGACACCCCAAAAAGTCTTTATGCGCCCACATAAGTCTTTTGGGACTGTCTACTACAAATAACCGTAGAATGAAAAATCGTCTTCCAACTCTTCTAAACGATAAGGTGTTTCTTGATATACCGCATAGTTAATCCAATTGCTAAAGAAGGCAGATGCCGCAAGATTCCAACGAAGTTTAGGTTCCTGACTTGGATCATCCTCTGGGAAATAGTTTGCCGGTACGTCTGGATTAATACCTGCATCCAAATCTCTTCGGTATTCTCTGGCCAGAGTATCACGGTCATATTCAAAATGACCGAAGCTATAAACTTCACGAAGATTCTTACTTGCTAAGATGGATAAACCAACCTCTGGTCCTGACACAACAATATCTAAATCCGTCTTGTTTTTAATATCCTCGAGCGTAACCTCAGTATAGCGAGAGTGTGGTGACACAAAGCTATCATCAAAGCCATTCATAAGGAAGTTTTCAGGCATGTCAACCGTTTGTTTATAGATACCAGATAGTTTCTCTGACAATGGGACCTTGTCAACTCCATGCTTATAATAGAGACCTGCTTGAGCTCCCCAACACAGATGAAGTGTTGAATAGACATGCTTTTTAGACCAGTCAAAAACCTGTGTCAATTCTTGCCAATAATCAACTTCTTCAAAAGGCATTTGCTCAACAGGAGCACCTGTTACGATGAGACCATCATAATACTTATGCTTAATTTCATCAAAAGTCTTATAAAAGGTTTCCATATGTTCGGCATGGGTATTTTTTGACTTATGACTAGTCATATAAAGAAACTCGACGTTAATTTGAAGTGGCGTATTGGCCAAAAGACGTAGTAACTGAGTTTCTGTCACTTCTTTAGTTGGCATAAGGTTAAGGATTAAGACCTCCATTGGTCGAATATCCTGGCTACTAGCTCTGTTCTCATCCATGATGAAGACATTTTCCGAACGCAATACATCAAGAGCTGGTAACTTATTATCAAGTTTTATAGGCATAACAATATCTCCATCCTTATTTATTCTATCTTCATATTATAAACCGGGGAGGTATTGTTATCAAATATATATTTTCTCTAGTTAGCTATAGCTTTAAACTATATTTAGAGGCCACCTTTGTTTTAAAAGAGTTAAAAAGGCCCTAAGGCCTTTTGTTAATTCATAGATAGATTTATCCTGGGAAGTTCATCAATACTTTAGTATCGTAACCTTCGATAGCATCACGTCCATTAAGACCATCAAGCTCAATCAAGAAGGCACAACCAGCAACGACACCACCTAGGCGCTCAATCATTTCAATTGTAGCTTTGACGGTACCACCAGTTGCCAAGAGGTCATCAACGATAAGTACACGTTGGCCTGGTTTGATTGCATCGGAATGCATACAAAGTGTATCAACACCATACTCTTTTTCGTAATTGGCTGAAATCACTTCACGTGGCAATTTACCAGGTTTACGAACTGGAGCAAAACCAATACCAAGTTCAAAAGCAACTGGACAACCAACGATGAAACCACGCGCTTCAGGACCAACAATCATGTCAATCTTCTTATCAGTCGCATACTGAACGATTTCACGGATAGCATAGCTATAAGCATTTCCATCAGCCATCAAAGGACTAATATCACGGAAAGTAACCCCTTCTTTCGGGTAGTTTTCAATAGATGCAATATAATCTTCTAATTTCATTTGTTCTTCCTATAGGCTTTTCGCCAAAAAAATATTTACATATCATTATAGCATGAAATAGTAAATTTAGAAATGCTAACCCTCATTTCGAGACGAATCCTTTGGATTAAGACTCCCCTACTTATACAGCCAATCATAAATTTCCTGTGGTGTTCCCAGAGCCATGAGTTCTTGGAACTTAACTAGTCGTTTCAGATCTTGGAAAATCTGACTGTCCTCAATCTCACGTTTTTCAGCTTCTTTATTGACTGTCATAACACCATTATCAATAGTCACAAAATCCAATTCATCAAAGATTTGAATCATCTTAATCAGGAGAATCTTGTCGATTTTAAGGTAATGACTGAGTTCATCCAATTTATAACGGACATCGAACTCTGGGAATTGGTAAATGGTTTTATAGAGCCTTGCAAATTGCTCTCTTGTTCCATAACCTGTCAGATAATAGGCTTCCTTAATGCTATTTTTAAAATAGATAGCCTGGAAATCTTTACCTTCAAACCACTCTTTTAATTCTGTCGCTGATTCAGGTAGGGTGTTGAGGACAACCGCAGGCTCTGTGTCTGCTGCTTCTTCTACCGTTGGTACGCCTTCAGGCAGTGCCATATTTTTTGAGCGAAAATCAAATAATTGAACACCATCTACACGCGCATCTTCTAGCATGAGCTGTAGCGTTGTCTGACATTCCAAACATTAACAGATAAGGTCACTGCCAATTCCAGACCCTGAGCTTGTTGAAATTCTTGAAGCAAATGACCTTTATTAAAAGCGACAACGTCAAAGCTATCCTTGCCTTGCTTCACCTTAAACTTAAGATGGGCTCCATTTTGTCCCATTGTCCTAGCTTGAGTAACGGTAATATCATGTAGCCAAAAGACTGGCTTTTTATTATCCATACCAAAAGGTGCTAGTTTTTCAAGGCTCTTAATGGTATCCAAGCTAAGCTCACTGAGTTGGAGCTCCTCGTCTAAATTAAGCGTATTTTTAGCACTTGTATCAATGTCATTATCGTAGACATAATGACACAAAATATCTGAGAGTTGAGCAAGATTTTCCTCCGGAAGAGTCATCCCAGCTGCTCCAGCGTGTCCTCCAAAAGCAGTAAAGATGTCTCGGTGATCATCAAGGGCATGGAAGATATTGATTGATTCCAAACTACGGGCCGAACCCTTAGCCAAGCCATCTTCAATATTCAAAACCACTACTGTCTGGCTGATTTGTTCCATGATGCGCCCCGCCACAATACCTAGAACACCAGGATGCCAACCTTCCTTGGCCAAAACCTGAACTGGTTTGTCCAAGTCTACCATAGTCATAGCTTCATCAAAGATTTTTTGAACAACTTCCTTACGTTCTTCATTTTTAGCATTGATTTCCAAAGCAATGGCTTGAGCCTCCTCATCGTCAAATCCGGTCAGCAATTCAATGGCTGGATTTGGATCATCTAAGCGTCCCAAGGCATTGAGTTGAGGAGCCAGTTTGAAACCTACCGTTTCTTCGGAAATCGTTGTAGGGTCCACATCTGAAATGCGGAGCAATTCTTGAAGCCCGATACGCTCAGTAGTCTTGAGAATTTCCAGACCTACCTTGACCATAATACGATTTTCATCCGTTAGACTAACCATATCAGCAATGGTACCAATGGCTACCAAATCCAACATCTCTTTAGGAATAGTTTCAAGAAGGGCAGTTGCCAATTTGAAAGCTACACCACATCCTGCCAAATACTTAAAAGGATAATCGGCATCCGGATGCTCTGGATGGACAATGGCATAGGCATCTGGAAGCTGTGCCGGCATACTATGGTGGTCTGTAACGATAACGTCCACACCTTGCTCTTGCGCATAAGCAATAGCCTCATTTCCCGCAACCCCATTATCCACTGTAACAATGAGTGAAATGCCTTCCTGCTCAATGAAATACTTGTAGACACTTTCATTTGGCCCATAACCATCTGTAAAACGGTTAGGCAAATAGACTCGAGCCTCAGCTCCCATCATTTCAAGAGCTTCCTTGACAATCGATGCTGATGTCATCCCATCCGCATCATAGTCTCCATAGACTAAGATTTGCTCATAATTTTCAATGGCTTGACGAATTCTAGCCACTGCCTTGTCCATATCATGAAGCAGATATGGATCATGAAGATGTGATAAAGTCAGCCTTTAGAAAATCTTCAAGAGTCTCTTCTGTCGTCATGCCACGTTCATAGACAATCTTGGCTGCTGTCTCTGCCAGCCCATGTTCTTTAGCAAGTTTAAAAAAGCCAGCATCTGGCTCTTTTGTGTTTATTTTCCAATCATACGTTGATGTAATCATGTTTTTATATTTTCTCCCTGTCATCTAGTCAACCTATTATAACATGAAAAAATTTATCATAGTGAATAGAAGCCTAAGTTTCCTAGAAAGAGAATGTAAAACATCGAAAGGTGCTTCGACTCGTGGTACATTTCCAATTAATACCTACTTTTCTAGACTAAATAAAAGACTGAGTATTGCTCCTTATTTGACTTATGTTTTCTCAGATATTCCTTTCTTCTCTTCCTTTTATATAACTCAATTCTACTATCACTTTCAAGCAACATTAGGAAAAGCAAGAAAAAGATTCCCTATTTGGAAATCCTTTACATCAATATTTATAAATCATCCCTGTACAAGCTTGCTCTGAAAGTTCGACAAAGCCCAGAGATTGGTAAAAGGCTAGATTTTTCTCGCTACGATCAGTTGCAAGGAGCTTTTGATAGACATTGGGGAAAGTCCCTAAAGCCTCTTCTAAGAGTTTCGTTCCGATGCCTTGGCGTTGGTGATCTGGTCGCACCAAGAGGTCCTGTACAAAAATGACAGAGTGGCCATCTCCTACCAAGCGAATGTAGGCTACTAACTCTTCCTCATCATAGACTGCCAACTGCCAGAGACTGGCTTTGACAGCTTCTTCTAGCATAGCTGGGTTGTTGGTATAATTGGTCCAACCGACTGAACTGTACAGTGCGAGTAGGTCTGTCATCTCTGGAATCTCTTGTTTGTACTCTAACATCTTAACTCCTTTTTAATCTATAGTGCTGGAAGAAGGCGATATCCCGATAAGGGGACTCTTGGCAGACCGCCAGCTCCATCTTGAGCATAGACTCTCGCCATCCCTCTTGGTCTTTGAAGCGATTATCCTGCAAGGCATAAAAGACACGGATTCCTTGGTAGTCTTTATTTTCAAGAGCTAGATTTTCTATTACTGCATCTAGATCATAGGCTTGAGCCAAACCCATGGAGTGGGTTTCCAGATCTTGGCCTGCTAGTAAATCGAGGGCCTTCTGAGTATCATTTCAAAGACGACGGTCTGTAGGACTCGGCCGACTTCATTGTGCTTGACGATAGAGAGCAGGCCTCCTGGTTTCAAGAGGCGGATGAATGCCTTGAGAACAGCCTTGCGATTCTCTACATACTCTAAGACATTGTGGCAGAGAATGACATCAAAGCTAGCATCCTCAAAGCTTTCTAACTGATCCAGACTCCCGACTAGTTGCTGATATGGGTAATCCTGGGTCCGCAAGGCTACCATTTCTTCATTGGGTTCTATAGCTAGAACTTGATTTTCTTGAGCCAAGTGGTTGGCCACAAGGCCAAAGCCACTGCCAAAATCAAGAACTCGCTTACCCTTGATATCCTGTAATTGGTCAAAAAGAATATCATAATAGATTTGACCCCAGGGTTGCTTGAGATTCTCTAAATACGCTTGGATATTTGCGGCCATCTAGTATCCTCCTATTTGTAGTTAAACACATTGGTAGCTAGTTTGTCCGAGATGCGTGGAAATAGCGTATATCCTTTGTGCGCAACCGCTAATAGTCGTGGCAAGTTAACTTCACGTTTGTTTTTACCCAGAATACGGACAATCTTTTTAGCCACGTATTTAGGACTGAGGACAAACTTTTTAACACTCTCAAGATAAGCTCCAGAGGGATCAGCTTGGTCAAAGAAACTTGTCTCAATTGGACCAGGATTGACTGTTGTTACATAGATTCCCTTATCAGCCAGCTCTAGACGAAGGGCATCTGAGAAGCCAATTACCGCAAACTTTGTCGCTGCATAGACACTTGAGTTGGCTGTCGCAATTTTCCCCGCCATACTGGCAATATTGATGAGATGCCCATGGCCTTGCTCGACCATTTTCTCTGCTACCAGACGTGAAAAGGTCATCGTCGCAAAGGTATTGATATCAAACATATCACGGACCTCTTGGCTAGTGTAATGATCATAAGACTTGAATTCACCGAAACCAGCATTATTGATAAAGACATCAATACGTCCAAATCGTTGATAGAGATAATCGACCATTTCTTTAATGGCACTGTCGTCTCTAAGGTCAATGGCAAGGCAAGTTTTATTTTCAACATGGCGATAACATTTCTCAAGTTTGTCCTTGTCTCGTCCTAAGAGAATAATCCCATCACTGGGTGAGAGCTGCTTGACAATTTCTTGTGCAAGCCCTCCTGAAGCACCAGTAATAGCGATAATACGTTGTTTAGCCATTAAATCTCTACCTCTTCCAGGTCACGAACGATGTGGGTGTTTTCGAAAATTGTTTTAGCATCTGCTGCCATCTTACCGATATCACGCCCTAAGAAACGTGCTGATACGTGATTTAGAAGAAGACGTTTAGCTGACGCATCTTTAGCGACCTGTGCTGCTTGCATGTTGGTTGAATGCCCATGGCTCTTGGCAATTTTTTCGTCACCTTTACCATAAGTAGACTCGTGCACCAAGACATCTGCTCCCAAGCCAAGACGAACACTGGCATTCGTCTTACGAGTGTCACCTAAGATAGTGATAACCTTACCTTTCTTAGGTGCGGAAATAAAGTCCTTGGCAATGATTTTTGTTCCATCTTCAAGGACCACATCTTGCCCATTCTTAATTTGACCAAAAAGCGGACCAAATGGTACACCTGCTGCTTTAAGGGCCTCAGCATCCAAGGTTCCTTCAAGATCCTTTTGAACCACACGGTAACCAATACAAAAAATGGTATGATCCAACTTATCTGCATAAACAGCGAACTTGTCATTTTCCATAACCAAGCCAAGCTTATGCTCATCAATTTCCTTAAAATGCACATGGTAAGGGAGGCGTGTTCAGAGGTACGAAGACTAGTCATAACATATTGTTTAATGCCGACTGGACCATAAACCTCTAAATCTGTTTGTTCTTCACTCGATTGGAAAGAACGGCTAGCCAAGAAACCAGGTAGGCCAAAGATATGGTCTCCATGCATATGTGTGATAAAGATTTTTTTAACTTTACGAGGTTTGATTGTTGTTTCTAAAATCTGACGTTGGGTACCTTCTCCACAGTCAAACATCCAGACCTCATTGATTTCATCGAGTAACTTTCAGAACCAGACTCGACACGTTACGGGCCTTGGAGGGCTGCCCGGCACCCGTCCCTAAAAATTGTAATTCCATGACTTCCTATACTTTCTATCTATCGTTCTTCTTATTTCTGGACAATATAAGCCAGGCATTCACGCTGAGCAAAGCCATAATAAACGGTTTGCCCTTTATATTGAGACAAAAGTTCCACTAATTCATCTTGATTGAAGCTAGCCAACTTAATGACATTCCCCTTCAACTTAGTTACACGACTAAGTAACTGGGTCTCAGGTGTTAATTCTTCCAATACTTCTTCGTCAAAATCAACCTTGGTCATCTTAATTTGAGTGCCTTCAAGATAAACCTTATACTGAGGAAAAACTTGAGCAAGCTCAAACAAAATACTGGCCGTTGGAACCTCTAAATGCTCGGCAAAGACTAAAGCCACATCATCAGCATTTTCATAGCAAAATCCATAGGATTTTCCTGACAAATTGAGGCGAATAAATGGCTTGCGCTCATCAAAAGATGGTGCAGGGTTAAAGAGGTTCAACTCTTTTGAAAGGTCCAAGTAGTAATCCGTCGCTGCTTCAGGAGATTGTTTTTGGTAAATCTCTGCAAAATAAGCATTAATCACGCTTGGTGGTGGCGTAATGAAGGCCAATTTTTGACTGTCCGAAAGGTCTGACAAGGTATTTTTCAAATAGACCTTATCTAAACTTGTAAAACCACCATATTTTAAAGCTAAATCCATATAATCAGTCATAAAATTCTTCCAATTTCCATTTATTTTTCGGTGAAATATAACCTGTAATTTCTTCTACTTCTGTCTCAAAAGTATAGCTATCTAGCAAGGCTAATTGACTCAACTGATAAAGTTTATACGCTTGATCCTGATGAACCTTAATACTAAAAGGTTCAAAAATCTGTTGAATTTCGTCAATCAAGAGTCTTCTGAGGGCCTCACGACTTCCCTTGTCACGTGCTGAGAGACGAACATTAGGAAAGACTGTTGCTACTAGGTTATCAGCTACATCCATCTTATTGTAGATTGCTAGGCGAGGGATATCAGTCATGTCTAAGTCTTTGAGAATGTCTAAGACCACCTTCTCATGTTCTTCGTGATTAGGATCACTCGCATCAATGACATGCAAAAGAAGGTCCACATTACGACTTTCTTCAAGTGTTGACTTAAAGGCAGCAACCAGTTCTGTTGGCAAGTCCTGGATAAAACCAACCGTATCTGTCAAGGTCACTTGAAACTGATCCTTTAAGTAAATTTTCTTAGTCGTTGCATCCAAGGTCGCAAAAAGTTCATTAGCCTCATATTGCTTATCATCCGTCATAAGGTTCATGATCGTTGATTTCCCAGCATTGGTATAACCAATCAAACCAATTTTAAAGGTAGTTGAATCAACACGCTTTTCGCGAATGGTTTCTCGGTTCTTCTCAACAACCTTTAACTGGCGTTCAATATCAGCAATCTGGTTACGAATCGAACGACGATTGAGCTCCAACTGACTTTCACCAGGTCCACGGCTACCAATGCCCCCTGCCTGACGGCTGAGCATAATCCCTTGACCAGCTAAACGGGGCAACATGTATTTTAGTTGAGCTAAGTGAACCTGAAGTTTTCCTTCATGGCTTCTAGCCCTCATGGCAAAGATATCCAAAATTAATTGCATACGATCAATAACTTTTACGCCAAATGCTGCTTCAAGATTTGTATTTTGACGAGGCGTTAAACGGTTATTGACAATGACTGTAGTAATCTCATCCGCATCCACCATGGCCTTGATTTCTTCTAATTTTCCTGAACCCACGAAAGACTTACTATCATAGCGTTCACGTTTTTGGGTATAGCTAGCTACAACCTCTGCTCCTGCAGTTTTGGCAAGACTGGCAAGTTCCTCCATTGACATGTCAAAATGCTCTGTTTCTTGCAATTCAACACCTACTAAAATAGCACGTTCTTGCTGTTTGGCTGTCTCTATCATAGCAAACCCCTTTTCAAAATAGTCAGCTTCTATTATACCACAGGCAGGAGCAAAGAAAAGGTCACAGACCTTAATTTTTTTCAAAGAAAAACAAGTTGGATTAACCAACTTGCTTCTTCTTAATGTTTACGTGTCGGTTTCTTTTTCGAACCCTTACGACGCTTCCCTTGATGAATGCTTGGCGTATTTGAGAAATGGTTTGACGCATTTTCTCAGTGGCCTTATCAACCTTATCTTTAGCCTTGCCCAATTCTTGAGTGGCCATAGTAACACTCTTCGAAGGCTTGTTTTTCTTAGACTTACTCTTAGAAATAGGTTTCACTTGACTAGTTCCAGACGTACGCATACGGCGAGACATAGCCAAGAGAATTTTATTTTCTTCGTTGAGGTTGGTTTGATAAGCCATTGAAAGCACCAAACCAACACCAATCAAGTTAGAGATGAGCGATGATCCCCCTTGTGAAATAAAGGGCAAAGGAATACCTGTCAAAGGAAGAATTCCCACTGCTGCCCCAATATTTTCAAAAATATGGAAGACAATCATCATGATAAAACCTGTCGAAATAAAGGTATAGAAACGATTGTTAGACTTAAACGTCACTCGCAACATGCGGTAAATGAGGAAGAGATAGGTTAGAAGAACCAATCCACCACCTACCAAACCAAAATCTTCCGCAATAACTGTGAAAATCATATCACTCTCACGAACAGGTACGTTCAAATCCAGGTGATTAAAACCTTTACCGTAAATTCCACCAGTACCAATTGAAATCATGCCTTGTGTCTGTTGAAAGGCGATACCATCTGCATAGGTGAAGGGATCCAACCAAGCTGAGATACGGTTAATCTGGTAGGTTTGTACCCCCATCTTGAGCATAGCTTCCTTACCCCAATCTGTGGTAAATACCATTACAAACAAGCCTAATCCCACTGCAAAAGCTAGAACTACCGGCAAGATAATACGCCAGGATATCCCCGAAACAACTATTATACCTGCTAAAATAGCGAGGAAGACTAAGGCTGTCCCCATATCACCTTGAAGAACCAGTAAACCTAGGACAGGAAGCGTGACCGCTACATATTGGAAAAGTAGCAACCAGTCATCTTGAAGTTCAGTTACTTCCTTTCCTTGTTTAGCCCAAACACCTATTCTCGAAAGAAAAAGGATGTAGGATATCTTCATAAATTCTGATGGTTGGAAAAGGGTGACTGATCCAATGCTGACCCAGTTTTTTGCCCCTGTCGAGGCAACCAAAGCAGGTGAATAGAAAACGAGAGGTAGAACCATAAGTCCCAGGCCAAAAATATAGAGCCAGGGGGTTGCCTTCCAAAGAAACTCTGTATTAAATAACATGACAACAAAAGCAAGTACTGAACCTAGAAAAATCCATAGTACTTGCTGAGACATGACTTGCACAAGATTCTTTGGGTAATCAAAATTTGTCGCGATAAATACCGAGACCAGACCAACCAGTAGTAGAATAAGGACTGGCAAGAGAATCGAGTAATCTATCCGACTTTCAATAGTATTTTTTGACTTAGCCATGTGTACTCCAAAATAAAGATTTAGCAAGAGTTATTATACCACTTTTTGGCCAGACAAATGACCTGAATGTATAAAAGTTTGACAATTTTTTACGAAAAAAGCAACCACAAAAAGTGATTGACTTCTTTCATTCATTAATCTTAATTTGACACGTAGCCTTTTCCTTGAGCGTTAAAGTATACCCATTGCCCTGAAGGAATTTTAACCCAACGATTAATAGCCTTTTCCCCTGTATGAACATCATAGTAAGAGATTGAGCCATCAGGATTCGCAGCTGTTGCACCTTTCACTTGCTTACCAGTTTGGTCAAAGTAAAGGTTTTGGCCGTTGATCGTCTGTTCGCCAACAACAAGTTCACCTTTGGCATCAGCATAGTACCAGTTGTTGTCTCCAGTAGTGAAGAAGGTTGAGACTAACTTATTACCAGTAGCTCCATGGTAGTATGAACGGCTGCCATTCGCATTTGTTGCAAAGTCACCTTTAACCTGTTTACCATCAGTAGCAAAGAAGAGTTTTTGACCGTTAATCACTTGAGCTCCTGTAACGACATTTCCCTTATCATCAGCATAATACCATCTATCATGACCGGTAGTGAAGAAGGTTGATACCAATTTATCACCAGTATTCCAATGGTAGAATGAACGACTACCGTCAGTGTTCGTTACGAAGCCACCCTTAACTTGACGACCATTTGCATCAAAGTAGAGGTGTTGACCATTGATGACCTGAGCACCTGTGACATTACGTCCATGTGAGTCTGCATAGAACCAGTTGTTGTCCCCAGTAGTATAGAAGCCTGGTGTATGTGCCTTAGTCACAACACCCTTAGCATCGATATTAAAGGTTTGACCATTAACTACTAGTGATGTATCCACAAGTTTCACACCTGTAATGGCATCGTAGTATGAAGTCGTACCATCAGGATTGTTCACAAACTCACCTTTAACTTGTTTACCTGACTCATCAAAGTAGAGCTCGTCACCATTGATGGTTTGCGCACCACGAAGAACATCACCTTCGTTATTTGCATAGTAAGTGGCATCACCAACTTGGAAGAAGCGATTCTTAACTTGAACACCTTTTTCATTGAAGTAAAGGTTTTGTTTACCTACCTTAGTAAATCCAGTGGCAACATAGCCCTTATCATTAGCGTAGTACCAGTTACCATCTTGTTCAAAGAAGCCTGAGTACTTACGTTCACCTGAATCGCCACAGAAGAACATCAAGTGGCCGTCTTTTGTAGGAATGAAGATGCCTTTAGCTTGGTAACCATTGTCATAGAAGTATTTTTCCTTACCTTCTACTTCAGTCAAACCAGTAGCCATGATGCCACCTTTGAAGAAGTATTGGTAGAATTTCTCTTCCTTACCACTATCATCTTTAACAGTAACTTCTTTCCAACCAGTTTGAGTCGTCAATTTACCTGACTTACCATAAACCAATGATTGACCTTTGGCATTTTTAATAACACCATCAGTAAACATAACACCATTTGGCAAGAAGAAATAGTTTGAACCGTCGATAGCTTGTTCACCAGTTACAAGGTAACCCTTATCGTTAAAGTAGTACTGTTTGCCATTATATGTCACAAATTGACTCTTAGCTTGAGTACCAGATGTTGTATAATAAGTTACCCCTGTACCATCATAAGCAAATCCAGTTTTAGCTTTTGTATCACCAGTCAAGGCAGCTGGAAGGAAGGTACCTTTATCGTTAACAGTGAAGTACAATTTACCATCGCTGAGAACGTAGTCTGAACCACGTTTTTGGATGTTTGTACCGTTAAAGTACTTAGCTTCCCATTGTTTAATCTTCACAGATGGATCAATTGTCTTACCTGACGCTTCCATAACTTCTTTGAAGATTTCTGGATAAAGTTTTTGAAGTTTGTCGAGGAAGGCCCCACCATACTGTGCTTGGAAATCATTTCCTGATGACTTGGTATTTGTCACATAGAGCTTATTAACCAAGCTAGTATCATCAAGCACCTTACCATGCGTATCTGTACGAGTAGCTGTCACTACTTCTTTACCTGGGAGAGTATACAATTGGTCTGGAACCCAGTCAGCAATGACTTGAATACCTTGTTTGTGAAGAGCCTTGAGGGCATCACGAAGATCTTCTTTTTGAACCATATTTATTGTTTTTGCTCATGGCAAAGTCGTAACGGTCTGTGAAGGCATAACCATTTTCAATAATAGAATCAAGGAAAGTGCCATCCTTAGATGAGACATATTGAGGTGCAATCTCAAATGACGTAATACCCCATGACTTGAAGAGGTCTGCGTTAGCTGCAATCAATTTGTTAGTATATTGACTATCCTCTTTGACAAAGTCTTGGAAGTTTGAGAAACCTTCGTAAATCACTTGTGCTTCAAGTGCTGCAGAAGAGCTATAAACCTTATCCCCTTCTTTGTAGGCTTTTGTTGATGGTTTAGCAAGAACGTTTTGATCTTCAGTCGCACCTACTGGTACCCAAACTGAAAGGTAACCACTCATATCAACAGTCTTAAAGCCTTTGATTTCATCAGCTGTGAAGACAAGATTTCCTTGTGCATCTGTATATTTAACAATCTTAGTATCTGAATCATTCAATGATGACACGATACCTTTATCCGTACCAAGCAAGAGTGGACGGTAGGCTTGGTTCTTGTGGGCTGCACCCATGTTGACAGTAATTGTTTCACCATCTGCTAATTTCAAATCTGGGTTATTAGCAATAAGGGTCAACATACCTGAATTGCGACCGTATTTTCCACCTTCTGTATCTGTCTTAGACATCAAATCTTGACCATAACGGACAGAGACAAGAACTTCTTTATTGTCTTTAGCAGATGACACCCCATCACCAGCAAGGTTATGGATATAAGATGTTTGTCCACCGGCTACATATTTAGAACGAGCTTTAAGAAGTGTCGTGATTTGGTCAAAGTATGGTGATTTCTTAGCCATGTATTGACCGTTATCAGTATACAAGTCTCCGTAATATACACGAGTTGCTGCACCCATTGTTTGAAGCATCAAAGCATAGGCAGCAGGGATATTTGAGTGTGTATATTCCTTATCAACTTTCAACATATCCGCATTATAAATGTCGAAAGCCTGTTTCAATTGGTCTAATGTGAATGTGAAACCATCTGTTGTAGGATCAATTTTCTTACTGATAATGTCTGCGATAACCGTTTGAACTTCTGAGTCGTGTGCACGAACAAAGAGGTAGGTTGCAAAACCAAGTTGATCATATGAGGTAACTTCCGCACGGTTTGAAAGACCAAAATAACCACCGTTAATAAGGTCCTTCATTGATGCATTACGTGCACCTGTACCCTTATTCGTTACCGGACGAGTCAATCCATGAACAATAGACAAACGGAGACCATTATCCATAGAAAGGGCAGCTGTATTGTGTTCGTCAACATAATATGGGTCATTTTGTGACCAAGCTTCAAGAATTGAGATATTAGCAAGGGCACGCGCTTCAGACTCATTAACCTTGTAAGCAGCCTTCATGTATGAAGACACCAATTGAAGCATATCGATGCTAACATTATCCACGGCATCGACACGGATACCATCAAAGTGGGCATCTTTATCCTTATCACCAAAGACGATTTGTCCCCAGTTCATAAAGTAATACAATTGGTTAAGCATTTCAGCTTGTACAATTGGATTTGAGTTATCGATATCGCTTGAAAGCAAGAACTCATAACCAGCATCGCTACCACTCTTAATCTTGTCTTTTGGCAAACGGCTTGTCGCTGTTTGATCAAGTTTACGGTAGTCTGAGTTAGCCCACTTCGTTAAATCACTATTAACAAAGAGGAGAGCACCTTTTTGGAAATGTTCTTTACCTGGAGATTCAGAATTAATGTTCCATTTATCTTGGTCTTTAACAAAGGCCTCGATTGATTGACGCAACCAGTCTGTTGACTTATTAGCAGCAATCTTAACTTCAATCTTACGTTGGATGATTTGAGCAGCGGCATTCAAACTAGCTTGAGAATTTTCAATCGTAAAGACATCTTTTGTTTCTTCACCATTGCTAAGAGCCTTAGTCATGTAGTTCAAGTAAGCTACTTGAGTATCCTTATCAGGCCACCAAGACATCAAAAGTGGGCGAAAATCTTTTTCAGTTGACGCTTTCCAAGTTGTTCCTGCTTCAAGGATTTCTTTTGGACGGTACCAACTATCAGCTGTCAAATAACCATCAACAAGTTCAAAGCTTGCTTTTGTTGAATCGTAGGCAGCATTGTTTTTAGTAAAATCAGTGACAAGATTTGTTGTTTCTTGTGTGAATGAATACGTTGATGTGCTTGAAAGGACACCATTCTCATCAAAATAAAGGACCTGACCATTTACAGTAATGGCAAAGTTTTTCTTATGTGATCCATCTTCTAAAAGATAGTAATATTTACCATCTTTTTCTTTTTTAATATTATCGAGTGAGACTGCAGCTTTAATTTCAGCTTCAGAAAGCTCTTTAGACTTCTCAGTCGTTGGAGCGGCTACTCCAGCATTTGCAGCTACTTCAGATGTTGTAGCTGTTTCTGGTTTAGCGGCTACTTCTGGCTTAGCAGTCGTTTCAGGTTTGGCTTCAACCTCTACTGCTGCAGCTCTATCACTAGTTGCTCCTGAATTTGGTTGAACTGTCGTTTCAGCTGGTTTATCAGCAGTAACTGCTGCTCGGTCTGTTGTTGTGGCATTTGAAGTATTTGCCACTTCAGTTGTTGCTCCTACCTCTTTTTCAACCACAGGATTTGTATTTTCCCCCACTGTAGTTGTTGAAGGTGATCCGTTAGAGTTATTTGTTTCTTCTGCAGAAGCGAGTGAAGTTGTGGTAACACTACCACCAACAATGGTAGCCAAAGCTGCTAAAGCAACAGCCAAAGTAACCCACTGCTTCTTCACTTTGTGCAGTTTATAGCGTACTTTATTTTCCATATTCAATTTTTCCCCAATATATTTTTTGTCTTAAAATCTACACCTTAAAGACTCATTTATTATATCATTTTTTAGCGCCAAACAAACTTGATAGATCTTATTTTAATGAGTTTTTTACTATCTTAATGATAGATTAAACAATTGTCATGTAATCGAATTGGATACTGTCAATAATTTTGTGTAAATACTCAAGTAGAGTTACGGAGTTTTAATCAAATAAGCTTTCAAGTGTGTCAGAACATTGGCCAAACTCTTTATGGATTCGTTGACTTTGGTTGAAATTATAATCTTCAAACAAAGTAACTAAGTAACGTTCCAGAGCATCCTCGTTAGGACCCCCCCTTCTTTTTCGTTTGACGTTTGATTTCTTTGTTGAGAGACTCAATGAGGTTTGTCGAATAAAGGCTGTGCCAAATCTGATAGGGAAACTGATAAAAAGTTAAAAGATTATCCGTATTCTCCAGATTTTCCATGACTTTACTATACTTTGGTTTCCATTCGGCGATAAAGTCCTCTAAAGCTTGCACTGCCATTTCTAAATTTTCAGCACGAATGGGAATAAATCTCTTTCTAGTAATGTGTTGCAACTCTACTATAACGGATTTATTCCTTTTTGTGTTTACACAACTTATTGCATACTACCCCCTGAAAAATATAAATATAGACATTTTAATCTATTTTGTACAGAAAATAACAACAAATGACTATATTCCTTGCCTATTTACAATTATTTTGATACTCTACAATCAGAGGTGAATATGATATGACAAAACAAAAAATTAATCGAATTGTAGGTTCCATTGGTGCTTTTATTGGAATTATAGTATTTGTTGCCTACATTCCTCAAATTATCGCCAATTTACAGGGATATAAAGCTCAACCATTTCAACCTTTATCAGCTGCTATATCTTGCTTAATCTGGGTTATTTATGGATGGACAAAAGAACCTAAAAAGGATTGGGTACTAATCATTCCAAATTCAGCTGGTGTTATTTTAGGTGGAATCACTTTTTTGACTTCATTTTAACAAATCTAATAGTATGTATAAAAAGCTGAGATGAGTTTCTCAGCTTTTTCTCTATTCTCAGATAATTAAACGCTGCACTCATTAACTTCCGCTTTTTCATTCACAATCATTCTCATGGTCATCAACTAGGCCTGCCGCCTGTAGAAAAGCTAAAACTGCGACTGGACCTGTAAACTTGAAGCCTCGTTTTTTGAGATCTTGAGATAACTTTTCAGACAAAGGTGTTTTAGCAGGTGCCTGGCGATAGTCAGGGACATCATTCACGATAGTTTTTCCCTCGACAAAAGACCAGAGGTAGGCATCAAAGGAACCGTAGGTTTTCTGGACTTGTAGAAATGCTTGAGAATTGGCACGCGTAGCAAAAATCTTGGATCGATTTCGAATGATGGCTGGATTGTCTAACAAGTCCTCCAACTCTGCATCCGTCATCTCCGAAACACCTTGGACTTGGTAGTTGTAAAATGATTCTCTGAAAGCTTGGTGCTTGTTGAGAACCGTTGCCCAAGAAAGACCGGCCTGATAAGTTTCCAAACAAAGTAACTCAAAAAGAGCACGGTCATCATGAAGGGGTTGGCCCCACCCTTCATCATGATAGGCTACATATAAAGGGTTATTCATTTTTACCCAACCACAACGTTTCGGCATATATTTTCTATTTCACCAACATCTTAAGGGCAGATTTGATATAGTTCTCAGCTGTATCCGTCGTTCCTTCGAAGAATTTCTTGATTTTCTTTAGCTCTGTTTCCTTGTAGTCTAGCACCACCATGCCCTCATTGCCAAGGAAAGATGATCAAATATGACTTTCAAAAATCTTCTAAAATTCCTCTCCTTGAACAAGCTGGAACTCCAACACTACTACGCTTGAAAAAATCGCTTCCAGTGTAAAAATTGTAGGAAAGTCATGGTAGCTGAGACATCAATCATTGAGAAAAACCACCAAATCTCCAACCTTGTCCGACAAAAGGTTGCTCAACTTCTAACTGAGAAGGTATCGCTAACGGATATTGCCAGAAGACTTCGTGTGTCGACGTCCACTGTCTATCGTAAGCTTAACCAGTTTACTTTCAAGGAGCATTATGACAAGCTCCCAGCTGTTATGTCTTGGGATGAGTTTGAGTTCAAGAAAGGTGAACTCGCTTTTGTGGCGCAAAACTATGAGACCAACAAACTCATAACCATCCTTGATAATCTCCGTCAAACCACTATTCGAAACCACTTTTTGAAGTATCCATTGAAGGTTCGCCAAAAAGTGCAGTTTATTACAATGGATATGTCAGGAGCCTATATCCCACTAGCTCGTAGACTTTTCCCAAACGCCGAAATCATTATTGATCGTTTCCACATCATCCAACACCTTGGTCGAGCCTTTTTGAAGACAAGAATTGCCATTATGAATCAGTTTGATAAGAAGTCACTACCCTACCAAGCCTTGAAAAATCACTGGAGACTCTTCCAAAAGGACAGCCGTAAGTTATCTTGTAAATCATTTCACTCGAAGACCTTTGCTCAAACCTTAAGTCCACATGAAGTCGTTAGGAAGACACTAGACTTTTCAGAAGAACTCGCTAATTATTATAACCTCTATCAGCTGTTGCTGTTTCACTTTCAAGAGAAGAGGGTAGATGAGTTTTTTGAGCTCATAGAGGAGAATGTAAGCAAGGTCAATCATTACTTCAAAACTGTCTTTAGGACCTTCCTTAAACACAAACCATACATCAAAAATGCGCTAGAAACACATTACTCAAATGCAAAATTGGAGGGGACCAATAAGCTTATCAAAGACATCAAACGTCTGGGCTTCGGTTTTAGAAACTTTATTAACTTTAGGAAGCGTGTTTTCATCACTCTGAACATACAAAAAGAGAAGACCTATCAGGTCCTCTCTAGATGTTAGCTTTTCGTCACCCACTACAGTTGACAAAAAGTCCAAAAGGTTTTCCTGATATAAAATAGACATGAAAAAAGAGAACCGAAGTTCTCCTTTTTATTTTATTCTATTAGTTTAACACTCTAGGTGGGTAAGCAAGACCATTCTTATCAAAGTAAACGTAAACTCCTGGCTGGATTTCTACCCATGTGCTGACAGCTCTCTTACCACTATCACCATAGTAATAGCTGATTCGACCATTGCCAGCACTTACTGTTTGCCCTTTTACTTGTTTACCATCTTTAGCAAAGTAATAAGTATCGTCACCAATTTTAACTTCACCAGTCACTGACTTACCATTAGCACCGATATAGTACCAATTGTTGTCTCCTGTTGTGAAGAACTCATTAGTCAAGCGCTCACCTGTTGCAGCATCATACTTGCTATAAGTACCATCTGCATTCTTAACAACACCACCCTTAACTTGGCTTCCGTCTGCATTAAAGTAGAGGTGTTGTCCATTGATAACTTGTGCACCTGTAACAGTCTTACCATTAGCGCCTGCATAGTACCAAACATTGCCATCAGTTGTGAAGAATTCGTTAGTCACTAGCTCTCCAGAACCGTCTTTGTACTTGCTATAAGTACCATCTGCATTCTTAACAACGCCACCTTTAACTTGACTTCCATCTTCATTAAAGTAAAGTTTTTGACCGTGATCACTTGTGCACCTGTAGCAGCAACACCGTTTGCATCAAAGTAGTACCACTTACCATCGATATTTCTCCAAGTATCCTTGATAGCATTACCAGTGTGTGCGTCAAAGTAATAAGTTTTACCTTTAAAGGTTACTAACTTATCTTTAGCTTGGAAACCGTCTTCTCCAAAAGTATTGTGTGAAAGCCATCAATAACCGTAACACCTTTGGCCATGACACCTTCATTAGTGAAGTAACGGAATTTCACAACCTTAGATTCTTTACCGTCTTTATCAGTTTCAGTAAACGTCAAATTTAGTGTAACCACCCTTGTACATTTGACCTTTAGAGTTATAAAGGTAGGTATTACCATTAGCATCAACGTAGAAGGCATTACTCAACATGATACCATTTGGTAAGAAACGATAAACGTCTTTACCATTTGGTGAATATTCACTGTTAGTAACCATGTGACCACGAGCATCAAAGTAATAAGTGTTACCATTGAAGGTTACAAAGGCAGACTTTAGCTTGAGTACCACTTGTACCGAAGTAAGTGATTCCTTTACCATCACTTTGAGAATCCAGTAATAACCTTTTCATTGCCTGTCAATTGAAGAGGAATGAAGTTACCATCTTTAGTGACAGTGAAATATTTACCAGTTGCTTCATCGCTAAGTACATAGCCAACACCACGTTCAAGAACGTTTGTTCCGTTGAAGTATTCAGCCTTCCATTGTTTCAATTTAACAGAATCATCAATTGGTTTACCAGTTGAGATCATGTTTACCTTGAACATTTCAGGGTATTTAGCTTTAAGTTCAGCCAAGAATTCACCACCGTATTTAGCTTGGTAATCTTTACCTGATGACTTAGTAGTTAGCTACATAAAGCGAGTGGTCAATGATAGCGTCCGCAATCGTACGTCCAGCACCATCAGTACGAGTCGCTGTTACGACTTCTTTACCTGGCAATTGGTAAATTTGGTCTGGAACCCAGTCAGCGATTGCTTGAATACCAGCCTTATGAAGTGCTTTAAGAGCATCTCGTAGATCTTCTTTAGAACCGTATTTATTGTTCTTACTCATGGCAAGATCGTAACGGTCTGCAAAGGCATAACCATTTTGGATAACTGAGTCAAGGAAAGGTACCATCGTCAGCAGATACAAATTGAGGTGCCATTTCAAATGATGTTACACCCCATGATTTGAACAAATCAACATTTTCAGCAATCTTACGGTTAGTATAGACTGAAGGATCTGAACCATCTGGAATAGTTTGGAAAGTTAGAGAAGCCTTCGTAGATCAATTGTGAATCATAAGCTTCAGTCGCTTTAAGAGTCAATTCACCCTTCTTTTTTTAGCTTCTGTTGAAGGCGCTACTCGAATATCTTGATCATCTGAAGCTCCAACTGGAACCCAAACTGCTACGAAACCAGACATATCAAATGTTTCATAACCCTTGATGTCATTCGCACCGAAAGTCAAGACACCGTTGCTGTCTGTTTCTTTCACGTAACCTGCTGCGATTGCATCTGCATCAGATGTAAAGTTCTTGATACCATCAGCTGTACCAACAATCAAAGCACGGTATTTTTGGTTGGCATGGATTTTACCCATTTCAACGTTTAATTTAGCTGATTGATCCAAAGTCAATTTTGGATTGTTAGCTACAAGTGTTACCTGACCAGATGTACGGCTGTATTTAGAACCTTCTGTATCATCAGCTGTCATGATGTCTTTACCATAACGTACTGAAGCATAGACTTCATTTGTACGGTAGAGTTCAACATCTGAATTGTCCATCTTACCATCAGTTGGCAACCAGTATGAACGTTGAGCTTGTCCACCAGATACATACTTGATACGATTCTTCATCAAGTTAACAATGGTATCGTAATATGGAGACTTAGTTTCCATGTAATTACCATTATCTGTATAAAGGTCTCCATAGTAGACACGAGTGATTGTTTCCATGTTTTGCAACATAACAGCGTATGCTGCTGGGATGTTGTTCAAGGTATATTTTTTGTCGCTGCTGAGCATGTCTTTGTTATAAATCTCAAAGGCTTTCTTCATTTCAGCATCAGTGATTGTGAAACCATCTGATTTTGGATTGATTTCTTTCTTGATGATTTCAGCAATAATATCTTGAACGTTGTTATCATGGGCACGGATAAAGACGTAGTTTCCTGACGCATCTCCGTATTTCTCGTTGTATTTACCGATTGTAGACTGTTTAACTGTTCCGTCTTCGTTATAGGCCTTGCTTCCATCTTTGTTAATCCAATCAGTCTTTTCATCACGTTGTGTCGTGTTGAAAGTATTGTTATACAAAGGACTTACAGCCGGTGTACGTTCTTTGATTGGTTTAGCCAATGAGAAGAGGAGAGCCAAACGTTGTTTGTTTCCATAGCAAGCGCAGCGCCATCTGTCTTGTCATTGTAGTGGTTGTCATTAAGACTCCATGCTTCAAGGACTGAGATGTGAGCAAGAGCGTTTGCTTCAGATTTGTTAACACCATAGTACTCACGGAAGTAGTTTGTGTAGAGTTGAAGCATGTCTGCATCGACATTATCTACCGCGTCGACACGGATACCATCGAAGTTAGCATCCTTGTCACCCATAACGATTGAACCCCAGTTCATAAGGTAGTGGATTTGGTTCAATTGTTCCGCTTGAACAACTGGGTTTGACAAATCTACGTCATTAGCAAGCAAGAAGTCGAAACCGCCCATGTGGTTTGGATCTGACTGCTCATCAAGAACTGACTTATCAATTGTACCCTTTTGATTAGTAGCCGTATGGTTCAAAAGACGATAGTTAGAGTTAGCCCATGGTGTACGTGAATCATTTACATAGAGAAGGGCACCACCTTGAAGGTGATCTTCGCCGCCACCTTTAGAGTAGTTTTCAGTTTCTTTGTTCCATTGTGGTTGTGTCTTAACAAAAGCAGAAATAGTTTCACGCAACCATTGTGTTGATTTTTCAGCCTGAATCTTTTGTTCAATCTTAACTTGGATATCCTTAGCAGCAACATTCAAAGTTTCTTGCTTATCTGTACTTGAATATTTAGCATCCAAATTGAAGACTTTAGACATGTAGTTCAAGTAGTTAACTTGAGTATCTACATTTGGCCACCAAGCCATCAAAAGTGGACGGAAATCTTCTGCCGTTGATGCTTGCCAAGTTACACCATCTTTGATGATAGAAGCTGGACGGTACCAGCTATCTGCAGTCAAATAACCATCAATCAATTCAAAGCTAGCTTCAGATGAATCGTAGGCACGGTTATTTATTGAGAAACCATCAACAATATTTGTTGTTCCTGGTGTGAAAGAGTATGTTGATGAGCTTGTAAGGGCACCATCTTTACCGAAGTAAAGCAATTGACCTTTTACAGTAATGGCAAAGTTTTCTTTGTGTGAACCATCTTCATTAACGTAGTAATATTTACCATCAATGTTTTTGATGTTATTCAAAGAGAGAGCTGCCTCAACCTCTGAATCTTTTAAAGCAGCTTCTGGCGCTTTAACTTCAGTGTTTACAACTTCAGCCTTAACTGTAGCTGGTTGTTCTTCTGCTTTTTCAGTTGTAACAGCTGGTGCATCTGTTGTCACAACTGCTTCTTTATTTGGAACAGCTGCCACTGCTACATCAGCAGTTGTTGCTGTTGTAGCTGCTTCAGCTGTTGGTTGTGTGTTCGTTGTAGTTGCTGTTTCGACAGCATTTGTTTCTTTAGCAGGTGTTAAAATATCTGCTTCTTTTGTATTTGTACGTTTATCGACTTCTTTGGTTGCTTCTGTAGAAGTAACTAAATCGGCTGTTGTATCTAAATTTGGTTGAGTTACTATCTTATCTTGAGTTTCATCCGCTGAAACTGAAGATGTTGTTGCAGACAATCCTCTACGACAGTAGCAAGTGCTGCAGAGGCAACTGCAATTGTGACCCATTGCTTCTTAACTTTATGAAGCTTATAGTGTACCTTATTTTCCATTATAATTTTCCCCGTGATTTTATTTGTCAAAATCAGACTGAAATCTATCCGATTTCAAACAATTACATTATATCATTATTTTCTAACTATTTCTCGAATTAATTGTTTTTTTATAAATTATATGTAACATAACAGCAACATTAGAAAAGTTTTGTAACACACCTATTTCATAGGCTTTCAATTCTCATTTTCATATCATTTGATAAGTAAAACTATTTTCTATAAAAACCACTAAAACCCTTGATACAATGGCTTTTACAACGATTCTGATTCAAAATTGATATTTGTCAGATTTTTTTCTTTAAGGAGCAAAAAAAGGCAAAATTTCTTTAAACGATTCTCGTTTTCAAGAAATTTCACCTATAAATTCATGTCAAATCATATCGTTTTTCACTTAATCTCTCAGATTAAGATTAGATTGATTGATTATTTATCAAAATCAGCATAACCATTTTCATCGAAGAAGACAGTCTTACCGTCTTGGAAAGTGATCCATGTGTTTGTCACACGTTCTCCAAGAACTGATTCGTAGTATTCCACTCCTTTTGGTGTGCTGATTGGGCTACCTTTAACTTGACGTCCCAAATGATCAAAGTAATACTCTTTACCATCGATATTTTGGCGTCCTGTTACAGCCTTACCATCTTTGAAGTAGTACCAAACATTGTTACCAGTTGTCAAGAAACGGTTATTGAGACGCTCCCCTGAATCTTTATCATAGTAAGAAAGTGAACCATCAGCATTCTTAACAAAGTCACCTTTAACTTGGCTACCATCTTCTTTGAAGTAATAGTTTTTACCGCCAATGCTATAGGCACCTGTCACGATTTCACCATTATCTTTGGCATAGTACCATGTCTTACCACCATCAAGAGTGAAGAAATCAGATTTGACTTGGCTTCCATCAGCATTGAAGTAATAGTTAAGGTGGTCAATTGTTTGACGACCTGTGGCGAGGTTACCATCCTTATCAGCATGGTACCACTTGCCGTTTACTTCGAAGAACTTGTCTTTAACCTTGTAACCATTATCTACAGTGTAGTAGCTAATCTTGCCATTTTCAGTAACAAATTCACCTTTAACTTGGGCACCATTTGCACGGAAGTAGTATTCGTGACCATCCAAAGTAAGGGCACCTGTCACATTTTTACCAGCTGCATCACGGTAGAACCATGTTGAGCCATCTGTTGTGTAGAATTCACCCTTCTTAGCTTGTGCATAGCCTTGATCATTGAATTCATACCAGATACCATCGATTTCAGCCCAACGATTTGTGTAGGCATTACCTGAATTTTTATCGAAGAAGTAGAGTTTTCCGTCTGGAGTAACATACTTAGTACCTTTAGCTTGGAAGCCATTTTCATCAAAGTATTGCAATCCTCCACCAGCATGAGTCAAGCCAACAGCCATTTCTCCAGTTGGTGAGAAATAACGGAATTTAGCTTCTGTTTCTGAAGTACCTTCTTTCGGTACATCGAATACAAAGTAACCATCTTTGTACTGCTCACCAAAGCTACCAAAGTAATAATATTTACCATCCTGTTGATAAATAGAATCACGAAGCTGGATACCGTTTGGCAAGAAGAAATAAGTCTTACCATCGACATCTTGACGACCAGTTAACATATAACCTTCTTTATCGAAGTAATAGTAATTTCCAGCATATTTAATGAAGCATTCTTAGCTTGGAAACCACTATTATCAAAGTAGGCCATACCCTTACCATCATAGTAGAAACCTGTCTTACCACCTTGATCTGTCAAAGGTTTTGGCAAGAAGATACCATTATCAGTAACTTGATAGTAGCGACCAGTAGCATCGTTACTGAGAACATAACGACTACCACGACCAAGGATATTAGTACCATTCATGTACTTAGCAGACCATTGCTTGATTTTAACAGATGGATCAATCTTCTTACCAGTTGATATCATCACATCTTCAAACAACTGTGGATATTTCTTTTGGAGCTCATCAAGGAACTCACCACCATATTGAGCTTGGAAGTCCTTACCTGATGATTTAGAATTTGCAACATATAAAGTGTTATTGATATAAGCATTGGCCTTTGGAGTACCATAACTATTAGCACGTGTTGCTGTTACAACTTCTTGTCCTGGCAATTGGTAAAGTTGATCTGGAACCCAGTCAGCAATTGCTTGAATACCTTGCTTGTGAAGCGCCTTAAGTGCATCACGAAGATCTTCTTTAGAACCATATTTGTTATTCTTACTCATGGCAAGGTCATATCGGTCAGTAAAGGCATAGCCATTTTGGATAACAGAATCAAGGAAGGTACGGTCATCAGCCGATACAAATTGAGGAGCCATCTCGAATGATGTGATTCCCCATGACTTGAAGAGTTCTGCATTTTCTGCAATCAATTTATTAGTATATTGGCTATCTTTTTCAACAAATCTTGGAAGTTTGAGAAACCTTCATAGATAACTTGTGAGTCCAATGCTTCAGTAGCAGAAAATGTCTTGTCAAGTTTCTTATCTGAACCTTTAACACGGATATCTTGGTTATCAGGCGCACCTACTGGTACCCAAACACCAAGATAACCTCTCATATCAACAGTTCGATACCCCTTGATTTCATCTCCACTGAAAGTCAAGTTCCCTTCAGCATCAGTGTATTTAATTTCCAGCTGCTGCCGCATCATTTTCGTAAGTGACAATTCCCTTATCAGTACCAAGAAGTAATGGACGGTAGGCTTGGTTAGCATGAAGTTTACCCATGTTAACTTTCAAAGTACCATCACCCAGTGAGAAATCCTGATTATTGGCAATAAGTGTCAACATACCAGAATGTTTACTTGTTTCTGCTACACCCGTAGTTTGGTCAGCAGTCATAATATCTTTACCGTAACGAACAGATGACAAGATTTCTTTTCCATTGAACGTGTCGACTTTCATCGATTGTCCACCTGAAACATATTTCATACGGTTCTTCAAGAGCGTTGTGATAGCATCGTAGTAAGGAGACTTGGTAGCCATATATTGGCCGTTATCCGTATAGAGATCTCCATAATAAACACGAGTTACCTGCTCCATATTTTGAAGAATCAAAGCATAGGCGGCTGGAATATTGTTAATAGTATAACGTTTTTCTGCCTTCTTCATATCTTCATTATAGATTTCAAAGGCACGTTTCAATTCAGCATCAGTCATGGTATAACCATCTGATTTTGGATTGATCTCTTTTTGAACAATATCACGAATGATATCTTGAACAAGGTTATCATGAGCACGTGCAAAGATATAGTTAGCTTGTGTATCTCCATACTTACTATTATTTGTACGGTCTGTCAAACTGCTAGTAATCAAATCTTTCAATGAAGAGCCCGATCCATAAAGTGCACCCATAATTGCATAACGAAGGTTATTATCCATGGCAAGGGCTGCACCATCATGTTTTTGATTATAAGCATTATCATTTAAATCCCAAGCTTCAAGGATAGAAATGTGAGCAAGTGCATTTGCTTCAGATTTATCCACACCAAAGGCTGCACGGAAGTAGTTTGTATAAACTTGGAGAAGGTCAGCATCGACATTGTCAACTGCATCAACACGGATACCATCAAAGTTAGCATCCTTATCACCCATAACAATTGATCCCCAGTTCACAAGATAGTGAATTTGGTTCAACTGCTCAGCTTGCACAACTGGATTTGAGTTATCAACGTCATTGGCAAGTAGGAATTCATAACCACCCAAGTATCTTCCTGTACCATTTAGAGAACCATCTTGGTTACTTGGTGTACGGTTAAGCAAACGGTAATCAGAATTTGCCCAAGGTGTCTTGTCATTATTGACATAAAGAAGAGCTCCCCCCTTGAAGGTGGTCAGCAAGGGTATAGTTTTCAGTTGTAGTATTCCACTGGTCTTGTTCTTTTACAAAAGACTCAATTGCTTGACGAAGCCATTCAGTTGATTTTTTAGCTGAAATTTCTTGTTCAATCTTAATTTGAATTGTCTTAGCAGCTGCATTCAATTCAGATTGACTTTGGCTGGTTGAATAAGTTGCGTTAAGGTTAAAGTGTTTAGAGAAAGTATTGAGGTAGGCAACTTGTGTATCTACATCAGGCCACCATGCCATCAAAAGTGGACGAAAGTCTTTCTCAGTTGATACACGCCATTTTTCACCATTTTCCAAAATAGTGACTGGACGATACCAGCTGTTTGGTGTCAAGTATCCATCTACCAACTCGAAGCTTTCTTTCTTAGAATCGTAAGCACGATTATGTGAAGAGAAAGCATCAACTAGATTAGTTGTACCTGGTGTGAACGAGTGTGTTGATGTGCTTGTCAAAGCACCATCTTTACCGAAGTAAAGCAACTGGCCATTAACTGAAACAGCAAAGTTTGTTTTGTATGAACCATCTTCTTTGACATAATAGTATTTACCATCAACTTGTTTGATGTTGTCCAAAGAGAGTGCTGCTGTTTCTTCTTTCAGTAACACCAGATTTTGGTTTTTCAGCTACTGTAAGCGTTGTATCTGTCGCTGCTGCAGCTGGTGTTTCTGTTGTCGCACCATTTGCTACTGCTGCACGATCAGTTGTTGCTGGTGTTGCGGTATTAGTAGTTGTATCTGCTGCAGTGGTTGCTGCCGCAGGAGTTTCGACTGTTGCAGTATCAGCAGCCTTGTCAGTTGTTGTTGCTGTCGCATCTGTCGTAGCAGTTGCTGCAGGAGCGGCTACTTCATGCGTTTCGACGACAACATCGCTTTCAGCTGTCGTAGAGGCAACTGGTTGAGTTGTTTCATCAGCTGAAACCTTTTGATTGGCAACTGTAGCGCCACCTACGATAGAGGCAAGTGCTGCCGAAGTGACGGCAATCGTCACCCACTGCTTCTTAACTTTGTGAAGCTTATAATGTACCTTTTTTCCCATTTTAGGTCCTCTTTTCATTTTCCTAGTTTGAATGAAATCTACATAATTCAAACAATTTCATTATAGCATATTTTTTTCAGCCTTTTCGAGTCTTTATCAAGTCATTTCAATTTTTAATCATAATGTAAATTGAAAAACATTTTGACAATCATTAAAAACTACCGAATGTCGAAAACGGTAGTTTTTTCTATATTTTTAGGAAAATTTTTAGAGGTAATTGAGAGGTAAATAAACTATCTCTATTCAATCAGTTAGCGATTTTCAAGTCAGCTATTAAGCAAAAACCACATTATGTTGGACCCTGTAGCTGACTAAAAAGAGCAAGGTTTCTGTAACCAATTTTGCCAGAACCAGGCCTAAACCAATGGCAACTAGACTACTAAGTAAGAAATAGTTACAAGCCAGGAGGACCAGGACCAACATAAAGTAACGAACACTCGATCTAAAGAGGGAGCTTGTCGGATTAAAGACCACATTAGCGTTCAGTAGACACTGGCTGGAAGCCGAAATCACACGAGCTAGCACGACCGAAAGGAGCAGATTCTTCGTCAAGGCAAAGAGCACAAATAAGGCTGTTGCATCAATGACTGAGGCCAAAACAGCCGTGCCAGAGAACTTTAAAAAAGGGCTGTAAATACGGATGGAATCACGAATGGGGCGAAAGTGCGAACTTTTATTTTCCTCCAGATAAACGGTCTCAATAGGGACTTCAGAGATTTGATGGCCTGACTTTTTGGCTTCAAGCAACATATTAAACTCGTACTCAAAACGATTGCCATCCAGATTAAGAAGCCATGGAATCAGGTCGGTTGACATGCCTCGAAGCCCTGTCTGAGTATCTGTCACCTTTTGGCCAGTTACTAGACGGAAGAGTCCAGCAGTCACCTTATTTCCAAAGCGGCTACGTGCTGGCACCTTACCAACAAAGGCACGCGCACCCAAAACAAGATGACTGGGATTTTCCTCGATTGCCTTGGCCACACGGACAATATCTTTAATCAGATGTTGACCGTCACTGTCAACTGTGACAATAGGTTGAGCCGAAAGGTGCTGACTGACTACTTCTTCTTGAATGTGAGCAAAGGCAGTTTTGAGAGCAGCTCCTTTTCCTTTATTGATAGGATGGGTAAGGACAGTCGCTCCAATAAAAGCCGTTTCGTCGTAATAGTCGTTATAGCCTGGGCCACTCCCATCATTAACAACAATAATACGGGCTTTAGGGAGTTTTATGGTAATATCTTGAACCACCTGAATCAGGCGTTTGTCTGGTTCATAAGCTGGAATAATAATATACATAGGCACTTCCTTTCTGTTTCATCCTATGACTCTTTAGTGACCTCCGCCAAAGCCACCTGGTTGCCCACCACCTTGGGGACCACCGTCACCTTGAGGGCCACCGCCGCCAGGCATTGAGTTTTCAATCTTAGTTTGTTTTTCACCATTGATAGTAATGTCACCACCGGTATAGGTCGCTGAACCGTCGAAGTCAAAGCCAGACTGACCAGTCAAATTGATCGTTCCACCCGATACAATAATATCGCCGTTAGAGTCAATTGGGTCTGTATCGCCCTCGCCAACCTCAACATTTAGGGTTCCACCAGTCATCTTGAAGAAAACCTCACTTTGACTGGCATTAGCATTGGCCGCATTGATACCGTCATCTGTCGCATAGACATCGATATTTCCGCCATTAATAGTCACCGATTTACCTTCGATACCTTCGGTTGATTTTTCAACTTTGTAAGTACCGCTATCAATAATAAGGTCACCAGAAGTATGGATACCGTCATCACCAGCTTTGATGGTCATGGTATTGTCAGACAGATACATGGTACCTACTGAGGTGTCGTCATCATTATCAACCTTAACAGCATCTTCTTCAGCCTCAATAGTCATAGTTGTTCCTGTGATATTGAGTTCATCATTGACATTGAAGGCATCACCGACTGAGGAAATCTTATAGGTACCGCCAGTCATATGAAGGCTGTCATTGGCTTTAATACCGTTGTTTTTCTTGGCATCAATGTTTAGAGTACCTGAACCGTTAATGGTCAAATCTCCTTTAGAGAAAATCACAGCATCCGCATCTTCATCACTATTAGAACTTGAATCAGAAAGTGTGTTTGTAGTGCCATCTTTAAGTGTCAGATAGACATGACCAGCTTTTGTGGCATTGATTGCTGCATTTGTATTTGTCATGGTAGCACCATCCAAAACAATATGGACATCGTCTGAATCACCAGCGTCTACCTTGATTTGCACACCGTCGGATTTCCTGAAATGACGTAGGTCCCAGCTTTGGAGATGGTTACAGTTGAACCTGATAGGGATGCACCATCACCTGAAACATCCGCAGATGAGCCTGATAACTTAATCTTAGTAGCTGAACTTTCATTATAAGAGGTATCAGAATCTTTAGAAGTAAAATAGTTGCTGTTGTTCTTATTTGTTTTCTTGCTGGTCGTTGCTGTTACAGCACTTGTTTTTGATGTAGTGCTTGACGTCGTCCCAGTTGACTGACTGCCTGATTGGCTACAAGCTGTCATGACTGTTAGGGCAGTCGCACAGGTCAATAAAGTCGTCCATTTTTTTAGTTTTTTTGATTTCATATTTTTTCCTCTCGGGTTCGTTTGGATGATTACAGTTTACGGGACTTAGCTAAAACATTTCTAAAGGTTAACTAAAACTTATCTTAAGTTAAGTTTGGTGAAAGTTTATCTTAGGAAAACTTTCAGAAAAATCCCATAGACTAATAGGCGAGCAAGTAAGTGCTATAAAATAGTACATTTTCGCTCAACTTTTCTACTATAAAAAAGAATTAAAACAATAAGTCGACTGTTTGGAAATAGATGTTCCTACAACAAATTCCCTATTTCCCTGGGAGTTGCTTTACGGCTTTGTATCTTATCTAATTGAACTCGCCTACAACTCGGTGGAAAAAGATGGGCCCTGCTTGGAGATAAACTCCAGCGACTGGTCCCCCTATTTTCCTGGGAGTTGCTTTACGGCTTTGTATCTTATCTATAAAAGGAGTTTTTTCATGGTTAAACAATTGGAAACACGTTTTAAACGTATTGAAACAAAATATGTGGTCTCAAAGGAAAATCTTGAGGACCTGCTCACTGATCTTAAGGAGTATTTGGTAGAGGATGATTATCCGACATCTACCATTTCAAATATTTACTTTGATACGGATAATTTTGACGTCATCCAAGATGCCCTAGATGGTAATCACCGTCAAGAGAAAATCCGCATGCGTACCTACCTAGCCAATCCCAAAATTGATAGTAAGGTCTTTTTAGAGGTTAAAGCCAAAGATGATGAAGGAATCGGTCATAAGTTTCGTCTCGTTTCAACACCGCTTGCCATCACTAACTTGATGACAGATGGTAAGAATCATGGTCAAATCACTGACCGCCAGCTATTACAGGATATCCACCACTTACGTCAACGCTATGATGAAGGTCTCAAACCTCGTATGTATATCTACTACGACCGTTTTTCGATGAAAGAAAAAGAGACTATCCAAGGCTATTCCTATAATAAAGTTCGTGTTACCCTAGATCAAAATCTGACTTACCGTGATGAAGACGTCAGTCTCTTTAAGGGAAATCATGGGTTTCCCCTTCTTGATGAAGATACGATTATCATGGAAATCAAGGCACCTGGCAAAAAGCCTGACTGGCTTCAAGCTATCTTAGACAAACATGGTTTGGAAGAGCAGAAATTCTCAAAATACAGCTGTGCCTACCATAAATCTCAAGGTCTAGACTACGGACCACGTCCAGCACAAGAAAAAGGAGCTGCCGCCTATGTCTAATCTCTTCAATTCTATCTTTAATGATGCGACCGCAACCGCTAGTCCCCTTCAACTCATGCTGGCCTTACTGGTCAGCCTTGTTTTAGGATTGGCCCTAACCTGGACTTACAAATACCGGACCCTCTACACCAGAGAATTTGTCATCAGTTTGACCCTACTTCCATGTTTGATGACCCTAGTTATCTTCCTTGTCAATGGTAGTTTGGGAACCTCTATTGCCGTGGCAGGGACCTTTAGTCTCATTCGTTTTCGTTCAGCGACTAGTGGTTCCAGAGAGCTGATTGCTGTCTTTATGGCTATGATTATTGGTCTGGCATCTGGGACAGGCTACCTCTTACTAGCCGTCCTCTTTACCATCTTCCTTTTGGCTGTTTGGCTTCTTTTGGAAAATCGTCAAAGTCGTACCGACAACCAACGTCGTAGACTCCTGACCATTAACGTCCCTTACCAAGACTTGATTGACCAAAAAATCACTAAAGCCTTACTCAATTTCACAAGCGAATGCGACCTGATTTCCCTTAACACCACAGATGGGGGTGAGACCATGCAACTGGTCTACGAAGTGGACTTGAATCCCCAAGTGGATGACTTCCAATTGACTAATCACCTGATCTCAAGCATTGAAAATTGTGATCTTGCCCTAACCAAAAAAGCTAAAAAGAAAAAGAATTTGTAAGACACAAAAACATCTCCAACTGATCTTCGGAGATGTTTTTGCATGTTTTGAGGTTAATATTTTCACTTAGCTATAGCCTATACTTCTATGCCGCCAGTATGGAGTGCGAGATTATCGCAGGAATCAAAGTATCATCTAATCATCTTCATCTTGGACAACCTTACCATCTTGTATGTTAAAGGTATAGCCAATAAATCCGGAATTGTCATAGTAAGTGGAATTTTCTTTATCAGTTGTGAAAAAATAAAATTCGTACTCTCCGTCTGGTAGCTTGCTAGCATCCAGTTTCTTCGCTGCCTCTTCTAAATCTTTCTTACTGGTATTTTCTGTATCACTTACTCTTATTGACATAGTAACAATATGTTCATCAATCATTGTTTGATAAGGAATTTGATAATACCCATAAAAATCATGCTTGCCATTTTTACGGTTTTCTTCAGCTAAATGTTTTCGACGATTACCAGCCTCTTGATCTATCAGTGTATTATCTTTGAAAGAGAAATCTTCGATATCAAAGCCTAAAGATTGCTTTTTAAGCTCCTTGAAGAGTTTTTGCTCTTCTTTTTTTTACAGATTTTTGTTGTAAATAGGTTTGCCAGTAAAGACCAGGAGTCTCATATTCCTCACGAACAACTGTCCAGTCCAGGTTAAAAGTAATTTGTGAATCTAATGATATGGTTTGATTATCGTAGGTTTCCTCTGAATAGGTATAATAGACATGAATGCCTGAACTATCTAGAATCACCTTTTTGATATGCTTGACTTCGACCTTTCCTTTAAAACCATTATGAGCCAAGATTTTTTGCGTTTTTTCCCTAGCCTTGGAGTAAGCATTTGGTAGTACCATTGTGCAACGAACTAAAAGAATAGAACAGAGGAGGAGAATAGCTAAGCAAGAAAGCTTTAAAATATTAGGAGTATTTTTCTTCATAGGACATCCTTCCTTTCCTCAATCATTTGTATAAATAAGCACACCAAATCCTTCAAATAAAACGAGCTTTCTTCACTCCTATTATAGCATTTTAAAGCGTTTTCTTATGCTGGTTAGAAAGCAGAAGATTAGAATTCCTCTGTCAAAAAAGCCTGAATCACTTCAGGCTTTTCATCTTAGTTCAAATCGCTTGATATAATCCTCAATAATCCGTTACTTCTTTTCGGTCATGAACATTGCTTTGCTTGCCCTGACGAGCTTTAAGAACAGCTTCAACATCTTCAGGGCTGACCCCTGTTTCAACGAGCATGACTGCTAGGTGATATAGAACGTCTGCTGTCTCGTTGGCAATTTCTTCTTTATCAGCATTTTTGGCTCCAATCACAACTTCTGTTGCTTCTTCGCCAACCTTTTTAAGAATCTTGTCTAGACCCTTGTCAAAAAGGTAATTGGTATAAGACCCTTCTTTGGGATTCTTTTTACGATCTAAGGCTTCCTTATAAAGTGTTTCTAACATAGCTACTCCTATCTGTCTTGATTGTCATCATATATATCCGTAAAGAAACAGCTGTAGGCTCCTGTATGGCAGGCTGCTCCTTCTTGTTCCACAGCGATAAGCAGGGTGTCCTGATCACAATCTGTCTTGATGCTTTTAACATGTTGGAAATGACCAGATATGGCTCCCTTATGCCAAAGTTCATTTCTAGAACGGCTCCAGTAATGCATTTGTTTGGTCTCAAGGGTCAACTGATAGGACAGCTCATTCATATAGGCCAACATGAGCACCTGCCCCGTCTTGTAATCTGTCACAATGACTGGTACCAGTCCGCCTTGTTTGTCAAAATCAAGTTTAACCTCTGTCATTGTCTCACCTCAATTCCTGCATTTGCCAAGACTTGTTTGGTTTCGCCTATATTCACCTCACCAAAGTGGAAGATAGAGGCTGCCAGAGCACCCGTTGCTGTTGTCTTTTCAAAGACTTCTACAATATCCTCAATATTTCCTGCACCACCAGAGGCAATGATCGGAACATCGACGACATCGGCCACACGATTGAGCATTTCTAAATCAAAACCAGACTTGGTGCCGTCCTTGTCCATGCTAGTTAAGAGAATTTCTCCAGCCCCCAAGGAGACGACTTCTTGAGCCCATTGGATGAGGTCCCTACCTGTATCCTTACGACCTCCCGCCACAAAGACATGCCAGCTCCCATCAGCCATCTTTTTAGCATCAATCGCAGCCACTACACACTGATTCCCAAATTTTTGAGCACAATCAGCGATTAGTTGCGGATTGGCAAGGGCTGAGGAATTGACGGCAACCTTGTCAGCACCGGCTTTGAGCATCTTGTTCATGTCTTCAACTGAACGGATACCACCACCAACTGTGAAAGGGATAAAGACCTGATCGGCAACACGACGCACCATATCAACCGTTGTTTCACGATTGTCCGAAGTCGCTGTGATGTCCAAGAAAACAAGTTCGTCACAACCAGCTTCATAATAGGCACGCGCAGAATCAACAGGGTCTCCAACATCTGTCAGATTCACAAAATTAACCCCCTTGACGACACGGCCATCCTTGACATCCAAACAGGGAATAATACGTTTCTTAAGCATATTAACCTCCGAAAGACTTGAGCTGGTCTAATGTGATATTGCCGTTATAGTAGGCTTTGCCGACAATGGTTCCTGCCACACCAATCTCTTTCTAGGTGATCTAAGTCAGCTACTTCTGCAATCCCACCTGAAGCAATGACTTTGGCGGTTGTGAGTTCAGATACCAAACGTTTGTAGTGATCAAGATTGGGTCCTGTCAGTGTGCCATCTCGATCAACATCAGTATAGACAAAGAGGGTTACGCCCATCCTTTCCATTTCCTTAGCCAAGGTGATGTAGTCCACATTGCTTGTTTCCAACCAACCTTCGGTAGCGACAAACCCTGCCTTGGCATCAATACCCTACGACAATCTTTATCGGCACCAAATTCCTCTAAAGCTGCTCGAACGAAGTCAGGATTTTTAACGGCCATTGAACCGATAATGATACGGTCGATGCCAACTTCCAAATAGTCACGAATCTGCTCCAAGGTACGGATACCGCCACCAACTTCGATGCCAAGTCCAGAAACCTTCTTGACCTCTGCAATCAAGTCACGGTTAGTGGCACGACCATCAAGGGCACCGTCCAAGTCGACGACATGAATAAATTGAATGCCCGCATCCTTAAAGATCTTTGCCTGCTCAATAACATCTGGATTGACAACGGTTTGTTGGTTGAAATCTCCTTTAAAGAGACGAACAGCCTGTCCATCCTTAATATCAATTGCTGGTAGAATTTGCATCTCCCCTACCATCCTTTCTAACTAAAAAGTCTTTGCTCTCACTAGCTTCTAGGCTTTACATAACCCTGCAAACTTTTCAAGAATACCTAAGCCAATATCCCCTGATTTTTCGGGATGAAATTGAGCCCCATAAACATTATCTTTATGAATCATGGCTGGCACTTCAATACTATAATCTGCGGTAACATCAATGTATTGGCTAGGGACATCTGTGAAATAACTGTGAACGAAGTAGACAGCTTGACCATCTAAACCATCTGTCAAAGGGCTGGCTTGCTTAACAGCCAAATCATTCCACCCCATATGTGGGACAGGTTGCTCCTTGCTGGCTGGAATAGGACGGCAGACACCTGGAATAAAGCCAAGACCATCTGTTTCTTCATGTTCCAGTCCTTTTTCTGTTAAAATCTGCATGCCTAAACAAATTCCTAAAAGGGGAACTCCCTGTGCGACAGCCTCTTTGATAACAGCTACCAAACCTCTTCGCTCCAACTCTGCCATAGCCGTTGGATAGGCACCTACCCCAGGTAAAATCAAACCATCTGCAGCTAGAATTTTTTCTTTATCAGCAGACAATTCTGCAGTCACACCAATCTTTTCAAGGGCACGCAGAACATTTGCGGTATTTCCCGCATCGTAATCAATGACAATAATCATAGCATCCCCTTTGTCGAGTTTACGCCGTGAATGTCAGGATTGATTGTGATTGCCTCACGCAAGGCACGTCCTGTAGCCTTGAAAAGACTTTCTGATTTGTGGTGATTGTTTTTTCCGTGGAGAATCTTGAGGTGGAGATTCATCTGAACATTGAAGGCCAAGGCTTGGAAAAATTCTTCTACCAATTCTGTGTCAAAATTACCCAATTTTGGATTATCAAAACTAGCATCAAAGACCAAGAAGCTACGTCCAGACAAGTCTAAACTTGCCATTCCAAGGGTTTCATCCATAGGTACAAAAGCTGTTCCATAACGGTTGATACCTGCTTTATCGCCCAAGGCCTCTTTAAGAGCTTGACCAAGGACAATACCGACATCTTCAACGGTGTGGTGACTATCAACCCAAAGGTCGCCATCAGCCTTCACCACCAAAGACATACGACCGTGGCGGGCAAACAAGGTCAACATGTGGTCAAAAAATCCGACACCTGTTTGGATGTCTACAGGTTCTTGAGCATCCAAATTAAGGCTTAACTTAATTTGGTTTCAAAGGTATTACGTTCAATTTCTGCTTGTCTCATAACTTCGTCCTCTACTCTCTCAATTATTGTCGTTTCTGACTTCAATTGCCTTGGCGTGAGCCTGCAAGCCTTCTGCGTAAGCCAAGGTTGTGATATCGTGCTCAGCCTTATTGACTGCTGCCTTGTCGTATTGCGTATATTGGATACGTTTGACAAAATCGTGCACTCCTAAAGCTGATGAAAAGCGGCTAGTCGCTGTCGTCGGAAGAACGTGGTTGGCACCTGCATAGTAGTCTCCAATTGGTTCGCTGGTAAAGTGACCAAGAAAGACGGAACCAGCATTTTCCACTTTTTCCAAGTAATCATAAGCATTGTCCATAGCAATTTCCAAATGTTCTGGCGCAACCAAGTTCATGAGCTCGAACATGGCATCTGTATCATTGGCAATAATAATACGGCCGTTATTTTCGACAGATGGACGAGCAATCGCCTCACGTGGCAAAAGCTTGAGTTGACGTTCAATCTCACTTTCAACCGCATCAGCCAAGGCTTCAGAATCTGTGACCAAAATGGCGCGTGCGCGTGTGTCGTGCTCTGCTTGAGACAAGAGGTCAGCTGCCACATAGGTTGGATTGGCACTACTATCAGCGATAACACCAATTTCTGATGGCCCTGCAATCATATCAATACCGACAATACCGTAAACTTGTTTCTTGGCAGTCGCCACGAAAATATTACCAGGACCTGTAATCTTGTCCACCTTTGGAATCGTTTCTGTACCAAAGGCCAAGGCCGCAACCCCTTGAGCCCCACCAACTTGGTAAATGCTATCCACACCAGCCAATTTTGCAGCGACCAGAATCGCAGGAACAAAGTGCTCTTGAGGCGGCGTAATCATAATAATCTCTTTAACCCCTGCAATTTTAGCAGGAATAACATTCATAAGAACTGACGATGGATAAGCCGCAGTTCCTCCAGGCACATAGACACCCACACGATTGATAGGACGAATCAATTGACCACGAATAACACCCTCACTTGGTTGGTCCTCAAAACCAGTCTCCAACTGATGTTTGTGATAAGATTCAATGTTTTCTTTAGCATTAACTAGGGCTTGGTAAACCTCTGGATCAATCTCTTTAAAGGCTTGATCAATCAGGTCCTGTCCAACTTCAAAATCAGTCAAGTCAACCTTATCAAATTTAGCTGAATAGTCACGAAGGGCCTCGTCTCCACGTTTTTTAACGTCCTCAATGATAGCCTGAACCGTGCTTTCAACATCTCTATTTTCTTTTGACAGTTCCAATTGCTCCTGATAAAGAAGCTCCGCAATTTCTTTATTTGTTCCAGTTAATCGTTTCATTCGAACGGTACCTCCTCGTTCCCTACAAGTGATTCAATCTTACAAATGAATGGTAGAACTTCCTTGTTATTTTTCAAAGAAGCCTTATTAACAATCATTCGTGCTGAAATCCTGCAAATATCTTCATAAACTTTTAAGCCATTAGCAACAAGGGTATTCCCTGTTTCCACAATATCGACAATGGCATCCGCTAGACCAATGACCGGGGCAATCTCAACACTCCCCTGAATTGAAATAATCTCAACATCCTCACCTTTTTGATTAAAATAATCCGTCGCAATGGTTGGATACTTGGTGGCGATACGTTTACGCTTATGGTCATCAGGGTTATAGTCTTCTGTTGATGCTACGGAGAATTTACAAAGGCCAAAATTAAGGTCTAACATTTCCAAATAGCCTGTCGGATGTTCAACCAAAACATCCTTTCCGACAATCCCAATATCTGCGACACCGTGTCTAACATAGGTGGTCACATCTGGTGCTTTGACTAGGAGAAAACGGAAACGTTTGTCAGGACTTTCAAAAATCAAATTACGTCCCTTATCAGCCATGAAAGACATATCAAAGCCAGCTTTTTCTAGTAATTTAACCGTATCTTTCTCAATACGTCCCTTGGTCAAGGCAATTGTGATTTGATTGCTAGTCATCCAAGTCACCTCCAAATTCCACATCATCATGCACTGCTTGATAAACCGAATCGACATCAATGGCCCAACCAACCGCTGTTAACTCGGTGGCACCAAAGCGTTCAAATAGTTTATCGTAACGACCACCTGATACAAAGGCATCTGGTACCTTATCACCGAAGACCTTAAACATCATGCCTGTATAGTAAGGCACTGCTGGCAATTGAGCTAAATCAAGCGTCGTCTCTGGGAGACTATCTGCTAGGCGATTGGTTAAGACTTCCAAACTATCTAGAGCCGTCAAAAAGGCTTCACTGTCTGTCAACTGTCTAGCCTTGGTCAAGACATCCTTTGTCTCACCAAAGAGGAATGGCAACTGTTCCAAGACCTTGTCATATTGACTTGGATTTTCTTTGGTGAATTCCTTGAGCCCTGTGATTGACTTATCACGGATATAGGCCGCTAACTCTGCTTCTTTTACAGCTGGAAGGTCTAATTCTTCAAAAATGAGTTGCAAGAGACGAGCATGTGAAAACTCAAACTTGTAATTTTTGACACCGGCAGCATCCAGAGCCTCTTTAGCAGATATTACAGCTTCTTCCATGGCCCGGTGAACGGGGAATCCTATGATCTCAATACCAGCCTGCGTATGCTCATTGGATAGGCCACGCATCTCCTCATTGTAGTTAAATACTTTTCCAGAGTAAGAAAATTTTATGGGTGTATGAACTTGTGTCGAAGCAATCACGCGTCCCAATTTGGCTGGTAATATCCGGACGTAAGCTAACAAGATCTCCATTTTTATCAAAGAAATTGTAGTTACCATTGTCCACAACATCGCTAAAGACTTCGAAATGCTCCAAGGTTGGTGTCTCAATTCGAAGAAAGCCCTTTGTCATCAACAAGTCACAGATACGATGCTCAATCCGATACATGGTACGGGCACGTTTGAAAAGTTTATCGTGCATTCCTAAGGCTAATGTCGTTTTTTTCATGCTTGTAACTCCTGTATTGTCATTAGTACGCGCTCCATCTCATCCTGAGTTCCAATCGAGATGCGTAGTCTGTCTGAAATACGCTCCACTTTTGGAAAATAACGGACATAAATTTTCTTACTTTGGAGATAGTCAAACAATTGGCCTGCTGTCACTCCGTGTGGTTTGACCAAAACAAAATTGGTTTTTGAAGGAAGCACATCAAAGCCGATAGCCTTCAATTCTTGACTAAACCAGTCACGTGTGTCCATAATCTTAGCGCAGCTATCCTCATAATAATCCCAAGACTTAACGGCTGCAGTCGCCAAAACTTCTGCGATGCTATCCACATTATAGGGATTGACTGAATTCTTGACGGCATTGATCACAGCCATTAGCTTTGGACTTCCTATGCCATAACCGACACGCAAGCCAGCAAGTGAGGCGTCCTTAGAAAAGGTCCTTGTGATAAACACATTGTCATACTTTTCTAAGAGAGGTAAGGCAGTCTCCCCACCAAAGTTAATATAGGCTTCATCAATAATCACAACTACTGACTGATTGACCTTTACGATTTCTTCAATTTGATCGAGAGGTTTATAAATACCTGTTGGCGCATTTGGGTTAGTAAGGACAATCCCACCATTTTCAACCAGATAATCTTGAGTATCAATCTCAAATGAAAAGTTCAAGGGCACTTCTCTAAATGGGATGCGATACAAATCTGCCCATACCTTGTAAAAACCATAGGTCAAATCTGGAAACAAAACTTCTTCCTCGCTATTAAAGAAAGCTAGAAAAGCCATTGATAAAATATCGTCTGACCCATTTCCAATAATCACTTGATCAGCAGGAACACTAACTGATTAGACAGAGCCTGACGTAAAGCCGCTTGATCCAAAGTCGAATACTTGCGTAACTGATGGGCATCAAAGGATGCTAAAGCTTGATGGACTGCTGGACTTGGTCCATAGGCATTTTCATTAGTATTCAACTTAATGATATTTTTCTCAGCAGGCTGACTACCTGCCACATAGGGTTCAATCTTTCGTAATCCTTTGATTTCCATAGTTTATCCTTTCTGTTCAACTCTAACCAAGTGTACTTCTAGCTACAAATGCAAAAAGCAAGTGTAACAAAAAACGCCCTCGCAAAAACAACTTTTGCAAGGACGTTGGCACGTGGTTCCACCTTAATTCGAACAGGGGTCACCCCCTCTTCCTCATGAAGTCGCAAGGTCTCTCTTGTAACTCCCAGTCTCTAACGGAACCACCCGTCGTACACTACTGTCATCCAGAGTTCGCATACGCTCTCAAGAATGTGTCGTCTTTGATCTCATGCGTTCTCAGCTTCCCGCATTCTCTGTGAAACGATCTGACTTTTTCTATCAACGATTTCGATTTTAATTTATTTTACCTGAAAATTCAGAAACAATAGCAAGTCTTTTTTTGCATATTTTTTTATAAAAAAAGTTGAAAATATCATTGTATATTTAATAGCTGAAAAACGACTGTTTTTTGAAAACTTTCCTAATTGGTTACAGATTTGAGGTGAAATTATCTGGTGGATGATTCTAGCTATCCAAAAAGTTCCATGACTAAGTTTTGAACTTCATTTCTCAAAAATTCCTAGCACTGGAAATACGATAGATTCAGGCACTTCCATCACTATAGACAGTCTCGTTCTATCTAAATTCCTACCACAAAAAATCAAAGCTCACTTATTTTTTTATGAAAAATCTCTTTCAGGGCCCATTTCGTGAGTCAAAATAATAACTTCCTATTATAAGTTTGTATATTTATCCTAAATAAATTTTTCAAAGGCAAGACAAAAAAAGCCTGGAGCAGTAGCTCCAAGCTCTTATTTGTTTAAGCTAGTTTTCTAGGTCTGATAAAACCAATGTCATCAAGACTCAAAGCAAAGTAGTCCCCGCAGCGACATACCAATAAGGGCATATCCACGCTAGTCGTACGGCCTGACACCTCAACAATTCCCTTAACCAGACAGGCACTTGCTACAACTGCGATTGACTGAATTTAATAGAGAGTTTTCGAAAGCACGATTTCTCACCCAAGACATTCCCAGTCCCTGTTAGTAGATAGATAAGTGCTCCAACTAATGGGTGCAAAAGAACATCATACGCATAAACATGGACGATTCCCCATAAGAAAAGCGTTCATAGACAAAGGTAAATAGAAGGCTGAAAATAGTTAAAGCAATGTAAGTGAAAAAGTGTTTGCTGGCTGATTTTTTAGTAACCGATGTAAACAATATCGCTCACCGCCCTTTCTGAAATTTTGTTTCCGTTTGTGGTTGGCTTGTTAATGACTTGACCATTGAAGTACATAGTAGATGAGCCACCACCGTCAAGGTTATAGGCTGTCGTCACACCATAGGATTTCATCAACTCTGCCATTTCATAGAGGGTCAACCCTGACGATTCACTGGTACGACCATCAGAAACAATGACAATATAGTGCACACTGCCATCACTCTCTTCGATGACTCCGATGGCTGTACGTGGATTGTCAGCCATAGCTTGACCAACCTCTTCATTTTCCGATACAGCTATCTTGCCATTTTCAACCAAGGTTGGACCAAAGGCGAAGGTGTTCACCACACCTGAATCGACCAATTTTTGAGCTGTTGTATCGCTCTCCTTAAAGGTCTTGAAGCTACCATCTGAGTATACTGCAAGGTCCTCGTAGTCACTGTTTCGATCAGTATCACGATAGACTTGACCATTTTTAATCACATAGCCCGACTGGTTAGCTCCATAATAGTCACCATTGATGGCAAAGATTGCATTATTCTGCTGGGCAATACTTGAAGTAGTGTCGGTGATGTTAGTCCCATAGGTATTTTGTGCCAAAGCCGTTTTAAGGTAATCTGCACTCGAAAGCTTGATATCTGCCACATAGTATGTGGTATCACTGGTTTTACCTGTCGTGATTTTGATATCCATATTGTCATCTTTATAAGTCGTATCCGTCTTAGTTACCTTACCAGTACTGGTAGATGCCGTCGACGACGCTGTGGTTGAACTAGTTGTATTGGCTGAAACCGTTGAGACCGCTGAGGGAATGACAAAGACCTTTAAGAGAGAGTAAACATTTGCCCCCATCAGAAAAAGGGTAAAAACTAAGGCATAGGCATGCCTTTTGAGAAATTTCATAGAAGACCTCCAATTTTGAAAGATAAGATTGAAACCATATGTTCCTTTTACTTGACATTAGCATAACAAGCGAAGCTTAAAATCTTCTATAATTCCCATAACCACGCCTTTTCTTTAAGCTTTCCTTAAGAAAAAGACAGCTTCAGTTGAAGCTGTCTTCGCTATATAATCATATCTTCTGTAATGCCAAATTCTCTCAAGATCTCCTGAATCTTGTCAAAGTTCAGACGGAAATGCTCCAACTTATGACCATCAGACCCAATAGAATACTTACGACATCCCAAATCCCTAACAAGGCCTAGGGCATAACGATAGAGGCCCTTCATGATGATAGAGGTACATACTCTTTGCATTCAGTTCAAAAGCCAAATCATTAGCAATCATTTTCTGGAAAATACGTTTGAGTTGTTCTTCATAGACTTTTAGCTCATCAACAGTCACATCAAACAGGCGGAAACCATAGTCAAAGTGGGCCAGAACATCTGCGTCCACACGACCAATAGCGTACTCCAACTTGTCCAGATACTCTTGAATAATGCTTGCCTTGTCCATATCCGCTACCTCATCATCAAGATAATCATTGACCCCATTATGGTGAACAGATAAAAGTTTGAGATCATAGTCCTTACCATCCAGAAAGTCTAAAATATCCCTTTCCCTAGGTTGGTAATAACCAATCTCGATACCACGTTTAATACGATTACCATACTTACGGTTAAGACTTTCAATCTCACGACTATAGGCCTCATACTCGGGCACATCATCCTGTTTGGTATAAGGATTAGAGAGATCATAATGCTCAGTCGTTACAATCTCCCCATCAAAATGCGTCAAATAATCAGTAAAGTTCGCATCCGAATCATAGGAATGATGGGTATGCAAATGGTTATCACGAATAGACATAACTACTCCTTATTTTTCAAATACATTGTAAGTTGCTTATGGGCCAACCAAGTCAAGCTCACCATGATTCCCTCATAAATAATAAAGAAAATCACAAAGCACTGAAGAAAGTACTCTTCTGGCAAAACATTGATAATCGGGTCCAAGATTGGATTAAAGAGCCAACTGCTATCCCCAGGAAAGAGGGCTTCATGAAAGAGCGTAAAAAACTCATCAAATCCAAGAAAATAGTCCCCTATAGTCCCCAATAAGAATTGGCAAAACAGCTAGACTCATATAAAGTTTAACGTAAAGACCAAAGGTCCCTTTCTTCACATTTCGCCAAAGAGAAGTTACTGCTGGATAAGCTAGTAGAATAACAAGCCCCTGTACCAAATGAAAGAGCCACTTCACATCATGAAAATGCTTAAGCCCACTCTCCGATGATGTAAAATCAGGCATGGACAGATGACCAACCCAAGGAAAGGTCAGGTACTGCATGAGGATATTGAAATCATGCCAAAGCTCTATCTTGCCGATAATGACATAGTTCAAACAGATGCATCCAGTCAATATCAAAAATAATAGAAAGCCCCATGCTAGGTAAATCGTCACTAGAAACAGCCAAGGGCCAGGAGCCAAATCGGGAGTCAGACACAGCCTCAATTTTAGTTCGCATCAAAATCCCACTCCACTAGACTAGAAAGTACATGGTCGGGTTTTACTGGTAAATTCGCAACCTCTTCCGCCTTGGTAAATCCAGTTGTCACAAGAAGTGTTGGAAAGTCATTTTTAATGCCAGCTGTAATATCAGTCAAGTAATTGTCACCAACCACGATAGTTTGGCTACGTTCTGTCCCAAGGATTTCAAGAGCCTTGTTCATGATAATAGCTTCAGGTTTACCGATAATGACTGGTTTCACGCGTGTTGCTGCCTCAATAAGGGCTAAAAGGGAACCGGCACCTGGAAGAAGGCCGCGTTCTGTTGGGATATTCAAATCTGGGTTTGTCCCAATAAACATAGCTCCTTTATGGATGGCAAGCGTTGCTTTAACCAACATTTCATAAGTGACTTCACGGTCCAAGCCCACCACAACATAGGCAGGATTTTCTTCGTCTACCGTATAACCTGCATCCGCAATAGCAGATTTAAGCCCAGTCTCACCGATAACATAAACCGTCTTGCCACGATTCATATCGTTCATGTAGTCAACTGTCGCCAAAGTAGCTGTGTAAATGGTCTCAAGAGGTGTTTCCAATTCACACTGATTACGCAAAAGCTCTTGCACCATCTCTGGTGTACGCATACTATTATTAGTCACAAAAAGATAGGGAATCTGACGCTTCTGTAACTCCTTAACGAAGGCTTCTCCCTCAGGAATACGGTCCTTCCCCTTGTAAATGGTTCCATCTAAATCAATCAAATAACCTTTATATGTCATCTTACTCGTCTCCTATTTCTTTCCATTGGATAATGGCCTGAGCATGAATATTGCCATCAACACAAATCTGATGTTGACTGCTCAAACTTTCTTGGTCAAACTCATAGCCTGAATAAATCTCTGATCCATGATGAATTTCCTTAACATACTTGAGGTCAATATGGGCTGGTGTGTACTTGATCAAAAAATCCAAATCGAAAACATCAAACATCCACTCCAAGTACTTGCTATTATTAACGTGGCCATTCATGTCTAGGTCAAAATAACGCACACGATATAAAGTCTCAATTGGATTTTCCAAAGCATTATAGCGAGGTCCTCTAAGCAACTTTTTAGTCTTATCAGCTCCATAAGGTGCTACCACCTCATCTGGTACTTCTGCTACCTTACGCGTTTCATAATCCATGAGAGCAAAGGTAGTCTTAAAGAGCATAATTTGCTGACCAGTTTCATCTGTGATGTAAAAATTACGGTAACAGAAAATCTTATTATAGGAAATAGCTTCCGTTGTAATGGTCACCTTTTCATTGTAGCGAGGCAGACGGTCAATCTCAATCGCATAGTCTGTCACAATCCAAACCAGACCGTACTTATCAAAAACGTCCTTATCCGTATTTCCCAGAGATTCTGACTGCATACCAGATACTTGCAATGAAAACGCCAATAAGTGCGGTAATTTTACCTGATGCGTGATGTCCGTCTCATAAAACGGAATCTGATAAGGAATACTAAATTTTAATCCCATCTAATCCTCCAAGATAAATTGCTCAGCGACACTATCTCCCAAAAAGAGTCCACGTTTGGTCATACGAACGACCTCTGGATCCTTGACCAAGAGACCATCTGCCTGTAGTTTTGCCACAATGTCTCCATAAGTATCCGCAAATGACAATCCAAACTTCTCTTCAAACCGTTTGATAGATACACCCGACTTTTTACGTAAACCAAGGAAGAACTCCTCCTCCATCATCTCCGCCTTAGTCAGATGTTCTTCATTGAGTCTAGCATGGCCATCCTCAGCTATAGCCTTTAGGTAGTGTTGGATAGGCCCTCGATTACGGTAACGAACACCATTGACATAACCAGAGGCTCCAGCACCCACACCATAATACTCATCATTATTCCAATACATGAGATTGTGACGACTCTCCATCCCAGGTTTGGTAAAGTTTGAAATCTCGTAGTGCTCAAAACCATTGTTTCCAACTCTTGGATAATATAGTCAAACATCTCTGCTTCCAAGTCCTCAGTTGGCAGATTGAGCTTACCCCGACGCATCTTATTCATAAAAACCGTGTGATGTTCCAATATCAAACTGTAGAGACTTAGATGTGGAATATCCAGTTCCAGTGCCTTTCTCACATTTTCCTTGACCTGATCCATGGTTTGTCCAGGTAGTGCATAAATGAGGTCAATAGAAATATTATGAAAACCAGCAGCCTTTAAGCTATCAATACTTTCATAAATCTGTGCCTGATTGTGACTGCGACCAATTTGACGCAAGTGCTTGTCATCAAAGGTCTGAACCCCTAAAGATACGCGATTAACAGCTGATTTTTTGAGCACCTCAATCTTATCAACCGTCAAATCCCCAGGATTGGCCTCAATGGTAAACTCCTCCAACTTAGACAAATCCAAGTTTTTCTGAAGATTGCTTAAAAGGTAGTCCAATTGCTCCGCAGAAATAGCTGTCGGTGTCCCACCACCAATATAAAGGGTGCGAAGCTCCTTGATATCTAAAAGCTCCCACTCACGAATCAAAGCCCGTAGGTAGTCATCAACGGGCTGATTTTTAATAAAGACCTTGGAAAAGTCGCAATAATAACAAATTTGTGTGCAAAATGGAATGTGCACATAGGCTGACGTTGGTTTTGTTTGCATGTAACTATTCTACCATTTTTTAAGCAGAAATGAGACTTCGAATGATAAGAGTTTGAGCCAAAAAAGAAGCCATCTCTCCAGATAGCTTCTATACTTTATTTTGTTAATGAGAATGGGAAAGCATTATAGTTGCTATAATCAAAGGTTGGTCCCAAGTCAGAGATGAATTGAACTGGCGTGTAAGTTCCATTTTCAAGAATAAAGCCAGGCTTAGCTTGAAAACCAGCTCCTCCTAGTCCTGTAATACCAGGAAGCAAGGTAGAAAAATCGCCACCTTCCCAAACATAGAGATTTCCAGAAATTTGAACGG